>Ga0196965_1000003_pt1 | contig 387607 bp, 360 predicted proteins | sample S1_20metaG_FD_148668 | JGI IMG/M metagenome (GOLD analysis project Ga0196965, IMG submission 148668) | Soil microbial communities from Anza Borrego desert, Southern California, United States - S1_20 | ecosystem: Environmental > Terrestrial > Soil > Desert | place: USA: California | collected...
GGCTAAGGGGCGGGCGATGACCGAGCGCAGCCTCCTCGACGCCCTCGCCGAGCCCGCTCTGGTCGTCTCAGACCGCCGGGTGCGCACCGCCAATGCGGCGGCGCAAGCGGTGTTCGGCGGAGCCATCGAGGGCGAGGACGTGCGCGCGGCGATCCGCCACCCGGCCGCGGTCGAAAGGCTGCTCGGCGCCGCCGCCGACGCGGCCGACGAGGTCGAGCTCGCCGGAGTCGGCGAGGCGGCGCGGCGCTGGATCATGCAGGTGGCGCCCCTCGACGACGGAGCCTTGTTCGTCCGGCTGGCGGATCGCAGCGAGGCCCATGCGGCGGAGAAGATGCGCGTCGATTTCGTCGCCAATGCGAGCCACGAGCTGAGGACGCCGCTGGCGACCCTGGTCGGCTATGCCGAGACCCTGCGCGAGCATGGCGCCGAGATCGACGGCGAGACTCGGGAGCGCTTCACCGCCATCGTCCACGACGAGGCGCGCCGCATGCAGCGGCTGGTCGAGGACCTGATCTCGCTGAGCCGGATCGAGGCCGAGCGCTTCTCGACGCCGACCGACCCGCTGCCGCTCGGACCGCTCGTCGAGGAGGCTCGGGCGAGCAGCCTCGGCATCACCCGCGAACGCGGCTCGGAGGTGATCGTCGAGGCGGAACCCGGGCTGCCCGCGGTGACGGGCGACCGCAACGAGATCCTGCAGCTGCTCGACAATCTGGTCGGGAACGCGCTCCGCTACGGTCGGGCGGGGACGCCGGTGCGGGTGCGGATGCGGCGCGACGGGGAGATGGTGCGGCTTACCGTCTCGGACGAGGGCGAGGGCATCGCGGCCAAGCATATTCCGCGGCTCACCGAGCGTTTCTACCGGGTCGATCCGAGCCGCAGCCGCTCGCTGGGCGGGACCGGCCTGGGCCTCGCCATCGTCAAGCATATCGTCGAGCGCCATCGCGGGCGGCTCCATATCGACAGCGTCGTCGGCCGGGGAACGGACGTGCATGTGCTGCTGCCGGCGGCCGAAGGAGGCAAGGGATGAGCGGGGGCAAGCTGCTGCTGGTCGAGGACGACAAGGCGCTGGCCGAATTGCTGGTCTGGCATTTCGAGCGCCAGGGCTTCGCGGTGCGGCGCACGCCGGACGGCGAGGAGGCCCTGCTCCTGGCCGAGGAGGAGGTGCCCGACGTGGTCGTGCTCGACTGGATGATCGAGGGCGTGTCCGGCCTCGAAGTCTGCCGCCGGCTGAGGCGGCGCCCCGCCACCCAGAACCTGCCGATCATCATGCTCACCGCGCGCGGCGAGGAAGCGGACCGGATTCGCGGCCTCGAGACCGGCGCCGACGATTACGTCACCAAGCCGTTCAGCCCGGCCGAGCTGGTCGCCCGCGTGCATGCCGTCCTCCGCCGCGTCCGGCCGGCGCTGGCGGGGAGCCAGATCAGCTATGGCGACATCGTCATGGATCTGGGCCGCCACCGCGTCACCCGCGCCGGCGCCCGCGTCCCGCTCGGCCCGACCGAGTACAAGCTGCTGCGCCACTTCATGGAGAATCCGGAGCGGGTCTTCTCACGGGCGCAGCTGCTCGACCGGGTGTGGGGCACCGACAGCGCCATCGAGCTCCGCACCGTCGACGTCCATGTCCGCAGGCTGCGCAGCGCCCTGAACGAGGGCGGCCGCGCCGACCCGATCCGCACCGTCCGCTCGGAAGGCTATTCGCTCGACGCCGAACGCGCCTGAGGACGTGCCCGGCTCCGGATGCCCCTAGAAGGCGATGCGGGCTTCGAGGCCGTAGGTGCGCGGGGCGTTGAAATTGGCATAGTCGCCGATCACCGTGCCGAAATTGCCGTCGATCGGGAAACGGTTGGCATTGGACCGGCGGTAGATGTGCTGTTCGTTCAGGAGATTGCGGGCCCACAGCGACACCGTCAGCGTCTGCTCGCCGGCGCCCATCGAGATGTTGGCGAGGGAGAGGCGGGCATTGACGATGAAGCTCGGCTCGGCGCGCACGTCCTCATTGTCGAACGTATAGGCGCTGCTCGCATAATTGCCGTCGAGATGGAGCCGGACCTGGGTGTCGCCTCCGCCGACCGGGATCGAATAGTCGATCGAGCCGGATGCCGCGTGCCGCGGCGTGTAGACGATGAACAAGGGCTGGAGCGGGTTGCCGGCGACGAGGGGGTTGGCGGTCGGCGGCACGCGCCAGTGGGTGTAGGCATAGGAGGCGCCGAAAGTGAGCCTTTCGGTCGCGCGCAGCGCGAAATCCGCCTCGAGGCCCCGTATCCGGGTCGTGCCGGGGGCGTTCACCGTCTCCAGCGTATGGCGGATCGTCCCGTTCGGCTGGATGAAGTAGAAGTCGAAATCGAACTGGCTGTCGCTGCGGTCCATCCAGAAAGCCGCCAGGTTGAAGCGGCCGCGGCGGCCGAGGAAGTCGATCTTCGCGCCGACCTCGTAGGCGGCGACCGATTCCGGACCGAACGTCCTGAACGTCAGAGAGCGCGAGCTGGCGCCGCCCGAGCGGTATCCGGTGGCGTAGCGCGCGTAGAGGTTGATGTCCGCGGTCGCGTCCCAAGCGATGGTGAGCAGCGGATCGAAGCGGCTGCTCGAAATCTCGAAGGGGAAGCTCGTCGGCGCGTTGTTGACCATGACGAGGTCGCCGCGCTTGCGGTCGTGGGTGAAGCGCCCGCCGGCCGTGATGTGCAGGCTCTCGAGCCAGGAGGGCGTCCAGGTAAGCTGGCCGAAAGCCGCATAGCTCGTGGACCGGGCATAGCTCGATCGCGCGATCGACCAGTTGGCCGGGCTCCACGCCTGGGCGTCGTTGATCGTGAAGGCGGTGCCGGTCGCGTTCCAGCGGTTGGTGTTCGGCGTTGCGGCGCGCTCGGCGGCGCGTTCGTTGAAATAATAGAGGCCGGCCACGTACTCGATCTGCGGAAAGCTGCCGACGGCCTGGAATTCCTGGCTGAACTGGCGCTGGGTCAGATGCGACAGGCTGTAGCGGCTGAAATTGCCGTTCGGCAGGAACGAGGGCGTGCGGTGCGCGCCGCCCGAATTGTCCCATTGCTCGGCGTCGACCGTCCGCCGCGCGGTGATCGACCGGAGCTCGAGATTGTCGGCCGCCTCCCAGACGAGCCGGGCCATGGACCCCTCCGTGCGGTCGATGCTCGCCTGCTGCGGGACGCCGATGTCCCCGACCGACATGCGCCGGCCGGTGACGGTCACGATCGGGGGGAGCGGCGCGATCGTACCCGCCGGCAGCCGGTTGTCGTTGGCCGCGATCTGCGCCAGCGTCGCGACCGTGTAGCCTTCGGGATTGAAGTTGATCAGCTGGCTGTAGAAAGGCGTGTTCTCGTCGCGCGCGATGTCGAACGAGAAATTCGCGGAGAAGGCTTCGCTCGGCCGCCACCGCGCCGCGATGCGCCCGCCGTAGCGATGGTAGGAATTCCATCCGAGCTGGCCGGGCAGGGGGTTGTCCACTGTCGCGCCCTGGTGCTGGACGACGCCGTCGATCTTGACGGCGACATTGGCGAATTCGGGCAGATCGACGTGTAGCGCGCCGTTATAGCCGCCGAAATTGGCGATTCCGGCCACGGCGCGCCCGCCGAACTCGCCGGACGGGGCGCGGGTGACGATGTTGACAGCGCCACCCTCCGTATTGCGGCCGAACAAGGTTCCCTGCGGCCCCCTCAGCACCTCCATGCGCTCGATATCGAGCAGGGCCGCGTTGAGGCCGTGCTGGCGGCCGAGATAGACGCCGTCTATGTAGATGCCGACGCCCTGTCCGCGGGCCGGCTGGTTGGCGTCGCCGGGCACGATGCCGCGGATGCCGACGGTGAGCGCCGACTGGCGCGACTCGTAGGTCGCGACGCGCAGGCCGGGCACGGACCCGTCGCCGAGGTCGAGCAGGCTCTGGACGTGCCGGTCGGCGAGGTTCTCCGAGCTCATCACGGAGATCGAGATCGGCGTGCTCTGGAGGTTGGTCTCGCGGCGGAGCGCGGTGACGACGATGGCGTCGAGCCCCTCGCCTCCCGCGGGAGGCGCGTCGGCCTCGACAGATAGGGGGGCGTCTTCGACGGGGCTTTCGGTCGTTTGGGTCAACCCCGGGGCGGAAGCTGCGAGAAAGGTGCCGCCCAGAAGCAGACGGAATGTGCGCATGTCGTGATGTCCCCCTTGTCCGGTCAGCGCGTCCGAGCGGCTGACGGATCAAGGGCTAGTCCGAGTCCGTGATCGCCCGGTGACGGCCCAAAGACAATTCGAAGACAGTCGTCGATTGGGTGTCACACAACTGAAATCCCCGCGTCATCGAAACGTCATCGAGCGGGGTTAGCAGGGGACATGGGGTTCAGGGGACCTTGCGATTCGTGACACGTCTGTCATGAAGCGGCCCGACTCGCCGCAAGCCGCAGGAGCTTGGGACATTCGCCGGATCTTCAACCACGCCTTGGCCGCGCCGCACGCCGCACGCGGCCATCGCCCGACGCCGAGGTAAGCCCAGATGTTCGCCTGGTTCCAGCGCCTCCTGCCCCGCAAGGGCGATTTCTTCACGCTGTTCGAAGCGCATGCCGCCAGCATCGTCGCCGCCGCCGACGCTCTCGCGAAGATGGTCGAAGGCGGACCCGGCACGAAGGTGCACATCGAAGCGATACACGACCATGAGCACGACGCGGACGACGTCATCCGCGAGGTGCTGCAGACGGTGCGCCGCACCTTCCTCACGCCGTTCGACCGTGGAGCGATCACCGGGCTCATCGCCGCGATGGACGACGCGGTGGACGAGATGCACGCAGCCGCGGCCGCGGTCGATCTCTACGAGGTGGACGCGTTCGAACCGGAGATGAAGGAGATGGTGGCGCTCATCATTTCCGCCGCACGCCTGACCCAGGAGGCGATGCCGCTTCTGCGCAATGTCGCCCGCAATGCGATCCCGCTCCACGCCCTCACCGAGCGGCTCGTCCAGATCGAGGGCGAGGCGGACGGGGTTTATACGCGCGGCCTCAAGGCCTCCTTCCAGCGCGATGCGCAGACGAACCTGCTGCGCTTCAGCGTGTCCAGGGAGATCTACAAGCATCTCGAGCGCATCGCCGATTCGTTCGAGGACGTCGCGAACGAAATCGACGGCATCGTCATCGACCACGCCTGAGGAGCCGGACGGATGCACGAGCTGGCCCTGCCGCTGCTCATCGGCCTGATCGTCGTCGCGCTTGCGTTCGACTTCCTGAACGGGCTCCACGACGCCGCCAATTCGATCGCCACGGTCGTCGCAACGCGCCTGCTCGGGCCGGTGCAGGCAGTGGTCTTCGCCGCCTTCTTCAACTTCGCCGCCTATTTCCTGACGCTCGCATTCCCGAGCCTTCACGCCGTGGCCAACACGATCGGCAAGGGGCTGGTCAGCCAGAGCGACGTCACTCCGTCACTGGTCTTCGCCGCCTTGGTCGGGGCGATGACCTGGAACATCATCACCTGGATCAAGGGGATACCCTCGTCGTCGAGCCACGCGCTCGTCGGCGGGATCGTCGGCGCCGGCCTGGCGGCCGCCGGCCTCGGGACGATCCAGTGGAACGGCGTCACCAAGACATTGCTCTTCATTCCGCTGGCCCCTTTGCTCGGCATGGCAATGGCGATGGGCGTCATGCTGCTCAGCAGCTGGCTCGCGGTGAGAGCGACCGCCCGCGGCGCCGACCGCGCCTTTCGCGGCCTGCACCTGGTCTCCGCGGCGGCTTATTCAGTCGGGCACGGCCTCAACGACGCGCAGAAGACGATGGGCATCATCACCGTCCTGCTCTTCTCGACCGGCTGGCTCCACGGCGAGTTCCACGTCCCGCACTGGGTCGCGATCAGCTGCTACATCGCGATCGGGCTCGGAACGCTCTCCGGCGGATGGCGGATCATCGAGACGATGGGGACCAGGATCACCAAATTGTCGCAGCACCAGGGCTTCGCCGCCTCGACGGGCGGCTCGGCCTTGCTGTTCGGCGCCAGCTATCTCGGTATTCCGGTGTCGACGACCCATACCATCACTGGTGCGGTAATCGGCGCCGGAGTCGCGCGCCGCGCGTCGGCGGTGCGCTGGGGGGTCGCACAGAACGTCGTCCTCGCCTGGGTCATCACCATCCCCGCCTCGGCCGCCGTCAGCGCTGTCTGCTACCTCCTCGTCACTCTCTTCTGACGCTCTCGACCTGAAAGCTTCCCCCCGCTACTTCTCGGGGGTGTTCGACCTGCCGCTGCCCGACCCCGGAATAGAGATCAATATCGCCAGCCAGGGCATGTCGAAGGGCCTGCGCCAGACCGACGGGCCGCAGATCGTGGCGCGCCCGGAAGTCGCCTTCGGGCCCTTCTATGTCGGCGCCTACGCCAAAAATGTGAGCTCGGACACGTCCGATGGCGAGGCGGGGCCGGTGATCGGGCTGCGCACCGGCACCGGCGGTTTCGACTTGTCGGCGAGCGCGTCCTGGAAGATTTCGCTGGCGCCGGTCGGCGCCGTCGACGACGAGGCGCTGGAGCTGAACGCCGCCGTCTCGCGCGACTTCGGCCCGCTGACGCCGCGCCTCAGCGTCACCTGGAGCCCCGACGAGCTCGGCACCACCGGCCGTTCGACTTTCGCCGAATCCGGCGCCTCCTACGATCTTGGGGACGGCGCAAAGGTGAGCGCGGCCGTCGCCCGCCGCGAGCGCGTCGGCGCCCCCGATTACACTGCCTTCAACGTCGGCGCCTCGTACACGCTGGCCGAGCGTTTCACCCTCGACCTGCGCTGGTACGACACCGACCGCAGCGGCCTCGGCGAGATCTATCGCGGCCGCCTCGTCGGCTCGCTCCGCGCGCGCTTCTGACGCACGGCGCGCACAGCACTAGCGATCGTCTGGGAACCTCGCGAACCTCCTGGCGTCTGTCACTCCAGGCATGGCCGGCGAGAAAGACGGAGAGCGAGCGATGGCGGACGCGACGGGAGTGGCCCAGAACCGGACTTACTGGAACGAGACGGCGCGGTTGCCTTCCTTCCCGCAGCTCGCCGGCGACATGGACGTCGACGTCGCGATCATCGGCGGCGGCATCGTCGGGATCACGGCGGCCCGGCTGATCAAGGACCAGGGGCTGCGCGTGGCGGTGATCGAAGCGCGGCGGGTCGGCCAGCAGGTGACGGGCAAGTCGACCGCGAAGATGACTTCGCAGCACGGGATTCTCTACCAGACGCTGGAGAGCAAGTTCGGCGAGGACAAGGCGCGCCTTTATGCGCAGGCCCAGGAATCCGGCATCCGCCGCATCTCCGAGCTCGCCGCGCGACATGGCGTCGAGGCAGACATCGAGCCGATGCCGGCCTTCGTCTGGACGGACGACGAAAGCTACGTCGGCAAGCTCGAAAAGGAAGTCGAGCTCGCACGCAAGCTGGGGCTTCCCGCGTCGATGCAGCGGGGCGACATCGGGCTTCCGTTCGAGGTCCTCGCGGCGATGCGATGGGACGACCAGGCCCAGTTCCACCCCGTCAAATATGTCGCCGGCCTCGCCGCGACCATTCCGGGCGAGGGCAGCCACGTCTTCGAAGGCAGCCGCGCAATCGACTATGAGCCGACCCGGGTCGTCACCGACGGCGGCACCGTCACCGCGCGCCATGTGGTGATGGCGACCCACCTGCCGCTCGGCCAAATCGGGATGTATTATTCGATCGCCTACCCGCATGCCGAGGCGGTGGTCGCCGCCCCGATCCAGCGGGCGCTGCCCGGCGTGTACAAGAACGCCGAGAGGCCCGACCGCTCGATCCGCACCCACCGCCATGACGGGAAGGTCTATGCGATCGCCGCGGGCAATCATTTCAAGCCCGGCCATCCCGACGACGAGCAGGAATCGGTCAAGGATATCGAGCGCTGGCTCGCCGAGCGGTTCGGCGCCGGCCCGGCGCAATATCGCTGGGTCAACGAGGATTATCAGGCGATGGACAGCTCGCCTTATGTCGGCTGGTCGTCGAAGGGCGGCGACGGCTATCTGGTCGCGACCGGCTTCGCCGGCTGGGGCATTTCCAACGGCACCGCCGCGGCGATGATCATCGCCGACCTCGTCGCCGGGCGGGACAATCCCTGGCTGCCGGTATTCGACGCGAGCCGGGTCAAGCCGCTCGCCGGCGCGAAGGAGTTCGCCAAGGAGAACCTCTCCGTCGCCGCGCATCTCGTCAGCGGCTATCTGTCGAGGAAGCCCAAGGATTATGACGCGCTGGAGCCGGGACAGGCGGCGATCATGAAGGTCGACGGGGACAATGTCGCGGCGTTCAAGGACGAGCAGGGGGTGGTCCACGCCGTCTCGGCGGTCTGCACCCATATGGGCTGCCTGGTCGGCTGGAACGCCACCGACCGCACCTGGGACTGCCCGTGCCACGGCTCCCGCTTCGAGCTCACCGGCGAGGTCATCCACGGTCCGGCGACCCAGCCGCTCGGCGCCAAGGTGACCGGCTGAAAGCTGTTGAAAAGGGCGGATTCAGGCTTCGCAGGACCGCGGACGGACCCTAGACTTCGCCGCGTGGAGTGGGACGAATCGTTCGAACAGCAGCCGGAGGTGCGCGAGGCGGACCGGCTGACGCTCGACCTCGACGGCTGGGAAGGCCCGCTGGACCTGCTCCTGACCCTGGCGCGCACCCAGAAGGTCGATCTCGCCAAAATCTCGATCCTGGCGCTGGTCGAGCAATATCTCGCGTTCATCCAGGACGCGAAGAAGCTGAAGCTCGAGATCGCAGCCGACTATCTCGTCATGGCGGCGTGGCTCGCCTACCTCAAATCCTGCCTTCTCCTGCCCAGGGACGTGGAGGCCGATCCGAGCCCAGAGGAGCTGGCGATGCGCCTGCAGCTGCGGCTGCAGCGGCTCAGCGCGATGCGCGAGGCGGGCGCGCGGCTGCTGGGGCGCGACCGGGTCGGCCGCGACGTCTTCCTGCGCGGCGCGCCCGAGGGGCTGAAGGTGATCCGCAAGGCGGCGTGGCAGGCCGACCTCTACGACCTCATCGCCGCCTACGGCTTCGTCCGCGCCCGCAACGAGCCCGCCTTCCACGTCGTCGTGCGCCGCCCGGTGATGACCCTCGACGAGGCGCTCCACCGGGTTGAGAAGATGATCGGCGCCAGGCTCGACTGGACGAGGATCGAAGCCTTTCTCCCGGCCACGCTCGATCCGGCCTATCGCCGTTCCGCGCTCGCCTCCAGCTTCGTCGCCGCTCTGGAGCTCGCCCGGCTCGGCAAGGCCGACATTGCCCAGGACGAGCCGTTCGCACCGCTCTACGTGAGGGCCGCTTGAGCCGGATCCCGGACCATCTGCGCGCCGTCGAGGCGACCCTGTTCGCGAGCACCGAGCCGCTGAGCGCGGCCGCGATCGCGGACTATGTCGGCGCGGACGTCGACGTGGCCGCCGCGCTCGCGGAGCTTCAAGACCATTATGCGGGCCGCGGCGTCGAGCTGGTCGAGCGCGGCAAGGCCTGGCATTTCCAGACGGCCCCGGACCTCGCGTCGCTGCTACGCCCCGAGCGCGAGGAGAGCCGCAAGCTGAGCCGCGCCGCGGTTGAGACGCTCGCAATCATCGCCTATCACGAGCCGGTGACCCGCGCCGAGATCGAGGCGATCCGGGGCGTGCAGATCTCGAAGGGCACGCTCGACGTGCTGATGGAGGCAGGCTGGGTCCGGCCCGCGGGGCGGCGAGAGGCGCCCGGCCGCCCCCTGACCTTCGCCACCACCGCCACCTTCCTCCAGCATTTCGGGCTCGCCAGCCGGCGCGACCTTCCCGGCATAGAGGACCTCAAGGCCGCAGGCCTGCTCGACCCGATCGAAGCGGCGCTCGAGCAGCTCGGCATCGGCGCCCCCGGCGACGGCGACGAGCTAGAACTGGAAACTATGAGCGAGGACGACTAGGTTCCCTCCTCAAGGAGAACTTCAAATGGGTAGCTTCAGCATCTGGCATTGGCTGGTCGTCGGCATCGTGCTGCTCCTGCTGTTCGGCAAGGGGCGCTTCTCCGAGATGATGGGCGACGTCGCCAAGGGTATCAAGAACTTCAAGAAAGGCATGACCGAGGAGGAGGAGCAGGAGGCCGCCCGGGCCGCCGCCGCCCAGCGCCAGATCGACGCCCGCGCCGCCGAGCCGACCGTGATCCAGCCGCAGCCGACCGACATTCCCGCGCAGCCTTCTCCCAGCGCCACGCCGACCGGCTCGTCGGTCGACGGCGCGCAGCGCTAGGGGCGCCGCCGGGGGGCGGACAATGTTCGGGATCGACAGCGGAGAGCTGCTGATCATCGCGGTCGTGGCTCTGGTCGTGATCGGCCCGAAGGATCTGCCCAACGTGATGCGCACGGTCGGCGGCTGGATCGCGCGCGCCCGCGGCATGGCGAGCCATTTCAGGAGCGGCATCGACACGATGATCCGCGAGACCGAGCTCGAGGAAATGCAGAAGAAATGGGCCGCGGACAACGAGCGCATCATGCGCGAACATCCGATGCCGCGTTCGGGCGCCGCGCCTGAAGCGCCGCCGCAGTCCGACCTGATCGCCGCGCCCGAGACCGCGACATCGGCCGTCTCCGAGGGTCCGGAGCGCCGCCCGCCGCCGCCGGCCCCGCCGCGCCGCCCCGCTCCGGCCGCGCCCCCTCGGGCCGCTCCGCCAGCCCCGCCGAAGGAGCTGCCGTGAGCGACGTCGAAGACGATCTGGACGCCAGCAAGGCGCCGCTCATGGATCATTTGATCGAGCTGAGGCGGCGGCTGATCTGGTGCGCGCTCGCGCTTGGGCTCACCTTCGCCGGCTCGATCTATTTTGCCCGGACGATCTTCGGCTTCCTGGTCCAGCCCCTGCTCCGCGCGGGGCAGGGGCGGCTGGTTTACACCAATATCTTCGAAGCCTTCTTCACCGAGATCAAAGTCGCCTTGTTCACGGCGATCATGATCTCCTTCCCGATTCTCGCGCTCCAGCTGTGGCAGTTCGTCGCGCCCGGCCTCTACGCGAAGGAAAAGAGGGCCTTCCTGCCCTTCCTGCTGGCGACGCCGGTACTGTTCGCGATCGGCGCTGCGCTCGCTTATTACGTCGCGATGCCGCTCGCGCTGCACTTCCTGCTGAGCTACCAAGGCGAGATCGCGCCCGGCATGCAGCAGGACGCGCTCCCCGGGGTCGGCAATTATCTGGATTTCGCCACCCGCTTCATGTTCGGCTTCGGCGTCGCCTTCCTGCTGCCGGTCCTGCTGATGCTGATGGAGCGAGCGGGCATTGTCACGCGGCAGCAGCTCAAGCGAGGCCGGCGCTACGCGATCCTCATCTCGTTCGTCCTCGCCGCGGTGCTGACGCCGCCCGACGTCCTCTCCCAATTCCTGCTCGCGATCCCGCTGATCCTCCTCTACGAATTGTCGCTGGTCGCGATCTGGTTCACCGAGCGCAAACGCAGCCGGGCGCTCGCCGCCGCCGAGAAAGGGACCTGATTTTCGGCTGATCGGGCCTCGCTATTGCCCGGCTGCAACAGGTGCGTCGATTCTGCGGCCGGCGCGATCATGGTTACTTTTCGGTAGCATCGGCGGTGCTAGCCTGTCGCGATGACGAGATTCGACGACATGCTGATCGCGCGCCTGTTCTCGCCGCTGGCGGGATGGCTGCAGCACCGGCTCGGGATCGGGCAGTGGCGGGCGGCGCTGGAATGCCTCAACGGGCATGTCGCCTGCTATGTCGCCGGCACAGCCTTCGCGATCGCCGGCAAGGGGATTCGCGACGGCATCTTCGCCGACCTGCTCGCCGCCCTGATCTGGCTTTGCATCATGGAAAAGGTGCGGCGTGCGGCGCTCCGCCAGGCCGGCTCCTCGCTCGGCGTCCAGACGGCGCGGCTCAACGAATGGCTTTTCCGGGCCATCTTCGTCGCGATGCTCCCGATCAGCCTGCTCTACGTGGCCGGGTGGGCGAGCGGCTTCTACACCCTGTCGCTCGCCTTGCTGGTCGGCCATCTCTACTTCAAAGCGTGCGACGTTCCCCCGCCCGAGCGGGGCCGCCGGCTCGCATTCGGCTCGTCGTAAACGGCGGAACCGCGAGAGCAGGCTGAGCGTCTTTGGCATACGCCTGAGCCATGGCGGCTCGGACAGTATCCAGGAGTAAGCCAATGGGTCTCATTCTCGCACTGATCATCGGGGGGATCATCGGCTGGCTGGCGAGCATCGTCATGCGCACGAACGCCCAGCAAGGCATCCTGCTCAACATCGTCGTCGGCATCGTCGGCTCCCTGCTCGGCAGCTTCCTCCTCGGCGGCTTCTTCGGCGCGGACGGCAGCATCGTCAGCAGCCCGCTCGACGGCGGCACCCTGCTGGCGGCTTTCGTCGGAGCGTTGCTGCTGCTCGCGATCGTCAACCTCTTCACCCGGCGCGCGGTGCGCTGAGCGCAGGCGGGAGAACAAGAAAGGCCTGCGGACCTCGGTTCGCGGGCTTTTCCCTGCGCGCCGAAGGGGTCGGCAGGGGGAGTTGATCGAGATCAACTTATCCCCGTTATCCTCGTTATCCACAGGTAGATCGGACTCGCGCGAATCGGTTCGACCGCGCATATCGGTGGGGCAGCCGGCAAGGCGGTCCCTCCGGAAACGGAGAGACCAAATTCCGGAAGCGGCCGAAAGCGGCAGCGACGAACCTTCGGGAATGTCGTGAAAGCCAAGGCCGGGCGTCCCGCGGAAGAAGCGCGAGGCAAAGGTCTTCGGACCGATGCCGACCCCACTTTCCGAAGAGACGTCCAGCGGAACCCGGGCCTTCGGGCGATGGATCCGCGAAAGGAGCGTCGGCGAAGTTCGCTTCGCAGGCGGTCCGATCGGGACCCTCAGGAGTTCGCTTCTGTGGCAACCGGAAAGAGGCAGGCGTCGGACTTCGGTTCGGCTTCTGGCTCTCGGGAGACCGGCAGAGTTCGCTCTGACGGCGACCCGGAAAGGGTCCCGTCGAAGTTCGCTTCGACGGATCGCCCTGGGAACCTGGAGGAAGCTTCGGCTTCGGAAGGGAACCCGAAAGGGAACCGACCGGGGCCGAAAGGCCTCGGCCGGAACCCGATCCCCGGCGGGATGCCAAGCTTCGGCAGAAGCCTCTCGACCGTGGACAGTGGGGGCCGGCAGCAATGCCGGCCCCCATTCGCTTTTGGGCCTCTGGCGGTTCTCGCCGTCCGCCTGCAAGCGCTCCCCGCCGCCGCTGCCCGGTCGCAAACGCGATCCGCCGGACTCCAGGATTCAGACGCTCGGCCTCAGGCGCCGCGCCGCCGCCGCGGGCTGTGAAAAAAGCGCCGCCCGACGAGGGCGGCGCTCTTCGCGTCGGCTGGGGCCGCGCAGGTCAGCAGTTGTTGTCGACCCCGTCGGCGCAATCGGTGGTGGACTCGACGTCTCGGGCGGCGCCGCGAACCGTGTTGCAAGCGGACAGCACGAAGCTGGCGGTCAGCGCCGTAATCACGAGAAGCTTCTTCATATTCCGTCTCCTGGACTCGTCCCCGGCAGAAACAGGCGCGGGGATCGATACCGGCTAAATGTCCGCGCCGCGCGGCTAGTTCCGAAAATGGTCGGTCGCGATGGAGAGGGTGAGTCCGGCTGCGCACGGCGTGCGGCGGACAAAGTTGAGCCCGGAGGCGCTACCGGGGGGGGAGGTTAGCGCGTCCGGGCTCATTTTCTGGATAGCGAGAGCGGGGGGGCAAAAGGTCACTATCCGAACTGCATAACGACAGAGGGCCGGGCCGGTTCCGCGCGGCCGCAAAAAAATCACGCATCGGAAATTTTTTTCGGCAACCGCTGGGCGACGGTGCCGGTTGAGCGCCTGGAAGGAGCGGAATCGTGGCCAAGCCTCCGAAAAGCACGCCCCACAGCGATCTCGACGGGGTTCATCAGGACGAGAAGCCGAACGTCGTGACGGCCCAGGAAACGGGAGAGACGAGTGCGAGCCTCAAGCTCGCGCGCGAACAGGCCAAGGGCAGGCCTCGCCAGAACGGGAAAGCTTAGGGTCCGGACCCTAACGCTCCGCGCGGTCGACGACCGCGACCCGCAGCGAATAGCGGCCGCGCACCGTATCGCGGTCCAGCGTGGAGCGCAGCTGCCGCGAGAGGCCTGTGACGATGCGATCGAATCGCTCGAACAGCTTGTCGTCGCAGGCGATCTCCCCGGCGAGCGCGTCGGTTTCGATGGCGAGCGATGCGAAGCCGGCGCCGTCGCCCTCGAGCGTGATCAGGACCGATGCCGCGCCGCACAGCATTCCGAACTCGACGATCTCGGTGACCAGGAAAGCGACCGAGACCGCTACGTCTTGGGTCCCGTAAAAGGGCTCGATATCGAGCCGGATCTGCATCTGCGACGATGCCGCCGGCGCCGTAGCGCGGAGATTGGCGGCGAGTTCCGCGATCAGCGAGCGCAGGGCGACGCCGCGATTCTCCTCGAGCTCGGCATAATGGTTGCGGTGCACCACGGCGAGCGCGTCGACCCGGCGCTGGATCGACGCATAAGCCGCGGCGACGTCCTCGCTGGTCGCGCCGCGGGCATGGAGGTTGAGCAGCGAGGCGACCACCTGGAGGTTGTTCTTGACCCGGTGGTGGACCTCGCGAACCAGCCGGGTCTGGCGGTCCACGGCGGCTTCGAGCTCCGCCTCGTGACGCGCGACGGTGCGGGTGACGCCGTCGAACGACTGGCCGAGCTCGGCGATCTCGCGCGCCGGCGAGCGCAGGCTCGGAAGGTCCAGGCTGCGGTCGCCGGGGCGGTAGGCGGCGACCGCGCGCTGCATGCGGACGAGCGGGCGGAGCAGCAGCCGGTCGAGGATCCACCAGCCGATCAAAGCGGCCGCGATCAGCATGAGGATCGGCAGAAGGATCATCAGCAGCTCCGCGGCCGTGATCGGAGTCAGCGCCGCGCGCATGCGCAGCTCAAGCCCGCCCGGGACGCGGCGGACCAGCGTCACCTCGCGCTGGAAATGGCCGGCCTCGCCGCCTTCGTGCAGCGGCATGGACCGGTCTCCCTGGACGAGGTCGAGGTCGAAGCGGATCGGCGAGCCGCCGGAATCGACCAGCCGCGCGAGCGCGTCGCGCGAATATTCGCCGGCTCCCTCGATGGCGCCGTCGTCTCCGGCGACGACGAAGTGCAGCCGCTGCCCGTCGGGGCTGATCTGGAGGCGGGATCCGCTCTGCGCGCGCAAGCCGGCCTGGGGCGCATAGCCGGGCGAGGCACAGAGGGGCCGCCCGTCGCTGGCGTAGATCGCGTAGCGGACGGGCGCGACCTGGAGCGGCTCGAGCCGCTCGATCGTTCGGGCGCAGAGGTCTGAGCCGGCCGGGGCATTCTGCAAGGCGGGGCTCGCGGCGAGGATGGCGACGGCGCTCCGCACCACGGCGACATCGAGATGCTGGGCCGTCGCGTTCAGCACGGCGCGCATCTCGACCTCGTCGCGCGACCAGTTGTCGCGCGCGCTGTAGGCCGATGCGAGCACGGCGACGATGCCGAGCGGGAGCAGCCCGGCCACCAGGATCAGCAGCATCTTGAGCCCGGTCGAAAGCGTGCCGAGCCGGGCGGCCATCCAGCCTGTATTGTCGTCAGTCACGCCGGTGTGAACGTCTCCGGCGGCGCTCCTATCCGAGCTTTCCGAGCAAATCGAGCATTTCCGGCGGCACGTCCTCGGCAAGCGTGCGCTGGTAGGCCGAGCGCAGGGCCTGGCCGACTTCGGGCGCAGGCTGGCGCCTGCGCTTCTGCGGTGCGGAGGGTTTCAGGGGATCGCTCTCAGTCTCTTCGGGGGACCTGCGCCGGCGCTCGCCGTCTCGTTCTTCCTCAAAGCTCAACGGAACCACCCCTCACGCGGCACGCGCCGCGCCCGCTCATCCTGTGTCTTCCGGGCCCTGTCGACCGGCTCCAGCGCCGCCGTCCCCGCCGACCGGACCCAATAGTTGGCGCGGCGAAATAATCCGCCGACGCGGCCATGGAAACAAAAAACTCGGCCATTGGTTCCACGCTTCGACGAGCCGCGCGGACGGGTCCTTTCCCGGCCCGCGAATCGCCGTTCGAGTCCGTACCGGCGGGCTTGCAATGCGGGGGACGGCCAACCAATAGGCAGCCCTGGACCGAATGTAAGGAGTCGCAACGATCATGTCGCTTGGCCAGGAACTCGCCCCCCATCTCCCATTCCTCCGCCGCTACGCGCGCGCGCTGACGGGGAGCCAGGCGCATGGCGACGCCTTCGTCCGCGCGACGCTCGAGGCGATCGTCGCCGCGCCGGGGGATTTTCCGCGCGACGTCGATCCGCGGCTCGGTCTCTACCGGACCTTCCACGCAATCTGGTCCTCCGCGAATATCGAGGAGGATCCCAACGGCTCGGACGGCAGCGATCCCGAAAGCATCGCCAAGGCGCGGCTGGCGCGCATCACCCCGCTTTCGCGGCAGGCGCTGCTGCTGACCGCGATGGAGGGATTCACCTCGGAGGATGCAGGCTATCTGATCGGGGCGGCGCCCGAAGAGGTCGATGCCCTCGTTACCGAAGCGCTCGCCGAAATCGAGCGCCAGACGCGGGCCGAGGTGCTGATCATCGAGGACGAGCCGATCATCGCGATGGACATCGAGACGATCGTCCGCGATCTCGGCCACTCCGTCACCGGCGTCGCCGTCACCCGCGACGAAGCGGTCGCGCAGGCGATGGCCCGGCGGCCGGGCCTGGTGCTGGCCGATATCCAGCTCGCCGACGACAGCTCCGGCATCGACGCGGTCAAGGACATCCTCGCGGAATTCCAGGTCCCGGTGATCTTCATCACCGCCTTTCCCGAGCGCCTGCTGACCGGGGAGCGGCCGGAGCCGACCTTCCTGATCACCAAGCCCTTCCAGCGCTCGACGGTCAAGGCGGCGATCGCCCAGGCCCTGTTCTTCGATACCGCGACGATTCCGGCCTGAGGCGGGAACCGGCCCGCGAGGCAGGCGTTGCCCGAAACGAATGGAACTCGCGGGGATTTTCGAAGCATGAACGACGGGCCGGAGCATATCTCGACGACCGAAGCCCGGGCGGGCACGACGCCGCGGATGACGCGCTACGTGCTGGGCTGGGGCCTGCTCCTGGTCGTCGTCGCGTTCGTGCTGATCTATTTTTTCGCCCGCTGATCCCTACATCTAAGGAGGGGAGGCGCCGCACCGGCGCCGCCGCAAGCATGACCATCTTCACGTTCGAATATGGATTGGGGGCCTGATGGCAGGCGAGCAGCCGCTAGAGCTGGACGAAGCGGACATCGGCCCCGCGGCCGAGCCCGTCCCGCTGCCGGACAACGAGTTCAAGGACCAGCTCGCACAGGTCATCCCGCATCTGCGCGCCTTCGGCCGGTCGCTTTCGGGAAGCCGCGACCTCGCCGACGACCTCGTCCAGGAGACGCTGCTCAAGGCCTGGGCGGCGCGCAAGCGGTTCCAGGCGGGCACCAATATGCGCGCCTGGACCTTCATCATCCTCAGGAACCTGTTCCTCAGCCAGATGCGCCGCGCCCGCTTCAAGGGCGATTGGGACGAGATCACCGCCTCGAAGCTGCTCGCCGCGCCGGCCAGCCAGGACCGCCACGTTGAGCTCTCAGACATGCAGCGCGCCTTGCTCCATCTGCCGCAGCCCCAGCGCGAGGCGCTGATTCTCGTCGGTGCCGGCGGCTTCGCCTACGAGGAGGCGGCGGAGATTTGCGGCTGCGCGGTCGGCACGATCAAGAGCCGAGTGGCCCGCGGCCGCGTCGCACTCGAGAATCTGCTGGCCGACGGCAAGCTCCCCTCGCGCCGCGAGCACGAGACGGATCCGAACCAGAGCGCCCTGCAGTCGATCATGAGCGAGGTGGACGACCTCTCGAAGGATAGGGATCCCGGCGGGCATCTGGGCGAGGATTGAGTCAGGCGTCATCCTGACGAGAGTCAGGATCCATGGACACCACCGGGAGCGATTTTCTGCAATCTCTCCGGTTCGTGGATGCCGGGTCAAGTCCGGCATGACGGCTTCCGGCAAAGTCCGCTCCGACGGCGCCGCTCAGTCCAGCCGGGCGAGCAGGTCCTCGAACGTGCGCAGCGAACGGATTTCCCCGTCCATCTGGAACGCCTGGCGCAATGCGTTGCCGACGCCGGCGTGAACGGTGGGCGGAGCCACCTTCACGAACCGCCGGGCCGGGGCATTGGTCATCGCATCACGTCTCGAGTTCAGTGTATCCACGGATGCGTCAACGTATGTTAGCGCGCCGGGTTGCAATAGTTGCGGGCGGAGAACGGATCGGATCCGGCCTGTTGTATGGATGAAACACAAAGTAAACGGCAGGTTAACGACGCACTCGTCCGGGCGCGCGCGCACTCGCCTTTCCTGAGGCAGCAGCTGGAGGCGCAACCCCTCGTCGCCGCCGCGCTGGAAGCGGGTCGCCTGAACGAGGCGCTGGCCGCGGCGCGCAGCGGTTCCGAGGCGGAGGATCCGATGACGGCGATGCGGCGTGCGCGCAGCGGAGCCGCCCTCGTCCTTGCTGTCGGGGATCTCGCCGGGCTGCTGCCTCTGGAGAGCGTGGTCAAGACGCTCTCCGACGTCGCCGACGAGGCCCTCCGCCGCGCCGTGGCGGCGGCGATGGCCGAACGGACGCCAGGCGAGGAAGGCCGGGGGTTCGCGGTCGTCGCGCTCGGCAAGCTGGGCAGCCGCGAGCTCAATTATTCGTCCGACGTCGATCTCCTCTTCCTGTTCGATCCCGCCGCGCTGCCGCTGAGGCCGCGCGAGGATGTCGGCGAGGGCGCCGTCAGGATCGGCAAGCGCATCGTCGAGATGCTCCAGAAACGCACCGAGGGCGGCTACGCCTTCCGCGTCGACCTGCGCCTCAGGCCGTCGCCGGAGGTCACTCCGATCGCGCTGCCGCTGGGGGCGGCGATCGGCTATTACGAATCCTCGGCGCTGCCCTGGGAGCGGGCGGCGTTCATCCGCGCCCGCTTCGTCGCCGGGGACGAAGGGCTCGGCCGCTATTTTCTGGAGGCGGTCCATCCCTTCGTCTGGCGCCGAAGCCTCGATTTCGGAGCGATCGGCGAGATCCAGTCGATCACCCGCCGAATCCGCGACCATTACGCGCAGGTCCAGGCCTTCGGCCCCGGCTACGACCTGAAGCGCGGCCGCGGCGGAATTCGGGAGGTGGAGTTCTTCGCGCAGGTGCACCAGCTCGTCCACGGCGGCCGCGATCCCCGGCTGCGCGCGCCCGCGACGCTCGAGGCTCTCGCCGCGCTGGCCCAGGCCGGGCGTATCGACGCGTCCGACGCGGACGCGCTGGCGGGCGCATACCGGCTGTTGCGGACGATCGAGCATCGTCTGCAGATGGTGGAGGACCGTCAGACCCATGAGCTGCCGCGCGATCCGGCGGCCCTCGACAATGTCGGGCGGCTGCACGGCGTCGCAGACGGACCGGCGCTGCTGGCGTTGATCGAGCCCGCCGTGGGGCGCGTGGCGAGCGCCTATGACGCGCTCGACGGCGGCGAAGGCGATCTCCTCCCGGAAGCCCCGGAGCCGCTGCAGGCCCGGCTGGCGGAGGCGGGCTTCGGCGACTTCGTCGCGGCACGGCTCAGGATCGAAGGCTGGCGCTCGGGCAAGATGCGTTCGCTGAGGACCCACGCGGCGCGCAGCGCCTTCGAGGCGATGCTGCCGGTCCTCGTCGAGGCTTTCGGCAGGGCGCCGGATCCGATGCGCGCGATGAACCGCTTCGACCAGCTGGTCGAGCGCCTGCCGACGGGCGTCAACTTCTTCCGCCTGCTCGAGGCGCAGCCGGCGCTGACCCGGATCCTCGCCACCGTCCTCAGTCACGCCCCCGCTCTGGCCGAGCAGCTCGGCCGCCGGACGGAGCTGCTGGACACCCTGATCGACGCCAGCGCCTTCGCCCCGGTGCCGCCGGTGGATGAGCTGGTCGCCGCCTTCGCCCGGCCGGACCGCGACGACGAGGATTATCAGATGGTGCTCGACCGCGTGCGGCGGGGGGTCAACGAGCGCCGCTTCGCGCTCGGCGTCCAGCTCGTCGCGGCGCACCGCGATCCGATCGAGGTCACCGAGGGCTATTCGCGGGTCGCCGAGGCGGCGGTCAACGTGCTCGCCGACGCCGCCGTCGCGGAGTTCGAGCGAATCCATGGGCGGGTGCCGGGCTCGGAGCTGCTGGTTCTCGGCCTCGGCCGGTTCGGCGGCGAGGCGCTGACCCATGCCTCGGACCTCGACCTCGTCTATCTGTTCAGCGGCACGCACGAGGCGGAATCGGACGGCGCCAGGCCGCTGCGCGCCACCGATTATTTCAACCGCCTCGCGCCGCGCGTCACCGCCGCGCTCTCGGTGCCGACCGCCGCGGGGCCGCTCTACGACGTCGATACCCGGCTGCGCCCTTCCGGTACGGACGGGCTGCTCGCCATCTCGCTGGAAAGCTTCGAGCTTTATCAGAGCGAGCAGGCGTGGACCTGGGAGCATATGGCGCTGCTCCGGGCGCGGCCGCTTTACGGGTCAGAGGGGGCGAAAGCGGCCCTGCGCGAGGCGATCCTCGGCGTGCTGGACCGGCCGCGCGACCCGGCGGCCTTGGTCGCCGACGCCGTCCGGATGCGCGCCGAGATCGCCGCCCACAAGCCCCCTTCGGGACCGCTCGACGTCAAGCTCGTGCCCGGCGGGCTGGTCGATCTCGAATTCGCGGTTCACGTCCTCCAGCTCCGACACCGGGTCGGCTTCGATCCCCATCTCGAGACGGCGCTCGCCGCTCTCGCCGAAGCGGGGCTCGTCCCTCCCGACGTCGATCCGGCGCTGCGACTGCTCAGTCGGATGCTGGTCATGTTCCGGCTCGTCGCGCCCGCGCTGCACGCGCCGCCGCCGGCGACGCGTCCGCTCGTCGCGGAGGCGTGCGGCGTGGGCGATTGGGACGCGCTCCTTGCAGCCTATGAGGATGCGCGGCAGAGGGTGACGGGCTTGTGGCGCGCAGTTCAGGAAGGGTGAGGCGATGGTGAACGAGGGGGATCCGGTTCCGGACGTGAAGCTGGAGGCGATGGACGGGCGCATCATCAGCCCCGCCGACTTCAAGGGCAATAAGCTCGTCCTCTATTTCTACCCGAAGGACGACACCTCCGGCTGCACGGCCGAGGCGCAGGCGTTCAGCGCCCTCGCCGGCGAGTTCGAGAATGCGGGGACGTGGCTGCTCGGCGTGTCCAGGGACCCGGCCAAGAGCCATCAGAAGTTCACCGACAAATACGGCCTCAGCGTCCCGCTCGCGTCCGACACCAATGGCTCGGTCTGCGAGGCGTTCGGGACGTGGACCGAAAAATCGATGTACGGGCGCAAATATATGGGCATCGAACGCGCGACCTTCCTGGTCGACCGCGACGGCGTGGTGAAAAGGGTCTGGCGCAAGGTGAAGGTGCCGGGGCACGCCGAGGAGGTGCTGGAAGCGGCCCGGGAGCTGCCCTGACCGGAACGCGCGCGCCCGCCCGTCGTTGATGCGCCAGGTGTTGCGTACGGAGTGCTGTCGATGGACCGCAGGCTCAAGATCCCCGCTTTCGCAGGCTTGATCCTCGCCGGAATGGCGGGCGGCGTCGCGCTCGGCGAGAGCGCCATCGACCAGATCAATCCGATCTATTTCCAGGGCGCCGCCGTCCATCCGCGCGACCGCGGCGCGGCGCTCGACCCCAACGCGCTGCACGCTCAGGCGACGCGCTTCGCCGAATATTATGGATGGGAGGAGGGGCAGGCCGCGCGGGCGGCCGACTGCTTCGGCTGCCCTGCGATCGCGGCGCGCGACGCATTTGCCGAGGTTCCGCCCATCCAATATGCGGTGGCCGAAACGGTCTGGAGCGAGCCACCGCAATATGTGGCGGAGGAGGAACCCGCGCCCGCCGAGCAGGCCGACGCGGCGAGCGACGTCGAGCTCTATGCCGGGTTCCAGATCGAGGAGAAGCCGGCCGAGGGCGAGGCGGTCGACCTCGCCGCCGCCGAGCAATAAGCGTCGCCTCGCGCGGACGCGGCGGCTAGAGCCGGCGCGTGACCAGCGTCGCCTTCGCCTGCCGATCCGTGCTCCTCGCCTCAGACCCGCGCGAGAAGGTGCGCCGCGCCCGTTCGACCGCCCGCGCGTGGCGAGGCGGGGCCCTTGCCCACGCGTTCGACGTCGCCATGCCCGAGCGGCCGGCGCGGCCCGAACGACCCGAGCTGGTGCCGCCCAACCGGATGCCGAAGCGGGGCCGCGGCGGCTCGGAGCGAGGACGCATCGCGATGCTGCACGCGCTTGCCCATATCGAATTCGGGGCGATCGACCTCGCCTTCGACATGGCCGGCCGCTTCGGCGCGACCTTCCCGCCCGCCTTCGTCCAAGACTGGCTCGCGGTCGGGGCGGACGAGGCGATCCACTTCGCCCTGCTCGACCGGCGCCTGCGCGCGCTCGGCTCCTTCTACGGCGCGCTCCCGGCACATGACGGCCTCTGGGATGCGGCGGCGGAAACCGCCCACGACGTGCTCGCCCGGCTGGCGGTGGTGCCGATGGTCCTGGAAGCGCGCGGCCTCGACGTGACGCCCGCCACGGTCGAGCGGTTCGAAGGGGCCGGGGACAAGCGCTCGGCGGCGATCCTGGGGCGCATCTACAGCGACGAAATCCGCCATGTTTCGATTGGCACCCGCTGGTTCAAAACCGCCTGCGAATCGCAGGAAATCGCGGTTGTTTCGCACTGGCAACGGCTGGTGCGCCATCACTTCCGCGGGGCGCTAAAGCCCCCGTTCAACGACTCGGCGCGCGACGAAGCCGGTCTGTCCCGCGAATTCTACACAGGGGTGGACGCGGGAAGCTTTGCTTAACAGTCTGCCATCCACACGTCGCGGGTGGGCACTTCCGACGCGGAAAACAGGGGCGAAAGTCCTGAAAATTCAGAGGGTCGCCGTTGCGGGCCATTAGCCGCCGCATACGACGTCCGGGGAAGATGATGACGACTACGGTCCAGACTGCCAACGCGGGGCTCGCGACACGGTTCCGCAACCTCTTCAAACCGCGCGATATTTTCTTCCACGATGGCAAGAGCCTGCGGCGCGTCAGCGTCGGCTCGCGCATCCAGGTCGCCGCCTGCCTCGCAGCCCTCGTCCTGCTCACCTGGTCAGCTTTCGCGACCCTGCGCATCGTCTCCGCCGCGGGATCCGTCGAGGCAGAGGTCGCGCAGATGGAGGCGCAGGTCGCCGAGATGGAGCAGCGCCTCGTCGAGATCCGCCGGCAGGCCGAACAGCGTGCCGCCGTGCTCGAGCAGCGCCAGGCCTTCCTCGACGCCCTCATCTCCGGCGAGGAGGATCCCGACCGGCTCGCCGCCATGCTGCCGCGCCGCGCCGAAGCGGCTCAGGCCGAGCCCGCCGCCGAAGCCTATGCCGAAGTCGAGGGACGGCAGACCGTGTTCGTCGAACGCGCCCAGGACACCGCCCGCGAGCGCATCGTCGAGACCGCGCAGCAGATCCGCCGCCTCGGCCTCAACCCGGCGCGCTTCCTCGGCCGCGGCGGTCCGCTCGAGGAGGTCGAGACTCCGGCCAATACCGATCCGCGCTTCCGCCAGCTGTTCGTCGCCTGGCGGCAGCTCGACCAGCTCGAGGCCGGCATCATCGCCATCCCGTCCGGCCGCCCGGTCGCGACCGGCGTCAACTTCACCAGCGGGTTCGGCGTCCGCTCCGATCCGTTCCGGGGCAGCGCCGCGATGCACGGCGGCATCGACCTCGCCGGGCCGATCGGCACGCCGGTCTATGCCACCGCCGACGGCATCGTCGGCCGCGCCGAGTGGAACAGCGGCGGCTACGGCAACCTCGTCGAGATCAATCACGGCCAGGGCATCCAGACCCGCTACGGCCACCTTTCGCGGCTGGTCGCCCGCCCCGGCCAGCGCGTCCGCCGCGGCGAGCTGGTCGGCCTGATGGGCTCGACCGGCCGTTCGACCGGCAGCCACCTTCATTACGAGGTCCGGATCGACGGTCGCGCGGTCAACCCGGTGCCCTTCATCCAGAACGCCAGCGCGCGCATGCCGCAGCGCACCGCCGCAGCGGCTCCGACCGTCGCACAGGGCGGCCCGCCTCAGCCGGCGCGCTGAACTTCTTCGAGTAAGGGGGAGGAAAGGCCTCGCCGGCGACGGCGGGGCCCTTCGCCGGGATGACGGTCTTGCGCGGCTACCAGGCCACGCGGACCGTCACTTCCCCCGCTTCTTGCGGTGGCTTTCCATATCGAGGACCATGTTCGCGTCGCCCTCCGGCAGCAGGCCGAGGCGGCGGGCGACCTCCTGATAGGCTTCGGCCTCGCCGCCGAGGTCGCGGCGGAAGCGGTCCTTGTCGAGCTTCTCGCCGGACGCCATGTCCCACAGGCGGCAGCCGTCGGGGCTGATTTCGTCGGCGAGGATGGTCCGGGCGTAGTCGTTCTCCCAGATCCGGCCGAACTCGAGCTTGAAGTCGACCAGGCGGATCCCGATCCCGGCGAACAGGCCGCACATGAAGTCGTTCACGCGCACCGCCATGTCGGCGATGTCGTTCATCTCCTCCTGGCTGGCCCAGCCGAAGCAGGCGATATGCTCGTCGGCGATCATCGGATCGGCGAGCGCGTCGTCCTTGTAATAATATTCGATGATCGTGCGCGGGAGCTGGGTACCCTCCTCGATGCCGAGCCGGGTCGAGAGGGTGCCGGCGGCGACGTTCCTCACCACCACCTCGATCGGGATGATCTCGACCTGGCGGATCAATTGCTCGCGCATGTTGAGGCGGCGGATGAAGTGGGTCGGGACGCCGATCTGGCCGAGCAGGGTGAAGATATGCTCGGAGATGCGGTTGTTGAGCACTCCCTTGCCGTTGATCGTGCCGCGCTTCTGCGCGTTGAAGGCGGTTGCGTCGTCCTTGAAATACTGGATGAGGGTGCCCGGCTCCGGCCCCTCGTAGAGGATCTTGGCCTTGCCCTCGTAAATCTGGCGGCGGCGGGACATGCGCGAAAAGCCTCCGGCTGGACACTGGGAACGGGGCGCCCCCGGGAAAGGACCGGCTCTATATAGGACCCCTCCCCACAGGGCAAACGAGACGGCAGCCGCCGCTGCTCAGGTAACCTTGCCGCGCACGGCGAAGCGCGGCTCGCGCCAGCGCTCGGTCGCGAGGATCTCGGCGCAGATGTCGACGGCACGCCAGACGTCCTCGAACCGGAGGTAGAGGGGGGTAAGGCCGAAGCGGGCGACGTCGGGCGCGCGAAAGTCGCCGATCACCTCGGCCTCGATCAAGGCCTGGATGATCTCGAACGCATTTTCGTGGCGGAAGCTGATGTGGCTGCCGCGCTGCGCCGGATCGCGCGGGGAGATGCAGGCCATTTGCGGGCAGCGCTCCGCCATCAGCCGGTCGAACAGGCCGAACAAGGCGACCGACTTCTCCCACAGCGCGTCCATGTCCACGCCTGCGAACGCGTCGAGCCCGCTTTCGAGCGCCGCCATGCCCAGCACCGGCGGCGTGCCCGCGAGGAACCGCGCGATGCCCGGAGCGGGCGCGTAATCGTCGGTGAAGGCGAAAGGGGCGGCGTGGCCCATCCAGCCGCGCAACGGGCTGACCAGCCGCTCCTGGAGATGCTCGGCGACATAGAGGAAGGCTGGCGCGCCGGGACCGCCGTTCAGATATTTGTAACCGCAGCCGACGGCGAGCTCGGCGCCGTCGCGGTTGAGGTCGAGCGGCACCGCGCCCGCGCTGTGGCTGAGGTCCCAGACGGTGAGCGCGCCGGCGGCCCTCGCGCGCGCGGTGAGGCGCGCCATGTCGAAGCGGTCCGCGCTCTTGTAGTGGACGTGGGTGAGGAGCAGCAGATTGGTGTCGGCGCCGAGTCGCGCATCGATCTCGCCGCGCGGGGCGATGTCGAGGCGCAGGCCGGTGAGATCGGCGGCACCGGAGGCGATGTGGAGGTCGGTGTGGAAGTTGCCGGCCTCGGTGAGGAGCGCCGGCCGGCCCGACAGCTTCGCCGCGGCGACCAGCAGCTTATAGAGGTTCACCGAAGTCGAATCGGCCACGATCACCTCATGCGGCCTGGCGCCGATCAGGGCGGCGACCTTCGCGCCGATGCGCTGCGGCGCCTCGATCCAGCCGGCCTCGTTCCAGCTGCGGATCAGCCGCTCGCCCCATTCCTGCTCGACCGTCGCACGCAGCCTCCCGACAGCCGCGCGCGGCAAAACGCCGAGCGAGTTGCCGTCGAGGTAGATGAGCCCATCGGCAATGGCGAAACGGTCGCGTGTCGCGCGCAGCGGGTCGGCGGCGTCCAGCGCCTGCGCGTCGTCCAGCGTCATCGGCGAAGGGCCCGCTCGATCTCCTCCACCGCGGCGGTCCAGGCGGCGGTGCCGGGAGAGATCAATTCGACATGACCGGTCCGGTCGATCATCCGCACGCGCACGCGGTCGCCGGCGGCGCGCATCGGGCGGGCATAGCCTTCGGCATAAGCCGTCGGGATGATCCGGTCCTGGAGCCCGTTGATCAGCACCTGGCGGACTCCGATCGGCGCGAGGCGCGGCACCGAGGTCTCGGCGAAGCGGCCGCCGGAGATCCGGGCGATCACCTCCGTGCCGCAGCCGCTTCCGGGCGGCCGGGCGGCCTCCTCGAGGTCGGGGAGGCCGCCGAGGCTGATCACGGTGCGGATCGCAAGCGGGTCCTGGGTGCGCAGCGGCGAGCCGGCGGGGAGCTTGGGCCGCGCCGCGAGCCACAGAGCGAGATGTCCGCCCGCGCTGTGGCCGACCGCGACCAGGTGCGAAAGATCGAGGCGGTAGCGCGGGGCATGGTCTCTCAGCGCATCCGCCGCCGCCGCCGCATCGAGGAACGTGCCGGGAAAGCCGCCGCCCGCGCGGTCGACGCCGCGATAGTCGATGTTCCAGACGGCGATGCCGCGGCCGCGCAGGTCGGCCGCGATCCAGTCCATCAGGCGCCGGTCGGCGATCTCGGTCTGCCAGCATCCGCCGTGGACCATCAGGACGACCGGGTGCGGGCCGCGGCCCGGCGGCAGCCAGAGGTCGATCACCTGCATCGAGTCGTCGCCGTAGCGGATGGTGGCGTCGGCCTGCGGGCGCGGACGCTCGGTGAGGTCCGGCCAGGCCATCAGGCCGTCGGGCCCGCGGCCGGCCGGAACGGGCGCTTCGCTCGCCATCGTGCACCCGGTTAGGGCCGCCGTGGCGAGTGCGGCAAGAGCCTTGGCAGCGAAGCGGCGCATTCGGCGGCGATAGACCGGCCCCGCGCCGCTGGCAAAAGGCTCAGCAGCGGCGCCGGGGCAAGCTCCGCCACGGGGCCTCGAACTGGATGCGGTTCAAGGCGCAGAGGCCGAGGGCGATCTCCGCGATCGCGCGGCGGAAGGCATCGAGGATGGTCATCGTAATTCTCCTGAGGGACGGCGGCGTCAGGCGGCGGAGCCGGCAAACGTCACCAGAGTGAGACTGAGCGCGAACAGGCCGGCGAGAAGCTGGCCCGGGACGCGCCCGGCGAGGGAGCCGCCGCGCCGAAGCGATGCGGCGGCGGCGGCGAGGCTGTTTCCGAACCATTCGGAAAACTGATCGTGATTATCGGCCCAGACCTGAGCGTCATAAAGGTCGCGCATCGTCTTTCTCCCCATTTTGCGAGAGCCGGACCGGCCGGCTGCAGCTGCTACATGGCCTCTGCCAGCTCCTTGCGCCAACGAAACGCTCGACAGTTCACATAAGCCTAGCTTATCAAGTGCCATGCGCAGGCTGCCTCCTCTATCGGCTGTGAAGGTGTTCGAAGCGGCTGCGCGCCACGAGAACTTCACCCGCGCCGCGGCCGAGCTGGGCATGACCCAGGCGGCGGTCAGCTACCAGATCAGGCTGCTCGAGGACCGGCTCGGCGTGCCCCTGTTCCTGCGCTCCAAGCGCCGCGTGACCCTGAGCGAGGCGGGTCGGCGCGCGGGACCCTTGGTCGCGCGTGCGTTCGACACCCTCGCGGACGCCTTCGGCTCGGTCGTGTCCGAGGACGAGAACGTCCTTGCCATTTCGACCACCCAGACCTTCGCTTCGAACTGGATCGCCCCGCGGCTCGGCGCCTTCCAGCTCGCCCGGCCCGAGCTCGCGGTGCGCCTGCATACCGAGAATCGGGTGATCGACTTCGCCCGCGAGGAGATCGACGTCGCGATCCGCAGCACGTCGGGCGCCGGCGAATGGCCGGGGCTAAGGTCTCACTTCATGTTCCGGCTACATTCCACGCCGGTGGCGACGCCCGCCTTCCGCGACGCGCACGGGATCGCCGCTCCGGGGGACATGCTGCGGGTCCCGCGGCTGACCCCCGACGACGTCTGGTGGTCGATGTGGCTGCGCACCGCCGGCCTGCCGGTGCCCGACGAGCGAGCGACCGCCGGGATACGCTTCGACGCGCAGGCCATGGAGGGGCAGGCAGTCCTCGCGGGCGCCGGAGTCGCGATGCTGACACCCTTATTCTGGCGCCCCGAGCTAGCCAGCGGCCGGCTCGTCCAGCTGTTCGACGCCGTCAGCGTCAGCGAGACCGCCTATTGGCTGGTCTATCCCGAGCACCGCCGCAACCAGGCGAAGATCCGCGCCTTCCGCGATTGGATCCTCGCCGAGGTCGAGGCGATGAAGGCGACCGAGCCGGAGGAGATTTTCGCTCCGGCGGCCGCCTGACCGCCCCTTCCCGGAAGGGTGCGGATCAGTCCGCCGCTCGCGCCGCCGCCGGCTCGTCCGCCGGCGCAGCCAGCGGCGTTTCCGCGGCCTCGGCGCTTCGGAAGAAGCGGCGGCGGATCCAGCGGACCAGCAGGAAGACCGCCAGGCCGAGCAGGATCCAGGGCAGCAAGGTTACCAGCAGTACGAACAGCACCGACGCGCCGCCCAGGAAATTGTCCCAGGCATCGCTGAGCGACTCGCCGAGCGGGCGGCGGGGCTGCGGGCCGGGGACGAGGTGGCCGGAGCCGTAGACGAACGTCATCGGCGTCGTCGCGAGCGATTCCTGGGCCTCGGCCCGATTCTGCTCGGCGGCGCTGATCGACGCGCGCAGCTGCTGGGCCTGATATTCGAGGTCGGACTTCTCGCCCGCTCCGAGCCGGCCGCGCAGCCGCGCCTCGATCCGGGCGAGCTCCTCGCGCATCTCGGCGATCGAGCGCCCGGCCTGGCGGATGGAGGTGCCGACGTCCGTTCCGCTGATCTCGTTCTCGACGAGCATCCCGTCCGCCTGGGTCACCATGCCGACCGCTTCTCGACCGAAGATGCGGGCGATGCTCGGGTCGAGCTTGAAGGAGAGCCGCGCCTCGATATTCTCGTCGTCGTGGCGGCGGTAGAGCATGCCTGTGATCCGGCAGCGATTGACGCCGAGCGCCTCGCAGCGGGCGGCATGCTGCTCCTGGACCGTCGCAATCCGGTCGGCCGCGAGGCGGAAGGCGTAGCGGTAATTGAAGGCGACGCCGGGGGCGGCGGTCGGAGAGACGGCCGGCCCCGCGGCAGACCGCTGAGCGGCGGACGAGGTCATCGGCGCCGGTGCCGAAGCGTCGGTCGCCTCGCCCATCGCATTGGAGACCGAACCTTCGCCCGAGTCGCGGGGCGGTTCGCTCCGCTCATAGCTACCGCCGCAGGCGGAAATCGCGAGGAAAAGGGGGACGAGAGCGAGCAACCGGCGCATGGACAGCCTCCCTGTTTTTTATATGTCTACCACGAAGGTTGAGAAGGCGCAACTGCGGCCGGCTCCGCATCGCCGCTGCGACGGCGGTGCCAGCGGGCCGCGAGAACGACGAGCAGGATGATCGCTCCCCAGGGGAGCAGGACGCCGAAGACGAGCAGCAACGCCGCGAAGCTGCGGGTGGTCAATGTGGCGACCTGCGCCAGCGAGGAGGCGAAGGGGTTGCGCTCCCGCACGGCCGACGCGGGCGCACCCGTCGGCTCGTAAGCGATCGCGATCCGCGACATGGTGACCCGGCCGCGCATCTCCGCCAGCCAGGTGCGTGCGGCGTCGAGATCTTCCTGCGCCTGATTGATCGCGCGCTCCGCCTCGACCGCCTGCTGGATATTGCCGCTGCGCGTTTCGAGCAGCGCCGAGAGGCGGCGGATGAGCGTCTCGCGGGTGCGGATCCGCGCCTCGGAATCGATCATCTGGCGGGAGATGTCCTCGGCGGCGATCTGGCGGTCGACGGTTTCGGCGCCCGCGGCGCCGGCGGCGGCTCCGAGGTGCTGGCCGAACTGATGAGCGAGGGCGGTGGCGACCTGAAGCTCGAGCGCGGCGCCCGGCTGCTCGACCGGTGCGCCGCCGCCATAGCCGTGGTCGCGCACGGGAGGTCCGGTCCGGGGTTCGCTGCGCCGCATCGAGACCACCCTGCAGCGCGCCTCGCCCAGCTCCAGGCAGAGCTGGAGGTGCCGCTCCTGCAGCCCGGCGAGGGCGCCCGAGGGGATTCTGAAACGATAGCCGTAGCTGTAGGCGATGCGCGGCGCGGTCTCGCGGATGATGCCGCCCTGGGCCTCGGGGTCATACCCGGCCTTCGGCAACGACACGGCCCGGTCGGGCGGCGGAGGCGGCGTGGGAGCCGGCGGCACGGGGACGTTCGTGCCCATCGTCGGCATGGAGGGGAGCGCAGCGTCCATCGTGCGTAATTGCGTGGTCGACTCAAGGGGCGGCGTCCGCCGCTGTTCCGAGAGGGCCACGAGGCCAATCGCGCCGCCGGTGACGGCGATGGCGGCGGCGAGCAGGAGCGGGCGGCGCATGGTCAATCTCCTTGGTCTGTATGTAACAATATCACATAACATTTCTCCGCCGCAATAGGTCCTCGCGCGCCGTTCCCGCCGCTGCTAACGATGCGACATGTCCGAACATGATACGGTCATCGACGCGTCGTTCGATGACGCCCTCTCCCAGCGTTACCTCGTCTACGCACTCTCGACGATCACCGCCCGGTCGCTGCCCGACGTCCGCGACGGCCTCAAGCCGGTCCATCGGCGACTGCTCTGGGCGATGCGGCTGCTGCGGCTCGACCCGGCGGCGGGCTACAAGAAATGCGCCCGCGTCGTCGGCGACGTGATCGGCAAATATCATCCGCACGGCGACCAGTCGGTCTACGATGCGATGGTCCGCCTCGCCCAGACCTTCTCGCTGCGCTACCCTTTGGTCGACGGCCAGGGCAATTTCGGCAATGTCGACGGCGATAACGCCGCTGCGATGCGCTACACCGAGGCCCGCCTCACCGCCGTTGCCGGCGAGCTGATGGCCGGCCTCGACGAAGGCACGGTCGACTTCCGGCCGACCTACAATGGCGAGGAGGACGAGCCCGAAGTCTTTCCGGGACTGTTCCCGAACCTGCTCGCCAACGGCGCCAGCGGCATCGCGGTCGGGATGGCGACCTCCATCCCACCCCACAATCTGGACGAGCTCGTCCGCGCGGCAGACCATCTGATCGACAATCCCAGGGCCGAGGACCGCGCGCTGATGGATTTCGTCGCCGGGCCGGACTTCCCCACCGGCGGGGTGATCGTCGACGGAGCCGAGGCGATCGCCGGCGCTTATGCGACGGGGCGCGGCGCCTTCCGGGTCCGGGCGCGCTGGACGGTCGAGGATCAGGGGCGGGGGACCTGGGCGGCGGTGATCAACGAGATCCCCTATCAGGTGCCGAAATCGAAGCTGATCGAGCAGATCGCGGCCCTGGTCTCCGAGAAAAGGCTGCCGATCCTCGCCGACGTCCGCGACGAATCGGACGAAGCGATCCGGATCGTGCTCGAACCGCGCAGCCGCACCGTCGAGCCCCAGATGTTGATGGACAGCCTGTTCCGGCTGACCGACCTCGAGGTCCGCGTCCCGCTCAACCTCAACGTCCTCGACGCCGACCGGACGCCGCGGGTGATGAGCCTCGGCCAGGCGCTCAGGGCGTGGCTCGACTTCCAGTTCGAGGTGCTGGTCCGCCGCTCGCGGCACCGGATCGCGAAGATCGACGACCGGCTTGAGCTGCTCGAAGGCTTTCTCGTCGCCTATCTGAACCTCGACCGGGTGATCGAGATCATCCGCACCGAGGACGAGCCCAAGCCGGTGCTGATCGCCGAGTTCGCGCTATCCGACCGCCAGGCCGAGGCTATCCTCAACATGCGGCTGCGCTCGCTGCGCAAGCTCGAGGAAATGCAGATGCGCCGGGAGCGCGACGACCTCACCGCGGAGCGCGAGGAGCTGCAGAAGCTGGTCGATTCGCCCGCGCGGCAGCGGACCCGCCTCAAGAAGGACCTCGCCCGCCTGCGCGCCCGCTACGGCGAGGGCACGGAGCTCGGCCGCCGCCGCACTTCCATCGAGGAAGCGGGGCCGGCGCGGGAGATTCCGCTCGAGGCGATGATCGAACGGGAGCCCATTACGGTCATCATGTCCGAGCGCGGCTGGATCCGGGCGATGAAGGGCCATGTCGAGCTCTCCAATCCCGAGGCGCTGAAGTTCAAGGAGGGCGACGGCCCGCGCTTCTTCTTCCACGCCCAGACGACGGACAAGCTGCTCCTCGCCGCGGCCAACGGCCGCTTCTACACCCTCGCCGCCGACAAGCTGCCGGGCGGGCGCGGCTTCGGCGAGCCGGTCCGCCTGATGATCGACGTGGAGGGGGAGGGGAGCTTCGTCGCGCTGATGCCGGCAATGCCGAGCGCCAAGCTATTGCTCGCCTCGTCCGACGGGCGCGGCTTCGTCACGTCGGCCGCCGGCGTGGTCGCCGAGACGCGAAAGGGCAAGCAGATCGTCAATCTCCGCCCGGGCGCGCGGCTGGCTACAGTCAGACACATCCGTCCTTCCGACGACTATGTCGCGGCGATCGGCGAAAACCGGAAGATGGTCGTTTTTCCGCTCGCGGACCTGCCCGAGATGGCGCGCGGCTCCGGCGTCCAGCTCCAGCGCTACCGCGACGGCGGCCTTTCCGATGTGGTCGGCTTCAGGTTCGCCGAGGGCCTTTCCTGGCCGATGGGCGGGGAGAGCGGCCGGATGCGCACCGAGGCGGACCTCAATCCCTGGCGGACTGCGCGCGGCGCGGCCGGCCGGATGGCGCCCAACGGCTTCCCGCGTTCGAACATGTTCGCGCCCTGATGGAGCGGATCGTCTACGATCGCATGGCGGAGATCGACGGTCGGCACTGGTGGTACCGCGCCCGCCGCGACATTCTGGAAAAGCTGATCGCCACGCGGGTGAGGCCGCCGGAGGGCGCGCGGATCCTCGAGATCGGCTGCGGCACCGGCCACAATCTCGACATGCTCGGACGCTTCGGCACCGTCGATGCGGTCGAGATGGACGATGCCGCGCGGGCCGTGGCCTCGGAACGGCTCGGACGGCCGGCCAGGATGGCGACGCTCCCGGAGCTTCAGGACGTCGAACGCACCGCTTACGATCTCATCGCGTTGCTCGACGTCCTCGAGCATGTCGAAGAGGACCTTGCCTCTCTGGCGAGCATCGCCGAGCGGCTGCGGCCGGGGGGAAAGCTGCTGCTGACGGTGCCGGCACATCCGTGGATGTGGAGCGCCCACGACGTCGTCAACCACCACAAGCGCCGCTACACCAGAAAGGGCTTCCGCCGCGTCGTCGAAGAGTCCGGCCTGAAGGTCGAGCTGCTGTCTTATTTCAACAGCCTGCTATTCCCGCTCGCCGCTGCCGCGCGCGTCGCGGGGCGGCTCATCGGCAAGGAGGACGGCGACGACAAGCTTCCGCCCGAAGCGATCAACAAGGCGCTCGAATTCCTGTTCGGGCTGGAGCGCTATGCGATCGGGCGGGTGCCGTTTCCCCCGGGGGTCTCGCTGGTCGCCATCGCTTCGCCGCTTTCCGCCTCGCCCTCTCCTGCGGGTGGGTGAGCGATGTGGCCGAGGTGCGGATGGCCGTGCGCGCGGCCGGCAATCTCCTGCACGATGTAGAGCGGCCGCCGCTTCGCCTCGATGTAGAGCCGGCCGAGATATTCGCCGATCATCCCCAGCACGAACATCTGCACCGCACCCAGGGCGACGACGACCAGCATCAATGAGGTCCAGCCCTCGGCGACGTTGCCGCTGAGCCAGCCCCAGGCGATGTAGGCCAGCAGCAGGAACGAGCCCAGCACCAGCCAGAGGCCCGCATGGCTGGCGAAGCGAAGGGGCGCGGTCGAGAAGCCGGTCACAGCGTCGAGCGCGAAGCGCACCATCTTGCCGAGCGAATATTTGGTCGTCCCGGCGTGGCGCTCCGCGCGGTCGTAGACCAAAGGCACCTGCCTGAAGCCGACCCAGGCAACCATCCCGCGGATGAAGCGGGCCTGCTCGGGCAGGCTGAGCAACGCATCGAGCGCGCGGCGGCTCATCAGCCGGAAGTCGCCGGTGTCGCGCGGGATGTCGATCTCGGCGAGCTGCGAGAGCCCTCGGTAGAAGAGCTTGGCGGTCGAGCGCTTGAAGGCCGTCTCGCCGGCGCGGGCGCGCCTGAGCCCGTAGACCACGTCGGCGCCCTGCCGCTCCATTTCGGAGATCATCGCCGGCAGCAATTCGGGCGGGTCCTGCAGGTCCGCGTCGATGATCAGGATGCGCTCGCCCGAGCACAGATCGAGGCCCGCGGTCAGCGCCAGCTGGTGGCCGTGGTTGCGCGAGAGGTTGATCGCCACCACGCGCTCGTCGCGCGCGGCCAGCTGCTGCATGATCTCCCAGCTGCGGTCGCGCGAGCCGTCATTGACGAGCACGATCTCGAACGAACGGCCGGCGACGCCCTCCGCCGCGGCCGCCGTGCGCCGGTACAGCTCCTCGAGCGAGCCTTCCTCATTGTAGCAGGGCGCGACGATCGAGAGCGAAACGGACATTCCAACCTCGGCAGGGGGGCGGGCGCCCTCCTAGACGACCGCAGGCCGCTGCGCCAGCGGGGCGAGCGGCTGCAGCGGTGGCAAATCGGAGCGGTATCCAAAGCAGGCGGCGCAACGATTGGCCGAGATCGTCATCCCGGCGGAAGCCGGGATCTCAGGACGAGGAACTTCTGCCCTCCGTGGAGGGCGCCCTTTACGTTGATCAGGGCCTACTCTCGCTGAGATCCCGGCCTTCGCCGGGATGACGTGCACTGCCTAGATGCCGCCTGAAGAAGGCGATGGCGGGGGAGACGATCTGCGCGGCGCCTAGGTCGTGGTCGCCCTCCGGGACGAGGAGCAGCTCGTGCGGGCGGCCGAGCTCGGCGAGGCGGCGGGCGAGCGCTCGGGCCTGCTCCGGCGGAGCCCGCGTGTCGGCGGCGCCGTGGACGATCAGGACGGGGCCGTCGAGGCCCGCCATGTCGCGGATCGGCGAGCGGAAGCGGATCGCCCCTTCGCTGTCGCCGGCCTCCGCGATCATGCTGGCGCCGATGGCGAGCGGAACCTGATCGTAGGCTGCGGCGAAGTCGTAGATGCCGCCGCCGAAGACCGCGGCGCGGAACTGGTCGGTGCGCGAGGCGAGCTGTGCCGCGGCGAGCCCGCCGCGGGAATAGCCGTAGACGCCAAGCCGGGCGCGATCGACGAACGGCTCGGCGGCGAAGCGCTCGGTCGCCGAGAGCAACGCCGCGAAGGTCCGCGGCCCCACGAAGTCCGCCGGCCCGGTCGACCCCCCGAAGCCGGGCTGGCTCACCGCCACGCTTGCGAAGCCCGCGCGCCCCATGGCGACCGCGACGGGCAGCATGTCGTAGGCGGTCCGCGAATAGCCCGGTACCAGCACGATCCCGGGATGCGGCCCGGGACCGTTGGGGAGCGTCAGCACCGCCTCGACCTCGCCTTCGCCCTGGCGGAAGCCGTAGCGCCGCACGAGAATTCCGCATTCGAGCCGCACCTCGATTCCTGCCTCGACCCGGTCGCGAACCGAGGGCTGCTGGGCCTCGGCGCCGCAGCCGGTGAGCAGTGCGGCAAGGATGAGCAGGAAGCGCCGTTTCACCGGCCTAGGCTGGCGAGAAAGGCTCTGTAGGCGGCGACCGTTTCCGGCTGGAGCATGACGTCGCTGTGCCCCGCGCCGCGCGCCACGAAAAGGGTCTTGCGTCCCGCGGGCAGGGGCGAGGCGTCATAGAGCGCGCGCGAGAGCCGGGGCGGCGTCGTCCGGTCGCGCGCGCCTGCGAGGATCAGAACCGGCTCCTCGATCCTCGGCATGTTCGCGAGGTTGCCCCGGCCGCGCAGCGATTGTGCGATGTCGAGCCGGACGAACATGCGCGCGGCCCCGCGCAGATTCGCATTGGCCCAGTCCTCCGTGGTCGTTGCCGAGCTTTCCAGCACCACTCCGGCGGTGGGCCGGGTGGCGGCGACGTGGCCGGCGATGAAGCTGCCGAGCGACTGGCCGTGGACGACGATGCGCGAGGCGGGCACGCCGAGGCGCGCGGTGAGATGGTCGAAGGCCGCGAGGCCGTCGCCCTCGAAGGTGGCGAGACCCGGCGTGCCTTCGCTGCGCCCATAGCCGCGATGGTCAACGATCAGCAGGTCGACGCCGAGCGGCGCGAACACCGCGGCGGTGGCCGCGCCGAAGCGCCCGATCGTGTAGCCGTTGCCGCCGAAATAGAGGATCGTCGCGCCGGCACCCGGCTGGCGCAGGAGCACGGCCGAAAGGCGCGCGCCGTCCGGCGCCACTATCCACTGGTCGGACGCCTCATAGGCAGGCGCGGCCCGCTGCAATGCCGCCGCGTCGATGCCGCCGCCGGGAGTCGGGTGAAGCAGCGAATCCTCGGCGATACGCGCCGTGCAGGCCGAGAGCGCAAGCGCCGCAGCCGCCGTCAGCAGGAATTTGCCCATCCCTCGTCTCCCCGTTCGGGCGAGGGTCGGCCGTCGCCGCTTTCGCCGCGATGAACGGGTCAGTCGACGTGCGGGGCGAAAGCGGGCGGGTCGCTCGCCGGGAAGCTCTCGTCCGAAGCTTCGTCGACCTTGGACCAGCTCCTCGGCGGGTCGCGCATCGCTTCCGGTCCGGCCTGTCGGGCGGCGCCCGAATTGCCGTAGGCTCCGGCAGCCCGCGAGCCCCGGCTCAACGCCGGGGCATAGACTTCGTCGTCGTCATCGTGCCCGCCGAACCAGCGCCGACCGACGACGGCAGCGGCGAGGCCGGCGGCAGCTGCCGTCGCGGCCGCGATCCAGACCGTGCTGCGGCTCCAGCTCGCCATCGCTCAGGCTCCCTCGTGCTGCATCGTCGCCGGCTGGGCGGGCGGAAGACCCTGCGATTCGGCGAGCTCCATCAGCTCGGCCTTGCGCGCGGCCATCTGCTCGCCGAGCGCCTCGAGGTCGACGTCGGAGGCGCGGGCCTGCTGGAAGATGTTGCCGCGGCTCTTCTCCTCCTCCTCGACATGGTGCTCGATCTGCTCCTGCAGCACCTTGACCTTGGCGTCGTAAAACTCCTCGTCCGGGCCGCCCGCTTCGATCTCGTTGATCAGCAGTTTGGCGCCGTCATGCTCGACATAGGCCTCGTCGAGGTCGTCGTCCGAGATCTTGCCGCGCAGCGCCGGGTAGAAGATTTCCTCCTCGATCATCGAATGGACCTTGAGCTCGGTGCAGATCTGCCGCGCGAGCTTCTCCTTGCGGCCGTCGCCGCTCGCTTTCTCGAACTGCTCGAACAGCTCCTCGACCTTGCGGTGGTCCTCGGTCAGCAGCCGGGTCGCGTCCTGCTTCATCACAGCCATGTCAGCCTCCTCGTTTGGCCTGTGGAACATTCGGCGCTAGGGACCGGTTCCTTGGCGCAGCTCGGCAAGGACCTGAATTTGAACGATACCGAGACCCTTTCGCCGATCCTCCCGCACGAGACGGAGGAGGCGGCGCGGCGGCTGCTCTCAAAGGCCTGCGACCGCGGCCTGATGTTCGCGACCGCCGAAAGCTGCACCGGCGGCATGCTCGCCTCGCTGCTGACCGACGTGCAGGGCGTCGCGCATGCCTTCGATCGCGGCTTCGTCACCTACACGAACGAAGCCAAGAATGAGATGCTGGGCGTGCCGCTGGAGCTGATCGGCCAGGTGGGTGCGGTCTCGAGAGAGGTCGCGCTTGCCATGGCGGAGGGCGCGCTCGAGCGCAGCCGCGCCAATATCGCGCTTGCGGTCACCGGTTTCGCCGACAAGGGCGACGAGCCGGGCCTCGTCCATTTCGCCTGCGCGCGGGCCGGCCGGCGCACGCACCACCGCGAGGAGCATTTCGGTCCGGGAGGCCGGGGAGCGACGCGGATCAAATGCATGCAGGTCGCGGTCGAGATGATGACGGAGATGCTGTGATGGCTGGGAAGAAGACGGCGCGGCCGCCGTTCGAAGCGATCCACCGCCACGGCTTCGTCCGCGTCTCGGCGGCCAGCCCGGTGGGCTCGGCCGGCGACGTCGCGTTCAACGTCGATCAGGCCATCGCGCTCGCCGAGGAGGCGCACGGCGAGGGCGTCGACCTTTTGGTCTATCCCGAGCTCAACATCTCCTCCTACGCGGTCGACGACCTCTTCCTCCAGGAGGCCTTCCTGGATGCGGTCGAGGACGGGCTGGCCCGCTTCCGCGAGGCGACCGCAAAGCTGTCTCCCGTCTGCGTCGTCGGTGCGCCGCTTCGCCGCAACGGCCGCCTCTACAACACGGCGGTGATCGTCTCGCGCGGTCGCATCCTCGGCGTCGTCCCGAAGAGCTTCCTCCCCAATTACCGAGAATATTACGAGAAGCGCTGGTTCGTTTCGGGGATCGGCCTCAACGGCATCGATATGGCGGTGGCGGGCGAGATCGTGCCGTTCGGCACCGACCTGATCTTCGCCGCCGAGGACCTCGCCGACTTCATCTTCCACGTCGAGATCTGCGAGGATTATTGGGCGCCGCAGCCCCCCTCGACGGTCGGCGCGCTCTCCGGCGCCCTGATCCTGTGCAACCTCTCCGCCTCGAACATCACCATCGGCAAGGCCGACGAGCGCAAATTGCTCTGCGCCTCGCAGTCGAGCCGCTGCTGCGCGGCCTATGTCTACGCCGCCTCCGGCCCCGGCGAGAGCACGACCGACCTCGCCTGGGACGGCCAGGGCTCGATCTACGAAATGGGCGAGCTGCTCTGCGATTCGAACCGGTTCGACCGCGAGCCGGAGCTGTGCATCGCCGACATCGACGTCCAGCGGCTGCGGCTCGAGCGGATGCGGATGCCGACCTTCAACGACAATGCCATCGCCGCCGGCCATCCCGAGAAGAGTGCGCGCCGGATCCATTTCGAGCACCGGCCGAGCCGCGCCGATATGGGCTTCAGGCGCCGCTACCGCCGCTTCCCCTACGTGCCCAACCGGCCCGAGCAGCTCGATTCGGACTGCTACGAGGCGTTCAACATCCAGGTGCAGGGCCTCGCCAAGCGCTTCCAGACGACGAGCGGCACCCATCTCGTCATCGGCGTGTCGGGCGGGCTCGATTCCACCCATGCACTGATCGTCGCCGCCAAGATGTGCGACTTTCTCGAGCTTCCGCGCTCGACCATTCTCGGCTTCACCATGCCGGGCTTCGCGACCGGCGAGACGACCAAGGGCAACGCCTGGGCGCTGATGAAGGCGCTCGGGATCGTCGGCGAGGAGATCGACATCAAGCCGGCGGCGATGCAGATGCTCAAGGACATGGACCACCCCTTCGCGCGCGGCGAGGCGGTCTACGACATCACCTTCGAGAACGTGCAGGCCGGCCTGCGGACCGATTATCTCTTCCGCCTCGCCAACCAGCGGCGCGGCTTCGTCGTCGGCACCGGCAATCTCAGCGAAGTGGCCCTGGGGTGGTCGACCTACGGCGTCGGCGACCAGATGAGCCATTACGCAGTCAATGCCGGCGTCCCCAAGACGCTCATCCAGTATCTGATCCGCTGGGCCGTCAAGACGAACCAGTTCGATGCCGAGACCAACCGCATCCTCGAGGCCATCCTCGCCACCAAGATCTCGCCCGAGCTCATCCCCGCGGACGACAAGGGCGAGATGCAGTCGACCGAGGGCACGATCGGCCCCTACGAGCTGCACGATTTCTTCCTGTTCCACATCCTGCGCGCCGGCCAGCCCCCGTCCAAGGTCGCGTTCCTCGCCTGGCAGGCCTGGAAGGACGCCGGGGCCGGGCTCTGGCCGGTCGGCTATCCCGACCATCTCAAGCGCGAATACGATCTGGCGACGATCCGCAAATGGCTGGAGACCTTCCTCTACCGGTTCTTCCAGATCAGCCAGTTCAAGCGCACCGCGATCCCCAATTCGCCCAAGGTCTCCTCAGGCGGCGCGCTCAGCCCCCGCGGCGACTGGCGTGCGCCGAGCGACGGCACGGCCGGGCCGTGGCTCGACGAGCTCAAGGCGGCGTTCGAGGATTAAGCCCGAGATCGCGGCCCTCGCCGGGATCCCGTCTCGCGGTCAGCCCGCGCTCGCCCCGCCCGGCGTATAGACATAGCCCGCGCCGCGGACGGTCTTGATCGCCTGGGGCTTGGCGGGGTCGGCCTCGATCTTGCGGCGGATGCGGGTGATGCGGATGTCGATCGAGCGGTCGAACGGCTCGATCTCCTTGTTGTGGGCGAGATCGAGCAGCTGGTCGCGGCTGAGAACGCGGCCGGGATGGGCGGCGAAGGTGGCGAGCAGGTCGAATTCCATCGCGGTGAGCGGCATTTCGCTGCCGTCGGCGCGGTAGAGCTTGCGGCTGTCGAGGTTGAGCCGGCAGGTGCCCATCTGGACCTCCCGGCCCATCGTCGCCGGGGCCTCGCCGCCGGTCGAGGCGCGGGCGCGGCGCAGCACCGCCTTGATCCGCGCGAGCAGCTCGCGCGGGTTGAAAGGCTTGGTGATATAGTCGTCGGCGCCGATCTCGAGGCCGACGATGCGGTCGATGTCGTCCGACTTCGCGGTGAGCATGATGATGCCGGCGTCGCCCGAGCCGCGGATCTCGCGGGCGAGGGTAAGTCCGTCGTCGCCCGGCATGTTGATGTCGAGAAGGGCGAGGTCGATCGGCCGCGCGCTCATCACGCAGCGCAGCGCGTCGCCGCCGTCGCATTCGGTGACGGCGAAGCCGTTGCGCGTCAGATATTCCGCGACCGTCGAGCGGACGTCCTCGTCGTCGTCGACCACGACGATATGGGCGCCGCCGCTCATGCCTCGATCAACGCCTGGACGAGGCAGCGCACGCCGGCGCGGGTGAACGGCTTTTCGAGCACCGGCCGCCCGCTGTCGCGCAGGAAAGCGTCCATCGACGAGCCGAGCGTATCGCCGGTGACGAAGCCGATCCGCGGCAGCAGGTGGGGGCGCACCTCGGCGAGGCGCTGGTACATTTCGGGCCCGCTGACGCCCGGCATCCTGAGATCCGAAAGGACGATGTCATATTCGCCGCGGTCGAGCGCCATCAGGGCAGCCGCGCCGTCCGAGGCGACGGTGACCTCGAAGCCCTCCCGCTCGAGCAGCTCGCTGATCGTCTCGGCGATGTCGGGCTCGTCGTCGACGACAAGGGCGGTACGCCGGACGGGCGCCATCGCCCGGGGCGCCGGAGCCGGCTCGGCGGCCGTCTCGACCGAGACCGCCGCCGCCGGCGGCAGCTCGATCCGGAACGTCGCGCCGCGCTCGCTCGGCAGCACGGTCAGCGATCCGCCATGGGCGGCGATGATGCCGTGCGAGAAGGAGAGGCCGACGCCGGTGCCCGACCCTTGCGGCTTGGTGGTGAAGAAGGGTTCGAAGATGCGGCCGAGCGCGTCCGGCGGAATTCCGGGGCCGTTGTCGATCACGTCGATGGCGACGGTGCCGGCGGCGGTGACTCCGGTCCGCACGCACAACCTCTTGTCGAACATGTCCGCGGCTTCGAGCGCCTGCTGGGCGTTGATGATGAGGTTCACCAGCACCTGATGGAGCTGGTCGCGGTCGGCTTCGACCGCTGGGACGTGCGGGTCGCATTCCGTAGCCACGGCCACGCCCGCGGTGCGGAGCGGATATTCGGTGATCTGGAGCGCGTCGGCGACGAGGCTGTTGGGGTCGGTGGCGACCCGGTCCGGCGCGCGGCGGCGGGCCATTGCGAGGAAGGTCTGGACGATCCGCGCGCAGCGGTCGGCGGCGGCGCTGATCTTCTTCGCGCGCGCTTCGAGCGGTGTCCCGCGCGAATCCTCCTCGAGCATTTCGGCTTGGCCGACGATCGCCGACAGCGGATTGTTCAGCTCGTGGCTGACGCCCGCGAGGAGCGAGCCGAGGGCCGCCAGCTTCTCCGACTGGTGCAGCGCGTCGCGCGAGCGGGCGAGCTCGGCCTCGGCCGCCTTGCGGTCGGTGGCGTCGAGGTGGATGCCGTAGACCATCGTCACCGCGCCGCTGTCGTCGCGCTCCGCTTTGCCGAGCGCGTGGATCCAGCGGACCTCGCCGTCCGGCCGGACGATGCGATGCTCGAGAGAGACGCTGTTCTCGGGAAAGCCGAGGCGGTAGGGGGTGCGGACGACCTCCCAGTCGTCGGGGTGGATGTAGCGCTTGAGGGTCGGGACGTCGACGGCCTCGCCGTCGGCCATGCCCCATAGCTTTCGCGACGTGTCCGAATGCCAGACCGCGCCGCTTTTCGGATCGACGGACCAGAGGCCGATCTGGAGTCCTTCGACGGCGAGGTCGAGCTGCCGCCGGGTCTCCTCCAGCTCCGCCTCGGCGCGCTTGCGTTCGGTGATGTCGAGGTGGATGCCGTTCACCGTCCGCGCCACCCCGTCGCGATCGCGGCTGAGGGCGCCGAGCGAATAGATCCAGCGCGTCGAGCCGTCCGGGCAGATCACCCGATATTCGACCTCCACCTTGTCCTGGGTGAAACCATGCAGATAGGGGTCGGCGACCTCGTCCCAGTCGTCGGGATGGACCGCCGCCTTGATCGCCGCGGCATCGATCTGCGCCTCCGGCGGGAGGCCGTACATCTGCTTCGAGCGCTCGGAATACCATGTCCGGCCGGTCGCAAGGTCGAAGGTCCAGGTGCCGAGCTTGGCGCCCTCCACGGCGAGCTCGAGCCGGCGCCGCGAATCCTGGAGCTCCTCGATTGCATGCTGCTCGCGGGAGAGGTCGCGCATTGCGCAGATGAAGCGGCTGCGCCCTTCGAGCGTCACCTCGGTGATCGTCGCCTCGATCGGAACCCGGCTGCCGTCCGAGCGGATCCAGTCGATCCGCGCCTGGAACGCCGCTTCGCCCGGCGCGCGCGCGGTGAAGAAGCCGCGAATCTTGGCGCGGTCCTGGGGCCACCGGTCGTTGGCGGCGATGCGGTCGCTTGCGACGCCGCCGACCATCGCCTCGCGGCTGTCGCCGAAGGCGCGCTCCGCGGCGGCGTTCCACTCGCTGATCCGGCCGCGCTCGTCGACGACCATCATCGGGTTGAGCGACGAGCGGATCACGCCCGTCACCGCGCACGGAAAATCCGGTTCCGACCTCGCCATCCACCCAGCCCCTTCCCTCATATGATAGCGCGGGGAGCCACTGAAACAACTGAAACAATTAAGTCTGGCGCGCGGCATCAGCGCGAAACGGAGCGGGACCAGAAGGGCGCCATCAGCCGATCACGGCAACGACCCTTGGAGATCGAAAATGACCGCCACTCGCAAAGCAGGCCTGAACCTGCTGCTCACGGTCGCAGCCGCCTTCGGCTGCAGCCTCAGCCTCTTCGGCGGCACCGTCGCCGTCCTCGACCACAGCGCCCAGACCGCGATCGAAGCTCCGATCCGCGCCTGACGCCTACCAGCTAGTCGCCCCCGCTTCGACCCGGTCCCCACCACGGCGGGGGCGGCGACCCTTTCTCAGCGCGGCCGAGCCGCCTGCCGGAAGCGCAGGCGCAGCCGGTCGTAGGCGAGCGAGATCGCGCCCCCGCTCTCGCTCGCGACCAGCGCCCGCCGTGCCCCGGCGGGCGCTTCCGTCTCCAGGTCCAGCCGCCCCCCGCGCCGCAAATAGCTGCCCCGCTCGACGGTGTCGGCGGCCAGGCCCGCGCAGGGTCCGCTCCGCTCCAGCACCATCTCGAACCGGCGCGCGAGCGAATCCAGCTCGAACCGGCCGCCCTCGATGCGAACCGGGCAATGACTCGCCGGATCGATCGAAAAGGGCAGGGGTCGGCCGTTCACCTCGACCAGATCGAAGCGTCCGCTCGGCGCCCGCCCGACGAAAGCCGTCTCGCAGCCGCCGAGCAGCAGGGTCGCCGCGGCGAGGCCGGTCAGAGCGCGCATCGTCAATCGCGGCCGCCCGAGCCGCTATTCTGCCCGCCGGTCCGGCTCGCCTCGTTGCGATCCGCGCGCTGCTTCTTGTCGCCGCCGACATCGTCCTTGCCGCCCTTGGCGAAATCGCCCTTCTTTTTGTTGTCGGTCATTTGGCCTGGCTCCTTTCACAAGATCAACGGGCGGAGGGCGCAAGCGTTGCGCACGGTCCCGCCGAAACCGTCATCCCGGCGAAGGCCGGGATCAAAGGGGGGGTGAAAGGCGCGAGCGCAGATGGAGCGCTGCACAACCCTCGCAGACTTTTCGTCCTGAGATCCCGGCCTTTTCCGGGATGACGGCTCGCTCAGGCAGCGCGGGAGCCGATCGCTTTCTGGCGGCGGCGCTGGACCGAGGAGCCGATGCCGATCGCCTCGCGATATTTGGCGACGGTACGCCGGGCGATGTCGAAGCCCTTGGCGCGCAGCATGTCGACGAGCTGGTCGTCGGAGAGGATGTGGGCGGGGTCCTCGACGGCGATCAGGGCGCGGATGTGGCTCTTGACCGCTTCGGCGGAGACGGCGTCGCCGCCGTCGTTCGACTGGATGCCGCTCCGGAAGAAATATTTGAGCTCGTAGAGGCCGCGGTCGCAGGAGAGATATTTGTTCGAAGTGACCCGGCTGACCGTCGATTCGTGCATGCCGATCGCTTCGGCGACCTGGCGCAGGGTCAGCGGCCGCAGCTGCTCCACGCCGTGGCGGAAGAAGCCGTCCTGCTGCTTCACGATCTCGGTCGCGACCTTGACGATGGTCCGGGCGCGCTGGTCGAGCGCCTTGATCAGCCAGTTGGCGCTCTGCAGGCATTCGGAAAGCCAGGCCTTGGACTTGCGGTCCTGCGCCCCGCCGGCGAGCTCGGCATAATAAGACCGGTTGACCAGCAGACGCGGCAGGGTCGCGCTGTTGAGCTCGATCGCCCAGCCGAAACCGCGCCGGGCGACGAACACGTCGGGGACCACGGCCCGGTCCTCGCCGTCACCCCTCAGAAAGCGGCAGCCGGGCTTGGGATCGTAGGCGCGAAGCTCGCGGATCATGTCCTGCAGGTCCTCGTCGTCGACCCCGCAGATCCGCTTGAGCGCCCCGACATTGCCCCTGGCGAGATAATCGAGATTGTCGATCAGCCGCGCCATCGCCGGGTCGTAGCGGTCCGCTTCCTTCGCCTGCAGAGCGAGGCATTCGGAGAGGGTGCGGGCGCCGACGCCAGCCGGGTCGAAGGTCTGGACGACCGCGAGCACGCGCTCGACCTCCTTCAGCGGCACGCCGAGGCGCTGGGCGAGCTCGAGCAGCTGGCCGTGGAAATAGCCGGTCTCCTCGATCTGGTCGATGATATGACCCGCGACGGCGAGATCCGCGCCCGCGAGAAGCTCGCCCGCCTGGCGGGTGAGATGCTCGTGGAGCGAGACCAGATGCGCATCGGCGAAGCTGTCGAAATCCGGCCCTTCGCCCGCCGCGCCGCCGCCCGGGCCGAGGTCGCCGACGACGCCGAGGCTGCCGTCGAGGCCGCGCATCGAGTCGCTCGCGCTGTCCTGGTGGAAGTTCTCGTTGTCGAAATCGACGTCGAGCGGCGCGTCGGAAATGCCGTCGCCGGTCATCACCAGCTCGTCGACCGTCGCCGCTTCGTCGCGCGGGGCCGGCTCGATCTCGATCGCTTCCGAAGGTCCGTCGTCGGCGCTGCCGCCGCTTTCTAGGAGCGGGTTGCGGTCGATCTCCTCGGCGATGAAGCCCTCGACCTCGAGGTTCGACAGCGCGAGCAGGCGGATCGCCTGCTGCAGCTGCGGCGTCATCACCAGAGACTGGCTCTGCCTGAGATCGAGGCGGGGCCCGAGACCCATGGCTACAGCTCGAAGCTCTCGCCGAGATAGAGGCGGCGGACATTCTCGTCGCGGACGAGATCCGCCGGGCTGCCGGTGAACAGGACCTCGCCGCCGTAGATGATGTAGGCGCGGTCGACGATGTCCAAGGTCTCGCGGACATTGTGATCGGTGATGAGGACGCCGATGCCGCGCTTCTTCAGTTGCTGGATGAGGTCGCGGATGTCGGAGATCGAGATCGGGTCGATGCCGGCGAAGGGCTCGTCGAGCAGCATGATCGAGGGGTCCGCGGCGAGCGCGCGGGCGATCTCGCAGCGGCGGCGCTCGCCTCCGGAAAGGGCCATGGCGGGCGCGTCGCGCAGGTGGCCGATGTGGAACTCGCCGAGCAATTGCTCGAGCCGCTCGCGGCGCGCCGCCTTGTCGCGGACCGCCACTTCGAGGACCGCGGAGATGTTCTGCGAGACGGTGAGGCCGCGGAAGATCGACGTCTCCTGCGGGAGATAGCCGAGGCCGAGGATGGCGCGCCGATACATCGGCAGACGGGTGATGTCCTGGCCCTCGAGCACGATGCGGCCGCTGTCGGGCTTCACCAGGCCCATCACCGAATAGAAGCAGGTGGTCTTGCCGGCGCCGTTGGGACCGAGCAAGGCGACGACCTCGCCGCGCTCGACGCCGAGCGAGACGTCGTGGAGCACGACCTTGCGGTCATAGGACTTCGCAATCGAGACGACCGCGAGGCCGCGTTCGACGACCCCGCCGGTCGCCGTCTGGTCGGTCCTTTCGATCGCAGCCGCTTCGTTCATGACGCCCCTATCCCCTTGCCCCGCTTAGGCGAACGTCGCCTTTTTCTCAACTGGCAAGATTCCTGCATGGCCGCCGATGCGGCGGTGCGAGCCAAGCGTGCGACGCGCTTATTGCGCCGGGCTGGCGGCGCGGCGCGGGACGGTGAAGGTGCCGGTGACGCGGCCGGTCGGGGTGGTCGCCGTGCCCGGCACATCCGGCGCCGGCGGGCCGCCGCCGTCCATCACCGCGCGGCCGCTGTCGAGATCGAGCACCAGCCGGCCGCCGCTGACGCGGCTCTCGCCGCGGGTCAGGGTGACTCCGCCGATCAGCGTGATCAGCCGCCGGTCGATGTCGTAGATCCCATATTGGCCGCGCGCCGTCTCGGTCGGGCTGCGCAGGAATACGCCGCCGCTGGCGTCGATCCGTTGGATCTGGATGCCGCCGGTGCTGGCGTAGGCGACGGTGATCCGCGCGGCGTTGAGCTGGAGCGCGGCTTGGCGGACGATCACGTTGCCCGAGAAGATGGCGCGGTCGGCGCGGTCCTGGACCTCGATCCGGTCCGCGGCGACGTCGACCGGCGCGTCGGTGTCGTGGCCCTGGAGCGACGAGGCGGGCTCCTGCCCCAGTGCCGGCGTGAGCGCGAGAGCGAGGCCCGCGACGACGATCGCCCGGGACCCCTTCACCGGACGCCTCCCTGGACGATGTGGAGGCGGGCGCGGCCGTCGAGAACGACGGTGCGGGTGCCGAGATCGGCGCGGAAGCGCCCGGCGCTGAAGCTGCCCAGCGGCATCCGCCCGTCCACCGGCCCCCGGCTCTGAAGGCTGCGGTTGTTGAGGTCGACCAGCACGTCGCGGGTGTCGAGCCGGTAGCCGTCAGCCGCGGTAACCCGGATCGGGCCCGAGACGTCGACGTGCTGGGCGGACATGTCGTAGCTGGCGCGGTCCGCCTCGATCCGCGCCGGCCCGCTTTCGAGGCCGAGCTGCGCCGCTATGCGGGAGATTTCGACGACCGGATCCTGCGCCGTCGCCTGCACCGCCGACTGGGCGCTGAGGACGAAAGGCCGGCCGAAGGCGTCCTGGCCGCGATATTGCGCCGCCTGCACCCGCATATGCTCGGACGCGGTCTCGACCTTGTTCTTGTCGAGAAGAAAGCTGATCTCCGGGCCCTTGGAGAGCGGGGCCAGAGCGAGATAGGCCAGCAGAACCCCGACCGCGGCGGGCAGAGCGACCTTCAGGAAGCCGATCAGGCGATCGTGGAAGCTTCCGGGCCTGGCCCAGGCATTGCTGCCGCGAGTGGCTGCGGGTAGGACGGCCTCAGACATGGGCGAAGATGTCCTGGTCCGCCCAGCCGGCGAGATCGAGCGTGGCGCGGTGCGGAAGGAAATCGAAGCAGGCCTGGGCCAGCGGCATCCGCCCCTCGCGGATCAGCCGCTCGTCGAGCTTCTCCTTCAGCTGGTGGAGGTAGCGCACGTCCGAAGCCGCATAATCCTTTTGCGCGTCCGACAGATCGGGGGCGCCCCAGTCGGAGCTCTGCTGCTGCTTGGAGATGTCCTGGCCGAGCAGCTCCTTGACCAGCTCCTTGAGGCCGTGGCGATCGGTATAGGTCCGGATCAGCCGCGAGGCGGTCTTGGTGCAGTAGACCGGCGCGGCGACGACGCCGAGATAGGCGCGGATCGAGGCGAGGTCGAAGCGCGCGAAATGGTAGAGCTTGAGCCGCGCGGGATCGGCGAGCACCGCTTTCAGGCGGGGCGCCGCATAGTCGCTGCCCGGGGAGAAGCGGACGAGATGCTCGTCGCCGCGGCCGTCCGCGATCTGGACGACGCAGAGCCGGTCGCGGCCGAGCTGGAGGCCCATCGTCTCGGTGTCGACGGCGACGGGGCCGTCGCCGGGGGCGCCCTCGGGAAGGTCCTCTTCGTGGAAATGGACGGTCATCGTGGCTCCGAGATAGGCCGGGGAGGCGCCGGGCTCAATCCTTCCCTTCCCCCGCGCGTCTCTGCTGGCGCTTGCGGGACATCATGTTGAGCATCTCCACTCCGGCGGAAAAGGCCATCGCGGCATAGATATAGCCCTTGGGGACGTGGACGCCGAAGCCGTCCGCGATCAGCACCGCGCCGATCATCAGCAGGAAGCCCAAGGCGAGCATCACCACGGTCGGGTTGCGGTTGATGAAATTGGCGAGCGGATCGGCGGCGATCAGCATCACCAGGACGGCGAAGATCACGGCGACGACCATGATCGGCAGATGCTCGGTCATTCCCACCGCGGTCAGGATCGAATCGACCGAGAAGACGATGTCGAGCAGCAGGATCTGGACGATCGCCGCGCCGAAGTTCATCGCCGCCGCTCTGCCGGTGTCGAAGAGGTCCTGGTTCGGTGTCGGATCGACATTGTGGTGGATTTCCTTCGTCGCCTTCCAGACGAGGAACAGGCCGCCGGCGATCAGGATCAGGTCGCGCCACGAGAAGGCGGTCTCGAAGGCGGTTCCGCCATGCCCGTCCGAGCCGCCGGCGATGCCGAGGTCGAAGACCGGCGCGGTGAGGCCGACCAGCCAGGCGATGGTGGAGAGCAGGACGAGGCGCATGATCAAAGCGAGCGCGATTCCCGTGCGCCGCGCCTTGCTGCGCTGGTGCTCGGGCAGCTTGTTCGACAGGATCGAGATGAAGATGAGGTTGTCGATGCCGAGGACGACCTCCATCACGATCAGGGTGACGAGCGCGGCCCAGGCGGCGGGGTCGGCGATGAGAATGCTGATGTCGTCCATGGCCGCGCCCATAAGGTAACAAAGGCCGCGGGCAAAGGGATGGCAAGCGAGTGCGGGCTTGATCGCCCCGCCCCGCTTGGCCAAAGGCGGGTCGGCATGCCTTCCGGTCTCGCCGCCCTCCTCGACGACGTCGCCGTCATCGCCAAGCTCGCCGCGGCGTCGATCGACGATGTCGGCGCCGCCGCCGGCCGCGCCGGCTTCAAGGCCGCCGGCGTGGTCGTCGACGATACCGCGGTCACCCCCCGCTACGTCACCGGCTTCACGCCCGACCGCGAGCTGCCGATCATCGCCCGCATCGCCAAGGGCTCGATCAAGAACAAGATCCTGATCATCCTCCCGGTGGCGCTGCTGCTCAGCGCGCTCCTGCCCTGGGCGATCACGCCGCTGCTGATGCTCGGCGGCGCCTATCTCTGCTTCGAAGGCGCGGAGAAGGTCTGGCACGCGGTCGCCGGGCGCAAGCACAGCCTCGCCGAGGACGCAGCCGAGCTCGGCAGCCCCGAGCATGAGCAGGCGATGGTGGCGGGCGCGATACGGACCGACTTCATCCTCTCGGCCGAGATCATGGCGATCGCCCTCGCCGAAGTCGCGGGCGAGCCGTTCGCGGCGCGGGCGGCGATCCTCGCCCTCGTCGCGGTGGTGATCACCGTCGGAGTCTACGGGGTCGTCGGGTTGATCGTGAAGATGGACGATGTCGGGCTGCACCTCGCCCAGCGCCGCAACGGCGCGGCGCGCACGCTCGGCCGCGGCCTGGTTCTCGCCATGCCGAAGCTGCTCGCGGCTCTGTCGACGGTCGGGATCGCGGCGATGATCTGGGTCGGCGGCGGGATCATCGTCCACGGTCTCGAGCAGTTCGGCCTCGGCGCGCCTGCCCATCTCATCCACGACGTCGCCGCCGCTGCCGGCCATGCCGCGGCGCCGCTCGCGGGCGCAGTCGAATGGGCCGCCGGAGCCGCCGGGGCGGGCCTCGCCGGCCTCGCCGTCGGCGCCGTCATCGTCGCCGTGCACCACGCCTTCGCCCGCAAGCATTGAGCCCCACCGACGCCTCTCGCAAAGAGAGTCGCGGCGCCCGATATTTTGCGCTATGGGGGCAAGCGGTGCGCCGGGTTTCCGCGCCGAGGACCGTCTGCGATCGTAGCCCGCGCAGGGGTTTTTCAACAGGGTAGGGCGCGGAAAGTATTTGAAGGCATGGGTTTCGACAGAGGGCGCCGCGGCGAGCGCGGCGGGCGCGGCAGAGACAAGCGCGACGGTTTCGGGGAAGACAGCTACAGCGCGGGGCCAAGCGGCGGCGGCGATCGGTTCGGCGGCGGCGGTGACCGCTTCGGCGGCGGCGGCGATCGCTTCGGCGGCGGCGGCGGCGGGTTCCGCAGCGGCGGCGGCGGTGGCGGCGGCATGCCCCCCCAGGTCGTCGGCGAGGCCAAGGGCGTGGTCAAATTCTTCAACGGCCAGAAGGGCTTCGGCTTCATCGTCCGCGACGATGGCGGCGAGGACGTGTTCGTCCACATCTCCGCGGTCGAGCAAGCGGGCCTCACCGGCCTCGCCGAGGGCCAGCCGCTCGAGTTCACGCTCGTCGACCGCGGCGGCCGCATCTCGGCGACCAACCTCCGGATCGAGGGCGAGCCGCTCCCGGTCACCGAGCGGGCGCCGCGCGACGATCGCGACGGTCCACGCGGCGGCGGCGGCGGCGGCGGGCCGCAGCGCCAGCTGACCGGCGAGAAGGCCCAGGGCACGGTCAAGTTCTTCAACGCGATGAAAGGCTTCGGCTTCATTCAGCGCGACGACGGCCAGCCCGACGCGTTCGTCCACATCTCGGCGGTCGAGCGGGCGGGGCTGAGCTCGCTGAACGAAGGCGACCGGGTCGAGTTCGAGCTCGAGATCGACCGGCGCGGCAAGACCGCGGCGGTGAACCTCCAGCCGATCCAGTAAGGCTCCGTTCGATCCGAGCCCTTCGACGCCGCCTGTCGGCGTCTCAGGATAAACTTCGGCTTTCAGCCGAAGTCGAGGATCGGTGCCGAGCGAAGCCGAGGCCTTTTACTCTCGGCTTCGCTCGAAGCGGCGTCTCGACTTCGCTCGCCGCGGACGGAGGAGCGTCGTCAGCCGCCCAGCGGACAAATCGTGGCTTACGCGCCGGTAACCATTTCTCCTGAGCGCGCGTCCATTTTTCGCTGCTAACAGAGCGCCTTATGAACGCGCTGCTCCTCGCCGTCCTGCTGTCCTCCGCGCCCGCTCCGGCCGCCGGCCCCGATTCGACCGATCTCGGCTGCTACCGGCTGATGGCGGAGCTGGCGCGGGCCCCGGATCCGGAAGTGCGGACGCTCGGCCTCGCTGCGGCGCAATATTTTCTCGGCCGGATCGACGCCGCAGCGCCGGGCTATGAGGTGAGCGCCGTTCCCGTTTCCGAGGCGGATCGGCCGGATCTGGTCCGCCGGTGCGGCGAAAGGCTCAACGCCAACGGATTCGACCTGCGCGCGCTCGCCGCGCCGGGGCAGGCGCTGCGGCCGACGGCCTAGGCGCGCGCCGCGCTCTTGAAGAAGACCGGCTGGTGGCCGCGGCTGAGCCCGCCGCCGCGCGCCGCGCCCTCGGCCAGCGGCAGCGCCGTCGCGCAGAAGCCGCATTCCGCCGAAACCCGCCCCACATACCAGTGCGTCCGTCCGCAGCCGGGGCAGTGGTTCACCTGATTCTCGCGATAGACCGGGCAATAGCCGCGCGCCGCGGGATTGTGGGCGAAGCTCTCGTGGGCGGACTGGATCATGGAGCGAAGCATACGCGTCTCCCAGCTACAGGCAGGGTCAACGTGCGAATCGTCGCTTCGTTCAAACGGCCCATCGCACCATGCGGCGCAATGTCCCGATCCGATCCGCTTCGGCGGCGGGCTTGTCGGTGCGGATTCGCGAGATTCGCGGGAAGCGCATCGCCAGGCCCGATTTGTGCCGCTTCGATTCGTGGATCGAATCGAACGCCACTTCAAGCACCAGCGATTTGGCCACTTCGCGCACCGGCCCGAAGCGCTGGATCGTGTTGTTGCGCACGAAGCGGTCGAGCCACAGCAGCTCCTCGTCGGTGAAGCCGAAATAGGCCTTGCCCACCGGCAGCAGCTCGCCGCCTTCCTCCGGCGGCGCCGTCCAGCATCCGAACGTATAGTCGCTGTAGTAAGAGGAGCGTTTGCCGCTGCCGCGATTGGCGTACATCAGCACGCAATCGGCGACGAGCGGGTCGCGCTTCCATTTGTACCAGAGCCCGGCGCGGCGGCCGGCGACGTAGGGGCTGTCGCGCCGCTTCAGCATCACGCCCTCGATCGAGGCGTCCCGGCTTCCGGCGCGGATCTCCTCGAGCTGCTCGAACGTCTCCGCCTCGATCAGCGCCGAGATGTCGAAGCGCTCCGGATCGAGGTGCACCGCGAAGGCCTCGAGCCGCGCCCTGCGTGCGGACCAGGAAAGGGCGCGCAAATCCTCGGCCCCTTCGAACAGCATGTCGTAGAGTCGCACGAAAGCCGGGTAGTCGCTCAGCATCTTGGCGGAGACGGCCTTGCGCCCGAGCCTCTGCTGGAGCGCATTGAAGCTCGCTGCGCCGCCGCCATGCTCGGCGGCACCCTGGGCCTCGCCCTTGACCAGCAACTCCCCGTCGAGGACGCCGTCGGCGCCGAAGCTCGCCGCCACCTCGGGGAAGCTGCGGGTGATGTCGTCGCCGGCCCGGCTGTAGAGCCGGGTCTCGCCGGCCACGCGCACGATCTGGACGCGGATGCCGTCCCATTTCCACTCGGCCGCATAATCGTCCAGCGAGACCCTTTCGTCCTCCAGGGCATGCGCGAGCATGAAGGGGCGGAAGACCGGGACGTTGCGCGGCGTCGGCTGCTCGCCGCGGCCCTCCGCCCAGGCGAACAGCTCGGCATAAGGCTGCCTGAGGCCGTGCCAGACCTCCTCGACGGAGTCGACGTCGAGCCCGAAGGCCTGCGCCAACGCGGTCTTGGCCAGGCGTGCCGAGACGCCGATCCTGAGCTCGCCGGTCGCGAGCTTGAGCAAAGCGAAGCGGCCGCTGGCGTCGAGATGGTCGAGCATGTCGGCAACCGCCGCCGGCGCCTCGCTGCGGCCGAGGCTGCGCAGGCGCTCGACCACCGCCGAGATGCGCAGCGTCCCGTCGTCGATGTCCGCGGGCTGGTCGACCCTTTTAGGCCAGAGCAGGGAGACCGTCTCGGCGAGGTCGCCGACATAGGACCAGCTCAGGTAGAAGAGGGTGGGGTCGACGCGCTCCTCGGTGATCGCCCGGATCAGGGCCGGCTTGACCCCGGGCAGATCGAGCTCGCCGGTCAGCGCCGCCATCGCATAGCCTCGGTCGGGATCGGGCGTGCGCTTCAGATAGTCGCCGATCAGCTTGAGCTTGGCGTTGCGCGAGCGAGTGTAGACGAGCCCGTCGAGAAGCTGCGAGAAGTCGCGCATGGCCGAACGCTTCTCCGCTAAACGCGTCCCGCGCAAGCTCGCTCTGCTCTTCGGGATCGGCGCGCTCCTCGGGGCGGCGCTGATCGGATGGATGTACCGGACGGCGACCGCCGATCCCGTCGTCCGCCGCACCGTCGTGGCGCTGCCGGGGCTGAGCCGGCCGCTGCGCGCCGTGCTGATCTCCGACATTCACGTCGGCGGCCCGGACATGCCGCCGGCGCGGCTTTCGCGGATCGTGACGCAGATCAACGCGCTCGCCCCCGATCTCGTCCTGATCGCGGGCGACCTCATCAGCGACAAGAGGACGGGAACGCGCCGCTACGGCTATCGCGAAGCCCTGGCGCCCCTCGCGGCGCTGCGCGCCCGGATCGGCGTCTATGCCGTGCTCGGCAATCACGACCATTGGCGCGATGCGGACGAAGCCCGCCGCGAGCTGCGCAGGAACGGGATCTCGGTGCTCGACAACGATGCGATCCAGGCGGGGCCGGTCGCTTTGGGCGGCCTGGACGACGATTTCACCGGTCGCGCGGACGTCCCCCGGACGGTCGCGAGGCTGCGGTCGCTGTCCGGTCCGCAGATCCTGGTCAGCCACAGCCCCGATCCGTTTCCCGAAGTCCCGGCCGACGTGCGGCTGATGGCCGCAGGGCACACCCATTGCGGCCAGATCCGCCTGCCCTTCTACGGAGCGGTCGCCTCCGTGACCGCTTATGGCGAGCGTCTCGAATGCGGGCGCGTGGACGAAGGCGGCAGGACCCTGGTCGTGTCGGCCGGTCTCGGGACCAGCGGCGTGCCCCTGCGCCTGCTGGCGGTGCCGGACCTCTGGGTGATCGAGCTCAGGCCAGCTCCAGCGCCTGGACCGCGACGACGAAGCCGGTGACGAGGAGCAGGGCGGCGCAGCCATAGCGTATCGCCCGCACGGGCACCGTCCGTCCGAGCGCCTCACCGAGGACCGCGGCGGGCGCGTTGGCGATCAGGATGCCGGCGGTGGCGCCCGCGACCGCGAACAGGACGGTGTCGAAGCGCGCGGCGATGGCGAAGGTCACGAACTGTGTCTTGTCGCCGATCTCGAGCAGGGTCAGCGTAACGGCAGCGGTGACGAAGGCGCCGGTGCGCCAGCGCGCGGAGAGGTCCGGCGGCCGCCGCCGGATCAGGCTGCCCGCGCCGGCCAGCAGCAAGGCGAGCGCGACCAGCAAGGACAAAGCCCGCGTGTTCACCATTTCGTGGATCAGCACGCCGCCGATCGCCGCGGCGACGCCGTTGGCCAGAGCGGCGACCGCGAGCCCGGCGAGGATCGCGCCGGGCTTCGCGAAGCGGGCCGCGAGGACGATCACGAACAATTGGGTGCGGTCGCCCCATTCGGCGAGCGCGGCCGCGACGAAGCTGGTCAGCAATGCGTCCATGCGCCGACCGGCTCAGGCGCCGAGGCGCACCGAGACCGACGCGAGCATCGCCTGCGCCGTGGCTTCGTCGGCGCGCTCGCAGCGGATCGCGTCGCGCATCCGCTCGAGATAGAGGGGTGCGGGGCCCTGGCCCTGCCGCAGCGCCTCGGCGAGCCGCGCGACGGGGCGGAGGCCGTAGGCGCCGGCCAGGCTGATGATGCCCTCCAGCCGCCGCTCGAAATCGGCGGAGGAGGCGCGGCCGGAAAGCTGCTTCAGCCGGTCGAGCCGGTCGAACAGCTCGGACCTCACCACCATCATCGCGTCGCGGTTGTCGCCCATCGTCCGGCTCCCTGCCGTTGCTCCGCGGCGACGATGCGCTTCTATGGTTACCGCTTTGTTAACTTCGGAGCTGGCGGCGGGATTTTTGCCGCCTCGAGTTCATTCGCCTGGCGTCATCCGGCGCGCGACGAGAATCCGACTGGCCTCGATCTGGCAAGACCACATGCCGAGATGTCCGTACCCTTCCGGCGGCATATTTTCGCCGAGAGTCCTCCTGCCGATAATCTCGAGATGGAATTGGGCTGGCGACCTGTCCTGCGGCGGGTCCGCAGCGGGAATGAGCCTGTCGAAGTCGCGCGAGGCCTCCGGCGTTAAGCTGAACCAGCAGCCATTGAAGCTCGCTATTTCGAAGCCTGCGATGAGCGTTCCTGAAAAACGCGTCTCCGGACCATATCTCGGGACGTCCGGCTGCGTCCGTGCGCAGCCAAAGGGGCCGAGGAGAAGCGCGGCGCAGAACAGCGAGCCCGGCCTGCCGAAGAGACCCCCTCGCTGAGGACGCCTCAGTGGGTGGGCGGCGAGCTCGGGCACGGTCATCCTAGGCCCTCCTCCTCCGAGGGGTCTTAACGGTTACGCCGCCTGCGGTCACCCGTTCCCACAAGGCGATCGACCCGGCCAGCCGTCCAGGGTCGCCGGCCTTCGGGACGCCCGCTTAGCCAGCTCGATCTTGACATTGGAGTGCCGTCGGGGCAGAGGCCCGGGCGCAGGAGAGCGGCGGGGACGCCGCTTTTATTTTTCGCGCAACCGCATTTCAGGAAGAGGCTGTCATGGCCAAGCCGACCACGGTCAAGATCAAGCTCGTCAGCACCGCCGACACGGGCTTCTATTATGTGACCAAGAAGAACCCCCGCACCAAGACCGACAAATTGAGCTTCCGGAAATACGACCCGAAGGCGCGCAAGCACGTCGAGTTCAAGGAAGCGAAGATCAAGTGACGCCGCGGGCACTGCCCGCGCACGTCAGAACTCTCTCGGAAACTTCGCCTTCAGCGCTGCTCCGACCCCGGCCACCCATTCCGCCAGAGTCGATCCGGCGATGCCGAGCGCGGTGAGCGCGTCGCGCGTCCGCTTTCCGATCGCGGCGTCCATATTCCCGATATCGGCGCCGAGCCTGATCAGGCCGGACTGGACGTAGGCAGCGTCCTGGTTGGCGCCGAACTTGTCGACCTTGACCCCGATCGAGACGATCGCGCTCGCGGCCGCGGCCTTGTACGGCCCGGATTTTGGGCCGAAATTGTCGCCTTTCCCGGCCTTGTAGTAATCGTAGACAAGCTGGTGGCTGCCGCGGCACTCGAAATGCCAGGATTCGTTCTTGGTCGAATCCGGCGCGTCGATGATCGGAACGAGACCGAGCGGCGCGGCGAGGGCCCAGAAGTCGCGCAACGGCATCTTGAGCGCATCGAGATCGAGATCGAAGGCGCGGCCGGCCTCGTGGAAGCTCCCGCCGGGGGGAGGACTGTTGGCGCTCTTGCGGCCCTTGACGAAATCGTCATGCGCGGCTGCCTGCATCTCGTAGCTGCGGAACAGGTCGGAGAGGTAGAGCTTGCCGCCCTTGGCCGCCACGGCGGCGCCGACCTTCTCGATCGCCGTCTTGGTGTCGGGCGTGCAATGGTCCATGCGCTTCGGCAGGTTCGCCCGCGCGGCTCCGGAGAAATAGGTCGACGGCCAGCCGACCGTCACGAGTGGCGTCTTCATCTTTCGTCTCCCGGCGATTGGGAGGGACTTGGCCCACGCGACGGGCTCGATTCCCCCACTCGAGCGGTATCGATGTCGGCTATTCCGGAATGCCTGGCAAGCTCAGCCGGGCTGTGAAGGCTCGTCGGAACTCATTTCCTCGCGGGCCTCGACTTCTATCGCCAGGGCATCGAGGATCGCGGCCCAGCCGGCGGCAATCTGCTCCGCCATCTCGCTCAGTTCAGGCGTGAGCGTCTGAGAGAGGGTGAGGTCGGCGCCGTCCTCTGCCCCGCCGATCGTCACGGTCACCCGCTCAGTGCGCTCGGAATATTTCGGCACATGGACGGTGAGGACCAGCCGCGACGGACGTTCGATCTCCTCATAACTGCCGGTGTGGAGCACATCCTCGCCGCCGCGCCGCTCGACGATCGCGTAGCTGCCGCCGACCTGCGGATCGATCTCGACGCGGACCATCTCGCCATCCTCGGTCGCGAAGAGCCAGCGGCCGACCGTCGCCTCGTCTAGCCAGGCGTCGAACACGCGCTCAGGCTCCGCTTCGTAGTGGCGCGCGACGGTCACCTCCCGCTTCGGCGGCGCGAGCAGCGCGCGGACCGCTTCGATGAACCGCATCAGCGAGATCGGCTTCGAGACATAGCCTTCCGCGCCGGCCTCGCGGATGCGCTCCTCGTCGCCCTTGGCCGCATAGGCGGTCACCGCCATGATCGGCGTGGCCCTCAGCTCCTCGTCGGCCTTCAGCTGCTCGATCAGTTCGAGGCCGCTGATCCAGGGCATCTGGATGTCCATGATGACGAGCTCGGGGCGGAAGCTGCGCGCGCGCTCCACCGCCTCGCGCCCGTCGCGGACCGGCTCCGCCTCGTAGCCGTGGGCGCGGAGCAGGTCGCAGAACAGCTTCAGGTTCAGTTCGTTGTCCTCGACAACGAGGATTTTTTGTCCCACGCGGCATTGCCCCGGAAAAGCCCTGCCAAGCACCTTAAGCGATGAAGATTCAGGAAACAAACGAGCGCGATCCCGCGGCCTTGGCGCTCGCGGCCCTCGGCTGGACGCTCGCCGACGACGCGCGCGCCGGACGGCTGCTCGCGCTCACCGGCCTCACCGCCGGGGATCTGCGCGCCGGCCTCGGCGAGCCGGCGACGCTGGCGGCGATCCTGCGGTTCCTAGAAGCCTACGAGCCCGATCTCGTCGCCTGCGCGGAAGCGCTGGCGGTGGCGCCCTCCGCGCTGGTCGAGGCGGGGCGGAGGCTGGAGCGTTGAGCCGGCCGCTCCTGATCACGGATTGCGACGAGGTGCTGCTGCACATGCTCGTCCACTTCTCGGAGTGGCTCGGCGAGGCGCATGGCTGCGAGTTCCGCCTCGAGGCCGGCAGCTTCGCCGACGCGATCCGCGACCGTGCGACCGGCGCTCCGGTCCAGCCGGAGCGGATCTGGCCGCTGCTCGACCAGTTCTTCGACGGCGAGATGCACCGGCAGAATCTGGTGCCCGGCGCGCTGGAGGCGCTGCAGGCGCTCGCCGAGGAGGCGGAGATCGTCATCCTGACCAATCTCGGCGACCGCCACGAAGCGGCGCGGATCGAGCAGCTCGCGCGCTTCGACATCAACCATCGCGTGCTGTGCAACCGCGGCGGCAAGGGCCGCCCCGTGGCCGAGCTGCTCGGGGAGCTGGGCCCGAGCGTCGCCGTCTTCGTCGACGATCTCGCCGTCCACCACCAGTCGGTTGCCGAGCACGCGCCCCAGGTCTGGCGCCTTCAGCTGATCGCCGAGCCGAAGGTGGCGCCGCACATGCCGCCGGCGCCTTTCGCCCACGCCCGCATCGACGCCTGGGCGGATGCCGTTCCCTGGGTCCGAGCCCGCTTCGCCGAGGGCCCGGCGCCGAACTAGGCCAACGCCGCCTTCAGTTTTTCGGCGAGGTCGGTGCGCTCCCAGGGGAAGAAGTCGCCGTCGGCGGCGCGGCCGAAATGGCCGTAGGCGGCGGTCTTCTCGTAGATCGGCTTGTTGAGGCCGAGATGGGTGCGGATGCCGCGCGGGGTGAGGCCGCCCAGCTCGGGAAGCGCCATGATCGCGCGCTCGATCGCCGCGTCGTCGCCCTCGCCGCCGGTGTCGACGTAGAGCGACAAGGGCTCGGGGACGCCGATCGCGTAAGCGAGCTGGATGGTGCAGCGCCGCGCCAGGCCGGCGGCGACGATGTTCTTGGCGAGATAGCGCGAGATGTAGGCCGCCGAGCGGTCGACCTTGGTCGGGTCCTTGCCGCTGAACGCGCCGCCGCCGTGCGGGGCCGCGCCGCCATAGGTGTCGACGATGATCTTGCGGCCGGTGAGGCCGGCGTCGCCGTCCGGGCCGCCGATCTCGAACGAGCCGGTCGGGTTGATGTGGTAGACCGTCTCGTCGGAGAGCAGGTCGGCGGGCAGCGTCCCGGCGACGACGCGGCGGACATAGGCCTTGAGCTCGGCCTCCTCCGCGCCGCGGTCGTAGCCCTTCGCGTGCTGGGTCGAGACCACGATCGCGGTGGCGGCGACGGGGCGGCCGTCGTCGAAGCGCAAAGTCACCTGGCTCTTGGCGTCGGGCTCGAGGAACGGCGCCGCGCCCGAATGCCGGTCCGCGGCCATGCGCTCGAGAATCTTGTGGCTGTAGTAGAGCGTCGCCGGCATCAGGTCCGGCGTCTCGTCGCAGGCGAAGCCGAACATGATGCCCTGGTCGCCCGCGCCCTCGTCCTTGTTGCCGGCGGCGTCGACGCCCTGGGCGATGTGCGCCGACTGGCCGTGGAGATGGTTCGAGAAGCTGAGGTTGGCCCAGTGGAAGCCGTCCTGCTCGTAGCCGATCCGCCTGACGACGCCGCGCACCGTCTCCTCGATCTCGTCGCGCGCGCCCGGCGCCCAGCCGCCATGCTCGGGCCAGGCCTCCTCGTCGTAGACCGGCTTGCAGCGTATCTCGCCGGCGAGGACGACGCGGTTGGTCGTGGTCAGGGTCTCGCAGGCGACCCGCGCCTCCGGGTCCATGGACAGGAACAGATCGACGATCGCGTCGGAAATCTGGTCGGAGACCTTGTCGGGATGGCCTTCGGAAACCGATTCGGACGTGAAGAGGTAATTGCTGCGCATCGTGCGGAGGAGCCTTTTTCGGAGCGGGGGAATTTACGGATATAAAGATATCTTTATGTGACAGCGCCCTAGCGGGATTTGCGCCCGACTGCAATCGCGGCGGCGGCCAGGACCAGTGCGAACAGCATCGGCAGGATGTTGCCGTAACGGGCAAAGGGGGTCGGCGGGTGCGGCGGCGGCAGCCGGGCGTCGAGAAAGGCCGCACGGTGCATCGGGATCGACGCCGCGACGCGTCCGTCCGCATCGATCACGGCCGAGATTCCGGTCGGCGTGGAGCGCAGCACCGGCAGCCCTTCCTCGAGCGCCCTGAGGCGCGCCTGTGCCAGATGCTGCGGCGGTCCCCAGGCGCCGAACCAGGAATCGGCGGAAGGATTGAACAGGAAATCCGGCCGGTTCGCGCGGTCGACCACCTCGCCCGAGAAGATGATCTCGTAGCAGAGTTGGAACCCCGCCCGCCCGACGATCGGCAGGTCGAACGTGCGCGGCCCCGGGCCGGGGTCGAAATCGAGGTCGCCCGGCGCGAGCCGCGACAGGCCGACGGCGGAGAGCAGGGGCCGCATCGGCAGATATTCGCCATAAGGGACGAGATGCGCCTTGTCGTAGCGGGCGAGGAGGCGGCCGTCGCCGGCGATGGCGAAGATGCTGTTGGTCGCGCCGGTCGCCCGCCGCCCGTCCGCGGAGCGCACGGTGACGCCCCCGGCGAGCAGCAGGTCTCCGGGCGCGAGCAGCTGCGTCACCGTCTCGCGCGCCCAGGCCGCCTCCGCCTGATAGGCCGGGTGTTGCCGCTGGTCCTCCAGCGGCTCGCCGATCGCCGATTCGGGCCAGAGCAGCAGTCGCGGCTCGTTCATTCCCGCCCTCGACAGCGCCCCGAGCCGGCGGAGGACCGCCTCGGGGACTCCGGGCCGCCACCTGTCCTGCTGGCCGACATTGGGCTGCACGATCCTGAGCCGCGGCTGGCTGCCCGCCGGCTCGTTCGCGGCGGCCGGCCAGAGGAGCAGGGCCGCGGCGACGAGCGGCACGCCGAGTCCCGCGGCGCTCCTCCACCGCCGCCGCGCCGCGAGCAGCAGGGCGCCCGCGGCGAGCATCGCGACGGCGGAGAGGCCGTAGGTCCCGACATAGCGCGCCAGTCCTGCCAGTCCGGCGGCGTCGAGCAGGGCCACTCCTTCGGGATTCCAGGCGAAGCCGGTGAACAAAGTCGCGCGCAGCCACTCCGTGACGATCCAGGCCGCCGCGAACCAGAGGACGAGCGCGAGCGGGTGGCGCCGTCCGTATTTCCAGGCGATGCCGGCCGCGACCGCGGGATAGATTGCGAGGTAGAGCGACAGCAGGACGACCGCGATCCAGCCCAGCCAGGCCGGCATCGCCGCCTGATAGGTGAAGGCGGTCGCGATCCAGTTCAGCCCGAGCGTGAAATGCCCGACCCCGAACCACCATCCCCGCGCCAGCGCGCTGCGGAGCCGCGGCGCCTCCCCGATCAGCCACAGCAGAGCCGCGAACGCGGCGAGCGTCAGCGGCCACAGGTTCCAGGGCTGGAACCCGCAGGCGGCGACGGCCCCGGCGAGGAAAGCGAGGAGGAGGTGCTTCACCGGTCCGTCATTGCGAGGAGCGAAGCGACGAAGCAATCCAGTTCCGCCGGCTGGATCGGTTCCCCCCTCGACAAACTCGGGGTCGCAATGACAGAGGATCGGGATGACCCGCCGTCCTTTCCACCTCGCATTCCCCGTCCACGACCTCGCCGCCGCGCGCGCCTTCTACGGCGGCCTGCTCGGCTGCCCCGAGGGGCGCAGCTCGGAACGGTGGATCGATTTCGACTTCTTCGGCCATCAGATCGTCGCCCATCTCGATCCGGAGATGCGGCCGCCTGCGTCCCACAATCCGGTCGACGGCCACGACGTGCCGGTGCCGCATTTCGGCGCGGTGCTGGCGATGGACGAATGGCAGGCGCTGGCGGAGCGGCTGACGACGGCCGGGATCGCGTTCGCGATTCCGCCCACGGTCCGCTTCCGCGGCGAGCCTGGCGAGCAGGCGACCATGTTCTTCCGCGACCCTTCCGGAAACGCGCTCGAGCTCAAGGCGATGGCCGATCCGGCCAACCTTTTCGCGCGATAGGGGTGGAGCAGGGCGCGTCATCCGGGCGAAGGCCGGGATCCCGGCGGGTGAAGGCGCTGGCCCTTGCGCCAGGCGCTCTCCATCGACGCCGCGAGTTCTCGTCCTGAGATCCCGGGCCTTCGGGTTCCCGTCAAGGTATTACTTTGATGGGGTCCCTCCCCGGATGACGGTCGCGGCGCTCAGTCGCTGGCGCTGAGATAGCGGCCGTTGAGATAGACCAGCGGATGCACGTCCTCGCGGACGTTCACCTCCTCGACCAGGCCGATGAAGATCGAGTGGGTGCCGAACTGGTGGTGGTCGATGCGCCGGCACAGGATCGACGCCTGGGCGTCGATCAGCCGCGGCGGCAGCGCGCAATCGACGTTCCAGCCGGCGTGGAAGCGCAGCGCCCCGCGGCTGCGGTCGGCGAACATCTGCGCGATCTCCTCCTGGTCGCGGTGGAGGACGTTGACCCGGAAATGGGTGACGTCTCCCATCGGCGTGTGCAGCGAGGCGGCGCGGTTGATGCAGATGAGCAGGCTCGGCGGGTCGAGCGAGATCGACGAGACCGCGGTGGCCGTGATCCCCATCGGCGCGCCCTGGACGCAGATCGAGATCACGTTGACCGTCGACGCGACCCGCCGCATCGCCTGGCGGAATTCGTCGGTGAGCCGGGGATCGCTTCGGTCCATGCCGCCGCTGCAATGCCGGGGCGCCGCGCCCATGGCAATCTCGCCGTCGGCCTCAATGGCTAAGTCACTGAAAAACCGGCGAAGCGCCGGGAGCCCTTGTCCGGTTTTTGTGGATAAAAGCGCGCCGTTCGGTTAGTCGATTCGGGAGGGGAGGGGGAAGTTGCTGGATTTCCTGATGGCGCCGGGCAATCTGCCGTTCGCGGTGGCGCTCGTGCTGATGCTGATGATCGGCGCGGTCGAGGCCGTCGGGCTCGGGGTGGGCGCCGCCGGAATCGACGCGGATGCCGACGCCCATGGCGATGCCGGCGACCTGCTCGCCTGGCTCGGCGTCGGCCGCATCCCTCTGCTCATGGTCATCGTCGTTTTGCTCGCTTTGTTCGGCCTGATCGGAATCACCCTCCAGCAGGTCGCGGCGGCACTGCTCGGCGCGCCGCTCTCGCCGTGGATCGCGGCGCCGGCCGCCTTCGTCGCCGCGCTGCCGCTGACCGGCTTCTGCGCCCGCGGCCTCGCGCGCGTCCTGCCCGGCGACGAGACCAGCGCGATCTCTTTGGACGACCTCGTCGGCCGCCGCGCGACCGTCGTCGTCGGCACCGCGCGGCACGGCAGCCCGGCGCGCGCCGGCGTCCGCGACCGCCACGGCCTCACCCATTATGTCATGGTCGAGCCGACCGACGAACGGCAGAGCGTCGCCGAGGGCGGCACCGTCCTGCTCGTCCGCCGCGAAGGTGACATCTTCATCGGGCTCGCCGACAGCGAGCCCTTGTTTTCCGGCGCGGCCGAGCGGCCGGCGCTGACCCGCTAGAGGAGAGAAGAAGAGATGATGATCCAGACGGCCATCTATGCGGGCATCCTGCTCGCGGCCCTGCTGACGATCGGGCTGATCATCACCCGGCTGTACAAGCGCGCCACCAAGGAGATCGGCTTCGTCCGCACCGGCTTCGGCGGCGAGAAGGTGGTGATCAACGGCGGCGCCCTCGTGCTCCCCGTTCTCCACGAAACCATGCCGGTCAACCTCAACACGGTCCGGCTCGCGGTCGAGCGCAAGAACACCGACGCCCTGATCACGCTCGACCGTCTGCGGATCGACGTGAAGGCCGAATTCTACGTGCGGGTGCGGCCCGACGCCGAGAGCATCGCCATCGCCGCCCAGACGCTCGGCCTGAGGACGATGCAGCCCGAAAGCCTCAAGGAGCTGATCGAGGGCAAGTTCGTCGACGCGCTCCGCTCCGTCGCGGCCGGCATGACCATGAACCAGCTCCACGAGCAGCGCGCCGATTTCGTCCAGAAGGTGCAGCAGGTCTCCGCCGCCGATCTCGCGATGAACGGCCTCGAGCTCGAATCGGTCTCGCTGACGGGGCTCGACCAGACCTCGATCGAGCATTTCAACGCCAACAACGCGTTCGACGCCGAAGGTCTCACCAAGCTCACCGAGCAGATCGAGCTGCGCAAGAAAGCGCGCAACGACATCGAGCAGGAGACCCGCGTCCAGATCGAAGCCAAGAATCTCGAGGCGGCGCGCAAGAGCTTCGAGATCAGCCGCGAGACCGAATTCGCCCGGCTCGAGCAGGAGCGCGAGGTCGAGGTGCGCCGCGCCGCGCAGAGCGCCGAGGTCGCGCAGCAGCAGTCCGAGCGCCAGCGCGAGGCGGACGAAGCGCGGATCACCGCCAAGCAGCAGGTCGACGCCGCCCAGATCGAGGCCAACAAGGTCATCGAGCAGGCCAAGATCGCGCAGGTCCAGGCGGTCGAGATCGCCCGTCAGGAGCAGCAGATCGCGGTCCAGAACAAGAGCCGCGAGGAGAGCCAGGCCCGGGCCGAGGCCGACACCGCGCGGGCCGAGGCGGTCGCAGCCGAGGAGCGGGTCGGCACCGCCCGCGAGACCGAGATCGCCGAGCGCGCCAAGCGCATCGAGCTGATCGACGCGGCGCGCGAAGCCGAACGCGCCGCCATCGGCATCAAGGTCGAGGCCGAGGCCGCCAAGCAGGCCGCCGCCGATCGCGCCGAGGCCGCCCGCCTCGCCGCCCAGGGCGAGGCCGAGGCCGAGAAGCTGCGCGCCGAAGCCGCGCGCGTCCGCTTCGAGGTCGAGGCCGCGGGCCAGAGCGCGGTCAACGAGGCGGCGAACCTCTTGTCGTCGGACCAGATCGCCCTCCAGACCCGGCTCGCCTTGCTGAAGGTCCTGCCCGAAGTGATTCGCGAGGCGGCCAGGCCGCTCGAAGCGATCGATTCGATCAGGATCGTCCAGGTCGACGGCCTCACCGGCGGCGGTCGCACCGGCGGGATGCTCGGCGAGCATGTCGTCGGCAACGACGGCAATCTCGCTTCCAGCGCTGTTTCCGCCGCACTGCGCTACCGCGCCCAGGCCCCGATCGTCGACGGCCTGATGAAGGAACTGGGTTTCGACGGCTCGAGCCTCGAAAGCATCGTCGCCGGCGTCGCACCCAAGGCGGAGCCCGAGCAGCCGGCGGCGACGCTCACCGCCGTCCCCGCCGACGGCGTCCCCGTCGAAGCCCCGAAGCTGGGCTGAGCCTGAAGCCCCCCCTCCCCTTGAGGGGGAGGGGTTGGGGGAGGGGTGGAGTCTCCGGAGGAGGCGTGCCCAAATGACGAGTCCACCCCCCACCCCGGCCATGGGCCGTTACTAAGGCTGCTTTCGGGGGAAGCAGCCAGCGGCCCATCCCCTCAAGGGGAGGGAGTCACCGCCGCTCCGCATATCCCGCCAGCGCCTCGCAGGCCCACCGCGCCCCGGTCAGCGCGCCGATGTCGGAGACGTCGAGCGACGGGTCGAGCTCGGTGAGGTCGATCAGCCGCACCTTCGGCTCGCGTGCCAGCACCCGGGTCGCCTCGAGGAACCACGCCGCCGGCATTCCGCCCGGCCGCGCGCCCGGCGCCGCCGGCATCTGGGCGCGGTCGATGACGTCGATGTCGCAATCGACCAGGATCGCCTCGACATGCGCGAGCCCGCGCAACGCGTCCTCGACGATCGCGTAGACGCCGTCCTCCACGACCTCCGAAATGGTGAACGAGCGCGCCCCCGCCGCGAGCGCATCCTCGTGCATCTTCAGCGTATTGGCGAACGGCGCGAGGCCGATCTGGATGATGTTGCGTCCGGGCAGGCCGTCCTCGAGCAGGCAGCGCACCGGATTGCCGTTCATCGGCCCGTCCTTCGTGTCGCGCATGTCGAAATGCGCGTCGAGGGTCACCAGCCCGACGCGTTCGAGCGGCAGGGACAGGCCGTGCGCCGCGGGCCGGGTCACGGCATTGTTGCCGCCGATCAGGAGCGTGAGCGCGCGGCTCGCCGTCGCCGCGGCGACCGCCTCGCGGATCGCGCCGAAGCCGGCGGCGGGCGAAAGGCCCTGCACGGGCACGTCGCCGCAATCGCGGATGCGCAGGCAATCGAGGTCGATCCCGGTCTCGAGGTCGTAGGTGCTGAACCGTTTGAGCGCCCGCCGCACCGCCGCCGGCGCGAGGTCGCAGCGGCCGGGCGTCACCGAACCGGCCTCCATCGGCGCGCCGAGCAGGGCGACCTCGCCTTCGCCACCGAGCAGATCCGCGATCGAGCGCCACGCCATGTTTTGCCCATAGCCGCGGCAGCGCCTAGAAAGCGAGGCCATGTGGGACCTGATGCTCGTCGACTGCAACGTCGCCACCATGGACCCGGCCGTGCCCGGGCCGTTCGGGGCGATCGAGAATGCGGCGGTCGGCGTCGTCGACGGCCGGATCGTCGCGGTCGGCCGGCGCTCGGAAGTCGCGGGCTACAGGGCGCATGTCGTCCACGCCCTCGGCGGCGCGTGGGTGACCCCCGGCCTGATCGACTGCCACACCCATCTGGTCTTCGGCGGCAACCGCGCGCACGAGTTCGAGCAGCGCCTCGAGGGCGCGACCTACGAGGAGATCGCCCGGGCCGGCGGCGGCATCGCCTCGTCGGTGCGGGCGACCCGCGCCGCGTCTCTGGACGAGCTGGTCGAGCAGGCGAGGCCGCGGCTGCGCGCGCTGATCCGAGGCGGGGTCACCACCGTCGAGATCAAATCGGGCTACGGGCTCGACGTCGAAACCGAGCTCAGGATGATCGCGGCGGCCAAGGCGCTCGGCGAGAGCGAGAAGGCGCGGGTGATCCCGACCTTGCTCGCGCTCCATGCCTTGCCGCCGGAGCTCGGCCGCCGCGACTATCTCGATCTCGTCGTCGGCGAGCTCGTGCCGCGCGCCGCCGCGCTCGGCGTCGGCGCGGTCGACGCTTATTGCGAGGGGATCGGCTTCACCCCGGTCGAAGTGCGCCGCCTGTTCGACGCCGCCCGCGAGCACGATCTCCCGGTCCGCCTCCACGCCGAGCAGCTCAGCGACACCGGCGGCGCGAAGCTCGCGGCCGAATATCGCGCCCTCTCCGCCGATCATCTCGAGCATGCGGACGAAGCGGCGGTCGTCGCGATGGCCGAAGGCGGCACGGTCGCGGTCCTCCTTCCCGGGGCCTTCTATGCGCTGCGCGAGACCAGGAAGCCGCCGGTCGACCTCCTGCGCCGCCACTTTGTTCCCATGGCGGTGGCGACCGACTGCAATCCGGGCACCTCGCCGGTCCTCTCGCCGACCCTCATGCTGAGCATGGCCTGCACCCTGTTCGGCCTGACGCCCGAGGAGGCGCTCGCCGGAATGACCGTCCATGCCGCAAGGGCGCTCGGGCTGGCGGCGGAGACCGGCACCGTCACCGTCGGCAAGGCGGCGGACCTTTGCGTCTGGCGGGTCGCCCGGCCGGCCGAGCTCGCTTACTGGATCGGCCATCCGGGGCCCGAGCGGCGGATCGTGGCGGGGGTCGAGGGGTGACTCCCGTCATTGCGAGCGAAGCGAAGCAATCCAGTGCGGCCTGCGGTGCACAACTGGATTGCTTCGTCGCTTCGCTCCTCGCAATGACGGCGCCATGAACCGCCGCGACAACAGCCGCTCGATCCGCGCCCGCACGGGCCCGGAGATCGTCGCCAGGAGCTGGGCGACCGAGGCGGCCGTGCGGATGCTCCAGAACAATCTCGACGCGCGAGTCGCCGAGGCGCCGGAGGAGCTCGTCGTCTACGGCGGCATCGGCCGCGCGGCGCGCGACTGGGCGAGCTTCGACGCGATCGTCGCGACGCTCGAGCGGCTCGAGGCGGACGAGACCCTGCTCGTCCAGTCGGGCAAGCCGGTCGGCGTCTTCCGCACCCATGAAGACGCGCCGCGGGTGCTCATCGCCAATTCGAACCTGGTGCCGAAATGGGCGACCTGGGAGCATTTCCACGAACTGGATCGCAAGGGGCTGATCATGTACGGCCAGATGACGGCCGGTTCGTGGATCTATATCGGCACTCAGGGCATCGTTCAGGGCACTTACGAAACTTTCGTCGAGATGGGCCGCCGGCATTATGGCGGCGACCTTGCCGGCCGCTGGATCCTGACAGCGGGGCTAGGCGGAATGGGCGGCGCGCAGCCGCTCGCCGCGGTGATGGCCGGCGCCCATTGCCTCGCCATCGAGTGCCAGCCGAGCCGCATCGAAAAACGCTTGGAAACCAGATACTTAGACCAAGCGACGGGCGATCTCGACGAAGCCCTGAATCTGCTTTCCGCGGCAACTTCGCCAACATCCGTCGGCCTGCTCGGCAACGCCGCCGAGATCCTGCCCGAATTGGTGCGGCGCGGCATCCGCCCCGACGCGGTCACCGACCAGACCTCGGCGCACGACCCGGTCAACGGCTATCTGCCGATCGGCTGGACGGTCGAGGAATGGATCGAGAAACGCGAGCGCGACCCGAGTGCGGTCGAGGAAGCCGCGCGCAAGTCGATGGCCGTCCACGTCGAGGCGATGCTCGCCTTCCGCGCGATGGGCGTCCCGACCTTCGACTATGGCAACAACATCCGCCAGGTCGCGAAGGACGAGGGCGTCGTCCACGCCTTCGATTTCCCCGGCTTCGTCCCGGCCTATGTGCGGCCCCTATTCTGCCGCGGCATCGGGCCGTTCCGCTGGTGCGCGCTGTCGGGCGACCCGGAGGACATCTACAGGACCGACGCCAAGGTGAAGGCGCTCATCCCCGACGATCCGCACCTCCACCGCTGGCTCGACATGGCGCGGGAGCGGATCGCGTTCCAGGGGCTGCCCGCGCGCATCTGCTGGGTCGGCCTCGGCCAGCGCCACCGGCTCGGTCTCGCCTTCAACGAGATGGTCGCGTCGGGGGAATTGAAGGCGCCGATCGTGATCGGCCGCGACCATCTCGATTCGGGCTCCGTCGCCTCGCCCAATCGCGAGACCGAGGCGATGAGGGACGGATCGGATGCGATCTCCGACTGGCCGCTGCTCAATGCTTTGCTCAACACCGCCTCGGGCGCCACCTGGGTCTCGCTGCATCATGGCGGCGGCGTCGGCATGGGCTATTCGCAGCATGCCGGCATGGTGATCGTCGCCGACGGCACCGAAGCGGCGGCGCGGAGGCTGGAGCGCGTGCTGTGGAACGACCCGGGCACCGGCGTCATGCGCCACGCCGACGCCGGCTATGAGGAGGCGATCGCATGCGCCCGCGAGCAGGGTCTCGACCTGCCGATGGTGCAGCGGACGACGGCGTGACGGGCGTCACGTCCGGTCCGGCCGCGAAGGAATAAGCCTTTCTCCCTCAAGCGAAGCGCTGAGGGAGGCACGAGATGGTCGACGACATTCCGTTTCTGGTCGAGCCGAACGACGCCGAGGACGGTCTCGTCGATTTCAAGAAGCTGGTCGAAAACCGGGCGCCCGCTCCGGAGGCCGCGGGGACGACCTTCCGCCGCGCCTCGAGCCGCCGGGCCGGAATGATGGTAACCACGGATGGAGCCGAAGAGGTCCTCGAAGTCGCCATCGGAAAAGCGGATTTCCTGCCTTCCGTGTTCCTCGAATCCGGCGCGGCCGCAGCCCGCGCGGTCGGCAGGCTGGTGATCAGGCAAGGGATCGATTATCGCGGGACGGCGCAGCCCGGCGGCTGGATGGGAACGGGTTTCCTCGTCGCGCCAGGTCTGCTCCTGACCAACCATCACGTCCTGAACTCGCTCGAGGTGGCGCGATCGGCGACGTTCCAGCTCAATTACCGCAACCGCCTCGACGGAAGCGCCGACACCGCCGAGGAATTCCCGCTCCAGCCCGACCGCCTGTTCGTCACCAGCCCCGTCGCGGGAGGGCTCGATTACACATTCGTCGCCATCGATCCGGCAGTGACGGAGAAATATGGCTTCATCCCGGTCGACCGCCGCGCCTATGTCGTCGCCCCGCCGGCCCCGGGCAACATCATCCAGCATCCCGACGGCCGCTACCAGGAAGTGGTCATCCACGACAATCCCGTGCTTCGCGACACCGGCATTCTGCTCCATTATCTGACCGACACGGAGCCGGGCAGCTCCGGCGGCCCCGTGTTCGACAACCGCTGGCGCCTGATCGCACTTCATCACGCGGCGAAGCGCAATCTGGACAATCTGAGCGCGCCCGGCCGCCCCCCGTCCACCTATCTCAACGAAGGCATCAAGCTCTCGGCCATCGCATCCGATCTCGAATCGCGCCGGGCGACGGGCGGCGGCGGCCAGGCGGAGAGGCTGCTGCGCGCGTTCGGCGGGATCAATTCCGCAACCGGCTATTTCGGAACGCTCGGCCGGCAGAGCAGCGAGGTCGGCGTGGAAGCGCTGGTCGACAAATATCGGGGCACCGACCAGGACGTGGACATCGGCTCCTGGAACATCGAGTGGTTTTCGAACCGCTACGAAAACAAGCTGGATCGGGTGGCGTCCGTCATCGCCGATTTCAACCTCGACATCTGGGCGCTGATCGAATCGTCGCCGGAGGCCGCCGAGAAACTGGTCGATCGGCTGGACCAGGAATACGGCCTGAAATTCGACGTTGCCCATTCCGAGCCCGGGGCAGGCACGGAAAAGCAATCTACCAGCATGATCTGGAACACGTCGACGATCAGGCGGCTGGAGGCGGACTGGGACGACGAGATCAAGACGTGGCTCAACGTGCGCAGCCAGAACTTCTCCGACGACATGCTGGAGGCCGTCCACGGCAAGGTCTTCGACCGCTATCCCGGACTGTTCCGTTTTCAGGCGGTCGATACCGAATTCGACTTCTTCACCGTGCCGCTCCACCTCAAGGCAATGGATGAAGGCGCGCTACGCCGGGAGATGGCGAGCAAGATCCTCGCCGCGGCGGTGGCCCGGATGGTCGACAAGGGCGCCGACAGGGACTGGATCCTGGTCGGCGACCTCAACGCCGAAATCGCGTCGACCAATTTCGCTCCGCTCGGCAAGCACGGCCTCGTCGCCCTCAGCGCGGAGGATGAGGGGAACCAGTCGTTCACCTATCTCAAGGCGCCCTACAAATCGATGATCGACCATGTCTACGTCTCGCCGACGCTGGCCGCTCGCCATGGACCGGATTCCTTCTTCGTGGTTGCCGCGGACAAGGCCTATCCGGGTTACATCAAGGAGATTTCCGACCATCGGCCGATCGTCACCCGCCTCAGCTTGGGAAAAGCCGAGGAACTCGAACCCGCCGACCTGCCGGAGAGCCTGAGCAAGGCTCTCCGGGAGCTGGATCCGACGTGGCCGTTCGCGCATCGACCTGCCTGACAGAGGCTCGACCCGTCTGACTTCGGGAACTAAGGGTCGGCCCGATGACGATGGTGGGCCTCAATCCAGGCGCGGTCGGTCTTGCCGGGTTGCGGGCCATCTGGGACGGCGCGCCGGTCCAGCTCGACGACCGGGCGTGGAGCGCGATCGAGCAATCGGCCGGATGCGTCGACAGGATCCTCGCCAGTGGCCGCACCGTCTACGGCGTGAATACCGGCTTCGGCCTGCTCGCCCAGACCCGCATCCCAGACGGCCGGCTGCTCGATCTGCAGCGCAACCTGATCCTCTCGCACAGCTGCGGGATCGGCGACGCGCTCGAGCCGCGGGTGGTGCGGCTGGCGATGGCGCTGAAGGCGATCGGCCTCGCCCGCGGCCATTCGGGGGTGCGGCGGATCGTGGTCGAACGGCTGCTCGCCCTGCTCGACGCCGACGCGCTGCCCGTGATTCCCTCGCAGGGGTCGGTTGGCGCCTCGGGCGACCTCGCGCCGCTGGCCCATCTCGCGGCGGCCTTGATCGGCGTCGGAGAGGTTGCGTTCGGGGGGGAGGTTCTTCCCGCTGCGGACGCGCTGCAGCGTCTCGGCCTCGAGCCGTTGACCCTCGGCCCGAAGGAGGGGCTCGCGCTGATCAACGGCACCCAGGTTTCCACCGCCCTCGCGCTGGACGCTCTGTTCGCTGCCGAGCGGGTTTTCGGCTCCGCCCTGGTCGCCGGCGCGCTCTCGACCGACGCGCTGAAGGGCAGCGCCGTCGCCTTCGATCCGCGCATCCACGAAGCGCGGGGACAGCCGGGTCAGATCGCGGTCGCCCGCATCCTCGCCGGCCTGATCGAGGGGAGCGGCATCCTCGCCTCCCACAGCGGCTGCTCGCGCGTGCAGGACCCTTACAGCTTCCGCTGCCAGCCGCAGGTGATGGGCGCGGCTTTGGACCTCCTCCGCGGCGTCACGCGGACGCTGGAAATCGAAGCCAATGCCGCCACGGACAATCCACTGCTGTTCGGCGACGTCGCGCTTTCGGGCGGCAATTTCCACGCCGAGCCGGTCGCCTTCGCGGCGGACATAATCGGCATCGCGCTGTGCGAGGTGGCCTCGGTCTCCGAGCGGCGCACCGCCGTCCTGGTCGATCCGAAGATGAGCGGCCTGCCGCCCTTCCTGGTCGAGGACAGCGGCGTCAATTCGGGCTTCATGATCGCGCAGGTGACCGCCGCCGCTCTGGTCAGCGAGAATAAGAGCCTCGCGCATCCGGCGAGCGTCGACACCATCCCGACCTCGGCGGGACAGGAGGACCACGTCTCGATGGCGACGCATGCCGCCGTGAAGGCGCGCCGGATCGTCGGCAATGCCGCCGGCGCGGTCGGAATCGAGCTGCTCGCCGCGGCGCAGGGGATCGATTTCCACGCGCCGCTCGGGACGTCCCCTGCGCTTGCGCGGGTCCACGAGGCGATCCGCGGCGCAGTCCCCTTTTATGCCTGCGACCGCTATCTGGCCGACGACCTCGCCTGGGCCAAGGCGGCGGTGCTCGAGGGAAGTCTCGCCGACGCGGTTCAGGGGGAGCTCTTCTAGCTCCCCCGTCGCCGCCGCGAGCGCTACATCATGCCGTAAATCATGCCGCCGAAGATGATCCGCCAGGCGATCTGCTGGAGGACGAGGAACAGGACCACCCAAATACCGACAGCAGCGGCGGCATAAGCGCCGGCGCGCTCCGCAGGCACCTTCATCAGGATCGGCAGGCCCAGCCAGAGCAGGTAGCCGCCGTAACCGACGCCCGCCACCAGCCAAAGCCACCACAGGCTCGGCAGGATCAGGATTAGCCCGGCCACCCAGAAGGCGGTGCCGGAATAGACGGCCAGCTTCATCGCCTGACGGCCGTTCTTCGTGCCGCCCATGCTCGGTGCCAGCAGGTCGATCGCCAGGCCGAGCAGCAGCACCGTGCCGAGGCTGAGGCCGTAGAGAGCGATGAGGACCTTGATCAGGAAGCCCATCGCGGCGCCGAGGAAGGCGCCGAGCGGGGTCAGGAACAGGCCGATCAGCATCGCCAGCGGGGCGATCGCGGCGAGGATCAGCGCATAGCCGGTGATCAGCCCACCGGTGGTCGTCGGCTCCCCGTCGATCCGGCGCCATTCCGCACCCGGCTGGAGCAGTATGTTGCGCGCCCGTTCGACAAGGCCGACATGGCCGCCGCCGTGCATGGGCGGAGGTGGAGGAGTGGGAGAAGATGACCGAGTCGCGGGGTCGGGGCCGCCGGTGCCCGGAGTTTCAGGTGTGTCTTGCATGTGCCCCTCCCTGTTAGAAGAGGGGACAGTGAAGCACGTTCGTAACGCAACCACAACATCGACCGGAAGCGGACGCTACGTCTCCCGCGCTCCGTCAGACCGCAGGCGGCCCCGACTCCGGTCGCGCCGCGGGCAAGCGCTCGCGGATGTCACCCAGCCGGTCGTGGATCTTGAACATCACCATCCAGAGCTCGCAGGTGAAGCGCCAGAACAAGGTGCCGACGACGAGGACGACGACAGACATTAGCAGGCCGAGAAGCACAGCCTCGCCGCCCCCGTACCTGCCGGCATTGAGGGAGCCGAGGAGGGCGACCAGAGCCCAGAGGGCGATACCGACAAGGCCGATATAATAGACGATCTTGATGAGCGCGGCCCCCATCAGATGCTCGAAATCGAGGAGCCGCGCGAAAAATGCCTGCGCTCCGCCTCCCGCCTGCGGTCCGTTAGTCATTTCAAAATCCCCCTTGCCTGTGTCAGCCGTCGCGGCCACGCCCGATGCGGGCGCTCTGCGCCGGCTCGCCGTTCCCTGCCGATGCCGCACGGCACGCCATTTCAAGCACGTCCGAAATCGGAGCACAACCGCCCGGGCGCGGAGGAGATTCCGGCCGGGAATTGGAGGAGGTTCAGCGATTGGCAATCATTCGAGGACGATAAGGGCGCCATGCGCCACGTTCCGCTCCTCGCCCCCCTCCTGCTGCTCGGCGGATGCGTCGTCCAGCAGGCCGCCCAGACCGCAGTCGACGTCGTCTCGCTTCCGGTGAAGGCCGCGAGCGCGGGAGTCGATGCCGTGACCACGTCGCAAGCGGAGGCCGACCGCCGCCGCGGCCGTCAGATCCGCGACGAGGAGCGTCGGCTCGGCCGCGAGGCCCGCCTGCGCGAGCGCGAGGAGCGCCGCGCCGCCGAGCGCCGGGACGACCGCGACTAGGCTTCAGCGGCTTTCGCGCAGGTCGGCCATAAAGTCCCGGATCCGGCGCGCATTGGCGCCGACGTCGCTGACTCCGACCCGGCTCATCGAGCGCATGTCGACCATCGATCCGCCGCCCTCCGAGAGCGGGCGGACGCGGACGATGACATTGTCCTTGAAGCGGAAGAAGCGGCTGGTCGCGACCGCCTCCAATATGCCCTGGCTGGTGTCGATCGTGACGACATCCCAGCCGCGATCGCGGGCAAGCCGCTCGGCCCGGCCGACGGTCTCGGCGACCGTCCAGGGGACCCGCAAGGTGGCGAGGTCGCGATAGACTTCGCGGTGATAGGCCATCCAGCGCTCGCGCGGGGTGAGGGCGGCGAGATCCGGCCGGCGATCGGAGGGAACGCTGGCGAGATTGTCGTCGCGCACCCGCAGCCGGTAATAGCGCGGATAGTCGTCGAGATTGGTGGTGACGTCGTGGATCGGCGGCACTGAATAAGCGGTCCGGTAGAGGCCGTAGAGATAGAAGCAGAAAGCCAAAGCGACGAGCAACGCGATCAGGTTGACGACGCCGAGGCGGCCGCCGCCCCGCCGCCTGAGGAGGATCGCGACCAGCGCCAGGAGCCCGCCCGCGGCGGCGGCGAAGAAGCAATAGCGAAGCGCCTTGAGCCCGGCGCGGAAGTGCCACCATTCATGGCCGCTCCCAAAAGCGGCGATAAACGCGCCGAGCGCGCCGCCGATGCTGAGGATCGCCGCGAGGACGGTCAGCCTCTTCGCCCAACGCCTCCACTTGCGTGCTTCCGCCATGGTCCGACTCCCGTCGTTCGGAGACGCGCCCTTTTGCGCCCGCGGCCGCGGCGCGGCAAGAGCGTGACTAGCGCGCGCAGATCTCGCGGAGAGTGGCGCGGAGCCAGCGATGGGCGGGGTCCGCCTCCTGCCGCGGATGCCAGAGCATCGCGACCGTCAGCTCGGGCATGGCGAACGGGAGGTCGAAGCCGTGCATGCCTTCGCGCAGTCGTGCCGTGTGGCGCTCCGGAACGGTCGCGACGAGATCGGTCTCTCGTGCGAGCGCGAGAGCGGTCGCGAAACCGCCGACGATGATCGCGACGTCGCGCTCCAGGCCCAGCGCGCGCAACGGCTCGTCGACCGGACCGCGCGCCTCGCCCCGGCGGGACACGGCGACGTGCCGCCCGCCGGCATAGCGGGCTGCAGTGACGTCGCTCCGGGACAGATCGTGCCCACTGCGCACCGCGCCGATGAACCGGTCGCGGAACAGCGCCTGCGTGCGCAACTCAGGGCTCGTCGTCCTGCCGACCACGCCGGTCTCGAGGTCGACGCTGCCTTCGCGCAAAGCGGTGCCGTCCTTGTCGGTCTTCGGCGCGAAGCGAAGCCGTACCCCGGGCGCGTCCGCGGCGAGGCGGGCGATGAGAGCCGGCCCGAAATTCTCGACGAAACCCTCGCTGGTCCTCAGCGTGAACGTGCGGACGAGAGCGGCGAGGTTCGGCAGTTCGGCCGGTGTCAGCATCGCCTCCGCCCGGCGCACCACCTCGCCGACCTGCTCGCGAAGCGCGATCGCGCGTGGCGTCGGGACCAGCCCGCGCCCGGCGCGCACCAGCAGCGGGTCGCCCGTCGTGGCGCGCAGCCGCGCGAGCGCCCGGCTCATCGCCGACGGGCTGAGCCGCAATCGCCGCGCCGCGCGCGCGACGCTGCCTTCGTCGAGCAGCACGTCGAGGGTGGCGAGGAGGTTGAGATCGGGTCGTCCCATCCTTCCCGAGTAACAGATATATGGCGTATCATGCACGAATAAGATGCAATCGGTGCGTCTTTCGCCATTTATGGCGCGCAGCTACGCATCTCGGCATGGATACCGCGCATCACAGACCGGGCCGCTGGCTCCTTCCCGCCCTCTCGATGACGACGCTCCTGCCGTCGCTCGACACGAGCATCGCCAACGTCGCACTGCCGACGCTGGCGGAGACCTGGAGCGCGTCTTTCAGTCAGGTCCGGTGGGTCGTCCTCGCCTATCTCATCGTGCTCACCGGGCTGATCGTCGGCGCAGGCCGCCTGGGCGACAGGCTGGGCCGCCGGCGGGTGCTGATCGCAGGCATCGTCCTGTTCACCGGTGCGTCGCTGCTCAGCGGCCTGGCGCCAAGTTTACCGTTCCTGATCGCCGGCCGCGCGTTGCAGGGTGCAGGCGCGGCCACGATGATCGCACTGAGCATGGCTCTCACCATGGAGACCGTTTCAGCGGGTAAGGTCGGGCGGGCGCTGGGGCTTCTCGGCTCCGTGTCCGCAGTCGGGACCACGCTCGGGCCTTCGCTCGGCGGCTTACTCATTGCCGGCTTGGGCTGGCGCGCAATCTTCCTTGTCACCGTCCCCCTCGGCGCCGCGACCCTCCTGCTCGTGGTGCGCGCCATCCCGACCGACCCTGTTGAACCGAGAGGCGGCCGCTCGAACCGAGGCCCCGCGCCCTTGCTGCCCACGCTGATCGGGGACCGGAGGCTCGCCGCCAGCCTGGCGATGAGCACGATCGTCGCCACCGTGATGATGGCGACCCTGATCGTCGGGCCCTTCTACCTTTCGCAGGCCCTGGGCCTCGGCGCAGCGCAGGTCGGCCTTGCAATGTCGGCCGGTCCGTTCGCGGCCGCGCTGGCCGGCGTGCCGGCCGGACGCCTCGTCGACCGTTTCGGGGCGCACCGCGCGACCTCGCTCGGCCTCGCCGGAATGACCGCGGGGCTGCTCGCCCTGGCGGCGGTGCCGCAGAGTTTCGGCATTGCCGGCTACGTCGGCGCGATCATGGTGGTGACCGTGCATTACGCCTTGTTCCAGACGGCCAATAACAGCAGCGTGATGAACACCGCGCCGTCCGAAAGCCGCGGCCTGGCGTCGGGCTTGCTCAGCCTGTCGCGCAATCTGGGACTGATCGCCGGCGCCTCAGCCATGGGCGCGATCTTCGCCTTCGCCTCTTCCAGCTCCGGCGTCGCCGCAGGCATGCGTGCGACCTTCACCGTCGCGGCAATCCTCGTCCTGGTCGCGCTCGCGGCCGCGGTGCTTCAGCGAGGCACTCGGACCATGTTGACCGGGCGCGCCCCATCGTGGCAATCGGGAGCGGCCTAAGCGGGTGTAGCTCAATGGCAGAGCAGAAGCTTCCCAAGCTTACGACGAGGGTTCGATTCCCTTCACCCGCTCCACGCCCTCGGGCTTCGATCAGCTGAGGCTCGCCTTCAGCTCGTCGAGTATCCGAAGCGAGGCGCAGACGTCGTCGAACATCAGCCGCACCCTTTCCTCGCCCGCGCGCGAACGGAACATGCTCCCCGGCTCGAAGCGGTTCTTGCCGGTGATCGCGACCAGCACGTCCTCGGGTCCGATATAAGCGAAGATCCGCCCGCTTTCGCGCAGCCGCAGCAGGAGTGCGCGCAGGGTCAGCGACCCGAACAGCATCGTCGCCTCGTGGGGCTGGGTCGCATAGAGCTCGAACTTCTTCTCGAAATCGGGCGCGTTCTCGATCGTCACGCGCACGAAGCCGCCCGAGGGCTTGAAGAAATTGAACAGGCCGCGATCGGGCACGGCGACGACCGCCCCGCTTTGCGTGCGGCGGCGCTGGAAGGCGTAGACCTGGCCGCTGAAAACCTGCGTGCGGTGCTTGCCGCTGCCGCGGGACAAAGTCGCCTCGTAGAAGGCGAACCTGCGGGCATCGCCATCCTCGCCGTAGAAGAGGTCGGTGAAGACCGCGCTCGACAGCCAGCTGCCGAACAGGGGCGCGCGCGCCTCCGCCAGCACCGGCGGGTCGAAGCCGGAGGGCATGTAGGTCATGCCGCCCTGAGCGGCGAGCGCTGCGAGCGCCGGGTGCTTGATCCCCTCGCTGGCGGCGGCGAGCGGGCTCCATGCCAAGATGAAAGCTCCGATCAGCACGACCATGAAGAGGATGCTGCCGACGGTGCCGCCGAGCGCGTCCCCGGCGAGGAGTCCGGTAACGATCGCCGCGCCGCTTCCGGCCAGCAAGACCAGCCAGAAACGGCGGACGGCGCGCCGTCGGGTCGTCTCGATGGTTGCGATCTGCTCGCGGACCGGGCCATGAGTACACAACGTCGTGAACGCGTCGGCGGTGAGCTCGGCCATCATTTCCCCCTGTCCAGTGGCGGCGCAAAGTGGCGCGGTCCGGCGCTCCTGTCCAGAATCGTTCAAGCTCCAGCAAGCCGCCGCGCGCTAGGGCGCGGGCATCAATTCACGAGGAGCAAGTCCATGAAGAAGTTCGTGTTTTTGGGAGCCGCGGCGGCAGCATTGCTCGCCGCTCCTGCGGCCGCCCAGCCGCCGCGCGACGGCGGCCGGGTCATCGACCGCGCCCAGGTCGAGAGCCGCGTCCAGGCGCTGTTCGCCCGGGTCGACGCGAATCGCGACGGCTTCGTCACCCAGGCAGAAGCCGAGGCGGCGCGCGCCGCGGTCCGCGCCCAGCGCCAGGAGCGTCGCGGCGAGCGCCGCCAGGCGCTGTTCGCCCGTCTCGACCGCGACGGCAACGGCGTCCTCAGCCGCGCCGAGTTCGAGGCGCCGCGCGGCCCCCGCGCCGAAGGCGAGCGTGGCGAGCGTCGCGCGCAACGCTTCCAGCGCCGCGGCCCGGGCTTCGCCCGCGGCCAGCGCGGCGGCATGCGCGCAGGCTTCGGCGCCCAGGGTCTGGCCCGCATGGATGCCGACCGCGACGGGCGCGTCTCGCTGGCCGAGGCGACGCGCTTCCGGATCGAGCGCTTCGAGCGCCTCGACGCCAATGACGACGGGCGCATCAGCCGCGAGGAGGTCCAGGCGGTCCGTGCCGAGCGCCGCGCCCGCTGATCGGTCCTCAATCGCCGACGAAATGGAGCCGGGGCCGCGAGGTCCCGGCTCCTCTCGTTTCTAGAGCCCGCCGCGCACCGGATCGTGCCCCATCGCCTCGAGCCGCGCGAGCAGATCCGCCTCGCAGCCGTCGAGCGCCGCCTCGTCGGCGCTGCGGATCACGAAATTCGCCCCGTATCGGCCGTCCCGGAAGAAGGGATAGGAGCCGATCTGGCAGCCATGGTGCGCGCGCTCGGTGGCGAGCAGCATCTCGGCGACCTCGCTCTCCGGCACCCTGCAGCCGATCGTCCGCGACAGCAAAGGCCGGCCGCCCTCGAGCCGATTGCTAAGACCCTCGAGCATCGAGGCGGCGATGTGCGGCACGCCGGCGAGGATGAAGATGTTGCCGGCGCGGATCCCCGGCGCGCCCGAGGTCGGGTTCTCGATCAGCTCGGCCCCCTGCGGCACCCGCGCCATCCGCAGCCGCGCCGCGGTGAGCCCGCCGCGCTCCCCGTAATAAGCTTCGAGCGCGGCGTGCGCCTCCGGATGGACCACGACCGGGACGCCGAGCGCCTCGGCGATCGCATCGACGGTGATGTCGTCGTGGGTCGGGCCGATGCCCCCGGTGGTGAAGAGATAGTCGTAGCTCCCGCGCAGCGCGTTGACTGCGGCGACGATCGCGGCGGTGTCGTCGGCGACGATCCGCACTTCGGCGAGGCGTATGCCCTGCAGGTTCAGCCACACCGCGATCGGCGAGACGTTCCGGTCCTGGATGCGGCCGGAGAGGATCTCGTCGCCGATGATCAGCAGCCCCGCCGTCCAGATCCGCTCGCTCGCCATCGCGAAGCGCATAGCGGCGGCGCCCCTCAAGCGATAGACCCGCGCGATGAGCATGGACATGGCGCACGAAGACGAGCTGGAAACGTGGCGGAGCGGCAGCCGCACCGGCGTGGGCGGCGTCGTCCCGCAAGCGCCTGCGATCGTGCTCCACATGCCCAAATATCCGCACAATGTCGGCCAGATCGTGCGGCTCGCCAGCGCCTATGGGATCGGGCAGGTCTGGTACAGCGGCGATCGAATCCGCCAGGCCATCGGCATCAGGCTGCCGCGAGAGGAGCGGATGCGGCGGTACGAGGATGTGCTGCTGGTCAACCATGCCGATCCGCTGGCTCGGCTGTGCCAGGTTCTGCCCGGTGCGCGGCCGGTCGCGGTCGAGCTGCGTCCCAATTCGGAGAGCCTGGTCGAATTCGTCCATCCGGACGCCCTCCCGCCCGAAGACCGCCAGCACGGTCCGCCAATCTATGTCTTCGGTCCTGAGGACGGCTCGCTTCCCGGGCCGGTGGTGAAGAGGTGCCACCGCTTCGTCGTCATTCCCTCCTATGAGTGCCTGAACCTTGCCGCCTCGGTGGCGACGATCCTCTACGACCGGATGGCGAAGATGCCCGTCGGTGCCCGCCCCGCCGTCCGCGAACGGGGATTGGCGGCGAGGGGCGCGGCCCAGCCCTGACCGGGTCGCCAAGCGACGTCTCTCCCGCTATTCGGGTCCGGTTGGAGAGGGCTCATGATCGATTTCGCCGCCGGTGCCCTGCTGCTGGCCGCACCCGTGCCCGCCGTTGTTGCGGCGCCCGGCGTCCGTGGCGAGCCGCTGATCTGCGCGAGCGGAGGCGCGCAGGCCGCCGCTACGATGGACATTCCGGCCGGCACGAGCCGCATTTCCGGGCTCGCGCGGCGGAGCTCTTCGTCCAGTGCGAGGTCGACGATTTCGTGATCGAGGGTTTGTCGTTCAGCTGAGAACAGGCCTCCTCTCGCCAAGGCCTCCGCTCGCGACTATATTCGGCTGATGTTCGAGACCATCGAGCGCGATCGCGCGATCATCGGCCGCGCCGGCGGTATCAAGTTGCACGGCCCTGAAGGCTTCGAAGGCATGCGCCGCGCCGGGCGTGCCGCCGCCGAAATCCTCGACGCGCTCGTCCCGCACGTCGTGGCCGGGGTGACCACCCAGGAGCTCGACGACATCGTCTACGCAGAGATGCGGGCCCGCGGCGCCGTCCCGGCCACGTTGGGCTATCGCGGCTATACGAAAAGCTGCTGCACCTCGATCAACCATGTCGTCTGCCACGGAATTCCCGGCGATCGCGCGCTGAGGGATGGGGACATCGTCAATATCGACGTCACCCCGATTCTGGACGGCTGGCACGGCGATACGAGCCGGATGTACCTCGTCGGGGACATGCCGCTGAAAGCGCGGCGGCTGGTCGATGTGACCTACGAGTGCCTGATGCTGGGCATAGAGCAGGCGCGGCCCGGCAACCATCTCGGCGACATTGGCCACGCCATCCAGAGCCACGCCGAGAAGCATCGCTACGGGGTGGTCCGCGATTTTTGCGGTCATGGCGTCGGCCGCCAGTTCCACGATTCGCCCGAAGTCGTCCATGTCGGCAAGCCCGGCACCGGGCCGGAGCTCAGGCCGGGCATGTTCTTCACGATCGAGCCGATGATCAACGTCGGCCGGTCCGAATGCAAATTGCTGGACGACGGCTGGACGGCGGTGACTCGCGACCGCTCGCTCTCTGCCCAGTTCGAGCATTCGGTCGGGATCACCGAGACCGGCTGCGAGATTTTCACGCAGAGTCCCAGGGAACTGCACAGGCCCCCTTACGCCTGAGCGGAGCGGGCGCACGGAAAAGCCGGCCGCCCCGAAGAGCGGCCGGCCTCCTGGTCGTTCCGCTTATGCGGTCAGTAGGTGATGGTGACGTTCACGGTGTCGCTGTAGCCGCCCGCGGGCGCCGAGGACTGACTGCCCGGAATGCGGCCGTAGACCGTGAAGCTCTGCGCCGCGCCCGACCCGGTGTTGCCGACCGTAAAGGTAGCTCCGGTCCCGTCGCCCCACACCTGGGCCCTGGCGGCGTCCCGATAGAGCGTATAGTTCAGCGTGTTGCCGCTATAGGTCATGCGGCGGGTCGCGAAGCTCGCGCCGCTGCCGCCGCCGACGTCTGCCGCGGCGGTCCAGCCGGTGCCGTTGGTGCAGGTGACGCTGACGCTGCCGGTGCCGTCGACCGGCGAAGCGCTCAGCGTATCGACGCTGCCGAATGCGACCGGGTTGGCCGAAACGGTGCAGTTCGCCGTCACCGTGGCGCTGACGCCGATCGTCGTGCCCTGGGTGCCGGCCGAGGCCGGAGCGGCGAAGCCGGCGGCGCAGAAGCCGGCCAGGATCGCGGCCTTGAAGCGGGTCGAATTCATCACGTCGTTCACTCCTGTGGTCTGGTCTCGAAAGGCTGTCCACGCCTGTCCTTGCGGCCTCTACGGCATCGCCCGTTAAAGAATTGCTAGCGACGATCTGCGACAAGGCGGAAGTCGGCGGACGCGCCGGCCGAAGCGGGGCACAGATGACGTCGAGGCAGTTGAAGGAGCAAATTCCCGGAGCGGCGGAAGCGGACGACTTTGCCCGCATCTTCGCCGGCGCCGGGACGGCGATCGGCAAGCTGGCGCCCGACGGCCGTTTCCTGCTGGTCAACCAGCCTTTCTGCGAGCTCACCGGCTATGACCGCGATTCGCTCACCGCGGGCGCCTTCCAGCAGATCACGCATCCAGACGATCTGGAGGCCGATCTCGAGGCCGTCCAGGCGCTGCTCGCCGGCGAGGCGGAGCGCTATTCCCGCGACAAGCGCTACGTCCGGAGGAACGGGCGGGTCATATGGGTTCGAGTGACCGTCTCGCTGGTTCGCGACGCGGACGGCGAGCCCGATTTCTTTATCAAGGTCGTCCAGAACATCGACGCGTATAAGATCGCGGAGCAGGTGCTTGCCGCCCGCGAGGCGCAGTTGCGCACGATCGTCGAGACGGTGCCTGTCGGCCTCCTGATCGCCGAGCTGCCGTCCGGGCGGGTCGTCGGCGGCAACTCATATCTCGAGCAGCTGCTGCGCCACCCGGTACTGCATTCCCGCGAGATCGCCGAATATGACCGATGGGTCTCCTACCATGCCGACGGCAGGCAGGTGGCGGCCACCGAATATCCGCTCGCTCGGATGGCGCTGGAACGCGAGGAGAATCCGTCGCTGGAGGCGAACTACCGCCGCGGCGACGGCACTTTCGCGTGGATCAGGATGGAGGGGCGGCCCGTTCGCGATTCGACGGGGGAGATTTGCGGCGGCGTCGTCGCCGTCGTCGATATCGACGAGGAGCGAAAGGCCCGCGATCGCGCGGCGGAGCAGCTCGAGTCGCTTCGCAACCAGCTCATCCACACCTCGCGGGTGAGCGCGATGGGGACGATGGCCTCGACGATCGCGCATGAGATCAACCAGCCTTTGGTGGCAGTGGCGAGCTGCCTGCGAGGCACCATCAACCGCCTTCGCAAGGGCGGCGCGCCAGCCATCGACGAGGCCCTGCGATGGCTCGAGCGCGGCGAGCAGATCACCCTCCAGACGGGCGAGACCATCCAGCGGCTGCGGACGATGCTCGCGCACGGCGAAGCGAAGCGCGAGACCGTCCCGCTCGCTCGCCTGATCGAGGACGCCAATGCGATCGCCCTGGTCGGCCCGGCCGCGAAGGCGATCTCCTACAGGCAGGATGTCGACCCGTCGATCAAGGTTGACGCGGACGCGGTCCAGATCCAGCAGGTCCTCATCAACCTGGTTCGGAACGCCGTCGAGGCGATGGCGGAAAGTCCCGATCGGCGCCTTTCGGTGACTGCCACCCGAGACGCGCACAGCGTCGAGATATGCGTCCGCGACAGCGGCCCGGGAATTGCCGAAGAGATGCGGGCAAGCTTGTTCGAGCCGTTCCAGTCCAGCAAGCCCGGGGGCATGGGGGTCGGGCTATCGATTTGCCGCACGATCGTCGAAGCCCACCAAGGCCGGATCTGGGTTGCGGACGGCGAGGAGGCAGGCGGAGCTTTCTGCTTCACCCTTCCGGTCGCCGCCTGAGCCGGTTGCGGCGCGCGCGCCGCTGCCATAATTCGGGGCGATGGCCGATCCGCGCGACGAAATGCTGAAGGCGATGGCCGCCCATCGCGGCCTCAAACTGGTCAAGTCGCGGCGGCGCAAGCCGGGCGGCGATTTCGGCCGCTACGGCCTCACCGATGCGCAAACCGGCCAGGACTGTTTCGGCATCGGCAAGGACGGCCTCGAGGCTACGGCCGAGGCGATCGAGGATTATCTCCGTCGGGGCGCCACGGCCGATTGGAAGCGCTCGCTCGGTGCGGCGGGCAAGGCGGCGGCCAAGGCCAGGCCGAAGAAGCAAGCTGCCGAGCGTGACCCGGAGCCGAAGCGGCGGCCGACCTCGTCTCGTTCCGCGTCCCCGCCGCGAGCGGAGCCGGAGCCGGAGCCCGAACTGGTGGTGCGGGACGCCAGAGCTGCCGACGCCGAGGCGATCGCCGGATTGCTCGGTCTCGCTCTCGCCGACGTTAAGACCGCCCTTCGTGCGCTCGTCCAGGCCGGCGAGCCGCCGGTCATCGCGGAGCAGGGCGGGCTGGTCGGCTGCGCGGCCTGGCACGTGATGCCGACGCTGCAGCACGGACAAGTGGGGCGGATCACCATGCTGAGGGTCGAGAAGGACGCGAGGCGGCGCGGCGTCGGCAGGGGCCTCGTCGAGGCGGTGGAGGCCCGGCTGGCAGACCGCGGCTGCAACCTGTTCGAGGCAGTGAGCGACATCGATTTCGAACATGCCCAAGGCTTCTTCCGCCGCCTCGGTTACGAGCGGACGAGCTACCGCTTCGCGAAGCCCGCAGCCGGTAATTAGGGCGCCGGCCGCTCGCGCAGCTCGCCCTCGACCGCTGTTTTCGCGGTCTCGCGCACCCACTGCGCGTCCGGAAAATCCGCTTCGCACCAGGCGCGGCGCAGCTGCTGGAGAAGCCGCGCCACCGGCGGGCCGGGCGGGAGGCCGAGCGCGAGCAGGTCCCGGCCGAGCAGCGGAAAGCGCGGGCGCTCCCAATTGTCGAGGCTCCGCACCTCGGCGACGATGCGCTCCTCGTCGAGCCCGCTCAGCAGGAACAGGTCGACAATCTCGCGGTCGAACAGGCTGGAGGCGCCGGCGATCCATCGCGCCGAACGCGCGCCGTCGGCCGGCTCCGCCATTTCGCGCAGATATTTGCGCGCGCCGTTGGAGAGCCTGAGGCGCGCGGAGACGGCGTCGACAATGTCCGGTTGTGTCGGCAGCAGCGCCGCCAGCCGGCGCAAGGGATCCGGGGCGATGCCGAGCCGGTTTTCCAGCGTGACCAGGCGTGCCAGCCGGGAGGCGTCGGCGATCTCCGGCAGGACCGGACGAAAGATGCCGCGCGTCACGATCAGGCTGACCGTAGGCGCCGGGTCGGGAAGGGCCAGGAGCTTCAGCAATTCATCGGCGATGCGTTCGCGCGACAGCGCCATCAGGTCGTTCGCGCGGGCAATGCACGCTTCGAGCCCCTCCGGGTCCGGATCGCCGGCGCCGAAGCGGGCGTGAAAGCGGAAGAATCTGAGGATGCGCAGATGATCCTCGGCGATTCGGGTGAGGGGGTCGCCGATGAAGCGGACCAGGCGGGCGTCGAGATCGGCGAGGCCGCCGAAATAGTCGAACACCTCGCCGCTGCGAGACGCGGCGCTGAGCGCGTTGATGGTGAAGTCCCGGCGGGCCGCGTCCTCGCGCCAGTCGTCGGTAAAAGCAACGGTGGCACGGCGGCCGTCCGTGGCGACGTCGCGGCGCAGCGTCGTGACCTCGACCGGCCTGCCTCCGACGACGGCTGTGACCGTGCCGTGGGCGAGGCCCGTCGGCACCGCCTTGATCGCGGCGGCTTTGAGGCGCTCGATCACCTCCTGCGGCGCAAGCCGGGTCGCGAGATCCACGTCGCTCACCTTCACGCCGAGCAGCGCGTCCCTCACGCATCCGCCGACGAAGCGGGTCTCGCCCGCGTCTCCGCCGAGGACGTCGAGCAGACGGCGCATCTCCGGCCGCGTGCGCCACTGGGTCTGCGGGAGCTTCATGCCGTGAGCTGCAGGCGGCGGCTGAGGTTGACGATCATCGCGGCGGTCGCGCCCCAGATCCGCCGGCCCTCATAGTCTATCTCGAAATAGGAGCGCTCGCGGCCGCGCCACATCACGGTGCGCACGGCTTGGTGCGCGGGATCGAGGAGGTAGTCCAGCGGCGCCTCGAACATCGCGGCGACCTCGCCCGGATGGGGTCTGAGCGCAGCGTCGGGCGCGACGATGCCGATGACCGGCGTCACCTCGAAGCCGGTGATCGTGAGGTAGCGGTCGGCGATGCCGATCACGTCGACCTTGTTGCGGTGAAGGCCGATCTCCTCCTCGGCCTCGCGCAGCGCCGCCTCGATCGGCCCGGCATCGTCGGGGTCGAGCCGGCCGCCGGGGAAGCTGATCTGCCCGGGATGCTTGCGCATCGTTTCGGGGCGCAGGGTGAGGATGACGGTCGGGCGGGGGCGATCGACCACCGGAACGAGCACGGCGGCAGGGGTGATGCCGATCGCCTGCGCTTCCTCGTCCAGCGCGTCCCCTTCGATCAGGATCGGAGACCGCCGATGCCCGGCCTCGAGCGCTTCCCGCAGCCGGGCGGCGAGGGTCACGCGTCCGGCTCCAGCGCGAAGAAGGCGCCGCCGCTCCACAGGCCGGGCGGCCGTGCCCCCTCCGCGAGAGCGAGCTCGGCAAGCTCGTAATAGACCGGGCGCGCGATCAGGGCTTCGAGCCCCGCGCGGACTTCGACATAAGGATGCGGTTCGTCTGTCCCGGGCTTGAGGCGGATCGGGTGTTCCGGGCCCGCGACGATCAGGTCGCCGCTGCTGAGACGGAAGCCGAGGCGGCGTCGCTCGCCTTCGCCCTCGCTCTTCAGCTCGACCGCGACGAACGGCGCATCGTCGACCGCGATCGCCAGCTTCTCGACCGGCGTCACCAGAACGAAGCTGCCGTCGGGCTCGCGCCTCAGGATGGTCGAGAACAGCCGTACCATCGCGGGACGCGCGATCGGCGTGCCCTGATGGTACCAGGTGCCGTCGCGGCCGATGCGCATCTCGCTGTCGCCGCAATGCTGCGGTTCCCATTTCTCCACGGGCGGCAGCTTCTTGGCCTCGGCCAGCTCGGCGATCTCGGCGAGGCTGAGGCCGCTGAGGTCGGCGGGGGGCTCGGGCGCGGGCATGGCGTGGATGTAGCGGCCCGGCGGCGCGGGCGCAAAGGCGGGCCGCTTGCCCGGGCGCGAGGCGCGGCCTATCCGCGAGGCGATGAGCGACGAGTTCGAAGGCCCGCGCACCGCGATCGTCACCGGCGGCGCCAGACGGATCGGCGCCGAGATCGTCCGCGCCCTCGCCGCGGACGGCTGGCATGTCCTCATCCACTGCCATCGCTCGCACGCCGAAGCTGAAGCTCTGGCGGCCGAGCTCGGCTCCGCCTCGATCGTCCGGGCCGAGCTCGCGGACCCGGAAGCCGCGGCCCGGATCCTCTCCGCAGCCGACGGCCTTCCGCCCCTGCGCCTGCTGGTCAACAGCGCCTCGCGCTTCGTCTACGACTCTGCCGGGGACTTCTCCCTCGAGGGTTGGAACGCCCATTTCGACGTGAACCTGCGTGCGCCGGCCCTGCTCAGCCAGGCCTTCGCGGTCCGCGCCGAAAAGGGGCTGATCGTCAACCTGCTCGACGCCAAGCTGTGCCAGCCCAATCCGGATTTCTTCACCTACACAATCTCCAAGATGGGGTTGGCCGGGCTCACCGAGCTGCTCGCCCGCGCGCTCGCGCCGCGCATCAGGGTCTGCGCGATCGCGCCGTCGGTCACGCTCGTCTCGGGACCCCAGAGCCGCGACAACTTCGAACAGGTCCACAAGATGAACGCGCTCGGGCGCGGCGTCGAAGCGGCGGACATCGTCGCCGCCCTGCGCTTCATCCTCGCCGCACCGGTGCTGACCGGACAGACGATTACCCTGGACGGCGGCCAGCGCTTTCTGGCTTTGCCCCGCGACGTCCAGTTCATGGAGCCGCGATGATGGCCGAGGTCCCGAAGCTCGACGGGCTGGTGCCCGACCGGCTGAAGCCGCGCAGCCGCAAGATCATGCTCGAGGATTTCGCGCTCGATCTCGACATCGGCTTCCACGATTTCGAGATCGGCCGGCCGCAGCGGCTGCTGCTCACCGTCGAACTGTGGGTCGGGGAAGCCTATTTCGCCGGCGAGGACGAGGCGGCCGGCGCGTGGGATTACGACTTCCTGCGCACCGAGATCCTCGCTCTGGTGCGAGGCCGCCGGTTCAACCTCCAGGAGACCCTGGTGAGGGAGGTCTACGAGCTGGTCGCCGCCCGGCAGGGCGTCGAGGCGTTGCGGGTGCGCTCTCGCAAGCCCGACATCTATCCGGACTGCGCCGGAGTCGGAGTGGAGCTGGCCTCCTTCTGAGCGCTCAGCGCCGGCCGCGGGTGCGGACGCAGGGCCCGAGCGAGCCGAGCACCAGGCGGTAGTCGGCCGCTATCGCCGCGGCTTCCTCGCGGGTCGCCTCGGCGAGGCTCTGCGCAGGCAGGGCCCGCGGCAGGCCGCAGGCGAGCCTGTACCACAGCAGCGTCTCGGGCCGCGGTGCCGCCGCATTCTCATCGACGATCTCGGCGAGGGACACCGCCCAGCGCGGTTGCTCGCCGGGCCGGCGCAGCACGCTCAGCGAGACCGGCCGGCCGCTCTGCGTCTGCAGGAAGATCTGGGTTTCGCTCTCGCCCGCAACGGCGCCGGGAACGTGGAATGCGCGGCCGATCGCGACGATGCGCGGCGCCGCGTCGGGGGCGCTCGCCTCCCGCAGGATCGCGCGCAGTCGCTCGGCGGTTGCGGGGGTGTAGGCAAGCTGCGCGTCGGACGCGATCAGCCGCAGCTCGTTCGGGCGCCCCGGCACCGGCGCGGCGAGCAGCAGCAGCTCCGTCCGTCGCGGCAGACGGGCGGCGCGCCCGCGCGAATCGTCGGGGAGGTCGACTAGCCATGCGAGCCGGGTCGGCAGCGGCCCCGCGCTGCGAATCAGGGAGACGACGTCCCCCTCGACGTAGAAGCGGCGATGTCCCGGCGCGACCCCGACGGCTCCGCGCGCACGCACGGGGATCGCACGCACAACGCGCACATGCACCGCGACCGGTGCCGCGAGGGCGAGATCAGCGGCGTCGGCATAGCTCGGCCCCGGGGCGGGCACCGGCGCCGGAGTCGCTTGCAAATCAAGGCCGTAGCCGAGTGACGATGCGATCAGCAGCGTCGCCATGATGCCCGCAACGGTCATTGCCAGTCCTTCCGTCCCATCCGCCGGCCGCTAGACCGCGCCAGCTTAACCGCTGCTTGCCGCGGAATTCCGCCATTGTTTCGCATCCACACCGAGGGATTGCGTCGCTTCCGCCGCCGCATTAGAGGACCAGCCTCATCCACCCCCCGTGGGGCAGGTGAACCGAAGCTGGATCGCTGCGTTGTGCGTGTGCCGGTCTGTCTAAGAAATGGGAGTGTGGCTGATTAATGGCATATGCTGACCAAAGGATGAGCGCAGGCCGGATCTGGGCGATTGTCATAGTCGCCCTGCTCCACGCCATCATCGGCTACGCATTCGTCAGCGGCCTGGCGATGAGAGTGATCGAGAAGGCGAGGGAAGACCTCAAGACCTTCGACGTCGAAGAGCCGCCGCCCCCCGAGGAAGAGCCGCCGCCCCCGCCGCCGGATCAGCCGACCCAGCCCCCGCCGATCTCCGCTCCGCCGGTGCTGAACCGCGTGCAGCAGCAGCCGACCATGTCGGCGCCGCCGCCGCCGCCGGTTGCGCCGATGAACTTCGCGCCCCCGGCTCCGCCGGCACCGGTCGCGCCGCCTCCGCCGCCGCCGCCTCCGCCTCCCCCGCGCCAGGCGGCGCGTCCGGCGCAGCATCGCAGCGGCACGATCACCAACGACGACTATCCCGCCGCCGCGATCCGTGCCGAAGCGCAGGGCACGACCACGATCCGCATGTCGGTCGGCGCCGACGGTCGCGTCAGCGGCTGTACGGTGACCCGGTCGAGCGGCAATTCGTCGCTCGACAGCACCGCCTGCAACCTCGCCACGCGCCGCTTCCGCTTCACCCCGGCGCAGGACGAGAATGGGAACAACGTCGCCGGCAGCGCCACGCGGAGCATCCGCTGGCAACTGCCCGAAAATTAACGGGGCCCCTTGGGCCCGCAATCAAACCCTTTGTCGATGAGAGGAACGTGAGATCATGACAACCCCAGCAGCCGGCGGCGAAGAAAACCCCTATGGCCTTTTCCGAGCCCTCTCCGAAGGCGGTGCCATCGCCTATGCGACCTTCGGCATCCTCGTGATCATGTCGGCGGCGTCCTGGTACATCCTGTTCGTCAAGCTGTTCGAGCAGCAGAAGATCTTCAATCAGGGACGGCGCGCGCGCACCACCTTCTGGCAATCGGCCAACTTGCGAGAAGGCGCGCAGAAGCTCGAGAAGAACAGCGCCTACCGCCAGATCGTCGATGACGGCATCCGCGCCCTCGAGCAGCATGACAAGCTCACCGATCCGATCGACCAGCATGACTGGATGCTCGGCTCGCTGCAGCGCAGCCAGGGCGCGATCGCCGCGAGGCTCTCGACCGGCCTCGCTCTGCTCGCGACCGTCGGCTCCACGGCTCCGTTCGTCGGCCTGTTCGGCACCGTGGTCGGCATCTACCGCGCCCTCATCCGGATCGGCGCCGCCGGCCAGGCTTCGATCGACGCGGTCGCCGGCCCGGTCGGAGAGGCGCTGATCATGACCGCCCTCGGCCTCGTCGTCGCCGTTCCGGCGGTGATGGCATATAACTGGCTGATGCGCCGCAACAAGGCGATCGTCGAGGAGCTCGCAAAGTTCTCGAACGATCTCCACGGCTACATGATGTCCGGCGGGCAGGTGCGTCCGGTGGCCGCGACCGCGACCGCGGCTGGCGGACGCGGCGGCACGGCCGGCACGTCGACCGGCGGCGGCACCGCCGCGGCGACCGGCTCCAGCACCACCGGCTCGGTCGGCGGCGCTCCGGCCGGAGGCACCTCGCCGACTCGTCCCCCGGTCTCGGGCGCCGGCGGCGCGAGCAACGTCAGCCCCGGCGGGACGACCTCCTCCGGCAGTGCGGGCGGAACCACCAGCTCCGGCCCCAAGAAGGTCTGACGGAAAGGCGGGGCGGCGCGTGCCGTCCCGCCTCCCGTCGTCGAGCGCACCGGAACCCAAGCGAGGAATTCAGATATGGCCATGAATGTCGGCCAGAATGAAGGCGAAGAAACCCCGATGTCGGACATCAACACGACGCCGCTCGTCGACGTCATGCTGGTGCTTCTGATCATCTTCCTCATCACCGTCCCGATCGTGCTCCAGACGGTCGAGGGCGTGACCCTTCCCAAGGTCGAATATGAGCCGACCACGACCACGCCGCACAACGTCAACCTCTCGGTCAAGGCCGAGAACGGCCAGTGCAAGGTCTATTGGGGTCTCGAAGAGGTGACTTCGCAGGAGCTGCTCGAAAAGGCCGACACGGCGCTCAAGGCGGAGATCGAGCGGCTCGGCGGACCGGGCGCGCAGATCGCGGACGAGGACATTCCCGAGGCGCACATCCGCGGCGACGTCAACACGCCCTATCGCTGCATCGGCGGCACCGTCTACACCATGCAGCGCGCCGGCTTCACCCGCGTCGGGTTCATCTCCGAGCCGACGCCCGGCGTCGACTTCGAATAAGCTTTAGGTCAGGAGTTTCCCGAAATGGGTGCAGCGGTAGCCAGCAGCGACAGTGACGAACCGATGATGGACATCAACACCACGCCTCTCATCGACGTGATGCTGGTGCTCTTGATCATGTTCATCATCACCATTCCGATCCAGTCGCACGCCGTGAAGATCGACCTTCCGGTCAACGACCCCAACCAGCCGGCGCCGCCCGTGGATCCGATCAAGAACAAGATCGTGATCATGCCGGACCGCACGGTGCTGTGGAACGACGCGCCGGTCGACCTCGTGACCCTGCGTCAGTATCTGGAGCTCAGCACCCAGATGCAGCCCACTCCCGAGCTTCACCTGCAGCCGCACCCCGAAGCGCAATATGAGCTGGTCGATGAGGTGCTCGCCGTGACCAAGCGCGCCCAGGTGACGGCGATGGGCTTCGTCGGCAACGAAGCCTACGCAAACGCCTTCTGAGCCTCGCGCTCAGTTGAAAAGGGGGAGAGGGCGGTCTTCGGGCCGCCCTTTTTCTTCGCGCTCGCCTTTTCTAGCGATCATGCCGCCAAACCTTCGAACTGCATTCTGGCCAGCCGGGCGTAGAGCCCGCCGCGGGCGCTGAGCGTGTCGTGCGTCCCTTCCTCCACGATCCGGCCCTGGTCGAGGACGATGATCCGGTCCGCGGCGCGGACGGTGGCGAGGCGGTGGGCGATGACGAGGGTGGTTCGGCCCTCGAACAGGCGCTCCAGCGAGCCTTGCACGAGGCGCTCGGACTCGGCGTCGAGGGCCGAGGTCGCCTCGTCGAGCAGCAGGAGGGGGGCATCCCGGAGCAGGGCGCGCGCGATCGCGATGCGCTGGCGCTGGCCGCCCGAGAGGCGGGCGCCGCCTTCGCCGAGGAAGGTGTCGAGGCCTTGCGGCAGGCGGCGCAGGAATTCCGCGGCATTGGCCGCCTCGGCGACCTCCCAGAGACGGTCGTCCGGTGCGTCCCACAGGCCGTAGCGCAGATTGTCCCGGGCCGAGGCCGCGAAGATCACCGTCTCCTGCGGGACGAGGGCGATCCGCGCACGGATCTCGCCCGGGTCGGCCTCGCGGACGTCGACGCCGTCGACCCGGACCGCCCCTTCGGCCGGGTCGTAGAAGCGCTGGGCGAGGTTGAACAAGGTCGATTTGCCCGCGCCTGACGGGCCGACGACCGCCAGCGTCTCGCCGGCTCTGACGTCCAGCGTGAAGCAGTCGAGCGCGCTCACCTCCGGGCGCGTGGGATAGCGGAAGGTCACCTGCTCGAAGGTGAGCGTGCCGCGCGGGGGATCGGGCAGTCTTACCGGGTGGGCCGGCGCCTTGATCTGCGGCACCTCGGCGAGCAGCTCGGCGAGCCTGCCCGCCGCGCCGGCGCCCCGCAGCAGCTCGCCATAGACTTCGCTTAGCGCGCCGAACGCGCCCGCGACGATGCCGCCGGTGAGCACGAAGGCGGCGACCGTCCCGCCGCTCACCTCGCCCTGGCTGACGCCGACCGCCGCCTGCCACATGACCACGGTGATCGACCCGAAGACGAGCGCGATCACGATGCAGGTCATCGCCGCGCGCACGAGGATGCGGCGGCGCGCGGTCCCGTAGGCTCTCGCGACCGCCTCCCGGAAGCGGCCCGCCTCGCGCGCCTCCTGGCCGAAGGCCTGGACGATCTTCATCGCGCCCAGCGTCTCGGAGGCGACGGCTCCGACGTCGGCGATCCGGTCCTGCGTCGCGCGCGAGATCCGGCGCACCCGGCGCCCGAGGACGGTGATAGGGACTATGATGATCGGGATGACGAGCAGCAACTGCCCGGTCAGCGCCGGGGACAGGGTGAAGAGGTAGGCGATCCCGCCGAGGCCCATCACCGTGTTGCGCAGCGCGGTGGAGACTGCGCTCGCGACGACCGTTTCGATCAAAACCGTGTCGGCGGTGAGGCGCGATGCGATCTCGGACGGGCGGTTTTCCTCGAAGAAGCGCGGTTCGAGCCGCAACAGATTTTCCTGGACGTCGGTGCGGATCGCGGCGACGACGCGCTCGCCGAGCAACGAGATCAGGCTGAACCGGGTCGCGGTGGCGATCGCGAGCACCACGACGATGCCGAGCAGATAGCGGAAATGCGCCGAGATATCGCCGCCGCCGCCGGCGAAGCCGCGGTCGATGACGCGGCGGAACCCGTCCGGTATGGCCAAGGTCGCGCCCGCGGCGACGAGGAGCGCGACCATGGCGCCGGCAAGCATCGCCTTGTGGCGCAGGGCATAGAGCCACACCATCTTGAGGCTGCCGATGCTCCTGGCCGGCGGCGGCTCGCTCTTCTCCCTCATGGCCGCGGCCTAGCAGCCGCACCGGGACCGCTCAATGCCGCTCCGGACCGCGCCCCCGAGCGAAGCTTATCCACAGGCGCTTCGCCGCGGCGTTGACCGGGGCTTCCGCAGCGCCCACATGGGGTCCGGATGCTTTACGACGCCTATGAGATGCAGCGTTCGCTGCTCGCCGGGGCCAGCACCCTCGCCAATCTGGGCGCAGGCTGGCTCCAGAACCCCGCCAACCCGCTTTCTTATGCAGGCATGGGTCCCATCGTCGCGTCTGCGCTCGACGTCTTCGCCCATGCCTCGGCGCCGCGCGGCAAGCCCGATTTCGGGCTCGAGACGACCCGTGTCGACGGGAGGACGGTCGCCGTACGCGAGGAGATCGTGCTGAGGAAGCCGTTCGGCCAGCTCAAGCGCTTCCGGCGCAAGGGCGTCGCGAGCGGACCGAAGCTGCTGATCGTCGCGCCGATGTCGGGCCATTATGCGACTTTGCTGCGCGGGACGGTCGAGCGCATGCTCCCGCGACACGACGTCTACATCACCGACTGGAGGGACGCGAAACTGGTCCCGCTCGAGGCGGGGCGGTTCGACCTCGACGATTATATCGATTATCTCGTCGCGTTCCTCGAGGCGATCGGGCCGGGCGCGCACATGCTGGCGGTTTGCCAGCCTTCTGTTCCCTGCTACGCCGCCGCCGCGCTGATGAGCGCCGACCAGCATCCCGCGCGGCCGCGCACGCTGACGATGATGGGCGGGCCGGTCGATACGCGCGAGGCGCCGACCGCGGTCAACGTCCTCGCCACCCAGCGGCCGCATTCCTGGTTCCAGCAGAACGTGATCGCGACCGTCCCCTATCTCTATCCGGGCGGCGGCCGGAAGGTCTATCCCGGCTTCCTCCAGCTCGCAGGGTTCATGGCGATGAACCTCGGCGACCACCTCACCAGCCATTGGGAGATGTTCAAGCACCTCGTCCAGGGCGACGGCGAGAGCGCGGACGCGACCAAGCAATTTTACGACGAATATCGCGCGGTCTGCGACATGACCGCCGAATTCTATCTGCAGACCGTCGACGCGGTCTTCCAGCGCCACCTCCTTCCCAAGGGCGAGCTCACCCATCGCGGGCGGCGGGTTGATCCCGCGGCGATCAGGGACGTCGCCCTGCTGGCGATCGAGGGCGAGCGGGACGACATTTCGGGCGTCGGACAGACCAAGGCCGCCCTGCGCATCTCGCGCAGCCTGCCGGCCGAAATGAAGCGCTACCACCTCGCCGAGGGCGTCGGCCATTACGGCATCTTCAACGGCAGCAAGTGGCGCGACCGCATCGCGCCCGTCGTCGAGGAATGGATCGCCCGCCACGACGCCTGAGCCCGGCCGGCAGGTGCAGCGAAGTGTCGGCAGTTCTTTTGCCGACTTAGATGGTTACCGCTTTATTCACCACTTTTACTTGGCGCGGCTGAAAGCGCCGCACGGTGCGCGTCGGGCGCCCCGGCCGGGTTTTTCTTCCCGCCGCTTTAACTAAGCATCAAACGTCTGCCGGTACGGAACATGGAGCAACGACCAGCCGGCATTGGATAAAAATGTACCACGCCCCGGTTCCTCTGGATGTCGACGAGCAGGAATTCGAGTCCTCCGAGCTTGCTCCCGAGCCCGTTGGGGCGGAAACCGGCAGCGACCGGCTCCGCGAAGCCCATCTCCTCCACGGACAGGTCGAGGCGCGGGCGCTGTTCGCTCCCTATTTCGCGATCGTCGGCGTCGGCGCCGCCTTGCTCACCGGCTGGGCGATGTTCGGCGCCGTCCGGCTCGAGCTGATCGTCGGCTGGGTCGCGATCGTTTCCTTCCTCAACTGGGCGGTGTGCCGGCGCGCGCTCGAGGCGGCGGCCTGGGGCGGCAAGAATCAGCGGCCGCACCGCACGTGGGTCTCGGTCGCTGAGGCGCTCGGCCTCGCCTGCGTCTGGGCGTCGCTGCCGACCTATGCCTTCGCCACCCAGGCGCCCGACGTCCAGATCGTGATCGGCGGCGCGATGGCCGCGATGGTGACGGCTGCGGTCGCTTTGTCCGCGGTGCCCGCCGCGTCCTTCACCTGGATCAGCACGCTGACCGCGGCCTTCTGCCTCACCTATTTTTTCGGTTCGCGATCGCTCGATCCGAAGCTCGGCCTGACCTTCCTCGGCGTGGCGGCGGTCGGCATCTTCGGCATCGCCCGGCTGACCCGCTGGACCTTCGAGCAGCTGCAGACCATCGCCCGCACCCGCACCCAGGCCGAATCGATCCGCCTGCTGCTCAAGGAATATGAGCATCGCGGCGTGGGCTGGCTGTGGCAGGTCGATTGCGAGAACCGCGTCGTCTACATCTCCTCGCGCATGACCGCCCTGCTCGGCCGTTCGACCTCCCAGCTGATCGGCCATTCGCTGCCCGCCGCCCTGGGCGGCAACAGCGCGCTCGGCCGCACCCTGCTCGCCCGCCAGCCCTTCTCGAACCTCGAGATGGAGCTGAAGACCCGCCGCGGCACGCGCTGGATCAGCCTCGCCGGCGATCCGATCATCGACATGGCGGGCGTGTTCCAGGGCTTTCGCGGCGTCGGCATGGACATCACCGAAGTCCGTAAGACGCAGGAGCGCCTGACCAACCTCGCCAACATGGACGTCCTCTCCGGCCTGCCCAATCGCGGCCGGGTGCGCCAGCTGCTCGGCGAGGCGCTGTCCGGAGCGACCTCGAGCAATGTGCCGTGCGCAATCATGTTCCTCGATCTCGACGGCTTCAAGCCGGTCAATGACACGTTCGGCCACCCCAAGGGCGACGCGGTGTTGAAGAGCGTATCGCAGCGCCTGGTCAAGGAGGTCGGCCAGAACGGCCATGTCGGCCGCATGGGCGGCGACGAATTCGCCATCGTGATCAAGGACGCGCAGAGCCGGCGCATGGTCGAGGGCATGGCCCAGCGCCTCATTGCGTCGGTCGCGGAGCCCTATCATATCGACAAGGCCGAGATCCGGATCGGGGTCTCGATCGGCTGCGCCTTCGGCCCGATCGACGGCCAGAGCGTCGACGATCTCATCCAGAAGGCCGACCTCGCCCTCTATCAGGCGAAGGACCAGGGCCGCGGCACCTGCTGCTTCTTCAACGCGGACATGCAGAATGCGGCGGAAGACCGGCTGCGACTGGAGCAGGACCTGCGCACCGGCCTGCAGCTCGGCCAGTTCCGCTTGCTCTACCAGCCGCTGATCAGCGCGGCCGATCAGACCCTGGTCGGCTTTGAGGCCCTGATCCGCTGGCACCACCCGACCCGCGGCATCGTCCCGCCGAACGACTTCATCCCGCTGGCGGAGGAATCGGGCCTGATCATGGATCTCGGGGACTGGGTCATCGAGGAGGCCTGCCGCGCCGCATCGATGTGGCCCGAGAATATCAGCGTCGCCGTCAACCTGTCGGCACGCCAGCTGATCTTCCCGGCTTTGCCCAATACCGTCAACGAGGCGCTCGGCCGCTTCCGCCTGCAGGCCAACCGGCTCGAGCTCGAAGTGACGGAGAGCGTGTTCCTGGGGGATTCGGACGGCGCTCTCGACGTCCTCAAGCGCCTGCGTGCGATCGGCGTCGGCATCGCGCTCGACGATTTCGGCACCGGCTATTCCTCGCTGGGCTACCTCAACAAGGCCGTCTTCCATAAGCTCAAGATCGACGGCTCGTTCGTCCGCGACGCCGGCCAGAATCGCGAGACCGTGGCGATCATCCAGTCGATCGTCAGCCTCGCCAAGAGCTTCCGCATGACCGTCACCGCGGAAGGCGTCGAGACTGCGGACGACTTCACCCGCATGCGCGACCTCGGCGTCCACCAGATCCAGGGCTATCTGTTCGGCAAGCCGATGACCTTCGAGCGGGCCAGCGAGCTCGTGCTCGGCAGCCGCCAGCGCCTCACCGCCTGAGGCTGGGCGCACCCTTCGCAATGGTATAGACTCCCCCGCGAGGGGAGATCGATCATGCAGAGCTTCGCGATTGCCGTCGCGCTCGGTGCGCTGGCGGCGACGTCGGCTGCCGCGCAGCCCGGCCGCACCACCAGCGTCTATACCGCGCTCGACGTCGCGCGCTGCGCCCAGACGGCGCATGACGAGGAAGGCAGCAGCACCACGTGGCGCTGCCGAGGCCATGCGGGCGTGCCGCTGATCGTGATGAGCGGCGACGACCGCTACGACATCGATGCCGGCGAGGACAATGGCGAGTGGGAATCGCCGGGGCGCTTCAGCGCGCCGGGCCCGCGGGTCGAGTGGCGGCTTCGGAGCGGTCGGCCGTTCGCCATCATCTATCGGCTCGTTTTGTCGGGCAATGAAATGCCCAATTCCAGCGTCCTCGCCGTCGAGTCGATCGGCCGGCCCGGGCGTGCGGGCTGCCTCGTCGCGATGATCGATGGGCGGCTGCCTAACGCGAACGTCCTTGCAAGGGCTCGCGCCGACGCCCGCGCCGCCTCCTTCCGCTGCGGCGAGGACGAGCACGAGCAGCACGGGGCTGCGCAATAAGCTCTATCTTCGCCCCGCGCCCTTTTTCGTCGTGAGGGTCGGTTCCGCAGCGGCGGGATCGTCGGGCCAGGGATGCCGCGGATAGCGACCGCGCATCTCCTTCGCCACCGCGGCCCAGCTGCCGCGCCAGAAGCCGGGGAGGTCGCGCGTCGTCTGTATCGGCCGCCCGGCGGGTGAGGTGAGGCTCAGCACCAGCGGCTCGCCGGCTATGTCCGGATGGACGCCAAGGCCGAACAGCGCCTGGACCCGCACCGTTGCCGTCGGGCCGGCTTCGGCCTCATAGTCGATGGCATGGGCGCTCCCCGCCGGCGTCACGAACTGCGCCGGAGCCACACGCTCGACGCGCTGCCGTCCCTCCCAGCCGAGCAGCGATTCGAGCGCGCCGGTCAGCGCCGAAGCATCGATCTCCGCGAGCCGCCTTTTTCCGCCGAGAAGGGGCGCCAGCCAGTCGTCGACGCCCGCGAGCAGGGACTCATCGGAGAGGTCCGCCACCGACGGATCCCGCGTGCGGGCGAAGCCTGCACGGCGGCGGAGGCTCCTGGCCGTCCCGCTCCAGGGCAGCAGGTCGAGGCCGTAGCGGCGTACCCCGTCGACCAGCGCGCGCGCCACCGCATCGACGTCCGGCTGCGGGTCGGAGCCTCCGGAAAGGCGGATCGCGCCGAGCCGGCGGCCCCGCTCGGCGCGGACGCCGCCAGTCGCCGGGTCGAAACTTACCGAGGCGCCCGACGAGACTCGGCCGGCGAGCAGCTCTTCGACCGTGGCCTGGTCGATGGCCGCCGCGGACAGGATGCGCGCGCCCGCGGCGGTGCCGCTGACCTCCGCTACGGCAAGCCATTCCTCGCGCGCCAGCGGCGCCGCGGGATCGAGCCGGAATCCGCGTCCCCCGACCGAGACCCAGTTCTCGCCGGAAGCGTCGCGCCGCTTCGACACGCGATCCGGAAAGGCGAGCGCGACACAGCCGCCGACCTCTTCCTCCACCTTCGTTCGGGAGTCACCGGCCAGATGGAGCCACCGCTTCGCCAGCCCCCGGGCGGCGTCCGCGCGCCTGCCGCGCTCGCTCCGCCAGCGGCGCAGCCTCAGCTCCAGGTCCGCGTCGTTGCCCCCGAGGCCCCGCTCCGAGAGCAAGACCGCGACCTCCGCGGCCGTTGCGCCCCACCCGCGGTCGCCGGCGGCCAGCAGCATGTGCGCGAGCCTGGGCGGCAGCGGCAGCGCGGCGATCGCCTTGCCGTGCGGCGTCGGCCGGCCGGCGCCGTCGAGCGCGCCGAGCGAGGCCAGCCGGGTCGTCGCTTCCTCCACCGCTGCCGCGGGCGGCGCGTCGAGCCATTTGAGGTCGCGCGGATCGGCGACGCCCCACAGAGCGCAGTCGAGCAGCAGCGAGGAAAGATCGGCCTCGAGGATCTCCGGCGGATCGAACCGCGGCAAAGCGGCGGTCGCGGCCTCGTCCCAGAGGCGATAGACGATTCCCGGCCGCTGGCGGCCGGCGCGGCCGGCGCGCTGGGCGACGGCGGCCTGGCTGGCCCGCTCGGTGACCAGCCGGGTGATGCCGGCGGCGCGGTCGTAGCGCGGGCGGCGGGCGAGGCCGCTGTCCACGACGATGCGCACGCCGTCGAGGGTGAGGCTGGTCTCGGCGATCGACGTCGCGAGCACGATCTTGCGGCGGCCGGGAGGCGCCGCGGCGATCGCGGCGCGCTGGGCGACGGGATCGAGGCTGCCGTGGAGGCGATGGAGCTCGACCTCGGCGGGCAGGCCCGCGAGCCGCTCCGCGGTGCGCTCGATCTCGGCGACCCCGGGCAGGAAGGCGAGCAGGCTGCCCTCCGCCTCGCCGAGCGCGCGGCGGATGGCGGAGGCCATCTCATCTTCGATCCTCCTCTCCGCGGCGCGGCCGAGATGGACGAGCGCGATCGGATGGACGCGGCCCTCGCTCTCGATCACCGGCGCGCCGCCCATCAGCGCTCCGAAGCGCGCTCCATCCATCGTCGCCGACATTGCGAGAAGCCTCAGGTCGGGCCGGAGCGCAGCCTGGGCGTCGAGCGCCAGCGCCAGGCCGAAATCGGAATCGAGGCTGCGTTCGTGCACCTCGTCGAATAACACGGCAGAGGCGCCCGAGAGCTCGGGGTCCATTTGAATGCGCCGCAGGAAGATGCCCTCGGTGAGAACCAGGATGCGCGTCCGAGCGGATCGCTTCGTGTCGAGCCGGGTCGCGTAGCCGACCGTCTCGCCGACCCGCTCCCCCGCCAGCTCCGCCATCCGCTCCGCCGCCGCGCGCGCGGCGAGGCGGCGCGGCGAAAGCAGCAGGATTTCGCCCGCGCACCAGGGCTCGGCGAGCAAGGCCGGCGCCACGGCGGTGGTCTTGCCGGCCCCGGGCGGAGCGACCAGCACGGCATTGCTGCCCGCCCGCAGCAGGGCGAGCAGCTGCGGCAGGACCTCTTCGATCGGCAGCCGGCTCAGCTTTCGCGCCCTTTACAGTCCATGCGGTGCATCTATGCTGCCGCGAGGGGGAAAATCATGCGCTTTCTGATCCTTGTGCTGCTGCTCGTCGGCTGTAGTTCGCCGGCCCGCGCGGACCTTACCGCGCATTACCGGCACGTCGACGGCAGCGGCACCGTGCGGGTCGAGGTGGCCGGCAATGGAGATGCGCGCTTCGAAATGTCGGGCCAGCCGTGGCGCCTCATCCACCGAAGCGGCGTCAGCTATGTCGTTTACCTGCTGCCCGGCGGGCCGTTGGTCGCCCGGATCGACGATCTGCGTCAGCTCGCCACGGAGCATGGAGGCGAGCCCCCGAGCCTCGCTATCTCGAGCATGCGCCTCGTCCCGCGAGGCGAGGTCAGAATGGGCGGCTTTTCGGGGCGTGCCTATCACCTGCAAATGCCCGACGGCCCGACGTCGCGCCCGCAGCTCGTGGTCAGCCAGGATCCTGCGCTGGCGCCGATCGGCCAGGCCTGGCTCCGCCAGATCGATTTCTCGATGGCAATGCTCCGCGCCCGGGGGGCACCGGTGCCGGACGCGGTAACGCGCATCCGCGAGGTGCTGACGACCGGCTCGCCTATCTATTATGGCGGCCAGCAGCTTCAGCGGATCGACAACGCCGCAATCCCCGCCGAACGCTTCCGTCTTCCCGCAGAGCCTGTAACGCTGGATGAGCTGCGCAACGGCGCAGCACAGTCGTTTCTGGGGCCGACGGTCTAATAAGCCCTGGCGACCGCGAACTCGACGGCTTCGACCAGCGCGGACTTGGCGCGCCCGCCTGGGAACGGTCCGAGGGCATCGATGGCCCGCTGGCCGTAGGTCCGGGCGCGGGCGAGCGTGTCGTCGAGCGCGCCGGTGTCGCGCAGCAGGCGGGTCGCGCGGAGGAGGTCCTCGTCGTCGCTGCTGGCGCCCTCGATCGCATCGCGCAGGAACTCGCGGTCTTCGTCGCGGGCCCGGGCATAAGCCAGGATGACCGGCAGCGTCACCTTGCCGTCGCGGAAGTCGTCGCCCGCACCCTTGCCCATGGTCGCTGCGTCCGAGGCATAGTCGATCGCGTCGTCTACCAGCTGGAAGGCGATGCCGAGATTGCGTCCGTAGCAGTCGAGCGCCGCCTCAACAGGCTCCTCGCGCTCGGCGACGACGGCCGCGATCCGGCAGGCGGCGGCGAACAGGGCCGCGGTTTTCGCAGAAATGATTTCCAGATAATGGTCTTCTCCGGTCTCGATGCGGCGCTGGGCGGTCAGTTGATCGACTTCGCCCTCGGCGATCACGGCCGAGGCGCGCGAGAGGATCTTCAGCACCTTCAGGCTGCCGTCCTCGACCATCAGCTCGAAGCTGCGCGAAAACAGGAAGTCGCCGACCAGCACCGAGGCGGGGTTTCCCCAGATGATGTTGGCCGTGCGGCGGCCGCGCCTGAGGCCCGAGCTGTCGACGACGTCGTCATGGAGCAGAGTGGCGGTGTGGATGAACTCGACCGCCGCCGCGAGCTTGTGCTGGCGGGTGCCCGGATAATCGAGCAGCCTGGCGCAGGCGAGCGTCAGCATCGGCCGCATCCGCTTGCCGCCGCCCGCGATGAGATGGCCGGCCAGCTCGGGAATCAGCGTGACCTCGCTCTGCATGCGCTCGAGGATCACGGCGTTGACGTGATTGAGGTCCGCTGCGACCAGCTGGAGCATCGGCTCGAGCGACGGCGCGCGGGGATGGAGCGGGTGGACGGCGGCGGACATCGCTGGCGGCGATGTGGCGGCTCCGGCCGCGAAACGCAAGCGGCCTCGCCGTCCTCCAGTCAACGCACCGAAGCTCTTAAAGGCCGGTCGATGAACCATAGTCTTTCCAGGGTTTGTGTGGCACGCTCACGAAACGAGTCGGGGGAGAGCAAGATATGGACCGGCCTGTCGGACAATCCGGCGTGATCGCGGCCGCATCGACCTATCACATCTACCAGGATGGCGGTCTCGGCGACTCGCAACCGCAGAATATGCCCGGCACGGAATGGAAATCCAGGAATCTGAACAGCTTTCTGTGGGGGCTGATCCGGCAGGATTTGCCGATTACCAATTGCCGGCTCGCCAACGGCCAGCGGATCGGCATCGAGGAGATCAGGGTCGGCCGCAGCTGGCCTCAGGCGATCACCGCCTTGCTGACGCTCGGCATCTGGGCGCCGACGCGGATCAGCTGGCGCTGCTGCCGGCCGCCGGTCCAGACCGGGCTGCTCGAGTGATGGGCCCGAGATGATCCACCGCGACGACCGGGGTCCCAAAAGCTGGGCCGGCGTCCATGTCACGCACCGGACGACGGTCGCGGAGATTTTCGATATCGACAATATCGGGCGGAACGACACTCTGCTCACCGGCTTCGAGATGTTCCGCTTTGCCGGCCAGTCGCTCGACGCGCTGATCCAGGAAGCGCGCGCGGCCGGGAACAAGAGGATCCTCCCCATCGGCTCGGGGTGGGCCCTCTCCGATATCAACATCACCGACGGCTGGCTGGTCAACACGAAGTTGCTCAACGGCTGCTACGACGTCGGCGAGCGCTATTTCCACGACGGCTATCCGGCCGGCGACCGCTCCAACGTGGTGCTGGCCCAGTGCGGGCTGCAGATCGCCGAGCTCAACGCCTTCCTGGAGCTGATGACGAGCGGCGTCTCGAAGAAGCGCTCGATCAAGGCCGCCGGCATCGGCAACGGCCAGACCGTCGCCGGCGCCGTGTCCGGCAATACGCACGGATCGCAGCTCACCTTCGGAGCAATGCCGGACTTCGTCGCCGGCCTGCACCTCGCGACCGGCGGCGGCCGGACGCTGTGGATCGAACGCGCCTCGCGCCCGCTGTTCAACGACGCGTTCGCCGCCCAGCTCGACGCCGAGCTGATCCGCGACGATGACATCTTCAATGCCGCTTTGGTCAGCTTCGGCTCGTTCGGAATCATCGCCGCAATGGCGATCGAGACCGCCCCCGTCTACCAGCTCGAATTCGGCCCCATAGTCGACATCCCGCACGACGCGCTAAAGGCCAAGCTCGCCCGGTTCGCGGCGGGCGATACCGGCGACCTCTACCATTATGAGTTCATCTTCGATCCACACGCGCGAAAGCAGGTCGCGATGGAGGCCGGGGCGCCTAAAGTGCCTTATAAGCCCGGCGTGCCGACGCCCGTGCCGCGCTGGATCGTTCGCGACAAGAACGGCTACGCGCCCGGCATCAACATCCTGCGCGTGATCGGCCTGTTGCGTTTCCTGCCGCCGCGGATTCCCACCAGCTTCCAGTTCTCGCAATATCGGAAGCTCGCCTTGCTGAACAATGTGCGCGGAACGCCCGGACAGATCTATACGTCGTCCGTCTACTATCTCGAAGGCTATACCGAGAGCGCGTACGGCGTGTCGGTGCGCGACGCCCCGCGGATGATCGACATCTGCTCGGCGGTGTGCCGGAAGACCCGCTTGCCGTCGATCGCGCAGGTGAGGCTCGCTCGCGCGTCGGCTGCGACTTTGGGCTTCACGCAGCACGAGCCGATCACTTCGGTCTTCGAGTTCGGCCTCATCAACGACGCGCGCTTCGCCGAGTTCGAGGCCGCAATGGACGCGGCGCTGCGCGAGGCCGTGATCCGGTACACGATGCACTGGTCGAAGAATTCGGGAATCGATCCGGCCAAGCTCGATTACATGTATGGACCGGCGAAGGTCGCGAGCTGGAAGGCGGCCCGGCACAAGGTCTTCAAAGGCGATGCGGCGCTGATGGGCATGTTCGCCACCGACGCGATGGCGAGGGCCGGCCTGGCCTGAGCAGCAGGGCACCGCCCACCGGGCGGCTCAGCCGGTGGGGCTCACGGCGAGCGGCAGCTTGAGCCGGGCGAGCAGCCCGCCCAGATCCTCGCTCTCCTCCAGGGCGATCGAGCCGCCGTAGATCTCGGCGACGTCGCGCACGATGGCCAGGCCGAGGCCTGTCCCCGGCTTGCCGCTGTCGAGCCGGGCGCCGCGGTCGAAGATCGATGCGCGCAGATCCTGCGGGATGCCCGCGCCGTCGTCCTCGATCTCGATCTCGACGCAATCGGGCGTGTCCCTGACCGTCACGAACACGCGGCCGCCGCCATATTTGGCCGCATTCTCGATCAAATTGCCGATCATCTCGTCGAGGTCCTGACGTTCGACCCGGACCGCCGCCTCCTTGTCCCCTGCGAGGTCAACGGTGACGTTCTCGTACAAGCGGCTGACCGCGCGCTCCACCGCCTCCAGCGACGGCCACACCTCGGCGCGCGCCTGGGCCGAGGAGCGGCGCCCGATCGCGCGGGCGCGGGCGAGGTGATGGTCGACCTGGCGGCGCATCGTCGTCGCCTCGCGGCAGACGGTGTCGGCGAGATCGGGCGCCTTGGCGGTGGCGGCGTTGGTGACGACGGTGAGCGGCGTCTTGAGCGCGTGGGCGAGGTTGCCGGCGTGCCGCCGCGCCTCCTCGGCCTGCTTCTCGTTGTGGGCGAGGAGCGCGTTCAGCTCCTCGATGAGCGGCTGAATCTCCAGCGGAAACCGCTCCTCGATGCGCGATTTGGCGCCGGAGCGGATCGAGGCGATCGCCTTGCGCACGCGCCTCAGCGGCCAAAGCCCGTAGAGCGCCTGCAGGCCGGCGAGGACGAGCAGCCCGACGCCGAGGATGGCGAAGGAGCGCAGCATGGTCCGCCTCAGCACGCTGATCTGGGCGTTGATCGGCTCGCGGGTCGATGCGACCTGGAAACGCCAGCGACGTGGCGAGCCGGGGAGGCGCGCGTCGCGTTCGACCACACGCAGCTCCTCGCTCGGAAACTGCCCGCTGTTGTAGACGTGGAGATCGAAATCGCGATGCTCTCCCTGCACGGCGAGGCGCCGGTCCCAGAGAGAGCGGGAGGGAAAGGCGAAGGTGGGCGGCGCGTCGGCCGGATTGAACCCTTCTGCGGTGATCTGGAAATAGAGCCCCGAATAGGGCTCGAGGAAGCGCTGGTCGGCCGGCGGGCGGTTGAGCAGCACCTCACCGTCGGGGCCGATCTCGGAGGCGGCGATCAGGGAGGTCAGCACATATTCCAGGCTGTCGTCGAAATTGTCGGTGATCGCGGAGGTCAACACGCGATCGAGCGTGAAGCCGCCGACTCCGAGCAGGACGATGATCCAGATCGCGGCGACGCCGATGATTCGGCGGGTCAGCGAGCCGGTCGAGCCGCGCGGCTTGTTGCCGCCCTTGCCGATCAGCCGCGCGCGCCTGAACCTCGGCAGCTTCATCCTCTCACCTCGACCACATCTGGGGAGGCCATGTGCGATGCGCTTCCGAAACCTGTGCTGAACCGTGCGGCCCCGGAGGGGGCCGGCCCGGCGTCACCCCCGCGGCTCTTCGAGCGAATAGCCCAGGCCGCGTATGGTGGTGATCACGTCCTGACCGAGCTTTTTCCTGATGCGCGTGACGAACACCTCGATCGTGTTCGAATCGCGGTCGAAATCCTGGTCGTAGATATGCTCGATGAGCTCAGTCCGGGAGACGACCTTGCCTTTGTGGTGCATGAGGTAGGAGAGGAGCTTGTACTCCTGCGCAGTCAATTTGACCGGTTCGCCGGCGAGGGTGACCTTGCCCGAGCGCGTGTCCAGGCGGACGTCGCCGGCGGTGAGCTCCGACGAGGCGTTCCCGGATGCGCGGCGGATGAGGGCGCGGAGCCGCGCGATCAGCTCCTCGGTCTGGAACGGCTTGGCGAGATAATCGTCGGCGCCCGCATCGAGGCCGGCGACCTTGTCCGACCAGCTGTCCCGCGCGGTGAGCACCAGGACCGGGACCGCAATCCCTTCCTTGCGCCACCGGTCGAGCACGGTCAGGCCGTCAATCTCGGGCAGTCCGAGATCGAGCACGATCGCGTCGTAGCTCTCGGTGGACCCCAGATAGTGGCCGTCTTCCCCGTCGGTGGCGAGGTCGACAGCATAGCCGGCGCCCTCCAGGGTGGCGCGCAGCTGGCGGCCCAGATTCGGTTCGTCCTCGACGATCAGGACCCGCATGTCGTCTTCCCTCCGCCTCTTGGATCGGCCTCATCATCCGAAACCAGCGCGTGTGGCAAATTGTTTCACGCCGTCAACAAGTGGGATAGCAGGTCCCGCTGCTCAAGGGGAGCCGGCGGAGCGCGGCTCAGCGCGAGAAGCCGAGGGGCCGGCCGGTACGTGCGTCCACGTGGAGGCGGACGACGTTGCCGCCCGCGCCCATGAAGGTCAGCCGGTAGATCGAGCCGGATGGATCGAGATCGGCGCCGATATAGCGGGCGTTGCGGACCCGGACGCGCGACAGGATGACGTTGAGCGGAAGGATGTCGCCCTGCTGCATGGCGCGATAGGCGGCGTCCTGGTCGCGGCCGCCATGGCCGCGCCGCCCTTGCGCATCCGCAGAGGCGGAAAGCGCGAGCGACGCCAATATGGCGATGGAGGCGAGGAAACGCATGGACATATTCTCGTGGTTGAGGAGTGGCATAGGTCTTGCGTATTGAATAGGCCATGAATGCCCCGACACGGGGGCGCGGGGGGAGAGTGAGGATGCGGGATTGGGGGCTCGGCGCGCTGGCGGCGGCACTGGCAGCGGGCCTCGCTTTTCTGCCGGCCGCTGCGCCGGGACAGCAGGCAAACGAGCCCAGGATGGAGCGGGTGCCGGATCGCCGTGCCGGCGAGGGCACGGGGCCGTTCCGTCGCCTGGTGATCCGCGGAGCCATGCTGATCGACGGCACCGGCGCGCCGCCGCGTGGCCCGGTCGACCTCGTCATTGCCGGCAACCGGATCGAGAGCATCCGGGGCGCGGGCACTCCCGGCCTGCCGCTCGCCGCCGACCGGCAGCCGCGCGACGCCGACCACGAGATCGACGCCAGCGGAATGTACGTGCTGCCCGGCTTCGTCGACGTCCACGGCCATAACGGCGATCCGGACAAGGCTCCCAACGCGACCTACGGCTATCGCCTCTGGCTGGCCCACGGCATCACCACCGTCCGCGGCGTCTCGCTCTATTTCGGCGATGAGGCGATGTCGCGCAGCGACCGCGAGCGAAGCGCGGCCAATTTGATCGTCGCGCCGCGCCTCTACGACTATGTCGCGATGGGCGACTGGCCGAACGGCGACGTCTCGACGCCGGAGCGCGCCCGCGCCTTCGTCCAATATGCCGCGCAGCGCGGCTACCACGGCATCAAGCTGTTCAACTCGGAGCCGGCCGCCACCACCCGCGCGGCGATCGAAGAGGCGCGGCGGATGCGGATCGGAACGGTCGCCCATCTCGGCCAGGGCGGCGTCGCCGAGGTCAATGCCGACTTGGCCACCGAAATGGGCCTGGGCGGAATCACCCATTTCTACGGCCATTTCGAGAGTCTCCTCGAGGGCCGCCGCCTGCCTTCCTATCCGAACGACTACAATATGTTCGACGAGCAGTGGCGGTTCAGCCAGGTGGCGCGCCTCGCCGACCAGATCGTCGAGCCGGGCGGACCCGAATGGCAGGCCTATCTCGGCCGGCTGCTGGAGCGGCGGGTGTTCCTCAGCCCGACCTTCAACATCTATTCGGCCGGCCGCGACGTGATGCGCGCCCGCAACGCGGACTGGCATGCGCGCTACACTCTGCCGTCGCTGCAGCGCTTCTTCCAGCCGAGCCGGGTCAATCACGGCTCCTACTTCTGGGACTGGACGACCTCCGACGAGATCGCCTGGCGGCGCTTCTACGGCCCCTTCATGCGCCTCATCAACGACTACAAGAATATGGGCGGGCGGATCACGGTCGGCTCCGATCCCGGCTACATCTATCAGACCTGGGGCTTCTCCTACATCCAGGAGCTGGAGATGCTCCAGGAAGCGGGACTCGCGCCGCTGGAGGTGATCCAGGCCGCGACCATCAATGGCGCCCGCGAGATCTTCGAGCCTATGGGCCGGGAGCCGCCGATGGGAATGGTCCGTCCCGGCATGCTCGCCGACCTCGTCATCGTGCCGGGCAACCCGCTCGCGAACCTCAAATTGCTCTACGGAACCGGCCACATGCGCCTCAATCCGGCCACCCAGGCCGTCGAGCGCGTCGGCGGCGTCCGCTGGACGATCAAGGACGGCATCGTCTACGACGCACCCGCCTTGCTGGCGAGCGTCGCGCGGATGGTGGAAGAGGCGCGGGGACGGGAAGCCACCCGATCCCCCTCCCGCTGAGGGGGAGGGGCTAAGGGAGGGGTGGAGTCTCCGGAAAAGGCGCTGCCCAGATGACGAGTCCACCCCCACCCAAACCCTCCCCCCTCAAGGGGGAGGGCTTTAGCGGCTTCACAAAGCGTGGATTCCCGTCCGTCTAGCGCGTCGCCGGCAGCAGCCTCGGGTTCCGCAGAAGCAGCGCGGAGATCAGCGCAACGATGAGGCCCACCGGGAAAAGCTCGATGAAGACCAGGCACGGGCGGACGAGCGGATCGTAGAGCATCCATTCGAACCGGGCCCGCTCGCGGGCGTCGCCGGCGCGCGCGACGATCTCGTCGAGCATCCGATAACGGGTGAGGGCCAGGTAGATTTCGAAGATGACGACATAGGCGAGGGCGGCAAGCGCGGCCATTGCGACGCCCAGGCCGAAGGCGCGGCCGAAGCGGATGACGCCGCCGCATTCCGCGTCGCGATAGCGCTTGATCCCGACGAACATGATGGTCAGCACGGCCAGCATCAGCAGATAGCCGTACCAGAGCGAGTGGACGAAGCTGTCGGGTGCGGTCAGCTCGAAGCCGGCGATCATGACGAGGATGACGATGCTGCCCGAGATCAGGCCGTACACGAGCGCGTATCTCATTGCCCGTCCTCCTTCTGCCCCGCTTCGGCTTCCGGCTCCCAAAGCTCGATCGGATTGCCTTCCGGATCGTGGACGCGGGCAAAGCGTCCGACGCCGGCCATCGCCTCCTCGCGAGTCACTTCGACGCCGGCGGCGCGCAGGTCGGCGAGCAGGCCGTCGAGGTCGGCGACCCTGAGGTTGACCATCGCCGTCCTTTCGGCCGGGAAATAGTCGCTGTCCGCCTTGAACGGCTCGAACACCATCGGTCCGCCCTGATGGAACCAGACCCATTCGTTCGACTGGCCCTTCTCGTCCGTCCCGCAGCCGCCGCCGACGCCGAGGCGCTCCTTGTACCAGGCCTTCAGCGCCGCCGGGTCTTGCGCCCGGAAGAAATAACCGCCCATTCCGATGACCGGCATGTCCGTTCCCCTCATTGTTGCGGGGCCGATCCTATGTCCAATCGGAGGTGCGGGCTATCGCCCATCGGGATGATTGGGGCGAAATCGACAGTCCGGATCAGGGGATGAGGGCGAGGCTGCGCGCCTTCTCGATCGCCTGCACCCGTCGCTGCACCTCGAGCTTGCCGTAGATGCGGGCGATATGGGTCTTCACCGTGTTCGGCGAGATTCCGAGCCGGCGCGCCAGCTCCTTGTTCGATTCGCCGCCCGCCAGCGCCTCCAGGATCTCGACCTCGCGGGGGCTGAGCCCGAGGGAGCGGATCGCAGCCTCGTTGCGCGCGAACGGCTGCGGGGCCGCCCACCGCGGGGTGAGCCTGTTCCCGGCCCACAGTCCGAGCGCCACGAAGCCGACCGCAAGGAAGCCGACATAGACCTCTCCGGAGAAAGCATGCGCGAGGTAGCGATATTCGAGCCAGTGGAGCACCGCCGCAGCCGCCGCCAGGGCGAGCGCATAGGGAAGATCGTCCTCGCCATCGCGAGTGAGAATGCCGAATAGGCAAGCGCGAGGCCAGCGGGGTGACGACGGCGCGATCCGCCGCTATCTCGCCGCGACCATGGCCGCTCCCGTCCTCGCTTACGAAAATCTCGGGCTGATCCAGGGCTCGGGCTGGCTGTTCCGGGGGATCGACCTGTTCGTCGGGGCGCGCGACCGGCTGGCGCTGATCGGCCGCAACGGCGCCGGCAAGACCACCTTGTTCAAATGCCTCGCCGGGACGATCGAGACCGACGAGGGGCGGCGCACGATCCAGCCGGGGACGAAGGTCGTGCTGCTCGAGCAGGACCCGCCCGTCGAGCGCTTCGCGACCCTGCGCGAATTCGCCCTCTCGGGGCCGGACGCGCCCCAGGCGCACGCCGTCGATGCGATCGCGACCCAGATCGGCATCGATCTCGACCGCCCCGCCGCCACCGCCAGCGGCGGCGAGCGGCGCCGGGCGGCGATCGCCCGTGCGTTGGCGCAGCAGCCCGACGTGCTGCTCCTCGACGAGCCGACCAACCATCTCGATCTCGGCGCGATCCAGTGGCTCGAGGACTGGCTCGGCCGCTATTCGGGCGCGTTCATCGCGATCAGCCACGACCGCACCTTCCTGAGGCGTCTGACCCGCTCGTCGCTGTGGCTCGACCGCGGCGGGCTGCGCCGCGCCGAGATCGGCTTCGGCGGCTTCGAGGCCTGGACCGAGAAGGTCTATGAGGAGGAGGCGCGCAACGCGGAACGGCTCGACGCGCGGCTGAAGCTGGAAGAGCATTGGCTGCTGCGCGGAGTCACGGCGCGCAGGCGGCGCAACCAGGGGCGGCTGACCAAGCTCCACGAGATGCGCGCCCAGCGCGCCGCGATGCTCGGCCCCGCCGGGACCGCGAAGCTCGGCCTCGCCACCGACGACGTGAAGACCAAGACCGTGATCGACGCGGAGGGGGTGACCAAGAGGTTTGGCGAGCGCGCCGTCATTCGGGATTTCTCGCTCAGGATCCAGCGCGGCGACCGGATCGGCGTGGTCGGCGCCAACGGCACGGGCAAGACGACCCTGCTCAAGCTGCTCACCGGCGAGATCGACCCCGACGAGGGCAAGGTCACGCGCGCGAGGACCTTGAGCGGCGTGGTCATCGATCAGCAGAGGAAGCTCCTCGATCCCGAGAAGGACGTGCGCCAGGTCCTCGCCGACGGCAGCGACTGGATCGACGTGAGGGGGGTGCGCAAGCACGTCATCGGCTATCTCAAGGAGTTCCTGTTCGATCCCGGACTGATCGAGGCCAAGATCGGCGCGCTTTCGGGCGGCGAGCGGTCGCGGCTGCTGCTCGCCCGCGAGTTCGCCCGCCGCTCCAACCTGCTGGTGCTCGACGAGCCGACCAACGACCTCGATCTCGAAACCCTCGACCTGCTCCAGGAGGTGATCGCCGACTACGAGGGGACGGTGCTGATCGTCAGCCACGACCGCGACTTCCTCGACCGCACCGTCACCATCACGCTCGGCCTCGACGGCTCGGGCAAGGTCGACATCGTGGCGGGAGGCTATGAGGATTGGGAGCGCAAGCGCGCCCGGCCGGCGGGCGCAGCCTCACCCGCGCGGCCGGCGCCGAAGCCGGTTCCCGCCGCGCCCAGGCCGCAGACCAAGCTCAGCTATAAGGACCAGCGCGACTACGATCTGCTGCCGGACCGCATCCGCGCGCTGGAGGCGGGGATCGCGCGCGACGAGGCGGCTCTCCACGATCCCGACCTCTACGCCCGCGACCCGGCCCGCTTCGCCGCCCTCACCGAAGCGATCGAGCGGGCCCGGGCCGAGCGCGACGCCGCCGAGGAGCGCTGGCTCGAGCTCGCCGAGAAGGTCGAGGCGCTGGCGGGGTAGGGGTCATAGCCGTCATACCGGACTTGATCCGGGGTCCATGAACACCGTCGCCGACCGCTTGTCGCCGCCTTGGGATCATAGATGCCGGATCAAGTCCGGCATGACGATCCGCTCAATGCCCCTGCTGCGCCCTTCCCGACTGAATCAGGCGCTGGCGCGACGTGTTGCCCGGCACGGCGATATGGGCCGCGGGGTCGTACTCCTTGCCGACCGCCGGGCTCCCCTGCGGCACCCAAATCTCGACCCGGGTCGAGCTGTAGCCCGAAGGAATGTAGCGCACGTAATAGCCGTCCGGATGGAGGCTCCACCGCCCCGACGGTATGTCCTGGCTTCCCGGGCCCCGGGGCGCCGCCCCGGAAAGCACCGCCACCCGCTCCATCTCCGCGAAGCTCGCGCCGGGCGTGGTCAGCATCTGCCTCAATTGCGCCTCGGCCTGGGCTATCTGGCGCAGCGGCTCGGGCACTCCGCCGAGCGCGTTGGTCAAGGCGTTGCCGTGCAGCACGTCGAGCGCGCTGCGGTTGAGCGACGCGAGCTGCCGCGGCGTCAGCAACTGGCTGGCGACCGCCCTCAAGTCGCCGGACAGGTCCTCGAACTTGGCGCGGGCGATGATCGCCCAGAGCAGCTGCTGGATGCGCTGCTGCGAAATCTCCGGCCGGTTCACCGAATTGCGCACGATGGTCATCACCGCATCTTCGGCGGGGCCCTTGGGCGGCGCGTAGAGATAGCCGTCGCCGCCGCCGGGGCCGTGGGTGCCGGCCTTGAGGCAGTAGCTCTGGGTCTGCATCGAATAATAGCCGGGCTGGAGCACGAAGCCGCCATTGGGCGTGCGCTGCAGGGTCATCAGCGAGCGCCCGGCCTCGCGCGGCGTGAAGCCGTCCTTGCTGGCGTCGCCCCAGCGTGCGTCCGAGAGGCTGGTCGTGATCGGCGCGCGGTCGCCGAGGATGTTCGGAGTCTTGCGCCTGAGCTTGTCGCCGAGCCCGCCGAGCCCCCCGAGCTGGGCCGCGCCCGCCGTCGACACCCCGACGAACATCATGATCGCGAGGAGGCGGAAGAAGGAACGGAAACTCATGTCATCCCCCAGAAAAGACGAAGCAGCGCCGGACGGACCCCCCGCCGCGACTCTTCCCCGCTTGGTTACCGCGCCCCAAGCCGCTGCGCCATAGGGAAAAATCCCGGCGCTTGACCATGCGAAGCCGGAGTGCGCAAAGGCTCGGCAGGCTGTGGGGAGAATGACGATGCGGGCCTCGATCTGGACTGTCGCTCTGCTCGCGGTGGCGATGGGCGGCTGCGCGCGGACGGAGCGGCCGGGCGCCGCCGTCCCCTCGCCGGTTGCCGCCGGGCCAAGCGCCGCCTCTCCGTCCGTCGGCGTGCCGCCGATCCGATACACCAGCCGGACCCTGCCCAACGGACTGCGGGTCTACGCGCTTCGCGACACGGCGAGCCCCAACGTCTCGGTGCAGGTCTGGTACGATGTCGGCTCGCGCGACGATCCGCGCGGCCGATCCGGCTTCGCGCATCTGTTCGAGCATCTGATGTTCAAGGCGACGCGCAACCTCGTGCCCGAGCAGCTCGACCGGCTGACCGAGGATGTCGGCGGCTTCAACAACGCCTCGACCGACGACGATTACACCAACTATTACGAGGTCGTCCCCGCCAACCATCTCGAGCGGCTGCTCTGGGCGGAAGCCGAGCGCATGGGCTCGCTCGTCGTCGAGCCCGGCTATTTCGCGTCGGAGCGCGACGTCGTAAAGGAGGAGTATCGCACGCGGGTGCTTGCCCAGCCCTACGGCCGGCTGTTCCACTACCTCCCGCAAATCTCCTACGATGTTCACCCCTATGCGCGGCCGGGCATCGGCAGCATCGAGGATCTCGACGCCGCCACCATCGAGGACGTGCGCGCGTTCCACGCCACTTATTACCGGCCCGACAATGCGGTTCTGTTCGTCTCGGGCAATTTCGATCCGGCTGAGCTCGATCGGTGGGTGGACCGCTATTTCGCCCCGATCCCCCGGCCGGCCGGGTCGATCCCGCGCGTCACGGCGGAGGAGCCGGAGCGGACCCAGCCGCGGCGCTTCACCGTCTACGAGCCGAACACGCCGCTCCCGGCGGTGCTGCTGAGCTACCGCCTGCCGCCCGCCTCGCACGACGATGCGGCGGCGCTGGAGGTGCTCGACGGCATCCTCTCGACCGGCGAGAGCTCGCGCCTGCATCAGTCTCTCGTCTACCGGCAGCGCGTCGCGGCGCAGGCCGGATCCTTCCCCGGCTTCCGCCGCGGCCCCGGCATTCTCGCGGCATTCGCGATCCTCGCCAGCGGGCAGACGGCCGAGGCGGGCGAGGCGGCGCTGCGCGCCGAGATCGCCCGGCTGCGCGACGAGCTCGTGACCCCGGCGGAACTCGCCGAAGCGAAGAACGAGCTGCTGACCGGTGCGCTGCGCGAGCGCGAGACGGTCGACGGGCGCGCCTCCGCGCTCGCCGAAGCGGTGATCGTCGAAGGCGATCCGGCCGCCGCCGATCGCCGCCTCGCCGAGATCGCCGCGGTCACCCCGGAGGACGTGCAGCGCGTCGCCCGGCGATGGCTTCGCGACGAGGGCGCCGCAACGCTCGTCTACCTTCCCGAGGAATCGCAAGCCGGCGCCCGCGAGGACGAGATCCGGACCGCCGCTACCGTGCGGACGGCGCCGCTGGTGGCGCCGCCGAACGTGCGCATCGTCCAGCCGGCGAGCGAGGCGGAGCGGGTCGCGCCGCCGCCGCCGGGCCCCGCGATCGTCGCCGAGATGCCGCGGCCGGTCTCGCAGCGCCTGGCGAATGGAATGACGGTCGTCACCGTCCGCCGCGCCGGTCTTCCGCTGGTCAGCGCCTATCTCGTCGCGGGCGGCGGCTCGGCGCTCGATCCCGAGGGCCGTGCCGGCCGCGCGGCGCTCACCGCCGCCTTGATGTCCGAAGGCACCGCGACGCGCTCCGCGACGGAGATCGACCAGGCCGTCGAAGCGCTGGGCACGTCGATCGGAAGCGGCGCGGACTGGGACGGCGCCTCGATCGGCCTCACCGTCCGTACCGACAATATCGACGCGGCGCTCGGCCTCCTCGCCGACGTGGCGCGCAACCCGGCCTTCGCGGCCGATGAGATCGAGCGTCAGCGCGCGCAATCCATCGACGCGGTGCGCGTGGGGATGAGCGACCCTGCGACGGTCGCCGGAATGGCCGCGATGCGGGCACTCTTTGGCGAAGCGCCCTACGGTCATCCGGCTTCGGGCACCGAGCGCACGTTACGCGCGATCACCCGCGACGATATAGTCGGCGCCTATCGCGGCGTCTGGGGACCGCGCAACGCCACCCTCGTGCTGGCCGGCGACATCGAGCCGGCGGCTGCTTTGGCTCTCGCCGAGCGCCATTTCGGGTCCTGGAATGCGCCAGCGACGCCCGGCGCGGCGTCTCCGGCTGCTCGCTCGGCAAATGGCCGCCCCGGGGAGGTCATCGTCATCGACATGCCGGATGCAGGCCAGGCTGCCGTGGCCGTCACCCGCGGCACGCTCAGCCGCCGCGATCCGCGTTACTATCGGGCGCTGGTCGCCAATTCGGTGCTCGGCGGAGGCTATAGCGCTCGGCTGAACCAGGAGATAAGGATTCGCCGCGGCCTCGCTTACGGCGCGCGCAGCGGCATCGACGCGCGGCGCCTGCCGGGCCCCTTCTCGGCGACGACCCAGACCCGCAATGAGACGGCGCCCGAGGTGCTCGGACTGATCCTCGCGGAGATGCGTCGGCTGGGCGCGGAGCCGATCCCGGCGAGCGAACTCGACATCAGGCGCACGGTGATCCTCGGCAGCTACGGCCGCAGCGCGGAGACCACGACCGGCATTGCCGGCCTCGTGGCCGATTACGTCCTGCTCGGCGTCGGGCCGGAGGAAATCGCGCGCTTTCAGCGCTCGGTTCTCGCCGTCACGCCCGCCGAGGCCCAGGCGGCCGCCGCGCAGCTCCTCGCGCCCGACGGGGCGACGATCGTGATCGTCGGCGATGCGCGGCGTTTCCTCCCCCAGCTCCGCCGCGACCGCGCGAACGTGACGGTGATCCCGATCGCCGAGCTCAACCTCGACAGCCCCAGCCTGCGCTAACGCCGTTCGCGTCGAGCGAAGTCGAGGCGCCAAGCCGAGCGAAGCCGAGGCGCCTTTCCAAGGTAAGGGAAGCTCTCGCTGGGCTCGACAGCGGTCCTCGACCTCGCTCGGACCGACCGGAAGGCACGCGACCTATTCTATCCCCTTCAACCGCGCCGCGCGGCTTCCAAATGGCGTCTTATCTCGGCGTCGGACGGGGCGCCGCGCAGCGCGCGCTGGAGCAGCGCCAGTCCCTCCGCCCGCGCGCCGCTTCGGAACAGCACCCAGCCGAGCGTATCGGCCGTTCCCGGATTGCCGAGGTCCAGCTCCCAGGCGCGGCGGGCGAGCGGCACGGCCCGGGCGTGGTCGCCCTGTTCGGAATAAGCGAGGGCGAGGTTGTTGAGGATGGTCGCGTCGCGGTCTCCGAGCCGGCGGCGCAGGCCCTCGTAAATGCCGGTCGCCCCGGCCCAGTCGCGCACCTGCATGTAGCGCGCGGCGAGCAGGACGAGCGCAGGAACGTTGCGGGGATTCTGCTGCAGGAAGAGCTGAAGAACGCGGTCAGCCGCCGCCTGCTGACCGGAGCGCTGCAGCGCCTCGATCAGGCGCAGGGCGACCGGCTCGGTGAAGGCGAGGTTGGCCGCCTTGCGATACTCGTCGGCCGCGCCCGCATGGTCGCCCGCCAGGCCGCGCGCATCGCCGACCAGGACATGTGCGTCCGGGGCGCCGGGATGGCCGCGCTGCAGCGCCAGCGCCCGGTCGAGCGCCTCGGCGCCGAAGCCGCGCGCCAGCAACGCTGCGACCAGAGCCACCTCTGTCGGCGCGTCGCGGCGCTCGGCGGCCGCCCGGCGCAGCGCCGCGAGCTGTTCGTCGCTGACCGCGTCCATGTCGAGCGCGGCCGCCGCACGGCCCTGCGGAAGGGCCGCGCGGAACAGGAAGGCGGCCGCGGCTCTGGTGTCCCCCTGCCGCGCCAGCGCCCGGCCGATCAGGGACAGGCTGTAGCTGTCGGCATCGGCCCGCTCGGCGATCGGGCGAAGCGTGGCGATCGTGGCGGCCGCGTCGCCGAGGCGCCACTGCGCCGCCGCCAGCAGCCGCCGCGCCTTGCGGTTGGCCGGTTGCTGCTCGACGAGTCGCTCCAGCCGCCGCGCCGCCTGCGCGACGTTGCCGCTCTCGTAATCGATGGCGCCGCCGAGCAGCATTCCCGCCGGCGTTTCGTCGAACCGTCCTTCGGTGCGCTGCCAGATGGTCTGGGCGAGCTCGAACTCGCCGGCCCGGGCGGCCAGCATCGCCTGCAGGTAGAAGGCCATGGCGTTGCCGCTCTGGAGCGAGAGGACCCGCCGGGTATCGGCGAGCATCTCCTCCATCCGGCCGAGATCGGCCAGGGTCGCGGCGCGCTCGAGCAGGGTGATGACGTCGTCGGGATCGATCTCGAGCGCGCGGTTGAACCAGGGGAGGGCGCCTGAAAGGCCGTATTGGCTCCGGGTGAGCTCGCCGCGCAGCCGCAGCGCTTCGTCGTTGCGCGGGTCGAGCGCGACGGCCTGGTCGGCGGCCGCGATCGCGGCGGCGACGTCGCCGGTGGACCGGCGGAAGCCGGCAATGTCGGTCCAGACTTGGCTGTCGCGCGGCCCCAGCTCGGCGGCGCGGACGAATTCCGCAGCGGCGGCGCCCTCTTCGCCCAGCGCGAACAGGGAGCGGGCGCGGATCCGGGCCGCATAGGCCGCGTCGGGGCCCGCGGCTCCCTCGATCTCGGCGATCGCCCTGCGCGGCTCCCCCTGGAGCAGCAAGGCGTGGGCGAGAAGGGCGCGAGTCTCCGCTTGCGGCGCGCCGGCGTCGCGGGCGCGCCGGATTTCCGATTCTGCCGCGACGCCGTCGCCGAGCAGCAGGGAGGCGCGCGCCTGGGCCAGGCGGGCACGCAGGTCGCGCGGGTTGCCGTGGAGAGCGTTGAACAAGGCGGCCCGGGCGGCGCGCGGCCGGCCCTGCTCGAGTGCGGCGATTCCGCGGCTGTAATATTCCTCGGGCGTAGGCGTGGCCGACGCGCCCGAGCAGGCGGCCGTCGCCGCCAGCAGCAGGGCGAAGGGGGCCTGCCGCGCGCCTGTCACGGCTGCAGCCCATATTGCTTCAGCAAATCGTAGAGCGTCGGCCGGCTGATGCCGAGCAGCCGCGCTGCGCTCGAAATGTTGCTCTCGGTACGCGCCAGCGCCTGGCGGATAACGCGCCGGTCCGCCTCCTCGCGCGCGGCCTTGAGGTTGATCGGCAACTGATCGCCTTCCTTCGAGACCAGATCGAGATCCTCGGCGGTGATCAGCTTGCCGTCGGCCATGATCACCGCGCGCTTCATCCGGTTCTCGAGCTCGCGGACGTTGCCCGGCCACGGCCAGTCGTTGATCGCCTGCAGTGCGCCGGGCGAGAAGCCGCGCACGTTCGGGTTCATCTCGCGCGAGAAGAGGTGGAGGAAGTGCTTGGCGAGCAGAGTGGCGTCGCCGTGCCGCTCCGCGAGCGTCGGGATCCGCACGACGATCTCGGCGAGACGGTAATAGAGGTCCTCGCGAAACGTCGCGGCCTGGATCATCGCCGGCAGGTCCTGGTGCGTCGCGCAGACGATGCGGGTGTCGACGGCGATCCCCTTCCGGCCGCCGATCCGCTCGATCACCCGTTCCTGCAGGAAGCGCAGCAGCTTGACCTGCAGCGGCAACGGGATGTCGCCGACCTCGTCGAGGAACAGGGTTCCGCCATGGGCCTGCTCGATCTTGCCTTCGATGGTCTTGATCGCGCCGGTGAACGCCCCTTTCTCGTAGCCGAACAGCTCCGCCTCGAGCAGGTTCTCGGGGATCGCCGCGCAGTTGATCGCGACGAAGGCGCCGCCGGCGCGCCGGCTGGCGCGGTGCAGGCCGCGGGCGAGCAGCTCCTTGCCGGTGCCGCTGGCGCCGAGCAGCATCACCGAGACGTCGGCATTCGCCACCCGCTCGATGGTGCGAGCGACCTTCATCATTTCGGGCGCGGCCGTAACCATGGTGCCGAGCACGGTGCGGTCGGCGCCGACGTGGCTCTCCAGCCGGCGGTTTTCGGTTTCGATGCCGTGGAGCTGGAAGGCGCGGCGGACGATCAGGCCCAATTGGTCGATGTCGACCGGCTTCTGGTAGAAATCATAGGCTCCGGAGGCGATCGCCCTCAGGGCGCTTTCGCGGGCGCCGTGGCCGGAGGCGACGATCACCTTGGTCTCGGGCTTCAGCGACAGGATCGTCTCCAGCGTCGCGAAGCCCTCGCTGACTCCGTCCGGGTCGGGAGGGAGGCCGAGGTCGAGGGTGATGACCGGCGGCTCCTCGGAGCGCACCAGGGCGATTGCCGCTTCGCGGTCGGACGCGCAGATGACCTCGTAATCGTCATAGGCCCAGCGCAGCTGGCGCTGCAGCCCCTCGTCGTCCTCGACGATCAGCAATTTCGGCTTCGCTTCGGACGTCATGCGCATTTCCGTTCAAGCTGAGGGGCGAGGCTTTGCTCACCCAGCGGTAAAAAGACGGTGAAGCGGGAGCCATCGCCCTCGCGGCTTTGGACCTCGATCCGGCCGCCCATCGCCGCGACCAGCGACCGCGCCTCGTAGGCGCCGACGCCGAACCCGTTGTCCTTGGTGGAGGCGAAGGCCTGGAACAGGCGGGTCCGGACGAATTCGGGCGACATTCCCGGGCCGCGGTCGGCGACTTCGATCGCCGCCTCGCCGTCGACCAGGCCGAGCGAGATCCGGACCGGGACGCCGGCGGGGCTGGCGTCGATCGCGTTCTGGACGAGGTGCCCGAGCGCCTGCTCCAGCCGGCCGGGATCGGCGAGCGCGACGATGCGCGCGTCGCCGTCAAGTTCGACCGGGTGGGCCCGCCGCTTGGCGTCGGCGACGGCCGCGGCCACGGACTGCACCGCCACCGGCCGCGCCGGCTCGGCGTCGCGCCGGCTGCCGTTGGAGAGCCGCGCCAGCAATTCGTGCATCTTCCTGACCGAGCTTTGCAGCGTCGCGATCATGTCCGCGCGGAATTCCGGATTGTGCGCATGCCGCTCCGCATTGCGGGCTACCAGGCTGAGCTGGGAGACGAGGTTCTTGATGTCGTGCATGATGAAGGCGAAGCGGCGGTTGAACTCGTCGAAGCGCTGGGCGTCGGCCAAAGCGAGGTGGGACTGCGCCTCGGCTAGATAGGAGGCCGCCTGGATGCCGGCGGTCCGGAACAGGTCGAAATCCTCCCAGTCGAGCGGCCGCCGCACCGGGGGATGCTCGAGCAGCACCATCCCGACCAGCCGCTCGCCGTGGATCAACGGGACTCCCGCCCACAGCTCCGGAAGCGCGGCGATCCAGCCCGGCACCGGCACCGCCGTCGGGGCGCGCGCCGGCTCGCCGGGGAGCGGCGCCGAGAAGTCGATCACGTGGCCGGTCGCCGCGAGGAACCGCGCGAAGCGGCCGTCGTCGTCGCGGCCGGGCTCGGCGCGATGCTGCCAGTTCCAGCGCGCGGCGGGGCCCAGCCGGCCCTGCTCGTCGGCGAGCAGCAGCAGCCCGCCCGGCGAGCCGGCAATGTCGGCGAGCGCCTTCACCACCCGTTCCTCGATCCGGCCGCCCTCCTCGCCGGCGCGCCCGACCGTGTGGGTGAAGCGCAGCCACTCGCCGCGATAATCGTAGCGATGCTGGAAGAAGTGCTTGGAGACCATCACCCGCACCCAGGCGCGGGCGCGGCCGGAGGGGAGCAGGATCAAGGCCGCGACGGTCATCGCGAAGATCAAAGCGACCTGGCCGAAGCGCGCCCAGTCTCCGCCGGCGAACTCCATCGCCCGCGTCGCCGACATCATCACGATCAGATAAGCGAGGATGGCGAGCATCGACAGCGACTGGAAGGTCGCCGCGCGGGAGAGCTGCATCTTCCAGTTGGCGTTGCGCCGGCTGGCGAGCGCGAACAGGGGCACGATCATCGACAGGATCGCGCCGCGCATCGCGAACAGCTCCGAGGCCGGCGAGCGGGTCAAATAGGCGGTGGTATAGAGGTGCAGGTCGTAGGCCCACATCGCCGCCAGCGCGATCGCGGGCAGCTTCATCCCCCAGCGCGAACCGGGCGCCGCCTGGCCGTAGAGATTGTGGACGAGGACGAGCGCGCCCGCGGCGATGGTGAGGCCGATGATGTGCTGGGTGGCGGTGAGCGCGGCGAGGACCGGCGGCACCTCGGCGAACTCGGCCGAGACGCCGGCGATGACGATCTGCAGCCCGACCACGCCCGCCACCGCGGCATAGACCGATTTGACCGCGCGCTGGCGGCGGTCGTCCTCGGCGCCGTGCATGATCCCGTACATGAAGGCCAGGAAGGCGAGGTTGCGCCCGCTCTCCGAGAAGCTGGCGAGGACGTAATGCGGCCCCTCGATCGCGACGAAGATCGACCAGACCGACACGACCGCGAAGGCGGTGACCAAAGGCCGGTTGCGCGGGTCGCCGTTCCAGTGCCTGAGCTGCCAGATGGCGAGCGCGCCGTAGAGCGCGGCGGCGAGCGCGTGGCTCCACAGCTGGAGGAAGCCGGCCATCAGCGCGCGCCCTCCGGCCACAAGACGACCCGCAGCGTCTGCAGCAGGATCAGCACGTCGAGCATCGGCGAGTAGTTCTTGGCGTAATAGAGATCGAGCTCGAGCTTCTGGCGCGCATCCTCGACCGACGCGCCGTAGGGATAGTTGATCTGCGCCCAGCCGGTGATGCCCGGCTTCACCATGTGGCGCTCGGCATAATAAGGCAGGCGCGCCTCGAGGTCGGCGACGAATTGCGGCCGCTCGGGACGCGGGCCGACGAAGCTCATGTCGCCCTTCAGCACGCTCCACGCCTGCGGAAGCTCGTCGATCCGGAGCTTGCGGATCACCGACCCGACGCGGGTGACGCGCGGATCGTCCTTCTGCGCCCAGACCGCCTTGCCGCCGACCTCGGCGTCCTCGCGCATCGAGCGCAGCTTCAATATGTCGAACGGCACCCCGTAGAGGCCGACGCGGCGCTGGCGAAAGAAGGCCGGGCCCCTGCTCTCGAGCTTCACCGCGATCGCGGTGAGCGCGATCAGGGGCGCGGTCAGGATCAGGATGGCGGTGCTGACAGCGACGTCGAACAGCCTCTTGGCGATCGACGACAGGCGCCGGGCGGCCGAGAAGCCGTCCGAGAAAATCAGCCAGCTGGGATTAAGGCTGTCGAGGTCGACGCGGCCGGTCTCGCGCTCGAGGAAGGTCGAGAAATCGATGACCTCGACGCCGGTGGTCTTGGCGCGCAGCAGGTCCGAGAGCGGCAGCGCGTTGCGCCTTTCTTCCAGCGCGAGCACGACTTCGGAGGCGCGCAGCCGCAGCAGGTGGTCGGCGAAGTTGCGGATGCCCTCGCGGTTGGTCGCGCGGGCGACCGCGACCGGCCCGTCGTTCATCGCGACGAATCCGGCGATGGTGAAGCTCGCCCCGTCCCGCCGCGCGAGCGCATCGATCCGCGCCGCCTTGGCGCCGGCGCCGAGCACCAGCACCCGCCGCTTGAAGGTCTCGCCGCCGATCGCCCGGCTGAGCAGCAGCCGCGCGCCGGCGAGCAGGACGATCGCGAAGCCGCTCGCATAGAGCAGGTTCGAGCGCCAGAATCCGATCCCCGGGAAGAGGAAGAAGACCAGGCTGAGGAAGAGGATGCCGAGCGCGAGCGCGACCAGCAGCCGCGCCGTGGCGATGCGTAGCGACAGCAGGGCCTCCGAGCGGTACATGCCGACCGCGACCATCGCCAGCTGCACCGAGGCGGCGAAGGCGGCGAGGCTGGGCAGCCGCGCCGCCTCGGGATCGACCTCGCCGCCGAGCTGCCAGATCCGCGTCAGCCAGCCCGCCTCGGCCGCGCCGAGCAGCAGCAGGAAATCGAGCAAGGCGAGCGTCAGCACCCAGTGCGGCACATAATGTTTGAACAGCCGGATCACGGACGCGCCGCCTCCTCGCGGCGCGGGGCCGCGCAGGGGCGCTTCAGACGCTCCGCTGTAAGCTTCTCCGACACGCCCCCGGCTGTCGCAGAATTTGACAAACAAAGCGTGAAAGGGGGCGGGAGCGCGGGGTGCGGGCGGGGTTAGCGCAAGTTCAATCTTGGGGGCGGCGCGCGACTTGGGAGCCACAAGGTTGCGACAGGCGGGCGACCTAGTGTCCACGGGAAAACAGGGACAGTATACATTTAGCTGCCTTCGGTCGCTCGTCGCGCATGCCTCCGGGAGGCTAAAATGTATACTGTCCGTGCTTTCAGGCCGCGATCGGCAGAGGCGGCTCTGCGCTGCTTCCCGGCTCGCCAGCCGGCATCGACTGCTCGCTGTCGGTAGGCAGCGTGGCGAACTGCCGGCGGCTGATTCCGGACAGATCGAGGGCCAGGCGGGACTTGAAGGCCGGAATCCTGTTCACGATCCTCAGCAGGAGGTTGCGGAGCAGGCGGAGAGGGGCGGAGCGCAGGGTCGCCATGCCGGTCAGCCGGCCGGCAAGGGCGAGGACCTGCGCGGCCGCTGGGCGGCGCGTTGCGGCATAATCGTCGAGGATCGAATCGGGACCGCCCTCCCCGACGACCTGGGCGAGCGCACGGCCGAGGAGGACCGCGTCGACGATGCCGGTGTTCATTCCCTGACCGCCGGCGGGGCTGTGGACGTGGGCGGCGTCGCCCATCAGCAGGAACGGGCCCTTGCGGTAGGTGTCCGCCAGGCGGTGGTGGACGCGAAAGCGGGAGCTCCAGACGATTTCGTCGACCCGGCAGCGGCCGCCGGTCGGGCCGCGCGCATCGAGGAGCTGCTGGATGAAGGCGCCGGACGGCGCCTCGGGCGCTTCGTCGACCGTGGCGACGATCCGAAAGCTGCCGCCCGGCAGCGGCGCGACCACGGCGAGACCCGCCGCCGAGAAGAAGAGCGAAACCTCGCCGGCGCCCAGCGGCCAGCGCATGCGGACGTCGGCGAGCACGAACGACTGGCCGTAGGCCTCGCCGGCGAAGCCGATGCCGGCCGCGGTGCGGACCAGGCTGTGCATGCCGTCGCCGCCGACGACGTAGCGGGCGTCGACGATGCTCTCTCCCGCGGGGGTCTGTAGCCGCACCCGGGCACCGGGCCCCTTCGGTTCGGCCGCCAGCGCCCTCGTGCTGCGCACGATGCGTCCGCCGAGCGCGGCGAGACGCTCGGCGAACACGGCCTCGGTGGTCGATTGCGGCACCATGAGCAGCGACTTGTATTCGGAAGGGAGACCCTCGAAGCCGATGGCGAGGAGCGGCCGGTCGCGGTCGCGGACGACGAAGCGGGAGAGCGATATTCCTCGTCCCAGCAGCGTATCGGCGACGCCGATCGAGGCCAGGGCCTCGAGCGTGTGGGCGTGGACGACCGCGGCGCGCGAAGTGCCCTCGCCGCGCGGACGCTCGTCGATCAGCAGATGGTCGATTCCGGCCTGGCGGAGGGCGATGGCGAGGGCGAGGCCGGTGGGGCCGGCGCCGACGATGAGGATTTCGGTTCGATCGGGCAGCATGGCGCGGTTCCTTTTTATCAACACGCGTTGACTAAATCCACCGCTTGCCTTTGTCAACAGGTGTTGGCAAATAATGTCGATGGCCCGTTCACCGCGCAGCACGCCCAAGTCCCTTCGCACCCGGAAAGCGATCGAGGAGGCGGCGCGGGCCCTGTTCGCGCAAGACGGCTATGACGGCACGACGGTCCGGGACATCGCGGCGCGCGCGGCGATCGATCCGGCGATGGTGATCCGCTATTTCGGCAGCAAGGATGCGCTCTTCGCCCGGGTGGCGGAGCCGCGTCTCGGCCTTCCGGACCTGACCCAGGTCGACCGCGCGGCGATCGGCGAGACCCTGGTCGGGCACTTCCTCGACCAGTGGGAAGGCAAGCAGGGCGGTCTTCCGGTCCTGCTGCGCTCGGCGGCGTCGAACGAGGACGCGGCCGCGAGGCTGCGCGACATCTTTGCCGCCCAGGTCGCGCCGCTGATCGCTCCCGCGGGATCCGCGGCGACGGCGCCCCGCCGGGCGGGCCTGGTCGCGACGCAGCTGCTCGGCCTCGCCCTCACCCGCTACGTCCTGAAGCTCCCTCCGGTCGTGGAGATGCCGCGCGAGCTGATCGTCCGCGAGATCGGCGCCGCCGTCCAGCGCTACGCCACCGGGCAGTAATTGTCCCCAGGCGTCAGGTCGCGATAATTATCGCCAGGCCGATCGCGGCGAGGACCGCGCCGCCGATCGCGCAGATCAGCAGGTTCGACGTGACGTGGTCCGGCTCGAGCACGCTCTGCTGCGGGTCCTGCGGGTCGTAGCGGAGCATGCTGGTCGATCCGGGCGCGTAGCCGGACCATCTTCTGCGCCGCGGCGCGGGTCTGCGTGCCGACGAAGCCGAAGCGCAGGCGCTCGCCTTCATAGTGGCGGTCGCCGACGGCGAAGCGGTAATGGACCAGGGGGACCCAATAAGCGGCGCCCCCGCGTCTCGCCACGCGCACGTCGGTGGCGAGGATCGTCGCGGGCGCGATCGCCCAGCGGCCGGCGGCCTGCCCCAGCGCGAGGGCCTTGGAATGGCCGAGCCAGCCGTAAGCCGCCGCCGCGACGCCGAGGAGAAGAACGAAGATGCCAAGGCCGGCCATGCGTCGCTCCCGTGGTGGAGGGGAAGCAAGGCGCCGGATCGTCGGCGAAGTAAAGCGATAGCAGAGCAGGTGGGGACAGTTACCAGTAACTGTCCCCGCGGGCGGTGGGGACAGTTACTGGTAACTGTCCCCGGTCAGGCCGCGGTCAGGCCGCTGTCCCCGGTCAGGCCGGCTGCGCCGCCGCAGCGAGCCGCACCGGGGGGCGCTTGCCGGCATTCCAGCCGGCCCAGCTGGTGAGCGCGCCGGCCGCGAAGCCCGCGGCGAGCACCGCCGGGGTCGGCAGGTAGCGAGGAAGGTGAGGGCCGAGCGGACGATCGCCAGGTCGCCGAGCTGGCCCATCGCCACCATCTGGGCGGCGATGAACAGTCCTGCGACCAGGAAGGGCTGCCCGCGCTCGCCGACCGGCCAGCGCACGATCAGCGCGAAAGCGAGCCCCGTCGCCATCGCCGAGACGATCGTGCGGCCTCCTCCCGCCTTCCAAGCGCGTCGGCGACCGCGTAGGAATGTCCGGGGGGAGAAAGCAACGATGAGGTTCACGCTTGGTCTGGCGATCGTCGCCTGTCTGACGGGCGCGGCGTCGACCGCGCAGACCGCGCCCGACGCGCGGATCTTCCCGGTCCGGCCGATCGCCGAGCGCGGAGCCGCGGGCGAGAGCCTGAATTTCGACGTCATCCTCCGCAACGGCCATGCCTTCGCGATCGAGCTGGCGGAGCTCGAGGTCGATTTCCTCGATGCGGAGGGCGGCGTGCTGATCAGCCGCCGGGTGGACCGCAACGGCGGCGCGCCCTCGATCGCGACGCTCGGCGAGCGGGTGATCGCGCCGGGGTCGGAGGCCTTGTTCTTCAACCCGTTCCCGGCGCCGCCGCCGGACGTCCGGGCCCACCGGGTGCGGGTGCGCGCGGCCTTCCGCCGGGTCGAGGGCGAAGGCGCGGTGCCCGACGTCGTCGCCGAGGCCGAGGTCAGGCGGGACGCGCGGCCGCGCCTGATGCGCTTTCCGCTCGCTGGGCGCGTGCTGGTCTGGGACGGCCACGACGCGCTGTCGCACCATCGGCGCTGGAACTACGCGCACCCGTTCCTGCGCAGCCTCGGCTTCAACTCCAATGCGATGCGCTATTCCTACGATTTCGTCCCCGTCGACGAGGAGGGGCGGATGACCCGCGGCGAGCCGCGGTCGAACGCGGACTATGTCGGGTTCGGCGCGCCTATCCGCGCCACCGCGGCGGGGCGCGTCGTCGCCGCCGTGTCGCACAGGCCGGACGACGGCAGCTTCGATCCTGCGGAGAGCGTTGCCGATCCCAACGCCTTGCTCGGCAACCATGTCGTCATCGACCATGGCGACGGGTCGTTCAGCATCTTCGCCCATGTCCGGCAGAACAGCGTCAGGGTTGAGGTCGGGCGCCGGGTGGACGCGGGGGACGTGATCGCGCAGATCGGGTCGTCGGGAAGCTCGCTCTTCCCGCACCTCCATTACCAGCTGGTCGACGCGCCGACGATGCGCGGCGAAGGCCTGCCGAGCTATTTCCGCGGCATCTCGCTGCGGCGGGGCGGGGCGACGCGGCCGGCGCCGCACGGCCGGGTCGACAGCGGCGACGTCGTCGTCAGCCGCTGAGACGGGGACAGTTACCGGTAACTGTCCCCTCTCCCCCTGAGACGGGGACAGTTACCGGTAACTGTCCCCTCTCCCCTCAGACGATGATGAAGTCGTCCGTCGTCAGCGGCGGAACGCCGTAGAGCGTGACGATGTGGACCGCCGCCGACGCGCCGGCTCCGTCCTGATCGAAGAAAAGCCTGCCATCGTCCGTATCGTAGAGGAACTGCGCTTTGGTCCCCGACGATTGCGGGTTCGAATTGGCGACGAGCTGGTCCGGCGTCAGCGGGCCGTCGAGGTTGCGGAACGGCCGCGCGACCGACAGCTGCTCCTCGAATTCCAGCTTGTCCTCTCCCGGCGTGAAGTCGAAGATGAAGTCCGCTGGCTCGTCGATCCGCACGTAGCGGAAGCGGTCGTCGCCGAGGCCGCCTTTCAGAAAGTCGGTCTCGGCGCGCGCCTCGAGGCTGTCGTCGCCGCCGTTGGCGAACAGCAGGTCGGTATCGAAATTGTTGAAGACGCTCGTGGCGGCGTCGCTGCTCGCGACGATTTCCATGCCGCGCGAATCGAGGTCGAAAGACGTCTTGTAAGGGCCCACAAGCGGATAGCCGGCGATGCTTCCGCCTCCGAAGGTGGTGTCGAAGTCCTGGGCGCGCTCGGGATTGATCAGCACGAAGGACCGCTCCTGCCCGTCGATCGTCCAGGTGTATTCCAGGTTCTGGCCGATGCGCTTGACGTTGAAATCCTCGAAGACGGTCGTCGGCGTCGTCGCGAAGTGCAAAGTAAATGACTTGTCGCCCTGCGGCACCGGCGGCTGCCAGGACGAGGTGCGGGCGCCGAGCGGATCGACCGTGAACGTCCCCGTGGAGAGGGTCGAATCGAAATAATCGGTGCCGTTCATGATCATCTCGACGCTGTGGGTCTGGCCCTGCGCCTCATAGTTGATGACCGCGTTGCCCGCGGGGCCGTAGACGTCCTTCGCGGGGAGCCAGACGAGCATGCCGTCGGCGATCTGCTCGTAGGTGATCACCGTCCCGTCCGCGATGGCGAAGGGGGAATTCCCAAGCACCAGGGTCCCCGCCGTGGCCGGCGAGCGCGAGATGATGGTGATGCCGCCGCTGATGTCGCCGTCGAAATCGGCGAGCGTCAAAGTGTGGCTGGTGTCCTCGACCAGGACGATCTGGTCGGCGTCGACGAGGCGGCCCTCCTTCACTCCGAACAGGAGATAATGGTAGACAGCGCCGCCGGGATCGTCGGCGAAAAGCGCGGCGAGATCGGGGTTGAGGGCCAGATATTCCTCGGTCGAGAAGCCCGTCGTCTCGCGCCCCTCGGCGAAGCCGTGGTTGATGTAATGGGTCGTCAGCGCGCGCGTGTCGGCCCCGTAGGCCGAAGCGACGTCCGGATTCGAGGCTCCGTAGATCAGCGGATCGAAGCGCATCGGATCGCGACCCTCGGCCTGACCGAAATCCCGCCAGTGGACGAAGCCGGCATTCTCGTCGGTGCCGAAGGCGGCGATCAGGTCGGAATAAGAGGCGATGTAGCGCAGAGCGTCGAAGGTCGGCTCGGGAGGAGCGGTGGCGCGCCCTTCGCCGAAGCCGGTCTCGATATAGTGGATCGTCGCCCGCACCGGCTCGCCGCCGAAGCCGAGCGCCCTCAGGTCGACGTTCGCGGCGACATATTGCTCGGGGTCGAACAGGTCGATGTCGCGGCCTTCGTGGTAGCCGTAATTGATGTAGTGGACGGTCAGCGCGCCGGTGTCGGTGCCGAACGCCTGGATGAGGTCGCCGTGGGATGCGCCGTAGATCAACGGATCGAACAGGAAGGGGTCGCGGCCCTCGAACTGGCCATATTGCTCCCAGTGCCTGCGCCCGGCCTCGGCGTCGGCGCCGAACGCCTCGATCAGGTCGCCATAGGAGGCGATGTAGCGCAGGGGATCGAATTCGTCCGGCATGACTCACTCCTACATTTCGATTAAGCAATGCACATCGGCCCGATGCGCGCCGACGTCAAGTCCGCGGCACCGGCCCTGAATCCTCAAACCACTGCGAAACAAGAGGATTTGGGCCCGCGCCCGTTTACCGCCCCGGCCCCGAGCTCGCGCGGAGCGCCGCGCCGGCCCGGTCCGCGACGAGCGGGAACAGGCTTAGCAGGACGAGCGCCGCGATCAGCCCGGGCGAGAGGATGTCGCGGACCCCGGTGAGCGTGGCGAGCCGGGTGCCGGCGTCGACATAGATGAAGGTCGCCGGCGACAGGCCGACCAGGGTCAGCGGCACATAGGCGCGCAGCTTCATCCGCGTGATCCCCATTGCCAGGTTGACCAGCCAGTAGGGGATGAGCGGGTTGAAGCGCAGAGCGAGCAGGTAGAAGGCGCCGTGGCGCTCGAAGCCGCGGTCTATCGGCGCGAGCCGCGCCCCGAACCGCGCCTCCACCCAGTCGCGCAGCGCCGTGCGCGCCGCGAGGAAGGCGATGGTCGAGCCGCAGGCCGAGGCGGTGAGGACCAGAGGAAACCCCGTCCAGAAGCCGAACAAGGTGCCGGCGGTGAGACCGATGATCGGTGCCGCCGGGAAGCAGCAGGCGGTGGCGACGAGGGTGATCAGGAAGAAGCCGCCGAGCGCCGGCAGCGGCCGTTCCGCGGCCCACGCGGCGAGCGCGTCGCGGCTCTCCTTCAGCCGGGAGAGGGAGAACCATTCGCCGTAGAACAGGGCAAGCGCGATGGCGCCGGCGACGACGAGCAGGAAGACCAGGCGGACGATGTTGCGGCGATTCACCCGTCCCCCTTATCCTCCCCGCGCGAAGCCGTTACCCTGCGCGTCGACGGCTGCGCAACCGTGGAACGCTCGTGCTCGATACGCTTCTTCTCCTGTCCGCGCTCCAGGCCCAGCCGGCGGCCCCGCCCCAGGCGGAGGAAGGGCCGGCGATCGTCGTCACCGGGACGCGGCGCGGCCGATGCCGCGTTCGCCTCGCCGCGCGGACCCTTTCCGACCGCGAGCTCGCCGCCCACGCCCGGGAATGGGCGGCGCTGGGGCGCCCGGTCCGGGTCATCCGCCCGGCAGGCGCGGACTATCGCTGCCTCGCGCGGATCGCCTTCCGGCTGCAGGACCGCGGCGTCCGCCTGATCCACTTCGTCGACCCGCCGGAGCCGCCGCGGCAGCCCTGATCCGGGCTCAGCCGGGCCGGCGGCCGCGCGGCTTCCTCGGCTTCCACACCACCTTCTGCCCCTTGGGGACGTGCCACTTGCCCGACGGCGTGCGCACGAGATCGGCCTCGCAGCGCAGGCAGCGGGTGAAGAAATAGCCGCGGTTCCACACCTCGTCGGGTGCGGGGCGGTGCATACCGAGGCGGCAGAGGAGGTTGGCGGCGCCCATCGCCGGCGAGGCTAAGCGCGCGCGGCGGCGGCTTCAAGCGCGCCCGGTCGCGCGTGCCGGATCGGGACTACCAGTCGGCGCCTTTGACCATCGCGAGCAGCGCCCCGCTCGCATAGGGCTTGGTGAAGAAGAGGGCGCCTTCCGGATAGTCCTCGGGCGGCGGCCGGTGCGCGCCGGAGACGATCAGCAGCCTCACCTCCGGCCAGCGTTCGGCGACGGCGCGGGCGAGATCGAGCCCGCCGCGATCGTCGGCGAGGCTGATGTCGGTGACCAGGACCGCCGGCAGCGGGCCCGCGAGGAGGGCTTCCATCGCTTCGGCGGCGGTGCTGGCGCGGCGGACGTCGCAGCCGCCGTCGGAGAGCAAGGCGGCGGTCGCGTCGAGCACGATCGGGTCGTCCTCGACGAGCATGATGGGAATCGACGCGGACATCGACGGAACCCCTGTTCGATCCGCTCCAAAGCGCGCGCGCCGCCGCGTCGGTTCCGCCCGGCGAAGCGGCTCGTCGCATTTTTGCCGCGCACACGGGTGTTGCGCCGGAGCCATATCCCTCTATTGCTCTCGCCTCCAACAGGGGGACCTCGATGAGAAGCTTCATGATTTTCGGCGCGCTGGTCGCGTCGGCGCTGGCGACTGCCGCTTTTGCGGCCCAGCAGGACTTCGCGATCGTCAACAATACGGGGCAGGCGATCCTGACGCTCAACGTCTCGCCGTCCGACGAGACGAGCTGGGGGCCGGACATTCTCGGCGTCGAGATCCTCGCCGCGGGCGAGCGCGCCGACGTCAGCTTCGAAAACGAAGAAGAGCGCTGCGAATGGGACATCAGGGTCACCTACCAGGACGGCGACACCGGCGCTTGGCAGGGCATCAACCTGTGCGAGACCACGACGGTTACGCTGACCGCGGAATAACCGCTCGGGGGCGCTCAATTGCCGAGGCCTGCGCCGCGCGTTAACAAGGCGGGCGGTCAATCAGGGGGAATGCGGGTGGGCGCCACCGACAGTGCCTTTTCGGGGTCGATTCCGGCTCTCTACGACCGTTGCCTCGGGCCTTTATTGTTCGAGCCCTATGCGCGCGATCTCGCCGAGCGGGTTGCGGCGATCGCGCCGCGGCGCATCGTGGAGACCGCGGCCGGCACCGGCATCGTCACCGCCGCGCTCGTCCGCGCCGTGCCCGACGCCGAGATCGTGGCGACCGATCTCAACCAGGCGATGCTCGACGTCGCTTCCGAGCGCGTCCTCTCCCCGGCGGTGAGCTTTCGCCAGGCCGACGCCCAGGAGCTGCCTTTCGCGGATGGGGGGTTCGATCTCGTCGTCTGCCAGTTCGGCGCGATGTTCTTCCCGGACCGGATCGGCGCCTATCGCGAGGCGCGGCGGGTGCTGAAGCGCGGCGGCCTGTTCCTGTTCAACGTCTGGGACGGGCTCGAGGCGAATCCGGCGTCGGACGCGGCGGCGAAAGCGGTCGCCGCCCTGTTCCCGGACGACCCCCCGTCCTTCCTCTCGCGCGTGCCGTTCGGCTATCACGACCCGCTGCGGATCGAGAAGGACCTGTTCGCCGCCGGCTTCGACGAAGTGGCGGTGGAGACGGTCGCCGCGCACAGCCGCCTCGCCGACGCCCTCGACGCCGCGACCGGCCTCTGCATGGGCACCCCGCTCCGCGCCGAGATCGAGGCGCGCGCGCCCGAACGTCTCGAAGAGGCGCGCGATGCCGCCGCGGCCGCGCTCGCGGACCTCGCCGGCGCGGACGTGCCGATGTCGGCCCTGGTGGTCAGCGCCCGGAGCCTCTGACCGGCCAACCGAAAATCGAGCGAGTCCGCGGCTTGCGCCCGCCCGCTGACGGACGGTAGACCGGCGCGGCGGAGAAGGGGTCGCTGCTTGCCCGAGCTGAAAGCGTTTTTGGAAGGCGGGGGCGAAGCCGGCGCCCTCATCCGCGCGCACGGCTGGGATTCGACCCTGCTCGGCCCGATCCGCGAGTGGCCGCAGTCGCTGCGCTCGTCGCTCGGCATCGCCCTGCGCTCGCCGACCGCATCCGCGGTGTTCTGGGGCCCCGACCACGTCTTCCTCTACAACGACGCCTGGGCCTCGCTGCTCGCCGGCGGCCGCCATCCCTGGGCGCTGGGGCGGCCGGCGCGGGAGGTGCTGGCCGACATATGGCCGGCGCTCGCGGGACAGTTCGCCGGCGTCCTGCGCAACGGCAAGGCCGTGAACCGGATCGACGAGCTGCTCGTCCGCAATCTCGGCGGCGAGACATTCGACAGCTATTGGAGCTATTCGCTGCTGCCGGTGGCGGGCGAGGACGGACGCATCGCCGGAATCCTTGCCCAAGTCCGCGAGAGCACTCCGTTCGTGCTGCGCGGCCGCCGCGAGGCGCTGATGCTGCGCATGGCGGAGCGCCTGCGTCTCGTGGGCGATCCCGATGCGATCCTCGAGGCGGCGCTCGAGCTGGTCGGCGAGGAGGTCGACGCCGCCCGGATCGGCTATGCCGAGTTCGACGAGGAAGCGGGGACGATCTCGATCCTCGGCTGCGCGGTGAAGCCGCCCCTTGCGGACAATAAAGGCACGTTTCCGACGCCCGATTTCGGGCGCGACATAGGCGAGGACCTGCGTGCCGGGCGGACGATCCGGATCGACGATTCCGCCCGCGATCTCCGGCTCGAGGACCCGCGGGTCCGCAAGACCTATGCCGCGCTCGGCGTCGCTTCCGCTTTGGTCGTTCCGATCGTCAGCGGCGAGCGTTTCCGGGCGATGCTCTTTGCCCATCATCACGAGCCGCGGCGCTGGATGGACCACGAAGCGGCTCTGCTCCGCCAGGCGACCGAGCATGTCTGGCGCGAGATCAGCCGCGCCCGCGCCGAGGCCGAGCTCCGGCGCAGCGAGGAGCGCTACCGGCGGCTGTTCGAGCAGGCCAACGACCTCATCGTCCTGGCGACGCTCGATCAGGTGATCACCGACGTCAATCCGGCCGCGGCGGCGGCGATCGAGATGCCGCCCGACGAGATAATCGGCCATTCGATCGCGGACTTCCTCGCTCCCGGCCAGTTCGACCAGGCGAAGCGCATGCTGCAGCAGAAGATCGAACATGGCGGCACCACGCAGCACGAGCTGATCATCGTCTCGCGCTCCGGCAGGAGGCTGAACTGGGACATCAACTCGACCCTGACCCTCGACAAATCGGGGAACCCCATCGGCCTGCACGCCATCGCCCGCGACGTCACCGAGCGGCGGCGCGCCGAGGAGCGGCAACGGCTGCTCGTCAACGAGCTCAACCACAGGGTCAAGAACACGCTCGCCCTGGTCCAGGGCCTCGCGCTGCAGAGCTTCAAGGACGGCCGCGACATGGCCGAAGCGCGCGCGGCGTTCCAGCTTAGGCTCGCCGCTCTCGCCGCCGCCCACGACCTCCTCACCCGCGAAAGCTGGGAGGGCGCGACGCTCGAGGCGCTCGCCGCCGAGACGCTCGGCCTGCACGACGGCGGCGAGGCACGGATCGCCTGGCAGGGTCCGCCGGTCCGGCTCAACCCGAAGGCGGCGGTGTCGCTGGTCATGGCGCTGCACGAGCTGTGCACCAACGCGGCCAAATACGGCGCGCTGTCGGTTCCGGGCGGCCGGGTGGAGGTCGGCTGGTCCGTCGACGGCGACCTGCTCACCATCCTGTGGCGCGAGCGCGGCGGGCCGCCGGTGCGCCCGCCCGAGCGGCGCGGCTTCGGCTTCCGGATGATCGAGCGCGCGCTCGCCGCCGACCTCGACGGCTCGGCCAGGCTCGACTTCGAGCCGGAGGGCCTCATCTGCCGGATCGAGGCCTCGCTCGCCGATGCCGCCACGCGCGGCGAAGCGCCATGACCGGCGCCCTGCGCATCCTGCTCGTCGAGGACGAGCCGATCATCGCGATGACCGCCGAGGACATGCTCGACGCGATCGGCTGCGCGGTGGTGGCGAGTGCGGCGACGCTCGAGGAGGCGCTGGCGGCGAGCGCGCGCGGCGGCTTCGATCTCGCCATGCTCGACATCAACCTGAACGGCGTCCAGAGCCTTCCCGTCGCCGACCTGCTCAAGCAATTGGGCAAGCCCTTCATCTTCACCACCGGCTACGGCGCGGACGGCTGCGGCCCGCACACCGACGTCCCGCTCGTCGCCAAGCCATACCGTATCGTCGATCTCGAGGCCGCCATCGCCCGCGCCATCGGCGAAAGGCGATGAAGGGGGTCGCCGCCCTGCTGCTCGCTTTGCTGCTGTGGAGCTGCGGCGGAGAGCCGGCCGCGCGCGCCGTGGCCCAGGTGCCGCCCGAGCGGATCGGCACGGCGGTGTTCGCCGGCGGCTGCTTCTGGTGCACCGAATCCGATTTCGAGCATGTGGCGGGGGTGATCGACGCGGTCTCGGGCTATACCGGCGGCCGCACGGCGAACCCGACCTACGAGACGGTCTCGGCCGGCGGCACCGGCCACTACGAAGCGGTCCGCGTCCGCTTCGACACCGCCCGCACCAGCTACGCCGCGCTCGTCCGCCATTTCTTCCGGACCGTCGATCCGACCGACGCCGGCGGCCAGTTCTGCGACCGCGGCGAGAGCTACCGCACCGCGATCTTCGTCGCTGGCGACGACCAGCGCCGCGCCGCCGAGGCGGCCAGGGCCGAAGCCGACCGCGTGCTCGGCGGCCGCGTCGTCACCCCGATCCTCCCGCTCGGCCGCTTCACGCCGGCCGAGGACTATCACCAGGATTATTACCGCCGCCACCCGATCCGCTACCGTTACTATCGCGGCCGCTGCGGCCGCGACGCGCGCCTGCGCGAAGTCTGGGGCGGCTAGCGCGGAGCGGGGCCCTCGGAGGCGGCGAGGCCGCGAACCGACAGCAGGCGACCGGGAGCGAGTTCTAGCGCAGTGCGGAAGGCGGAGGCCGCGTCGCTCCGACGGCCGAGACGGAGCAGCTCCTCGCCGAGCAACTCGAAGCTCGGCTTCTCGACGAGAGGCGGACCGAACTCCGCCGGCATCGTGCGCTCGGCCTCGGCGGCGCGGCGCAGCGCGGCCAAGCCGGGCTCGAGGCGGCCGGCGCGCAGCGCCTCGATCCCCTCCGCCTGGTCGAGCACGACCGCCCGGCGGCGGGTGGCGTAGGGCGGCTCCGGTTCGGCGCCTGCGGCCTGAGACAGAGTCCGGTCGGCCTCGATCAACCGCGCTCGCGCCGCACGGACGCGGCTCGCATCGCCTCCTGCGGCGAGCAGATCGGCATAGGCCATGGTGAAACGTGCCCCGGCGTGCGCCTCGGCGAGCGCAGACGACGTTTCCGGACCGATCGGCCGGGCGCGTTCGATTGCGACGCGGATCGCCATGTCTGCCGCGGAAAGCGCCGGCGTCCCGTTGGGGCCGCTGGCGCCGAGCCCGCCGGGCTGCGCCCGGGCCTGGTCGAAGCAGGCCGTCGAGGCGGCGGAGGCGTCGTCGTAGCGCTCGGCCTGGAGGAGGCCGTAGACCAGCCATTCGTTGTAATGGCCGCAGGCGACGTCCGGCCGGCCGGCGGCGCGGCGCAAGGCGTCGACCGCGGCGTCCGCTGCGATATTGGCCTCGATCACCTCGCCCCACATGCCGAGCGCGAGGAAGATGTGCGAGGTCATGTGCCGCGCGTGCGGCGCGTCCGGTGCGACGTCGCCGTAGCGGCGCGCGGCCCTGAGGCCGAGCGGGGCGTGGGTCGGGTCGTCATAGCTGTGGATGAGGTAATGCAGCACGCCCGGGTGATCGGGGTGGGCCGGCAGCAGCGGCTCGAGCAGGGCCGCGGCGCGCATGTAGAGCCTGACGTCGCGGCCGTCATGGGCGAGGCCGAGCAGCGACAAGGCCTGGAAGGCGCGGATGTCGACGTCGTCGGGATGAGCCTCGCCCAGTCTCGCCATGTGCGCTGCGTAGGCCCGGTCGCGCTCCTCCTTGCCGCCCTCGCCGTAGAGGATCTCGACCGCCTCCATCAGGCCGCGCTCGCGCCCCGCCGGCGCGCGCGCCAGCCGCGCGTCGCGGGTCGGGCCGAGCCGTGCCAGCACCGCCCGCGCCGCCGCCGCGTCCTGCCGCATCCAGACCGGGTGGTTGTAGGTCATCGCCTCGCCCCAGTAAGCGAGCGCGAAGCCCGGGTCGGCCGCCTGGGCCTCGCGAAAGGCTTCCGCCGCGCGGGGATATTCGAAATTGTGCAGGAGGCCGAGGCCGCGAAGGAAGGATGCCTGCGCCGCCGCGGCGCCGCTATTCTCGAACGTCAGGGGCGCGGGCGCCGGAGGCTGGGCGAGGGCAGCGGGAGCCGCGAGCGCGAACAGGCCCGCGGCCACGAGAGCGGCGATGCGCATCAGCGCCTCCTCAGGATGCCGAGGGCCGCCGTCACCATCGCCTCGGTCGCGGTCGCGATCACCGTCTCCGCGTCGGGCGCCCAGAAGGGGCTGTGCAGCGACGGCAGCCGCGCCGGGTCCCCCTGCGCCTCGCGCCAGCGCGCCTCGGGCACGCCGCCGACCCAGAAGATCAGGCTCTGGATATTGGGGTCGGCGAGGTGGAAGCGGCCGAAATCCTCGCCGCCCATCACCGGCGGCACCTGCCGCACCCGCTCGGCTCCGAAGCGTTCGCGGAACATCGTCGCGACGGCGTTGGTGAAGGGATCGGTGTTGACCGTCGCCGGCGTGTACTCCGCCTCGCGGATCGTCACCACCGGCATCCGGTCCTCGGGGACGCCGGCGGCGATCGCCTCGCCGCGCGCGATCCGGCGGATCCCGTCGAGCAGCAGGCGGCGGACTTCCGGCGTGAAGCTCCTGACCGTGAGCTGGAGGTTGGCATGGTCCGAGATGATGTTGTGCTTGGTGCCGCCGTGGAAGCTGCCGACCGTCACCACCGCGGAATCGAGGGGGTTGAGCTCGCGGCTGACCAGGGTCTGCAGCGCGGTCACGATCCGGCTGGCGAGCACGATCGGATCGCGGGTGGTGTGCGGATAGGCGCCGTGGCCGCCGACGCCGCGCACTTCGATGTCGATCGAATCCACGTTCGCCAGCGCCGGGCCCACCGCATATCCGATGACGCCCGCCGGGAGGCTCGCCGAATCGTGGAAGGCGATGGCGTGGGTCGGGCGCGGGAAGCGGGTGAACAGGCCGTCCTCGATCATCGCCCGCGCGCCGGCGCCGATCTCCTCTCCGGGCTGGGCGATCATCACCAAAGTGCCCGACCACTGGCTCCGCATCGCCGCCAGCCGCCGCGCGGTGCCGACCCAGGCGCTCATATGCGTGTCGTGGCCGCAGGCGTGCATGATGCCCGTCTCGGCGCCTTCGCGGGTGGTGCCCCGCGCGCGGCTGGCGAAGGGGAGCCCGGTCCGCTCCTCGACCGGGAGCGCGTCCATGTCCGCCCGGATCAGCAGGGTCGGCCCGGGCCCGTTGCGCAGCACCGCGACGACCCCGGTCCCGCCGACGCCGGTGGTGACCTCGAAGCCCAAACGCCGCGCCTCGGCCGCGAGCAGGCCCGCCGATCGCGTCTCCTGCATGCTGAGCTCGGGGTTGGCGTGGAGATCGCGGTAGATCTCCATCAGCGACGGCAGGTCGCGGCGCACGGCCTCGCTCAGCGGATCGGCGGCGGCGGGCGTGGTCATCATGGTCACCAGCAAGGCGGCGAGGAGGCTGCTTCTTAACATGGATGAGCCTTTCAGGAAGCCGGCACCAGCTCGATCACGTCCATCGTTGATTCGAAATGGGGGTAGGGGAAGAGGATCCGCCACCGCCCCTCGCCGACCCGCTCGACGATCCCAGCCATGTTGCGCTCGCGGTCGCGGCCGTAGCGCAGCGCCCGCGCCTCGTCGCCGAGCTGCATCGAGCCGAGGAAGATCTGGCGCCGGTCGTGCTCGTCGTAGAGTCGGCCGACCGGCCGCTGCGAGCCGGTGAGCTTGGTGAAGTTCATCCGCCCGTCGGGGCCGGTCGCGACCCGGCAGCGGAATGCGGGATAGGGGGTATAAACGAGACCGCCTTCCCCCTGGCTGCCGAGCTTCAGCGTCCGGCAGCGATATTCGCCCACTGGGAGCCGCGCCCCGGGCAGCGCCGCGTCGGGATCGAGCAACGGCCCCTCGCGCGCGATCTCGGCGCCGTGGCCGCCCTCCCGAGCTTCCCGCAGCGCCGCCACGAACGATTCGCGCCATTGCCTGAGCCGCCGGCGGTCGTCGTCGGTCGCCGTCTCCCGCCAGGTCCGAACCCGCTCCCCGCGCGGGCGGTCGCAATCCTGCTCCGGCGCTGTGCACCCCGGCTCCGGCTCCGGCTGCGCCGCGCGCGCGGAAGCGGCGGCCGGAAGGAGAGCGCCCGCGAGGGCTGCAAGCAATAGCGGCTTCATCACGCTTTCTTGAACCACCGCTTAGCGCCCGCGTCCAGTCGCGCTTGCCGCCGGCCCGTCCTCCGGCCCCTCGCGTGAAGCCGCTGGAGCGGCTATCAGGGCGCGGGGAGGCCGGAAATGCCGTCAATTCGTACCTTCGCCGCCGCACTCGCCTGTCTGGGCGGCGCGGCGGCTGCCGCGCAGCCGGAGCCGCCCCCGATCGTGTCGATCACAACGCCGCGTTCCGAGCAGGTGCGTGCCGCGGAAGAGGTCCTCGATGCGCTGGACACCCGGCGCATGTCGTCCGACTCGGCTTATGCCGCCGCCGTCGCCGACAGCCTGCAGGTCGTGCTGGCGATCCCCGATGACGACGCCGAGACGCGGTGGGCCCGGCAGAAGTTCCTCCCCTTCGCTTTGGCCTTGGCCGGGCGTCACGACGAGGCGGAGGCGGCAGCCGACACGGTGGTCCGCATGCGCCCCTCGGAGGCCGAATCCTACGAGCCCGGCCTTTTCGCGGCGCGGCTGGCGGAGCGTTATGCACGGCTGGCAGCCTTGGCGGAGCGCGCCGCGCAGGCGGTCGATCGACCGGAGGGGCGCGCGTTTCTGATCGCGGACCTGACGCCGGAGCGGGTGGGGTGGGACCTTCGCGAGATCCGCACCGCCGCCGGCGAAGCCGCGCTGGCCCAATATGCGGGAGCCCTGCTCCGGATCGGCTGGCCGGGACCCGCCGGATCGCCGTTCGACGCGGATCCGCTCCGCCTGATCATGGTCGACCGCCATCTCGAGCGCGGCGATCTCGCGGCGGCCACCGCGGTGGCGAGCGAGGTCCGCGGCGTCGAGGCCGTCCTCCGGCTGGTCACAGCGCGGCGCTACGACCCCGTGCACCCGCAGGTCGACCGTCTCGCGCGCGTGCGGGCGGCGATCGCCGAGGAGGACCGGGTCTCCGCGGCGCGCCTCGCCGCCGCGCCCGAGGACACCGAGCGCCTCGTCGACCGCGTGGTCTTCCTGCGATCGGTCGGCCGCGACCGCGACGTGCTGGCGCTGCTGATGCCGATGATGGCCGAGGTGCGGCTGGTGGTCGACCGCCATCAGGAAGGATTGTGGCTGATCAACGAGGCGGCTTATTCGCTGATCGCCACCGGTGAGATCCGCGAGGGGCTGGAGCTGATCCGCCCGCTCGCGGAGATGGACCTCGATGCCAATCGCCGGCTGGTCAGCCCGATCATCAACTATGTCAGCCTCCTCGCGGGGCTGGGCCGGTCGGAGGAAGCGTTGCGCGAGGCGGAGCGCATCAGCGACACCCCTCATGCCAGCGATTACGGCCGGATGTGGATCTGGTCGGCGGCGGCCTGCTCGGCGACCGAGCTCGGGCGCCGCGCCGAGGCCGCGCGCTGGATCGCGCGGATGGAGACGAAGGCCGATTCCAACCGCGCCGCGATGCTTCAGATGCAATTGTGCCGCGGCGACCTCGCGGCCGCGGAGCGGATCCTTGTCGCGGCGCTTGGCAGCGAGGACGATCGCGACCAGGCGATCCTCTGGCTTCAGGACTATGAGCCGCTGACGGTGGAGGTGCCCGGGAACTCGGAGCGGCTCCAGGAGGCCTTCTCCCGCCTTCGCGCGCGCCCGGCGGTTCAGGCCGCGCTCGCGGCGGTGGGCCATTCGCTGCGCCTGCCGATCCCGAGAACGCGCTACGGCTTCTGACCGCGACGAAGGAGGCCGCTCAGGCCGCGGTCCAGCCCCCGTCCATGCTCAGATTAGCGCCGGTGATCGCGCTCGCTTCGTCGCGGCAGAGGAATACGGCCAAAGCGGCGACCTGGTCGACGGTGACGAATTTCTTGGTCGGCTGGGCGGCGAGGAGGACGTCGTTGATCACCTGCTCGCGGCTGAGGCCCCGCGCTTTCATCGTGTCGGGGATCTGGTTCTCCACCAGGGAGGTCCAGACATAGCCCGGGCTGATGCAGTTGACCGTCACTCCGCTCGTCGCCGTCTCCAGCGCCACCGCCTTGGTGAGCCCGGCTATGCCGTGCTTGGAGGCGACGTAGGGCGCCTTGTTCGGGCTGGCGACGAGGCTGTGCGCCGAGGCGGTGTTGATCACCCGCCCCCAGCCCTTCGCCTTCATCGCGGGCAGCGCCAGGCGGATGGTGTGGAAGGCTGCGCTGAGGTTTAGCGCGATGATCAAGTCCCATTTTTCGGGGGGGAAGGCATCGATCGGCGCGACATGCTGGGTCCCGGCATTGTTGACCAGGATGTCGATCTCGCCGGCCTCGGCGATCATCGCCTCGATCGCGTCCGCCTTGGTGAGGTCGGCGGGGCTGTGGCGCGCGCCGAGCTCGGCGCACAGCCCCGCGATCTCGGCCGGATCGCCGAAGCCGTTGAGGATCAACTGGGCCCCTTCCGCGGCGAGCGCGCGCGCGACGGCGAGGCCGATGCCCGAGGTCGAGCCGGTGACGAGGGCGGTCTTGCCTTGGAGGAACATGGGGGTCCTGTCGCTGCGGTACGGTAAGAGGCGTCATTGCGAGGAGCGAAGCGACGAAGCAATCCAGTTTCGGCGGACGCAGAGACTGGATTGCTTCGCTGCGCTCGCAATGACGGTGGGGCGCCTTGCCCTCTCTCCGCCCCGCTCTGCAACCTCCGCCTCGCCCCGCGCATTGACGCGCCGTCCCTTCCCCGAAAGGCCCGCCATGCGTCTCGACGACTATCGCTTCAGCGACAATGTCCGCGATCAGCGCGGCATCGGCTTCGGCGGCGGCGGCGGCGGGGGCCTCGGCGGCGGCCTGTTCGGCCTCATCTTCGGCCTGGTCCTCTCCCGCTTCGGGATCGGCGGCGTCCTCCTCCTCGGCCTCGGCTATTGCGCCTTGCAGATGATGAGCGGGACGGGGAGCGGCGGCAGCGGCGTCGTCGCGCCTCACCAGCAGGGCGCCGCCGGCCAGAGCGCGGCCGGCGGGAGCAGTGCGCAGCAGGCTTGCGCGAAGGACCCGGTCAGCGCCTTCTCCTGCCGGGTGCTCGCGTCGACCGAGGACACCTGGGCGGCCCTGTTCCAGGCGCGCGGCGAGACCTATCGGCCCGCTCTGTTCACCTTCTACGCCGGCACCGGCCGATCCGGCTGCGGCGCGGCCCAGGCGGCGATGGGGCCCTTCTACTGTCCGACCGACAACGGGATCTATCTCGACACCGCTTTCTTCGCCGAGCTGCAGACCCGCTTCCGCGCCGCCGGCGATTTCGCCCAGGCCTATGTCATCGCCCACGAGGTGGGGCACCACGTCCAGTTCCTGACCGGGGTGCTCGAGCGCGCCCATCGCGACCAGCAGCGCCTCCCGCCGGCCGAGGGCAACGCGCTCCAGGTGCGGGTCGAGCTCCAGGCCGATTGCTATGCCGGGGTCTGGGCCGGCCGCAACCGGGAGCGGATGGAGCCCGGCGATCTCGAGGAGGGGATGCGCGCCGCCGAGGCGATCGGCGACGACACCATCCAGCGCCGCTCGCAGGGCCGCGTCGTCCCGGAAAGCTTCACCCACGGCACCTCCGCCCAGCGGATGGCCTGGCTCCGCCGCGGCATCGAGACCGGCGACCCCGCGCAATGCGACACGTTCGCCGGCGCGATCTGAGCGATTGTGCTCCGGCGAAGGCCGGAGCGCTGGATGGAGCGCGATGAGGCAAGGCTGCGGCCGACCGGTTTCGGCTCTGGCATTGCGGGAGGACCTCTGCGCTGCGGCCAACGCTCCGGCCTCCGCCGGAGCACGGACGGGCCTTGCCGGCCCCTTGACGCACGGCCGGTCCCCTGTAGCGCAGGGATGTCTCCCGTCCCGAAAGGCACGCGCCATGATCCGCCACTTGCTCGCTTTGCTTCTGCTGCCGCTCGCCGCGGCCTGCGCCACCGCGCCCGCCGCCGCGCCCCGCGCCGCTTTCGCCAGCGACCGCATCGGCGTCGCCGTCCGCGGGGAGGGACCGGACGTCGTCCTCATTCCGGGCCTCAGCTCCTCGCCGGCCGTGTGGGAGAGCACCATCGCGGCTTTGCCCGGCTATCGCTACCATGTCGTCCACGTCGCCGGCTTCGCCGGCCGCCCCGCCGGGGCCAACGCGTCCGGCCCGGTGGTCGCGCCGGTCGCCGAGGAGATCGCGCGCTACATAGCAGAGGCCGGGCTCGAGCGGCCGGCCCTCGTCGGTCACTCGCTCGGGGGCAGCCTCGCGATGATGGTCGCCGCGCGCCATCCGGAGCTTGTGTCGCGGCTGATGGTGGTCGACATGGCGCCCTTCCTCGGCACCTTGTTCGGCGGTCCCGCCGCGACCGCCGAGTCGATCCGCCCGGTCGCCGCGCAGCTGCGCACCGCGATCGCGTCGAGCGCCGGCGATGCGCGCCGCGTCCAGATCGAGCAGACCATCGCCGGGATGGTCGCGACCGAATCGATGCGGCCGCAGGCGGTTGCCGATTCGGTCGCCAGCGATCCCGTCGTCTCCGGCCAGGCGATGTACGACATCATCTCCACGGACCTGCGCCCGGAGCTTCCCCGGATCCGGGTGCCGCTGACGGTGCTCTGGGTGCACCCGCCGGGCGCGCCGGTCGGCGAGGAGCAGATGGGGGCCTTCTACCGCGCCTCCTTCGCGGCGACGCCGCAGGCGCGCATCGTCCACATCCCCGATTCGCGCCATTTCATCATGTGGGACGCGCCCGAGGCGTTCCGCCGCGAGCTCGCCGCCTTCCTCTCCGCCCGCTGAAAGGGGACAGTTACTAGTAACTGTCCCCGTTTTCCCATCAGCTCTGAAGGGGACAGTTACTAGTAACTGTCCCCGTTTTCTCTCTGTCCCCTCTGAAGGGGACAGTTACTAGTAACTGTCCCCGTTTTCCCTCTGTCCCCGTTTTCCCTCTGTCCCCGTTTTCCCTTCGGCGCATCAGGAATTATACCCGGGCGATATTGACTTTAAAATTCGTCCGGGTAAAAACCGCTCCTCAAGTGGAAGGAGCGCATAGAGTGGATCAGGTCACCGCCTTTCTCGGCGACGAAGCGATCGCGCGCGGGCCGCGCGGGGAGGTCACCCGCCTGATCGAGGCGCGCTGGCCGGCATCCGATCATTCCGCGATCCGCGCCTATGACGACGCGACCGGACGCGTGGTCGATCTCGACTATCGCGGCGCCGGCGCCGGCGCGGAGCTTGCCCCGCGCGGCCGCGGCCGTCCCAAGCTCGGCGTCGTCGCGCGCGAGGTGACCCTGCTGCCCCGCCAGTGGGACTGGCTGTCGCGCCAGCGCGGCGGCGCTTCGGCGGCGCTGCGCCGGCTGGTGGACGAGGCGGGGAAAGCGGTGCCGTCGCCCGAGGCGCGTCGCGATGCGGCCTACCGCTTCATGTCCGACCGCTGCGGCGACCGCCCCGGTTATGAGGAAGCCCTGCGCGCCCTCTATCGCGGCGACGGCGAGCGCCTCGAGGCGCTCGTCGCTCCCTGGCCCGACGACATCCGCGCCTACCTCTTCCGCCTCCTCGGCTAGCCCAGGCGCCGCGTGCTGAGGCGGACGCGGCCGTCGTCGCGGACGGTGCAGGCGAAAGCGCGCTGCCCCGCGCCCCGGTCGTAGGAGGTGCCGCCCTCCGTGGTGCCGTAGACGCGGAGGCTGCGGCGGCCGTAGGGCGCGACCTGCTCGACCCGCATGCGGCCGTAGCGCTCGACCCGCGGCGCGCAGCGGCCGATCGCGAACCGCTCGGCACCGCGGTAGCGGATCCGGCCGAGGCTGCCGGCGACCGCGTCGCCGACCGTGCCGACCGCGTCCGCCGCGTCCTCGATCTGGCGGGCGATCTCGCCGGCGACGCGGCCGGTGCGGTCGTCCGGCTTCTGCGCCGCCGCCGGTGCGGCGAGCAGGCCCGCCGCCGCCAAGCCCCCCAACAGGCTGCTGAGCTTCATCGCGGATACTCCTCATACTGGCCGCATTCCTGCGGCGCACGCGCTTGCCCCCGCCTCAACGCACGCGCCGGTCTTCCGGTGCCGGAACGCGGAAAGGGCCGGCCCTCCCGCGGGAGAACCGGCCCTTGTCGTTCGGGCAGTCGCGCCGGCGGCGTCAGCGGCAGCGCGTCGAGCGGCCCACCGTCCCGTCCGGATGGGTCAGCATGATCGTATCCGCGTTCGGCGCGGCGACCTGGGCGCTGACCGTGCTCGATCCCTGGAAGGTCAGCCGGTCGCCGTTCAGCGTCCACATGCCGTTGCCGCCCTCGGTGGCGAAGCTGCCGTCGTCGCGGAACTCGATCGTCTTGGTGCAGTCGCCGGTATCGGTCCAGCGGCCGACCAGGAAGGCCGCGGTGACCTCGCCGGTGAACGGCGCCGAAGAGGATGCGGCGGCGTTGCCGGCGGTCTCCGCCGGGTCCTTGCCGCCGGCATCGGCGCTGGCGTTGGCGCTGGCATTGCCCGCGGCGACGTTGCTGGCGGCGTTGCCGCCGGCGCTGTCGTTTCCGTTGAGGCCGAGCATGTCGCAGGCGCCGAGCGCTGCGATCGCGGCGGCGGCGGTGGTCATCTTGAGAATGGTGTTCATGAAAAAGCCCCCTGGCGGTGGTTGCGCCGCCGACCATAGCCGCGCAAATCCGCCGGAAAAAGCGCTTTTATGAAGCCCGAGCGTCCGGACGGACCCTAGCAGCGAACCGACTGGCCGATCGTCCCGTCCCGGTGGATCAGCAGGATGCGGTTCCGCCCCACCGCCCGCGCCCGGGCCGTGATCGTCGTGCCGCCGATGAAGCTCAGCTGCTCGTTGACGAGGGTCCAGGTTCCCGTCCCGGTCGGGACGGTGAAGCGGCCGTTGCCATGGAATTGGATGACGAGGTTGCAGTCGCCGGTGTCGGTCCAGCGTCCGATCAGGAACGCCCGGTCGAACGGCCGGCTCATCGCCAGCACCTCGGCCGCCGTGCGGGGCACCGGCGGCATCGTCACGCGCGGACCCGTCCGCTGCGCCGTCCCCTGCGGGCAGCGGGTCGAGCTGCCGACCGAGCCGTCGGGATGGGTCAGCGTGATGCTGTTGCGGCTGGTCGCCCGGATGCGGGCCGAGAGGGTCTGCCGCCCGCTGAACGTGAGCTGGTCGCCCTGCAGCGTCCAGGTCCCGCCGGCGCCGCCGTTGGTGACGAAGCGGCCGTCGGAGGAGAATTCGACCCAGTCGCGCGCGCAGTCGCCCCGGTCGGTCCAGCGCCCGAGCAGGAAGGCGCTGTCGACCCGCGGCCCCGCCTGCGCGGCGGCCGCCGGCACGCCGGTCCCGCCCGCAACGCCGCCCAGCGCCAGCAGCACCGCCGCAACGGCGATCGTCATCTTCTTGAGCATCTTTTCCCTCCCTTAGAGCGTCCGTTCGTAGATCCTGTACACCCGGTTGATGCGGCCCGCGACGGCTTCGGCGATCGCCCGCATCGGCCCATTATCCTCCAGCACCCAGCCGATCTCGGCGCGGGCGATGTCGTAATGCTCGGCGCCGGCCAACCGGATCCGCTCGATCATCATGAAGGCGAGCTGGCTGGCGAGGCGCGAGGCGTGGAGCCGCTTGACGACCCCCATCAGCGGCACCCTGCCGGCCTCGACCCGCATCCGGCGCAGCCGCCACAGCAATTTCGCCCAGCCGAAAGGCAGCAGGCTGCCCTTGAGGTCGCGGATCATCTCGTTGATGTCGGGCAGCGAGAGCATGAACGCGACCGGCTCGAACCCCGCGCCCTCGCCCGCATCGTGCTCGGCGATCAGCACCAGATCCTCGAGCACGATCGGCTTCAGCTTCTTCCCGGCATAAGCGATCTCGGCGTCGGTCAGCGGGATATAGCCCCAATTGTCCGACCACGCGTCGTTCAGGATGCCGAGCACGATCGCCGCTTCCGCGTCGAACCTCTTCTTGACCGCGCGGCGGATGCGGATGCGCGGGTTGCGCTCGCCCGAGGCGATGATGCGCTGGACGAGCGGCGGGAACGGCTTCGCGACGTCGACCTCGTAGGTGTAGAGGTCCTTCGCCTTGGCATATCCCGCGGCCTCGACCCAGCCGGCATATTCCGGCCGGTTGTGGCCCATCATCACCCTGGGGGGATGGTCGTGGCCCTCGATCAGCAGCCCCGGCTCGTCCCAGATCGAGAGCGAGAAGGGGCCGAGCGCGCGCGTCATCCCCTTCGCGCGCAGCCAAGCCTCGGCCGCTGCGATCAGCGCCGCGGCCGTCTCGGCGTCGGCCGCCTCGAGCATCCCCCATTGTCCGGTGCCCGCGCCCATATGCTGGAGCACCAAGGCGTCGACCTGCGCCGAGATCCGGCCGACCGCGCGCCCGCCGCGCCGCGCGAGGAAGAGCTGGGCCTCGGCATGGCCGAACCAGGGATTCTCGCCCGGATCGATCAGCCCGTAGACCTCGTTCCGGAGCGGCGGCACCCAGTTCGGGTCGCCGCGGTTCAATGCGTAGGCGAGCTCGACGAAGGCCTTCCGGTCGGCGCGCGAAGAGACGGGGCGGACGAGGAGCGCGCTCATTGCGCCCACGCTAGCGACAATCTCCGCGCCGCGTCTACAGCCGGGTTATCCGCGGCATCGGCCGCTCCGGCTTGAACAGCTCCGACATCGCCCAGATCATCGCATCGGCGCGGTCGGGGGACCGGCCGGGTCCCTCGTAGCGGCCGCCGTTCGTCATCCCCGCCATCTGGTCCTCCAGCGCCGGGAAGCGGCCGGCGAGCTTCGCCTTGCCGGCCTCGAAGCGGCTCGCGATCGGTTCGGCCCGCGCCGACTTGCCCCGGCTCGCCCTCACCAGCCTGACCGGCAGGCCGGCATCGACGCCTGCGAGCACGCTTTCCACCATGTCGCCGCCATTATTGGCTTCGGCGACCACGCGGTCCGCGCCCCAGGCCTCGGCCGCCGCCACCGCGGCGCGCGCCCATCCTTCCGGCCGCATCCCCGCGACGCTGTGGTCGCCGAGCACATAGGCGGTCCCGTCCTCCGCCATGCCGCAGGCGACGATCCCGCAGCTATCCCCGTCGGCGCTGGCCGGCGGATCGACGCCAACTACGATGCGCACGAGGGGACAGTTACTTTCACCCGCGGCGGATCCGTATCGAGCGCCGCCGTGCTGAAAGTAACTGTCCCCGCTCACCCCGCTCACCCCGCTCACCCGCGCCGCTTCGATCGTCTCGCGCGTCCACAAGGCGCCTCGCAGGTCCTCGAACAGCTCGCCGTCCAGCTCCTGCCGCCCGAGCCGGGTGCCGCCGTAAGTCTCCAGCATCGCGCTGCGGAAGTCGGCGGCGCTGTCCGGATTCTCCGCCGTCCGCCCCCGCGTCAGCGCCAGCCGCTTCAGCGCCATCACCCGGCGGAGCGCCTCGCACGGCGCCGGCGTCGTCGTCACGATCGTCCGGGGCCGCGAGCCCGTCGAAGGATCGTCCAGCCGCAGCCCGAACATGAGATTGTCCCACGTGTCCCCCGCCTTGGGCCATTTGGCCAGCTCGTCGCACCAGGCGAAATGGTGCTGCGGCCCGCGGAGCATCGAGGGCTTGCCCGCCGAATAAGCCTGCGCCTGCGCGCCCGATGGGAATTGCAGCAATCCGCGGCTCGGCGTCCAGCGCAGCTCCTCGCCGCTCCGCGCGCAGGCGAGGATACCGCTCTCGCCCTCGATCATCACCCGCGCGACCTCCGCGATGCTGCCGCCGACCAACGCGATCCGCGCCCCCGGCGCGGCCCGCGCCCAGGCCAGGACCCGCTCGGCGCCGGCGCGGGTCTTGCCGAAGCCTCGCCCCGCCATGATCAGCCACACCCGCCATTCGCCGCCGCCGTCCGCCACGAGCGGCTCGATCTGGCCGCCGCGCGCCTGCCACCACCATTCTTCCTCGATCGCCCGGAACGCGCCCGGCGGAAGCGCGAGCAGCGCCCGCCGCCGCCGCGCCGGGGCCATTCGCGCTAGCGCCGCCAGCACCGCCCGCGCCCGCCGCCTGTTCATGTTTCCTCCCAATGCGAAGCATGGGGAGGGGGACCGCCTGAAGGCCGGTCGAGGGGTAATTGGCTCGGCCTCGACACTAAGCCGCGTCCCTTTCATCGTCCGGCCGCGGCGCCAGCCCTGCCTCGTCGATCACCACCCCCATCGATACCAGCTTCTTCTCCAGCCGAGTCATCGCCTCTCCGAAGTCCCACGTCCGCAGCCGGTCGCGGTGCACCGTCCGGGCCCCCGGCGCCGCGCCGCCCCGTGCACGCCGGTCGTAGCGCTGCACCAGCTTCAGCGCGCGCTCGAACTCCGCCGCCTGTTCGGGGTCGAGCGCCGCCACCGCCCCGGCCTCGACTGCGGCGCGCATCCGCTCCACCGCCGCCAGCCGCTGTCGCACCAGCTCGGCGTCGAGCTTGGTCACCGCCGCCTCGAGCGCCGCCTGCCAGGCCGCGGCGAAATCGGGGTCGCGCCGCCGCAGCCGGTAGACGGTATCGGTGGAAACTCCCGCCTTCGCCGCCGCCGCCGTCTCGTCGCCCGTCGCCGCGAAATGGGCGAGGAACGTCTCACGCCGCGCCGGTGTGAACTTCACCCGCCGCGTCCACTGCAGCTGCAGCTCGCGCTTGTTCTGCGCCGCGATCAGCACCGGCCGCGCGCTCTCCTCGATCGCCGCGTCCCAGGCCGCCGCGAAGGCCGCGTCCCGCTCCCGCCGCCAGTAGAGCGAAGACAAAGCCAGCCCCGCCGCCTTCGCCGCCTCTTCGACCGTCGCCCCCTCCCGGAGCGCGATGATGAAAGCAGCAAGGTCGCGCGGATCGAGCCTGAACCGCCGATCCGGTTCCCCGTCCACGCGGAGGGGCGCCGTCCCCTCTCCGGACAAAGCTCCGCCGTCCCCCGTCTCCGGGGTCTCGCCATTCTCCGTCACCATTCGTCTCCCGCTCGTCCTGAGCCTTGTCGAAGGACCCGACTCGCCAGGAAAACGTAATAGGAAGCTTCCTACACTTCAAGGCGAGCGAAAAATAATTGTGCCAACGAGGCTTCTAATGAGCAGCAGGAGCTAGTTGCGCAGGGCGGGAGGTTGATAGCCGTGCGCGGCCAGGCGCTTCTCCGCCGCGCTGAGCGTCTCGGCGTCGAAGCGGTCGCGATGGCGCAGGGCCACCGCTTCGAAGGTGAGCTCCGGCATGTCGCGCTCAATCAGCATGGTGAAGCCGTCGGCCGGCTTGCCGCTGACGAGGTCGGCCACCGTTCGTTGTTCGCCGTCCCGGCCGATCTTTTGCCGGGTCCGTGCGAGCCGCGTCGTCTTCCCGCGCTCGGCCGTCAGCGAGCCTTCCAGCGCATGGATGCTTTGCCAGACGTCGTGCTCGAGCGTGCCCTGCCGCGCTGCCGGCATCACCTTGTAGAGGCGCAGCTCGGCCGCCCGCGCGATCTCGGCGTCGTTCTGCCGGCGGGCGTTGCGCACCATTTGCTCGAGCTGCTTCGGATCGGTGCAGGCCGCGATGAAGGCCAGGGCGCGCGCGCGTTGCTGCGGCCGGTCGGTCATTGAGGCCTCCCCTCGGTCAGTCCCCAACGCCCCCGAACACCGCCCGCGAATGCGCGCCGGGATCGACCGGGCCGGAGAGGAAGCGGCCGCCGCACAGATTGTCGAGGATGATCGCGCCGTTGGTGTCGGGTCGGACCGGCTGGAGCGCCATCGGCGGGAATTCGGCGCCGCGGGTCTCGCCGAGATAATGGGCGCTGCCCTGCGACCCCCACAAGCGGGCGCCGCACTGGATCCGCATCCGGCCGGCGAGGCGGTCGAAGCGCTCGGGCGGGTTCGAGAAGCGCACCTGATAGTCGAAGGCGATCTCGTCGCCGCTGCGCGCGATGCTGTCGGCGTCGGCATAGGCGACCGCCATGCCGTGGCGGGTGGTGTCGTCGATCGCGACCGCGCGCCACTCTTCGGCCGCGGCCGGCGCTGCGCCGGCGAGCGCCGCCGACGCGGCGAGGAGAATCCACCTTCTCATCCGGGACGACCGTAGACCCATCGGGGCCCTGGACGCCAGAGCCGTCAGCGCCGATCGCTTCCGGCCCCTTTCCCGCATGACGATTCCTCCGATATTTTACCAATTTCGAATGATTGGGCCCCGTGCTAGTGGGTTTCCACGGGGCGGGAAAAGCGAGATCGGCTCGCGAGGCTGGTCCGCGAGATGCTGATCGAGGCCCGCGACGCCGCCGGCCTCACCCAGAAACAGCTCTGCGCCCTGATCGGCCGCCCGCAAAGCTATGTCTCGAACTACGAGCGCGGCGCCGGCCGGGGTGGACGTGGCGGACCTCCTCATGATCGCCAAGGCGCTGGGGCGGGACCCGAAGGAAATGATGGGGGGGTGGAGGACTGAGCGACAACGACCCATTCATTTCATTTCTTGAGCGCCTCCTTGATCGAGGCGGTGATCGCCTCGCCGAGGTCAGTGGCCCGATCTAATCCATTGGAGCAGTCATTCAGCAAGTTCCCAAACTGTCGCGTCCAATAGGCTTCGAAGGTGTCTAGGTCCACCGGGGCCACATCCTCTTGAAGAACCCAGAATTGAATCAAGGCGCCGCGGCGAAGGATGTCCCGCATCCAGTCGCACAATTGCCCCTGCTCCTCCTTGTCCAACGCCCGCGCGACATGTTCCTTCCACCGCCGCTCGGGCTGACGGGTTGTTTTCCCCACGTACCGAGGTTCGCCCTCGTCGGAGGCGAAGAGGCAATAGATGCAGCCCACCACTCTCTCTCCAGATTGACGTGGGTAATAGGCGGACGCCTAGTCCGCCGTCCAAAATTTTTTCGGCGAATCGGTTTACATTTCCCCGATCTATGGCATCTTCAAAATATGGAGGTCTGCACAGAGTGGCGAAAATGCTGCTCCAAAGCGGTGACAGGCTGAAAATCCTGGTCCGATGGACCGTGGACCTCCGCGTCTGAAGGCAACGCGATGGAGGCTCTACGGTGCTGTCTTACTGGGATAATTCCGTCTACTGCTCGCCCCTTGCGGACGTCCTGTGCCTCGATGCGGCTCCCCCTGGCGGCCCGGGCCGCCTCACCCACTGGACTAATGTCGTCGATCCGTCGCAAGACGCCCTTGCCCTCTTGGCCGAGTCGGCCTCCGCTCGCGCAGCTCGGGACTTTGTCGCGATACTTTCGCCGCGCGATCGCGCCGTGGTCCGTCTCATGTTCTGGGAAGGTCAGCGGCAGTCCGAGATTGCGCGCACCCTTGGTGTCAGCCGAATGGCCGTGACCAAGATAGTGAAGAAGGTCTTCGGCTTGGCCGCGTCCATCTTTCCATGTTTCAGAACTTCAGCCTGAATTAGGCGAAGGCAGCGCTGCTCGCCGGCTGCACTTCACGGCGGACATCCCGGGTGACGAAAATGTTGCCCAAAAATAGAGGGACCAGACTATGACTACGATCAGTGCAATTGAGCGCCAGAAGGCCCAAGTCGCCAAGCTGGACAAGAGCAAGTTCAAGTACGGCCTGACGGTCGGCGCTGCCTTCGTCCGCGGCATCCGGATGATCGGCTACAAGCACACCGGCACCGCGATGGACGAACTGTTGGACAACGCTTTCGAGGCCGGCGCGAGCGTCGCGCACGTGGCCTTCGGTTTCGAGAACAAGTCCGCGAAGAAGCCGTCCCACCTCGCCGTGCTCGACAACGGAGCAGGCATGATTCCGGAGATGATTCGCGTGGCGGTGCTCTGGGGGGGGACGGACCGTGAGAACAACCGGACCGGCATTGGCCGGTTTGGCTATGGCCTCCCGAGCTCCTGCATGAGCCAGGGTCGTCGCTTCGAGGTCTACTCAAAGGTTCAGGGGGGCGAGTGGAATATGTGCGCCATCGACCTCGACGACATTGAGGAGGGGAAGTATTCGACCGACGGCGGTGACATCATCGTGCCGCCCGCCGTTCCGACTAAGTTGCCGGCCTTCGTCGAAACGGAGCTTACGGAGCATTTCCCGGGGGGCAAGCTGGACCAAGGCACCATTGTTGTCATGAGCAAACTCGACAACATCACTTGGACGACCGCAAACTCTCTGCAAGATAACCTTCTCAGGCACTTTGGTGTCACTTACCATAAGTTAAGGGCGAACTTCGACATCTGGGTCAACGGGGCGCGGTGCGAGCCGATCGACCCGCTCTTCCTGACCCCTGGCTATCGCTGGCACGATTTGGATGCAGATCGGGCGCAGGCCCTCGACCCGCTCGTGATTGAGGTGAAGGACAGGGAAACGCGCCAGCCGCTCGGTAAGCTAACGGTGCGGTTCTCGTACATGCCGATCACCTTCGCCAGCGTCGACAAGCGCGGCAAGGCGCAGAATAAGAATCAGAATCCGCGTTGGTCGGTGATGAAGGAGTATAACGGGTTCATCATCTCTCGGATGGGCCGCGTGATCGACATCGTCCGATCCTCACCCATCACGACGTTCGTGAACTACGACCGCTACATAAAGATTGAGATCGACTTCGATGCGGAGCTCGATGAGGAATTCAACGTCCCGACCAACAAGCAGCGCGTGGACGTCTCGGATCGCATCTGGGAAATTCTTGAGGAGCATGGCTTGGGGAAGGCGCTCGAGCAACTTCGTAAGAAGTTCCGCGAGGAGAAGGCTCAGCATGCCTCTGACACGGATACTAACGAGGGTGAGCAGCGTCCCTCCGAGCTTGCGATGGAGAAGACGTCCAAGCTCTCGCCGCGCATCAGCCCCGAAGTGGCTGCGAAACGCACGAGGGAGGGCCAGCGTCGTCTGGACCAGGAGATTGAGAAGCGGGCGAAGGAGACCGGCAAGTCGCCCAATGACGTGCGGCGCGATCTGGAGGCGGAGTTCGCCAGCCGGCCGTATCGTGTCGCAAAGCGTGCGGTCCCCGGCGGCAATTTCTTTGAGGTCGAGCAGATCGGGGGCACGAAGGTGCTCTGGATTAATACGGCAACCCGCTTCTTCAACGACGTCTATGCTGGTCCGGACACGACGCCTGCCCTCCGGTTTGCGCTCGAGGTGATGCTCTTCTCCATCGGGGATCGCATCCTCGACGCCCAGGACGAATTGCGCGCTACCTACTCGTACGAAGTGCCCGAGTGGTCGAAGAAGCTGGAGGTCGCCTTGGGCTTGCTCCAGAGCGGCGTCAGTTCGACGACCCAGGACGACGTCGATCATCAGAGCGCCACCGACGAGACGGGGCTGGACGAAATGCGCGAAGCCGCAGAATAGGGAGGAATACGCGGACGCCGCAGGAGGGCCGGGCGATTCGCCCGGCCCTCTTCGTATGGGAGCTTGTTAGGTCAGCGCGATGGCGAGGGACGATCACCGGCTGATGGATGAGGTGCGGGTCATTCGACCGAGCCTGGCGCCCCGCACGATGCTTTTGATCAATGCGTTCATCGATGCTCACCGCGATATCTCGCCCGCCAGTTTGGCCGGAAAACTACGTAAGTTGCAATCTCACTGGAATGATGAAGGCTGGAGTCTTGAAATCCGCGGCGTGGCTCTCGTTTTGGCGGACCTGCTTGATCAGGGGTGGTCCGTCAGGCCAACTGGTAATGTTATTGAACTTCAACCGCCGGGCTTGAGGACGGGGGATGAGACCGCTGCGGAGGCGAACGAACGCATTCGTGAGGCGCTTCGCATCGCTCGAACCCGCCAGTTGGAAGAGCCGGGAGTGAAAGCGTTCATCGCAAGGATGGAAAGACCCGTAAGAAGGGCAGCGACGGTTACGTCCATCCGTGACGTCATCGATGATGGGCGAGGGCTAGCTTCCGAGCTTCGTAATCTCGGATCCTGTGAGCCCGCTGAAATGGGCGCGCGATTGGCAACCCTCATCCGACCGGAAATAGAGGCTTGCGACGAATCGACTAAGTGTGCCGTTACCGGCCTGCGGCTAATGGATGTCTGGCGGTATTTTCGCCACACATGGTCGTTAGAGTACCGTTCAATCCCAGGTCGACAAATCGCCCTGCTGATCCGAAATGCTGCGCGGCCTGGGCGTCCGGTGATGGGGATTGCGATGCTCGCAAGCCCTGTGGTCCGAACTCAAGCTCGTGACCAATGGATCGGCTGGCTACCCGAGGCGCTGATCGAAAGGGTAGCGGAAGGCACGTGGTGCGGGCAGCGTGTTGTTGCGGCGCTCTCATCCCGAATTGACGCGAGCATCGCCGAACTACGCACCGACGACCTTGCAACGGCAGAAGAACTTGCCGAGCCAAGCGAGCGAACAATCCTTCGCGTAGAGCAACGAGCCGCCGGGGCTGCTCGGGCGCGACAGCGTAAACTCCAGAATTCCTATGCCGAGATGGTGGCAGCGGAGGAGGTCATCCGCTCAGACCGCGGGAAGGGCAACTACGATATCGAGAACGCTGACCTCCTCGAGCTTTCGAGCGATCCGCTATTTGCGCACAAGCGCGCTGACACCCTTTGGAAGCTTCTGGCGGCAAAGCGAACTTTTCAGCTCGCTGCCAAGAATGATAGTCTCGACCATTTCTCCGATCTACTTGCTCAGCCTAGCGGACGTCGCGCGCTCTCGACAGCATTGGCTGAAGTTCGAAAGGCCGCACTTGCCAGCGAGATTGCTGATCTGAGTGTCTGCGGGGCTGCGCCACCCTACAATGCACTTTTAGGCGGCAAACTCGTAGCATTGCTCATGGCGTCGGAGGAGGTGCGGCGCCTGTACCGGACTCGTTACGGAGGCCAGCCCAGTGTGATTAGTTCACAGATGGCAGGTCGCCTAGTTATCCGACCCGCCAACTTGAAGGTGCTCACCACCACGAGCCTGTACGGCAACAATAGTAGCCAGTATAATCGGCTGCGTCTGCGCTCCTCCCAGTTTCCGTCCCTCGGCCAAGACGTGGCGTGGCAGCGACTTGCTAGAACCGAGGGCTATGGGACATTCCATCTTTCGCCGGCTACGCTTAGGGTGCTTCGCGAGGTTAGCGAAGCGGCTCGGGGTGCTCGCTGGGTAAACCACCGATTCGGCGAGGGCGCGAGCCCTCGAATGCGCCAGAGCCGAGAGGGCCTAGAAGCACTTGGGATTGACAGTTCGGTTGTCCTAAACCACGCGACGCCACGACTCTTTTACGGCTGTCAACTCACGCCCACCGCCATGGAAGAACTTATCGGATTGGTGCCGCGAACGGACCGACCATCGCCCTCGGTAGCGGCCATTTCAGACGCGTGGCGTTTGCGCTGGGCTGTATCACGAGTGCAGAACGAGGGTGTTCTAGCCGGCATCGAGCAGGTGGACGCCGACACTGTAGCGCGAGACTTAGCTTCGTCGTAGCAAGAGGGTCTCCTTTGGACCGCCTCCATTCCTGTTGCCGCTCTTTCACGAAGGCTCGCGACCAGTGCGGCTGCCTATCCCACCTGAACGAGATTCAGCCGGCCGCCGCCGTAGCGCCCTCAGCGCCTCTCCCGCGCCCGCTCGCGCGCCTGTCTGAGCTTCGTCGCGGGCGGCCGACGAGACGAGTGATGGCCCGCCCCGTCCGCCCGCGCCCGTTCCTTCGCGCCCGCCCGGAAACCACCAAGGCCGTTCCTCCGCGGTCGCTTTCCGGGACCGCCGCGCCTCCGCGCCTCCGCGCCTCCGCGCCTCCGCGTGAACGAGACCAAGGCCGCCTCGCCGGCGGCCCTCATTCGGCTGTCGGCTCCTCGAGACGGGCAACGCCTGCTCCCGGCTCTAGCGGTCACATCGCATTGAACGTCCGGGTGCCTCTATCCGCCTGAACCCGATTCATCTTGCAGATGCTATTGCCGCCGTGATGCGACCGCTGCCGTCGAGAGGCGAACTCAGTCTTCCAGGACGGTTTTCGCGCTCATCCCGGCCTGAAGTACCACTTCAGGACGCCCGCTCCCGCGCCTGTCTGAGCTTCGTCGCGGGCGGCCGACGAGACGAGTGATGGCCCGCCCCGTCCGCCCGCGCCCGTTCCTTCGCGCCCGCCCCGAAGCCACCAAGGCCGTCCCTCCGCGGTCGCTTTCCGGGACCGCCGCGCCTCCGCGCCTCCGCGTCTCCGCGGCTCCGCGGCTCCGCGTGAACGAAAAAGGGCCGCCCAAAGGAGCGGCCCTCATCCGGCTGGAGGCGACCGCCTGACCGGCTGAAAGTATCACTTTCAGACGAAGGCCTTACGCCCGCTCCCGCACCCGCTCGCGCGGATGGCCCGTCGCCACCCCGCCCGACAGCTCCGCGACCCGTGGATAGATCTCCGCCATTTCGGGCGTGTAGCCGAGGTTGAAGACGGTCTCGGACTTATTGGGGCGCTCGGGGCGGTCGTAATAGGTGCCGAAGACGCGGTCCCACAGGAAGGTGGTGATGCCGTAATTGCCGTTCTCGTCGTGGAAATGGTGCGCCATGTGGCGGCGCTTCATCTCGGCCAGAGCCTTGTTCCTGGGCTTGTAGGCGAGGTGCTGGATGCAGTGGACGAACTCGTAGAAGCAGGTCGTCAGGAGGCCGGTCGCGAGCGCGGCGGCGGCGGCGCCCCAGGCGGCGTCGGGCCCCCAATAGGAGCCAATCGCCCAGCCGATGGGGGCGGTGAAGATCGCGATCGTCGGCAAGGTGGTGTGGAGCGCGCCGAACAGCACCTCGAGGTGGTTGGGGTCCTGGTGGTGGTCGTAATGGATGCGCTTCCAGGTCGAGGCGAGGAAGGGGACCTTGAACATCCAGCGGCTGTGCAGCACCCAGCGGTGGAGCGCGTACCAGGCGAGCGGGTAGATGAAGGTCGCGACCCCGATCGCGATCGCGGTCGGCGCGAGCGGCGCCGGGCGCGCGACAAAAGCGCCGATCGCGACGGCGGAGAGCAGCAGGTAGGCGATGATCGCCGGATACTGGAAATAGGCCGCGACCAGCTCGCGCAGCGTCATCCGATCGAGATGATGCTCCCGGCGCCAGAAGGACGGGCGGAGGATCTGGGCGGTCTTCACGGTCGAAATCCCTGATATTCTGCTGGGCCCTTGGGACCCCTCGTTAGACGGCAATATGTGTCTCGCCCCTGAACTTGCAATGCGGCGGAAGTGGGGCCGCGGGCGGGCGGGCGATCCTTCAACCTACCATGTCATCCTGACGAAGGTCAGGATCCATGAACACGGCCCAACCCGGTCTGCCCCGTTTTCGGTTCATGATGCCGGATCAAGTCCGGCATGACGATAAAAGGAAAGATCAACCCGCCTCGCGCGCCGCTACGATGCGGTTGGCGAGCTCCCAGTCCTGCATCCGGTCGACGTCGATCGGCCCCTCGGCAAACGGCATCAGCACCGGCGCGGTCCGGATTCCCATGGCGCGGCCGATCAGTCGCAGGAACACCGGCAGGCTCACCTGGCGGCTCTTGTAGACGAGAAAGGCGGCGAGGCCGAAGGCGCCGATCAGGCGCTTGGGCTTCTTGCCGAACTGGCCGCCCGTGCGGAAGATGTCGGGGCCGCGCTCGATCGCCCGCGGCGTCATCAAAGCGTAGATGTTGCAGCTCGAGAAGGCGCCGTCGCGGAAGCGGTGGAAGGCGCGGGTCTCGCCGGGATATTTGTCGAGGATGTAGCGGGCCGGTGTCAGCCCGATCGCGCCGTCATAGCCGGCCGCGGCGAGCGGCCCCAGCGCGTCGCAGAAATGCGCCACCATCTCGGCGGTGTGGAGGGCGTTGTCGCCGGTCGTGATCACCAGCGGCAAGGCCTCCGGGTGGGCGCCGGCTGCCGCGGTGACGCTGGTCGCGATATTGTTCTTCGAAGGGACGTAGAGGATGTCCTCGGCCCCGGGCACCGGAGCCAGAATCTCGCGCGCCTCCGCCATCGCCTGCTCCTCGATGGCGACGATGATCCGCGCGAACCGTCCGCTCTCCGCGACGGCGCGCACCACGCGGCGCAGCATCGGCTCGCCCGATATGTCGATGAAGCATTTGTGGCTGACCCCGCCGGCCAAAGCGAGGGGGTCGAGATTGCCCCGGCTGGCGGCGAGCACCAGCGCCGTGTAGCGATTTTCCGTCATGGCGCGTACCTAAGAGCGGTCAGCCTGAATGCAATGCGAACGGCGCGGCCAGCGGAGTCATGACCGCGCCGAGATCGGGCAGACCCGGCAGCCCTTCGAGGGCGCGGCGCAACGCCGCCGTCCCGGCCTCGCCGAGATGGCCGGCCACGCAGCCCTCATATTTGGTCCAGTAGGCCTCGATCGGGAAGGGCGCGGCGAGGCTCCCCATCGGCATGGCGACCCTGGTCTCGAACCGGCGGCCGTCTTTCAGCACCACCTCGATTTCGGTCGGGAACTCGCCCTCGGCCTTGTCGACCGGGTGGCGGTGGATGCGCTTGTAGAGCGCGCGCACCTCGCCGCGCGCCACCGCCTCGTCACTGAAGTCGGCGAGGCGGCAATCGCCGGTGATGAGGCAGCAGGCGAGGCCGTATTCGAGCGAGAACTTCGCCTGCAGCGGATCCTCGGGCCGGGTGTACATCAGATTGTTGAGGTGGCTGACCGGGGCGCGGACATGGACCGCCTCGACCTCGTCGGCGGCAAATCCATGGCGCGCCTTGAGCTCGAGCAGACCGTCCTGCGCCCGGTGCGCGCTTCCGCAATTGGGAAAGCGCTTCACCCGGAAGCCCGACGACAGGATCAGCAGCGGCTCGCCGACGCTCGCCGTCTCGAAGCGCAGATTCTGGCCGTGCTCGACATGGGTGAGGTTGTCGCGCAGCGCCTCGTAATCGGGGCCGACCATCAGCCGGTTCATCCCGGTCTTGCCGTCGAGGGTGTCGAGCCCGGCATTGATCCCCGAGCGCGCGAAGCTGGCGGCCATGACGCCCGCCTTGGCCGCGAGCCCGGCGTGGATCGGCTTCACCATGGTGCCGAACTGCGACATGAATCCCGCGGCCATGCTGGTCGAGACGGAGACGGCGTAAGCGGCCTTCTCGGCGTCGAGCTTGAGCAGCCGTGCGCAGGCGGCGGCGGCGCCGATCGCGCCCACCGTGGCGGTGGCGTGCCACCCCCTGTTGCGGTGCGCCGGGTTCACGCCCTGGCCGACGCGGCCGAGGATCTGCAGGCCGGCGATATAGGCGTCGAGGCAATCGCGGCCGGAGCTGCCCTCCTGCTCGGCGAGAGCGAGGATCGCGGGCGCCAGGACGGCGGTGGCATGCGCCTTGGCGGGATCGAAATTGTCGTCGAAGTCGATCGCATGGGCCGCTGTCCCGTTGACGAGGGCGGCCCAGGGCGGGGCGAGCTTCGCGCCGAAGCCGATCGCCGTGGACGGCCCGGCGCCCCAATCCTTCACCGTCTCGAAGACCCGGCGCGTCACCTCGTCGGCGGCGCCGGGCACGGTGACCGCGATCACGTCGATGAGCTGGCGGTGCGCCGATTCCATGGCCGCCTCCGGCCAGGCGCCGGGAGTCTCGGCCAGCCAACGTCCGTAAGCGAGGAGGGGATTGCTCTCCATCACCGGCAGATAGGAAGGGCGATGCCTTCAGACCAGCCGCAGCGTGCGCGCGAAGCCGCCGAGCGCCAGCCGGTCGTCGCGGGTCAGGGTGTAGCGGAGCGCCAGCCAGGATGTCGCGGCCCACAAGGCGACCATGACTGCGAACCCGGCAGGGCCGGCGAGGAATATGTCGGCGACGCCGATCAGCGCGACGCCGGCCAGGGCGACGGCGAGGCCCTGGAGCAGCTTGCGGTCGAAGGGGGAGAGGCCGTCGCTGACCCTGATCTCGATGGTCGCCGCCCAGGCGCCGACCAATGTCCCGGCCGCGACGGCGATCGCCATGCCGAAAGCTCCGTGGACGGGCGTGAGAAAGGCCGCGAGCCCGGCCCAGATGGCGAGAGCGGCCGTGGTGTTGACCAGCGGCAGGATGCGGTGGCCGGTCATCTCGACGATCGTGGCGGCCGGCCCGACGATGGCCTCCAGCACCCGCGCGCCGACCAGGACCCAGAGCAAAGGCAGCGCCTCGCGCACCTCGGGGCGGTAGACGCTGAGGATGTCCGCGCCGGCGAAGATGAGGAGGCCGCCCAGCGGCACGACCAGCGCCGCCGAGACCCGGCTGGCGAAGCGGTAAAGCGGGCCGATCGCGCTTCGGTCCGCCCCGGCCTGCGCCGATGCGAGCGGGCCCAGCACATATTGGAAGGCCTGGCGGACGATGTGCGGCACGGTCGAGATCTTGCGGGCGATCTCGAACAGGCCCGCGGCGGCGGCGCCGCGCGCTCCAGGCAGCATCAGGTTGAGGACCAGCGGCGGCGCGTCGATCAGGAAGCGCCGCGAGAGGTTCGAGGGGAGCAAAGCGAGGCCGCTCAGCAGCAGGTTGCGTGCGAGCCCGCCCGCGATCGGCGCTTTGGCAAGGAGCCGCAGGTCGTAATAGCGGCCGAGCAGGCGCAAAGCGAGCAAAGCGGTGAGCGCGAGCGAGCAGAGATGGGCCAGCATCAGGCCCGTGCTCGCGAAGCCCAAAGCGAAGAAGCCGAGCGCGAAGGCGATCCGCGCCACCTGCTCCCAGAAGACGCGCAGCCGGATTTCCGGCCCGAACGCGCGCCTCGCGCGGGCGGCGGAGGTCGCGACCTCGACGAAGGTCCAGAGCGGCAGCGCCCAGGCGAAAAGGGCGATCGCCCACGGCAGCGCCTCGCGGTCCTCGGGCGCCGCGGACAGCAACGCGGCAGCGCCCTCCGCATTAAGCGTGACCAGAAGTGCGATCAGCGCAGCGGGCAGGACCGACACGAGCAAGGCGAGCTTCACCGCTCCGTGCGCGCGCTCGTCGCTCTCGGTCGGCACGATCCGCTGCAGGGCGTTGGTCATCGAAAGGTCGACGATGTTCGAAGCGAGGTTCACCGCCGCCCAGAGCGCGACGTAGAGGCCGTAAGCGGCAAGGCCGAACAGCCAGGTGTAGAGCGGCTGCGCGACCGCCTCGATCAGCGCGCCCATGCGCGCCAGGCCGGCCAGCCCCGCGCCGCGCGCCACCTCGTCGCGGCTGACGGCGGCTGCGGACGTCGGTTCCCCGGTCATTCCTCCGTCCGGATGAGCACGGTCTCGCCGATCATCAGGAACAAGGCGAACGGGCCCCAGGCGGCGAGCAAAGGCGGGTAGGCGCCGTAATTGCCCATCGCGATCGCGAAATTGTCGGCCACGAAATAGGCGAAGCCGAGGCCCATGCCCATCACCGCGCGCAGGAACAGCTGGCCGGAGCGGGCGAGGCCAAAGGCCGCGATCGCCGCGAGGAGCGGCATCAGGACCGCCGAGGCCGGGCCGGAGATTTTGTGCCAGAGATTGGCCTCGAGCGCGGCCGTGGGCCGCCCGGCGACGCGCAGGTCCGCGATCGATTGCCTGAGGCGGCCGAAATCCTGCTCGTCCGGATCGACCCGGGCGAGGGTGAACTGGGCGGGTTCGACGGCGGCGCCGTAGACGAGGCTGGGCGTGCGGGTCGTCGCGACCCTGGCAACGTCGAAGATGCGGACCTCGGCGAGCCGCCACGCGCCCCCGACCCGCCGCGCGCTCTCCGCGTCGATGATCCGCTCCAGCGTGCCTGCGCCTCGCGTGTAGATGGTGACCCCGCCGAGGACGAGGCCGTCGCCGCGCCCGCTCACCTGGCGGGCGTGGATCAGATCCTCTCCGTCGCGCACCCAGACGTTGCTGCTGACGTCGCTCTGCGCCGGCACCTGCCCGTAATCCACCGCTTCCCAGGCCGCGAGGGTCGCCGTGGCCCGGGTGACGATCCGCTCGTTGAACGCGAAGCTCAATGCCGCGACGGCGAAGCTCGCCACCACCAGCGGGGCGATGATCTGGTGGGCGGAGATTCCCGCCGCCTTCATCGCGATCACCTCGCTGTGCTGGTTCAGCGTCGCCAGCGTGATCAGGGTGCCGAGCAGCACCGAGAAGGGGAGGAAGCGGGCGATCAGCATCGGGATGCGCAGCGAGACGTAGCGCCACAGCTCGGCGTCGCCGTTCTGGGGCGGCGCCAGGATCTTGCCGCTCTCGCCGAGCAGATCGAGCGTCATCAGGATGAGGACGAGCGCGGCGAGCACGGCGAGCGTCCGAACGAGGAACAGGCGCGCCATGTAAAAGGCGATCCGCTTCGACGGGAAGAACTGGACGTTGATCATGACGCCGGCTGCAGCCTGCGCGCCCGCCGCCGCGCCCCGCCGAGGTCGAGCAGCCGCGAGAGGCCCTTGCCGAGCCGGTCGAAGATGCGCTCGAGCGCGCCGATCGGCTGCCCGCCCGGCTTGTGCGCCAGCGTCCGGAACATCCACAGGATCAGCCCCGCCGCGACCGCGAACGGCACCCACACCGCGACCGCCGGATCGAGGCGTCCGAGCGAGCCCATCTGCTCGGCATATTGGTTGATCTTGTGGTAGCTGACCATGAAGATCAGGCTGAGGAAGATGCCGAGGCCCGAGCTGGAGCGCTTGGGCGGCACGGCCAGCGCCACCGCCAGCAGCGGCACCAGCAGGATCATCAGCACCTGCGCCATCCGGAAATGGAAGTTGGCCCGCGCCGCCAGCCGCTGCTCGGCGTCCGCCGCGGCCGACGCCGCGGTCCGCCACAGCTCGGGCAGGGTCAGCTCCTCGATGCCGGCACCGACCCCGCGCCGGCGGAAGGCGTCGATCGCCGGCAGGTCGATCGGGATGTCGTGGCTGCGGAACGACAGCACCCGCGGCACCAGGTAAGCGGGCGCGTTGTGGACCAGCCGCCCGTTGGTCAGCCTGAGGATGATCCGGTCCTCGTCGCGGGTCGCGAGGAACGAGCCGTGGTCCGCGGTCACCGCGATCGACCGCCCCGACCGGTCCTCGGCGCGCACGAACACGTTGTGCAGCACGTGCCCCTCGCCCTCGGACCGTTCGACCCTGAGCGTCATCCGGCGCCCCAGATTGGTGAACTCGCCCACTCGGATCGACGCCCCCAAGGCCCCGGAGCGGAGCTCGAAGCGCAGCCCCTGATACGCATATTCGGCATGCGGCTGGACGAAGCCGACGATCGCGACATTGACCCCGATCAGCGCCAGCGCGAACAGATAGGGCACCAGCAAGAGCCGCTCGTAGGAGATGCCGACCGCGCGCAGCACGTCGAGCTCGGACGACAAAGCCAGCCGCCGGAAGGCGAGCAGCACCCCCATCAGCAGCCCGATCGGCACCCCGAGCGCGAGATATTCGGGGATCATGTTCATCAGCATCCGCCAGACGACGTTGACCGGCCCGCCCTCGGACACGACGAAGTCGAACAGGCGGAGCATCTTGTCGAGCAGCAGCAGCATCGCCGCCAGCGTCAGCGTGGCGAGCAGCGGCACGAAGATCAGGCGTGCGAGGTAGCGGTCGATCCTGGTGAGCAAGGTCTTGGCGTCATCCGCGGCGGGTCCCGCCCGCGGCTATAGCCAGCCCGGCCCCGCGGGGACAGTCACTAGTGACTGTCCCCTTCACCAGCTGCAGCGCCAGGCCCAGCCCGGCCCCGCGGGGACAGTCACTAGTGACTGTCCCCCTTCACCAGCGGCAGCGCCAGGCCCAGCCGTCCCACCACATCGTCCGGCAGGGCCGCGCCCAGGCCCGGGCGGGGCGGTGCCAGCGGTGCCAGCGCGGCGCGTGGCGCCAGTGGCCCCGCCAGCGCGGATGGGCGCGCCAGTGGCCGCCCCAGTGGCCGCCCCAATGCGGCCCGCTGCCGAACTGGACGACGATGCCCGCTCCGCCGCGGCCGGCGTCGGCCGGGGCGGCGGGGAGGACGAGGGCCGCGAGCGCCGCGGCCGCCGCGATCGTCAGCTTGCGCATCTCGGTTCTCCTTGCGCGTCTCGTGCCGACGCCCAACGCACGGGGGTGCCGCGGCGTTGCACGGGGACAGTCACTTGCCCCCGCTGCTTCGGAAAATTGACCTCCGCCGGAGCGGCAAGTGACTGTCCCATCACAAGTGACTGTCCCCTTACCCCGCTCGCACCCAGCCCGGCGGGATCCAGTGCCCCTCCTCGGTCCGCGTCCAGCCCGAAGCGAGCCGCTCCCGCTGCTCCCGCTCGCCGAAGTGCCGGAGCTTCTTGTCGAGGCGCTCGATCGCCTCGTCGAACGTCATGCGCGGCCGCGCCGCCGCGCCGCGCTTCAGCCTTCCCGCCCGCAGCGCATCCTCGCGCTTCACCAGCCACTTGGCGAGCTCCGGGTCCCGCTTCGCCGGTTCGGCCCCCATTCCGTCGCCCGGATCCGGCTCCGCGCCCGCGCCGAGCGCCCTTTCCCCTTCCTCGATCAGCCCGAACTCGATCCGCTCGACCGCCGCCGCTTTCTCCTCGCGCAGCCGCTCGGCGAAGGCGGGTGAGGTCCGCCTCCGCTCCCACGCGGTCTTGTAGGTGAAGCCCGCCGCCCGCGCCGCCGCGCCGATATTGCCGGTCTCGGCGAGCGCCGCGAAGAAGATCCTGTCGTGCCTCTTGCCCCAGGCGCGCGCATGCGCCTTGGCGACCTGCACGCGCCCGTCGCGCCCGCGCCGCACGACCAGCCCGTCGCGCCGCAGGCGTTCCTCGTCGAGCGTCTCCTCCTCGGCATCGGCCTTCGCCTCGAACGCCGCCTTCGCCGCCGCCCAGCCGGCCGCGAACGCCGCATCGTCCTTGCGCAGCAGATAGGCCCGGTCCTTGCGCAGCCCGGCGACGTCGCAGGCGAGCGAGACGTTGCCGCTCTCGGCCAGCGCCTCCAGAAACCGCGCCGCCCGCCTTTTCACCGGCACATAGACCGAGCGCCGTCCCCCGCCCGGATGCTCAAGCTTGATCACGCGGTTCCTGGCCGGCTTTCCCTTGTCCACGAAGCACCCCTGCGCTTCCGAATCGTCAACTTTTTGTACCCGATTTGTTCGCAAATGTCAATCCCCCGCAGCCTTGGCGGCACATTCGGTCCGAAACGGACCGAAAGTTGCGGAAAGCGATGAGCGTGTTAGCGTATATTACGTTAAAACGCTAGAATAGGTGGCGGCACGATGAAGTCGGAAGCGGCCAGAGCCTGCGGGAGTGCCGCTGCGAGCTTGGTCGAAATCAGCCGCGTCCTCGAGGAGACGGCGCGGCTCGTACGCCAGCATGCCGACGCTCAGGTCCGCCCGCTCCCGCCCGGCTCCGCCGCCTCCGGGCCGCTCGAGATCACGGCGCCGCTGGTGCGGGCCATCCTGAGAATCAGGCGACTGCGCGCCGACTACTTGCCGGCCGCCGGGGGCGACCCGGCCTGGTCGATGATCCTCGAGCTCTACGCCGCCCAGTTGGAAGGACGGCAGCTCAACCAGTCGCGGCTGACGCTGGCGGCGGGCATCCCGCATACCACCGGGCTCCGGATTACCCGTACGCTCATCGGCCAGGGCGTCTTCCTGAGCCGCGCCGACCGTGCCGACGGCCGGCAGCTGGTGCTCAGCCTGGCAGCGGAGGCAGCCGACAAGGTCCGCGCCTATCTGACGGTGGCGATCGCAACGGTGCCGTACATCGCCTGACGCGCGGCCCGAACTTATCCAAAACGAACATCTATTGTGAACAATGCCCGCTTTCGCTTAACTCTGCCGTATGGCGGGGCGAGATCCGGACCAGATGCGCCTGAAGCTGCGCCGGCTGCTGATCGCGGCGCGCAAGGCCCACGGCTGGAACCAGACCCACCTCGCCGAGCGCATGGGCCGCAAGCAGGGCTTCGTCTCGGCCTACGAGCGGGGGCGAGGGATCGAGGTGGTCGAGCTGATCGAGATCAGCGAGGCCCTGGGGTTGGATCCGAAGACGGTGCTGGACGAGCTGGGCTAGGTCAGCGGCGCCTCACGGCCAGTGTCGGACGCGCGCTCGAGGTCAAGATCACTCAAATCGATGCGATTCAAGAATTCGATCAGGGATTCCTCCTGCCGCACCGGTTTCGGCGGTCCGTGACCGCTACCGACTTCCAGCCCCTTCGGATCCCCCATCGTTAGGTGCTCCCACGAAAATCGGCGCGTTCTTAGCAGAAGCCTCCGCTCAGCGATAGTTCGAGCTTTGTTCTGGCAACGGAGTCTGGTATCCGTTCCGTCGCTCACCTCCGGAAGACCGCCCGCATGTCGCTCTTTTCGAAGATCCGTTGTGAAGCAGGTATCACCTTGGAGGAGCTCGCTGCCGATTTCGGCGTCGATCAACGCGTGGTTGCTCTTTGGGAAATTGGTGACTGCAAAGCACCTAGCCACGTACTAACGTCTCTCGACCTAATCCGCAGTTTCAGCGGGCGTACGCCCATCGCACGCGTCACAGCATCTAGTGGACGCATGGAGACGCGACCCACGAGATATCCACAGGAGAGCGGTGAACTGAGGTTCCGCACCGTTGACCGAAGCGCACTGGCCAGCCAAGAATCCCCGCCCATGAGGGCGGAATTCAATGAGGCTGAGGCCTTCGTGGGCGGTGCGAGTTCAACGAGCGGCACTCATTTCCCATCGCAGTCAGGTCAGCGCTCGTCGGACCGAAGGCGCAAGCGGCTTCTCGATCTTTTCTGTTGCGCGGGCGGTGCGGGAGTCGGGTACGACCGCGCCGGCTTCGAAGTCACCGGCGTCGACATCGTAGATAGACCGAGCTACCCGTTCGCGTTCATCAAGGGTGATGCGATGAAGCTCGACCCCGAGTTCATCGCGTCATTCGACGCCATTCATGCCTCGCCGCCGTGCCAATCTTATTCTGACCTAGCCAAGCGCAATGGCAATGGGCATGAATGGCCCCGGCTCATCGAGCCGGTGCGCGAAATGCTCGTCGCATCGGGGCTTCCGTACGTGATCGAGAACGTTGAGGGCTCGCCGTTGCTAAACCCGGTCGTGCTCTGCGGCACGATGTTTCCCAGGTTAAGAGTTTTGCGGCACCGCCTCTTTGAAGCCAATTTTGAGATTGTCCCTCCGGCGCATAAGAAGCATCCGAAGGTGCATACATTCGACAAGCGCAAGTCGCATTTCGGTAAGACGAACGAGTGGACCGACTTCGTGCAGGTGACTGGCGGCGGAAACTGCAGCTTAGCAGCAGCGCGCGACGCGATGGGCATCGACTGGATGACCAAGGGCGAGATCAACGAAGCCATCCCGCCCGATTACACCGAGCTGATCGGGCGTCAGCTTATGGCGCACCTGAAGGCTGCCTCCGCTGAAGCTAAAAGGACCCGGTCGATTGCGTAAACCCGGCTCGAAGGAGCGGATTCGGCAGTTCTTTCGCGCCAACATAGGGCGGGTCGTTACGTCGAGCGATATCCGTGACGCAATCGGATCCGAAGTTAGTGAATGGGCGCGGCGGCTGCGCGAACTTCGAGATGAAGAAGGGTGGCCCATTCGCTCTCACAATGACGATGTTCGCCTCAGGCCGGGGGACTACCTACTCGAAGTTGAACCGCCCGAAAAAAAGAGCGTGGCCTTCGAGCGCAACATTTCAGCGAAGCTTCGGGCTGAAGTGCTCGACCGTAACGGCTTCACATGTCAGATGTGCGGCCTTTCCCCCGGAGAGACCGACCCGAATACAGGTCGCAAGGTTCGGCTTCACATTGGCCACATCGTTGACAAGAGCCTTGGCGGAAAGGACGAGCTCTCTAACCTCCGCACACTCTGCTCGACCTGCAATCAAGGCGCGAAGAACATCACGACCGAGAAGCCCACCGCGATATGGCTGCTGTCACAGGTTAGGAGATCGACGCTCGGTGACCAGCGAGCGGTGTACGAGTGGCTTCAGCGAAAGTTCGGAGATGGTGCCTGACCGGCCAGGCTCCGTTCGAAGCGCGAACATGCGGGCCGTGCGCTCAAAAAACACGAAGCCTGAGATTATCGTCAGGAAAGTGGCGCACCGACTCGGCTATCGGTTTCGACTCCACCGTCGTGATCTGCCGGGGCATCCCGATCTCGTGTTCGCCGCGCGTCGCAAGGTCATTTTCGTACACGGTTGCTTCTGGCACGTTCACACGGGTTGTAAGCGAGCTACCTCGCCGAAAGCCAATGCCGCATTCTGGCGCGCGAAGCTTGATCGAAACGTTCAGCGGGACGCCGACCAGTTAGCCGCCCTACAAGATGCCGGATGGGAAGCTCTTGTCGTGTGGGAATGTGAAACGAAGAATCAACATCAGCTCTCCGCAACAATTCGATCTTTTCTTGGATGACCCTCACGCGGGCATTGCTTAACTGAATCCCGGGCTGGCAAGGCCGTCGTGGCCATTCGCTCTAAGGAGAGCAAGTTCAGCCGCGCTCTTTGGCGTATACGCGATGAACTCATCTGCAGCGACCGAACCTAGCCCAAGTTGCTGGATAAGGTAGTGATCGCCGGTTCCCCACAACAGCGCGATGCCCTTCTGATCCAGAATGTCTCGAGCGCCGCCATTCCTGCGAAGGCGTTTCATGTAATCCAGCTGATTTGCCACTTTTTGAACCTCCCAGCGGGAAATCGGAACACCCTGTTTACCCTCAAATAAGTTGGCCAAGCGCTTGGACGCTCCGGTCGGTGGGTAGTTTGCGCCGGGTGCTGTCATTGGTGCCTCCACACATCGGTTCACAGCAAAACAATGGTATCTGCAATCGGAAGTTTGAAGGCTTACCCTCTACACGCACCAAGGCTCCCGCCGCCCCGACCACGTCCGGGCCAGTCCCTCCGCCACCAGCATGTCCCCAACCGAGCGCCCACGGCGCGTGACGATCCGCAGCTTGCGCCCGTAGCGGTCCTCGTCGCGCCCGTCCGGCACCGGATGGAGCTCGAAGGGCCCCTCGCCGAGCAGCGCATCGAGCCGCCCCGTCGCCCGCGCGGCAAGCTCCGTCTCATAGGCGCAGCTTCCGTTCACCTCCGGCGTATCGATGTCGGCGATGCGGACGCGCATGCCGTCATAGTCGAACGTGTCGCCGTCGATCACCCGCACCGCCGCCGGCGCCGCGATCTGACCTCTGCCTTCGGAGGGCAGCGTCGTGGCCGACGAATGCGGGTCGACAAAGGTGTAGAGCATGACGGCGGCATAGACCGCAAGCAGCGTGAGCAGGTTCAGTTGCCAGTTGCGCAGCCCCCACCGTCTTCGCGGCTTGCGGTGCGCCTGCACCGCCCAGCGATGCCGGTCCCACTGCCCGGCCCACCCGCTCCGCCTCGGATCCCAGTGCTTCGACATGGGCGAAGGCTAGCCGGCCGATCCTCACGAGCCCGTTAATCGACGTTGGCGAGCGCGAGCTTGGCTCACGGAGATCGACAATGGTGACTGAAGCGGGCGATATGGCACAGCGGCTGTCCTGGACGGCTGGCGCGCTGGCCTTCATCGGCGCTGGACATCGCGGCGACGGTTTCTATATGGGCCGCCGTGCCGTGCGTCCGATCGATGCGCGGTATCCGTCCGGCCCAATGGGCCGGTCCTAGCGGTCGGCCTAGTAGGCCGGCACCGGTCCCGATGGGACCGGTCTCTCGGGTCATCGGCCAATGGCCGATGCCGTGGCTCCGACGGGAGCCGCGCTCCTGCGCCAGCAGAATCGGCTGGCACGCCCCGGTTCCAAATGGGACCGCGCTCGCCCCGACCGGCCCAATAGGCCGGTCTCGTCGGTCCCAATGGGACCGTTCATCTCCCCGGCCAATGGCCGGCGTCCGCGGCCCGACGGGGCTGCTCCCAAAGCGCAGCGGCCCAATGGTTCGGTGCTTTGCCCCACGGCGCACGCGGCCGCGTGCAAGCCGGGAGGACGTTGCCGGGCCGTGACCGCCGGCTGCGTCCGACATTTCGCCGACCGGTCACAACAAGGTGGCGCGCCACGATCGTGACAAGGAACTCAGTGATGAGAACCGAATATCAGATCGTCATTCACGTGGACGTCGCGAGGCTTGCCCTCGTGCTGCTGCTCGTGATCCACCTATTCCTCGGCTAGGCCCGGGGAAGGAGGGGGAGGCTTCGGCCTCCCCCTCCACCTTTATCGCGGCGGCACCGGCGCCCTGGAGCCCCGGCTTATCCCATGAGCTACTGCCCGAGCTTCTTAGCCATGGATCAGTCCGGGGAGGCCGTTTCATCCTCGGTGAGCGGCGCGTCGGTCCCCGGACTGCCGCGATCCTCCGCTCACTCTCCAAGACCCGTCCTGAGCCCCGCTGAAAGCCGGCGAGCGGGTCGCCTGAAAGCCGAAATGGCCAAGAAGAAGGGCCGCCGCGGCGACCCTTGCGGTACCCCAATAGTGTGAGGCGGAAGCAGACCGCCTGTGCGTTCGCCCCGTGGGCGTGCACACTCGCAGAACCATTCTAATCCCTCTCGGTCACTTTCAGGAACCGCCCCGCCTCCTGCCTCCGCGCCTCCGCGTGAACGAAAAAGGGCCGCCCCTCTCGGGACGGCCCTCGGAAATTGGCAGAAGCAGAAGAACCCGCCCCCGCTCGAAGCCGTCCGGCGTCGAGCGGGTGGTAGACGCTGCGGGTCCGTCCCCCGGACGGCCCTGCTGACACGTCTACCCCATCAATTCCTGCTCCAGCTTCTTCGCCATTTCCTCGATATTCTCAGGCGGCCAGCCCGGGATGTCCATCCCCAGCCGCAGGCCCATCGAGGACAACACTTCCTTGATCTCGTTCAAGGACTTGCGGCCGAAATTGGGCGTCCGAAGCATCTCCGCCTCGGTCTTCTGGACGAGGTCGCCGATGTAGATGATGTTGTCGTTCTTGAGGCAGTTGGCGCTGCGCACGCTGAGCTCCAGCTCGTCGACCTTCTTCAGGAGGTAGCGGTTCAATTGGTTGGCGTCCTGGTCGGCGTCGGCGCCGCCGCCGGCGCCCGCGCCGGCGCCCGCGGCCATGCCGGTCGGCAGGCTGGTCAGCGTCATGCCCTCGTCGAAGTGGACGAAGAGCTGGAGCTGGTCCTGGAGGATGCGCGCCGCATAGGCGACGGCGTCGTCCGGGGTGATGGTGCCGTCGGTCTCGACCGTGAGCGTGAGCTTGTCGTAGTCGAGCTCCTGGCCGACGCGGGTATTCTCGACCTTGTAGCTGACCTGGCGGACCGGGCTGTAGAGCGCGTCGACCGGGATCAGGCCGATCGGGGCGTCGGCCGGGCGGTTGGCGGCGGCGGGGACATAGCCTTTGCCGGCCTCGGCCATCAGCTCCATGTTGAGCGTCGCGCCCTCGTCGAGGTGGCAGAGGACGAGGTCGGGGTTCATCACCTCGACGTCGGCGACGGTCGCGATCTGGGCGGCGGTGACCTCGCCCGGGCCGGTCGCGGCGAGCGCGAGCCGGCGCGGCTGGTCGCCCTCCATCCGGAGCGCCACCTGCTTCACGTTCAAGACGAGATCGGTGATGTCTTCCCGCACTCCGGCGAGCGACGAGAATTCGTGCAGCACGCCCTCGATCCGGATCGAGGTGACGGCGGCGCCCTGCAGCGAGGAGAGGAGGACGCGGCGCAGCGAGTTGCCGAGCGTCAGGCCGAACCCCCGCTCGAGCGGCTCGGCGACGAAGGTGGCGCGGCGCCGGCTGTCGCCCCCGCCGATCTTCTTCTCGAGCGCATTGGGCTTTTTCATTTCCTGCCAGTTCTTAGCGTTGACGGCCATGTGGTCCCTCTTTCGCGGCGACAGTCGATCCGACGGTCCCCATTTATGAGTCAGTGGAGGACACGCAGGCAGCGTGTCCCCGAATTACACCCGCCGGCGCTTGGACGGGCGGACGCCGTTGTGCGGGATCGGCGTCACGTCGCGGATCGAGGTGATCGTGAAGCCGACGCCCTGAAGGGCGCGCAGCGCGCTCTCGCGGCCCGAGCCGGGGCCCTTGACCTCGACCTCCAGCGTGCGGACGCCGTGCTCCGCGGCCTTCTTGCCGGCATCCTCGGCGGCGACCTGGGCGGCATAGGGCGTCGACTTGCGCGAGCCCTTGAAGCCCATCATGCCCGCGGACGACCAGGCGATGGCGTTGCCCTGCGCGTCGGTGATGGTGATCATCGTGTTGTTGAAGCTGGCATTCACGTGAGCGACGCCGGCGGTGATGTTCTTGCGTTCGCGCCTGCGGAGGCGCTGCGGTGCCTGTGCCATTCGTCCGGTCCCTTATTTCTTCTTGCCGGCGATCGGCTTGGCCTTGCCCTTGCGGGTGCGGGCGTTGGTGTGGGTGCGCTGGCCGCGGACCGGAAGGCCCTTGCGGTGCCGTAGACCGCGATAGGAAGCGAGGTCCATCAGCCGCTTGATGTTCATCGCCACCTCGCGGCGGAGGTCGCCCTCGACCATGTGCTGCTGGTCGATCGTCTCGCGGATCTGGAGCACCTCCTGGTCGGTGAGGTCCTGGACGCGCCGCTCGGGCGCGATGCCGAGCTTCTCCGCGATCTGCTTCGCCTTGGTGCGGCCGATGCCGTGAATGTAGGTCAGCGCGATCTCGACGCGCTTGTTGGCCGGGATATTGACCCCCGCGATACGTGCCATAAAGTAATTTCTCCTGCTCCACAGGGCGGGATGGCCGCCGCCCTATCTCAGCGCTGACGCCCGACCACGGGCAAAACCGGCAGGCGCACAGGTGCGCCGCCGGAGACCGGTTATCGGGATGGCGCTCATTTAGGGTCGCAGGCCTGCGCTGTCAACGGCGGAGGCGGGTGAATTCGGCCATCGGCAGACTTGTGCGACCTTCGTCGCCTCCTGTGCCGCCACGGGACTGTTCCGCGGCCCGCCCGCTCGGGGGCTTGAGCTAAAGGAATCGCAACGGCTTTGCTGCATGAACCGGCGCTTCGTCCGGGGAGCGGCAAGGTGGCGAGCGCGTCTGAATCGATCCGATCGGGAGCCGTGCGGGCTGGCGCGGCAGCCTTGCTGCTCGCGCTCGCCGTGCCGGCGGGCGCGCAGCGGCTCGGATATGAGCAGGTTTGGCCGGTTCCGGCCGCCGCCGCGGCTGCTGCGCCGCGGCTCGGCTATGAAAGCGTTGGCGAGGATGAAACAGAGCCTCTCGTGGTCGCCGCTCCCGCGCCATCAGCGGCCGCGGCCCCTGCCGGCGCCGACGCGGAAGCCGGTACGGGCGCGGTCCGCGAATATTATTTCGACCGGATGGAAATCGGGCTGCAGCGCGGTGCCGACGGCTATGCCTGGGACATCGCGGCGCGGATCGGCGGAGCGCGCAACCGGATCTGGTTGGAGGCGATCGGCGAGGGGACGCTCGGCGGCAGCCTCGATTATCTCGAGCTGCAGGCGCTCTACAGCCGGCCCCTTTCGGAAAGCTGGGACGTGCAGGCGGGGCTGCGCTACGACGTCCGCCCGCAGCCGAACCGCGCCTGGCTGATGGCGGGCGCGCAGGGCAATGCCGGCGAGCCGCTCTATCTCGGCGCCTTCGCCTTCCTGTCCCATCGCGGCGAGCTGGGGGCGCGGCTCTACGGCCTTTACGACATCGGCCTTCCCGGCGACCTCGTCCTCCAGCCGAGCGCCGAGGTGAACCTGTTCGCGCAGGACATACCCGAGCTCGGGCTCGGCCGCGGCCTCTCCTACGGCGAGGCGGGAATGCGGCTGCGCTACGAGGTTCGCGAGTGGTTCGCGCCTTATGTCGGGGTTGGATGGAGCCGAGACTTCGGCCGGACGGCGCGATTCACCCGCGCGGCGGGCGAGGACGTCTCCGGCCGCGCCTTCCTGATCGGCCTGCGTTCCTGGTTCTAGGACGCGGGAAGCACAATGAAAAAGGGCGCCGCGCAAGGCGACGCCCTCCTTCCTGAACCGTCAGCACGCTCAGCAGCGGCGGCCGCGCCCGATCGGGTCGGCGGAACCGCCGCGGTCGGAATCGGAGCAGCTGCGGCGGCCGCGGCCATTGCCGCGCGGATCGCTCGGATCGCTGTCGGTGATGCCGCTGCGCCGCACGCCGCGGCCATTGCCCGGCGGGTCGGCGCGCGGGCCGGTGTCGCGGTCGGTGACGCCGCTGCGGCGCGGTCCGCGGCCATAGCCCGGCCGGTCGCGCGGATCGTTGTCGGTCCGGCCGGTGCGGCCCTGGCCCGGACGGTCGCTCGGGTCGCGGTCGGTCTGGACGGCACCCGCTTCGCCCGCGAGGACGACGAGCGCGCCGGCGCCGACTGCGCCCCCCGCGACGGTCCCCAGGAACGATCGGCGGCTGAGCTTACGCAACTTCATTATTTTTCTCCCCTTCGAGCAATTTGCGCAGACGTAACGGCAAACCCGGTCCGCAACAATAACCCAAATTGGCCCCGTCGCGATCCGGGTCAGCGGGGGGTCAAAGCAGCGTCGCGCAGGCCGCGCCAGACGCGGAGCGCCTGGACGGTCTCGGGCACGTCGTGCACCCTAAGCAGCTGCGCGCCCTGCTCGGCGCCTTTCAGCGCCAGCGCGATCGATCCGGGAAGTCGGGCGTCGGTCGGAGCTTCGCCGGAGAGCGCGCCGATCATCCGCTTGCGGCTCGCGCCGAGCATCAGCGGACAGCCGAGCCCATGCAGCAGAGCGAGCCCGTTCAACAGGTCGAGATTGTGCTGGACCGTCTTGCCGAAGCCGATGCCGGGATCGGCGACGATCCGCGTCCGGTCGATCCCCGCAGCGACCGCCGCCTCGATCCGGCGCTCGAGCCAGTCGTAGACTTCGAACGGCACCGGACGGGGGTAATGCGGCGCCTGCTGCATCGTCTCAGGCGTGCCCTGATGGTGCATCAGCACGATCGGGCATCCGGCGCGGGCGACGACCTCGGCCGCGCGCTCGTCCCAGGTCAGCGCGGACACGTCGTTGACCATCGCCGCCCCCGCGGCGAGCGCAGCTTCCATCACCGCCGCCTTGCGGGTGTCGATCGAGACGGCGGTACCGGAGCGGGCGAGGCGCTGGATCACGGGCAGAACCCTTTCCAACTCGTCGCCCTCCCAGACCGCCGCGGCGCCCGGCCGGGTCGACTCGCCGCCGACATCGATCAGCGCCGCGCCTGCCGCCGCCATCGCGTGGCCGGCCTCGGCCGCCGCGTCGGCATCTGCAAAGGCGCCGCCGTCGGAGAAGCTGTCTGGCGTCGCGTTGACAATGGCGGCGACCTGCGGCTGATCGAGGCGGAGCACGCGTTCGCCGAGGGCGAGGGGCGGGCGGGGCGTGGTCAGGTTGGTCCAGGCGCGGCGCGCGTTTTCGGGCAGGGCGCCGAGCCGCTCGCCGATCGCCTCCACCGGCACCAGCTCGGCGGACACGCGCTTCGTGCCGTCCATGACGGTCACCTCGACCGCCGCGAACCAGAGTAGGCCGCCGGCGAGCCGCTCGACCTTGCCGTCGAGGCCGAACGGAGCATCGACGAACGCGGTGGGGCGGAGATAGGCGCGTTCGGTCAGTGCGCGCTCCCGCTCTGCCTGTCGACCTCGGGCGAACGGTCGTAGCGCACGGCTTCGGTCTCGTCCTCGCCGCCCTCGCGATAGGTTTCGCTGCGCACGATCGCATCGGGGCCATGAAACTCGATCCAGAAGCTGTGCTGGTGCGCGTCGGTCGCGGGATCGAGGTTCGAGCCGTCGCGAAACCGGAATTCGAGTCGGTCGGCGGCGGCGCGCCGCAATGCGAGCCGCGGCTGGTTGCCGAGCGGGCAGAAATGGCTGGCGAGCAGCAGGTCCCCGTCCATGTGATAGATGGTCAGGGATTCGCGGCCCTCGCCAAGATTCCAGCTTTCGAGCAAGGCGGACCCGTTCGCGGTAAGCCGGTAGGTCAGGCCGATGTCACGCCCGTGGGGCGTCCGGCCGCGCCACTCGCCGACGAGCGCCTTCAACCGCTCGAAGCCGGGCAGAGCAGCAGGCGCCTCCTCGGTCATCAGCCGTCCATGGTCAGGATATATTTCTGGCGCAAGGCGTCGAGCGGGACGAGCGCGCCCGCTTCCTCGACATGCCAGAACGTCCAGCCGTTGCAGCTCGGCGCGTCCTGCACGGCGGCGCCGGCGCGGTGGATCGAGCCCTGGCCGCCGGGATAGTCGACCGATCCGTCGGCGAGCACATGGGCCTGCCACCGTCGCCTGGTGTCGGTCAGCACCGCACCGGCGCGCACCAGGCCGGTTTCGACCAAGACGCCGAACGGCACCTTTGGCTGCGCGCGGCGGGACGCCATCGTCCTCATCGCGCTTTCGTCGAGCGGCAGCGTCGAGGCGATGCGCTCGCGCGCGACCCGGACGTAACGCTGCTCGCGCTCGATCCCGATCCATTGGCGGCCCAGCCGCCGCGCGACCGCGCCGGTGGTGCCGGTGCCGAAGAAGGGGTCGAGGACTACGTCTCCGGGATTGGTGCAGGCGAGCAGCACCCGATAGAGCAGGCTCTCCGGCTTCTGGGTCGGATGCGCCTTGGCGCCGGCCTCGCCCTTCACCCGCTCACCGCCCGAGCAGATCGGCAGCAGCCAGTCCGAGCGCATCTGCAACTCGTCGTTCAGCGCCTTCATCGCGCGATAGTTGAAGGTGTAGCGGCTGTCCTCGCTGCGCGACGCCCAGATCAGGGTCTCGTGGGCGTTGGTGAAGCGCGTGCCGCGGAAGTTGGGCATCGGGTTGGCCTTGCGCCAGACGATGTCGTTCAGGATCCAGTAGCCCGCGTCCTGGAGGGCGGCGCCGACCCGGAAGATATTGTGGTAGGAGCCGATCACCCAAAGGGTGCCGTTCGGCTTGAGGATGCGCCGCGCCTCCTTCAGCCAGGCCCGGGTGAAGGCATCGTAATCGGCGAAGCTGGAGAATTTGTCCCAGGCGTCGTCGACCGCATCGACCCGGCCGCCTTCCGGCCGGAACAGGTCTCCGCCGAGCTGGAGATTGTAGGGCGGATCGGCGAAGACCATGTCGACGCACGCGTCCGGAAGCCGCTTCATCGCCGCGATGCAGTCGTCCTCGATGATCGTGTCGATCGGGAGGTCGGCGGGCGGTGCCTCGACGCTTCGCCCGGGACGGGTCCCGGCCACAGTCACGCGCGACAATGCAGTCATCGATACCGCCCCCGGTTCGCAAAGACGGCCAGCCTGAGTCAGGCCGAGTCCCTGGTCAAGCACCGGCTCCTAGAGCGCCGTCGTGGCGATATGGTTAACGTGCCGCGAACGAAACGAGTCCCCGCTGCTAATGGAGTCCGCCGCGGCCGCCGGGACTCAACATCTTGTGGTGTGGCGCCAAAGACTCATCCCATCGGAAAGCTTCACCGCGGAGCCTGTTTGCACGCGGGCGCAGGCGCTGTAGCTTCGCGCGGGGGCTGGCGGTTTGGGGGGAAGGATGCGGATCGGCGTTCGCGCGGACGACAGGGTGCAGGCGGAGCTGGCGCGGATCGGGCGGACGGAGGACGTGGCCTTTTCGCCGAGCGGCGATCGGGTCGCGATCGCGGCGTTGCCCGAGAACCTGATCCTGCTCGTCGACGTCGGAATCGATCCGGACGATCGCGATGCGCCCCTCCGTCTGACCGGCGCGGCCGAGATCGGCTCCGCAGCGCTCCGCCGCCCTCACGGCCTCGCCTGGCTCGACGACAGGCATCTGATCGTCGCCAATCGGGAGGGGGCAGTCGTCCTTTTCGAGGTTCCTCCTGCGGAGCCGCAGACAGGCTGCCTGAACCTCGACCCGATGCTGACGATCGGCCATCCGAACGAGCCCGTAATCACTCCCGGCTCGCTGTCCGTCTTCGATCTCGGCGCGGGCCTCTTCGAGCTGCTGGTCTGCAACAATTACGTCCACACCGTGTCGCGGCACCTCATCGACGCCCGCGGAGGCTTCGCGCTCGTCTCGACCGACGTGCTCCTGTCCGGGGGCATCGACGTTCCCGACGGTATCGCGCACAGCCCGTCGGGCCGATGGCTGGCGGTCAGCAACCATTACGACCATTGCGTGAACCTCTATCGCAACACGCCGGAGCTCGGCCGCAATCCCACGCCCTGCGGCCTGCTCACCGGCTTGCAATATGCCCACGGCCTGCGCTTCAGCGCCGACGAATCGGCCCTGGTCGTCGCCGATTCGGGTGCGCCGTTCCTCCAGCTTTACCAAGCCGAGGGTGCAGATTGGGAGGGTGAGCGCGCCCCGGCGCTCTCATTCCGGGTGATGACCGAGGGGGAGTTCGAGAGCGCCCGCGACAATCCCGAGGAAGGGGGGCCAAAGGCCTCGATTTGTCTCCTGACGGGCGGCTGCTAGCCGTCACCTGCACCCAGCTTCCTCTGGCCTTCTTCGATTTCGCCGCAATCGCCGGGCCGCTCGCGTCGTCATCCCTCATCGCATCGGACGATGCGGAGCGCGGACGCGAGGCCTTGCTGCGTTTCCTCGCGGCGGCGCGGCGCACTCTCGAGGATGCGGCCGACCAGCGCCGCAGCGCGGACGAAGACGTCCGCCGCATGCTTCAAAGCCGCTCGTGGCGGATCACGGCGCCTCTGCGGCGGATTGGCGCCGCCGCGCGCCGGAGGGGACGAGCCTAGCTCAGACGTCGAGCAGCTGCTGCGAGCCGACCATCGCGGTGCCGTTCTTCGCCGCCAAGCAGGCGCGGACCGGCGCGAAGCTGCGGCGGTGGAGCGGCGTCACGCCGAGCGCGTCTAGGCCGCGATAGTGCTCGGGCGTGCCGTAGCCCTTATTGTGCTCCCACCCGTAGCCGGGATGCTCTTTGGCATAGTCCGCCATGATCCGGTCGCGGGTAACCTTGGCGACGATCGAGGCGGCGGCGATCGAGCGGCATTTGGCGTCGCCGTCCACGATCGCCTTCGACGGTCGCTCCCAGCGCGGGCAGCGATTCCCGTCGACCAGGATCCAGGCCGGATCGAAACCCAGGGCTTCGACCGCGCGGCTCATCGCCAGCATCCGCGCCCAATAGATGTTGAGACGGTCGATCTCCTCTACGGTGGCGAGGCCGACGCCGACGCGCGCGACCTTGTAGAGCCGGGCGCAGATCGCCTCGCGCTGCCTGGCGGGCAGCGCCTTCGAATCGTCGATGCCGCGCGGAAAATGGACGCGGTCGAGCACCACGGCCGCGGCGACGACCGGCCCGGCGAGCGGCGCGCAGCCGGCTTCGTCGACGCCCGCCAGAGGCTCGGGGAACTCGCGCTCGATCTTGAAGCAGGGCCGCGCCATCGCGTGCGAAGCTATCTGCCCCTGGAACCGCGATCCAGCAAAACGCCGCGATGCCATTGCTTTTCCTGTGGATAGGTCAGTCCTTGTCGCGCTCACCCCACTGGAAGTCGGTGACATATTGCTGGCCGAGCGGGCCATGTCCCTCGCCGAGTCCGGGCGCCTCGATGATCGCAATCCGCACGAAGCTCACCGCCTGCTCGAACGCCTTCTCGATGCGGAAGCCGCGGCCGAGGCCGGTGGCGAGCGCGCTCGCCAGCGTGCAGCCGGTACCGTGCGTGTCGCCGGTGTCGAACCGTTTGCCCTCCAGGCGGCGGATTTCGCCGGATGAGGGCGAGATCAGCCGGTCCACGATAGTATGACCGGCGGCGTGGCCGCCTTTGGCGAGGAGGTGGCAGCCATGCGCCAGCACAGCCTCCTCGCCGCCGAGCGCCTCGAGCTCCGGGATGTTAGGGGTCACCACCGAAGCCATGCGCATCAGCCGCCCGAATGCGGCGATGGTCGCGTCGTCGGCCAGCACCGAACCGCTGGTCGCGACCATCACCGGATCGAACACGATCGGCACCGCCAGCGGCTCCAGCCGGTCGGCCACGGCATGCACGGTCTCGGGCGATCCGATCATGCCGATCTTGACCGCGTCGACGCCGATGTCGCTCACCACCGAGTCAATCTGCGCGAGCACCATCTCCGGCGGAACCGGCATCACCGCCTGCACGCCCAGCGTGTTCTGAGCCGTAATGGCGGTAATCGCAGTCGTCGCGTGGCCCTGGAGCATGGTGACGGTCTTGATGTCGGCCTGGATGCCGGCCCCGCCGCCGCTGTCCGAGCCGGCAATGATGAGGATGCGGACGGTCATTGGGCGGAAACCGAGGTGGTCACGCCGCCTTCACGGCCTCGCAGATCGAGTCGACCACTTCCTCGACCAGCGCCTGGTCCTCGCCTTCGGCCATCACCCGGATCAGGGGCTCGGTCCCCGACTTGCGGATAACGAGGCGGCCGGTGCCGGAGAGCCGCGCTTCGGCCGAGGCGATCGCCGATTTGACCGCCGCCGCCTCGAGCGGGGCGCCCCCGCCGAACCGAACGTTCTTGAGGAGCTGCGGCAGCGGGTCGAACTGGTGGAGCAATTCGCTGGCGGTCTTGCCGCTCTCGACCAGGCAGGCGAGAATCTGGAGCGCGGCCACCAGCCCGTCGCCCGTCGTCGCATGGTCGGAAAGAATGATGTGCCCGGACTGCTCGCCTCCGACGTTGCAGCCGCGCGCGCGCATCGCCTCGAGCACGTAGCGGTCGCCGACCTTGGTGCGGAACAGGGCGAGGCCCCTGCTTTCGAGAAAGCGCTCGAGCCCGAGGTTCGACATCACCGTGGCGACGATGCCGTCGCCGCGCAGCAGGCCGTGGCCGGCCCAGGACGCGGCGATCGTCGCCATCAGCTGGTCCCCGTCGACGATCCGTCCGGCCTCGTCGACGACGATCAGCCGGTCGGCGTCGCCGTCGAGCGCGATGCCGAGATGCGCCTGCTCCTCGACGACCCGCGCCTGCAGCGCCGCGGGGGCGGTCGAGCCGCAGCCGTCGTTGATGTTGATCCCGTTCGGAGTCACCCCGATCGCCACCACGTCGGCGCCGAGCTCCCAGAGCGCCGAGGGCGCGACTTGGTAGGCGGCGCCGTTGGCGCAGTCGATCACCACCCTGAGTCCGTCCAGCCGCAACTCCTCTGGAAAGGTCGATTTGGCGAAATGGATGTAGCGCCCGCGCGCGTCCTCGATCTTGCGGGAGCGGCCGATCAAAGGCGCGTCGACCAGCTTCGGCTCCTGTGCGAGCAGGGCCTCGATCGCCGCCTCGTCCTCGTCCGAGAGCTTGAAGCCGTCGGGGCCGAACAGCTTGATGCCGTTGTCGGTATAGGGATTGTGGCTGGCCGAGATCATCACGCCGAGGTCGGCGCGCATCGAGCGGGTGAGCAGGGCGACCGCCGGCGTCGGCACCGGCCCCACCATCACCACGTCCATGCCGACGCTGGTGAAGCCGGAGATCATCGCCGTCTCCATCATGTAGCCGGAAAGGCGGGTGTCCTTGCCGATGACGACGCGGTGGCGATGGTCGCCGCGCAGGAAATGCGCGCCCGCCGCCTGGCCGACGCGCTGGGCGACCTCGGCGGTCATCGGCGGCGCGTTGGTCCTGCCCCTGATCCCGTCCGTCCCGAAGAAGTTGCGACCCATCCGCCTCGATCCCTTGCGCCTCGCGACCGGGCATAGCGGCAAGCCGCGCCGGTTTGAACCTTCGAAGCGCGGCACCGGCCCAGCGCGCGCTTCCAACCGTCTGCGCGGGCGTTTAAGCCGTCGCCATGTCCCAGCCCGTGCGCATCCTGCTCGCCCTCGCTTTCGGCCTGCTGCTCGGCATCGCCGCCGCGCGCTCGGCTCCGGAGGTCGTCGTCCCGACGATCGCCGCCGCAGAGCCGGTCGGCGGGCTGTGGCTGGACGCCCTGAGGATGACGATCGTGCCCCTGATCGTCTCCCTGCTCGTCACCGGAATCGCAGCCTCGGCGGAAGCGGCGCGGGCGAGCCGGCTGGCGGGCCGGGCGGTGCTGCTGTTCGTCGCAGTCCTGTGGACGTCGGCGATCATCGCCGCTCTGCTGACCCCGGCCTTGCTCGGGCTGTGGCCGATGCCGTCCGAGGCTGCGGCGGCCTTGCGCGCCGCGCTCGGCGCGCAGGAGCCGGTCGGCGCGGTTCCGACCGTCGCCCAGTTCGTCCGCTCGCTGGTGCCCTCGAACCCGATCTCGGCCGCGGCCAACGACCAGATCCTGCCCCTGATGGTGTTCACCATGGTGTTCGCCTTCGCGCTGACCCGGCTCCCGGACGCGCCGCGGGCGCAGCTCACCGGCTTCTTTCAGGCGATCGCCGATGCGATGCTGGTGATCGTCAACTGGGTGCTGTGGCTGGCGCCGATCGGCGTCTTCGCCCTCGCTTATGCGGTGGGCGCGCGCGCCGGGGCGGCGGCGCTCGGGGCGCTCGCCCATTATGTGGCGGTGGTGACCCTGGTCGGCTGCGTCGTCTGGTTCCTCGCCTGGCCGCTCGCCATGGCCGGCGGGCGCACCGGCTTCCTCGGCTTCACCCGCGCAATCGGCCCCGCCCATGCGGTCGCGATCAGCACCCAATCCTCGCTCGCCTCGCTGCCCGCGATGCTGAAGGGCGCCGAGCGGCTCGGCGTCCCGGTCGCCGCATCGGGGGTGACGCTGCCGCTCGCCGTCGCCGTGTTCCGCGCAACCGGACCGGCGATGAACCTCGCCGTCGCCATCTACGTCGCGCACTGGCTCGGTTTCCCGCTGAGCGGCTGGGCGCTGGCCGCCGGCGTCGCCATGGCTGCGACGACCACGATCGGCGCGGTCAGCCTGCCCGGCTCGATCAGCTTCATCACCTCGATCGCGCCGATCTGCTACGCCATGGGCGTGCCGATCGAGCCGCTCGCTCTGCTGGTTGCGGTCGAGACCCTGCCCGACATCGTGCGCACCACCGGCAACGTCTCGATGGACGTCGCCACGACCGCGACGCTCGCCCGCCGCAGCGGCTTCGACGCGTCCTCGGAGCGCTCGGAGCAGGACCGGCTGCTCGAGGAAGGCGCCTGACCCCTTTTCCAGCTCCGCACGACCCCCGTAATTTTACGGTTTCGCTGTTGCCCCACGAAGATTTGCGGTAACGTCCGGGGCGCTCAATCTGCAAAAAGGGGGAATTACCATGAAGATTCTGAGCAGAATCGCGATTCTGGCGGTCGGTGCCGTCACGCTCGCACTGGGATGGTCCGCTCCGGCCAGCGCCCAGGCGACCCGCACCTGGGTCTCAGGGGTCGGCGACGACGCCAATCCGTGCAGCCGCACCGCGCCGTGCAAGACCTTCGCCGGCGCCATTTCCAAGACTGCGACCGGCGGCGAGATCAACTGCCTCGATCCGGGCGGCTTCGGCGGCGTGACGATCAACAAGTCGCTGACCATCGACTGCTACGGCACCCAGGGGTCGATCCTCGCGGTCGGCCAGAACGGCATCTTCGTCAACGGCGCCAACGCCAACGTGATCATTCGCAACCTGCAGATCAACGCCGCCGGCAGCACCGTCGGCAACGGCATCCGCATCTCGCAGGCGCGCACCGTGATCGTCGACAACGTCACCATCGAGAATTTCGCGGGCACCGGCACCAACGGCCGCGGCGTCTCGATCGAGACGGCGACGGCAGGCGTCGTCGTTCAGGTGATCAACTCGCGGTTCCTGAACGTCAACAACTTCGGCATCAATGCCGCGCCGACGGCGGGCAACGTGGTGCTCGAGGTCAACCGCTCGCACTTCATGCGCGGCGGCAACACCGCCATCGCGCTGATCAACGCGACGAGCGCGCAAATCTCCGACTCGGTGATGAGCGCGAACGTCGGTGCGGGCGTCGCACTCCAGAATGCGAACACGTCCGCCCAGCTCGCGAACAACATCATCTCGTTCAACGGCTTCGGGATCGCCAACGGTCTCGGCGGCGCATCGACGGCGCGGCTCTACGGCAACAGCTTCTTCGGCAATACCGTCGGTGTCCGCATCGATGCCGGAAGCGTGTTCACCTACGGCAACAACGGAATCCGCGGCAACGGCGGCAACGAGACGCCGACGCAGCCCTCCACGGGCACGCAGTAAGCGTCATCGAGAGGGGCGTGCGCGGTCGTGCGCCCCTCCTTCTTCTCCCGCCGTGCGGCCGGACGATGCCGGCAATAGCCTTCCCAAGCGCCGTCGAGCCCCGCGCCCGAGCGGCGGCCCCGGTCAGGCCCGGCGCGCGTCGTTACTGATGATCATTGCGCCCGGATGAGGTACAATTCCCCCGCTCTCGAGCAAAATAGGGGAATTACTATGCAGATACTGAGCAGAATCGCGATCGTGGCCGTCGCGGCCGTCGCCATCACATTGGGGTCCGCGACCCCCGCGAGCGCGCAAGCCACCCGCACCTGGGTCTCCGGAGTCGGCGACGACGTCAATCCCTGCAGCCGCACCGCGCCGTGCAAGACCTTCGCCGGCGCGATCTCGAAGACGGCGCCGGGCGGCGAGATCACCTGCCTCGACCCGGGCGGCTTCGGCGCGATCACCATCACCAGGTCGATCACCATCGACTGCACCGGCACGCAGGGATCGATCCTCGCCGTGGGAACCACCGGAGTCATCGTCAACGCCGCCAACGTCAACGTGCTCCTGCGCAACATCCAGATCCAGGGTGCGAACACCGCCACCGGCAACGGCGTGCGCGTCATCCAGGCGCGCAACGTCATCCTCGACAACGTGACCATCTCGAACTTCTCGGGCACCGGCACCAACGGCCGCGGCGTCTCGATCGAGACGGCGACCGCGAACGTCGGCGTGCAGGTGATCAATTCGCGGATCCTCAACGTCAACAATTTCGGGATCCACTCGAACCCGAGCGCCGGAAACGTCGTGCTCGAGGTGAGCCGCACCCACATCCTGCGCGGCGGCAACAGCGCGATCGCGCTGATCAACGCCACCGCCGCGGCGATCTCGGACTCGGTGATGAGCCAGAACGTGGGCGCCGGCGTCGCACTCCAGAACGCCAACACCTCGGCGCAGCTCACCAACAACGTGATCTCGTTCAACGGGTTCGGCGTAGCCAACGGCCTCGGCGGCGCGTCGACGATGCGGCTTTACGGAAACAGCCTGTTCGGCAACACCGTGGGCGTCCGCATCGATGCCGGCAGCGTCTTCACCTACGGCAACAACGGAATCCGCGGCAACAGCGGCAACGAGACTCCGACCCAGCCCTCAACGGGCACGCAATGACGCGAAGGGAGGGCACGCGCGCCGCGGGTGCCCTCCCTTTTCTTCCTCGAGGGCAAGCGGGGCTTGCCGACGCCGCTCCGAAACCGACTCGCCGGCCTGGCGTAAGGGGGGCGTCCTCCGGGAAGGTCGCGCGGGGCGCCGAAGGGAATTCGCATGTCGGCGGCACTTCCGCGTAGGCAATTGAATCGCCCGCGAAATTGTTTCGCTGTCTGGTTCGGCGCCTTTCGGCTAAAGTCGATTTCGGCCCTTGACCGCGTTTCGATGTCAAAGAGGGCTGATAGAAGGGGGATTAGCCATGAGAGCATTGAGCAGAATAGTGATTCTCGCAGCGGCGGCGGTCGCATCCGCGGCCGGCGCCCAGGCGACGCGCACGTGGGTTTCCGGCAACAACGGGAGCGACGCCAATCCTTGCAGCCGAACCGCGCCGTGCCAGACCTTTTCCGGCGCATTCAACAAGACCGCGGCGGGCGGCCAGATCAACTGCATCGATCCCGGCGGGTTCGGCACGATCAACATCAACAAGTCGATCACCATCGACTGCACTGGCACTCAGGGCTCGATCCTCGCCGCCAACACCACCGGCGTGATCATCAACGGCGCCGGCATCAACGTGATTCTGCGCAACATTCAGATCGACAGCGCGAACACCACCACCGGCAACGGCATCCGCATCCTCAATGCGCGCAACGTGATCATCGACAACGTCACCATCGAGAACTTCGCCGGGACGGTCAGCAACGGCCGCGGCATCACGATCGAGACGTCGGTCGCCGGCGTCGGCGTTCAGGTCATCAATTCGCGTATCCTGAACACCACCAATTTCGGCATCCACGCGAACCCGTCAGCGGGCAACGTCGTGCTCGCCGTCAGGAACACGGACATCCTGCGCAGCGGCAACAGCGCGATCGCATTGATCAACGCGACCGCCGCGACCATCAACAACTGCATGCTCCAGCACAATGTGGGGGCCGGCGTCGCGTTGCAGAACGCGAACGTGACCGCGCAAGTGTCCAACTGCGACATCTCGTTCAACGGCTCCGGAATCGCCAACGGGCTCGGCGGCGCGTCGGTCACACGTCTCTACGGCAATACGCTCACCGGCAACACGATCGGCGTGCGCATCGACGCCGGCAGCGTGTTCACCTACGGCAACAACGGAATCCGCGGCAACGCCGGCAACGAGACGCCGACCCAGCCCTCGACGGGCACGCAGTAAGTCACCGAACGCCTGAGGGCGCGCGTATCCGCGCGCGCCCTCCTCTTTCTCTTTGAGGACCGGCTGCGGCATCCGCTCGATTTCGGGCGTCAGGCCGGCGCCGGTGTCCGCGTGCCGCGCTTTCAGGTAAATTCCCCCGCCCCTCGATCACGATCGGGTCGTGAAAGTCGGGCTTCGCACCCGCGAAAGGGGAACGATCATGCGCATATTGAAAAAACTGGCGGTCCTGGCCGCCGCGGCCGTGACGATCGCGCTCGCATCGGCTACTCCGGCTAGCGCTCAAGCCACGCGTACCTGGGTGTCGGGCACCGGCGACAACGCCAATCCGTGCAGCCGAACCGCGCCTTGCCTGACCTTCGCCGGCGCGCTTCCGAAGACCGCCAACAATGGCGAGATCACCTGCCTCGATCCCGGCGGCTTCGGCACCGCCAACATCACCAAGTCGATCACCATCGACTGCACGGGAACCCAGGGATCGATCCTCTCCTCCGGCGTCACCGGCATCTTCGTCAACGGGCCGGACATCACCGTCGTCCTGCGAAACATCCAGATCAACGGCGCCCACAACATCATGGGCAACGGCATCCGCATCATCGACGCGCGCTCGGTGATCCTCGACAACGTCACCATCGAGAATTTCGGTGGGACCGGCACCAACGGCCGCGGCATCTCGATCGAGACCGCCGGGGACGGCGTGCGGGTGCAGGTGGTCAACTCGCACTTTTTCAATCTCAACAATTACGCCATCCAGTCGCAGCCGACGGGGGGCAACGTCGTGCTCAATGTCAGGAACACCGAGATCCTGGACGGCAACAACAGCGCGATCGCGCTGATCAACGCGACCACGGCCTCCATCTCCAACTGCCTGCTCGCGCAGAATGTCGGAGCCGGCGTCGCTCTCCAGAACGCCGACGTGACCGCGCAAATCTCCAATTGCGACATTTCGTTCAACGGCTTCGGCATCGCCAACGGGCTGGGCGGCGCCTCGACGGTGCGGCTCTACGGCAACAGCATCACCGGCAACACCGTGGGCGTGCGGATCGATGCCGGCAGCGTCTTCACCTACGGCAACAACGGAATCCGCGGCAACAGCGGCAACGAAACGCCGACCGCCCCTTCGCTGGGCACGCAGTAGGAGCCTTCGGAGGGCGCGCAATGCCACGCGCGCCCTCCTGCGACTCTGTTGGTGTTAAAAATATTTGACACAGAGTGAATATAGACGTACGTAAGGTTATTCTATCTTAACACGGAGCTCCTCAATGGCCTTTCGCGAAAAGATCGCCTGGCTGACCCTCGCGACGATGCTCGTCGCTTACGGCATCTATTTCGGCTTCGTCGGGCCGGCGGCGGGGTTCGGGGAGCGCCGCCTCCTCGACATCGTCTGGTCGTTCGGCATAGTGGCCGCGGCGCACGCCGTGGTCGTCACCGTGGGCGCCATCATCATCGCGGTGACGGCGACGAAGGACGCGCAGGCGCGGGCGGACGAGCGCGACCGGGCGATCGCCCGCCGCGGCGCGACGATCGGCTATTACGTCCTCATCGTCGGCATGATCGTCGTCGGCGTCGTGATGCCGTTCAGCGAGCCCGCCTGGAGGATCGTCAACGCCGCGCTGCTCGCCATCGTGCTGGCCGAGACGGTGAACAACGCCGTCGTCCTGCTCAGTTATCGCCGCGGCTGGCATGGCTGAGCGCCGGCTCACCAACGTCATTCGGACGCTCCGCTTCCACGCCGGCGAAATGACCCAGGCCGAGCTCGGCGAAAAGATCGGCGTCACCCGACAGACCGTGGCAGCGATCGAGCAGGGCAAATATTCCCCCACGCTGGAGACGGCCTTCAGAATCGCCGACGTTTTCGGAGTCCGTCTGGAGGACGTGTTCAGGTGGGAGGAGGCTGGCTAACCGGGTCACTCCCACTCGATCGTGCCGGGCGGCTTCGACGTGTAGTCGTAGACGACCCGGTTGACGCCCTTCACCTCATTGACGATCCGGGTCGCGACGCGGCTCAGGAAGGCGGAGTCGAACGGATAGACGTCGGCGGTCATGCCGTCGGTCGAGGTGACCGCGCGAAGGCCGCAGACATTGTCGTAGGTGCGCGCGTCCCCCATCACCCCGACCGTCTTCACCGGCAGCAGCACGGCGAAGGCCTGCCAGATCGCGTCGTAGAGGCCCGCGGCGCGGATCTCCTCGAGATAGATTGCGTCGGCTTTGCGCAGGATGTCGCAACGCTCCGCGGTCACCTCGCCGGGAATGCGGATGGCGAGGCCCGGGCCGGGGAAGGGGTGGCGGCCGACGAAGGCCTCGGGCAGGCCGAGCTCCTTGCCGAGCAGGCGGACCTCGTCCTTGAACAGCTCTCGAAGCGGTTCGACCAGCTGCATGTTCATCCGCTCCGGCAGGCCGCCGACATTGTGGTGGCTCTTGATCGTGACGCTCGGCCCGCCGGTGAAGCTGACGCTCTCGATGACGTCCGGATAGAGCGTCCCCTGGGCGAGGAAGTCGGCGCCGCCGATCCTCTTCGCCTCCTCCTCGAACACGTCGATGAACGTCCGCCCGATCAGCTTGCGCTTCGCCTCCGGCTCGTCGAGCCCGGCGAGGCCGGAGAGGAAAAGCTCGGCCGCGTCGACGTGGACGAGCGGGATGTTGTAGCTGTTGCGGAACAGCGAGACGACCTGCTCCGCCTCGCTCTGCCGCATCAGCCCGTGGTCGACGAAGACGCAGGTCAGCTGCTCGCCGATCGCCTCGTGGATCAGCACGGCCGCGACGGCGCTGTCGACCCCGCCGGAAAGGCCGCAGATCACCCGGCCCTTGCCGACCTGCGCGCGGATCTCCGCGATCTTGGTGGCTCGGAACTCGGCCATCGACCAGCCGCCCTCGAGGCCGCAGACGTGGCGGACGAAATTGGCGATCAGCCGCGCTCCGTCGGGCGTGTGGACCACCTCCGGGTGGAACTGGACTCCGTACATGCGCCGCGCATCGTCGGCGCTGGCCGCGAACGGCGCGCCCTCCGACACCGCGACCGTTCGGAAGCCCGGCGGAAGCGCGTCCACCTTGTCCCCGTGGCTCATCCACACCTGGTGGCGCTCGCCGGGCTGCCAGAGGCCGTCGAACAGGGCGCAGCTTTCTTCGATCTCGATGAAAGCGCGGCCGAACTCGCTGTGGTCGCCGGCGACGACCCGTCCGCCCAGCTGCTCGGCCATCAATTGCTGCCCGTAGCAGATGCCGAGCATCGGCAGCCCCGCCTCGAACAGGGCCGGGTCGGCGCGCGGGCTGTCGGCGAGCGTCACCGAGGCCGGTCCGCCGGAGAGGATGACGCCCTTTGGCCGCATCCGCTCCAGCGCCTCGAGCGCGCGGCTGAACGGCACGATCTCCGAATAGACGCCCGCCTCGCGCACCCGGCGCGCGATAAGCTGGGTGACCTGGCTCCCGAAATCGACGATCAGGATGGTCTCGGGAGGTGCGGCGGGCATAGGGCGGCGATAGAAAGCCCGCCTGTCCCTGTAAAGTTGAGGAGAAGGATCGATGGCCGATCACAAGGATCTGGTGCTGGAGAAGGTGCTCGAGGCGCCGCGCGACCTCGTCTGGCGCGCCTGGACGACCCCCGGGCTGATGAAGCGATGGTGGGCGCCGAAGCCTTATCAGACCCCTGAATGCGAGATGGAGCTGCGCCCCGGCGGACGCTTCCATACCCGCATGACCGGCCCGGACGGCTTCGATTTCTCCGGCACCGGCTGCTTCCTCGAAGTCGTCGAGGGCGAGAGGATCGTCTGGACCAGCGCGCTCGGCCCGGGCTTCCGGCCGCAGGACAGGATCGAGGATTGCGGCGGCTTCCCCTTCACCTGCGTGCTGACCCTCGAAGATGCGGGCGAAGGGTGCACGCGCTATCGCGCCGTCGCCCTGCACCGCAACGAGGCCGATCGCGAGGCCCACGAGAAGATGGGCTTCCACGACGGCTGGGGGCAATGCGCCGACCAGCTCGGCGAGGTGGCTGCGGGGCTGCGCGAAACCGCCTGACGGAACGGACAAAGGAAAAGGCGCGCGAGGTTTCCCTCGCGCGCCTTCGTCCTGTTTGAGCCGTCCGTTCTACCAGCGCGAGCGGGAAGCGTAGCCGTCGCGCATCCGGAACTGGGCGATGCGGCCGTTGCCGTAGGCGACGCAGGTGAAGCGCTCGCCATAATCGCGGCTGCCGAAGCGGCGGTCGTAGCCGCCATAGCCGCTCTCGACGACACCCTCGACCTCGTAGCGGCCGTTCGAGCGGCGATCGACGTCGGTGATGCGGACTTGGCCGCCGCGCGTGTAGCGCTGCGCCTGCTGGCCGCAGCTGTTGACCGCGGCCGAATAATTGTCGCGGTAACGGTAGCGGTTGTCGTAGCCGTAGCGGCCGCCGTCGCGGTCGAAGGCCGAGAGGATCGCGGCGATGCCTCCGACCACGGCGATGCCGGTGACGATGTCGGAGGCGTCGATGCCGTCTCGGCGGTCGTAACGGTCGTAATATTGCGCCGAAGCGGGCGGGGCGGTGCCGATCGCGACCGCGGCTGCAGCGGTGCCGAGCAGGAACTTCTTCATGGCGTCTCTCCTGGTCATTCGCCCGGAGCGCCGGGCTATGCAGGAGCTTCTACGCGCCTCGCCATGACCTCGCCCTGAACTGCCCGTCGCCGGACGTTCATGTTCGAAAACAACGGCCTGATGTGAGAAAGGGAGCCGCGCCGCAGCTCCCCTTCACTGGCTGGACCGGGCCGGACCTCAGCAGCCGCTGCGCGCGATCTCGCGCCCGAGCAGCGCGCCGACGGCGCCGCCGATGATCGCGCCGGCATCGCCGTCGTCGCGGCCCCGCCAGCGCGAGCGCCGCCCGCCGCGATCGATGTCGCGGCCGATCGCCGCGCCGGTCACTCCGCCGACGATCGCGCCCACCGTGCCGCTGCCGCAGCCATAATAGCCGCGCGTGCGATAGCCATAGCCGTAACCGTAGCCGCGGCGGTATCCGCGCCCATAATAGCCGCGTCCGTAATAGCCGCGATCATAGCCGCGGTCGTAGCCTCCGCGCCCGTAATAGCCGCGATCGTAGCCGTCGTAAGAGCCGCCGCGTCCGTAATAGGGATCGTGGCCGGCCGATGCCGAGGAGGGTAGGGCGGTGAGCGCGGCCGCAGCGGCGGCGGCGCCGATCAGAAGCTTCTCGAGCATGTTACAGGCTCCCGGGGACAGAGATATGGCGTCTATCCCTTCTCGCTGGGCTTTTCTGAGCCGGGGATGAACGGCGCCGTTCGAGGGGCGGGAACAGAGGCGCCTGTCTGCGCGTCGAAGCCGTCGGCGAACGAGGAGGCGTGGCGATGCCCGACGACAGGGACAAGCTTGCGGGCCGCGGCGGCGGCGGACAGTCGGGCGGCGGCGCCTACCCCAATCCCCATAGCGGAAAAGACGGGGACCGCGGCGGCTTCCTCGACCATGGCGGCCAGACCGAAATGCCCTATCACGGCTCTTCCCAGCTTGGCGAGGAGAAGATCGCCGGCAATCCCAACGCCGCCACGCGCAAATCGAAGCCCGCTAGGGGGAAGCAGTCCGGTCGGGACGAACAGTGATTCGCGGCGGACTTCGGTTACGCCGGTAAGTCCGCGCTTAATGCTGCCGTTTGACGTCCAAAGCGGACTCCGATTTGGATTCGTTCGCAGATCGTATCTGCGCCGTCGATAAATCGGCACGATTCGTCGTAATTCACATGTGACTTGGCTTGGGACGCATCCTCTCTCGTGAGAGCCTTGTCCCCGCACATGCCCGGCGCTTCGGCGTCGCGGCGTTAACGGGGGGCGGGCGGCATGGCTATCAAGATTCTTCTCGTTCTGGACGGAGAGTTCCGCTTTGCGGCGGCGCCCGGCGAGTTCAGCTATGAGGTGCTTTTCGGCGCATTGGATTCGGCCGGCTTCGACGTCACGAAGGCTCATCGCCGCGACTTGGGCGAGCCGAATGTCACCAAGAACTTCACCTTCACCGCAGCGAGCCTCGCGCCTTTCGACCTGCTCTGGCTGATCGGTGACGAGGGCGTGAACGGGGGCAACGATTCCGGAACGAAGATCGGCGCGAGCGAGGTGCTCGCCATCGCCGAATATATGGAGGCGGGCGGGGGCGTGTTCGCCACCGGGGACCATGACGGGATCGGCTCGAAGATGTGCGGCCAGATCCCGCGCGTGCGCGTGATGCGCAAATGGTTTGCGACGGGCGATCCGGACAAGCCCGCCGGCTTTCCGTCCAACTGGCCCGCGGTCGGCGCCGGCCGGGCCGACACGATCCAGCCCAATGCGCTCGGCGACGGCGGCACCTATTTCGAGAACCAGTCCGATTCGACCCCGCAGCCGATCCAGCGGGTTCCGCCGGAAGGCCCGACCCACCCGATCCTGATCAACGACGACCACGACATCGAGGTGTTGCCGGATCACATGCACGAAGGCGACTGCATCGCGGGCTGGGACGGCTTTGACTGGGGGGGGACTCCGATCGACGGCTCCCCGATCGTCGAGTTCCGCACGCTGACCGGCGATCCGAACGAGCGGCCGCAGGTGATCGCCACCGGCGAGGGCCTCGGCCACGCCACTCCGGCCGGCGCCGGCGCCTTCGGCGAGGACACGCCCGCCACGCCAAAGACGATCGGCGTGCTCGCCGCATATGACGGCTTCTCGGTCGGCGTCGGCCGCATCGTGACCGGCTCGACCTTCCACCATTATGTCGATCTCAACCTCACCGGCGACGCCCGGGTCGACACGCAGGACGAGTTCGACACGGTTGGGGAGGACGCGAAGGCCACCGCCGGCTTCGCCTGGCCCGGCGCGGAGGCAACGTTCGCCGACATCAAGGCGGTCTACGTCAACATCGCGAACTGGTTGGCGCGGCCGCGGCGCGCGATCCGCCTGATCCTCGATCGCAACACCTTCGGCCAGGACGAGGTCCACGCCTCGCTCGCCGACACCGAGGCCGGCGTTTTCGCGCGCTCCTTCTTCGTCGCCGTCGAAGGCTTCCGTCCCAGCGATTTCCCCGGCGGTCTCGACTCGCTCACTCCCAGCCAGGCCGATCTCGAATCCTGGGCTCCGGACATCCCCAATCCCCACCCGGGCATCGAGGTCGAGGTGACGGGGGTCAGCTCGAGCGACCCGCAGCTGCTGGAGCGTTTCCAGACCTTCACCTTCGAATATAGCGTCCGATTCCCGAACGAGAGCGCATTCGGCTTCGGCGATCCGACGGAGGATCGTCTCGTCACTGCCTCGCTCACTCTCGGCACGACCGCGATGAGCGACAGCGGCGTGATCCGTCTGGTCAAGACGGCCAACCCGTTCATGCTCGATCTCGCCGACGGCAACGACACGGTGTGGCTGAGCTCGGACCTGCGCCTGTTCACGCTCACCGAAGGCTCGGGCCGGTTCGGAAAGTCCCTTCCCGACGGCGCGACTCCCGCTGACGCGGCAGCGTTCATCGCCGAGGTCATCGAGGACATCACCCCTGCCCAGTTCGCAGGCCTGCCGCTGGGCCAGGCCCAGTCGCCGCTCAGTCCCTACCCGACCGCCGACAACGGCAAGACGATCTACAATTTCGCGATCGCCCGGGTGCGGCTGCGCGGCGAAGCCGCAATCGCCGAGGACGTCCGCGTCTTCTTCCGGATCTTCGAATCCCAGACGACCGCGGCGCTCACCTATAACGGGCCGGTCGGCAGCTATCTGCGCACCGATCCGCCCGATCCGATCGCGCTGCCCGGGGAGAGCGGCGGCCAGTATATCTCGTTCCCCTGCTTCGCCACGGCGCGCGACCCCGATCCGGCGAATCAGGACGACGAGCCCAACCGCCAGCAGATCGACCCGACGCCGGGGGATACGACGCTCGCCTTCTTCGGCTGCCTGATCGACAACAATGTCGACGTCCCGTACCTGCCGCCGGCGCCTGGCTCGGTGCAGCCCAAGATCAGCCTCTCGGACCTGCTGGCGGGAGCGCATCAGTGCATCGTCGCGCAGATCGAATATGAGGGAACGGCGATTCCGGTCGGCGCCAATCCGGCGACCAGCGACAAGCTCGCCCAGCGCAACATCGCGCTCGATCACATCGCCAATCCCGGCCGCGACGCCTCCCGCGTCGCCACCCACACGTTCGAGATCGCGGCGACGCCCGATCCGATCCGGGAGGACTGGCGGCCGGACGAGCTCATGCTGGAATGGCGCGGGCCCGTGCCGGAGGGCGCGCGCGTCAGCTTCTATCTGCCGACCTGCCCGGCCGCGTCGGTGATCGCGCTCGCCGACCGGCTCTACACCCGCCACGAGCTGCGCGCCCTCGACGACCGCACGATCGAGGTGCCCGCCGGCGGCATTCGCTACATCCCGCTGCCGCAAAGCCTCTCGCGCCAGGTGGGGCTGATGTCGGTCGCTTTCCCGCTCGGCGTGCGCAAGGGCGAGCGTTACGACTGCCTCGTTCGCCAGGTGACCAACCGGATGCGCCGCGTGGATCAGCCGCCGGCGAAGATCAGTCGGCTGGACCGTGAGGCGGCCCTGAAGATAGTGCAAGCAGGCCCGAAGCCGCGGCTCGGCATGATGGTCGTCCCGGCCTATCAGATGGACATGGCCGGGACGGATCCCGTGCTGGTCGAGATCCCCAGGGCCGCGGAGGCGCAGCAGGCGGTGCAGCAACGTTGGCGCGAGGTGGTCGGCGCCTTCCAGCTCGGCATTCCGGTCGGCGATACCAGGACCTTGCTGTTGCCCACGGCCCGCCTCCTCTCCCTGATGAGCTGGCGCGCGCTCCGTCTGCGCCCGCAGAGCCGCTGGTACCCGGTCTTCCGCCGCTACCTCCAGATCCTGGAAGACAAGGTCCGCGCCCTCGGCGGAGACCCGTTGTCCGTCCCGCCCACTCCCGGCGGCGTCTGGGAAGGCATGCCCGAAGGCTACGGTCCGGACGGCCATGGCGGCGGCGACGGCAAGGGCGATACGCCTCACGAGCATCCCGGCCACCACGGTCACGTCGGCCACCACGGCCACCATCGCCATTGGGCCGGATGGCTTGCTTTGGCGGTCAGCGTCGCGGCCCTCGCCGTGGCGATCCTGGGCTAGGAGCGCAGCGGAGGCATTGCCGCCGGGGGCGCGTCGTGCGATTCTCCTCCCATGGCCTCTCGCATCGCGCTCATCGCCCTCGCGCTGTTCGCAGCCGTCCCCGCGGCGGCGCAGGAGCGCCTCGATCCCGAGGAGGAGGCCGGACTCCTTACGGACTACGAGGCCCATATCCGTCTCGTCCTGGCCGATGCCTTCGCACCGCCGGTCCGGCTGCGCGCCATCGTCCTTCATTCCTTCCAGACCGAATATGCGGTCGGGCTGCGCGAAGGCCCGGGCGGGTACGAGATCTTTTCGCTTCGCCCGGCGCGCCAGATATGGACCTACACGATGATCGAGATGATGAGGCAGGGCGCGGTCCGGGCCTCGGACCTCCAGGGCCGGGATATCACGGCGAGCGAGATCGAGCGGCAAGCGGAGGGTCTCCCGGCCGATCCAGCCGATCTGCCGCTGGCCCGGTGCTCGGTAGCGGTGGACGATGCGCTCGCGGGCGCCCTGCTGGCCGCCTGGCGGGTGATGCTGCTCGAGGTTCGGCCGCGCCGCGCTCCCATCGACGGTCTCGATGGGGTCACCTATCGCTTCTCGACGGAGAGCGACGGCCGCATGCTTTCGGGGCAGACCTGGTCGCCGCGCGAGAACACGCGGCCGGCGCGGCTGGCGCGGATCGCGGAGGTGATGCGCAGCCACTGCGAGCGGCCGAACCCTGCTTATGTCGCGCTGATGCGCCGTCTCGCCGACCGGCTCGTCCGCCCGGCTGCGCGGCGACGGCCGAGCCTGCGCTGAGCCACCGTCACCAGCGCCAGGCGATCTCCGCCGTGACCGTGCGCTGCGGGAAGGGGTGGAACAGGAAATAGCGGTCGTTGGTGATGTTCTCGACGCCGATTGCCCCTTCCAAATGCCGGCCGAGCCGCAAGGTCGCGCGCGCGTCCACGACCAGATAGCCCTCGAAGCCCTGAAAGGTATGTCCGACCGTGTCGCTATTGTCGATCGTGCCGAACGAGCGGCTGGCATAGCGCCCCGCCACGGTAAGCGACGCAGCCTCCGAGGGGCGGTAGGTCAGCACGACCGTCGCGCGGCGCCGCGGCACCTGGGGCAGCATCTTCCCCTCCGCGGCGGGAAGAGCGGGGTTCGAGATCACCTCCGGATCGACGAGCGTGACGCTGCCGCCGAGGTCGAGGCCGTCGAGCAGCAGGTCGCGCGCCTCCGCGACCAGCTCGAGCCCGCGGGTTCGCACCCGCGGCACGTTCTGGACATAGTTGAACAGGGCCGTCTGGCCGGGAACGAGCGGCGCCGACTGCGAGATCAGGGCGTCGCGGATCCGCTCCTCGAACAGGGACAGGCGCAGCCGTCCGTGGGCGAATCGCCGGCCCACGGCCAGCTCCGCGGAGCGCGCCCGCTCGGCCCGGAGGTCCGGATTCGGCACCGTGATCGTCGGGCCGGTCGCAATCGCCTGGTAGAGCTCGGAGACGGTCGGGAAGCGATAGGCCTGCGCCGCCGACAGGGTCGCCGTCCATCCGTCGGCGGGTTCCCAGGCAAGGCTCGCTTTGGGCGAGAAGCCCTGCTGCCGCCGCTCCGGCTGCGCGACCGCCAAAGGGGGCGCCGCCGAGAAGTTGAAGCCCGACCAGGCGCGCCACCATTCGTAGCGGCCGCCGAGCGTCAGCGTCCATTGCGGCGCCGGCGTCCAGCGGTCCTGCGCCCAGAGCGCCAGCGTCCGGGTCCGCCCCCGCGCTTCCTGGACCAGCGCGCCTTCGCGGCCGTCGAGCCAGTCGCCCGTGGCGAAGCGCCGGCTGGAGAGCGCGAACCGGTCGCCATGCGCTCCGAAGCTGAGATCGTGGCCGCCGCCTTCGCCGTTCCGCCGCCGCGCGAGCAGGTCGAACGTGGCCCAGCCGGTCCCGTCCATCCTGACGATCGACCCGGCCCCCCCGGCTGCCGCGGCGGGCAGCGGGCCGGCGGGAAGCCGCTGGGCGTCGTGATCATAGCCGTAGCGCGTCGCGATCGCCCGCCAGTCGAGGCCGCCGCCGCGGCCTTCGAGCGTCAGTGCATGGAGGCTGTGGCGCTGGTCCTGGCGATAGACATTGTTCGAAAATGCGCTTGCCGCCACGTTGACCGGCCGCCCGTCGATGTTGAGCGCGCCGGCGAAGACGGGGGCGCCGCCGGCGTCGCGCAAATAGCTTTCCGCCTCCGCCTCGGTGTCGTTGAGGAACAGCGCGCCGCGATAGCTGAGCCGCACCCGCGGCCCGAGGTCGAAGGCGAGGCGCAACGCCAGATTGTCCTGCCTCTGCTCCTCGATCCCGCTCGCTCCCAGCACGAAGATCGGCGCGCCGCTGCGGTTGACGTCCGGAAAGGCGCCGGAGACCGGCGTTCCGGCCGTGCCCGCATTGGCCGGCCGCGCGACGGTCGCATAAGCGAGCGGCTGGCTGCGGCTTGCGACATGGTTGGCGCTGAGGAACCAGGCGAGCGGCCCTTCGCGGCCGCCCCAGGTCGCCGCGGCCCGCCACGCGCGGTAGGTGTCGTCGGTCGCATATTGGCGGAAGCCCTGCATCTGTCCCTGCACCGTCGCCGATCCCGTCGGCTCGTCGGGAAGGCGCGTCGCGATGTTGACCACCGCGCCGATCGAGTTGCCCGGATAGGCCGCCGCGAAGGGCCCGTAGAGCACGTCGACGCGCTCGATCTCCTCGGGGGAAACGATCCCCCAGCGCGGCGAGGCGAAATTGTTGTTGTTGCCGATCAGGGCCGAGACCAGGACGCCGTCGACATAGACGAGGCTGCGCGCGCTCGCGCCCACGCCGGAGGTGCGCGTCGCCAGCGGCGCTTGGGTGTCGCCGACATGGCGCTTCCTCACCAGCAGGCTGGGCAGATAGCGCAGGCTGTCCTCGGCGTTGACCACGTTGACGCTCTCGCGGATCCGCAGCGCGTCCAGCCCCTCCTCGGTGCCGGGCGCCTGCTCTATCGTCTCGCCGCGCGCGCCGGTGACGATTATCGCCGGGTCGTTCTCGCTCTCCGCGAGGGCGGCGGAGGGCGCCGCGGCGAGCAACAGGGCGGCGACGTGCGCGCTCGTCAAGGCTGGGCCTCGGCGCGCGACGGGCGCTGGAACCAGTTGGTGTAGCGACCGGCGAGCAGCAGCACGGTCGGCCACAGCATCGTGTTCCACAAATCCTTGGCCGACGATTCCCAGATCCAGGCCAGTGCCTCGCCCCAATTGTACCAGGCGTCGTAGAATTCGTTGGTGAGCTCGGCGGCGAGCACGATCAGCCATGGAAGCAGGCTGCGACGGCTCTGCCGCAGGGCGGCCATCGCGATCAGATAGAGGAAGAGGGCGCCGTGGATGTGGAGCGCGTCCCGCTCCAGCCCGGTATAGGTGCCCATCAGCTCCTTGAGATCGTACCAGCTCATCGGCGGACCCTAGCGGCTCGCCGCGCCGCGACAACCGTCCGCGAAATGAGAAGCCCCGCCGCGCAAAAGGGGGAAGCGCGACGGGGCTCGTTTTCGGGCCTGGAGCCCTCGCCGCCTGGGAGGAAGCGGCGGTCACGGAATATGGGTGTTTGCCCTGCTATTACAAGGGGTTGCTCGCAGCGTGCGGGGCCGTTTCCGGCGCCGTGCGGCCGCGCAGCCAGCCCGCGATCCGTTCGCCCTCCATCGGCCGCGCGATGTGGAAGCCCTGCGCCCGGTCGCAGCCGAATGCGGCCAGCGCCTCCAGCGTCTCCTCGTCCTCGACGCCCTCCGCGGTGACGGTGAGGCCGAGATCGTGGGCGATCTGGACGAGGCCCCGGGTGATCGCCCGCGAATCGCGCGAGGTCGGCAGGTCGGAGACGAAGCTGCGGTCGATCTTCAATTCGGTGAAAGGCAGCATGCGCAGCTGGCACAGCGAGCCGTAGCCGGTCCCGAAATCGTCCAGCGAGATGCCGATGCCCTTCAGCCGGAAGCGGGCGATCGTGTCCATCAGCCGGGTCGAATCCTGGGTCGCGCCCTCGGTCAGCTCCAGGGTCAGCCGCTCGGGGGGCAGCCCGGCCTCGGCGCAGATCTGCGTCACCGTATCGGGAAAGCGGACATGCTTGAGGTTCAGCGCCGAGATGTTGACCGCGAGGTCGATCTCGACGCCCTCCGCGCGCCACCGCGTCCAGGTCCGGGCGGCGGTGGCGATCGCCCACTCGCTGAACAGGTCGATCGCGCCGCAGGCCTCGATTTCGGGGACGAAGGCGGAAGGCTGCACCTCGCCCCCGCCCGGCCGCCGCCACCGCGCCAGCGCTTCCACGCCGGCAATCTCCCGCGTCGCGAGGTCGAGCTTCGGCTGGTAGAGGAGCAGGATCTCGCCCGCATCGATCGCCGCGGCGACCGCCTCCGCCTTCACAGCAAAGCCTCGTGCTCGAGCCTGGCCAGCGCCGAGCGCAGCTCCGCGACCCGGATCGGCTTGTTGAGCGTGCCGGCGACGTCGAGCCCGAGCGCCGCGCCGAGCCGCCCCGAAGTCTCGAGCACCCTTTCGTCGAAGCCGCTGACGATCAGGATCCGCGCCCGGCAGCCGCTTTCCGCCAGCAGTCGCAGCAGCTCGACCCCGTCGGTGTGCGGCAGCGACAGATCGAGCACGATCACGTCGGGATCGAGCGCGGCCGCCGCCGCCATGAACGCCTCGGCGTCGCCGGTCGTCGTCACCTCATAGCCGCGCCCCGCTGCGACGCTCTCGATCACCTCGGCGATCGCCGGCTCGTCGTCCACGATCAGCAGTCGCTTCATGTCTCGTCCTGCGTCCGGCACGCGCCGCAGTCTAGCCGCGCCGCCCCGGCGGCTAAAGCGCAAAGGTAAGCGCCCCGTGAAGCCGGACCTGCGGCTCTTGCAACCTCGTCAGGCCGCACTAAAAGCGGCGCGACACCGTCCCGCCGCCCGGCGGGGCCGAATGGGGTATTCATGCACCGCAATCCGAACCGGCCCATGGCGCCCCACCTCACCGTCTACAAATGGGGCCCGCACATGCTCGTCTCGATCCTTCACCGCATCACCGGCGCCGGCCTCGCCATCGTCGGCGGCGCCGCTCTGGTCTGGTGGCTGTGGGCGGCGGCCGACGGCCCCGACAGCTACGCCACGTTCACTTCCTGGGCCAGGCACTGGCTCGGCGTGGTCATCGGCATCGGCCTGACCTGGGCGCTGATCCAGCACACGCTGACCGGCCTCAGGCATTTCGCGCTCGACATCGGCGCCGGCTACGAGCTTTCCACCAACAAGAAATGGTCGCTCGCGACGCTGCTGATCGGCGTCGTGCTGACCGCCGCCCTCTGGGCGTGGATCCTGAGGGGACTCTGGTCATGACCACCGAAGTGAACGCTGCCGCTGAGGCCGGCACCGCCTCCGCCGCCGAGGCGCCGCGCGCCGCCGCTCCCGGCGACGCCCGCCCGCACGGCTCCGCCGTCGAAGGCGCCGGCCACTGGTGGCAGGAGCGCGTGTCCGCGCTCGCCGCTCTGCTGCTCTGGGTGTGGTTCGCGGTGTCGCTTCTGCGCCTGCCCTCGCTCGACCGGGCGATCGTCGCCGAATGGCTGTCCTCGCCGCTCGCCGCGGTGCCGATGCTGCTGCTCGTCGCCGCCACCTTCTGGCACATCCGCCTCGGCCTCCAGGTGATCGTCGACGATTATGTCCACGACGAAGGCTCGAAGCTGTTCTGGACCGTCCTCATCCACTTCGCCGCCATCCTCGGCGCCGCCTTCGCTTTGTTCGCAATCCTCAAGCTCGCTTTCGCCGCCGCGCCGGCGGGCTAGGGTCCTAACCTAGAGCCGCGTGATCCGGGGCGCCGCGGGCTGCGGCGCGAGCAGCAGCTCGGTCAGCGCCCAGATCGCCGCGTCGGCGCGGTCGGGGCTCCTCCCGGGCCCCGCATAGCTGCCGCCCACGATCAGCCCCGCAAGCTCGTCCTCGAGCTCGGGGAAACGCCCCGCGAGCTTCGCTTCCCCGCTCTCGAAGAAGGCGGCGATCGGCTCCGCCCGCCGCGTCTTGCCGACCCGCGCGTGAACGATCTTCACCGCCAGCTGCAGGCCGGCGCCGCGCAGCACCGCCGCCACCATCTCCCCGCCCTGATTGCCCTCGGCCACCACCCGGTCGGCGGCCCATCGCGCCGCCGCCCCCGCCACCTTGCGCGCCCACTGCTCCGGCGACAGCCCGGCGGCGCTGTGATCCCCGACCACATAGGCGATCCCGTCGAAGCCCATCCCGCAAGCGACGATCCCGCAGGCATCCCCCGCGGCCGAAGCCGGCGGATCGACCCCGATCACGACGCGGCGGAAGGGACAGTTACTTTCACCCGCCGCGGTTCGGGGATGCGTACCGCCGTGCTGAAAGTAACTGTCCCCCATCACACCCTTCACCCGCGCCTTCTCGAGCAGCTCCCGCCGGAACAGCGCCCCCTGGACGTCCTCGAGCAGCTCGCCGAGCAGCTCCTGCCTTCCGAGCAGCGTCCCCCCGTAGGTTCGCTCGTTCCACTCGACGAAGGCAGGCGCGTTGTGCGGATTGTCGATGGTCCGCCCGCCGCTGCGGACCACTCCGACGCCGTCGAGCACCGCCCGCAGCGCCGGCACGGAACGCGGCGTCGTCGTCACCACCGCCTGCGGCATGTCCCCGGCGCGCAGCCCCATCATCAGATTGTCCCACGCCGCCTGCGCCCTTTTCCATTTCGCCAGCTCGTCGCACCAGGCGAAATCATGCTCGGCGCCGCGCAGGCTCTCCCCATCGGCGCCGGAATAGACCCACGCTTCGGCCCCGCTCGCGAAGGTCAGCCGTCCCAGCCCCGGCTCCCAGCGCATCAGCCGCCTTTCCGCCCCGTCGCGCGCCGCCGCGAACAGCCCGCCGCGCCCCTCGATCATCACCCGCCGCGCCTCCTCGGGAGTCGCCGCGACCAAAGCGATCTTCGCCCCGGGATGCTCGCGCGCCTTTTGCGAGACCCATTCGGCCCCGGCCCGCGTCTTGCCGAAGCCGCGCCCCGCCAGCATCACCCAAACCGTCCACTCGCCCTCAGGCGGCGCCTGCCCGACGCGCACCCAATTGCCCCAGTCGCAGTCGAACGCGCGTACATGCGCCTCGCTTTCCGCGTCGAGCACGGCCCGCCGCTCCTCCGGCGCGAGCGCCCTCAGCCGCGCGACGAGCCCATCGTCCCGTTCCATCTTCGCCTCGCTGTCGTAGAAGCCCTCCCCCTTGATGGGATGCGGGCGCGGCTAAGGATGTTTCCGGGGGAAACAGCCGGCGCCGCATGTTGGGTAGGGGTGGATTCTGGGCAGGGCCGAGTGGCCTCGACGGGTTCAGGCGTCCGGTTCCTCCGCCCCGCCTTCCGCCTCGCCCCTTTTCCTCATCATCTCCCTATGCCGCTCGATCGCCTCGATCTTCCTGAGGATCGATTGCTTCGCTTCCTCGAGGCTCCGCTCCGGCGGCCCTTTCCTCGGTCCCCTGGTCGTCCGCCCGCCTTTGCGCGCGTCGAGGAAGGCGATGATCCGCATCGCCTCTTTTGGATCGAACGGCACGTCGCCTTCGTCGATTCCCGCCTCCTCCGCTTCGCCGGGCCGCCGCAGCAAGGCGTGGGCATAGCCGATCAGCTCGAAGTTGAGTCGCACCGAAGCCTCCTCCAGCGCCTCGTTGCACAGGGCTTCGAAGGCCGGCCATTGCTTCATCCGGTCCTTCACCGAAGCCGGCTGGAAACCGACGGCCCGCGCCGAGGCGCTGAAATTGCCGGTCGCCCTGAGCAGCCGCAGGAATTCGGCCTCGATCTCCGAAGTCATATGTCCATTCCTCGTCAATGTGATCTGCAGGCGGCCCCCGCGCACCCGCCGGATCACCGGCTCCGGCTGGGCGGCCACGCGCTTGCGCCCCGGCCGCAAATAGCCGCCCAGTTCCTCCGCCGTTCCCGTCCTGAGCGGCCGCCGGGTCGGTGGAATCCTGTTTCCCCCGACGAACGGCGTCACCGGTCCCTGCAGCTGCGCATCCGCATGGGCGCACGCCTCCCGGCACTGCCGCCGGAACTCCGGATTCCGTTTCATCCGGTTGTTGAACAGGTTGGGATAACCCAGCGTCCTCGCCGCCGCCCTCTTGTTCCCCGTCTCCCTGACCAGCGCCAGGAACTGCGCGCACAGCGCCTCCCGCTCCAGCCGCGTCAGCGGCTTCGCCATCGTCTCTCTCCTGTGATGATCGGGGAGGCGGCGACAGAGGGGACAGCCTACCTGGCTGTCCCCGCTCCGCACCCCGCAAACGACAAGGGGGACAGTCACGACTGTCCCGCCAGACAAAGAAAAAGCCGGCAGCGGAAGCCCGCGCCGGCCTAATTCCGCTCATCCTGAGGAAGGGTTGAGCCCGTCGAACCCCGCCTCGAAGGGGCTCCGACTCACCTCTGAGAGCCTGAGTAGAAAGTACCAGACCAGCGTGACGCTGTCAAGCCGAATCCATCAACTTCGGTTCGTGATTTGGTGGCGTGGAGAAGAAGCCGCGCCCGCTAAGTTGCCGTGATCGCTCCGAAAAGTCCTGCCATAAGATTTATTTTCATCCTGCCGACGGCGCCAGCCGCAGCGCATCCCAGGTACGCGGCACTGTGGTGGCTCGAACGACATCCCGCCCGCGTATATAAGCTCGAGGGACTAGGAGGAGGACCGGAATGGCAGAGGCAGCCCTTTACTATCCATATATCCACGTTCGGGACCCCAACTGGTTGAAGGGCACGTTGCTCTTGTTCGAAGAAGTCCAAAGAATGGTCCCTTTCCCCAATGTCAGGGGGGACCTGCCTCAAGTGGCGCCCTTTACTCGGCCGCACGGAGGCCGCAGGCCGCTTCTGACTTCTACGGACCTATGGTCAGCTCGCGCCACGCGCGCGCAAAAAAATCTGGCTCGAAAGATAGAGCAGGCTGTCGCTGAAGACCCGACTTTCGCGATCCGCTTCGGAGAGGCTGAAGCGATCCGCCTCCGGAGCGACCCATTCGGATTTCAGATTCATCAACAAAAGCTTCATAGCGATCTTAGAAGCGCGCTTAGGTGCACCAACCTCAGCTTCAAGCCAACTGCAGAAGAGCCCGACGACGTGAGCGGGGAGTATGTTGAGGTTCACCCTCAAGTAGGACAGGCAGTAATGTCTACGCTGGCTGTGGCCTGCGCGACTGCGTCAAACCTCGATATCGTCACAGACCAAACATCAGAACGTCTTCACGAATGTCTTCTACAAAAGAACCAAGATGCGGTATTTGACGCTTATCTCGGTGACGAGGGCGACCTTCCCGTTCCTCGCTCCCCGGATGAGCACGAGCTCTTTGAAGTATTACTCGCATTCGCGTGCGATACTAGCGAGCTTGATGCCCAAAGATTGGCGGAGATGGGCTCGGATCGTGCGCCGATCCACTTGTTGAAGGAGCGGCTGAAGGAACATGCTAAATCTGTCGGCCCGATGGACCCGGGTCCAGAACGAAAGCAGAAGATGGAAGAGGAGATATATGCCATATTGGAGAAGTGGGAGCAGGATCGCGCCAATATGAGTGACTTTTGGTCTCGATTCTTCGGTCTAGGCCAAATCGACAACGCCGCGAATTTCGCGAAAAGCATGGTGCGCCGGGTGGGACGTGGAGCAGTCGCAGGGTTGGGATTTGGCGGCGCGGCAGTAGGGGCCATGGCTGGCTTGGGTATCGGCCTGATTAGCCATGGACTGAAGACCGGGGCAGGGCTGCGGACTCGGGCCTCGACCAGTCCCTATCGCTATTTGACTATAATGCAGCAGGCCGGAGTAGCGTTTCGTAGTGATTGGCGGCTGAGCAATCCCCGGCGTGTCGGGCGCGCCGGGGCAAGCTAGGCAGATGGTGCTCCGGTTCGGCGGGGACAGTATACATTTTACCGTCCGGCAATCGCGCGCAATCGCGTCAGCCGAAAAATGGATACTGTCCCCGTTCATCGCAGCATCAAATCAAACGGCTTGGCACAACCAATGTCGAGGCGTAGATTTCGGTACAGAATCGGTCGCAGCAGCAGAAAAAGGGGGCCTTATGTCGCTGTCACGCACGAGCCTTGGTCTTGCCGCGGCGGCCGCCGCATCCGCCTTCGTCCTTCGCCCGGCCGACGCGCAGGTCCTGCCGGCCGACGTCCAGCCCAGCTGCGTTTTCACGCAATCGGCGTTCGCTTCGATGTTCGTCGGCGGAAGGGTGACGCTCGACGGCGCCGTCAATCCCGCGAACAGCCTGGTCAACCCAGGCATTTCCGGCCAGAACTGTCCCTTCTTCCTCTGGGCCGACCAGATGTATTTGTGGTTGACCTCGCCCGTCTCCGGATCGGGCCGGGGCTCGGGCCCGGCGACGCGGACGATGTTCTCCTCGTCCTTCTATACGGTGAGCCCCGCGGACTCGAACCATGTCAGGCATTTCGTGCCCAACGTGGTCGGGGCGCCGGTGGCGATGGGACTTCGCACCAGCAAGCCGCCGACGATGCATCCACTGCTTCGCGCCCGCTCGGGTCATATCGTCCAGGTCCTGCCCGGGGCGCCGGCCGCCGCGGAGCCGCCGACGGTTCGCCTGCGCCGCGGCGGCTCGGCCCGGATCGCCCGGGTGGTCCGGGCGCGCTCGGGCGCGCTTCGATTCTTCGACGCCGCCGGCCGCGAGCTGCAGCTCCGCCGGCCGACCCTGCCCCGCGCGCGGCCTCCTGCGGTGGTGCTGCGCGGCGGCCAGCGGGCGCCGGTCGTCGCGCCGAACGACCCTTCGACGATCCGGGTGCGCCGGGTCCTCGTCGGCGGCACACCGATCTTCCTCGATCCCAACGGCGACGTGATCGACGTCGAGGAGGGCCAGGCCGGAACCGATGGCGTCCTCCTCGCCCAGCCGGGCGCCGCCGGGCAGCCGCCGCAGCCGAGCCAGCTCGTCTACTACATGATCACCGTGAACGACGTTTACGCCTATCACCGCACCATGCAGGGCGCGACCGTCGGACCGAATGTCGTCTTCCCGCAGAACCAGAGTGACCTCAACCAGATCGCCGCTTTCGCCACTACCAACCGCCTCCCCGCCCTCACCGATCCGCAGGCGCTGGCGATCGAGACCAAGAGCAGCTGGATCGAGGCGAGCAACGTTCCCAATCCCGAAGATTATATCCAGATCCAGGCGACGCTTCCGGTCTTCGACACGTCGAACTGCAACCAGACGTCGAACTGCAACCAGTGGACCCTGACCGACCAGACCCGGACGGCGACGATGGTGATGGTCGGCCTCCACGTCGTCGGCAGCACCCAGGGCCACGGCGAGATGGTGTGGGCGAGCTTCGAGCATTTCGGCAACGCGCCCAACGCCGCCTACAGCTACACCAACAGCAGCGGCGCCGTCGTCACGATGCCCCAGAACACGAGCGGCTCATGGCTGTTCGCGCCGAACGGATCGGCCGGGCCGTTCAACGTCGAGACCGCCAAGTGGGTGCCGCCGGCGATCGTCGGCCGGACGCCTCAGGGCCAGTCGGGCGTTCCCGTGACGGTGCCTTCGATCCTCCGCACGGCCCCCTGGGGGACGACTCCGGGCACTGCCTCCAACGCGGTATCGCCGAACACCGACACGATATCGCTGAACAACAGCCGCATCGGCCAGCTGGCGGCCGGCGACGTCCGCCGCAATTATTTCCAGCTCGGCGCGCTCTGGACGAACGGCGGCACGGCGCCGAGCAGCAAGAGCACCTCCAACCACCGCGGCTCGCTCGGCCTCGCCAACGCGACGCTCGAATCGTTCGTCCAGGGGACGACGGCGTCCAGCCAGGTCAATTGCTTCGGCTGCCACGTCTCGAGCTCGTCCACCAACCCGACCACCCCCGCGACCGTCGCCGTCAGCCACATCTACAACGTCCTGGCTCCCCTCCCCCTCAGCCCCAACACCCGCTTGCGCTAGCCGGCGCGCCGCCAAGCGGGGAGGGGCGAGCGTCGCCTTGCTGCGTGAAAAGGGGACAGTCACAGTGACTGTCCCCTTTTGCCCTTCAAAGTAACTGTCCCTTTTGCGGCCTCGCGGAGCCCGGTTCCGCACTCGCCCTGCGCGTGGCCCTGCGCTACGACAGGCCGTGACCAGGCTGCGCCCCACCCTTCGGCACATCGGCGCGATCGCGGCTGCGCTTGCCTTCGTCGCCTTTATCGCCTGGACCTACGGGCCGGACGATGGCGGGGCGGGCGGGCCGGGCCTGGTCTTCTTCCTCGCTTTGATGCTGATCGCGGAGCTGCCGGCTTTGTGGTGGCGGGCGCGCGGCGGCGGGCCAAGCGGGACGCTGGCGGCGGCGCTGGTCGGGCCGCTGCTGCTGTTCGAGGGCCGGCTCGTTTTCTCCGCCTGGCATCATCGCGACGCCGGCGGCGACCTGCACGGCGTCGAGCAGGTGCTGATGGTCGCGGTGCTGGTGCCGATCCTGCTGACCGGCGCCCTCGTCGCAGGCCTCGCGACCGCGCTGATCGAGCCCGACCCGCCTCCCGGCTGACCGCCCCCCGCCCTTGCATCCCCCCGCGCGGGGCCTAAAAGCGCCGGCATCTCCTCCTCAGCCCGGGCCCCGCATGAGCAGCACCGCCTACCAGATCGTCGACCATGAATATGACGTCGTCGTCGTCGGCGCCGGCGGATCGGGATTGCGGGCGACGATGGGGGCGGCCGAGAAGGGGCTGAGGACCGCCTGCGTCACCAAGGTGTTCCCGACGCGCTCGCACACCGTCGCCGCCCAGGGCGGCATCGCGGCGTCGCTCGGAAACATGGGGCCGGACCACTGGACCTGGCACATGTACGATACGGTCAAGGGCTCCGACTGGCTCGGAGACCAGGACGCGATCGAATATCTCTGCCGCGAGGCGCCGGCCGCGGTCTACGAGCTGGAGCATGCCGGCGTGCCCTTCTCGCGCACCGCGGAAGGGCGGATCTACCAGCGCGCCTTCGGGGGCATGATGCAGAATATGGGCGCGGGGCCGCCGGCGCAGCGCACCTGCGCGGCGGCGGACCGCACCGGCCATGCCATGCTGCACGCTTTGTACCAGCAGTCGCTGCGCTACAGCGCCGACTTCTTCATCGAATATTTCGCGCTCGATCTGATCATGGATCCGGCCGGCGGGGGATGCCGCGGGGTGGTCGCCCTCTGCCTCGAGGACGGAACCCTGCACCGCTTCCGCGCCCATGCGGTGGTGCTCGCGACGGGGGGCTACGGGCGGGCCTATTTCACCGCCACCTCGGCGCACACCTGCACCGGCGACGGCAATGCGATGGTGCTTCGCGCCGGCCTGCCGCTGCAGGATCTCGAATTCGTCCAGTTCCACCCCACCGGAATCTACGGCGCGGGCGTTCTCATCACCGAAGGCGCGCGCGGCGAGGGCGGCTACCTCACCAACTCCGAAGGCGAGCGCTTCATGGAGCGCTACGCCCCGTCGGCCAAGGACCTCGCCAGCCGCGACGTCGTTTCGCGCTCGATGGCGATGGAGATCCGCGAAGGCCGCGGCGTCGGCAAGGAACGCGACCACATCTACCTCCATCTCGACCATCTCGAGCCCGCCGTCCTGGCCGAGCGCCTCCCCGGCATCACCGAGACCGGCAAGGTCTTCGCGGGCGTGGATCTGACACGCCAGCCGTTGCCGGTGCTGCCCACGGTCCATTACAATATGGGCGGCATCCCGACCAATTATCATGGCGAGGTGGTGACGCTTAAGGACGGCGATCCGGACAGCGTCGTCCCGGGTCTGTTCGCGGTCGGCGAGGCGGCCTGCGTCTCGGTTCACGGCGCCAACCGGCTTGGATCGAACAGCCTGATCGACCTCGTCGTCTTCGGCCGCGCCGCGGGCCTTCGTCTCGGCGAGCTGATCAGGCCGGGCACGCCGCTGCCGGCCGCGCCCAAGGACGGCGATGACCTCGCGGTCGGTCGCCTCGACCGCTTCCGCTTCGCCGCCGGCGGCAGCCCGACCGCCCGCATCCGCGAGCGGATGCAGCGTATCATGCAGAGCGACTGCGCCGTCTTCAGGACCGAGGCGACCCTCGCCGAAGGCCAGGCGAAGATCGACGCCGTCTACCGCGAGATGGAGGACATCGGCACCACCGACCGCAGCCTGATCTGGAACACCGACCTGGTCGAGACGCTCGAGCTCGACAATCTGATCGCTCAGGCGGTGACGACGATGCACTCGGCGGCCAACCGCAAGGAGAGCCGCGGCGGCCACATGCACGAAGACTATCCGGAGCGCGACGACGAGAACTGGATGAAGCACAGCATCGTCTGGTTCGACGGCTGGGGCGGCAAGGGCGGCGGCGTCCGGATCGACTACCGTCCCGTCCACGATTACACCCTCACCGACGAGATCGAGTATATCAAGCCCAAGGCACGGGTCTATTGACGGGCGGGCTCGGCGGCCGAGCGGGTAGGAGGGAAAAGTGGGTGCGCGGCGCGGCTGGACCTTCCTGGCGCTGATCCTCGCGCAGGGCGCCCACTCCGGCGAGGAATATGTCTTGCGCCTCTACGACCACCTGCCGCCCGCGCGGGCGGTGAGCGAGTCGCTCGGCTTCGACCGCGCGGCGGGCTTCGTCGTCGTCAACAGCTTGCTCTTCGGATTCGGCCTGCTGTGCTGGCTTCTCTGGGTTCGGCCCGGGCGGCGCCCGGCATGGGCGGTCGCGTTCGCCTGGGCGATTCTCGAGACTCTGAATGCCCTCGGCCACTTCGCGCTGGCTTATGCGGCGGGCGGCTATTTCCCCGGCCTGTACACGGCCCCTTTGCTGCTCCTGGTCGGCCTCCTCCTGCTCGCGCAGCTGGTGCGCAGGCCTGCGAATCCTAGCCGAGCCGCTCCCTGACCAAAGCGGCGAGGTCCGCTTCCGGCCTGGCGCCGTAATGGGAGATCACTTCCGCTGCGGCGATCGCGCCGGTGCGCAGGCTGCGCTTGAGGCCGCCGCCGCGCGCGAAGGCGGCGAGGAAGCCGGCCGCGAAGAGATCGCCCGCGCCGGTCGTGTCGACGACCTTGTCGACCGGCTCGGCGGGCACGTCGACCCGCTCCCCCCCGGCGATCGCGAGCGCACCCTTCTCGCTCCGGGTGACGACCAGTACCGGCACCTTCGACGACAGGCCGAGCGCGCCCTCGAGCCCCGACGCCCCGGTCAGGGCGACGACCTCGTCCTCATTGGCGAACAATATGTCGATAAAGCCGCCGTCGATCAGCTGGAGGAAGCCGTCGCGGTGGCGGTCGACGCAGAAGCTGTCCGAAAGGGTGAAGGCGACCTTGCGGCCGGCCCCGCGGGCGATCTCGATGGCCTGGGTCATCGCTCGGCGGGGCACTTCGGGGTCCCAGAGATAGCCTTCGAGATAGAGGATCGCGGAATCCTCGATCTGCTTGGGGTCGATCGCGTCGGCGGGGAGGTGCTGGGCGGCGCCGAGAAAGGTGTTCATCGTGCGCTGTCCGTCCGGCGTCACCAGCACCATCACGCGGCCGGTCGCTACGCCGATGTCGATCGGTGCGGTGTCGAACTCGACGCCGACGCCGCGTATGTCGTGGCGGTAGATCTCCCCGAGCTGGTCCTCGGCGACCTGGCCGATGAAGCCCGCGCGTCCCCCCAGGGCGGCCACGCCTGCCGCCGTGTTGCCGGCCGAGCCGCCGCTGATCTCGCGGGCCGGGCCCATATGGTCGTAGAGCCGGCCCGCCTCCTCCGCGTCGATCAGCCGCATCGAGCCCTTTTCGAGCCCTTCGCGCTCGAGGAAGTCGTCGTCGGTCGCGGCGATGATGTCGACGACGGCATTGCCGATCGCGAGGACGTCGAGGCGGGGATCGGGCACTGCGGGCTTTCTTCGCTGCCAGGGGAGCGCCGCCCGTAGCCGCCGCGCTGCGGGAGCGTCAACCGCAGCGCCCCGCCTGCGGCCAGACGTGGCGCGGGTGCGATGCGCCGGCTGCCGCGCCGGTTCCCTTTCCCGGGAGGCTGCGCCACTCTCCCTACCGATGATAGGGGGGATCATGAAAGCAGGATCGGCGCTGGCGCTCGCCGCACTGGTGGCGGCCTGCGCGCCGCGCGCGGTCGGCGAGGTTGCGCCGGCGGCGTCGCGCCCGGTGCGATCGCTCGTCCGCCCGCCTACTCATGCCACCGCGGGCCTGGAGGCTGTGATCGGGCGCACCGCCGCCATGCTGACCGCGCGCTTCGGCGCCGCCGCGCTCGACATTCGCGAAGGCACGGCCCGCAAGCTCCAGTTCGAAAGCGCGAGCTGCATCCTCGACGCCTATCTCTACCCGCCCGCAGCCGGCGGCGAGGCGATCGTCACCCACATCGACGCAAGATCGCCCGACGGCCGCGACATGGACCGCGCCAGCTGCGTCGCCGCTTTGGCGGCAGCCCGGGCGCGGCGCTGAGGCTGAACTCCTCCCTGGAACGGGGAGGGGACCGCACGCAGTGCGGTGGAGGGAGGCGAGCGCAGCGAGCTGCACGGCGGTCGTGCCCCCCCACCAGCCTACGGCTGGTCCCCCTCCCCGTCCCGGGGAGGAGTAGCGAGCCGCCGCAGCGCCCATCGCGCCGCTTCCGCCACCACCGGATCCTCATCCGCCGTCAGCCGCTCCAGCACGGGCACCAGCTCGGTGCTCCCGCTGTTCCCAGCCGCGATCGCGGCGTTGCGCACCATCCGGTTCCTGCCGATCCGCTTGATCGGGGAGCCCGCGAACACCCGGCGGAAGCCCGCATCGTCCAGCGCGAGCAGGTCCGAAAGGCGCGGCGCGGCGAGCTCGGCGCGGGGCAGGAAGGCCTTGTTGGCCCGCGCCGCGTCGGCGAAGCGGTTCCATGGGCAGACCGCGAGGCAGTCGTCGCAGCCATAGATGCGGTTGCCGATCGCCTCCCTGAATTCCTCGGGGATCGGCCCCTTATGCTCGATGGTGAGGTAGGAGATGCAGCGCCGTGCATCGAGCCGGAAAGGCGCTGGGAAGGCGTCGGTCGGGCAGGCGTCGAGGCAGGCGGTGCAGCTGCCGCAGCGGGCGACGTGCGGGGCGTCGGGTTCGATCTCCAGCGTGGTATAGATCGCGCCGAGGAACAGCCAGGAGCCGTCGCTGCGGCTGACCAAATTGCTGTGCTTGCCCTGCCAGCCCAGCCCGGCCGCCTCGGCGAGCGGCTTCTCCATCACCGGCGCGGTGTCGACGAACACCTTGAGCTCGCATCGAGCCTCTTCGACCAGCCAGCGGGCGAGCGCCTTCAGCGCCTTCTTGATGAGGTCGTGATAATCGCCGCCCTGCGCGTAGACCGAGATCCGCCCGAGCTCGGGCCTGTCGGCGAGCGCCAGCGGATCGGCCGCGGGCGCATAGCTCATGCCGAGCGCGATCACCGATTTCGCTTCCGGCCACAGCCCCTGCGGCGAGGCGCGGCGCGCGGCGGTCTCCTCCATCCAGATCATGTCGCCGTGGCAGCCCTCGGCGAGCCACTGGCGCAGGCGCTCGCCGGCCGCGGGCGCGGCGTCGGCGCGGGCGACCCCGATCGCGCAGAAACCGAGCGCCCGCGCTTGCTCCTCGAGCCGTTCGCGCAGCTTGAGCTTGCCTGTCGTCACCGCCACTCGCTACCACAGCCGCGCTCATAAGGGGACCGATGTGGCGAACGGCTTAGCTATTGAAGCGAAGGGGCTTTTCAAGTCGTTCGACGGCAAGGAGGCGGTGCGCGGCATCGATCTCCAGGTGCCGGAAGGCAGCATCTACGGAATCCTGGGTCCCAACGGCGCGGGCAAGACGACGACATTGCGCATGCTGCTCGGGATCATCGAGCCGGACGCCGGTCGGCGCACCCTGCTCGGCCATGCCGACCCGATCCAGGCGGCGGGAATCGTCGGCTATCTTCCGGAGGAGCGCGGACTCTATCCCGCCATGCACTGCCGCGACGCGATCGCCTTCATGGGCGCGCTCCGGGGGTTTCCGCTCGACGCCGGCCGCAGGCGCGCCGAGATCCTTCTGCGGGACAACGGCCTCGCCGACTATGTCGCCAAGCCGATCAAGAGCCTTTCCAAGGGCATGTCGCAGACCGTCCAGCTGCTCGGCACGATCGTCCACCGGCCGAAGCTGATCGTGCTCGACGAGCCTTTCTCCGGCCTCGACGCGATGAACCAGGGGCGGCTCGAGCATCTCATCCGCGAGGAGGCGGCGGCCGGTGCGACGGTGATCTTCTCCACCCACGTCATCGCCCATGCCGAGCGCCTGTGCGAGCGGATCGCGATCATCGCCGGCGGCCGCGTCCGGTTCGAAGGCTCCGTCGCCGAGGCCCGGGACCGCCTCCGTCCGCAGGTGCGGCTGAGAACCCGCGCCGCCGACGGGAGCTGGCGGTCCTCGCTGCCGGCGGCCGCGGCGCAGCAGGACGGCGTCTGGCATTTCGAGCTGCCCAAAGCGGGCATCGAGCCCCTGCTCAAGGCGCTGATCGACGGGGGCGCGGGGATCGAGGAGCTGTCGATCGAGCGGCCGGGCCTGCACGACGCATTCGTCGCCATCGCCGGCGAGGAGGCCGCGCGCGAGCTCGCCGAGAGCGAGCAAGCGGACATGGGAGCGGCGGCATGAACAACCTCCTCAGGTCCGCCTGGGTGATCGGACGCCGGGACTTCATCGCCACGGTCTTCTCCCGCACCTTCATCCTGTTCCTGCTCGCGCCTCTGGTCATCTTCGGCTTCAGCATGGCCGCCGGCCTCAGCGCCGGGAAAGCGGGGCGCGAGGCGTCGCGGCCGACGGTGGCGGTGATCGCCGACGGCGCCACCGTCCAGGCGCTGGCGGACGCGCGCGCGCGCCTCGTCGCCGGCACCTCCGAGCGGACGATCCCGGCGCTTCGTCCGGTCGAGCCCACCGGGCAGGTCGAGGCGCAGGCCCGGCGCCTGCTCGCCGACGAGGAGGCGCCGCTCTCGGCGGTGGTCACCGGCACCATCGCGCGTCCCGTCGTGATCGCGCCGGAAGCGGCCGACGCCGACCTCGGCAACCGGCTTCGTCTGCTGATCGAGGAGGCGCGGCGCAGCGCCGCGCTCGAGGCCGCCGGGATCCGGACGCCGCCCGCGGCCCCGCAGCGCGTCGTGACGGAAAGCGCGGCCGGCGACCTGCGCTCGCTGCGCAGCGGCCTCGCCCAGGCCAGCCAGATGCTGATCTTCATGATCACCCTGATGCTGGCCACCCTGCTGCTTTCGAACCTGGTCGAGGAGAAATCGAACAAGGTGATCGAGGTGCTGGCGGCGGCGGTGCCGCTCGACGCGATCTTCCTCGGCAAGCTGATCGCGATGCTGTTCATCTCGGTCGTCGGCCTCGCCACCTGGGCCGGCATGCTCGGCATCGCCTATCTGTTCGTCCAGACGCTGCAGAGCTGGCTGGTCGTGCCTCCGTTCGCGCCCGCGGTCGGATGGCCGGCCTTCGTCCTGCTGCTGATCCTCTATTACACGACCAACTACATGCTGCTCGGCGCCCTTTTCCTCGGCATCGGCGGGCAGGCCTCGAACATCCGCGAGATCCAGACCCTGTCGATGCCGATCACCTTCCTCCAGCTCGGCGTGCTGCTGCTCGCCATGAACACCGTCGGCAGCCCCGCCACGACCCTCGCCTGGACGGCCTACATCGTCCCGTTCAGCTCGCCTTTGTCGATGGTCGCATTGGCGGCGGAGCAGCCGACTCTCTGGCCGCATTTCGCCGCGCTCGCCTGGCAGGCCTTGTGGGTGGTGCTGATCATCCGCCTCTCCGCCGCCCTTTTCCGGCGCACCGTGCTCAAATCCGGCTCGCGGCAGGACTTCTGGAAGATGCTGACGGCCCGCGGCTGAACGCAAAGGCCGTCATGCGGGTGGACGGAGGCGATCAGCCCTCCAGAGCGTGCGCCCTGCGCGCCGCCTCTCCGAGCGCGTTCATCGCCAGCCGCCACGGGGCGCCCGCATGGCTGATCCGCGCGACGCCCAATTCGGCCAGGCGGCGCAGCGGCGGCGTCCCATTCCAGACCATGATGTTGACCGGCAGCGGCGAGCGCTCGCAGGCGAGGCCGATCAGCCGCTCGTCGACCAGCCCGGGCAGGAACAGGCCGTTGGCCCCCGCAACCGCATAAGCGCGGCCGCGCTCCATGGCCGTTCCGAGCAGAGCCTCGTCATGCGCCTCGGCCCTCGCCTGCAGGAAGACGTCGACCCGCGCATTGACGAAGAAAAACGGCCCGGCCGCCTCGCGGACCGCCGCCAGCCGCGCTGCCTGGCGCTCCGCCGGATAGAGCCCGTCTCCCCCTACGACGCGGTCTTCGAGGTTGCAGCCGACCGCGCCCGCCCGCCGCGCCTGCGCGCTCGAAGCCGCCGCGTCGTCATATCCGCCCTCGAGGTCGATGGTCACCGGCAGCGGCACCGCCGCGACGATCCGCTCGAGATTGGCGACCGCGAGCTCGAGCGGAAGCTTTTCGCCGTCGGCATGGCCCTGCGCCGCCGCCACCGACCAGCTGCCGGTTGCGATCGCTTTGGCCCCCGCCTCGGCGACGGTCGCGGCGCTGCCCGCGTCCCAGACGTTGTAGAGCACCAATGGCGAGCCGGGGGCGTGCAGCGCCGCGAACGCCTTCGCCTTCTTCTCCCACGCCGCCTTCATCCCCGCTCCCCCTCCGGCCGCGACACCCAGATTTCGGTTTCGCCGATCCCCTTCAGCAGCTCGCGCTGGGGCTGCCAATTGGCGAGGCCGCGCACCTGGTAATAGGTCGCCTCGGAGACCGCGATTCCGTCCGGCGGCGCGATCCCCTGCAGGCGCGAAGCGACGTTCATCGTGTCCCCCCAATAATCATAGGCTAGACGGGTGGAGCCGATTACGCCGCCGACGACCGGTCCGGTATGGATTCCGATCCGGACCTTGATGTCGATGCCGGTCTCCCGCGCCATCTCCCGCACCTCGGCGATCAGGTCGCGGGCGAAGGCGAGTGCGGCGGAGCTGTCGCGGCCCGTCGAGCCCATCCCCCCGCAGACCGCGAGATAGGCGTCGCCGATCGTCTTCACCTTCTCCACGCCGTGGCGGTCGGCGCAGCGGTCGGCGGCGGAGAAGAAGGTGTTGAGCAGCTTCACCAGATGGCCGGGCGAGAGCCGCTTCGAGAGCGTCGAGAATCCGACGAGGTCGGCGAAGACGACGCTGAGGTCCGAGAAGCTGTCGGCCACCGCCTGCCCGGCCTTGAGCCGGGCGGCGACCTCCTGCGGAAGCACGTTGTAGAGCAGCTCCTCGGTCTTCTCGCGCTCGGCGGCCAGCGCCCGGTTCGCCGCGAACACGCTGCGCGCCCGCCGCTCGATGTCCCAGTTGAAGTAGAGCGCGAACAGGAAGAAGGTGCTGAAATTGGTCAAGGTGTAGATTTTCGAGATGGGCGAGAAATCGCTGGTCGCCAGCCAGGCGGCGAACACGGCCAGCACCGCGAACGACCAGAGGAAGAACCACCGGACGGTCGCGGCGAAGGCGACGCTCGCGAACACGACCAGGATCCCCATCTGCACCAAAGCCATGGCCTGCGGCGCGAAGCCGGTGACCGCCGCCTGGTTGGCGAGCACGATCGTCAGCCATTTCATCGCCGCGGCGAGCGCGACGAACATCGGGATGTCGACCCAGGTCTTCTCCAGGTAGAATTCGGTCCTGGTGAGGAAGAACAGGGCGATCAGCCCCGCGCTCAGGGTCGCCGCGGCGGCGGTGTAGGCGATCACCCCGGCCGGCGGGAAATGCATCGGATTGAGCATGATGTAGGAGAGCAGGGTGGCGATCGCGATGACGATCAGGGCGCGGATCGCCGGCCCCCGCGCGGCGCGCTCGGTCCGCACGAACTCCCGCTCCACGGCCGGATCGTCGAACCGCCGCCAAAGCACGCCACCTGCGCCCATGCCCAGCCCCCGGGGCGGCTGCCCCGCGGGCAAGGTTAGGCGAGGGCCTGTGCCGAGTCCACCGGAACGCCCCGCCGGTCGGCGCGTTGATCTAGGTTCCGCCGGCGACGACCGGCTTGGCGGCCGTCGGCTCGGCTTGGACAGATTCGAGCGGTGGAGACGGTCATGACTACAGACGAACTTTCGAGGCCCGAGACGACAATGCAGGCGACGGCGCAGGCGCCCGAACCGGCGGTCGACTGGTCGCATCAATTGATCTCGTCCCGGCGGGTCGAGGGCACGCCGGTCTACAACAGAGCGGGCGAGAAGCTTGGCACCGTCCATTCGGTGATGATCGAGAAAGTGAGCGGCCGGGTCGCTTATGCGGTGATGGCGTTCGGAGGCTTCCTCGGCCTCGGCAGCCAGGTCCATCCCGTGCCCTGGGAGCTTTTGACCTACGACGTCGACCGCGACGGCTATGTCGTCGATCTCAGCCGCGAGCGGCTCGCCAACGCGCCGGCCATGCATCTCGACGAGACCGACAGGCCGGTCGACAGCACCTACGAGCAGGCCACCGATTATTACGGCACGATGCGGTGGTGGGGCCTCTAGCGGCGAGGGCTCCGCGCGGGGCCTGCGCCTGGGTCGCCGATAGGCGAGCGATGCGTCGTCCTCGCGGCACTCCCCAGGCCCATGCCGCGGTCGGCGCTCAGCGCCAGCGGTGGCTGCCGCGTACCACGTCCCGAAGGCGCGCGCGGGCCCCGATGCAGCCCAGCCTCCGCATCGCTTCGACGAAGGGAGCGGCCTCGCTTCCGGCACCGCTTTCCGATGCCGGAGGGTCCGCCGTCCTCCCGAAATAGGCCAGTGCGGCGTCGCATCGTCCATCCATCAGCTCGAGGAGGCCGAGCCTGAGTGCGATCCTGCGAGAGGAGGGACGATAGGATTCCGCCTCCAGCAATTTTGCGCGCAGCTCGCGGTTGAGCGCATCGAGCTGCCGACCGGGCGGCGCTCCTTCGTAGGTTAGGATCGCGGAGGTCTCCAGCAACCAGCCATAAGCGGCCGACTGCATGAGCATCCGCTCAGGGTGGGCGAGAAGCCTGTTCGTCAGCGCCAGCGTGCGCCGATCCGGAGGCCCTCGATCGGACTGCTCTATGCGCCGCAGGGCTAGGATCGCAGTATTGAGCTTCAGCCGCTTCGCCGATTCCGTCCTCAGCGGGAGCGAGGCCACGGCCTCGGCCGCGGCGATGCGCGCCTCACGGCCCTCGCCTCCGCTTTGAGCGAGTCGATCGAGGAGCGAGATGAGGGCGTCCAGGTCCCGCCGGACGGCGGCGATGGCCGGGTTGCGCTCGCGGTTGCACCCATTGGTGTCGCCGATGACGTGGACGCGATCGAAGCTGACGACGCCGGGATCCGCACGACGGGCCAGATATTCGGCCGGCGTTTCCGCGATCCAGTTGGCGACGTCATTGGTCGGGATGTAGAGGGCGCGCATCACGTCGAACGCGGAAAGCGCCCTGCACGCGAACCGGCCGTGGCCGCCGCCGCCGCGCGGAAGGCGAGCGTCCACCATGCTGAGGATGGCGAAGGCCGAAGCGGAGCCGCTGGGGCTGGCGCCGCTCAGGACATTGCCGATCAGGGCGTAGGTATCCGCCTCCGTTTCCATCCGGCCATAATTCTCATTGTCCGCGCGGCGAGCGAAATGGCCGAGCACGATGTGGCCGAATTCGTGGAGCAAATTGTCCAGGAACGCATCGTCGACGAGCTTTCGAAAGTCCTCGGGATTGGTTACGCCGAAGCCCGCTCGACCCTCGGCGGCGGCGGTCAGATCCACGGCGAGGTCCCTGACGCAGTCGATCAGCGGCGAGCCGGCATCGGCGCAGCCTTCTACGATCGCCGCCAGCGCGCGATCGCGCGGGAAAGTGTTCCAGATGAAATGGAACTGCATCTGGATCAGGAGGCACTGCAGCCGTCGGTAGCCGCGCGGAACGCCGATCGTCGCCGGCCGCCCGCCGCCGGCGGGCCGTGCGAACGGAGCGACCTCCCCAGGCCGGCTGTCGTTGACGATGCGGACGGAGCGTGCGAGCGCCGCATCCCTCACCGGCGCCCTTTCTCTCAGCTCCAACTCATGTCGCGCAATCTCGGCGGCGCTCATCTCCTCGCCATAGGGTTCGCACAAGGGCTGGGCGCCCGCCGACGGCGCTCCGAGGGCAAGGGCGAGGAGGAAGAAGACCAGCGACGGCAGTCGTCTCGGCGATAGGCGTCCGTCGCGCATCGAAGCCATCCGCCTGCCCCTCCAAGGTGGTGCGAGGTTCAACTTGTGCGAGCAGATCCGTCAACCCGGGTTCTCGGAGTGGCTATCGGCCTGCAGAGCGGTATGATATCGCCTGCTCGGGGGGCAGGGGGATTCCGATGTTGGCTTCAGCGCTGATGCTCGCAGCAGCCTTTGGTCAGGGCGCTCCCGCTGCTTCCGCCCGCGGCGCGCCCATGTATCTGTCGCGAACTGCCTTCGATTGCCTGGTGCGCAACATCGCCCAAATCAGCCGTGAGGCGGGCGACCCCCTCGTCATAGACCTTGGAAGCTGCCCGCCGCAGGTGACGGCGCGGCTTGGCTTCTGGCCCGATTTTCGTGTTCCGGGAGGCGCCGCCGCCGTGGATTCGATCGTCATACTGACCCAGGCCGAGATCGCCTGCATCCGCGCGAATCGGCGGCGGCCCGATCGGCTCCGCCAGCCCGCCGGGGCCCATCGTTACCGGATTTCCCTGGCGCCATGCCGGCGGTGAGCCGCCGCGTCGAGCGCATTCGCGTCACGCTCGAATGCCTGTCCTACGTCACCGTCATCGCCGGCATTTTCCTTTTCTTCGTGCAGCAGCGGGAAGTCGAGAACGCCAGGCGCGTCGAGACGGCCTTGCTTTTCGTGTCGCTCGAGAACGACGAAGCGTACACCCGGGCGCGGGAGACGCTTACAGCGCCGTGGCAGCGCGTCGACATGTCGCGGATTATGGCCGCCAGGCCCTCGCGGGATACGATCCACCGTCTGAAGCTCGAAGTCACTCGCGATGTGCCTGACGCTTCGATCGAGAATGTGTATGAATTCTATTCGTCCGTCGTCGGCTGCCGCGATCACGGCCTGTGCGACCGCACGATCATCGATCAGTTCTTCAGACGGGGCGTGAGCGGCTTTTACTGCACCTACGACGTCCGCCTCGCGCAGATCGGGCGCAGGCTGAACCGGCCCGATTACGGCCGCGATCTCCAATCCTATGCAGGCTCCTGCACTTAGTCGCGCCAGCCAAGCTCGCGCCGCACGGTCGCTCGCATGATCTCCCGCGCGGCGGCGCAGCCCTGTCGGGATTCCAGGTCGATGATCGGACCCACGAAGGCGCGCGCCTCGGCCTCGTCGTCGGCCTGCGCGATGAACCGAAGGAAGCGCGAGCGTCCCATCCGGCATTCACCCGAACGGTAGGCGATGGCGCCCAAATGGAGGTGGAGCTGCAGAAAATCCGGACTGTAGCCTTCGGCGGTTTCAAGGGCGGGACGCAGCGCGGCGTCCATTTCATCGATCACGGACCCCGGGGGTCCGAGTTCGTAGGTCATGATCGCCGCGCTGCCGGTAAGACGGCCGAAGTCCGAGGACGACATGACGCGCGACTCATGCGCCAAGACTCTCGACAGAAAGGCGAGCGCGTCCCGGGTCGGCGGAACGAACGCCCCGCTTCGCATCATCGCGCGGATGCGGTCGACTACGACCGCCGACCGCAAGGTCCGGCCGATCTCCGTCGCGAGCGGGAGTTCGAGCAGCGCCTCGACCGCCGCCTGCGGCGGCGTAGGCCCGGTACGCGCGTCGCTGAGCCGGTCGAGCAGAGCGAGGATCGACTCGAAATCCCGCTGGGCGGCCGCGATTTGGGCGGATCCCCCCCGCGGGCATCCCGCCGTTTCTCCGAGAATGTCGAGCCTTCTCACGCTTCGTCCTTGCGTCATCAGGCGCCGCTCCCGATAGGCCGCCGGGTCTCCCCGCGCCCAATCGAAGGCGTCCTCCGCGCGCATCTCCAGTGCGGACCTCACATCGTTGGCGATCACCGCCCGGCAAGCGAATCGACCGTGCCGCCCACCCTCGTCCCGTAGAAAGCGGTCCGTGACCGCTAGCGCGGAAAAGGTTGCGAACAGGCCATAGGGAGATCCGTGTGCAACGATCGTCCCTAGCAGGGCATAGGCATCGGCGTCGGTCTCTGCGCGAGCGTAGGCATCGCTGTCGGCCCGCAAGTCAAAGTGACCGAGCGCCAGATGAGCGAATTCATGGAGCAGAACGGTCCGAAAACCGGCCTCGACCTCATTTGCGCTGATCTCGGCAGCCAGTTCCGTGAATTGCCACCTTTGCTCGATCTCATCGGCGAGCGTGGCCGTCGCCTCGGTGAGACAGGCGTTCATGGGACGCCGGTTCGCGTGGCATCCCGCGATGGCGGCAGGGAGCCGATCGGGCGACATGCGGTTGAGCGTGAAGTAGAGCTGCAGCTGGACGAGCCGGCACTGGAGCCTCCTGAACCCTCGCGGGATGTGGATTCTGGGCGGTACCGAGCCCCGTCCGGGCGTGACGAAGGGCTCGATCGAGCGGTCGTCGACTGCATCGACGATGCGGATCGAGCGGGCGAGCGGCATCTGGCTGGCCGGGGTTCGTCGAATCAGCCACTGCTGAAGCTCGGTGGCCTGCGCGGGGCTCAGGCCCTCGGCGAATCGGTCGCAAAATGCCGCGCGCGCGGCACCAGGCAACACGATCGACACGAATGGCGCGAAGAACAGCAGGCGAAGCAGCAGAATTGCGGCACGGCGCCGTGCTGTCGCATTTGTCATCGGCCGGGACCCCCGCCATTCCCATAAACGAGGGCTAAGGGCAGGGGTAGTGGTCTGAAGGCCCGACCGGCTATTGTTGCGCGGGCTGCTGCGTGGCCGGCGGCTGCTGCGCCGCGGGCGCGCTGCCGATCCGACGCGACGAGACGATCCGGTTGGCCGTGTCGGTCACCACCTCGATCAGGTTGCCGCTGCGGTCGGTGACGCGGCGGACGGTCTGGCCGGCGCTGTTCAGCGTGCGTCCGACCTCGGTGAGGCCGGCGCGGGCGAGATCGAGGACGGCACCGTTCCTCAGCAGGCCCCCGGCGAGGGCGCCGACCGTGCCCACCGTGTTGTTGGCGACGTTGCCGACCGTCCCCACCGCATTGTCCACCGTCGAGAGGAGCTGGGTGACGATCTGCGGATTGTTGTCCAGCGTCTGCAGGGTGCGCTCGATGATCGCGCGGACGTTGTCGAGCCGGACCAGCAGGGTCGCCTGGGCGCGCACGCCGCGAAGGTCGATGCGGACATTGTCGATCGTCGCGTTGGCGCCGGCGCTGAGATGGAGCAGATTGGCGAGCCGCGCCTCGAGCGCGAGATTGACGCGCAGATTGTTGACCTCGATCGTCAGCTGCTCGACCGACAGATTGGGGACGTCGAGGACGACGTCGGGAGGGTTCTGTCCGGACTCGGCCTGCAGCGCGAGCTGAGAGTTCGCCTGGGGTCCGGGCGCCTGAGCGGCGCGGCGCTGCGCGGCGGCGGGGGTGGCGAAGGTCAGAGCGGTGGCCGCGGCGGCGGCCGCGAGGATCGTTCTACGCATAGACGGCACTCCCTGTTACGGGGGCTCAACGTCACTCGGGGTCGGGAGTTTCAGGGGCTTCCGCATTTTGCGCGGCGGGCGCAGCCCGGGGATCGGCGAGGCGCGCCTCGGCCTCGATCCGCACGTCGACGTTGCGCAGTGTCCGGCGCCCTTCCGCATCCGGCGCCTCGATCCGGACGGCCGAGCCTTCGCCGCCGCTGACCTCGAGCGAAGCCTCGCCCCGCCGCTCGATCCGCACCCGGTCGGCATGCACGTCGATCCTGAGCTGGATGTCAGGCGCGGTCTGGGCGGCGGTGGCCTGCAGGAGCAAAGAAACGAGCATGGACTTCGCCTTCTAAAGCCCTCCCCCTTGAGGGGGGAGGGTTGGGTGGGGGTGGCGTCTCCAGAGAGGCACCGCCCCATGTCAAGCTCCACCCCACCCCAAACCCCTCCCCCTCAAGGGGAGGGGCTTTCACATCAGTGCACGAACCTGGCGACGACGTCGCGGTAGGAACGGCTGACCTTCACCTGCGATCCGCTCTCCAGCACCAGGAAGCATTCGCCGTTGGTGTGCGGCTTGACCTGGCGCACCTGGTCGAGGTTGACGATGCAGGAGCGGTGCACCCGCTGGAAGCGGCGGGGGTCGAGGCGCTTCTCCAGGTCCTTCATCGTCTCCCTGAGGATCAAGGTGTTGTCGCCGGTATAGATGCACATGTAATCGCCCGCCGCGTCGATCTTCTCGATCGAATCGACGTCGACGCGGAAGATCTGGCCGCGGTCCTTGATGTTGATCAGTTTCTCGTAGCGGTTGGAGGCGTGGGCGTCGTCGCCGACCCCGCCGCCCATCTCCTCGACCGCGTCGGGCGCGACCTCGGCGAGCACCTCCTTCAGTTTCTCCGCTTCCTCGACGCCGCGCTTCTCGGCGAGCCGCTGGCGGACCCGCTCCAGCGTGTCGGCGAGCCTGTCCTCCTCGACCGGCTTCATCAGATAGTCCACCGCCTGCGCCTCGAACGCGCGGATGGCGTGGTCGCTGTAGGCGGTGACGAACACGAACAGAGGCGGCTCCACCTCCATCAGCCCCTGGATCACCGAAAAGCCGTCGAAGCCCGGCATCTGGATGTCGAGGAAGACGAGGTCCGGCTTGTGGGTCTTGATCGATCGGATCGCCTCGCGCCCGTTCGAGCAGGTGTCGATCACCTCGACGTCGTCATGCGGCTCGAGCCTGAGCTGCAGCCCCTGGATCGCCAGCGGTTCGTCGTCGACGAGGATCGTGCGGATCGTCATTTCGGTTCCTTGGCTTCGGTTTGATAGGGGATCTCGATGGTAACGCGAAAACCCCCGCGAATGTCCGACTGGGTATCGAAGCGGTGGTTGTCGCCATAGGCCTGGGCGAGCCGGTCGCGGATGTTGGCGAGGCCGACCCCGGTCGATTCCTGGGCGCGCACCCAATGGTCCTCCGCGCCCGGCCCGGTGTCCGAGACGGTGATCGCGACCCTGTCGACGTTCAGCTTCGCCTCGATCGAGATGTCGGCGCCCTCTTCCTGCGGCGTCACCGCATATTTGATCGCATTCTCGACCAGGGGCTGGAGCAGCAGCGACGGCATCAGCGCGTTCACCACCTGCCGGTCGATCGAGAAATGCGGGCGCAGCCTCTCCTCGAAGCGCATCTTCTCGATCTCCAGGTAGAGCTTCAGCGTCTCCACCTCCTGCGCCACCGTCACCTGCCCGGTCGGCTCGTTGACCAGGGTGTAGCGCAGGAAGCTCGACAGCCGCGAGAGCATCGCGTTCGCCCGGTCGGTCTGCTTCAGCAGCACCAAAGTGGAGATCGAGTTCAACGTGTTGAACAGGAAATGCGGGTTGAGCTGGTAGCGCAGCATCGCCAGCTGCGCCGAGCTCGCCTGGTGCTCGAGCCTCAAGAGCCGGTCGGTCTGCTGCTCGAGCAGAAGATAGTAATTGATCCCGTAATAAAGCGACGACCATGCGGCCAGCAGCGAGAAGGTCAGCAGGATCGCGCCCAGGAAGCGGATGCCGCCCATCGTCTTCCCCGGCTCGATGAAGGTCGCGTAGCTCCAGGTCTCGATCGCTGAGAAGGCGGCGGAGGCGAGCACCACGATGGTGATGGTGAGCGCCCAGGTGACGAGCGGCCTCAGCCGGATCAGCCGCCGGTAGCAGGCGCTCATCAGCAATGTGATCGAATAGCCGGTGACGGTGAGCAGAGCGGTGTGCAGCACGTAGCTGCCGATCAGCTCGCGCGAGACGTTGGAGACGATCGAAAGGATGCGCAGCAGGAAATAGCCCGCCCAGCCGGCCGACTGGAGGATCCAGAAGGCCCGGTGCTTGTCGCCGAAAAAGGGCTGCTGCTGGAGACGCAGCGGGTCCCACCCCCGATCGAGCTCGGCCGGAAGGCTGGAAGACCGCATCTGGACTGCGCCGTTGGCCACGTCTCTCCTTGCTCGCGCGGGCCCCTCTAGAGCATGGGTGGCCATCGAATCCAGATCAAGGGCGTCGCTCGCGGCCTCCGGGCCGGGTCGGCGCCGTCACAGGTACGGGAGCTGCGGCCGCGCGGGCCGGCAGGACCAGCATCGACCAGTCGCCCTGCTCGGCGACGTGCCGCGCGACGGCGGCGCGCACGTCCTCGGCCGTCATCGTCCGGTAGTCCGAAAGATAGGTGCGCACCTCCCCGACGGCGCTCGGCCGGGTGGCGAAGTCCTCGATCGCGCCGACCCACCAGGCGTTGCTGGTGGTGAAGGTCCGCTCGATGCCGCTCAGCACCGGATTCTGGGCGCGCGCGAACTCGTCGGCCGCCGGCGCCCGCGCGGCGAGGTCGGCGACGATCGCGCGCGCGATCCGCAGGAAGTCGTCGGTCCGGCCGGGCCTCAGCTCCGCGGCGGCGTAGAAGACTCCCCAGTCCGGAAAGACTGCCGAGCTGCTGTGCATCGCCATCGGCGAATAGCTCGCCCCCTCGGTCTCGCGCAGCTCGTCGAACAGGCGCATCCGCACGATGTTGGCGGCGAGCGAGAGCGCCCGGCGCTCGCGCACCGATCCGGTGCCGCCGAAGGTCGACCAGCCGATCATGGCATAGGCCTGGTCGGGGGCGCCCTCATGGGTGAAGGTCCGGGGCTGCGGGTTCGGAGCCGGCGGCCGCACCGCGGTGAAAAGGGCCGGGTCCGCGCCGCGCGGCGCCGGCAGCGCCCCGGTCGTCCGCCGCACCGCCTCGATCGCCTGCTCCAGCGTGACGTCGCCGACGATCACCGCGTGGACCGGCCGCGCCGCCAGGGCCGGCCCGAAGAAGCCGCCGAAGCGATCGACCGTCACCGCCGCCATTTCGTCGCGGCTGACCGGCTGCCAGCGCCGGTCGCCGGGCCGGAACACCCCGCCGGTCTCGCGGGCGGCGCGCGCGGCGGCCGAGGAGAAATGGAGGTCGAAGCTCTCGACCGCCGCGGTGCGGAAGCGGGCGAGCAAGGCGGCGTCCCAGCGCGGCGCGACCAGCTTGGCGGTGAGCAGGCGCATCTGGTCGCCGAGCTCGGTCGCGTTCGCCTGGCCGGTCAGGGTGAAGGCGTCGTCGTCCACTCCGAAGGAGAGCGAGATCCGCCGTCCGGTCAGCAGCCGCTCCATCGCGTCGAGGTCGAGCGCGCCGATCCCGGAGGGCGGGACCAGCCCGGCGAGCCAGGCGAGCGACTCCCGGTCGGGCGCGAGCCCGGCATGGCCGGCGCCGAAGCGCAGCCGGACGTGGACGGTGCCGCGCTCGATGTCGGTATGCTTGAAAGTGAGGGTCGCGCCGTTGGCGAAGCGGACGAGGGTGACGCCGATATCGTCGAACCGCTGGCGCGCGACTTCGCGTCCGGGGGCGGCGGGCGCCGGCAGATCGTCGAAGCTGACTGCGCGGTCTGCGGCGCGCACCGCCGGCGCCGCCCGCTGCGCCGCCGCCAGCCCCTCGGCCAGAGCCCGCTCGCCGCCGGCGACCGGCTCGGGGGTGAGCAGCAAGGCGCGCGGGCCGAAGCCCGAGAACAGGGTCCGCATTGCCGCCCCGACCCGCTCGGGAGTCATTAGCGGGGCGTGCCGGTCGAGATTGGCGAGCGCGGTGGCGGCGGTGGTGATCACCGCGCCGTTGTCGAGCGCGTTGACCAGCTGGTCGGCGCGGGACGGGGACTGGACCGTCGTCTCGCCCTGCACCGCCGCCCGCGCCGCGGCGCGGATGTTGCTGAGCTCGCGGGCGATCTCGGCCGTGCTCGGCGGCGTCCCCAGCGCGTCGGTGAGGATCGCATAGCTCTCCTCCAGCGCGCGCCGCCAGTCGCTGCCGCGGGCGGAGACGCTGAGGCTGGTCGCGTTGGCGATTCCCCGCGAGCGGGAGAGTCCGATTCCCGCGTTGAGATAGGCGGATTCGCCGCGCGCATGGGCTTCGAGCCGCCGGTTGACGATCCGCGCGGCGAGCGTCTCCTCGAGGTAGGTCTGCTCGCGCGCGACCGTATGCGGCCGCGTCTCGTAGGGCCGCAGCCACATCAGGGTCACCGTCGCCGGTGCGCCCGGATAGGCGATCGCCGCGACCGGGGAGGGCGGCTCGGAGAGGCGGCCGTAATCGGGCTCGGGCGGGTTCGCTCCCTCGCCGCGCCAGCCGCCGAAGCGTTCGCGGACCAGGGTCTCGAGCATCGCCGGATCGGCGTCGCCGACCAGCACGATCGTCGTCCGCTCGGGGCGATACCAGCGTCGGTAGAAGGCGCGCAGCCCCGCGGCGTCCGCCGCCGCCAGCGTCGCGGCGGTGCCGATCGTCTCGTGTCGGCCGATCTTCATGCCGGCGTAGAAGAGCGGCCGCGACCGTTCGTAGAGGAGCTGCGACAGCTCGGCCCGCCTTTCCTTCTCGGCGACCACCACCGGCCGCTCGGCATCGATTGCGGCCGGATCGAAGCGCGCCCGCGACATCATCTCGGCGAGGACGGCGAGGCTGGTGTCGAGCGAAGCGCGGTCGGCGCGCGGCAGGTTGAGCTGGTAGACCGTGTCGGTCGCGCTGGTCACGGCATTGCTGTCGCTGCCGAAGCTCGCGCCCAATTGCTCCCAGATGTGGCGGGCCTGGCGGTCGGGATAGGTCTCGGTGCCGCGGAACAGCATGTGCTCGACGAAATGCGCCCAGCCCTGCTCGGCCTCGGTCTCGTGGAGCGAGCCGGCGTCGACCCGGATCCGGATCGCGACCTGGCCGGCGGGAATCGCGTTGCGGCGGACCGCGTAGCGCAGCCCGTTGGGCAGCGTCCCGAACCGCCAAGCCGGATCGGGCGCGATGTCGCTCCCCCGATAGAACCAGCCCGCATCGCCCTCCTGGGCCAGAGCCGGGGCGGACACGAAGAGCGCGAAAGCGAGGAGGAGGGAGCGGATCAGCGGCATGGGGGTCCTTGGCGGAGGGAGCAGGGCGGCTCTTACTTGATCCTCCCCGGAACGGGGAGGGGGACCAGCCGAAATGGGCAGGTCGCCCTGTCCCCCGGACAGGGCTGGACAGTGCGGGGCACTGTCCAACTGCCCATGGTGGAGGGGGCCCACGTCCGAGCGGCTCGCTGCGCTCGCACCCCTCCACCGCACTTCGTGCGGTCCCCCTCCCCGTTTCGGGGAGGAGTCCACCTCCCCCCAACCCGCTTGACTCTCGCTGAACAGGCTCGGAACATATCACGAACATATGAGTCCGAGTCGCATCATGCCCGTCGAAGCCCGAATCGCCGCGCTTCGCGCCGAGATCGCGGCGCTCGCCGAGAGCGCCCGCGGCGGCGCGCGTTTATGCCTGCCGTTCGGGATCGAGGCGATCGACCGCCGCCTCGCCGGTGGCGGGCTCGCCGTCGACGCGCTGCACGAGATCGCCGGCGCCGCCCCCGGCCTCGGCAACGACGCCGCCGCGACCCTGTTCGCCGCAGCGGTCGCCGCGCGGCGGGCGGGAGCGGAGGGGACGGTGCTCTGGGCATTCTCCCGCCGCGATCTGTTCGCGCCCGGCCTCGCGCAGGCGGGCCTCGCGCCGGATCGCCTCCTCTACGCCGAATGCCGGCGCGACGAGGAGGTGCTGGCGGTGATGGAAGAGGGGCTGCGCCATGGCGGCCTCTCCGCCGTGGTCGGCGAGGTCGGCCGCTGCGCGATGCCGGCCACCCGCCGGCTCCAGCTCGCCGCCGAGGAGGGCGGCACCATGGCGCTGATGCTGAAGCGCTGGCGGCGGAGCGGCGAGGATCCGCTCGCTTTTCCTTCCGCCGCTATCACCCGCTGGCGTCTCGCGCCGGTCCCGTCCGCGCCGCTTCAGGTGCCGGGCGTCGGCCGCGCCCGCTGGCGTCTCGATCTCGCCCGCCAGCGCGGCGGCGAACCGTTCACCCTGATCGTGGAGGCCCCCGATGAAGAGGCTCGCCTCGCTCTACCTGCCGGAGCTCGCCGTCGAGCGCCTGCGCAGGCAGCAGCGCGCAGAGCGGCGTAAGGGGGCAGGGGGTGTGAATTCCTCCCCGGAACGGGGAGGGGGACCGCACGAAGTGCGGTGGAGGGGTGCGAGCGCAGCGAGCTGCACGACCGCGGGCCCCCTCCACCAGCCTGCGGCTGGTCCCCCTCCCCGTGCCGGAGAGGAGTCTCTCCCCTGCTCCTGCCCCAACACCCCCGGCTGGCGCCCCGGCGCCCGCTGGGCCCGGGGGGACGAAAGGAATTCCTCCCCGGAACGGGGAGGGGGACCGCACGAAGTGCGGTGGAGGGGTGCGAGCGCAGCGAGCTGCACGACCGCGGGCCCCCTCCACCAGCCTGCGGCTGGTCCCCCTCCCCGTGCCGGGGAGGAAACAGCCCCCCTCGTCCTCGCCCTCCGCACCGGCAACCGCCAGCTCGTCGCCGCCGCTTCGCCGGAAGCCCGCGCGCTCGGCCTCGCGCCCGGAATGCCGCTCTCCCAGGCCCGCGCGCTGGTTCCCGGCCTCGAGGTCGCCGACGCCGATCCCGAAGGCGATTCGGCCTTTCTCCAGCGCCTCGCTCTCTTCGCCGCCCGCCGCTGGACTCCGCGCGCGGCGGTAACGCCGCCGGACGGCCTGTTCCTCGATCTCAGCGGCGTCTCGCACCTGTTCGGCGGGGAGGGCGCGGCCTGCGTCCAGTTCGTCCATTTCGCCGCCCGGCTCGGCTTCACCGCGCGGATTGCCGTGGCGGGCACATGGGGCGCGGCGCATGCCCTCGCCCGCTTCTCGGACGCGCCGGTGACGCTCTGCCCGAACGGCGGCGAGGCGGATGCGCTGGCGGCGCTGCCGCTCGCCGCGCTTCGGCTGGAGGAAGACGCGCTCGGCGCGGCGCGCCGCCTCGGCCTCGAGACGGTCGGCGAGCTGATCGCAATGCCGCGCGCGCCCCTCCAGCGCCGCTTCGGACGCGCTCTTGTCGAGCGGCTGGACCAGGCGCTGGGCCGCGCTTCGGAAGCGGTGGATCCCGTCGTTCCCGAGGAGGCGCCTTCGGCGACCTTGCGCTTCGCCGAGCCGATCGCGACCTCCGAAGCGATCGCGGAGGCGCTGACGCGGCTCGTTTCGCGCCTGACGGGGACGCTGGCGAAGCGGGGGCTCGGCGCCCGCCGTGTCGATCTCCTCTGCCTGCGCGTCGACGGCGCCGAGCAGGCGATCGCGATCGGCACCGCCCGCGCGACGCGCGACGCCGGACATCTCCGGCGCCTGCTGCTGCCGAGGATCGAGGAGGTGGATCCCGGCTTCGGGATCGAGGCGATGCGCCTCGTCGCCGCCCGCGCCGAGCCGCTGGCGCCGCAAATGGTCGAAGGCGCGCTGGCCGGCGGGAAGCCGGCGCCCGACCTCGCCTTGCTGGTCGACCGGCTGGCGGGGCGTCTCGGCGCGCGGCGGCTGTTCCGGATCGGCGCGGTCGAAAGCGATGTGCCCGAGCGCGGCGTGCGCCGCCTCCCGCCCTTCGCGAAGCCGGCGCAATGGCCGCAATGGCCGCGGCCGGTGCGGATGCTGTCCCCGCCCGAGCGGGTCGAGAATGTCGTCGCTCTGCTCCCGGACCAGCCGCCGCGACGCTTCACCTGGCGCGGCCGCGCCTACCAGGTCCGCGCCGCCGACGGCCCCGAGCGGATTCACGGCGAATGGTGGCGCGCCCGCGCCGAGGCCGACGCCGTGCGCGACTATTTCCAGGTCGAGGACGAGGAGGGCGCCCGCTTCTGGCTCTTCCGCCGCGGCAACGGCACCGACCCCCGCACCGGCGATTTGAGCTGGTACCTCCACGGAATGTTCGGATGAGGAGGGGAGCTAGTGGAGGACGCGGCGCAAAGCCCCTCCCCTTGAGGGGGAGGGGTTGGGGGAGGGGTGGAGTCTCCGGAAGAGGTGCTGCCCAGATGACGAGTCCACCCCCACCCCAACCCTCCCCCCTCAAGGGGGAGGGAGCAGGCGCCGACTCATGACCTACGCCGAGCTCCAGACCACCACCCATTTCAGCTTCCTGCGCGGGGCCTCCTCGCCGGAGGAACTGTTCTCCGCCGCCGCCCTCCTCGGCATCCCCGCATTGGGCATCGTCGACCGCAACAGCGTCGCCGGGATGGTGCGGGCGTGGGAGGCCGCGAAGGCGACCGGGGTGCGGCTGGTGCCGGGCTGCCGGGTCGATCTCGTCTCCGGCGAGGCGCTTTTGCTCTACCCGCAGGACCGGCCGGCCTGGTCGCGGCTGACCCGTTTGCTCACCGCCGGGCGGCCGCAGGGACGGGACGCGAACGGCAGATGGCCGGGCAAGAGCGAGTGCCGGCTCGGCTGGGAGGAGGTCGGCCTGCATTCGGAAGGGATGATCGCCGCTCTGGTCGCCGGGGACGCGGACGCGGCGGATGCCGCCGCGCTCGGGCGCCTGGCCGATCTGTTCGGCGACCGGGCCTATTGCGCGATCTCCTACCGCCGCCGCCCCGGCGACGCCGTCCGGATCGACGCGCTCGACCATATGGCGAAGGGCGCCGGCGTCGCGCCGCTGGCGACCGGCGACGTCCTCTATCATTCGCCCGACCGGCGGATGCTGCAGGACGTGGTCACCGCGATCCGCGAGAAGTGCACGATCGACGAGCTTGGCTTCCGCCGCGAGCTTTATGCCGACCGGCACCTGAAAGGCGCCGGGGAGATGGCGCGTTTGTTCGCGCGCTGGCCGCACATGATCGAGGCGAGCGCCGGGATCGTGGGCCGCTGCGGCTTCGATCTCGGCCAGCTTCGCTACCAATATCCGAGCGAGGTGCCGCCCGGCATGAGCCCGCAGCAGGCGCTCGAGGCCCGCGTCCGCAAGGCGGCGGCGAAGCGCTTCCCGGGCGGCCTGCCGGCGGCCTACGAGGCGCAGCTCGCCCACGAGCTGAGGCTGATCGGCAGGATGGGCTATGCGCCTTATTTCCTCACCGTCCATTCGATCGTCGCCTTCGCGCGCCGCTCGGGCATCCTCTGCCAGGGGCGGGGCAGCGCGGCCAATTCGGTGGTCTGCTTCCTGCTCGAGATCACCTCGATCGACCCGATCAAGCACCAGCTCCTGTTCGAGCGCTTCGTCTCCGAGGAGCGCGACGAGCCGCCCGACATCGACGTCGATTTCGAGCATGAGCGGCGCGAGGAGGTGATCCAGTGGATCTACCGCCACTACGGCGCCAGACGGGCCGCTTTGACGGCGGTTGTGACACGCTACCGAACGCGCGGCGCGGTGCGCGACGTCGGCAAGGCGCTCGGCCTGCCCGAGGACGTGACGGGCATGCTCGCCGGCCAGGTCTGGGGCTGGTCCAACGAGGGCGTCGCCGACCGCCACGTCGCCGAGATCGGCCTCGACCTCTCCGAGCCGCGCCTCGCTCTGACGCTGGAGCTCTCCCGCCAGCTGATCAACGCTCCGCGGCACCTTTCGCAACATCCGGGCGGCTTCGTCCTCACCGAGGATCGCCTCGACGATCTCGTCCCGATCGCGCCGGCGACGATGGAGGACCGCCGCGTCATCGAATGGGAGAAGGACGACATCGCCGCCCTGCGCTTCATGAAGGTCGACGTGCTCGGCCTCGGCATGCTCGGCTGCATGCGCCGCGCTTTCGGCCTGCTGAAGGACCATAAGGGGATCCATGTCTCGATGTCGTCGCTGGTGCTGCAGGAGGACGATCCCGAAACCTACAAGATGATCCAGCGCGCGGACACGGTCGGCGTCTTCCAGATCGAGAGCCGGGCGCAGATGTCGATGCTGCCGCGGATGAAGCCGAAGGAATTCTACGACCTCGTCATCGAGGTCGCCATCGTCCGCCCCGGCCCGATCCAGGGCGACATGGTCCATCCCTATCTCCGGCGGCGGGAGGGAAAGGAGAAGGTCGAATATCCCTCCGAAGCCCTGCGCGAGGTTTTGCACAAGACGCTCGGCGTGCCGCTCTTCCAGGAGCAGGCGATGAAGGTCGCGATCGTCGGCGCCGGCTTCTCGCCCGAGGAGGCGGATCGGCTCCGCCGGTCGATGGCGACGTTCAAGCATACCGGCGGGGTCGGCGCCTTCCGCGACAAGATGATCCGCGGCATGCTCGCCAACGGCTATTCGGAGGAGTTCGCCGAGCGCACCTTCAAGCAGATCGAGGGCTTCGGCAGCTACGGCTTCCCCGAGAGCCACGCGGCGAGCTTCGCCAAGATCGCCTACGCCTCCTGCTGGATGAAATGCCATCATCCCGACGTCTTCTGCGCCGCTTTATTGAACGCCCAGCCGATGGGCTTCTACGCTCCCGCCCAGATCGTGCGGGACGCGCGCGAGCACGGCGTCGAGATACGTCCGGTCTGCGTCAACGAGAGCCGCTGGGACTGTACTTTGGAGGGGGCGGATGGTGATGGCCTGAAAGCCCCTCCCCTTGAGGGGGAGGGGTTTGGGGAGGGGTGGAGTCTCCGGAAGAATCTCATTCCTGTGAATGACGCCGAGCCTCTTTTGCCGAGTCCACCCCCACCCAAACCCTCCCCCCTCAAGGGAGAGGGCTTCAATGCCGCGTCTCCCTCATCCCTCCTCCCCCTCCGCCTCGGGCTGCGCATGGTGAAGGGGCTCTCGAACGAGCATGCCGCCCGCATCCTCGCCGCGCGCTCCGAGCGGCCGTTCGAGAGCGTGGAGGACGTCTGGCGGCGCTCGGGCGTGCCGGTCGCGGCGCTGGAGAGGCTCGCCGACGCCGACGCCTTCGCGAGCCTCGGCCTAGACCGGCGGCAGGCCTTGTGGCGGGTGCGCGGGCTGGGCGGGGCGCCGCTGCCTTTGTTCGCCGCCGCGGACGCGCGCGAGCGCGAGCCGGAAGTGGCGCTGCGGGCGATGACCGAGGGCCGCGAGGTGGTCGAGGATTATCGCGCGGTCCAGCTCTCGCTGCGCGCGCACCCGTTGCGCTTCCTCCGGCCGCGCTTGGAAGCGCGGCGCATCCTTTCCTGCGCCGACCTCATGAACGCGAAGGACGGCTGCAAGGTCGAGGTCGCCGGCATCGTTCTGGTCCGCCAGCGGCCCGGTGCCGGCAATGTGACCTTCGTGACCATCGAGGACGAGAGCGGAATCGCCAATATCATCATCTGGCAGCGCCTGTTCGACCGCTACCGGCGGATCGTGCTCGGCGCCGCGATGATCGGCGTCAAGGGCCGCGTCCAGCGCGAGGGGGAGGTCGTCCACATCGTCACCGACGCGCTGGAGGACCTTACGCTTTTGCTCCATTCGGTCGCGGCGATCGACTTCCCGCATCGCCGCAGCCCCGGCGACGGGGCCAGCTTCGGCGGCCCCGATCCGCGCCTGCGCCCGCCCCGCGAGCCCGTCATCGAGGTCAAGAGCCGCAACTTCCATTGACGCCTGCAAACCTCTAGAATGCCGGGCGAACTTCAGGAGTCCCCATGCGCATCGCTCTCGCCGCCGCCCTCGCCGCCACTCTGCTCGCCGCTCCCGCGGCCGCGCAGCCGCAACCGGGCGACCGGACGATCAGCCCGGAGCAGATGCTCCGCGAACTAGGGTTCGGGGTCGACCAGGACGATCTGCGCGCCGCGATCGAGGCCGCCCGGGCGCATCCGCTCGGCACGGCGCAGAATCCGGTCCGCGTCGGTGGGCCGGACGGGGAGCGCGCCTACATCGCCCGCTTGCGCTGCAGCGACGGTTCCGCGCCGCGGGTCGGTCAGCGCGGCAATGCGGGAGTCGGCGCGTTCGGGACCATCGTCGACGTCTACCCGCTCGACTGCGGCGCCGCCGCGCCCGGCCGCTTCGACATCGTCATGGACATGTACCACGCGGAGCATCGCGAGACCGGCGCGCCGACCGGGTTCACCATCGTTCCGGAATAGCTTCCATTCGCGCAATGCGTCGCTAAGAGCCCGGCGATGCGCAAGCTGCTGAAGCGTCTCGGCACGGCGGTCCTGTTCCTGGTCGTCGCGCTCAGCCTGGCGCCGGCGTTGGTCCCGCCGTTCCTCGACCGCATCTATTATCGAGGGCCGATCTCGGATCATTTCAACGGCGAACGCTTCTTCAACCCCGGAATGCCGCCGCCGCCGCGCCGCGATCCCAACCGCTTCCTCCGCCGCTGGGCGGGCGCACGCGACCGCGCCGAATGGCCGGACCGCGTCCCTGTGATCCCGACGGTCCCGCCGCGGCGGGTCGCCGGCGAGGAGATGCGCGTCACCTGGATCGGCCACGCGACGGTGCTCGTCCAGACCCAGGGCTTCAACATCCTCACCGATCCGCTCTGGTCCGACCGGCCCTCGCCTCTCTCCTTCGTCGGCCCGCGACGGGTGCGCGCGCCCGGCGTGCGCTTCGACGATCTCCCCAGGATCGACCTCGTCCTCGTCAGCCACAACCATTACGACCATATGGACGTGGCGACGTTGCGGCGGCTGTGGCGGCGCGACCGGCCGCTGATCGTCACCAGCCTCGGCAACGACGCGCTGCTCCGCAGCCACGGCGTCGATGCGGTGGCCCGCGACTGGGGCGGCACGGTCCGCGCCGGCCCGGCCGAAGTGGTGGTCGAGCGGGTCCATCACTGGTCGACCCGCTGGGACACCGACCGCAACCGCGCCCTCTGGTCCGGCTTCACCGTGCGGCTGCCCGGCGGCGCCGTCTTCTTCGCCGGCGACACCGGCTGGGGCGACGGCAGCTGGCCGCGCGAGGCGGCGCGCCACGGCCCGTTCCGGCTCGCCATCCTCCCGATCGGCGCGTACGAGCCGCGCGACGTGATGATGGAGAGCCATGTCGATCCCGCCGAAGCCTGGCGCATCTTCGAGATCCTGAATCCGGGGACCGCGCTCGGCGTCCATTGGGGGACGGTCCAGCTCACCTTCGAGGCGATCGGCGACCCGCAGCGGCGCATCGCCGCTTTGCGCCGCGCCCGCAACGTCCCGCCGGATCGCTTCGTCGTCACCGAGGTCGGCCGGACGTTCAGCGTTCCCGTTCTGGCGGCGGCGCGATGAGCCGGAGCGCGCCCGGCCGGATCCGGTAGCGCAGCGGCGTCTCCATGACTTCCGCCTCCCCGTCCAGCGCCACGGTCAGCGCCGGCCGGCGGGAATGCACCGTGGCTTCGGGGATGCCGACCAGGCTGGCGAAGTCGCGCTGCCTCGAAAGGCCGAGCAGGGTGCGCAGGCCGAGCGACAGGAAATGGAGCCGTCCGCGCACCAGCGGCGCGTAGAGACAGAGCTCGCCCTGGTCGAGCGCCTTGCGGCGGCCGAGGGTGAGCAGGTTGGTTTCGTAGACGTTGTTGCCGACGAACAGCAAAGGCGTCTCGATCGGGGCGCACAGCCCGCCGAGATCGATGGTCAGCCGATGCCGCGAGAAGCGGCGCAGCGCGCGGAGGCTGGCGATCAGCATCGCCAGCCGCTTCGACCGCCCGAGCCGCTCCTGCAGATCCTCGCGCTGGCGGACCATGTGCGGGTAGAGGCCGATGGCGCTGTTGTTGACGAAGATCCTCCCGTTCACCTCGCCGAGGTCGATCGCCCGGATGTGGCCGGCCGCAATGGTCGCGACGGCGCCTTCTAGATCGGCCGGGATTCCGGCGTCGCGGGCGAGATGGTTCAAGGTGCCGAGCGGCAGCACCCCGAGCGGCTTGCCGGAATCGGCGAGTTGCCCTGCCGCGCAACTGATCGTGCCGTCGCCGCCGCCCGCGACCACCGCGTCGACCGCCGGATCGTCCCGCGCCGCCTGGAACTCCGCGACCAGGCAGGCGCCTTCGACGCAGCGCACCTCGGCCGCGACCCCCGCGCCCGCGAACGCCTCTTCGAGCCGGCTCTGCGGATCCTCTTCGCCGTTCCGGAGCAGGGTCCCGCCGCCGCGATTGACGATGGCGCGGACCCGCACCCGCTCAGGCCGGGCCGATCCGGAACACGCACAGCTTGTTGCCGTCCGGATCGCGGAAGTAGGCGCCGTAGAAGGCGCGGGGGCCTTCCGGGCTGCGCAGCCCCGGTGCGCCCTCGTCGCTGCCGCCGAGCTCCAGCGCCCGGGCATGGAGCGCGTCCACCTTCGCCCTTTGGTCGACGGCGAGCGCGATCATGTTGCCGTTGCCGGCCACGGCAGGCTGGCCGTTATAGGGGCGGGTGACGGCGATGCCGGGCTTTCCCCAGTCGGTGCCCCACAGAGTGAAGCCGTTTTCGTCCAGGGTCATCAGCCGCTTGCCGCCGAGCTCGGCGAGCAATGCGTCGTAATAGGAGCGGGCGCGGTCGAGATCGCCGGTGCCGAGCGTCACGTAGCCGATCATGATTCCCTCCTCGTGACGCTAGTTCGTGCCGGCGCTGTTGCCGTCCGCGCCGCCCCCGGTGCAGGCGCCGGTGCGGCGTCCTTCGATGCGGCTCGCCAGGATCACGTCGCCGTCCGTCACCAGCCGGGTCAGCATCTCGGCAGTGCCGTTGAAGGTGGTCCCGGTGAAGTCGGCCGAGATCGTCACCTCCACCTGCCCGACGCCGTCGCGCCGGCACAGGCCCGACGAGACCAGGCGCCCGTTGCGCATGTAGAAATTCTCGCCCCAATTGCAGTCTTCGAACTCGGAGCCCGCGAACAGCGCCATCGGCGGGCGCTGCGTGTCCGCTTGGCCGATGCACGCCTCGGCGGTGCCCCGAGTGCCCTGCGGCATGTTGAGCCTCGGCTGACCTTCATCGGCGCGGCGGAAGTTGGTCACTTCGTAGCTCATCTGCCACTGCCCTGCCTCCATCGCCTGGGCCCGCGGCTGCGCTTTCGCCTTCTGCTCGGTTTCGCCCCCACAGGCGGCGAGCGCCGCCAGCGGAACCAGCACCATAAGTTTCATCGCTCTTCCCCTCCCGTTCGCCGCCGAAGCTAGCGCGGCGCCGACGGAATGACCATATGGAAGCCATGGGTACCATCGCGATCAGGACCGGACTCGACGAGCCGGAGACGGGGAGGGAGTTCGTCCCGCACCGGCCGCAGCGGCCTGAGAAAGCCGAAGGCGGGCGCCGCTTCCGGATCGTCTCGGACTATGAGCCGGCCGGCGACCAGCCCGCCGCGATCGCCGAGCTGGTCGAGAGCGCGCGCCAGGACGAGCAGACCCAGGTGCTGCTCGGCGTCACCGGCTCCGGCAAGACCTTCACCATGGCGAAGGTGATCGAGGCGCTGCAGCGCCCGGCCCTGGTGCTCGCGCCCAACAAGATCCTCGCCGCCCAGCTCTATGGCGAGTTCAAGAGCTTCTTCCCCGACAACGCGGTCGAATATTTCGTCAGCTATTACGATTATTATCAGCCGGAAGCCTACGTGCCGCGCTCCGACACCTACATCGAGAAGGAAAGCTCGGTGAACGAGGCGATCGACCGGATGCGCCATTCGGCGACGCGCTCCCTGCTCGAGCGCGACGACGTCATCATCGTCGCCTCGGTCTCCTGCCTCTACGGCATCGGCTCGGTCGAGACCTACAGCGCGATGACCTTCAGCCTGAAGAAGGGGCAGACGGTCGATCAGCGCGAGATCGTCCGAAAGCTTGTGGCGCTCCAGTACAAGCGCAACGACCAGGCGTTCGCGCGCGGCAATTTCCGGGTGCGCGGCGACAATTTGGAGATCTTTCCCTCGCATTATGAGGACATGGCCTGGCGCGTGGCCTTCTTCGGCGACGAGGTCGAGGAGATCGTCGAGTTCGATCCTCTGACCGGCAAGAAGATCGCCAGCCTCGAACATGTGAAGATCTATCCCAACTCGCACTATGTCACGCCCGGCCCGACCATGAAGCAGGCGATGGAGGCGATCCGGCACGAGTTGACCGAGCGGCTCAAGGAGCTTCACGCGGAAGGCAAGCTGCTGGAGGCGCAGCGGCTGGAGCAGCGCACCAACTTCGACCTGGAGATGATCGCGGCCACCGGCAGCTGCGCGGGCATCGAGAATTACAGCCGCTTCCTCACCGGCCGCCTGCCGGGCGAGCCGCCGCCGACCCTGTTCGAGTTCCTGCCCGAGAACGCCCTCCTCTTCGTCGACGAGAGCCACCAGACGGTGCCGCAGATCGGCGCGATGGCGCGCGGGGACCACCGCCGCAAGATCACGCTCGCCGAATATGGCTTCCGCCTTCCCTCGTGCATCGACAATCGCCCGCTTCGCTTCAACGAGTGGGATGCGATGCGGCCGCAGACCGTCGCCGTCTCGGCGACACCCGGACCGTGGGAGCTCGATCAAACCGGCGGAGTCTTCTCCGAGCAGGTCATCCGCCCCACCGGCCTCATCGACCCACCGGTCGAGATCAAGCCCGTCGAGGACCAGGTCGACGATCTCATCAACGAGGCGCGGATCACCGCCCGCAAGGGCTACCGGACCTTGGTCACGACGCTCACCAAGCGGATGGCCGAGGACCTCACCGAGTTCATGCACGAGGCCGGCCTCAGGGTCCGCTACATGCATAGCGACGTCGAGACGCTGGAGCGTATCGAGCTGATCCGCGACCTGAGGCTCGGGGTCTATGACGTCCTCGTCGGCATCAACCTCCTGCGCGAGGGCCTCGACATCCCGGAATGCGGCCTCGTCGCCATCCTCGACGCCGACAAGGAAGGCTTCCTGCGGTCCGAGACCTCGCTGATCCAGACGATCGGCCGCGCCGCCCGCAACGTCGAAGGCCGGGTCATCCTCTACGCGGACCGCATCACGGGCTCGATGGAGCGCGCGCTCCGCGAGACCGACCGCCGACGCCAGAAGCAGCGCGAATATAACGAGGCGCACGGCATCACCCCGACGACGATCAAGCGCAACATCCAGGACATCCTCTCCGACGTCTCGCAGCGCGACGGCGTCGTCGTCGACACCGGCGACGACGAGCGGCCGCACCTCGTCGGCCACAATCTCAAAGCCTATATCGCCGACCTCGAGCAGCGCATGCGCAAGGCCGCGTCCGAGCTCGAGTTCGAGGAAGCCGGCCGCCTCCGCGACGAGATCCGGAGGCTGGAGGCGGACGAGCTCGGCATCCCCGGCCACGAGAAGCGCGCGCCGGTCCTCGGTCATTCGACGGAGGGGAAGCCGGGCACGCGCAAGACGCGCTACGGCAAGCAGCAGGCGATCCGGATGGGGCGGAAGATGGGCGGCCGGCGGTGAGGCTGCCTCGTTCGCGGCTTGGGCTCCTCGGCCTGGCGCTGGTCGTCACGCTCGCGATCGTCATCGTCTCCAATGCCGCCACCGATCTGGCTCTCGGCCGCGTCCCGCTTGCAGACGGCACGCTCGGATTCATCGATGCGCCGGATGTGTTCGTCCTCGATCTCCTGTTTACCGGGCTGCCTTTCATCGTCCTGGCGCTGGTCCGCTCGTCGGCGCGCCGCCTCTGGTCGATCGCTTTCGCGCTGACGGTCGCCTTCGGGATCTATGCCGTGGTTCAGATCCGGCTCGATTCCCTGGGCAGTTTCGCCGGCGGGGCAAATATCGGCCTCGGCCTGATCATGCTGGCTTCGCCATTCGTGATTCTCGCCGTCGTGGGAGTGGCGGCTCTGTTTCGGAGTGAGCGAACGCGCTAAGTTGCTCTGTGCAAGGGGGCGTGCGATGGCGATGCTGCGCATATTCCTGATCCTCGGCTGGATCGCGATTGCTGGGGTGACCGTCGCCGCCATGACGAGCCTCGGCGTCTCCGGCTTCATCGAGACCGTTCTGGAAGACCTGCGCCATCCCTGGCGCCTGCAAGTCTATGTCGACTTCGAGCTGCACCTGTTGCTCGTCGCCGGATGGATTGCGTGGCGGGAGCGGCCGCTTGGGATCGGGCTCGTCTGCGCGGCGGCGACATTGGTGCTCGGCGCGCTGTTCACGCTGCCTTATCTGCTGTTCGCCACGGTCCGCGCCGAAGGCAGCGCACGCCGGTTGCTGCTCGGAGCCCGCGCCTAGCCGGCGGCGGCGCTGCAGCGCGCGGTTCGCCGCGCTTCGGGCAGGCGCTGGCGCAGCCAGTCGCGCATGGTCGGATAGACTCGCGCCAGCTCGTCGTAGACGCGGCATGCCTCGGGCCGGCGGTTGAGGGCGACCAGGGCCTGGCCGAGAAAATAGAGGCTGTCCGCCGCGCGCTCGCCCTGCGGGTTGTTCTGATAGTTGGCGAGAAGGACCCGGGCCGCCGTCGCGGGCTTGTTGTCGTCCAGGAAGGCGCGGCCGGCGAGGTTGCTCGCCCAGCTCGCCCAGCGGCTGCGGGGATAGCGCTCCGCGACCGCCTGCAGCGCCGTCTGCGCCTCCTCGTAACGCCGCGCCTCCCAGAGCCGGAAGCCGGCATTGTAGGCCTCTTCCGCGGGGTCCCCGGCCGCCGCGCCTGGGGCAGAGCCGGCGGCGGCAGGCTCCGCGGCTCCCGGATCGGGACGTGCCGGCTGCTGGGCGGCCGGCTGCGCTGCCGCCTGGGCCGGCGCGGGCGCGGGGGGAGTCTCGAGCCGTTGGAGGCGGGCGACGGTCTCCTCGCGCAGCCGGGCGATCGCCGCCTCCATCTGTCGGGTGCGGTGCGCATTCTCCTCGATCTGGCCGGTGAGCGCGGCGAGCTGGGCCTCGAGCGCGTCGACGCGGGCGGTGAGATCCCCCACGGCGCTGCCGCCGCTTGCGGGGCGCGTTGCGGGCTGCGCGGTCGCCGGCTGGATTTCGGGTTCGACCTGCGCCCCGCCGGGGAAGACGCGGCGCTGGACGGCGCGCAGCTGCTGCTCGAGCCGCTGGATGCGCTGCTCGACGTCCGGCCGGTCCTGGGCCGCGGCCGGCATTGCCGCGCCGGCAAGCAGCAGCGCGCACAGCAGGTGAAAACGCATACGACCCCCCACGAAAGTCACTGTTCCCGGATGCTAATCCGGAAACGCCGCCGCCGCCAGACGGGATTAACCCTATTGCGCCGGAGGCTGAGCCGCCTCGGACGGGGCGCCGCCCTGCGCGCGGGCGGCGAGCTCGTCGGGCGCGAGGGACACGTTGCCGATCGGCCGGCCGGAGGGACCGAGCTGCGGGATGACGGTCTGCCCGACAGTGATGCGCAGGGCCTCAGGCGCGCCCACCCGCAGCAGCGGGCCGTCGAGTCCGGGGGGCAGCTGATAGGTCTCGCCGGCCGCCATCGTGCGCTCGACGACGATGGCGCCGCTGCCTTGCGTGATCCGCAGCCACACCGGGCCGATCGCGGTGAGGGTGATCGGCTGTCCGGCAAAGGTCCGAGGCTGCGGCGCGGGCGGGGCCGGGCGGGAGGCCGTCTGCGGCCCGGTCTTCGGTTCCTCGCGCGCTGCCGTGCCGCCGCCTTCGTCGACGCCGCTCCGGAAGACGAGATAGCCGAGGATGAGCAGCACCGCGATCGCCGCAGCGGTGATCGCCAGCCATTTCGGCGGCACCCGCGCGGGGTCGGCCGGCTCATAATATTCGGACACGACGCTCGTCCGCTTCGCTCCGCCGAGCTGCTGGCGCAGTTCCGCGCCGAGCGCCCCGCCGTCCAGGCCGACCGCGTTGCCGTAGGAGCGGACGAAGCCGACGCTGTAGGTCGCGGCCGGCAGCGCGTCCCACGCGCCCTGCTCGATATGCTGGAGATGGCGGACGGGAATGCGCGTCTGGCCGGCGAGCTCGTCGAGGCTCACACCTTTGGCCTCGCGCGCCTGGCGCAGCCGCTCGCCGATCGGCAGATCCTGTTCCTCTTCCATCTCCGCCATCAATGAAGCATCCGTCCGGAAAGGCCGTTCACCCGCATCACTTGAAGATGGCCGTGGGGATGTCAACAGCGCCGCGACGCGCTCATCCGGTCGAGACCTTGTTCGCCTCGGCCCAGAGGGTCAGCGCGGCGCGCATGTCCGCGGGAGGGTCGCGGAGCAGTCGCTCGACCTCGGCGGCGACGGCGCCGCGGTGGAGCGAGCGGATCATGGCTTTGATCGGTCCGACCGCGACCGGCGTGATCGAGAAGCGCTCGAGGCCGATGCCGATCAGCGCCATCGCTTCGAGCGTTCGTCCGCCCATCTCCCCGCATATGCCGACCGGCACGTCGTGAGCCTTCGCCTCACCGACGACCCGGCGCAGGAAGCGCAGGATCGCGGGCGAGAGCCAGTCGTAGCGCTCGGCGAGCCTGGGATTGGCGCGGTCGGCGGCGAACAGGAACTGGGTGAGGTCGTTGGTGCCGATCGAGAGGAAATCGAGCTTCGGCAGCAGGATGTCCAGCGTCTCCGCGAGCGCGGGCACTTCGAGCATCGCGCCATATTTGACGCGGATGGGCAGCAGCTTGCGGCGCTCCGCCATCCGTTCCCGTTCGTGCTCGACGATTGCCTTCGCCTCGTCGAACTCCCACGGCTCGGAGATCATCGGAAACATGACGCTGAGCTCGCGCCCGGCCGCCGCTTCGAGCAACGCCTGCGCCTGCGCCTTCATCAGCCCGTCGCGGTCGAGCGCGAGCCGGATCGCGCGCCAGCCCATCGCCGGATTCTCCTCGGGCTCGCCGTCGCTCCCGTCGAGGTAGGGCAGCGCCTTGTCGCCGCCGACGTCGACGGTGCGGAAGGTGACCGGCTTCGATCCGGCCGCGTCGAGCACCGCCTTGTAGAGCCGCTGCTGGCTCTCGCGGCCCGGAAAGCCGGCCGAGATCAGGAACTGGAATTCGGTGCGGAAGAGACCGATGCCGTCCGCGCCGACCGCATCGAGCGCCTCGGCGTCGTCGCGCAGGCCGGCATTGACCATCACTGTGATGCGCACGTCGTCCTTGGTCACCGGCGGGAGCTCGCGCAATGCGGCGAACTGCGCGCGCCGCCGCGCCGACGCGGCGAGCTTCGATTTGAACGCCTCCTCGACGGCGCCGGAAGGGCGGACGAACGCGACCGCATCGTTCCCGTCGAGCAGCAGGAAGTCGCCCTCGCCGACCGCCTGGCGGACGTTGCGCACCCGTCCGAGCATCGGCACGCCCATTGCGCGCGCGACGATGGTGACGTGAGCGGTGAGAGAGCCCTCCTCGAGGATGACGCCCTTCAGCCTGCGCCGGTCATATTCGAGCAGCTCGGCCGGGCCGAGATTGCGCGCGATCAGGATCGTGTCCTGGCGAAGCCCCATCTGCGCCGCCGTGCCGAGCTGTCCGGAGACGATCCTCAGCAGCCGGTTCGACAGGTCGTCGAGATCGTGCATCCTGTCCTGAAGCAGCGGGTCGTCGATCTGGCGCATCCGCGTCTGCATGCGCTGCCGGACGCGCTCGATCGCCGCCTCCGCGGTGAGGCCGCTGTCGATCGCCTCGTTGATCCGCCGCGACCAGCCCTCGTCATAGGCGAACATCTTGTAGGTCTCGAGCACGTCGTGATGCTCGCCCGCCGTCCCGAACTCGGCAGCGTTGGTCATGTTGTCGATCTGCTCGCGCATCTTCCTGAAGGCGGAATAGACGCGGTGGCGCTCGGCCTCGGTGTCCTCCGCCACGGTGTGCTCGATGAGGATGCGCGGCTGGTGGAAAACAGCATGTCCACGACCCATCCCCGTGACGAGCCGCAGCCCCGTCAGCCGCGCCGGTCCGTCGTCACGGGTCGAGCCGGAGGCGGAGCTGGCCTTGTCGGCGAGGCCGGCATTGGCGATCAGCTCCGAAAGCACCATGGCCACCGTCTGCAGCGCTTCGATCTCGAGCTCGTCATAGGCGCGGGGGTCGGCGTGCTGGACGGCGAGGACGCCGATCGCCCGCTCCTTGCGGATGATCGGGACGCCCGCGAAGCTGTGGAACAGCTCCTCGCCGGTCTCGGGCCGGAAGGCGAATTCGGGATGGCTCGACGCCTCCGCGAGGTTCAGCACGTCGACATTCTTGGCGATGGTGCCGACCAGGCCCTCGCCGAGCGCCAGCTTGGTGACGTGGACGGCGTCCTGCTTGAGGCCGACCGTGGCGAACAGCTCGAGCACGCCGTCGCGCAGCAGGTAGATCGAGCAGACCTCGCTCGCCATCGCATCGGCGATGATCTGGACGACCTTGTTCAGTTTCGCCTGCGCCGAGGCGCGCGACGCCATCACGTCATGGAGCCCGGTCAGGATCTCGCGCGAGGAGGCGACGGAGGCGGTCGGCATGGTAGAGCAGCGGTAGCAGGAAGCGGTGGCTCAATCCAAGCGCGCCTATGCGCCAGGGCGCAGGACATTGCGGAAGAGCAAAACGCCCCGTTCGATCACGTTTCGGGCTTAAATATCCCCTCATCGGCCAGCTCGAACTCGTGGAGCAGCTTCACGTCCGAATGAACCGTGCGAGCTTTAGCAACGAACTTCACGTCGCAGGTTGCGAGAGGGCATTGGAGCTCCAGCGCCAGCCCGAGATACACGCAATCCTTCAGAGGATGGCCGAGCATCATCGCCAGCTTTCCAGCTTCGTACAGGCGGCGCTGGGTGACTCGGTGCGGCCGCACGGCATGCTCGCCCCACGCGATCGTCCATTTCCGGAGCGCCTCCAATGCGTCAGCAGCGATTTCCTTTTTCATATTGGCACGCTTTACGATGGCGGCGGCGACCTCGGTGAAGAGCAAGTCCGGCGCGCAAAGTTTGTGTTCCTTGCGGAAGAGAAATCTTAGGGCGGTGCGCGAGTCAGCCTCCCAAAGCATCCATTTCGCCGCGAGGCTTGCGTCGACTACGACGATCATCCGTCCCGTCGAAGCTCCCGGATGAGTTCGGTGCTGTCGGGGAGCAGGCCGTGCTTCGCGACCATTCTGTCATGGAATTCCAGCAAGTCTTCGACGAGGGCGGGCAAGTCGCGCGAACGTTCGTCGAGGAGATTACGGGCTTCCGCCTCCAGCGACCGATTGTTGGCGCGCGCTCGCTCGCGGAGACGCTCGTACACTTCGTCGTCAAGCTGCCTGATTGTGAGCGTTGCCATGAGAACTCTGTAGCAGGAGTGCAAGCAAATTGCTAGCGGACTAGCCTCAGGCATGAAGGCTTCGCCTCTCAAGCGCGTGCGCCGCTTCATCGACGAGCTGGGCGATGATCTCGGGGACGCTCTGCTCCTGCTTGACCATGCCCACGGACTGACCGGCCATGACCGAGCCGCTTTCGACGTCACCCTCGATCACCGCGCGGCGCAGCGCGCCGGCCCAATAATGCTCGATCTGGAGCTGGGCCTCGGCCATCTCGACCTCGCCGCGATCGAGCAGATCGGCGACCTCCCGCTGCTTGGCGGCGAAGGCCTCCATCTCGCGATTCTTCAATGCGCGGACGGGGATCACCGGCAGGCGCGGATCGATCTGGACCGAGGTGATCGCATCGCGCGCGGAGGCGCGGATGAAGGCCTTCTTGAAGTTGGGATGGGCGATGCATTCGTGGCTGCAGACGAAGCGGGTGCCGAGCTGGACCCCGACCGCGCCCATTTCGAGGTAACCGGCGATGAGGCCGCCATGGCCGATGCCCCCCGCGACGAAGATCGGCACATCGGCCGCGAGCGGCGGGAGGATCTCCTGGGCCAGCACCGAGGTCGAGACGGGGCCGATATGGCCGCCCGCCTCCATCCCCTCGATCACCAGGGCATCGGCCCCCGAGCGGACCAGCTTCTTCGCCAGCGCCAGTGCCGGCGCGAAGCAGATCAGCTTTGCGCCGTTGGCCTTGATGCGGTCGATGGAACCGGGAGGCGGCAGCCCGCCCGCGAGCACGACGTGGCTCACCTCGTGGCCGGCGCAGACGTCGATCAGCTCGGAGAGCTGCGGATGCATGGTGATGAGGTTGACGCCGAAGGGTTTCTGCGTCCGCGCCTTCGTCTCGCCTATCTCGGTGTCGAGCTGCTGCGGATTCATCGCGCCGCAGGCGATCACGCCGAACGCCCCCGCATTGGACAGGGCCGACACCAGGTGCCGCTCAGAGATCCAGCTCATCGCGCCGCCGAGGATCGCGACCTCGCAGCCGAGGAAGTCCGTCCCCCGCTTCATCAGCCGGGCGAGCCTCTCGTGGCCGACGCCCTCCGCGGTCTCGCCCGTCATTCAACATCCTCCGCATCGAGGCCGAAGGCGGTGTGCAGCACCCTTACGGCGAGCTCGGTATAGTCCTCGGGGATCAGCACCGAGACCTTGATCTCGCTGGTGCTGATCGCGAGCAGGTCGATCTTGCGCTCGGCGAGGGTCGCGAACATCCGCGCCGCGATTTCCGGATTGCTGCGGATGCCGACGCCGACGATGCTGAGCTTGGTGAGGCCGGTGTCGGTGCGCAGCTCGGCAAAGCCGATCTCGTCCCGCCGCCGCTCCAGCGTGTCGGCGGCCTGCGGGAGCATTGATTTGGGCACCGTAAAACTCAGGTCCGCGGCCTGGTCTGCGCTGGCGACGCTCTCGAGGATCATGTCGTAATTGATCTGCGCCTCGGCGAGTGCGCCGAACACGGCCGCGGCCGCGCCTGGGCCGGCGGCAATGCCGGTCAGCGTCAGGCGCGCCTCGTTCTTGTCGTGGGCGATGCCGGTAATGACCTGCCGTTCCATTTCGTGTTCCCCGATTTCGTCGTCGCCCAGGATGAGCGTGCCGGGCCTGTCCTCGAACGAAGAAAGGACCTGGAGGCGGATGCCGTGCCGCTTGGCGAGGCCGACCGAGCGGGTCTGCAGCACTTTGGCGCCGACCGAGGCGAGCTCCAGCATCTCGTCATAGGTGACGGCATTGAGCTTGCGCGCTCGCGGAACGATCCGCGGGTCGGTGGTGTAGACGCCGTCGACGTCGGTGTAGATGTCGCAGCGGTCGGCCTGCACGGCGGCCGCGAGCGCGACGGCCGAGGTGTCGGAGCCGCCGCGGCCGAGCGTCGCCAGGCTGCCGTCCGCCGCGACGCCTTGGAATCCCGGGATCACCGCGATCCCGCCCGAGGCAAAGACCCGTTCGAGCACCCCGGCATCGATGTCGTCGATAAGGGCGGAGGCATGGCCGGAGGCGCGGATCGGCAGCTGCCAGCCCATATAGGAGCGCGCGTTGAGGCCCATGCCCTGCAGCGTGATTGCGAGCAGGCCGCTGGTCACCTGCTCTCCCGAAGCGACGACCACGTCATATTCGCGCGGATCGTAGAGCGAGGCCGCCTCCCGGCAGAACTGGACCAGCCGGTCGGTTTCGCCCGCCATCGCCGAGACCACTACCGCCACCTCGTTCCCCGCCTCCGCCTCGCGCTTGACCAGCCCGGCGACGTGGCGGATGCGCTCGATCCCCGCCATCGACGTGCCGCCGAATTTCATCACGATCCGGGCCATGAAACTCGCTCTGGGGCTTGCGCATTCGCCGTGGGAAGAAGGGCGCGGCCCTGATAGGTGTGACCCATGACCATGGCAAGCGACCCCCTCCCGCCAACGGTCGACCCGGACCAGGCGGCGCATTTCGGGCGGATGGCGGCCGACTGGTGGGACCCGAACGGCTCCTCGGCCATGCTGCACCGGATGAACCCGGTGCGGCTCGCCTACATTCGCGACCGGCTCGACCAGCATTGGGGCCTCGACGAGTGCGACCTCAAGTCGCTCAGGGGGCGGCGCGCGGCCGATGTCGGCTGCGGCGCCGGCCTGCTCGCGGAGCCACTCGCCCGGCTCGGCGCGGAGGTGACTGGGATCGACGCGGCGCCCGAGAATATCGGCGCAGCGCGGCTGCATGCCGAAGGGCAGGGGCTGGAGATCGACTATCGCGTCGGCGGCGTGGAGATGCTGGCAGGGTCGTACGACCTCGTCACATGCCTCGAGGTGCTCGAGCATGTCGCCGAGCCGCGCGCCTTCGTCGCAGGTCTCTCCCGCATCCTCGCCGCGGACGGCCTGCTCATCCTCTCGACACCCAACCGGACGGGCGCGTCGCGGCTGCTGCTGGTCGGGCTGGCGGAGGCCTTCGGGCGGATCCCGAAGGGCACGCACGACTGGGAGAAGTTCCTGTCGCCTCACGAGACCTGCGCGCTGCTGCGCGACGCCGGGCTGGAGATCGTCGACTGCACCGGCCTCTCCTGGGGGCCGGCGAGCGGCTTCCACCTCTCGGAGGACAAGTCGCTCGATTATTTCGTGACCGCCAAGCGCTCCTGAGCCCGCCCACCGCGGACTTGCGGGACGAGGCGCTACATTTGTAGCATAATGCTGTCCGAATCTCGATCGTGGAGGAAGCCATGCTGCTGACGCGCCGGGCCGTCCTGGGCGGGGCCCTCGCCGCGATGTCGGTTCGCGCGGCCGCGCAACGGCGCGGCGAGGAGGCGACGGCTCCGCTGCTTCAGGTCGAGGTCTCGTTGGACCATGACCGGCCGGGCCTCGGGCGTTTTCCGCTGCGCTGCGAATGGGGCGCAGAGCCGCGAAGCCGTCGGCCGACCGTCGTCGTCGTTGCCGACGCCCAGCAATATTTCGTCCGCCCGGGAGGCGCGGCCCGTCTCCAGCGCGACCTGTTCGGCGATACCCTCAACGTCCTCGCGATCGTCGGCCGAAGCCGCGCGCCCGAGCTGGAGCCGCTCATCCTGCGGGACGGCGGGCCGGACTGGGAGGCCGCCTATCGCCTCCTCAACTGGCGGCAATGGGCGCGCGACGCGGACGCCGTCCTCCGCCAGCTCGACCTGGGCGAGCGGGAATTCGGCCTCTACGGCCGCTCCGGCGGGGCACACCTGATCCACCAGCTGCTGACCTTGCGCCCCGATTTGCGCGGCCGCGCCTACGTCCAGGCGGCGGTGAACCATCCTCTCGACGTCGCCTGGGGCCTTGGCGCCGACCATCTCTGGGAGCAGCTTTCGGCCAGCGACCCCGCGGCGACGCGCGACCTGGCGGCATGGCTGGAGCGCCGGCCGACGCGGCGGCGCGACCTCGTCCTCGTCCTGCAGCGCCAGCATTTCTTCGAGACGATCGAGGCGCTGCCGGCGGCACGCCTGACCGCCGTCCGCGCCTTCCTGCGCGGCGACGACGCCGCGATCGCCGGGATGCGCGAGCGCTACCAGATCGCGGCGATCGAACAGAGCCGCGGCACCCTCGAAGGCATCGGCGCCGCCGTGCGCGTCTACGAGTTCGCTTCGCCCCACGCCGATCCGCGCGCACGCGCGGCGCCGCTGCGCCCCGACGTCGAGGCATTGTTCCATTATGCGCATCCGCTCGCCGAGGCAGGCTATCGGCCCCCGGTGACTGTGACCGACTGGCCCCGCCTGCGCGACCAGCGGATGGCCGTGCTGCAGGTGGCGGGGCGCCACGATCACACCGCGGACTATCGGACGCAGATCGGCCTCGCCGGCCTGACCCGCGGCGCCCGGCTGCTGCTGCTCGACGACGACCATGTGTTCAAGCGCTGGACCGCCGCCGGAACGCAGCCTGCGCTGATCAGGGCCTTCTTCGGCGAAGGAATGGAGTCCAATGCCTTCCGCAGCGCGCTTGCCGCCGTCGAGCCGCTGCGGTGGCGCGAGCGTTGATCAGCGCCGCTCCCGGGACAGGCGCGTCATCAGGATCGCGGCGCGGATCGCCGAGCGTCCGATGCTGTCGAGCAGGATGAATTCGCCCGGGGCATGCGCGCCGCCGCCGGCCGCGCCGAGACCCGCGAGGACGTCGGCGTCGCCGGCGACGAAGCTCGAATCGGCGGCGCCGCGGCGGGCGGGATCGTATTCGGGCATTTCGGGAAGGCCGAGGTCGCGGTTGACGGCATTGAGCCGCGCCAGCAGCGCGCGGTTCCCCGGGGTGGGCGGCAGCGGCGGGTAGCCGTCCTCGGAGAAAACCAGCTCGGCCGAGGTTCCCGGCAGATGCTGCGCGATGATCGCATGCATCCGCGCCCGGATCCGCCCGTCCTGCTCGCCGGTGAGGGTGCGAAGGTCGCCGCGGGCGATCGCGGTCTCGGCGACGATGTTGGTCTTGCCCGAGGCGGCGATCGCCAGCCCCTGATCGTCGAGCGTGGCCGGGGTGCCGCCGCCGATCACGCCGACATTGAACGTGAGGTTGGGCTCCGGCAGCTCGCGCCGGAACGCGTCGAGGATCCGCGCCATCTCGTAGACCGCGCCGTAGCCGAGGCCCTCGGAAAAGATGCCGCTGGAATGGCCGGTCCGGCCGCTCGTGCGGAGCGTCCACGACGTCGAGCTGCGCCGCGCCACGGTGCCGTAGTCGCGGCCGTCCTCCACCGCGAGATTCTCGAATTCGAGCGCCACGTCGGCCCAGCGGCCCGCTTCGACGAGGTCTCGCCGCGCGACGGCGATCGGTGCGCCGGGCCGCTCCTCGTCGCCGGTGAGGACAACCGTGATGTCGGCGGCGCGCAGCGTCCCGGCCGCGTGCATGGCCCTGAGCGCAGCCACGATCACGACGATGCCGCCTTTGTCGTCGCCGACGCCCGGTCCGGTCGCGCGGTTCCCCTGGCGCTCGAAGCGCTGAAAAGGGGAATCCGGCTCGAACACCGTGTCGAGATGGCCGATGAGCAGGATGCGCCGCCCGCGGCCGTTGCCGCGATGCGTCGCGATCAGATGCCCCGCCCGGCCCGTTTCGCGCATCTCGACCCAGCGGACGTCGAAGCCGAGTAGCTCGAACTCCGGCCGGAGCATCTCGGCCACCGCGGTCACGCCGGCGAGGTTCAGCGTACCGCTATTCTGGTTTACCATCCGCTCGAGCAAGGCGAGGGTACGGTCGGTCTCGCGCTCCACGGTCCGGGCCATACGCTGCTCATCGCGCGCGAGCCGCGCGTCGGCGGCGGCAGGAAGCGCCGCAAGCAACAGAGCGACGAGGAGGGCGAAGAGCGGCCTCATGCGCCGCGGCTTAGCATCCCGCCGCAGCTTCGCCACGGGCTTTCGCTAGCGGCGGGACCTGAGGTCGTGCTCGATTCGGTCGAGGAAGGTCGCCGTGGACCAGTCCAGGTCGTTTACCCCGACATCCGGCCTATAATATTCTCCCGAGGCGCGCGGCCGGTTCATCCAGATCTTGTTCGGGATGACGATCCGGCCGCGGCCCGAGGGGAGCTCCGTCGCCCGCGCCTCCATGTAAGTGGAATCGCCGGAGCCGGGAGCCCCGATCAGCCGCACGTTCGAAAAGCGGGTGAAGACGTCGAGCGCGTCATTGCAGGCGCTCGCGCACCGGCCCGGGACGATGACGTAAACCGGGGTTCGCAGATCGGTCGCCGGCAGCGCACCCGGGGCGTCGGCGCTCTCGTCGTCGTCGATCGGCTGGACGTAGAAGGTCTCGCCGCGGTCGAGAGCCGCGCGCATGCCCAGGGCGGAGCCGCGGCTGGCGTCGGCCTGGGACGTGCGGCCCATCGCCTCGAGGCGGCGGATCAGATCTTCCATATACTCGGTGTTTCCCCGGCTCGCCCGCCACCAGATGGCGACTTCGCGGAAATGGCGCGCCATGCGGCGGTCGACCGCCTCGCGGCCCCAGAGGATGCGGGCGGCGTCGCGGCTCCACAGCGACGAGCCGCCATTGTTGTGGCGGAGGTCGATGACGATCGCGCGGGCGCGGGCGAGCTCGGCACGCCGCCGGGTGAGCTCGTCGTAGAGGCGGCGCCAGGCCTGGGCGCCGGCCTCGTCCGGGTTGAAATCGGGCATGCCGATCAGGAACAGGCCCGGCCGCGGCTCGCCGAGGCCGATCGGCGTCCGCTCGCCGTCCGACGCGGCGGCGAGGCGCGCGTCGAGGTCCGTGGGGGCGGGCCTCCACGACAATGCGGCCTCGCGGGCGCGGCCGCCCTGGACTCGGAAGGCGCAACGCTCCGGCCGCCCTTCCGCGGTGGTGGGAGTCGAGACGAAGGCGCGCGTCGACCAGAACCACCATTGCCCGGCTTCGGCGGGGCGGAAGTTGCGGGTGAGGAGGCGGCGGCGGAGATAGTCGCGAATCGGCCGGCCGTTGCACGCCACGATCGCGGCGCCGGCCGGTGCCGGCGCGGCGGGGTCGGCCGCGTGGACGAAGAGGGCGGAGCCGCGCCAGGCGACGGTGAAACCGGGCCACTCGCGGTCGACCTGCGCGCCGGCGGGCGGCTGGACCATCATCACCTGGGCATGGCCGTCGCCGAGGCCGGAGGAGAAGGTACCCAGCGCCTCCGCATAGCCGCTCTGGCTCGCCGCGCGCTCCGCGACGGCAAGCGCGCGGTCGCGTGCCCAACCGAGCTGGACCGGGAAGCCGCGATTGGTCGGATCGTGCATGCCGGGATGGTTGGCCGCGAAGATGTCGTAGGCCGCGCGCACATCCTGGACGGCGAGCGCGCGCCAGTCCTCGGCCGGCTGCGCATGCGCCCAGGCCGCGCATGCGGACAGCGCCGCCGCCACGAGGCCCGCAAATACCCTCGGCTTCATCCGCTCACTCTCCTCCCCAACCCTTACGTGCTACACTTGTAGCAGGAGGAGAATGGCGGGTCACCCGCAAATTTGCCCGATCGGCGGCGCTCAGAGCGTCTTCAGATACTCCACCAGGTCGGTCCGATCGCGCTCGCTGAGATTGGCATTGCCGTAATCGTGGCCGCCGTTCCAATTGCCCCAGATCACCTGCGCCGCATCGTCGCGCGTGCGGAACAGGAAGCTGTTCTCGTTGGACGGCGTCGTCACATAGCCGACGCGGACGGAATCGAACTGGCGCGTGCCCACCCAGAAGCGGTCGCTGCGCTGGTCGGCCGGCAGCAGCAGCTCATAGAGGTTGGGCACCGATCCGTTGTGGAGATAGGGGGCAGTCGCCCAGATGCCGGTCAGCGGCCGCGCCTTGTAGCCGAGGATGATGTCCTCCGCGCCGCCCCAATTCTTGTTGACGCAGCCGCGGTAGAAGGGAGGCAGCCCGGGATAGGCGTCCGAGGGCAGCGGACCCGTCGCCGCATTGGTCGCGGCCGGCCCCGTGGGGTCGGCGGCGGGGGCGGGGGCGGGGGCAGGATCCCCGCGGCCGCTCCGCCGGACGCGGCGGGAGCGCGACGTTCCGTCCACCCGCGGCTCCACCGTTCCTCCCTCATAGATCTTGATCGCGCTGCCGAGCAGCTCGCCCACCTCGCCGGCGATCGTGTAGAGGACGGTGACGCCGGTGAGATCGAGCACGGGCGCGATCTCCCCGAGCGGGGTGCCGCCGCTCTTGTAGCCCTGCAGGTTGCCGCTCGCCGCGGCGGCATAATAAGCGTTGCAGGCCATTAGCGGATCGGTCCCCGGCGACTGGTTCGGCCGCGTCGTCGGGCCGCCGGGCGTTACCGGCACGATGGTGTGCGGCGGCGCGTTGCGCGGGAACCAGCTCATCTGCGCGGCAAATCGGGTGGTGAGGTCGGTCCGCGCGAGCGGCTGGTGGCAGGACGCGCAGTTCTGGATGAAGAGGCCCCGCCCGCGCTCGGCGGCGGCGCGGTCGATCCGGCCGAGCATGTCCTCCGGCCAGGCCGGCGGCAGCAGCCGCTCGAGCATCGTCTCGAGCCCGATCAACTGGCGAACCCGGACGCTGGAGCGGAACGGGTGGAGAAGGCCGAGGAAGCTGCGGCGATGGGTGACCACCTCGCCGAACACGCCGATCACCTCGCCGGTGTTGCGGCCGACCGCGCCGATGTCGAGATAGCCCTGGCGGAGGTTGATCCGCCGGTTCGGGACCGATCCGTTCCACTGCACCCGGTCGTGCTGCGGCACGTTCCACAGGAAGGGGTAGCTCACCGGCGCGTCGGGCTCATTCGCGATCGGGGTGCCGGCGCGGGTGAACAGGGAGACCTGGTTGAAGATGTGGCCGAAGGCGTCGAGCCGCGAGAAGCCGTAGCGCATGCGGGTGACGTTCATGCGCGAGATTCGGCCGCGGTAGGCGAGCAGCTCGTCCACCGCTTCGCCGAGCCGGCGGCGGTTGCGCTGGTTGTCGCGAGCTCCGAGGACGCGCTGGGCAAAGCGGCCCCATTTCGCCGCGTCGGACCGGGTCACCGTCAGCGAGCGTTCGAGCTGCTCGACGAAGCTCTGGAAGTCGCCCATGCCGGGCGCGCCGTCGATCCGGAGCCGCCGCTCTCCCACCGCCACCTCGTTGGTATGGCAGGCGGCGCAGGTGAAGCCGATCCAGGGCTCGCTGTCGCCCTGGCGCGGGAGCCAGCGCAGCCGCGTGAAATCGAGCCGGCGGTCGCTCTGCACGTCCTCCGCGAAGCCGACCGGCAGGGTCCCGCCGCTGGGCGTCGTGTAAGGAAGATAGCGGTAGCGCTCGATATTCTCGGGCGCGAGGTACAAGACTTCGTCCTGATGCCGCTCGAGCGCGCGCATCCAACTCATCGGCATCAGCCGCGAGCCCTGGCTCGAACTGTACCAGAGGTTGCGGTCGGTCTCCGACCAGCCCTGGGACGAGTAAGTGAGCAAAGGATCCGGCGCGCGCTGCGCCATCAGCAGCAGCGGCGCTGCCGCGAGCAATGCAGTGCGAAGACCCATCCCAGTCATCGTAGCCCCCTTACGAACTGGAGTAAGGCCGGCAGGATGACACAGAGAAGGGCCTTGCACAATGCGGCAGGCCTGCAAGCACAAGCTGGTCGAACGGCGGACTAAGTCCTTGACCTAGAGCACGTATTTGCTGAGATCTGTGTTGCGCGCAACTTCAGCGAGCTGGCGCTCGACATAGGCGGCGTCGACCACGACCGAGTCGCCGCGCCGTTCCTCGGCGTCGAAGCTGACGTCCTCGAGCAGCTTCTCCATCACCGTCTGCAGCCGCCGCGCGCCGATATTCTCGACCTGACCGTTCACTTCCGCCGCGATGCGGGCGATCGCGCGGATGCCGTCGTCGGTGAAGCGCACGGTCACGCCTTCGGTCGCGATCAGCGCGCTGTACTGCTCGGTGAGGCTCGCCCGGGTGGCCGAGAGGATGCGGACGAAATCCTCTTCGGTGAGCGCCTTAAGCTCGACCCGGATCGGCAGGCGCCCCTGCAACTCCGGGAGCAAATCGGAGGGCTTGGAGAGGTGGAAGGCGCCGGAGGCGATGAACAGGATGTGGTCGGTCTTCATCGGCCCGTATTTGGTCGCGACCGTGGTGCCCTCGATCAGGGGCAGCAGGTCGCGCTGCACGCCCTCGCGGCTGACCGAGCCGCCGCGCACGTCGCTGACCGCGATCTTGTCGATCTCGTCGAGGAAGACGATGCCGTTCGCCTCGGCGTCGGCGAGCGCGGTGCGGTTGACGTCGTCGCTGTCGAGGCGCTTGTCGGCTTCCTCCTCGACCAGCCGCGCCCAGGCCTCCTTGACCTTGAGACGCCGCTTCTTCCTGGGCTGCTGGCCGAACGCCTTCCCCATCATGTCCGACAGGTTGATCATGCCGACCTGGCCCCCCATTCCCGGGATCTCGAACGGGGCGGCCGGCGCGTCGTTCAATTCGAGCTCGACCTCCGCGGTTTCGAGATGGCCCTCCTGGAAGCGGCGGCGGAAGCTCTCGCGGGTCGCCTCGCTCGATCCCTTGCCGGTGAGACCGTCGAGCAGCCGGTCCATCGCCGCCTCTTCGGCCGGCTCCTTGACCGCAATGCGGCGGCGCTCCTTCTCCAGCCGCACCGCCTCCTCGACCAGGTCGCGGGCGATCTGCTCGACGTCGCGGCCGACATAGCCGACCTCGGTGAACTTGGTCGCCTCGACCTTCACGAACGGCGCGTCGGCGAGCTTGGCCAGGCGCCGGCTGATCTCGGTCTTGCCGCAGCCGGTCGGCCCGATCATCAGGATGTTCTTCGGAGTCACCTCGTCGCGCAGCGCGTCCGGGAGGCGCTGGCGCCGCCACCGGTTCCTGAGCGCGACGGCGACTGCCCGCTTGGCGTCGTTCTGGCCGACGATATGCGCGTCCAGCGCGGCGACCACCGCCTTGGGAGTGAGACTGTCGTTCATCTTATGCCCTGGTGTTGCTCTTGGAAGGCTAGATGGCGGGGCGCGGGACGGAATCAAGCGCACGGCGGAGGGTCGGCGCCGCGGCGAACCTGGACGAAGTTGAGGAAGTTGAGGTCGTCGAAGAGGCGCGCCGACGATCCGGAAGTTGATGAAGTGGACGAAGTGGACGCAATGCCGCGCGCGCCGAGGCGCTTCGCACGCCGTAGGCTCGAGTCATTCGGAGAGGGCGCCCCGCGATCAGCAACGGAAGGTTCAAAGGTTCGGGTTCCAAGGAGTGAATAAACAGTCCCTGCCAGATCGGGTGGAGGGGCCGGGTGGAGGCCGGACGGAGTCGGGAGGGCAGGCGCCGCGGCTCGCGGGTCAGCCGCGCCGACACGAAGCGGTCGCGACGGTCTCGGCGATGCGGGTCCATTCTTTTTCTGTGTCATCGATGAGGGTAGGACAGATCAAATCCTACATTGCAAGCCTTGCCGGCGGGCCGCAGCCGACATTCACTGCTCCGTCCCGCTCAGGGTGAGATGAACGGACCGCAGCGCTCGCTCAATGGCGGCCACGACAGCCCTCTCCTGCTCCTCGTAGCAGGCATCGAAGGTGCTGAAATGGCCCGGCCCGCTCCAAGTGATTCCAAAGACGTCAAAGCCTCGGAGCATCAGGATATCGCCGTCGTGTCGGCCCCTGCAGAGAGTTGTGCGCGTCAGATCCGCCCGTCTGTAAGGGAGCAACGCCGCTCTGACCTCGGCCGCCTCTGCGGCGGACCGCCGGAAGCGAAGAACCCGCTCCACGGGGAAAGCGGCCCTGTAGGTGCGGGTCCGGATCACGACGAGCCCGTCCGGCCAAACCGTCACGTCGAAATCGGGTGCGGACGAGGAGTGCAGACCTGTGGGATGGCGCGAGACGGTGACGGTTTCGGCTGCGTCGCTTCCCTGCGCGGAAGCGACCGCGGAAAGGCAGGCGAGCGCCCCGGCGGCCGCAATTGCAAGGACACGCACCATCCGCCCCTGTCTAGCGCACCATTCCCGGCTTTCCACCCTGAACCGACGTTCGTTCCGTCACGCGCGAGAGCACTCGTTCACGCCCGGCATCGGAATCCGGCGAACAGGCGCCGGTGACTCTCCAGGATGCGGGCGATCGTCTCGGGCTGGGGGGTGGCGTCCCACTGGTCGAGCTCGAAGGTGCCGCCGAGCAGGATGCCGTCGGCGCGGGGGAACATGTGGCCAGCCTCGCCGGTGAAGGCGTAGCGGACCTCCGGCTGGGGGAGCAGCACGGCGAGCTGGCCGCGGGCGGGCTGGAGCTGCTCGTCCCCGAACAAGGCGCGGGCGCCGAGGCCGGTGCAGTTGAAGACGAGCCGCTCGGGGAGGGCCGCGATCTCGGCGGGCGTGGCGAAGTTGCGGACGGCGATGCGGCCGCCGGCGCGCTGCACATCCTCGATCATCTCGCGCAGGAAACGGCCGGCCTCCACGTAGAGCGTGTCGAAACGGTAGAGGCTCGGCACCGGGAAAGGATGCTCCTCGGGCCGGAGCATCCGGTTGATCGGCGGGAAGCCGGGAACGAGCGGCCGCTCGGGCTGCGCGCCCTCCCTGTAGGTGGGCAGCCATCTGATGCCGTAATCGTCGCCGACCATGATCTGGAAGCGCCGCCAGCTATAGTCGGCGGCGCGGCGGAACTGCTCGCGCCATTCCGGCGTGACGGCGCGCTCGCGATAATGGCCGAACGGGTGCCACTGGCCTCCGGCGACGTTGGACGTGGTGTGGGGCGGGAGCGCGGCGGCGTAGATGGTCACCGGAAAGCCCGCTTCCTGGACGAGCCGGGCGGTGGTGAGGCCCATCACGCCGGCGCCGATCACCGCGACGGGGCCGCTGTGCCCGGGGAGGCCGAGCTCGGTCGCGAGCTTCGAGCTGCCCCAGCTCAAGGTGATCCCCGCGCCGCCATGGCCGTAATTGTGGACCAGGCGCTGGTCGCCCAGCGGCTCGGCGCGCACCACGAAGCCGCCCGCGCGGAACGGCCGCAGCCCCGCGACGGTGCGGATCACCCGCTCCGGTGCGACGTCGACGGGCGGGAGGCAGCCCGTCCGGGGCGCCCGGGAACGCGCGGAGGTCGTGGCGCAGCCCGGCAGGAGCAGCCCGCCCGCGGCGAGGGCGGCCGAGGCGAGGAGCCGTCGGCGGTCGAGGGCGAGGTCCGGCATCGCCGGCAGCCTAGCGCGCGCCGCTGTCGCCGCCATCGGAAAAGTCAGACTCCCGCGGTGTAACGGCGCGCGGCTTCCGCGAAGCCGATGATCGGCGCGCGGAGAGTGCCGTCCCCTAGACGCTCGGCGCGAAGCGGGTCGATCGCCTGGATGAGATGGTCCGGCGCTCCGGCGTCGAGCCCGGAGACGACGACGTCGAAGGTGGCGGCCGGGCCGCCGACGGGGACGAACCAGTGGATATTGTCCCTTTCGCCGCACATGGTCGAGACCGCTCCGACGCGCGAGCGATAGTCGCGGGTCGGGCGGATCAGCATCGCCCCCTCCTCGTCGCCGACCCGGTCGAAATTGCGCACCCGGAAACGGCCGGCGACCACCATATGCGCCGAGACCATGTGGCGATGGCCGTGGGGCGTGATCACGTTGCCGGGCGCAAAATCGAACAAGGCGGCGCCGTAGGCGAGGCGCCGCGGCTCGCCGTCCGGGCCGAGGAAGCGGACGTGGCGCTTGGCCGGATCGTTGTGGCTGCCGCGTCCCGCCGGGACGACGCGCGCGCTCCGGATCGCGGCCATCAGCTCGGCGACGTCGACCTCGCGGGCCAGGCGCTCCACCTCGCGCGCCCAGGAGAGGCCGGAGATGCGGCCGCGGGCGAGCGCCTCCGCAATGTCGTGCTGGCCGTCGATCCAGGCGGCGGCGCGGCCGGCGCGAGGCGCGCCGCGCGCCTCGCGGACGAGGGCGGCCACGGCGAAGGCCGAGAGGAAGGCGCCGATCGCATCGCGGCGGCCGAAGAGCGGAAGCGATTCCATGCGCGCATATCGCCCGGCCCCGGCTCCCGCGGCAAACGAGGATAGCTAGAGGCAGCCGATATCTTTCTTCTCCTTTCGCAGCCGCCGCCCTGCGCTAGAAGGCGGGGGGAGGCACGACGCATGATCCGGCCCTATCTGCCGCTCAACGGCCTGCGCGCGTTCGAGGCGGCGGCGCGGCACCTGAGCTTCACCAGGGGCGCAATCGAGCTGTGCGTCACGCCGGCGGCGCTGGGTCACCAGGTCAAGGCGCTCGAGGAAAGGCTCGGCGTCCCGCTCTTCCGCCGGCTGCCGAGAGGGCTGGCGCTGACCGACGAAGGCCAGGCTTTGCTCCCGGTGCTGAGGGAGTCGTTCGACCGGGTCGCGGCCCTGCTCGCCCGCTTCGACGACGGGCGCGACCGGGAAATGCTGTCGGTCGGCGCAGTCGGCACCTTCGCGATCGGCTGGCTGCTGCCGCGGCTGGCCGATTTCGAAGCCGCGCACCCGTTCGTCGACTTGAGGCTCAGCACCAACAACAACCGGATCGACATCGCCGAGGAGGGGCTCGATTTCGCGATCCGCTTCGGCGACGGCGCCTGGCACGGCACCGAGGCGCGGCTGCTGATCGAGACGCCGCTGACGCCGCTCTGCGCGCCTGCGGCCGCCGCGCGCCTGCGCGAGCCCGCCGATTTGCACGGCGAGACGCTGCTTCGCTCCTACCGGGTGGAAGAGTGGCCGGCCTGGTTCGAGGCGGCGGGCGTCCCGCCGCCGCCGCGGCTGACCGGGCCGGTGTTCGATTCGGCGGCGGTGGCGGTGGAAGCGGCGGTCGCCGGGCACGGCGTCGCGCTGGCGCCGGTGGCGATGTTCGAGCGGGCGATCGGGGAAGGGCGGCTTGTGCGCCCCTTCCAGGCGGAGATCGCGGCGGGAGGCTATTGGCTGACGCGGCTCAAATCGCGCCAACCGATGTCGGCCATGGCCGCGTTCGAAAGCTGGATCACGGCGGAAACAGGGACAGTATACATTTAGCCTAACGAGGGTCGCGGAAGCAGGAGGGATAAGGCGTCCCCGCCCGCTGCGGCCATCACCTGGCTCGTTCAAGTAGCATCGGTGTAGACATGCTTACAGCCTGGCCGAGGCGGGCCTGGCCGCGAGCCCTTCGGCGCGCTGAAACGCGATGCGGGCATGCTCTTTCATTTGGACGTCGATAGCGTAATCTGGCCGGAGCAGGGGGCAACGCAATGGGAGCCGAGTTCGAGCAACGAACGCAAGACCTCGAGGCTAACAGTCCACATCGCTTCGAAGTAGGTGTGCTAGCCGTAGCTGCCGCAGCTGGGTGGATCACGGTTGTTGCGATCTTGCTCAAGATGAAGCAATTGCGAGATTCTGCAGCCGTCACGGAAGCATTGCAGGTCGCGGCGGTTTGGCTCACGGTGATCGGCATCGCGATTTGGTTGAGCCGATGGGTTCTGCGCCACCGGCTGCTCTTCCTAACTCTCGACGACCCTTCTCCTTTGGTCGACCATCGCCGCCGCAAAGGCGGTATGGGGCTCGACGACTTCATCGAGGCTCTGGAGCAGGGCGAACTGCCTACCCCGGTGCAAGAGGGGGGTGCCGGTGTCGTACATTTCCTCAAGGGCGTCGAACGGGCGCCAGCGCTTGTTCAGTATCTGGCAAAGGGTTTCGTCACGAATGCGCAGCACATCCTCGTCTTCTTCCTGAGCTATGTCGCCTGCATCATGCTTAGCTCTGGCCTCATCCATGCCACGCTAACCAATTTGCTGTTCCTCCTGCTCCTATTCAACCATGCGTTCCGCCTTCGGTTGTTGCACGATCCCCGGCCGTTTAACTCCCGCAGCCTTCCCCTGATTATCGTCGCCATGACCTTATTGCCGTTGACGACGATGATTGTCCCCCAGGAGAACCTTCCCCTGATTGAGGTGCCGAACACGACCGTCCAGACGTCCGTCATTTTCGTTTGCTATGCGGTCGTGGCTCTACTGTTCGTGCGGGCTATCAAGGAGCATTTCGGAGCCGGTCATCGGACGAACCCGGCTTATCAGCAGGTTCTTTATTCTACGCAAACCCTGCCTGATGACATCTATCGAGAGATTGGGCGGCAGATCGTTGCAGCCAAACCTCAATTCTCGCAGGGACGGCTCTATGTGGACCGGCCGCCGCGCATTGCCTCGGACGCGGCCCGTGGCTCCTTCGCAGCCCTCATGCTCGCTGAGTCGCGCCCGGAGATACGTGGAGAGGCTCTTCCGCCCGGCCACCGCCAGATTTTCGCGACCCCTAGATTACGCTGGCTGGGGACGATGACCGTTCTGTCGGGAGTGGCCTGGATCGCTTTCTTTGCTGCCGGCTGGCTATTGGCCAGCGAAATCAGCGCGAACCGGCTGCCTTGGTGGAAACTCATGTGGATGGCAGCGTTTGCCTCCATCGCCAGCTACGCACAGTATAGCGCGCACCTTCTTTGGGCTCGCTTCGATTATCTCTCCGACCTCGTGCTAGTTCGGATGCACGGCAACTTCAGTCGATCAGCGATGTCGATCGGAAACACGATCAGGGGCTCGTTGCAGGCGCAGCGGGAAAATATCGTCACAGAAAATCTGGAAATCTCAATCTGGTATACGGGCGCGCAGTCTCTTTCGTTCGGCATCAAGGGTACGCGCATGATCCACGGCTATCTCGGCGATCGGCCTCGGCTGCACAGCGTCTTGAAGGGAGTATCGGATTTTCTGGGCGGTCAGGCGTCGATAGTCGCCCCGCACACGGAGGCGGATGCCGCGAGGGCAGCGGAGTTCGGCCGCCTCTCGGCCTTGCTGTCCGGCAAGCCGCCCGATCAGGATCGACGTCTCGAACGGCGCGATTCGCCCGCCAAGCCGTTGGAGGGCCCTCCAGGCGACGAAGGCCCGAAGGAACCTGGATCCAAAGGCGAAGACAAGGGTTAGAGCGGGCCGGCTGGGCAGAAAATGGGGACAGTATGCATTTAGCCTGATGAGGATCGCGGCGGCGCCTCGGCGGTGGCCGCTAAATGTATACTGTCCCTGTTCTCAAGCGGCTTCCTCGATCGTTTCGACGGTGAGGTTGGCGTTGGTGTAGACGCAGATTTCGGCGGCGATCGCGAGACCCTTGCGGGCGATGGTCTCGGCGTCTTCCTCATAGTCGAACAGAGCCGTCGCGGCAGCGAGCGCGAAATTGCCGCCCGAGCCGATCGCGGCGACGCCGTTGGCGGGTTCGAGCACGTCGCCGTTGCCGGTAAGGATCAGGGTCACCTGCCGGTCGGCGACGATCATCATCGCCTCCAGGTTCCTCAGATATTTGTCGGTGCGCCAGTCCTTGGCGAGCTCGACCGCGGCCCGCATCAGCGCGCCGTTATGCTGCTCGAGCTTGCGCTCCAGCCGCTCGAACAAGGTGAAGGCGTCGGCGGTCGCGCCGGCAAAGCCTCCGATCACGCTGCCCCCCTTCGCGTCCTTTGGGCCGAGCCGGCGCACCTTGCGCGCATTGGGCTTGATCACGGTGTGCTGCAGCGACACCTGGCCGTCGCCGGCAATCACCGCCCTGCCGTTCTTGCGCACCGCGAGGATCGTGGTGCCGTGCCAGCTTTCCATGCTTCGAAGCTCCCGCTCGTCTCCAGGCGGCTATGTGGGGGAGGGGGCCCCGCCGCGCAATCGCCTTGCCATCGCGAGGCCAGAGGCTAGGCTTCCGGCTCGATCGGGGAGACGCAGACATGAAGCACCGCAGGTTCCGGACGATGGCCCTGGCGCTGGCGGGGACGGCGCTCGGCGCGGAGGCGACGGCCGATTCGATGCCGGCGGAGCTGGGGGCGATCGAGGCCTGGTGCTTCGATTCGGCCGCGGCGGCGGGCGGCAGCGAAGGGGCTTCCCGGCCGGTGCTGATCGAGGGGCTCGGGACCTCGGAAATCGTCCCCGATACTGCAAATGCCGAGGCGCGGCGCTGGTTCGACCAGGGCGTAAGGCTGATCTGGGCGTTCGACGAGGTCGAGGCGGTGCGCGCCTTCCGCGAGGCGCAGCGGCTCGATCCCGCCTGCGCGATGTGCTTCTGGGGCGAGGCCTGGGCCCGCGGGCCCACGATCAACCTGAGGCCCCGCACAGAGGAGCTGGACGCGGCGAGGAATGCGGCCGAGCAAGCGGTGACCTTGTCGCGCCGGCTCGGCGAGCGCGAGCGCCGGCTGATCCGCGCGATGCGCGAGCGCACCGGCGACAAAGAGTTCCGCAACGACCGCTACGCTTTGACGATGGAGCGCCTCGCCGAGCGCTATCCCGGCGACGACGCGATCGCGGTGATCGCGGCCGACGCGCGGATGGTCGCGGCCCCGGGTCTCACCCCGGGCTCCAACCCGCAGAAGCTGCTGGAGCGGGTGCTGGCCCGCAATCCCGATCATTCGGGCGCGATCCACATGTACATCCACCTCACCGACTGGATCGACCGGCAGGAGCTCGCCGAGCGGCCGGCGGAGCGCCTCGGCCGGGTGGCGCCGGCGGCGAGCCACCTCGTCCACATGCCGTCGCACACCTTCTACGGCGTCGGGCGCTATCGCGACGCCGCCGCGGTCAACGTCCAGGCGATCGCCGCCGACCGCGCCTTCGTGGAGCGAGCGCGGCCTCCGGCGTCGGACTATCGCACCGGGCTGCTCGCCCACGACATGCACTTCGCGATCAACAGCGCGCTGATGCACGGCGACGGCGCCACCGCGCTTTCCGTCGCCGAGCAGTTCCGCGCCGGCTATCTCGACGGACCGGCGGACCGGCGGGTGCGCGCGATCGGCAGCGCCTATTGGTACGCGCAGGGGCGGCACGGCGATCCGCAGGCGGTGCTCGGCATCGCCGATCCCGGCGAGCGGCAGGTGCTGTTCCGGACGATGCGCCATTATGCGCGCGGCGAGGCGCTGGCGCGGCGCGGCGACGCGGCGGCGGTTCGGGGGGAGGCGCAGGCGATCGCCGCCATCCTCGCCGGGCCTTCGGCGCCGCAGATCGGCGGCCGCGCCGGTGCGCTGCTGGCCGAGATCGCCCAGCGGGTGCTCGAAGGCCGCGCCGCCATGCTCGCCGGCGACCACCGGGCCGCGGAGGCCGCCTATCGCTCGGCGATGGACAAGCAGGCGGCGGCCGGCTTCGGTGCCGATCCGCCGCTCTGGTGGTATTCGGTGCGGCGCAGCCTCGCGGCGGCCCTGCTCGCCTCGGGCAACGCCGCCGACGCGCGCCTGCAGCTCATCGCCTCGCTGGAGCATTGGCCTAACGACGCACTGGCGCTCTACGCTTTGTCGCAGGCGGAGCGGGCGCTCGGCAATGCGGCGGCGGCCGAGGACGCGCTGCGCCGGGCGCGCGCCGGCTGGGCGGGCGACGTGACCGAGATCCCGCTGGCGCGGATCTGAGCGGAGAATGATGGTCGGAGCGACTGGATTCGAACCAGCGACCCCCACACCCCCAGTGTGATGCGCTACCAGGCTGCGCTACGCTCCGACCGAGGCGCCCATCTAGGCGCCAGCTCTTTTCCGTGCAAGCTCACTCGCCGAGCAGGGTCCCGGCGAATCCGGCGCGGTACATGCGCACGCTCATCGCCTCGACCTGCGACTGGCCGACCGCGGCCATCAGCTCGGCCATGTGCGGCGTCGTCATATGGGCGTCGATGGCCGCCTGATCGGACCAACGCTCGCTGATCAGCAGCAGGTTCGGATCGGAGACGTCGACCGCATAATGATAATGCTCGCAGCCGGCCTCGGCCCTGGTCGCCGCGATATTGGCCTCGAGCGCGGGCTTCAGCCGCTCGATCTCCCCCGCGCCGAACCGCACTTCCCCGTTGACGATGATCATCGCTGGCTCCCCTGCCCGAGCGGCCGCGCCCTTGCCTTGGCAACGGCCCGTCACCATGATAGTCGCGCCACCGCTTCAGGGCGAGCGTCCGCGCGCGCCGATCCCACATCAGGCAGAAGAAATGTTCGAATCCCCCGCTTATGCCCAAGCCGCCGGTTCGACCGCGGGCGCACCGCCCTTTTGGGTCCAGATCGTCCCGTGGCTCTTCCTCGGCCTGATCTTCTACCTCCTCCTGTTCCGGCCGCAGCAGAAGCGGGTCAAGCAGCACCGGGAAATGATCGGGGCCGTCAAGCGCAACGACATCGCCGTCACCAGCGGCGGCCTGATCGGCAAGGTGACCAAGGTCGACGAGGAGGAGATCGAGCTCGAGATCGCCGCCAACGTGCGGGTGAAGGTGATGCGCGGCATGCTCCAGGACGTCCGTCCGCACGGCCAGAAGCCGGCGAACGACTGACATGCTGCATTTCCCGCGCTGGAAGGTCTGGGGCATCGTCCTCCTCTGTCTGATCGGCGTGGGGATGGGCGTGCCGAGTTTCATTCCGGCCCAGTATCTGGCCAATGCGCCCGGCTTCGTGCGCAACACGCACATCAATCTCGGCCTCGACCTCGCCGGCGGCAGCCAGATGCTGCTCGAGGCGGAGACGGGCGACGTCGCCCGGGGGCGGGTCGAGGCGCTGGAAGACACGATGCGCTCCGAGATGCGGCGCAGCGGCATCCAGATCGCCGAGGTCTCGACCGCCGACAACCGGCTGAGCTTCGTCATCCGCGATCCCGCCAAGGTCGCCGAAGCGACCCAGAAGGTGCGCGAGCAGACCCAGCCGGGCGCGTTCGGCGGCACCCAGGAATGGGAAATGGAGGCGAACGGCCCCCGGATCGTATTGCGGCCGACCGATTCCGGGATCAGCCAGGCGATCGACCAGGCGATGAGCGATGCCCGCACGGTGATCGACCGGCGCATCAACGCGCTGGGCACGCTGGAGCCGACCATCATCCGCCAGGGCCGAAGCCGCATCCTCGTCCAGGTGCCGGGCCTGCAGGATCCCGAGCAGCTGAGGCAGCTGATCGGCCGCACCGCCCGGCTCGAGTTCAAGATGGTCGACCACAATGCGACCCAGGAGCAGGTCCAGTCCGGCCGCGCGCCGGTGGGGAGCCAGATCCTGCCGACGGCGGAAGGCGGCCGCATCGCCGTCTACCGCCGCGCGCTCATCACCGGCGACATGATCGCGAACGCGCAGCAATCCTACGACCAGCAGGACAACAGCCCCAACGTCGTCCTCTCGTTCGACAATACCGGCAGCCGCCGCTTCGCGCGCGCGACGCAGGAGAATGTCGGCAAGGCGTTTGCGATCATTCTCGACAATGTCGTCATCTCGGCGCCGCGGATCAACGAACCCATCCTCGGCGGTTCGGCGGCGATCAGCGGCGGCGGCTTCACCACCCAGACCGCCAACGACCTTGCAATCTCGCTGCGCTCGGGCCGGCTGCCGGTCGAGCTCCATATCGTCGAGGAGCGCAGCGTCGGCCCGGAGCTGGGGCGGGAGTCGATCCGCGCCGGCATCATCGCGAGCATCGCCGCGACCGCGGCGGTGATCTTCTTCATGCTGATCACCTACGGCCGCTTCGGCGTCTACACCACGATCGCCTTGATCCTGAACGGGCTGATGATCCTCGGCATCATGGCCTTCTTCAACGCAACCCTGACGCTGCCCGGCATTGCCGGCTTCGTCCTCACCATCGGCGCTGCGGTCGACGCCAACGTGCTGATCAACGAGCGCATCCGCGAGGAGCAACGGCGCGGCCGCAAGCTCCTCGACGCGCTCGAGTCCGGCTATCGCGAGGCGTCGACGGCGATCTTCGACGCCAACATCACCAACGTCATCGCCGCCGTCTTGATGTTCTATTTCGGATCGGGGCCGATCCGCGGCTTCGCCGTGGTGCTGATGATCGGCATCGTCACCTCGGTGTTCACCGCGGTCAACGTCACGCGGATGATGGTCGCGCTCTGGGTACGCCGCGCGCGGCCCAAAGAGCTTCATATCTAGGAACAAGCGAATGCGCCTGCTGAAGCTCATCCCGGACAACACCAACCTCGATTTCATGCGCTGGCGCAATATCGCGCTGGTGCTGTCGATCCTGGTCACGCTCGCCGCGATCGCCCTGGTCTTCACCCGCGGCCTCAACCTCGGAATCGATTTCATAGGCGGCCAGTCGGTGCGGGTGACGTTCAGCCAGCCGCCGCAGCTCGACGACCTTCGCGACCGGGTGGACGAGATCGTCGGCGGCGGCTCCAGCCTCCAGGAATCCGGCGCGCACAACGTCATCCTGATCCGCACGCCGCTGCCCGATGGCGGGGAAACGGCCGCCACCCGCGCGGCCGCGCAGATTCGGGCGACGATCCAGCAGCGCTATCCGGATGCACGCTTCGACGCGGTGGAGACCGTGTCCGGGAGGGTATCCCAGGAGCTGTTCCGATCGGGCGCGCTCGCCATCGCGCTCGCGATGCTCGGCATCGCCATCTACATCTGGATCCGGTTCGAATGGCAGTTCGGCGTGGGGGCGCTCGTCACCCTGTTCCACGACGTCTGGATGACGATGGGCTTCTTCTCCCTCACCCAGCTCGAGTTCAACCTGAACGTGGTCGCCGCGATCCTCACGATCGTCGGCTACAGCCTCAACGACACGGTGGTGATCTACGACCGCATCCGCGAGAATCTGCGGAAATACCGCAAGATGGAGATCGTCCCGCTCCTGAACCTCTCATTGAACGAGACGCTGTCGCGGACCCTGGTGACGTCGATGTCGATCCTGCTCGCTCTGTTCGCCCTGCTGGTGCTGGGCCCCGACGTGATCTTCGGGCTCACCATCGCGATCTTCGTGGGGATTTTCGTCGGGACCTATTCGTCGATCTACATCTCCTCGCCGGTCCTGGTCTGGCTCAGGGTGACCTCGGCCAGCTTCCTGCCGAAAGAGCCGCTGTCGCGCGCCGCAGGGCCGCGCAACGAGAATTATGGCGCCAAGGTTTGAGCGCGACGCGGCTGCCGCCGGCCCCGTCGTCCGGGGCTTTGCCGGCGGGGGCTTCGCGGTCGACGGGGGCGTCTACCGGGCGCTGCTGCTGACCCCGGAAAGCGCCGACGAATGGGACGCTCCCGCGCTCGGCGAGCTCGCAATCGGGCATCTCTCGGCGCTGCTCGCGCTCGATCCCGCACCCGAATTCCTGCTGCTCGGCACCGGCGCGTCGATGGCCTTCCCGCCCCGCGCTTTGGTGCGGGCGCTGGAGGAGCGCGGGATCGGGATCGAGGCGATGGACAGCCGCGCCGCCGCGCGCACGTGGGGGATGCTGCGCGCCGAGGAACGGTGGATAGCCGCCGCGCTCATGCCGCTCTGAGCGGCCGCGCTTCCTTCAGCGCCGCGAGATGCGCCTCGAGCTCGGCGGCGTTTCGTTCCCAGTCGAACCTGTCCGCTGCGCGGCGCACCGCCTGCTGATCGGCCGGCGCGGCGAGGATCTCGCGCACCGCCGCAGCGAGCGCTTCGGGCTCACGGGGGACGAGCCGCCCCGCCTCCGACCGGTCGATCGCCTCGCGGGCGCCGCCGACATCGGTGGTGACCACCGGCGTGCCGCAAGCGAGCGATTCCACCCAGACGTTGGCGAGCCCCTCGGAGACCGTCGGCAACAAGGTCACGTCTGCGGCGCCGAGCCAGCGCGGCAGCTCGTCGTGCGCGCGGCCGCCGAGGAAGCGGACCCGGTCGTCGACGCGGAGGCGCCGCGCGAGGGCCTCCAGCGCCGCCCGCTCCGGGCCGTGGCCGACGAGGATCAAAGTCGCGCCCGGGAGCAGGGTCAGCGTCTCGATCGCGAGGTCCGGGCCCTTGCGCGCGAGCAGGGCGCCGGCGGTGACGAGGAGCGGGCCGTCGATCCCGAGCGCGCGCTTCGCCGCCGCGCGATCGACAGGGACGAACAGATCCCGGTCGACGCCGGTATAATGGACGCGGATGCGGTCCTCGGGGAGGCCGATCCCGGCCATCGACCGCTTCATCGCCTCGCTTACGGCGAGCAGCCCGTCGGCAGCCCGGCCGGCGGCGACGATCCGCGGCCTCGCGTCCGAGCGCTCGCCCCAGACGTGGATGTCGGAGCCGCGCGCCTTCACCGAGAAGGGGATTCCGAGCGCACGCGACAACGCCATCGCCGCCGGGCCGTCCGGCCAGAAGAATTCGGCGTCGATCACGTCGAACGGGAATCGGGCACGGACCCTGCGCAGCAGCGGCAACAGGGCCTCGGCCATGACCGCGGGGGTGCGGCCCTGCGGCGCCCCCGGCCAGACCCGGTAGCGCGCACGGTGGACCTTGAGGCCCATCCACCTCTCCTCCTCCGGGAGCCGGGCGCGGGACGCATAATGGGGATGGAGCGAGAGCGGCCAGACCGGCACGCCCACCGGTGCGACCACCTCGACCTCAACGCCCGGCCGGGCGGCGAGGCCGAGCGTCTGACGCTCGACGAAGCGGCCGAGCTCGGGTTGGGCCCGGTTGGGGAACAGGGTCGAAAGGGTCAGCACCCGCAGCATCGCCCGGCTTTTAGCAGAAGCCGGCGAACGACGGGTTAAGGGGAGATCCCTCCCCATGCGATCGCATGGGGAGGAAAATGTTAAACTGCCGTTCATCCGGGCTGGGCTCTCAAGATCGCCCGAACGCCGCTTGGCCTTGCCCCAACCCTCCGCTAAGAAGCCGCGATGCAGAAGATCTTCCGTACTCTCGCCGTGTTCGCGGCCGTCGCCGCGCTGGTGCCCCTGGCCTCCTGTGCCAGCGGCAGCGGCGCCCGCACCCGCGCCGATACGCGCTACGTCGCCCGCGACGTCAACACGCTCTACAATGCGGCGCGCGAGCGGCTCGAGCGGGGTCTCTACGTGCAGGCGGCGGCCTTGTTCGACGAGGTCGAGCGCCAGCATCCTTATTCGGTCTGGGCGCGGCGCGCGCAGCTGATGAGCGCCTTTTCCTATTATGCGGCCGACGATCACACCAAGTCGATCGAGAGCGCCCGCCGCTTCCTCTCGATCCATCCCGGCAACCGGGACGCGCCTTACGCGCTCTACCTGATCGCGCTCAATTATTACGAGCAGATCCGCGACGTGACCCGCGACCAGGGGACCACACGCCAGGCGATGGATGCCCTCAACGAAGTGATCCGCCGCTATCCCTCCAGCCGCTACGCGGCGGACGCGCGGCTGAAGCTCGATCTGGTGCGCGATCACCTCGCCGGCCATGAGATGGAGGTCGGCCGCTTCTACCAGGCGCGCAGGCAATGGCTGGCCTCGGTGATGCGCTTCCGCACCGTCATCGACGAATATCAGCAGACCAGCCACGTCCCCGAGGCCCTGATGCGGCTCACCGAGAGCTATCTCGCGCTCGGCCTTCCCGAGGAAGCGCGCCGCTCGGCGGCGGTGCTCGGCGCCAACTTCCCGGGATCGAGCTGGTACCAGCGTGCTTTCACCCTGGTCGAGAATTTCCGGCCGGATCCGGAGCGCGGCCAGCGCGCCGCCGCCCGCACGGCGCGGGCGCTGGCAAGGCAGCAGCGCCGCCAGCCCGCGGCGACTCCACCGGCGGCGACCCCACCGGCGACGACTCAGCCGGCGACGACGACCCCGGCGGACGCGCCTCCCGCGGACACCCCGGCGGAGACGCCCCAGACCACGCCCCAGTCCCGCTGAGCGGCGCGCCGAGAAGGCGTTCCGCCGGATGCGATAATTCCTTAAGAGCGGTCTCGATGCAGCCTGCGCGCGACCTTTCATGCTGACCGGCCTTTCGATCCGCGACCTCGTCATCATCGAGACGCTCGATCTCGACTTCGGCGCCGGCCTCGGGGTCCTCACAGGCGAGACCGGCGCCGGGAAGTCGATCCTGCTCGACGCGCTCGGGCTCGCCCTCGGTTCGCGCGCCGATACCGGGCTGGTCCGCGCCGGCCAGCCGCAGGCGGTGGTCACCGCGAGCTTCGACCTTCCGCCGGACCACGCAGCCCATGGCCTGCTGGCCGAGAGCGGGCTGGAGGCCGAACCGGGCGAGCCTTTGGTCGTGCGCCGGATCGTCCGCGCCGACGGCGGCAGCCGCGCCGCGGTCAACGACCAGGCGGTCTCGGCCGGCCTGCTGCGCGACCTCGGCGGGCTGCTGGTCGAGGTCCATGGCCAGCATGACGACCGCAGCCTGCTCAACCCGCGCGGCCACCGCGCGCTGCTCGACGCCTACGCCCGGATCGACACTCAGGCCGTCGCGACCGCCTGGGCCCAGACACGGCAGATCGAAAGCGAGCTCGAAGAGGCTCGCGCCGCCGCCGCCGAGGCAGAGCGGGACCGCGAATGGCTGTCCCACAGCGTCGAGCAGCTCCGTGCGCTGAACCCCGAGCAGGGCGAGGAGGAGAGCCTGGCGGCGGCCCGCGCCGCCATGCAGGCCGGGGCGCGCGTCGTCGGCGAGCTCGAAGGCCTCGATCAGCTGCTCCAGGGATCGGAAGGCGGCCTTGCGGCCCTTCGCCAAGCGGCGCGGCGGCTCGACCGGATCGCGGCCGAGCATCCGCTGCTGGGCGACGCGCTGGCCGCGCTCGATCGGGCGCTCGCCGAGGCCGGCGAGGCGGAGGACCGGCTCGAGCGCGCCCGCGAGGCGCTCGCCTTCGACCCCGCGCGGCTGGAAGACGTCGAGACGCGATTGTTCGAGATCCGGGCGATGGCGAGGAAGCACCGGGTCGAGGCGGACGCGCTTGCGGACCACCAGGCCGAGCTGGAAGCGAAGCTGGCGGCGCTCGAAGCCGGCGGCGAGCGGATCGCTCAGCTGGAGCGGCGGATGGCGGCGGCGCGCGAGACCTATCGGGCGGCGGCGGCGCGGCTGTCCGAGCAGCGCTCGGCCGCGGCGGAGCGGCTCGACCGCGCGGTCGCGGCCGAGCTCGCCCCGCTCCGGCTCGACGCCGCCCGCTTCCGCACCGCGCTCGCCGAGGGCGAGCCCTCCGCGTCCGGCCGCGACCGCGTCGAGTTCGAGGTGTCGACCAATCCCGGCGCTCCGTTCGGCCCGCTGGTGCGGATTGCGAGCGGCGGCGAGCTTTCGCGCTTCATCCTCGCGCTGAAAGTCGCGCTCGCCGAGGAGGGCGGCGCCACAACCCTGGTATTCGACGAGATCGACCGCGGCGTCGGCGGCGCCGTCGCCAGCGCGATCGGCGAGCGCCTCCACCGCCTGGCGGGGCGGTCGCAGGTCCTGGTCGTCACCCACAGCCCGCAGGTCGCGGCGCGCGGCCGCAGGCACCTCCTGATCGAGAAAAGTCACGAGGGGCTGGTGACGCGCACCAGCGTCCATGCCCTCGACGAAGCGCGCCGCCGCGAGGAGATCGCGCGCATGCTGTCGGGCGCGCAGGTGACGGACGAGGCGAGGGCGCAAGCGGTGCGCCTGCTGGAGGCGGCGTGATGGCGATGGAGATCCGTCCTTTGGAAAGCACCCATCGCGGCGTCAGGCTCAACCATGCGATGGCCATCCTGCGCGAGGGATATCCTCAACCGGCGGTGCTCGTCTTTCCCACCTTCGCTGGTCGCGGCGACCTGGAGCTCGAGGCGGCGAAGCGGCTTGCGAGGCAAGGGGTTATCGGCGTCGCCGTCGATCTTTACGGCGGCGGTCGGCGCGGTGCCACGCGCGACGAATGCGCCGCATTGATGAAGCCCTTCATGGAGGACCGCGCCTTCCTTCGGGAGCGTTTGCTGCATGTGCTCGAGGCGGTGAAGGCGGTCGGTGACATCGATGAGGAGAGAATTGGCGCGATCGGCTTCTGCTTCGGCGGGCTTTGCGCGCTCGACCTTGCACGCTCCGGCGCCGCGATAAGGTGCACGGCCAGCTTCCATGGGCTCCTGAAGCCGAACGGGCTTCCGCCCGAACCGATCGGCGGGAAGGTCGCCGTCTATCATGGCTCGGACGACCCGATGGCGCCTCCCTCGGACGTCGAAGCGCTCACCGAGGAGCTAACGGCAGCCGGCGCCGACTGGCAGATCCAAGCCTATAAGGGCGTGATGCACGGCTTTACCAACCCAGCGGCGAACGACCCCGAGGCAGGGATCCGCTATGATCAGGCTGCCGCCGAGCGCTCCTGGGCGTCGCTCGATGCTTTGCTCAGCGAGTGTTTCTCCAGATGAACGAAGCCGAGGCGGCGGCGGAGCTGGCGCGCCTAGCGGGCGAGATCGCGCGGCATAACCGGCTCTATCACAGCGAGGACGCGCCGGAGATTTCCGACGCGGAATATGACGCCTTGGTGCGGCGCAATGCCGAGATCGAGGCGCAATTCCCCCATCTTGCGCGCGCCGACTCGCCCTCACGCCAGGTCGGCGCCGCCCCCGCCGCGCACCTCGCCAAGGTTCGCCACGCCGCGCCGATGCTCAGCCTGGACAACGCCTTCTCGGACGAGGAGGTGGCTGAGTTCCTCGCGAGAATCCGCCGCTATCTGCGGCTGGCGGACGATGCTGAGGTGGCGCTCACCGCCGAGCCGAAGATCGACGGCCTCTCCTGCTCGCTCCGCTACGAGAAGGGGGCGCTGGTGCTCGCCGCGACGCGGGGCGACGGCAACACCGGGGAGGACGTCACCGCCAATGCGCGGACGATCCGCGACATTCCGCAGCGGATCGCCGGCGCTCCGGACGTGTTCGAGATCCGCGGCGAAGTCTACATGTCGAAGCGCGACTTCGCAGCACTGAACGCGCGGCTGCTCGCCGAAGCGGGGGACCCGGCCAAGGCGCGGCAGTTCGCCAATCCCCGCAACGCCGCCGCCGGGTCGCTGCGCCAGAAGGACCCCGCCGTGACCGAGTCGCGGCCGCTGCGTTTCTACGCCCATGGCTGGGGCGAGGTCTCGGCGCTTCCCGCGGAGACGCAACTCGGCGTGATGCGCGCGATCGCCGGCTGGGGGGTGCCGATCGCCGGGGACCTCGACCGGTTCGGCGAGATCGAGGCCCTGCTCGGCCATTACCGGGCGATCGAGCGCAAGCGGGCCGACCTCGACTTCGACATAGACGGGGTCGTCTACAAGGTGGACCGGCTGGACTGGCAGGAGCGGCTGGGCTTCCTCAGCCGCGCGCCGCGCTGGGCGCTCGCCCACAAATTCCCGGCCGAGAAAGCGGAGACCCTGCTGGAGGCGATCGACATCCAAGTCGGCCGGACCGGCAAGCTGACGCCGGTGGCACGCTTGAGGCCCGTCGGGGTCGGCGGCGTGACGGTCACCAATGCGACCTTGCACAACAAAGACGAGATCGCCCGGCTCGGCGTCCGCCCCGGGGACCGCGTGCTGATCCAGCGCGCGGGCGACGTCATACCGCAGGTGCTGAAGAATCTGACGCCCGGGGAGGCGCGTCCCGCCTGGGACTTTCCGGACCGCTGCCCCGAATGCGGCTCCGAGGCGGTGCAGGAGGAAGGCGAGGTCGACGTCCGCTGCACCGGCGGCCTGATCTGCCCCGCACAAAGGGTCGAGCGCCTCCGCCACTTCGTCTCGCGGCACGCGCTCGACATCGAGGGGCTCGGCATCACCCATATCGAGGCCTTCTTCCGCGACGGCCTGCTTCAGTCGCCCGCGGACATCTTCCGCCTGAACAAAGAAAAGCTGCTGGCGCGGGAGCGCTGGGCGGAGGTCTCGGCGGCGAATTTGATCGCGGCGATCGATGCGAAGCGGCAGCCGCCGCTCGACCGCTTCCTCTACGCGCTCGGCATCCGCCATGTCGGGGAGGTCACGGCGCGCGACCTGGCGCGGCGCTACGGGAGCTGGGAGGCCTTCCAGGCGATGATCGATCGGGCGATCGCGGCGCGGGCGGAGATTCGACAGGCGCTGGGCGAGAGCGACGAGAAGTTCAGGAAGCGCCGCAACGACGCTGCGGCCGCGGTGGTCGAATGCCCCGGCATCGGCGGCGAGGTGGCGGGCGCCCTGTGCGACTTCTTCGAAGAGGAGCACAATCGGGAGGTGCTCGCCGATCTGTTCGCCGCGGGCGTCGAGCCGGCTGACCTCGTCTGGCAGACGAAGCCGTCGCCGGTATCGGGGAAGACGCTCGTCTTCACCGGTAGCCTCGAAGCCCTGTCGCGCGACGAGGCCAAGGCGCAGGCCGAGCAGCTCGGCGCCAAGGTGGCGGGCTCTGTCTCCGCGAAGACCGACCTGATCGTCGCGGGGCCCGGCGCGGGGTCGAAGCTCAAGAAGGCGCAGGAGCTGGGCATCGAGGTGATCGATGAGGCGGCGTGGCTGAGGCTGGTCTCGGAGTCCGGTTGAGCAGCTTATTGCCAGCCGGTGGCGCGGCGCTTGCGCATCACGAGGATGGTCCAGTCGCCGCGCTCGATCGCGAAGATCCGAGCGAAGCCCTGGCGACGATAGGCGGCGGTGACGTCCTCGGCCTGCGACGCGAGCAGTCCGGCGAGCAGGATGCGTCCTCCGGGCGCCGTCGCGCGGGCGAAATCTGGCGCTAGCGCGATCAGCGGACCGGCGAGGATGTTGGCGATCAGGAGGTCGTAGGGCGCGCGCGCCCGCAACCGTTCATGCGCGACGCCCGGCGCGGCCACGAGCTCGAGCTCACCGGCCCCAGAGCCGAGCGCCACCGCGTTTATCGTGGCATTCTGCTCGGCCACCTCGATCGAGACCGGATCGATATCGGACGCGACCACCTTCGCCTCGGGCCAGAGTTTCAGCGCGGCGAAGGCGAGGAGGCCGGTGCCGGTGCCGATGTCGGCGATGTCGGCGAAGGCTATGCCGGCCTCCCGGAGACGCTCCAGCGCGATGAGGCAACCCGTCGTGGTCTCGTGGTGACCGGTGCCGAAGGCGCGGCCGGCGTCGATCTGGAGCGCGATCGCGCCCGCGGGGACGTCCTTCCTGTGCTCGGAAGTGTGGACGCAGAAGCGGCCGGCCAGGATCGGTTCCAGCTCGCGCTGGCTCATCCTGAGCCAATCCTCGTCGCCGAGCGGCTCGATCCGGGGCTCGACGCCGGCGGCGCTGGGCGCGAGCGCGCGCACCGCCGCGAGAGCCTCCGAGTCCGGCCGGTCCTCGAAATAGGCGTCGAGCCGCCACTCGTCGGGCCGCGCCGGATCTGGCTCGCTGGTCATCAGCACGGGCGGCGGGTCCAGCCCCTCCATCTCCGGCACCTCGCCTGCAATCTGCTCTGCCTCCTCCTTCGTGCAGGGGAGACTGAGCTTCCACCCGCTAGCGGACAAAGCTGGCTCCGTTGACGTCGATCACGGCGCCGGTCGCGGATGGCGGGGCATCGAGGGCGAGCCAGCGCACAGTCTCGGCCACCTCCCCGGCGCCCGCCGGCCGGCCCAAGGGGATGTCGGCGAGGAACGCGCCGCCGCCGCGGCTGGCGATATAGTCGTCGACCATGCCGGTGACGGTGAAGCCGGGGCAGACGGCGAAGGCGCAGATGCCCTCGTCGGCATAGCCGCGCGCGATCGTCTTGGTCATTGCGACCATTCCGGCCTTGGACGCGGCATAGTGCCAATGGTCGGGCGAATCGCCGCGATAGGCGGCGCGGCTCGAGACGTTGACGATGCGCCCGCCGCGGGGTCCCCGCAAAGTAGTACTTTGCGGGGTGTCCCCTTCGCCCTGCTCGCGGAAGTGAAGCACGGCGAGGCGGGAGAGCTCGGCGGCGGCGGTGAGGTTGATCCGCATCGTCCGCTCCCACGAAGCGCGCCACGCCTCCTCAGCCTCGCCGATCGGAGCCGCCTCGAAGATACCGGCATTGTTGACCAGGACGTCGATGCGGCCCCCGAGTCGCTCCAGCGCTTGCGCCCAGATCCGCCCCGCGGCGCCGGGCTCCTCGAGATCGGCGGCGATCCCGTCCGTCCCGCCGCGGCTCGAATGGCCGACGACCTCGTGACCCTCGAGCGCTTCGAAAATGGCGCGGCCGATGCCGCGGCTGGTCCCGGTGACGAGGATTTTTGCCATGGCCTGCGCCTAGCCGCCGTCTCGCCCTCTGGAAAGTCTCAGAGCGAGTAGCCGCCGTCGCTGACCCAGCAGGCGCCGGTGGTGAAGCCGGCCTCGTCGGAGAGCAGGAAGGCGACCTGGGCGGCGATCTCGTCGGCGGTCCCGAAGCGGCCGAGCGGGGTCGAGACCGAGGCCATCGCCTTGAACGCCGCCGCCTCGCTGCCGAGGCTCTTGGCCATCTCCTGGAACATCGCCACGCCCGTCCAGATCGGAGTCTCGACGCCGCCGGGCGCGATCGCGTTGACCCTGATGCCGTCGGGCGCGCCTTCCTTGGCGGCGATGCGGGCGAGGTGGATCACCCCGGCCTTCGAGACCGCATAGGCGCCCATGCCGGCCTCCGCCTTGACGCCTGCTACGGACGCGGTGAGCACGATCGAGCCGCCGCCGCCGGTCGAGCGGATCGCTCGGAGCGCGGCCTGGAGGGTGAGGAAGGCGCCGTCGAGATTGACGCTCATCACCCGCCGCCACGTCTCGAGCTCGAGCTCGGCGAGCGGCCCGCCCTCGCCGATCCCGGCATTGACGAAGGCGTGGGTCAGCCCGGTGAGGTCGGCGGCCGACCAGAGCGCCTCGTCGGCGACGTCTCCGATGATCGGCTGGCGCTCGCAGGGAAGGGTGAAGCCGAAATCGCGCAGCTTCACCTCGTCGCGATCGACCAGGATCAGCTTGCGCACGCCCGCCGCCGCCAGCCGCGTCGCGACCGCCGCGCCGATCCCGGACGCGGCGCCGGTGATCAGGACCTTGGCTTCGGTGAAATCGGGCATGCGACAGGTGTAGCGTGAATCGCGCGGCATGAAAGCCCCTCCCCTCGATGGGGAGGGGTTTGGGGTGGGGTGGAATCTTCGGAGAATCACCGCACTTCATCGACTCCACCCCCACCCAACCCTCCCCCAGCGAGGGGGAGGGCTTAAGCGGCGGCGTCGATGCCCAGTTCGCCGAGCTTGCGGTAGAGGGTCGAGCGGCCGATGCCGAGGCGGCGGGCGACCTCGGTCATCCGACCGCGATAATGGCCGATGGCGAGGCGGATGACGTCGGCCTCGATCTCCTCGAGCGGCCGGAGATTGCCGTCGGGCGAATAAAGGGTGATGCCCGCGCCGTTGGCCATGGCCGCGTTCTGGGAGGCGCCGACCAGGCTCTTGGCGTGATAGTCGTCGACGCGGTTGCCGAAGCGGGCCTCGCTGGCGATCTGCGGGAAGTCTGCGGCGGTGAGGGCGTCGCCGTCGCAAAGCACCGCGGCCCGGAAGAGGGCGTTCTGGAGCTGGCGGACGTTGCCCGGCCAGCCGTAGCGCATCAGCACGGCGAGCCCGTCGTCGGTGATCGAGAGGCGGCGCATTCCCGGCTGCTCGGCGATCCGTGCGAGGAGGTGGCGGGCGAGCGCCGGCAGGTCGCTGATCCGGTCGCGCAGCGGCGGGATCGCGACGTGCACGACGTTGAGCCGGTAATAGAGGTCCTCTCGGAAGCGGCCGGCGGCGACCTCGTCGACAAGGCGGCGGTTCGTCGCCGCGATCACGCGGACGTCGACATGATGGGTGATGCGGCTGCCGATCCGCTGGATCTCGCCCTCTTCGAGCGCGCGCAGCAGCTTGACCTGCGTGTCGAGCGGAAGCTCGCCGACCTCGTCGAGAAACAGGGTCGAGCCGTCGGCGTCCTCGAAGCGGCCGATATGGCGGTCGAACGCACCGGTGAAGGCCCCCTTCTCGTGCCCGAACAGCACCGATTCGACCAGGTTCGCCGGGATTGCGCCGCAATTGACCGCGACCAGCGGCCGCTTGGCGCGGGGACTGGCCGCGTGGATCGCCTGGGCGAAAATCTCCTTGCCGGAGCCGCTCTCGCCCTCGATCAGGATCGAGACGCGCGCGCGGGCGGCCTTCGCGGCGATCGCCAGCGCCGAGCGGAATTCGGGCGCCGAGCCGACAATCTCCTCGAAGCCGAGCTGCTTGACGATCTTCTCCGAGAGCGGGCGCAGCTCGCCGGTGGCCTTGCGCCGGTCGGTCGCGGCGTCCAGCGCGGCGAGCAGCCGGTCGGGCGCGAGCGGCTTCACCAGGAAATCGTTGGCGCCCGCGCGCATCGCCTCGACCGCGACCGAGACCGAGGTCTGGGCGGTGAGGACGAGCAAAGGAATCCCGGGCTTCAGCGCCCGGATCCGGCCGATCGTCTCGTGGCCGTCGTCGCCGGGCAGCCAGTGGTCGAGCAGCACGGCGTCGATCTTGGGCTCTTCGGGATCGGTGAGGACCCTCTCGGCCCCCTCGACGTCCGCGGCGCCGCGCACCCACCAGCCGGCGCGCCCGCAAATGGCGCTGACCAGCCGCCGCTGGGCGGGCTCGTCGTCGATCAGCAACAGGCATCGCGTCGGGTCCGGCCGCATTCTTCTTCCCTCATGCCCTGGCGGCGCTTGCGCTAAAGCAATTGGGTAAAGGTCCGCTTAAGCGAGCGCGGTGCGGTCGCGGTGGCTCGCGGGAGAAGCTTCTGGCACGATGCCTCCGGAAGGGAGCAGGCAGATGGTCCTCGGCTTCGGATTCGCTGTGGCGCTCCTGACGCAGGACGCCCCCTCGGTCGTCGGCGAGGAGGCCCGGCAGGCGGGCGCGCCGATCGTCGAGCAGCTCCTCCGCGAAGCGCCCAGCCCCTGGTACCACCGGCGCGCCGACGGGAGGGCCAGGCTCGTATTCTGGACTCGCGGCCGCGCCAGCCGGAGCGACGGCCTTTGCGAGCGCGAGCAGATCACGATCGACTCGGCCCGGCCCGGCGAGCCCGCGGCCCCCGGCGAGCCGGCCCACATCCGCAGCGTCGCCGTTCAGCCCCAGTTCCGGGCCCTTCGCAACGACTCCAGTCAGCCGCTCTGGGAGGTGACCGGCGCGGCGCTCGATCGCGCCTGCGCCGACCCGCTCGAGGCGCGCAGCGCCTGGTTCGACGCCGATTCGGCCTACGCCGCCCGCACTGCAATCCTCGGCCTGTTCGCGGTCGAGCGCGAGCTCGCCCGGCCGCAATCCGGGCTGATCGAGATAAGGTGCGGGCGGCAGCGCAACTGCTTCGACCGCGAGGCGATGGCTTCGCTCATCGACCCTCTCGGAGGAATGACCGCTTATGGCCCGGACGCGGCCGGATGCCGCGTCCCCAGAGGCCGGATGTGCCAGCGCTTCCACATCGCCGACATGGCCATTTGCGGCAGCTGGCAGCTCGACATCGAGAGCGACGACGAGGAGCCCTTCCGCCTGCGCCGGGCCAGGTTCACGCGGCGGGCGAATTCGGCGATTCACTGCGGCGGCGAGGAAAGCTGATCGCGCTCGGCCTGCGTTCCGCGGGAGGGCGCTTGCCCTGTGCGGCGCGGCGTTGTTAAGGAGCGCCCGGACCCGATGCGAGAGGAACGACATGGCGGCCGACGGCGAAGTCCCTGAGCGGATGGTGAGAGACCATGTGAGCGGCTACGAAGGCTTCGTCTCGCTGATGAAATGGGGCGCGATCCTCAGCCTCGTCACCGGCTTCATCGTCATCATCCTGATCAGCAACTGAGCCGGCCGACGCCCCGGTGAAGATCGCGGTCCTCAAGGAGACGGCCGAGGGCGAGCGCCGGGTCGCTGCGACTCCGGAAACCGCGAAGAAGTTCATCGCGCTGGGCGCCGAGGTCGCGGTCGAGGCCGGCGCCGGCATCTCGGCTTCGATCGCCGACGCCGATTACGCGGCCGCGGGAGCAACGATCTCCGCGCGAGCCGACGCCCTTGCCGGCGCCGATGCGGTCCTCGCGGTGCAGGGCCAGGATGCGAACGCGCTGTCGGGCGCGACGCCCGGCGCGCTGGTGGTCGCGATTCTCGATCCTTTCCGGCAGCGCGAGCGCGTCGAGGGCTATGCCTCGGCGGGGCTCGAGGCGCTGGCAATGGAGTTCATGCCGCGCATCACCCGGGCCCAGTCGATGGACGTGCTCTCCTCGCAATCCAACCTGTCGGGCTACAAGGCGGTGCTCGACGCGGCCGCCGAATATGGCCGCGCCTTCCCGATGATGATGACTGCGGCCGGGACGATCCCGGCGGCGCGGGTGTTCGTGATGGGCGTCGGAGTCGCCGGCCTGCAGGCGATCGCGACCGCCCGCCGGCTCGGCGCGATCGTCTCGGCGACGGACGTGCGCGCCGCGACCAGGGAGCAGATCGAGAGCCTCGGCGCCAAGGCGATCTTCGTCGAGAAGGTCGCCGGGATCGAAGGCGAGGGCGCCGGCGGCTACGCGACCGAGATGTCCGACGAGTATAAGGCGGCGCAGGCTGAGCTGGTCTCCTCGCACATCGCCAGGCAGGACATCGTCATCACCACCGCCTTGATCCCGGGGCGGGCGGCGCCGCGGCTGATTTCGGACGCGCAGCTGGCGTCGATGCGGCCGGGCTCGGTGGTGATCGACCTCGCCGTCGAGCATGGCGGCAATGTCGAGGGCGCGGCGCCGGGCGAGATCGTGGAGCGCCACGGCGTGCGCATCGTCGGCCACCGCAACGTGCCGAGCCGCCTCGCCGCCGACGCCTCGGCGCTCTACGCCCGCAACCTCTACAACTTCCTCAGCGCCTTCTGGGACAAGGAAGCGGGGCGGGTGGTGCTGCCGGACGACGACGAGATCGTGAAGGGGGTCAGGCTCACCCAAAGCGGTAGCGTGGTGCACGAGAGGTTGCTCCAGCCATGATCGCGGCGGCCGCCTTCCTGCTCGTCGCGCTGCAGCCGACGGCCGCGCCGAGCGCGCCGGAGGCCCCCGTGGTCGCCTTTAACCGCGCGCTGACCTTCGCCGAGATCTCGCTGCAGGTCGCGCGCCAGCGGATCTGCGCGCGCCCCGCCCGGGACCGGCGCGTCGCCGCATTGTACGCACGCATGAGGGATCTGGTGGCGCGGGCGCGCCCGGCATTCGGCGATGTCGGCGAGCCGCTCAGCATCGTCGAGAGCGAGCGGGGCGGCCCCAATTGCGCACTGTTCGGCCGCTCGGCCGGAGCGGCAGTGCGCCGGCTGGACGAAGCGGAGGCGATCCTCGCCTCGGCGGCGAGGGGAGCGGACTGATGGACTTCATCTCGATCCTCTCGATCTTCGTCCTGGCCTGCTTCGTCGGCTATTATGTGGTCTGGTCGGTGACGCCGGCCTTGCACACGCCCTTGATGGCGGTGACCAATGCGATCTCCTCGGTGATCATCGTCGGCGCGCTGATCGCCGCCGCGGCGGGCAGCGCCTCGGTCGGCGGATCGACCGCGAAGTGGCTGGGGCTGCTCGCGGTCGTGCTGGCCAGCGTCAACATCTTCGGCGGCTTCGCGGTCACCGCGCGCATGCTCGCAATGTACAAGAAGAAGGAGCGGCGCTGATGCACCACGCCGCCGCGCCGCCTGCATGGGTGATGCTCGCTTACCTCGTGGCGGGCATCTGCTTCATCCTCGCTTTGCGCGGGCTGTCGAGCCCGGTCAGCAGCCGTACCGGCAATCGATTCGGGATGGCCGGCATGCTGCTCGCCGTGGTGACGACCCTGGTCCACTTTGCGCCCGGGGCCATCGGCGACGGAGGCTTCGACGGCGCACCCCTGATGGAGATCGTGATCGCGATCGCGATCGGTGCGGCGATCGGCCTCGTCACCGCGCGCCGGATCGCGATGACGGCGATGCCGCAGCTGGTGGCCGCGTTTCACTCGCTCGTCGGACTTGCCGCCGTCCTGGTGGCCGCGGCCGCATTCCTCAATCCAAGTGCCTTCGGCATTGCCGAGATCGTGACGATGGTGCCGGTCACGCTGGCCGGCGATCCGGTGCTCGGCCCGTGGGAGGAATGGGTGATCGATCCGGTCAGTCGGGTCGAGATGGGGCTGGGCGCGGCGATCGGCGCGATCACCTTCTCGGGGTCGGTGATCGCCTTCCTGAAGCTCAACGGCAACATGTCGGGCAAGCCGATCCTGCTGCCGATGCGCCACGTCATCAATCTGGGGACGCTCGCGGCGATCCTCGGGCTGATCGCCTGGTTCACCCAGGACCAGGACCCCTGGGTGTTCTGGACGCTGACCGGGCTCGCCTTTTTGATCGGATTTCTGCTCATCATCCCGATCGGCGGCGCCGACATGCCGGTCGTCGTTTCGATGCTGAACTCCTATTCGGGCTGGGCCGCGGCCGCGATGGGGTTCACGCTCCAGAACAGCGCGATGATCATCACCGGCGCGCTGGTCGGCTCGTCGGGCGCGATCCTCTCCTACATCATGTGCCGCGCGATGAACCGCAGCTTCATCTCGGTGATCGCCGGCGGGTTCGGCGGAGACGCGGTCGCCGCCGAAGGCGGCGGGGCGATCGACCGGCCGTGGAAGCGCGGCTCGGCCGAGGACGCCGCCTTCCTGATGAAGCAGGCCGAGCAGGTGATCATCGTCCCAGGCTACGGCATGGCCGTCGCCCAGGCTCAGCACGCGCTGCGCGAAATGGGCGATCTTCTCAAAAAAGAAGGCGTCAGCGTCAAATATGCGATCCACCCGGTCGCGGGGCGGATGCCCGGGCACATGAACGTGCTGCTCGCTGAGGCCAACGTGCCCTATGACGAGGTCTTCGAGCTCGAGGACATCAACAGCGAGTTCGCCCGAACCGACGTCGCCTTCGTGATCGGGGCCAACGACGTCACCAATCCCGCCGCAAAGACCGACAAGACGTCGCCGATTTACGGCATGCCGGTGCTCGACGTGGAGAAGGCCAAGACCGTCCTCTTCATCAAGCGCTCGATGGGCGGGGTCGGCTATGCCGGCGTCGACAACGAGCTCTTCTACCGCGACAACACGATGATGCTGCTCGCCGACGCGAAGAAGATGGTCGAGGAGATCGTGAAAAGCCTGGCGTGACGGTCTCGCTCAGACGAGCGCGCGCTCGACCAGCTCCTCGACCTCCAGCCCCAGCCTGCGCATGTGGGCGGCGATGTCGGGCCAGCGGTTGTCGAGGAATTCGCGGCGCTCGGCGTCGCGCAGCTTCGCCGCGGCGCCGGCGGCGACGAACATGCCGACTCCCCGGCGCACCACGATGAGGCCTTCCTCCTGGAACATCTGGTAGGCCTTGGCGACGGTCAGCGGATTGGCGCCATATTCGGCGGCAAGGCTGCGCACCGACGGCAAGGGATCGCCATCCCGCACCTTTCCTTCGAGGATCCGCGCGGCGATCGAGTCGCGGAGGCGGAGATAGACCGGGCGTTCTTCGGTGCTCATCACCTGTGATGCTGTCCTAATACAGCGCGGCAGTCAAGGTCTAACTCCTCCGCCGTTCCGGGGAGGAGCGCGATTCACCACTCTCCCATTATCTCGTCGAGCGCCGGCCTCACCCGCTCCTCTTGCTCCGCCCCCGGCGTGCCGAGGAAGATGAAGCCGGCGATGCGGTCGTGCTCGCCGGCGGCGCCGAACGCTGCGCGGACCGGCGCCGAATAAGCGGCCCAGCCGGTCACCCAGCCGGCGGCGTAGCCGAGCGCATGGGCGGCATGAAGGAGGTTCATGCACGCCGCGCCGCAGGAGAGCTGCTGCTCCCAGAGCGGAATCTTGTGCGGCACGGTCGGGGTCGAAAGCGCGATCACCAGCTCCGGCGCCTGGCGGGCGAAGCGCTCGTTCGCCTCGAGCTCGAGCCGGCCGGGCGCGGGATTGTCCGCGCGGTAGGCGCGGTCCAGGAGCTTCGCGAACGCATCGCGGCGGTGCTGCGCGACGTGGACGAATCGCCAGGGATGGAGCTTGCCGTGGTCGGGCGTGCGCGCGGCCGCGGCGAATATGCGGCGCAGCTCGTCCGGCGAAGGCCCCGGCGCGACGAGGTCGCGCGGCCGGCCGGAGCGGCGCGTCTCGAGCAGCGACAGAGGTGAGGTGCGGTCGTTGAACATCGTCCGAGCGCCGGTAGCAGCCGGCCGGAGGCGCAACAATCCGCTTCACAAGCCGGATTCGCGCGTTAGTGTGCGCCGCCTTCAAGGCCGCCGCCCGAGCGGCCCGGTAAACTAGTGGAGGAGCAGCCCCGGATGGCCAGCACCGCTTACCCCGATCGCCACAGGCCTTCGGACGACCGCAGCTTCTTCGGCCACCCTAAGGGATTGGCGGTGCTCTTCTTCGCCGAGATGTGGGAGCGCTTCTCCTTTTACGGAATGCGCGCCCTGCTGGTGCTCTACCTCACCCAGCATTTCCTGTTCGCCGACGAGGAGGCGCAGGGCCTCTATGCGGCCTACGCATCGCTCGTTTACCTGATGCCGGTGCTCGGAGGCCTGATCGCCGACCGCTATCTCGGCTCGCGGAAGGCCGTGACGATCGGCGCGGTGCTGCTCGTGCTCGGCCATTTCGGAATGGCGTTCGAAGGCGGCGGCTCGCGCCAATATGTCGATGTCGGCGGATCGGCCTACGAGGTGGTGACCGAAGGCCGCGGCGACGGGCGTCAGCTGTTCATCACCACGCCGCAGGGCGCGCGCTCTCCGATCGCCTTCTCCGGCGAGGCGATGACGGTCCAGAACGGCAGCGCCGTCGGCCTGCCCGGCTCGGTCGCGACCGGCAGCTATCAGACGCGGGTCGAGCAGGATCCCTTCTACGTCCAGATCCTGTTCCTTTCGCTGTCGCTGATCATCGTCGGCGTCGGCTTTCTCAAGGCCAACATCTCGACCATCGTCGGCGCGCTCTACGCGCCCGACGATCCGCGGCGGGACCGCGGCTTCACCATCTTCTACATGGGCATCAATCTGGGGTCGGTGATGGCGACCGCGCTGTGCGGGTGGCTCGGCATCGCCTATGGCTGGAAATACGGCTTCGGCCTCGCCGGCTTCGGCATGCTGCTCGGCCTCCTCACCTTCCTCGCCGGCCAGAAGCACCTGCTCGGCAAGGCCGAGCCGCCGCGCCCCGAGGTCCTCAAGCAAAAGAGCTTCATGGGCGTCAATTACGAGTGGACGATCTACGTCTTCGGCCTGCTCATGCTGCTCCCGGCCTGGTTCCTTGTGCAGCGCGACGAGATCGTCACCACCGTGCTCTCCTACGGCGCGCCGATGATCTTTCTCGGCATGCTGGTCTGGTCCTGGATCGCGCTGAAGGGTGCGGAGCGGGCACGAATGATCGTCGCGCTCGTGCTGATCATCTTCACCGTTCTGTTCTGGACCCTGTTCGAGCAGGCCGGAAGCTCGATGACCCTGTACGCGGATCGCAACTCCGACCTGACCGTGGCCGGGGACTTCCGGATGACGGCGGCGCAGACCAACGTGTTCAACCCGGCGCTGATCGTGCTGCTCGCGCCCGTGTTCGCGGGGATGTGGGGCTGGCTGAACCGCAGGGGGCTCGAGCCGTCGACGCCGCTCAAGTTCGGCCTCGGTATCCTCCAGGCCGGCCTCGGCTTCCTCGTCCTCGTCGTCGGCATCACCTATTTCGCCGGCCCGGACTTCCGCGTCCCGCTGATCTGGCTGTTCCTCGCCTACCTCCTCCATACGACCGGCGAGATCTGCCTGTCGCCGGTCGGCCTCAGCATGATCACCAAGCTGTCGGTGCCGCGCATCGTTGGCCTGATGATGGGTATCTGGTTCCTCGCCTCGGCGCTCGCTCACACGCTGGCTGGCCTGATCGCGCAGGCGACCTCGGGCGAGACGGTCGGCGGCATGGTCACGGATCCGCGCGCCCAGCTCGCCACCTATTCCGACGTATTCGGGACGATCGGCTGGGTCGGGGTGGGCATCGGCGTGCTGCTGATGCTGATCTCGCCCTTCCTGAAGCGCGGGATGCACCTCGAAACGCTCGGCAAGGATGGCCCCGGCGCGACCACGACGGGCGGCGACCGCGGTCGCAACGTCATGGCGGGCGAACCGCAGCTGGCCGAGCGCGAGGCGGCGGGAACGCATACGGGCAACGAGATGAAGGCGGGGCGCGACCCGCTCGGCGAGGCCAACGATCCGCCCCGTACAGGCGGGCCGGACACGGGTGGCGCGGCCAATCCGGATCGGGGGCCGGACGGGGAGAACCGCTGATGCGGGCAGCGCTCGTCGGCGCGGCGGCCGCTGTCGCCGTGCTGATGGGTTGCGCAAACCAGCGTGGGGAGGCGCAGTCTGCCGCGCCGGCGCAGCCGCAGCCGAAGGCCGCGCCGGCGCGCTACACGCCGCCGGCCGACCCCTATCCGTCCACCTACCGGCCCTATCCGAGCGTGCCGACGGCGATCACCGGCGCAACCGTTTTCGACGGCGAGGGCGCCCGGATCGAGAACGGCACATTGGTCATGGTCGACGGCCGCATCCAGGCGATCGGCGGACCCGATACGCCGATCCCAGAGGGCGCGACCCGGATCGACGGCACCGGCCGCTGGGTCACCCCGGGGATCATCGACGACCACAGCCATCTCGGCGACTATCCGAGCCCCGGAGTCGACGCCCATTCCGACGGCAACGAGGCGACCAACCCGGTGCGGCCGGAAGTCTGGGCCGAGCACAGCGTTTGGCCGCAGGATCCGGGCTTCACCCGCGCCCTCGCCAACGGCGGCGTCACCACCCTCCAGATCCTGCCTGGCTCGGCGAACCTGTTCGGCGGCCGCAGCGTCGTGGTCCGCAACGTCCCGGCGCGCACGGTCCAGCAGATGCGTTTCCCGGGCGCTCCGCGCGGCCTCAAGATGGCGTGCGGCGAGAATCCGAAGCGCGTCTATGGCGGTCGCAACACCATGCCGCAGACGCGGATGGGCAATGTCGCGGTGATGCGCGCGACCTGGCAGCGGGCCGTCGAATATCGCGACCGGCGCGCCCGCGATCCCAACACCGCGCGCGACCTCCAGATGGACACTTTGGTCGACGCGCTCGAGGGCCGCATCCTCGTCCACAACCATTGCTACCGCGCCGACGAGATGGCGATCATGCTCGACATGGCGCGCGAGTTCGGCTTCCGCATCGCCAGCTTCCACCACGCGGTCGAGGCCTACAAGATCGCCGACCTGCTCCGCGAGAGCAACACCTGCGCCTCGATGTGGGCCGACTGGTGGGGCTTCAAGATGGAATCCTACGACGCGATCAACGAGAACATCCCGCTGGTCCACGCCGCGGGGGCGTGCGCGATCGTTCATTCGGACGACCCGAACGGCATCCAGCGCCTGAACCAGGAGGCGGCGAAGGCGCTCGCCGACGGGCGGCGGATGGGCCTGCAGATTTCCGACGAGGAAGCGTGGCGCTGGCTCAGCATCAATCCCGCCCGCGCGCTCGGCATCGAGAATGAGACGGGGTCCCTGCGCATCGGCAAGCGCGCCGATGTGGTCCTGTGGAACGGCAATCCCTATAGCGTCTACACCCGTCCGCAGCAGGTCTGGATCGACGGCGCCCTGCTCTACGACATGAACAACCCGCGCCTCCGCCCCGTCACCGACTTCGAGCTCGGCCAGCCCGGCGAGGGAGACGTGAAATGAGGGCGCGAGCGCTCCTGGCGGCCGCCGCCTTTCTCGCCGCTCCGGCCGTCGCCCAAACCGTGGCGATTACCGGCGGTCGCGTCGTCCTGGGGGACGGGACGCCGCCGATCGACGGCGGCACGGTCGTCGTGGCAAACGGACGGGTCGTTGCGGCGGGCCGCGGAGTCGCTGTGCCCCCAGGGGCGACCGTCGTGGATGCACAGGGGCGCTGGGTCACCCCGGGGATCGTCGCGGGCTTCTCGCGGATGGGCCTGGTGGAGGTCGACGCGGTCAACCCGACCAACGACGTCTCGGCCGCCAACTCGCCGTTCAGCGCGGCGATCGACGTGGCGCCTGCGATCAACCCCGAAAACGCCTCGATCGCCGTCAATCGCGCCGCCGGAGTGACCCGCGCGATGGTCGCGCCCGGAGCGTCGCGCAGCATCTTCGCCGGCCAGGGCGCGCTGATCGATCTCGGCGCCGACATGCAGCCGATCACCCGCCGCCGTCTCTTCCAGTTCGTCGAATTCGGCGAGGAGGGCGCGAACCAGGCCGGGGGCAGCCGCCCGTCCGCGCACGCTTTGCTTCGCAACGCGCTCCGCGAGGCGGGCGAGCTGCGCGTCCCGATCTCGGGCGGCGGCGCCCGGGCGGGATCGGCGCAGCAGGTGCCGCCCGAGGACGTCGAGGAGAATCCCACCGTCATCACCGGCAATGAGCGGCGCGAGGACGTGCTCCTCACCCGCTTCGACGCCGCCGCTCTGGTGCCGGTGGTCCAGGGCCGCCAGTTCCTGCTGATCCACGTCGAGCGCGCGTCCGATATCCTCCAGGCGCTGGCGCTGAAGCGGGAGTTTCCGCGGCTGCGCCTCATCCTGGTCGGCGCGACCGAGGGCTGGCGCGTCGCCCGCGAGATCGCGGCGGCGGACGTCCCCGTCATCGCCAATGCGCTCAACGATCTGCCGTCCAGCTTCGAGCAGCTCGCCGCGACCCAGTCCAACATCGGCCGCATGCGCCAGGCGGGGGTCGAGGTCGGCATCGGCATGATCAACGACGACGAGGCGCGGCAGGTGAGGGTCGAGACTCAATATGCCGGCAACCTCGTCGCGATCACCCGTGTGCCGGGTCATACCGGCCTCAGCTGGGACGAGGCCTTCGCGGCGATCACGTCACGGCCGGCCGAGGCGTTCGGCCTCGGCGGCGAGATCGGCTCGCTTCGCCCCGGCCGCCGCGGCGACGTCGTGATCTGGAGCGGAGACCCGCTCGAGCTTTCGAGCAATGTCGAGGCGGTCTGGATCGACGGCGTGCGCCAGCCCCTCGAGAACCGCCAGACCCGCCTCCGCGACCGCTACCGTCGCCCGCAAGAGGGAAACCTCCCCCACGCCTACGACCCGCGCGACTGAGCCCTAGAGACAGCCCTCGACATATTGGATCGAAGCCGCGCCCGCGTGGATCGTGCGGACGCGTCGGCTGCGATCCGTTACGAAGCGGACACCGCGCACGTTCGGCCGCACCCAGAAAGTCAGGTAGCTGGCCGGGGCTCCCTGATATTCGTGTTCCTCGTCGCGGAGGCCGCGTGGATAGGCGCGGCGCACGGCCGCCTCGGTCGAGCCGACGCCGATGCCTCGCGGCGTCGTCACCCTGCTCCGCGCCGAGATCGAGATCCGGCTCAGTCGACCATCCTCGAACATGAACCACATGCCGTTCCAGCCGCCCGCTGCGTGCGTCTCCAGGCAGCCCTCGGTCACCTCCTCCCCTTCGAGCGGTGCGCCGACCAGCCGCGCGATCTCCGGCCGGTTCATCCCGATGCGGATCGGGCCGTAGCCGTCTGGCGTAAGCCGCCAGCCGGCATTCTGCGCTGCAGCGGGAGCCGCGACGGCGAGGAGCAGTGCGATGAAGCGGCGCATGGCTTCTTCCTCTCGGCGCCACTCTATCCTCAGCCGGGGCGCTTTGCCATGCGCTGCCCGAGGGTCTAAAGCGCGGCCGATGTCCACCTACACCATCGACACCTCGACCAGCCGGGCGCATCCGACGCCGGCGCCGATGCGGCGGCTGACGGTCCCGGCGATCCAGCAGCGCAAGGGCGGCGAGCCGATCGTGATGCTGACCGCTTACACGGCGCGGATGGCGCAATTGCTCGATCCGCATTGCGACCTCTTGCTGGTCGGCGACAGCCTCGGCCAGGTGATATACGGGCTGCCCTCGACCATCCCGGTGGCGCTCGACATGATGTGCGCGCACGGCGCCGCCGTAGTGCGGGGCTCGTGGCACGCCGTGGTCACGATCGACATGCCGTTCGGAAGCTACGAGGCGAGCCCGGAGCAGGCGTTCCGGAGCGCCGCGCGGGTGCTGAAGGAGACCGGAGCCGCTGCGGTCAAGCTCGAGGGCGGCGAGGCGATGGCCGAGACGGTCGCCTTCCTGGCCGGCCGCGGCATCCCGGTGATGGGCCACGTCGGGCTGACGCCGCAGGCGGTAAACGCTTTGGGGGGCTATCGCGCCCGCGGCCGCGACGAGGCCGAGGCGGCCAAGATCCTCGCCGACGCCCGCGCCGTGTCGGACGCGGGGTGCTTCGCCTTGGTGCTCGAAGGGGTGATGGAGGAGGTGGCGATCGAGGCGACCCGCGCCGTCACCTGCCCTACCATCGGCATCGGCGCCTCGGCGCAATGCGACGGGCAGGTGCTGGTCACCGAGGACATGCTCGGCCTGTTCGAGCGCACGCCCCGTTTCGTGAAGCGCTATGACGACCTTGCTGTCCGGATCGGCGAGGCGGCGTCCGTTTATGCGGCCGAAGTGAGGAGCCGCGCCTTTCCGACGGACGACCAAATCTACCGCGGCGGCAAGTGATTGGTCTTTCCTCATCGGCGCGCGCCCGGTAAGGAGCGCGACGGGGGCCCGCGCGCCCGCCGTCCCGGCCGAGCGCCACGCAAAGAACATGAAGGGCTGGGCCCCTTCCGTGGAGAGATGAGTTGGCAATCAAGCCGAGCGACAATGAGGCATTCTATCGCGAGGTGGACGAGGAGCTGCGCCGCGACCAGGCGCTGAACGCCTGGAACCGCTATCGCTGGCATTTCATGATCGGCGCTGCCTTGATCCTCGCTGCGGCCGGCGGCTTCATCTACTGGCAGAACCATCGCCAGGCCCGCGCCGGCGCGGCGGCGGAGGCGCTGGTCGGCGCCCTCGACAGCCTCGAAAAGGGCTCCGTCAGCGCCGCCGGCCCGCACGTCGCCCAGATCGAGCAGAGCAATATCGAAGGCTATCGCGCCTCGGGCCTGTTCACGCGCGCCAACGTGCTGATCGAGAGCGGCAACGTTCCGGGAGCGATCGCGGTGCTCCAGCGCATCGCCGCGGACGAAGGTCTCGCGCAGCAATGGCGCGACGCGGCACTGGTGCGGCAGACCGCGCTCGAATTCGACCGTCTGCGGCCGGAGCAGATCATCCAGCGCCTGCGGCCGATGGTCACGCGCGGCAACCCCTGGTTGGGCAGCGCCGGAGAGCTCACCGCCCACGCCCACCTCCGCCAGCAGCGTCCGGACCTCGCCGGGCAGGTTTTCACCGCTCTCGCCCGCGACGAGACCGTGCCCCAATCGATCCGTTCGCGCGCCGTTCAGATGGCGGGTGCTTTGGGTTTCGACGCAGTCCAGACGACGCCCCCTTCCACCGATGCGGCGCCGGCCGCGCCCGCTGAGCCCGCCGCTCCGGCGCCGGCCACGAAGGAATGAGAATGAAGCCAGCTTTGACCGCTTTGTGCGCCGCCGCCGCTTTGCTGACGCTCGGCGGCTGCGGAATCTTCAGCTCCAACGGCCCGAAGGGTACGCCGACAGTGGGCCAGCGCATTCCGGTGCTGTCCGCCGAAGCGGCGGTCGAGGCCGATCCCGAGCTGGCCGACGTGCCGGTGACTTTGCCTCCCGCCGAGGTCAATGCCGATTGGGCGCAGGGCGGCGGCAACGCTTCCAAATCCATGGGCCATGTCGGCCTGGGCACGGCGCCCGCGCCGGCGTGGAGCGTCAGCATCGGCCAGGGCAGCAGCCAGAACGCCCGGCTCGCCGCGGCGCCGGTGGTCGGCGGCGGCCGCATCTACACGATCGACACGCAGGCCGTGGTCCGCGCCTTCAACCCGGAGAACGGCTCGGTCGTCTGGCAGCGCCAGCTGACAAGCGCGCAGGCGAGCGGCCGCACCCATTTCGGCGGCGGGGTCAGCTTCGACAGCGGCCGGGTCTATGCCGTCAACGGCGCCGGCGATGCGGCGGCTCTCGACGCCGCGACCGGAGCCGTGATCTGGCAGGTCCGTCCGGGCGGCCCGCTGCGCGGCTCGCCGACCATCGCCGCAGACACGGTCTACGTGGTCAGCCAGGACAATCAGCTCTACGCGCTCAACGTTGCCAACGGAGAGCAGCGCTGGACCCGCTCCGGCTCGGCCGAGGCCTCCGGCGTGTTCGGAGTCGCTTCGCCCGCCTTCGCGCAGAGCACGGTCGTCGCCGGCTATTCGTCCGGCGAGCTCGCCGCCTATCGCTACGAGAACGGCCAGGAGGTCTGGTCGGACGCGCTCACCCGGACCAGCGTCACCACGTCGGTCTCCGCGCTCGCGGACATCGACGCCGACCCGGTTATCGATCAGGGCCGGGTCTTCGCGATCGGCCAGGGCGGCCGCATGGTCGCCGTCGAGCTCAACACCGGCCAGCGCCTGTGGGAGCTCAATATCGCCGGCATCGCCACGCCCTGGGTCGCCGGCGATTGGGTGTTCGTCGTCACCGAGCAGGCGCAGCTGCTGGCGATCGCGCGCGCCTCCGGCCGGATCCGCTGGATCTCGCAGCTTCAGCGCTGGCGCGACGCCGAGGACCGTCGCGGGCCGATCACATGGCGCGGCCCGGTGCTCGCCGGCAATCGGCTGGTGCTGGTCAGCTCGCTCGGGCACATCGCCTTCGCCTCGCCGGTCGACGGCTCGATCCAGTCGTCGTCGGCTGCGCGCGCTCCGATCTCGCTGCCGCCCGTCGTCGCGAACAACACGCTCTACATCCTCGACGATACCGGGCGCCTGACCGCCTATCGCTGAGGCTTGGCCGAGTTCGAAGAGTGGAGGTGCGTTGATGTTGCGTGGGACGATTCTTGCCGCCGCCGCTCTGACATTCTCCGTGATGGGCGGAGGCATCGCGCCGGCACCGGCGTCGGCCCAAGGGACGGCCGGACTCAGCGCCTTCGCATCCGACGCGGAGCTGCGCGCCTTCCTGCGCCGCGTGATCGACGAGCGCCGCCGCGCGCGCGAGAACGAGCTGCCGGTGCCCATGCCGGTGCCGGTCCCTTCGCCGCCTTCTCCCGGCTACGCCGCCGCTCCCACCGCGCCAGCGGCGCCGGGGATCACCAACAATCAGATGGCCGGCGTCGACGAGGGCGACATCGTCAAGCTCAGCGGCGAGACCCTCGTCATCCTCCGCCGCGGCCGGCTGTTTACCGTCTCGCTTGCCGGCGGCGGGATGCGGCCCGTGTCGGCGATCGACGCCTTCCCGCCGGGCGTCGATGCGCGGGGCGATTGGTATGACGAGATGCTGGTCGCGGCCGGCCGCGTCGTCGTGATCGGCTACAGCTACCGGCGCAGGACCACCGAGGTGAACCGGTTCAGGATCGACTCCGGCGGGCGCCTCACGTTCGAGGACAGCTACCAGCTGCGCTCCAGCGATTATTATTCCTCGCGCAACTATGCGACGCGGCTGATCGGCAACCGGCTGATCCTCTATTCGCCGCTCAGCCTGCGCGAGGAGGGCGATCCCCTCGATTCGCTGCCGGCTCTCCGGCCGTGGCGGTCGGCGGCGGGCGCGCAACCCGCATTCCGGCGCATCGCGAGCGCGCGGCGCGTGTACATCCCGCGCGGCCTCCGCCAGGCGAACCGGCCGGATATCGACACGCTGCACAGCGTCACCGGCTGCGACCTCGCGGCTGCGATCCTCGACTGCCAGGCGACGGTCGTGCTGGGGAGCCACTCTCGGACCTTCTTCGTCTCGTCCAACGCGGTCTATCTCTGGATCGAGCAGGATCGCCAGGCGCGGCGCCGGGCCAATGCGATGGTCTACCGCCTGCCCTTCGACCGGGCGCGTCCCTCCGCAGTCGCGGCGCGCGGATCGCCGGTCGACCAGTTCAGCTTCATGCCCGACGCGCGGCGGAACACCCTCCACGTTCTCGTCCGCTCCGACGGCGGCGGGGATGCGATGTGGGGGCCGGAAGTGACGCACGGCGATGTCGCGCTGCTGAGCATCCCGATGGCCGCGTTCCGCGACGGCGCGCGCGAAGTCCCGCTCGACCGCTATCGACGCCTGCCGAAGCCTGAAGGGGCGAGCTGGAACCTCCAGAACCGCTTCGTCGGCGATCACCTGCTCTACGGCTCGCCGAGCCCGCGAAGCGGCTCGGTCGTCGCGGTCTCGCTTGCCGACGGGATCGCCGCCCGCCTACCGCTCAGCCACGGGGTCGAGCGCATCGATGCGATCGGCCGCGACGGCATCGTCATCGGCAGCGGCGACAATGCGCTCGGCTTCACCGCGATCGATCTCGGCGGCGCGCAGCCGCGAGCCGCGGAGGAATTCCGGCTCCCCGAGGCGCGGCAGGGCGAATCGCGCAGCCACTCCTTCTTCTTCCGGCCGGACCCCGGCTCCGCCGACGGCACCTCCGGCCTGCTCGGCCTGCCGGTCGCGCGCTTCGTGCCCGGCGGCAACGAATGGTCGCCGCGCGTCACCGCCGCGATGCTCTTCCTGAAGCGAAGCGAGCGGCGGCTGGCGCAGGCGGGCGAGCTCGCCGGCGCGACGGTTGCGGGCAGCGACCGCGACGATGCCTGCCAGGCCTCCTGCGTCGACTGGTACGGCAATGCCCGGCCGATCTTCATCGGCGGCCGGCTGTTCGCTTTGCTCGGCTACGAGCTGGTCGAAGGGCGCGAGGAGGCCGGCCGCGTGCGCGAGATCGGCCGGATCAGCTTCGCGCCCGGCCGCTCCGCCCGCTGACGAGTTGACCGCCCGCCGCCGCGCGGGCAGGGCCGCGGCCATGGCGAAGCTGCCCATTGTCGCGATCGTCGGCCGTCCCAATGTCGGCAAGTCGACCTTGTTCAACCGGCTGGTCGGCCGCAAGCTGGCCCTGGTCGACGACCGGCCGGGCGTCACCCGCGACCGGCGCGAAGGCGAGGCCAGCCTGCTCGGCCTCGACTTTCGGGTGATCGACACCGCCGGTTACGAGGACGAGGACCCGGAGACGCTGCCGGGCCGGATGCGGCGGCAGACCGAGGCGGCGGTGGCGGAGGCCGACGTCGCCTTGTTCCTGATCGATGCGCGCGCGGGGGTGACGCCGCTCGACGAGGAGATCGGCCGCTGGCTCCGCGCCGCCGACACGCCGGTCGTGCTCGCCGCCAACAAGGCCGAGGGGCGGGCAGGGGATGCGGGGCTGATGGACGCTTATTCGCTCGGCCTCGGCGACCCGGTCGCGATCAGCGCCGAGCATGGCGAGGGCGTCGGCGACCTGTTCGACGAGCTGATGCCGCATCTCGACGGCAAGGCCGACGAGGACGAGCCCGAGGGAGAAGAGGGGCCGCTCAAGCTGGCCATCGTCGGCCGTCCGAATGCGGGCAAATCGACCCTGATCAACCGGATCATCGAGCAGGAGCGCCTGATCACGGGGCCGGAGGCGGGAATCACGCGGGATTCGATCGCGATCGACTGGCAGTGGCGGGCGCCCGACGGAGCGGTGCGTCCGGTGCGGCTGATCGACACGGCCGGAATGCGCAAGAAGGCGCGCGTCCAGGATAGGCTCGAGAAACTGTCGGTCGCCGACGCCCGCCGCGCCGTCGATTTCGCTGAGGTCGTCGTGTTGCTGCTCGACGCCACTCTCGGCCTGGAGGCGCAGGATCTCAAAATCGCCGACCATGTCCTTCAGGAAGGCCGCGCGCTGATCATCGCGATCAACAAATGGGACGTGGCCGAGGGCGCGAGCAGCCTTTTCCAAGGCATCTCCGCGGCGTTGCGCGAAGGCCTCGCCCAGGCGCCCGGCGTGCCCCTGCTCACCGTCTCCGCGATCACCGGCAAGGGCATCGACACTTTGATCGGCGCCGCGTTCGAGATTCGCGAGACCTGGTCGCGCCGGGTCTCGACGGGGCAGCTCAACCGCTGGTTCGAGGAAGCGCTCGAGAAAAACCCGCCGCCGGCGGCGGGCGGCAAGCGCATCAAGCTGCGCTACATCACCCAGGTCAACACGCGGCCCCCCACCTTCGTGGTGTTCGGCAACCGCACGGAGACCGTCCCCGAAAGCTACCGCCGCTACCTGGTCAACGGCCTCCGCCGCGAGCTCGGCTTTGGCGCGGTCCCGATCCGGCTGACGATGCGCGGCTCGAAGAACCCGTTCGGCGGAGGCTGACGATTCCGTTTGCGGCCCGGTGGGGGCGTCTTTAGCCTCTCCCCAAAGGAGGCCGGAATGCGCTCGATCGACATGCTCGGATTTGCGACCATCCTTCTCGCGGCGCCGCTTCCGGCGGCCGCTGCGCAGACGCCGGCGGAGCAACCCGCGGCGAGCGAAGAGGCGCAGATGCTCGCGGAGCTGCGGGCGGCGGTCGCCGCGATGCGCGAGGAGATGTACCGCCCCGGCCCGCTCGTCTCCGGCTGGAATGCCGGCGGGGCCGACCCCGATGCGGAGCTGCGGGCCGCCGGAGCGGACCGCCACGTCTTCCTCCTTCGATCGGGGGGCGACCGGCCCGGCGTCATCATGCTTACCACCCGCGGCATTCGGGAGTTCGCGCCGGCGGAATGGCAGGTCGCCGACAGCTACGGTTCGGCGAGCGAGCCGGTGGAGGCACCCACCGTGCAATTCTCCTGGTTGAGCCCGCGCTACGTCATCGGCACCCGGGGCGGCGGCTTTCGCCGCCACACGGTCGATTGCGGGACCGGCATCGCCCATGCCCTGCTCTACGAGGTGCCGGGCGAGACCATGACCGAAGAGGACGAGATGGCGCGCCTCATGTTCCGGCTCGCTCTGCTGGCGGGGGAGGGAATCACCACCTGCACGCGCTGGGAGGGCAACCGCGCCGAGGGCTGGACGGGCCGGCCCCTGCTTCCGGACGGGCGCAGCCTGCCTGGCCTCCAAGGCGAGGACGTGGAGCGGTTGACCATCGTGCTGGCCGCGCCCTTGGCTGATCTGATGCGCCGCTAGACGGCCGCCGCCGCCGGCTCGACCTCGCGGCGGCGGCGCATCGGCTGCAGCTCCCAGCGGGAGAGCGAGCGCCACAGCCATTCGAACGGGCCGTATTGGAAGCGCTCAAGCCACGGCTTCGACCAGGTGAGCATCAGCGCCCACATCGCGACGACCACGATCCACAGCTCGATCCGGCTCATCGAGCCGAACAGCCCGAAGCCCCAGCCGTAAAACAGGCCGGTCATCAGGATGCTCGCGCCGAGATAGTTGGTGAACGCGGCGCGGCCGGCGGCGGCGATCCGTTCGACGAAGCCGCCGCCGCTTCGCGTGAGCAGGATGATCAGGGCCGCGATGGCGAGGACCATCACCGGCCGGAAGGGTACCGTCGCCGCCAGTGCCGCTGCCACGATCATCGGCAAATCGAAATCTGCTCTCAAGAGGACGGCTGCGAGCAGCCCGTAAACCGGAATGCCGATCGCAAAGCCGATCAGCGCGATGCGCCGGTAGCGCTCGATCGCCCACTCGCCGCGGAAAAAGCCGCTCTTCAGCGCCGCCATTCCGAACAGGAAATAGGCAAGAGTCTCGCAGCCGAAGAAGAGCAGGCTCATGAACGGCTCGAGCAGCTTTTCGAGCTGGTGGTGGACGATCCCCGAATAGGGCCCCGTGAACAGCGCCAGCTTTTCCGAAAGGGCCTGCTGCGTCGGAACGCCGATTTGGCCCTGCATCTCCTGCCATTGACGGATCGCGTCGGCCGATGGGTTGCGCCCTGCGACTTCGCTCTGAAGATAGAAGGTGCTGAAGGCGAAGAAGGAGAAGAGGAGCAACTGCACGACGACGAGCCCGATCCCCCAGCGCATCAGGGCGCGGACGCTCAGCCGGCGAAAGAAAAAGGCGATGAGCCCGATCTGCGCGTAGCCGGCGAGGATGTCGCCGTGCCAGATGAAGAAGAAGTGGAGCAGGCCGAAGACGAGCAGCCAGAGCATCCGCGCATAATGGATCCTGGCCGGCGAGCGGCCCGATGCCTCCGCGCGCTCGATCACGAGCAGCATCGATGCGCCGAACAGGAAGGAGAAGAGGCCGCGCATCTTGCCGTCGATGAAGACGAAGTTGAAGGCCCAGGACGCAAGGTCGGCCGCGCTCTCGGTGCCGTAAGCGAGCGGGTTCATATAGGCCTGGAAGGGCATGGCGAAGGCGACGATGTTCATCGCCAGGATGCCCATCACGGCGATTCCGCGGACGGTGTCGAGCGTCTGGATGCGCGGCGGCGCTGCGGTCACGGCGGTCATTCGGGCTCCCCTCCCAAATCGAGCGTCGGGCTTACAACATCGTCGGTCTTGCGGAAAGGAGGTGCGCGGGGACGAGCCTCATCGAGCTTTCGGTCGCGCGTTTGGCTCAGCACCAAGCGCGAAGCGCGAGCGGACGGCGCGGTACCAGTTGACGAAGGGCAGGATCGTCGCGGCCTTCAGCGACGACGCCTGCTCGCCTTCGAGCCCGGTGGCCGGATATTCGTCACGGCTGGGGCGGTAATAGGTCCCGAAGATGATGTCGATCACCGGAAAGAAGGTGGCGAAGTTCCTGTCCCGGTGCCGCGCGTCGATCGAATGATGGATGCGATGCCATTGCGGGCCGGAGACGAACGGGGTCAGCGGACCGAAGCCGATCCGGACGTTGGCATGGTTGACGAGGCCCCAGAGGCTGAACAGCAGGAAGGCGGCGGCGACGTGCGGCACCTGCGGTCCGAACAGGAGGACCAACGGCAACTGGGCGAGGACCGAAAGCACATAGCTTGTCGGATGGACGCGGGTGGCCGCGGCGGCGTTGATCGCGGTCTCGTCATGGTGGAAGCGGTGCGTCTCCCAAAGCGCGGGAACGGCGTGCTGGATCCGGTGGAGCGTGTACTGGGCGACATCCCAGGCAAACACGTAGACGAGAATGAAGGCGAGTTGCGAGGCAAGGCCGCTTTCGCCGGTGTCGAGAATCGGGAGCAGTCCCCCGCCGGCTACGCCGCGGGCCTGGACGTAAAGCGGCCCCAGCAGGATGTCGGCGGCGACGATGGTGGCGGCCGCGGCCGGGATAAAACAGAGGTTGAACAGCCAGCGGCGCGGAGGCTGCGCCCGCTCGGCCGCCAGCATGTGCTCGACCAGCGCGAACAGCAGGACGAGCAGGACCGACCAGAAGAGCAGATCCAGATAGATGTCGATCAAGGCGGCCATCGCACGTCAGCTAGCAAGCGCGGGGCCCAGGGTCGAGGGAGGTCAGCCTTCCGCCGGCTGCGACTGGAGCTGGACGTAGTTCTGGAGGCCCATCCGCTCGATCAGCTCGAACTGGGTCTCGAGGAAATCGACATGCTCCTCCTCGCTTTCGAGGATGGAGACGAACAGCTCCCGGCTGACATAGTCCTGCACGGTCTCGCTGTGCGCGACCGCCCCCTTGAGCTGGACCAGGGCCTCCTGTTCGAGCGCGAGGTCGGAGCGCAGGATCTCCTCGACCGTCTCGCCGATCCTGAGGCGGCCGAGCATCTGGAAATTGGGCAGGCCGCCGAGGAACAGGATGCGCGCGGCGAGCCGGTCGGCATGCTTCATCTCGTCGATCGACTCGTCATATTCGTATTTGGCGAGCCGACTGACCCCCCAATTGTCGAGGATGCGATAGTGCAGGAAATATTGATTGATCGCCGTCAGCTCGTTCTTGAGCGCGTCGTTCAGGTGGCGGATGATCTCGGCGTCGCCTTGCATCGGGAGCCTCCTCTCAATGCCGCCGGAATAGCCTCAAAGAGGCCGAGAGGAAACAGGAAAAACCGCAGAAATCCGCGAAAAATCAGCTGCTCTTGCTAGGCACTCGCACGTTCCGAAGCGATGATCTCGCGTGCGAATGAGAAGCATTGCCCGCAGCGCGGGCGGCAACCGACGGCGGCATATGCGGTGCCGGGGCATGAAGCTCCGCCGCGCGCGGCCTGACGGACTTCCTTTTCGCGAATCGCGTTGCAGACGCAGACGATCATGACCACCTCTTACCGCTAATGCGATTAAGTCGCAATAGCCGAGGCGGAACGCGCGTCGATCCGCCGCGTTGGCTGGGAAACCTTTCTGAAGGAGTGGCAATGACAAGCGACGATCGCACCGCTGGCGGCCTCGGCTCCCCGCCCGATCCCGAAATCCACGGCGCCGCGCCTGAGGCCGACCCGGTCGACGACGCGGCCGATGCCGCCCCGGGCGGCGGCGGTGCAAGCGGGCGGGCGGATGCCGGCAGCCCCGGCGGCATGGGCGGGGTCCGCGGCGGCGTCGCCAATCCCGACCACCGGCCGAATGGGGGCGTCAGCCCGATTCGGAACGACAGCGAGGATTGAGCGGTCAGACGAGCAGCCCGCTCTGGCGAAAGCTCCGCCAGCCGTCCGGCGACGCGAAAATCCGGTCATGTACGACGATGTCGAGGGTCTTGGCGGCACGCACCAGCCGTGCCGTTTCCTCGAGGTCGCGCGGGTCCGCTTCCAACGAATCGCGACGGCCGACGAGGATGATTGCGGTCGCTCCCAGTTCGAGGGCCCGTTTCAGAAGCGTCCCGGGTCCGAGTTGCCCCACCGGCGGCAGGTCGTCGGTCACCGTCTCGTCGGCGAGGAGCAGGTTGCGCGCGTTGAGATAGAGGGTGCGAACCCTCCCCGCGCGGATCGCACCGAGCTGCAGCAGGTCCGCCAGCGCTTCCGCGCTCGGCAGGAGAGGACCTTCACCTTCACCCGCTCTTCGATCGGCGAGCGCGTCGCGAACGCTCAGCACGAACGAGGCGATACCGTCGTCCCCTGGGCCAAGGCAGCGGCGCAGCGCCTCCGCCGGCGCGGCAAACACGGCAGAGACCGATCCGAATGCCGCGAGCAACTGGACGGCGCGCCGTTCGGCGTCCTCCGGCCACGCCGTCTCCAGCAGGCCGGCGAGGAATCGCACGTCTTCGGCATCTTGGCCCACCGTGCGGACTTCCGCCGCACGCCTCTCGGACTCGGTCACGCCAGTCTCCCTTGGCGGGGAGCCGTGCATCCTATCGGGGCCGCTGCCAATCTCCGGCGGCTGGTATGCCAAATGCCGGACCGGGACAGTCCGTAAATCCTGCGTCATTGCTGCCGCTCTGCGCAGATGATACCGTGACTGGAATCGTACTCGCGCGCCGAAATGATGCGCGCACGAAAAGGTCGCCGCCAGATGGACAAGTTGAACGACGTCTCCGCCGCTTTCCAAGCCGACATTGTAGCCGGAGACCGGACGGCTGCCCTTAGCGCGGTCGCCGAGAAGTTGAGGGACGCGCTCGAAGAGCTCGACCGGCTGCAGATCTGGCGCGTCGGCGCACATGTCAGCCAGGCGCTCTCCGACCTCGAGATCGAGATCTGCGCTTCGCTTTAGGCGCGCCCGCCTTGATCGTGGAGCCGGTTCGGCCCACATCGGGCAAATGCTGATCGAGACCGAGCCGACGCCCAATCCCGCGACCCTCAAGTTCCTGCCAGGCCGCACGGTCATGGAGGCCGGTACTCGCGACTTTGCGACTCCCGAAGACGCCGATGCCTCGCCGCTCGCGTCAGCCGTCTTTTCGACGGGCGAAGTTGAAGGCGTCTTTTTCGGCCGCGACTTCATCTCGGTGACCGCCGCGCCCGGCGTCGACTGGCGGCAGCTGAAGCCGGAGGTCCTTTCGATCCTGCTCGATCATTTTTCGAGCGGGGCGCCGCTGTTCAATCCGGGCACCGCTGCCGGCATTTCCGTACCGCCGGAGACGATCGGGGAGGATCCTGCCGACGCTGCGGTGGTCGCGCAGATTCGGGAGCTGATCGAGACGCGGGTGCGGCCGGCCGTCGCGCAGGACGGCGGCGACATCGTCTATCGCGGCTTCTCGCAGGGCACCGTGTACCTCGCGCTGCACGGCGCCTGCTCGGGGTGCCCTTCGTCGACGATGACGCTCAAGAACGGCATCGAAGGCCTGCTCAGGCATTATGTCCCCGAAGTTGAGGCGGTCGAAGCGGTCTGATGCTGCTCGCCATCGATAGCGCCACCGCCGCCTGCTCGGCGGCGCTGATCGACGGTGCGAGAATCCTTGGCGAGCGCAACGAGCGGGTCGGGCGCGGGCATGCCGAGCGCCTGCTGCCGATGATCGCCGAGCTGCTGGATGGGCGCCGCCCCGATGGGATCCTGGTGGACTGCGGCCCGGGGAGCTTCACCGGGGTTCGCGTCGGCCTCGCCGCGGCGCACGGACTCGCCATCGGCTGGGGGATCCCGGTCGCCGGCTTTTCGTCGCTCGCGGCGCTGGCTGCGGCGTGCGGGGCGGCGCAGGTCGCGGCCGCGCTCGAAGGAGGACATGGCGAGCTTTTCGTGCAAAGCTTCGGCGGTGATCCCCTGGCGCCCCTCGATGCGCTGCGTTCGCTCGCGCCCGAAGCCGCCGCCGCGGCGATCGAGGCGCCCCTCGTCGTCGGCTCCGGCGCCGAGGCGCTCGTCGTCGCGCGTGGATTCGGCGAGTGGCGCGAGGACCTTCCGCGCGCGGCCGACGCTCGACTGCTGCCGCAGTCGCTGCGCAGTCTCGCCGCGCGACCGATTTACGGGCGCGCGCCGGACGCGAGAACGATGGCGTGACTGAGCCGCGAGTGACGATCCTGGACGGGGGCGTCTCCGACCTCGACGCCGTTATGGCCGTGATGAGCGAAAGCTTCGACCCGTGCTACGGCGAGGCCTGGACGGCTCCCCAATGCGCCGGGCTGCTGCCGATGCCCGGCGTCTGGCTGACCTTGGCTTGCGACGGCGGCGAGGCTGTCGGCTTCGCGCTGGGCCGGATCGTCGCGCGAGAAGCCGAATTGTTGTTGCTCGCGGTGAAGGCCAAAGATCAGCACAAAGGGGTCGGCCGCCGGCTTCTCGACTCGTTCATGGCGCGTGCCTCCGCCCGCGGAGCAGAGCGTCTGCACCTGGAAGTTCGGGAAGGAAATCATGCTGTTAACCTGTACAGCCGGGCCGGCTTTACTCAGGTTGGACGACGTCGGAACTACTATAGCGGACGCGATGGACAGATTTACGACGCCCTGACACTCGCCCGCTGCGTGCCTGATTAGGACAAGCCGGCTTCCTGCGCTTTCGTTTGCGGCTTGCAAATTGCACCAAAATGGACCTAGTTTGGATACAACCTGCCGGAAACGGTAGGAAGGAGCCCTCGAACTTTTCATTTTGGCGGAGCGGAAATGGACAATCAGGATAATGGGGCCGAAGCCCTCGTCTCTCTGACGGCCGACATCGTGTCGGCGCATGTGAGCAATAATAGCGTTGCGGTGAACGATCTCCCCGTGCTGATCCAAAACGTCCACAATGCTCTCGCCGGTCTCGGCCAAGTTCAGGAAGAGCCGCCGGCCAAGCAGGAGCCGGCCGTTTCGGTCCGTTCTTCGATCAAGCCGGATTATGTCGTCTGCCTGGAAGACGGGCTGAAGATGAAGATGCTGAAGCGTCACCTGATGACCGATCACGGCCTGACGCCCGATCAGTATCGCCAGAAGTGGGGCCTCGGGCCCGATTATCCGATGGTCGCTCCGAATTACGCCGAGCAGCGTCGCGCCCTCGCGAAGAAGATCGGCCTCGGCACCAAGCGCCGCCGCGGCCCACGCAAGTAGGTTCAGGAGCCCTAGCCTAAGGGGCCAGCACCCCGGCCCCTGCAACGCCGTCCCCGCGCCTCCCGGCCGGGGGCGGCGTTGTCCATTCCACGCTCTTGGAGCCGAACCGTTTCCGGGGTAAGGCGCGGACAAGCATGTCACGCAGCATCGACATCGAGGCGCTCTGCGCGGACAAGGGGCTCAGGATCACCGAACAGCGCCGGGTGATCGCCCGCGTCCTCTCCGAAGCGGAGGACCATCCGGACGTCGAAGCTTTGCACGCGCGCGCCTCGGCGATCGATCCGGGCATCTCGATCGCGACGGTCTACCGCACGGTCCGGCTGTTCGAGGAAGCGGGCATATTGGAGCGGCACGATTTCGGCGACGGCCGCGCCCGCTACGAGGCCGCGGCGGAAGCGCATCACGATCATCTGATCGACGTCGAGACTGGCCGCGTCATCGAGTTCGTCGACGAGGAGCTCGAGACCCTGCAGCGGCGGATCGCCGAGAAGCTCGGCTTCCGCCTCGTCGACCATCGCATGGAGCTCTACGGCGTGGCCCTCGGGCGGAAGACGTAAAGCGGAGATCGGGCGGCCCCGCCGGACGCACCGCCCGGCGGGGCCGTCGACTTAGCCGTAGAAGTCCATCGTGGCTCCGGCGAACTGCAGATTGTCCATATAGATGTCGTTGGTTCCGTTGCCGGATCCGAGGGCGACCGAATAACCGAGGATGACGCTGTCCTCGTCGAAATGGAGGCCGCCGGCAGGCGTGAAGCCGTCGGCGTCCGCCCAATCGCTATATTCGGTCATGTTGACGATCTGGTCGCGGTTGACGCCGAAAGAGCGCTGCCAGGCAGTCCAGTCCTCGCCGACGAGATCGACGCTCTGCCAGCTGTCCTGGGTGGTCGCGCCGAGGCCTTGATAGGCGCGCTCGAAGACCAGCTCGCCGCGGTCGCCGGTAGTGGCCAGATTGCCGTCGGCGTCGATGATCAGGCGGATGACCGGGATGACGTCGGTGCGGTCGGAGCTCTCGATATAATAATCGAAGCTCAGCTCCTCGAGGTCGCCGAGCGTGGTGCGCTGGTCGGCGTCGAATTCGACGTTGACGCGAAGCCTGCCGTTGTTGCTGTCGGTGACGAGGTGGAGCGACTCTCCGCCGCCGGGGGCGCTGTCGATGGTGATCGAGCCGGCGCGGACCTCCGTGTTCATCTTGGAGCCGTCGGCGAGCACCGTCTGTGGGGTGGCCTGGTCGGCCGCGGTCGGGTTGTCGTGGTCGATGCCGGCGACGCGGATCGTGTAGACGCCGTCGGCCATGGCATCGTCGGCATGCTTGTCGTGGCCTTTGCCCTTGCCGTTGCCGTGCTGGGTGTGACCCTTGCCGTGACCCTTATGCTCTTCAACGATATAGCTGGTGATCGCCATCTTTCGGCTCCCCTCAAGTTTCTATTTCAAAAGCGCACAGCTCGACGCGCGTCCGTCACCCCGCCGGCCGAGTCGAAGCGGGCGAACCTGCGCACGGGCCGCGGCGATGTCCACCCCCGCGGGCGCAAATCCGTTCCCAATCGGGACAAAGCACAGCTGGCGACCGATCGACCGCGCGCACTCGGGACTGGCGGGAGAGGACCGTTGGCGCGAACGGCAGCTTGATCTAGACCGGCTGGAGCGATGATCCGCCTCATCCTCCGCGCTCTGACGATCGTCGCCATTTTTCTCGTCTGCGTCCCCCTCCATTATCTGTGGAGGCTGGCCGGGCGGCGATCCCCCTGGCCTCGCCGCTTCCTCGGCTGGGTAGGATGCGCGGCAGGAATGCGGGTACGTGCGGTGGGGGAGCCGCTCCGGCGCGACGTCCTGTTCCTCGCCAATCACCTCAGCTGGCTCGACATCCTCGTCGTAGCCGGGGCGAGCGGCTCCGCCTTCGTCGCCAAGGCCGAGGTTGCCCGGACTCCGCTGATCGGCTGGCTGGCCAGGCTCAACGATACGGTCTTCGTCGCCCGCACCGAGCGCTCGGCCGTCCGCGGCCAGGCCGACTCGCTTCGCTCAGCGCTGGCAAGCGGGCAGCCGGTGGCGCTGTTCCCGGAGGGGACGACCGATGGCGGCCCCGACATCCTGCCGTTCCGCGCCAGTCTGCTTGCCGCTTTGTTTCCGCCGCTGCCGAACGTCCGAGTCCAGCCGATCGCGCTGGATTATGGCCCTGCGGCGCACGATCTCGCCTGGATCGGAAGCGAGACGGGCCCCGCCAACGTGCGGAGAGTGTTGTCGCGGCGGGGGACCACGCCGGTGACGGTGCACTTTCTGGCGCCGATCGATCCCGCCGGGGGCGACCGCAAGGCCCTCGCCGGGGCGGCGCGGGCGGAGATCGTGGAAGCGCTCGAAAGAGCCCGGAAGGCTTTGGTGGAAGGGCGCCCTTCCGGCGGCGGATCGGATCGCCTATAGGCGCGCACGATGACCATGCCTGCCCCGAAAACCTTCCAGATCAAGTCGTTCGGCTGCCAGATGAACGTCTATGACGGCCAGCGCATGGCCGAGCTCCTCGAAGGCGAGGGCATGACCGCCGCCGCGCAGCCCGGCGAGGCGGATCTCGTCGTGCTGAACACCTGTCACATCCGCGAAAAGGCCGCCGAGAAGGTCTATTCCGAGATCGGCCGGCTGAAGCGCGCGGACGGGTCGCGGCCGATCGTGGCCGTCGCGGGCTGCGTCGCCCAGGCCGAGGGCGCCGAGATCCCGCGCCGTGCGCCGAGCGTCGACATCGTCGTCGGCCCGCAGGCCTATCACCGGCTGCCGGCTTTGGTCGCGGGTGCCGCAAGCGGCCGGCGCGGCATCGATACCGACATGCCGATCCTCTCCAAGTTCGGCGCGCTGCCGGCGCGGCGGAGGCAGGGGCCGTCCGCCTTCCTGACGGTGCAGGAAGGCTGCGACAAATTCTGCACCTATTGCGTCGTCCCCTATACGCGCGGCGCCGAAGTCTCGCGGCCGTGGGACGCGGTCCTGGAGGAGGCGACCGCGCTGGTGGACGCCGGCGCGAAAGAGATCGTCTTGCTCGGCCAGAACGTCAACGCCTGGGGGGAGCGTGGGCGCGGCCTCGATGCGCTGATCAGCGCGCTCGCCGAGCTGCCCGGCCTGGCGCGCATCCGCTACACGACCAGCCATCCCAACGACATGACCGAGGGGCTGATCCGGGCCCATGCCGAGGTCGACAAGCTGATGCCCTATCTGCACCTGCCGGTGCAGTCCGGCAGCGATCGCGTCCTCAGGGCAATGAACCGCAGCCACAGAACGGCCGGCTATTTGCGCATCCTCGACCGCGTGCGGGCGGCGCGGCCGGACATCGCCATCTCGGGCGATTTCATCGTCGGCTTTCCCGGCGAAACCGACGCGGAGTTCGAGGAGACGCTGAAAATCGTGGAGGCCGTGAACTACGCGCAGGCTTACTCGTTCAAATATTCGCCGCGGCCCGGAACGCCCGCCGCGGAAATGGACGGACAGGTGCCCGAACCGGTGAAAGACGAAAGGCTGCAGCGGCTCCAGTCGCTGGTCAATGCGCAGCAGCTCGCCTTCAACCGCGCGACGGTCGGCAAGCGGACGCCCGTGCTGCTCGAGCGCGCCGGCAAGAAGCCCGGCCAGCGCGTCGGCAAGTCGCCGTGGCTGCAGTCGGTCCACTTCGAGACGGCGGCGCAGATCGGCGATATCGTCGAGGTCGAGATCGTCGGCGCGGGTCCGAACAGCCTTGCCGGCGTCGAGCTGGTGCGGGCAGCCGCTTGATGGCCCAGAAGCGCGCCGCCGAAACGGCAGAGCCGCGCGCCCGGCTCGAGCTGCAGTTCGAGCAGGCGCACCTGATGGGACCGCTTTTCGGCGAATTCGATCGCAATCTCGTGGCGATCGAAGACAAGCTCGGAGTCTATATCGCCGCGCGGGGCACCAAGGTGCAGATCGAGGGCCAGCCGGAGGACGCCGCCCGCGCCCGCGACGTGCTGCAGGGTCTCTACAACCGCCTCGACGAAGGGCAGGACATCGACGCCGAGACGGTCGAGGCGATCATCTCGATGTCCGGCCAGCCGACGCTGGACGGGATCATCTCCGCCGAGGTCGCCGAGCCGCCCAAGGTGATGATCCGCACGCGCAAGAAGACGATCGTTCCCCGCTCGAAGACCCAGGCCGTCTACATGGAGGCCCTCTCCCGCGAAGACCTCATCTTCGCGCTCGGGCCCGCCGGAACGGGCAAGACCTATCTCGCCGTCGCCCAGGCGGTCCAGCAATTGATCGGCGGTTCGGTCGACCGGCTGATCCTGTCGCGTCCGGCCGTCGAGGCCGGCGAGCGGCTCGGCTTCCTCCCCGGCGACATGAAGGAGAAGGTAGATCCCTATCTGCGCCCGCTCTACGATGCGCTCTACGACATGCTGCCGACCGAGCAGGTCGAGCGTCGGATCGCGTCCGGCGAGATCGAGATCGCGCCGATCGCCTTCATGCGGGGCCGCACGCTCTCGGACGCCTTCATCATCCTCGATGAAGCGCAGAATACGACGCCCCAGCAGATGAAGATGTTTCTGACCCGCTTCGGCATGCGCAGCCGCATGGTGGTCTGCGGCGACCCCCTCCAGGTCGATCTGCCCAATCCCGGCATGTCGGGACTGGCCGACGCGGTCGGCAAGCTCGAGGGGATCCCGAAGATCGCGACCGTGCGCTTCGGCGCCGGCGACGTGGTCCGGCATCCGTTGGTCGGAAGGATCGTCGAAGCCTATGAGGGACCGGACAGTGCGCCGCGCTGAGCGCCCGTGATCCGGGTGGAGACCGACGCTTCGGAGGACTGGGACGCGCGCGACGATTGGGCCAAGCGCGCCGACGCGGCGGTGCGCGCTGCCGTGGAGGCGAGCGCGCACGCATCGCTGATCGACTGCGCAATCACAGTCGAGGTGTCGGTCAAGCTTTCCTCGGATGCCGAAGTGGCGGCGCTGAACGACGCCTATCGAGGCAAGCAGAAGCCGACCAACGTCCTCTCCTTCCCGATGCTCGATGCGGCTCTGCTCCGCGCGGTGGGCCGCGCGGACGGCGGCGAGGCCCTGCTCGGCGACGTCATCCTCGCTCACGGCGTCTGCGCGCGCGAGGCCGAGGAGAGGGCGGTCGCGCTCCAGGACCATGCCGCCCATCTGATTGTGCATGGCACGCTCCATCTCCTCGGCTATGATCACGAGACCGGGGACGCCGATGCCGAAGCGATGGAAGAGACGGAAGGGCGCGCGCTCGCCGCGATCGGCTTGGCCGATCCTTATGAGGTGACAGAGGTGCAATCCTAGGAATGCCGGAAGATATGAGTAGCGCCGCCCCCGCATCCGGGGGCTCCTTCTGGAAGGGTCTCAGGACCTTCCTGTTCGGCGACGACGGCGAGACCACGCTCCGCGACCAGATCGAGGAAGTGATCGAGAGCCGCGAGGGCGAGCCGCCCGCGGTCGGCGATCTCAGCCACGTCGAGCGGCAGATGCTGAAGAACCTGCTGCATTTCGGCGAACGCACTGCGGACGACCTCGCCGTCCCGCGCGGGGAGATCGTGGCGGTGCCGTCGAGCATCTCGTTCGAAGAGCTGGTTGCGGCCTTCGCCGAGGCCGGCCACAGCCGCCTCCCGGTCTATGAGGGCAGCCTCGACACCGTGGTCGGCATGATCCACCTCAAGGACGTGTTTGCGCTCCAGGTCACCGGCGCCGACCCGCCTGACGACATCTCCGTCCTCTACCGCACGCCGCTCTACGTGCCCGAATCGATGGGCGTGCTCGACCTTCTGGCGCGAATGCGTGCCGAGCGCGTCCACCTTGCAATCGTCGTCGACGAGTTCGGCGGCACCGAGGGGCTGGTGACCATCGAGGACGTGGTCGAGGAGATCGTCGGGGACATCGAGGACGAGCATGACGAGGAGCCGGAGGGGATGCTGATTCCGCTCGAGGACGGCATCTGGGATGCCGACGCGCGCGCCGAGCTCGAGGACGTGGGCGAGACGATCGACGCACGCCTGGCGGTGGTCGAGGAGGATGTCGATACGCTGGGGGGGCTCGCTCTCGTGCTGGCAGGCCATGTTCCCCAGCTGGGCGAGATCGTCGAGCATCCGTCCGGCTGGAGGCTGGAGGTGACCGAAGGCGATTCGCGCCGGGTCAATCGGCTGAGGCTGCACGCGCCGGAAGAGACGGCGCTCAGCGAGTGAGCCAGCCTTTCGAGCATATTCGCCTCGAGCACAGCCCCGCCGGCTTTGCCGCGGTGACGATCGCGCGGCCGGAGCGGCTCAATGCGCTCTCCGGCCAGACGGTCGACGAGCTCCGCGCCGCCGTCGAGGAGGTGGCCGCATCGGAGGCGCGGTCCCTGCTGCTGACCGGGGAGGGACGCGGTTTCTCGAGCGGGGCCGACCTCGCATCCGGTGGCGGGCTGCCTGACGATGCCGGCGCGGCGCTGGAGAAGCATTTCAATCCACTGATCGAGGCTCTGTTTGCGCTCGACATCCCGGTGGTCGCGGCCGTCAACGGCGCGGCGGCGGGCGCGGGATGCTCGCTGGCGCTCTCCGCCGACATCGTCATCGCGGCGCGCTCCGCCTATTTCCTCCAGGCGTTCGTCAATATCGGCCTCATTCCGGACGCCGGCGCGACCTGGCTGCTGCCGCGGCTCGCGGGCCGGGCGCGGGCGATCGAGATGATGATGCTCGGCGAGCGGATCCCAGCGGACAAGGCGCTGGAATGGGGCCTGGTGTCGCGCGTGGTCGAGGACGAATTCCTGATGGAGGAAGCGGTCGCGCTCGCCGCCAATCTCGCCCGCGGGCCCACGAAGGCGCTCGGCCTGATCCGCAAGCTGGCGTGCGATGCCGAGCAGCTGCGGCTGAGCGACGCGCTCGCTGCAGAGCGGGTCGCACAGCGCGAGGCGGGGCAAACGCAGGACTTCAAATCCGCCGTGATCGCCTTCCTGGAGAAGCGCCAGCCGCGCTTCGAGGGGCGCTAGGGCGAAGTCTTGCGGACCGAGCCGCGCTTCGGCGTGGCCTCCCGCATCTTCTCGCCGTGGACCGCAGCGCCGCTGACCCCCTTGTCGCGCTCGGCGTCCCGAAGGGTGGGGTTTCTGTTGTTGTTTTCGCTTTTGCCGCCGCCGCTATTGCCGCGCATCAGATCCTCCTCGATCGGTTCCCCGACCAACGCCGGTCGCGGCGATACGTTGCCGCTCAGTGGGACCCGAACGGCACGATCTTGTTGTCCGCATCGTGGCCGATGTCGGCCCGGCCGAGCCAGGGAATGCCGGAACGGCCGCACCAGTGGCGGAACACCTCTTCCTCGCTCTCGCCGAAATCGGGGTCGTTGACCGGGACCTCGCTGCAGCGGCCGAGGCGGATTCCGGCGACGCGGCGGACCTCGGCGTTGGAGGTGATGTGGAACATCGCCCGGTCGGTCCGGTACATGTGCTCCGCGACGTCCTCAAGCAGCAGAACGCGGCCCGCGAGGTCGGGCTGCAGCGGGGTTCCGATCATGTGGGCGAAGACGGTGACGTTGAACGCCGCGCTCGGCCCCTCCAGGCCCGGCTCGAGCGTCTCGGGCGCGCGGCTGGTCAGCCAGGCGAGCGCACGTTCGATCGCCGCCTCGCCGCCGTCGCGGACGATGTCGCGCACCATCGGGCCGTGGGCGATCGTGCCGATCCCGGCGCGATGGAGGCCGGCGAGCAGATAGCCGGCGTCGCTGTAGCCGAGATAGGTCTTGGCGCGCGCCGCCTCCCCCAGGCGGCCGAGCGCGTCTTCGGCGATCCGGCACGAGCCGTAGCCGCCGCGGGCGAACCAGATCGCATCATATGCGGGATCGTTGGCGGCATCGAGAAACGCGTCCGCGCGCTGACGGTCGGTACCGGCGAAATGGTTGTGGACGAGGAAGCATTGCGGGTGAAAATCGAGGCGCACCTCGGGGAAGCCGTCAGCGGCGATGGCAGCCACGCGCGCGGCGTCCTCCGCTTCGATGGGGTTGGACGGCGCGACCACACAGATGCGCATGCGCTCTCCGTTTGAAATGCGTGCGCGGGACCAATAGGGCGGCGCGATGGAGAGCGGCAAACCCTATTTCTTCTGCGGGATCGGCGGCAGCGGCATGCTCCCTCTCGCCTGCATCGTCCGCGCGCGCGGCCACGAGGTGGCGGGCTCGGACCGGTCGCTCGACCAGCAGAGGCTCGGCGACAAGTTCGACTATCTGCGGCGCCTCGGAATCGACCTCCATCCCCAGGACGGGAGCGGCCTTTCCCGCCCGGAGCAGCTGCTGGTCACCTCGGCGGCAATCGAGGAGACGGTGCCGGACGTCGTCAAGGCCAGGACGCTCGGCTGCGAGCGGCTGACCCGGCCGCAGCTGCTCGGCGAGCTGTTCAATGCCGCGCCGATCGGGATTGCGGTGGGCGGCACTAGTGGGAAATCGACGACGACCGGCATGATCGGATGGATTCTCCATTCCGCCGGGCGTGACCCGACTGTGATGAACGGCGCCGTGATGAAGAATTTCGTCAGCGAGGAGGCGCCGTTTGCGAGCGCCCTCGTCGGCCGCGGCGACGCCTTCGTCAGCGAAGTGGACGAAAGCGACGGCTCGATCGCACTGTATCGGCCAAAAGTGGCGGTTCTGAACAACGTCACGCTCGACCACAAATCGCTCGAAGAGCTGCGGAACCTGTTCCGCGATTTCGCGCTGAAAGCCGAGAAGGTCGTTCTCAATCTGGACGACGAGGAGACGCGCCTCCTCGCGGCGGCGTTGCCGCCGGAGCGGCTCGTGACCTACTCGCTCGACGATGAGGCTGCGGACCTCGCCGCGAGGAGCGTCGTCGAGCTGCCATTCGGGGTCGAGTTCGATGTGGTCGACCGGCGCGGCGGCGACATTGCGAGCATTCGATTACAGGTGCCTGGCCGCCACAATGCAGCCAATGCGCTGGCGGCGATCGCGGCAGCCCAAGCGGCGGGTGTCCGGCTGGCCGAAGCTGCCGAAGCGCTCGGGCGCTTCGCCGGGCTGCGACGGCGCTTCGAGCTGTTCGGCGTCGCGAATGACGTGACCGTCATCGACGATTTCGCCCACAATCCCGACAAGATCGCCGCGACGCTGGCGACGCTGCACGCCTTTCCGGGTCGGCTGCTGGTCTTCTTCCAGCCGCACGGCTTCGGTCCGCTCCGCGTCATGCGGAAGGAGCTGATAGACTGTTTCGCCGAGAAACTCGCCGAGGACGACGTTCTCATCCTCTCCGATCCGGTCTATTTCGGCGGGACGACCGATCGCTCGGTCGGTAGCGGCGACATCGTTGACGGGGTGCGCGCCGCGGGACGCAAAGCGGAGCACGTCGCCGACCGCGATGCGTGCGGTAAGCGACTGGTGGCGCTAGCCCGGCCCGGCGACCGCATCGTCGTCATGGGTGCGCGCGACGATACGCTGAGCCAGTTCGCGCACGAACTACTCGACCGGCTCTGAACCGAAAACGGCGGACCCGAGGGCCCGCCGTCTCTGGTGATCCTTGCAGTGCGTCAGCCGGCGACGGTGACGTCGACCTTCTCGACCCATTCGGGGAAGAAGACGGGCTCGCGATTCGACCAGCCCGGCGCCGTCGCGGCGGCCTCGCTGATCGACTGGAGCAGCGCCCGGCGCTTGTCCGGATGGAGGTGCGGCAGCGCCGCGGCGGCGCAAAAGGCCGCGGGCAGCCACGGCCGCACCGCGGCGCCGATCAGCCGCTCGTAGAGGAAGCGGTAGGACGCGAAATCGGGGAGCTTGTCCTGGCCGAGATCGAAAGCCGTCATCGTGATGAGCGGCGCCATCAAAGGCTCCATCTCGTCGAGGCCGGAATCGTCGGGGACGTGGGCGCGGATATGATCGAGACGGTGGTAGATATGGTCCTGGGCGCGGATGCTGGCGGCCTCGCCGACGTCGCGCGACCAGCGCTTGATCGCGTCGCGGCGGCCGAGGCCGACGTCGAGCGAACGGCGGATGTAGCGCTGCGTCCCCTTGGGGAAGCTGCCGAACTCCTTCATCTCGAGCAGTGTCAGCGCGCCGTCAGCGGGCCTCGTCTGCGTACCCATGATCCCACTCCTTCTGCCCCGGCGGAGATCATGCGCTGCAAACGGTTACGGACCGCTTAACCAAATCCCCGCTCCCCGTTCAGAAATGAATCAGAGTTCGACTCGCCCGGCAATGCAGAAACGCCCGGGCCGTGCGCGGTGGACTCGCGAGTGTCGCAAAGGCGCAACAGGCGCGCCGACGTGCCTCAGGGGAAAGGCCGCTTCTTTCGATTGCGCAACAATCTTTGGCGGGTTTTTTGATGTGACGAATTGGGCCGGCGCGTGGCCTTGGCGATGCGCGAGTCGACACGGCTCGCCCGCGGATCGCGCCCTTCGGCTCCTAACCCACGTTATTTTGCGCCGAGCGGAGCACTTTCGGCGCTCCGCGCCCGCTCTGGATCGAATCTCTTGCACTTGATGCGCGTTTGAGGCTTATCAGCGCAGCACCAACAGGAGGGAATTATATGGCAAAGGGGACTTCAGGCGGCGGCGCGCGCGGTGGGCTGGCTCGACCGGTCAAGCCGTCGAACGAGCTTGCCGCGATCACCGGTGCGGATTCGCTGCCCCGCAGCGAGGTGGTCAGCAAAATGTGGGACTATATCCGCCGGAACAACCTCCAGAATCCCGAGAACAAGCGCGAGATCATCGCGGACGACAAGCTCCGTCCGATCTTCGGTCAGGACCGGATCTCGATGTTCGATATGAACAAGGCTCTCTCGCGCCACCTGAGCTAGGCGCCGCGCGACTCGACCAACGAAGCGGCCCCGGCTCCCCTCGCGGAGTCGGGGCCGGTTTCGTTTCGTTCGTCCTACGCCCGGATGCGCAGGCGCGTCGGCTCGTAGCTGCCGTGGACCTGCACAATTTCGCCGGGCTGCGCCTCGCGCGCGGGATCGAACGGCGTGAACAATGCCGCCCAGCAGGAGGCCGCCTCGTGGCCGGGGCGATTCTCGTAGACTCCGTCCTCATCCATCCGCAGCCGGATCCATTGGACGATTCCGTTGGCGGGCGCCGTCGCGGTGAGCGCGACGGTGGCGCGACCGCCGCGCCAGGGCCCACCGGACGCGAACGGAAATTCGAACAAAGCAGCGGCCTCGCTGCTCAGCGACAGCCGGCGATCGTCGACCTCGAGCCGGTGCGGGATGCCCGCGAGCGTGCTGAACGGCGAGAGGTCGAAGCCCGATACATCGCTGAGGGCTTCTTCGAGACCGGTCCAGCGCGCGAGGGCGACCATCGCCGCGCCGGCCGCAGGGACGATCGCCCCGCCGGGCTTCAGCAGCCGCCGCACCGCATCCTCCATCACCGGCAGCACGCCTTCGCCGAGCAGATCGTTGGAGACGATCTCGGCGACGATGAGGTCGGCCGGCCCGCCGATCTCCTCCGGGTCGAGCTCGGTCGATTTCCGGCCGATGACCCGGACCGCGGCATCGAGACCGTTCAGGGCGACGATCTCCCGCGCGACGTCGGCGACGGCCTCGTTCATTTCGCAGCTGGCGACCGAGGCGGCGCCGGCGCGCGCCGCCATCATCGCCAGCAGCCCGCTACCCGAGCCGATGTCGAGCACCCGCATGCCGGGGCGGACGGCGCGGCGCAGCGCGTCGTCGAAGGCGCGGTTGCGCCGCTCGTCGCGGAGCATCCGGAAATGCCAGCGAGGGACGCGGGCGGTGAGCGGGTGCCTGGCGCGGCTCCGGACCTCGGGATCGTCCGGGGCGAGGGCGAGCGCGCGGCGGGCGAGGGCATAGGCCCCCTCCTCGTTGCCGCTCCACAGCGCCACTTCGGCGAGCGCGGCAAGGGCTTGCGCGTCGTTCGACGCCGCTTCGGTCATGCGGTCGAACGCCGCGGCGTCGATACGGTTCTTTTCGACCATGTTTCTCCAGGGGACCGGATCCGAACGCGGGATAGAGTCAGTGAAGGGGGAAGGCCAGCACCCCTATGCCCCGTCAGCTTCGCCACCGAAGGCCGATCCAGAGCGTCCTGGGCGACGCCCGCTCGACGATGCCGGCGCCGGAAATCCCCGCGACCACCCGCTCGCCGGTGAGATTCTCGGCGCGCGCTTCCAGAGCGAGGCGACGGCCAAGCGGCAGCGAAGCGGCGGCGTCGAGCGTCAGGGCGGAGGGGATGAACTGGCGGTTGAGGTCGTCCTCATACTGGCCGGCGGTCCAGCGCGCGGCGAGCGAGCCCGCCGCTCCGTCCGCGCCGCGCCAGGCGAACGCGGCGGACAGGCTGTGGCGTGGGGTCTGCGCCGGGCGCAGGCCGTCGAGCGGAGCGGCTGCGCCGCTCGCGCGGATGCGGGCGTCGGCGAAGCTGTAGCCCGCAACGAGCGACCAGGCGCCGCGCTCGACGCGGACGTCGAGCTCGGCGCCGTCGGAGCGGATCGCGTCCAGGTTCCGTCGCTGGCGGAAGTCGCCGCCGACGGCGACGAAGCCCACGCCCGGGAAGGTTCCCGGACCCTGGCCGAGCGTGACGTTGGCGATCGCGCCTTCGAGTCGGTTCGAAAAGAGGGTGACGGCGAAGCGCAGCCCGGCCGCCGGCCGGAGCTCGGCGCCGGCTTCGATTCCCCGGAGCCGTTCAGGGAGCAGAGCGGCATTGGCGGCGGTGGCGTCCGGCCCGACTCGAAAGGGGCGGTAGAGCTCGTTCAGCGTGGGCAGCCGCCAGCCGAGATAGCCGGCGGCGCGGAGAGTCACCGCGGGAGCGGCGTGCACAGCGAGGCCGAAGCGGCCGGTCGGCTCCCAGCCTGCGCGGTCGGGGAAGGCCGCGTCGGTGGCAAGGGCGCCGGTCGCGAAGACCTGCTCGCGGAGCGTCCCGCCGCGGATCGTCCAGCGGTCGAGGCGGCCGCCGCCGGTCAGGGTCAGCGGGCCGCGCTCGAGAGCCGCTTCCGCAAACCCTCCGAGCGTCCGAGTGCGGCCGCCGGCGATCCGGCCGCGCGTGCCGGTCCCCGCGACGAACTGGAAGCGCTCTTCGGTGCGGCCTTCGGTCTCCCGCCAGTCGCCGCCGAGCCGGAGTTCGAGTGGTCCGAGGCGGGGGCGAAGCTCTGCGCGGGCCCCCAAGCCGGTCGCGGGCACGGCATATTGCTCCGCGGTACGCAGGACCGTCGTGCGGGCGGCGTTGACGCTCGCGAAGCTCGTGTAGAAGTCGCGCGTCTGGAGATAGCCGAGCGCCGACCAGCGCCGGCCGACGAGGCGAAAAGAGGCGTCGGCGCCTTCGGAGCGGACCTCGCTGAGCGCGGTGCCCCGCTCACGCGCGTCCGTGAACCAGAGGCCGTTCGCCTGCAGCTCCAAGCCGGAGCCGAGCGGTGCGACGGCGCGCACCGATAGGCTGGTCTGTCGGTAGGGCGCGGGGCGGTCGATGGCCCCGCGCTGCGGGCCGATCACCGGCACGAAGCCGTCGCCGCGCGCCCATGCGCCGCTCAGGCTGAGGAAGCCGCCGCCGGCGGGCAAGCCGATCCGGGCGTAGGCGTCGAGGCTGTCGCGGCTGCCGTAAGCAAGGCTCGCAAAGGCCCCGCGCGCGTCGCCGGCGTCGGCGCTCGCCAGCTCGATCGTTCCGGCGAGCGCGCCGGGCCCGTTGGCGCCGCTGCCGCCGCCGCGCAGGATCCGGGCCGACCCGAGCCGGCGCGGGTCGAGCGCGGGCCAAGCGATCCAGCCGCCGAACGGATCGGCCTGCGGCACGCCGTCGAGCACGAGCAAGGCCCGGCTGGAGGCGTTGCCGCCGAGTGCGCGCAAGGTCGCGCCCTGGCTGGTCGGATTGGCGGAGCGGGAATCGGAACGGCGGAATAGCTGGAAGCCCGGCACGTCGCGGAGCACGTCCTCGAGGCGGTGGCCGGCCGAGCCGGCGAGCCGGTCGCGGCCGATCTCGACTGCGCCGTAGACCCGCTCGGCCGCGGGCACGGGCAGGCCGCCGCCTGTGACGACGATGTCGGGCGCCTGCGCCGCGGCCGGATAAGCGGCCACAGCGAGGGGAATGAGGATCAGGCGGAGGCGCATCGGCGCGGCCTTACCAGCCGCGCCGCTTTTTGCCAGCTAGCGCCCGCGGCCGCCGGCGCGGCGCTTGCCGCGCTCGCCCCACGGGGTCGGCTGGGCGTAGGGACGGCGCGGACGCCGGCTCGGCTGGCGCTCGGCGCGGCGCTCGTCGAGATCGATGATCGCGGCCGAGGCGGCGGGCCGCTCGCGCTTGATCCGCGCCGCCTCGCCGAGGAAGTTGGCGGGGAGCGGGGTCACGTTGAGCTTCTGCCGGGTCAGCTTCTCGATGCCGCGCAGATAGGCCCGCTCGTCGTCGGCGCAGAAGGCGACGGCGATGCCCGAGGCGCCGGCGCGGGCCGTGCGGCCGATCCGGTGGACATATTGCTCCGAGACGTTGGGCAGGTCGAAGTTGATCACGTGGCTGACGCCGGACACATCGATGCCGCGGGCGGCGATGTCGGTCGCGATCAGGATCTTGACCTTGCCTGACTTGAACTCGGCCAGAGCGCGCTCGCGCTGCGGCTGGCTCTTATTGCCGTGGATGGCGTTGGCCGGGATGCCGGAGGCGGCGAGCTGCTTCACGATCCGGTCGGCCCCGTGCTTGGTGCGGCTGAAGATCAGCACCCGGTCCATCGAGCCGCGGTCGCCGAAGCCGACGCGCAGCATCATGGTGAGGAGGGCGGGCTTCTCCGGCTGCTGGACGAAGGTGACGAACTGCTCGACCCGCTCGACCGTCGTGGCGGCGGGCGCGACCGAAACCTGGGCGGGATCGGTCAGGAAGCGGTCCGCGAGGTCCTTGATCGCCGGCGGCATGGTCGCCGAGAAGAACAGCGTCTGGCGCTGCGATGGGAGCAGGCGCACGATCTTCTTCAAATCGTGGATGAAGCCGAGATCGAGCATCTGGTCGGCCTCGTCGAGGACGAGGATTTCCACGCAGCGAAGATCGAGAGCGCCTTGCTCGCACAGGTCGAGAAGGCGGCCTGGCGTGGCGACGAGGATGTCGACGCCCCGCTGGACGTCCTGGCGGTTCTTGTGGACCGAGGTGCCGCCGAAGACGGTGACCACCGACATGCGGCTGAAGCGGCTGTAGGCGCGGGCGCTTTCGGCGATCTGCGAGGCGAGCTCGCGGGTCGGGGCGAGCACCAGCATCCGGCAGGAGCGTGGGAAGGGCCGCTTGTTCGAGGCCGCCAGGCGGTCGATCGACGGCAGCATGAAGGCGGCGGTCTTGCCGGTGCCGGTCTGGGCGATGCCGAGCAGGTCGCGGCCCTTCAGCAGGATCGGGATCGCCTGCTCCTGGATCGGGGTCGACTGGGTGTACTCCTTCAGGACGAGCGCCTGGAGGACGGGCTGCGAAAGCCCGAGATTTTCGAATGACATTATGGACTCACAAATATGTGCGGCGGCCGCGCAGCCAAAAGGGCGCGCGGAACGCGGCGGGTTTTTGCCAACCCGCGTGAAAAGGGAAGACTTGTAAAATTACGAAGCGGAGCCGGCCCCGGGGGGGCGTTCACGCTGCAATGGCGCCTCGCAGACCGCTATGTGGGCCCGAAAGGTTAAAAGATCAAGGCGTCGCTCAGGCAAGCCGTTCCCAGACCGCATAGCTGTTGCCCAGAATGTGGAGCAGCATGGGCACGTAGACCGACCCGGTGCGGACGCGGGCGACGCCGAAGATCAGCCCGTCGAGCGCCACGAAGAGCATTCCCTGCCAGTCGTACTGGATGTGGATCAATCCGAAGATGACGGCGGGCAGGAACACCGCTGCCACATCGCCGAAGCGGCGCCGCAGCACGCCGAGAAACACCCCGCGGAAGAAGAATTCCTCCGCAACGGGATAGATGAGCGCGACCGCGGCCACGCGGATCGCCAGATCGGCGGCGGAATATCTGCCGCGCCAGCTCCCCGCCGCGTCGCTGTCGGTCACCAGCTCGCCGACCGCGGCGAAGATGACGAAGATTGCGCACCAGAAGAGGAGACCGCCGAGGCCCGGCACCCTGAAGCCGACATCGTCGCGCCAAGACAGCTTCCTGAATCGTACGATGAGCAGCCCCGCGACGGTGAGCAGCAGCGGCGTCAGCGCGATCGTCAGATAGTCCACGGCCCCATCCCACTGGTGTAACTTGTAGGTTACATGTCACCTTTGGGTTACACAGTCAAGCGCTTCTTGACAGCGCGGCGGCGGGGTGGCCGGGTGAGGCGAGGAGGAACCGATGAATAACCTGTTCGGAAGCCGCAAGGGCCACAGGGAAGGCGCGCTCGACGGACTAAACCTCTTCTTCGGAGCCTTGCTCGGCGCGAACCTGGGCACGCTGGAGGGACTCAGGCTCGTTTCCTTCGTGCAGCTCGTGACTTTGCTCGCCTGCACCGTGATGGCGCTGCGCGTCTTCTCGACCTCCGAAAACCGCCCCTTCGCCTTCATGCTCCTCGCTTTCTACTGCGCGCTCGTCGCCGCGCTCGCGACGATCCCCGAACTGGCGCCGCGCGGCATGGCGCCCGACGACCTTCGGAAGCTGGTCGCCACCCTCGCGGTTTGGGTGCTGTTCGTGCTCGTCCTGGAGCTGGTCTCGTCACGTGTCGAACGGCGGGCGGCGCAAAAGGCCCTGGCCGACGTCCAGGACGGCGGCGCGGCCTAGCGGCGGCCGCCGACGCGAAAGCTGTACGAGAGGCCGAGGCCGCCGCCCCATTGGTGGCGCGAGCCGAAGCCCGTGACGATCGGCGAGTCGGCGGCGTCGTTCATCAGCCGGTCGTAGCGGGCATAGCCGTGGATCGCGAAACCGCCGCCGATGCCGAGCCGCATTCCGGCGGTCGCGCCAACGGCATGAATGCCGCTGCCGGGATCGAAGGCGGCGAGGCCGGTGCCCGCCGCGACGGCCGGGGTGACGCCGTAATAGGCATCCATATAGTCGTTGTCGGCCCAGCGGACCCGCGGTCCGATCGAGAAGACGCTGTCTCCGTCGCCGCGGACGAAGAGATCGGCGCCGAGATCGGCGACGAGGCCGTCATGGCCGCTGATCGCCTGGCGCAGCTCGCCGCGGACCCGGAAATTCTCGCCCAGGAACGCCTCGATGAAGCCGCCGAGCTCGGCCGTCCAGCCGACCTCCCCGACCGCGGCGCCGACATCCTCGTCGCGGCGGCGGCGCTGGAAGTTGATCGCGGGGCCGATGTTGATCGGGGCGTCCTGGCCGAGCAGGCCGAATCCGAATCCTTCGTCCGGCGCCTCGAGCGGGACCGGGGCGCCGTTGCGGCGGAAACCGACGATCGGCATCGGGAAGATGCCGAGATCGTCCGCTCCGGGATATTTGGGATAGGCCTGCGCGCCCGCGCCGATCGTGACGATCCAGCCGCCTGGGCGCTCCGAGGTCGACACGTGAGCGTAGGGGTCCTCTTCCTCCTGCGCCGCAGCGATCGAAGGGACGCTGAGGGCGAAAAGGGCCGCGGCGATGGTGGCGGCGCGGGGGCCGTTCGTTAGTCTGGCGTTCATGTTGTTACGGAACGGTCATGACCGCCTTAAGTTGCGCACGGCTCGCCGAGAAATGCGGACCTTTAACGACCCCCCGCCGGTTCCTCCTGCGAATGGTATCAGGAGTCCAGCCATGCGTAATCTCATCCTACTCGCGGGCGTGGCGGCGATGGCCGCTTCGATGCCCGCTCTGGGCCAGGGCCGCGGCGGCGGACACGGAGGCGGACACGGCGGCGGCAACCCGCATGCCGCGGCACAAGGCAAAGGCGGTGGCCACCAGGCGCGCGGCAGCGGCCATGGCCGGGGCGGCGGCAATTCCCACGCCCGGCGCGGGCCCGACGCCGCGCAGGGCGGCGATCGCGGTCGCGGCCGCAGTGCGCGGAGCGACGACCGGCGCGGGCACGTTTCCGGCCACGGGCAGGAGCGCCGGGCCGAACGCGCGCAGCGGCGTGTCGACCGCGAAGTCGGCCGCGTGGACCGAAATGACCTTCGCGAGGCGCGGCGCGGCGGCGACCGCGGCTGGGACACCTGGCTGAGCAGGGGCCGCAGTCATGACGTTCGGCGCGTCGACCGGGTCGCTTTCTGGCGCGAGGGACGTCCGCTGCCGGTCTCGGTCGGCCGCGGCGGGTGCCCGCCGGGTCTGGCGAAGCAGAACGCCTTCTGCATGCCTCCGGGCCAGCTCCGCCACGCTCTCGCTATCGGTAGCCGCATCGACCGCAACCGGTTCGGCGCGGTGCCGCAGGACTGGCTCTATCGCTTCCGCGACGACGACGATTTCTATTATCGCTACGACGCCAACGGCTTCGTCTATCGCGTCGATCGGGACAACGACTTCGTGAGCACGATCATCCCGTTGTTCGGCGGGCTGGGCATCGGCCAGCCGCTGCCGATCGGCTACGACGCGTACAATTTGCCGGTCCCCTATCGCGACCTCTACGCCGACGACGACGACTGGATGTACCGCTACGACGACGGCGCGATCTACAGGGTCGACACCGAAACGCGGTTGATCGAAGGCGTGGTGGCCCTGCTCGGCGGCAACCCGATCAACGTCGGGGCGCCGCTGCCCGACGGCTACGATGTCTATAACGTGCCGTTCGATTATCGCAGCCGCTACGCCGACGACGCGGATTCGATGTACCGTTATTCGAACGGCGCCATCTACGAGATCGATCCGACCACGCAGCTGGTCCAGGCGCTGGTCCAGATGATCGTCTAAGGAGCGAAGGATGCGCATGAAGAGCTTGCTGGCCGCCTCGATCCTGCTCGCCGCGGCCGCCTGCCAGGATGGAGGCGAGGGCGGCAACAACGGCGCTGACGGCAATGCCGCCGCGGGCGGCAACGCCCAGCAGGCGCAGGCCGGTCGCAGCATCGGCGACGCCGCCGCGCAGAGCGCCGACCTCGCCCAGTTCAGCCAGGCCGTGCAGGCGGCGGGGCTCGCCGACACTTTGCGCAGCTCGGGCCCCTATACGGTGTTCGCGCCGGTCAATGCGGCGTTCGAGGCGGTGCCCGCGGAGACGCGGACCCGGCTGATGGCGGCCGAAGGGCGGGAGCGGCTGACCGAGCTTTTGACCTTCCACATCGTCCCCGGCGTGATCACGGCGGAGGATCTCGACGCCGCCATCCGCCGGGGCCAGGGACGCGCGACCGTCACCACCGTCTCGGGCGCGAACCTTACCGTCTCGCGCGAGGGCAATGCGCTCGTCGTCGCGGATCCGTCGGGGAGCCGGGCCCGGGTGGTGCAGGCGGACCGGATCCAGTCCAACGGCGTCATCCACCATGTCGACGCGCTGCTGATGCCGGGCGGCCGGCGTTAGCTATTCGAACTCGAGGATGATCGCGTCGACGGCGAGGCTGTCGCCGGGCTTCGCGTCGACCTTCCTGACCGTGCCGGCTTTCTCGGCGCGCAGGATATTCTCCATCTTCATCGCCTCGACCACGGCGAGCGGCTGGCCCGCCTCGACGCGGTCGCCTTCGCCGACATGGAGGGCGGTGAGCAGGCCCGGCATCGGGCACAGCAGGTAGCGGGAGAGGTCGGGCGGGGCCTTCTCGATCATGTGGACCCCGAGCGCAGCGACATGCGGGGGAAGGACGCTGGCGATATAGCTCGCGCCGCGCGCGGTGAGGCGCCATTCGCGGTCGCGGCGCGCGACCTGCACGATGCGCTTGCGGTCGTCGATGAGGACCTTGAGCAGGGCCTGGCCGGGCTGCCAGCTCCCGATCAGCTCGCGTCCCTCGCCTTGGTCGACATGAGCGATCAGGCCCCCCTCGAAGCTCTCGAACTGAACGTGGCGGTCGACCCCGGCGATCCGGACGATGCGTTCGGGCGGGAGCAGGGAGTGGCTGCCGAGCTGGCCCGAAATGGTGTCGGCGCGCGCATCGCTCTCGACCGCGACGAAGGCGGCGATGACGGCGAGGTCCTCGAGCATCGCTGCATCCGCAGGCGCCCCGGCAAAGCCCTCGGGATATTCCTCCGCGATGAAGCCGGTCGTGAGGCGGCCTTCCCGGAAGCGCGGGTGCTGCATCAATGCGGAGAGGAAATCGACATTGTGGCCGATGCCCTCGATCCGGAACGAGTCGAGCGCCTCGATCTGGCGGTCGATGGCGGCTTCGCGGGTCGGCGCCCAAGTGATGAGCTTGGCGATCATCGGGTCGTAGAACATGCTGACCTCGCCGCCCTCGAACACGCCGTCGTCGACGCGGGTAAGGGGGGTGCCCGGCTCTTCCGTTCGGCTCGAGCGAAGTCGAGAACCGCCTTCGAACGGAGCGAGGATAGAAGCCTCGACTGCGCTCGGCTGCGGTCCTCGACTTCGCTCGGACCGAACGGATTCGCGGTAGCGTGCCGTCACTTCCGGGCTCTGCGCCGGCGGCTGGTAGCGGACCAGCCGTCCGGTCGACGGGAGGAAGCCGCGATAGGGGTCCTCGGCGTAGACGCGGCTTTCGATCGACCAGCCGTCGAGCCTCACGTCGTCCTGAGCGAACGGAAGCGCCTCGCCGGCCGCCACGCGGATCATCAGCTCGACCAGATCGAAGCCGGTCACCTCCTCGGTCACCGGATGCTCGACCTGGAGCCGGGTGTTCATCTCCAGGAAGTAGAAGCTCTCGCCCGTGGGGTCGGCTCCGCTGACGATGAGCTCGACCGTGCCGGCGCTGTGATAGCCGACGGCGCGGGCGAGGGCGACGGCCTGCTCTCCCATCGCCCGGCGCATCTCAGGGGTGACGAAGGGGGAGGGGGCCTCCTCGACCACCTTCTGGTGGCGGCGCTGGATCGAGCATTCCCGCTCGCCGAGATAGACGATGTTGCCGTGTTTATCGCCGATCAGCTGGATCTCGATGTGCCGCGGACTCTCAATGAACTTCTCGATGAAGACCCGATCGTCGCCGAAGCTGGCCAGCCCTTCGCGCTTGGTCGCCTCGAAGCCCTCGCGCACGTCCTGTTCGGACCAGGCGAGGCGCATGCCCTTGCCGCCGCCGCCGGCCGAGGCCTTCATCATCACCGGATAGCCGATCTCGGCGGCGATCCGGACCGCTTCCTCGGTATCGACGATGTCGCCGAGATATCCGAGAACGATGTTCACGCCGGCGTCCCGGGCGATCTTCTTGGATTCGATCTTGTCTCCCATCGCGGCGATCGCGTTCGGCGGCGGGCCGATGAACGCGATTCCCTCCGCCTCCAGCGCCCGCGCGAAGCTTTCGCGCTCCGACAGGAAGCCGTAGCCCGGATGGACCGCCTCGGCTCCGGTCGCCTTGCAGGCGTCGACGATCAGCTCGGCGTTCAGATAGCTCTCGCTGGCCGGCGCCGGCCCGAGCCGCACGCTCTCGTCCGCCATCCGCACATGGGGCGCCCGCGCGTCGGCGTCGGAATAGACCGCGACGGTAGCGATCCCCATCCTCTTCGCCGTCCGGATGACGCGGCAGGCGATCTCGCCCCGGTTTGCGATCAATATCTTCGAGAACATTCGCTGCGTTGTAGGTCCGGTCACCCGGGAGGGGGCCCGCGGCGGATCGTGCCACGTCGGTTTCTGATCGTTTGCGGCTCGCCGTTTGCCTTCGTCGTTGAGGCGCCAAACCCCTTGGGGTGAGGATGCGAGCCAACCGGCCTTGCGCAGATCATTGCGTGCCCACTGTACAATATTGTCCCACTTCCGGCGGCCGTCGTCCATCAACATGTGCTCGAGTTCAGACGACAGTTCGAAGCGCCTTGCTAGCTTGCTGTATGTTTCGCGGGCGCGCATCTCGCCCCCGTTCTCGGCAAGTAATCGTCCAAGTTCTCGAGTGACTTCTGATTCTAGCGGGTAATTGATCACACTCATTCGGCCGCCTCCTCCAGCGGGGGCATGTTGTGGCCGAGGAGCTTGAGGACTTCGCCCGCGGCGTCGACCAGGTTGGTGCCGGGGCCGAAAATCGCCTGGACGCCTGCTTCCCGCAGCATCTCATGATCCTTCGCGGGGATGACTCCGCCGACCACCACCTTGATGTCGGCGCGGCCCATCTCGCGGAGGTGGGCGATCAGCTCCGGCACCAGCGTCTTGTGTCCGGCCGCGAGGCTGGAGGCGCCGACCACGTCGACTTCGCGCTCGACCGCCAGACGGGCGCTCTCCTCGGGCGTCTGGAAGAGCGGGCCGGGGACGACCTCGAATCCGAGGTCGGCGAAAGCGGAGGCGACGAGGTTGGCGCCGCGATCGTGGCCGTCCTGGCCCATCTTGGCGACGAGCAGGCGGGGGCGGCGTCCCAGGCGCCGCTCGATCGCCCCGACGCCCTCCATCGCGCGCGCCCATTTCGGATGGCCCTCGTACGCGCCGCCATAGATGCCGCGCACCGGCTCGGGCACGGTGTCGTACCGGCCCCAGGCTTCCTCGAGCGCGAAGCTGATCTCGCCCAACGTGGCACGGGCCCGCGCCGCCTCGACGGCAAGGGCGAGGAGGTTTGTCTCAACTCCTCCCCGGTACGGGGAGGGGGACCGCGGAGCGGTGGAGGGGCCGGCGCCACCGGCGCCGGTTTCACCGTCGCCGGCCCCTCCACCATGTTTCGCATGGCACCCCTTCCCGTCCTGGGGAGGAGCTTGGCGCGCCGCCTCTGTCAGCGCCGCTAATGCCGCGCGGCATTTCTCCTCGCCCCGCTCGCGGCGCACTTTTTCGATCCGCGCGATCTGGCCGGAGCGGACCTTGGCGTTGTCGACCTCGAGGATGTCGAGCGGCGCCTCGTGCTCGAGCCGGTAGCGGTTGACGCCGACGATCACGGTCTCGCCGCGGTCGACCCGCGCCGCGCGCTCCGCGGACGCCTCCTCGATCCGGCGCTTGGGCATGCCCTCGCGCACCGCCGCCGTCATCCCGCCGAGCGCCTCGACTTCCTCGATCAGCGCCCAGGCGCGATCGGCGAGGTCCCTTGTCAGCGCCTCGACGAAATACGAACCTCCGAGGGGGTCGGCGACATCGGCAATGCCGCTCTCCTCGGCGAGGATGAGCTGGGTGTTGCGCGCGATGCGGGCGGAGAAGTCGGTCGGCAGCGCCATCGCTTCGTCGAAGCTGTTGGTGTGGAGCGACTGGGTGCCGCCGAGGACCGCGGCCATCGCCTCGATCGTGGTGCGGACGATATTGTTATAGGGGTCCTGCTCGGTGAGCGAGACGCCGCTGGTCTGGCAGTGGGTGCGCAGCATCATCGATTTCGGGTTCCTCGCACCGAAATCGCGCATGATCCGGTGCCAGAGCGTCCGCGCGGCGCGCAGCTTGGCGATCTCCATGAAGAAGTTCATGCCGATGCCGAAGAAGAAGCTGAGCCGCGGCGCGAAGGCGTCGACGTCGAGCCCCTTCGCCTGGGCGGCGCGAACATATTCCATGCCGTCGGCGAGGGTGAAGGCGAGCTCCTGGACGGCCGTCGCCCCGGCTTCGAGCATGTGATAGCCCGAGATCGAGATCGAGTTGAAGCGCGGCATGCGCTCGCTGGCATAGGCGATGATGTCCGCGACGATCCGCATCGAGGGCTCGGGCGGGTAGATATAGGTATTGCGGACCGCGAACTCTTTCAGGATGTCGTTCTGGATGGTGCCCGACAGCTGCGCCTGAGCGACGCCCTGTTCCTCCGCGGCGACGATGTAGAAGGCCATGACCGGCAGCACCGCGCCGTTCATCGTCATCGAGACCGACATGGTGTCCAGGGGTATGCCGTCGAACAGGATTTTCATGTCCTCGACGGTGTCGATCGCGACGCCTGCCTTGCCGACGTCGCCGACCACGCGGGGATGGTCGCTGTCGTAGCCACGATGCGTGGCCAGATCGAAGGCGACCGAGAGGCCCTTCTGACCCGCGGCGAGGTTGCGCCGATAGAAAGCGTTCGAATCCTCGGCGGTCGAGAAGCCGGCATATTGCCGGATCGTCCACGGGCGGCCGGTGTACATCGAGGCATAGGGGCCGCGGGTGAACGGCGCGAAGCCCGGCAGGCCGGGATCGATGCCCTCGACATCCTCGGCCGTGTAGAGCGGCCGGACCTCGATCCCCTCCGGCGTGTGCGTGGCGAGGCCCTGATCCTTCACCTCTTTCGACGCGGCGGCTCGCCAGTCGGCGAGCGTGGGGGAAACGGCGGCCGGCGCGTCGCGACGCGGAGCCGGGGCGGCGCCCGAATCCTCGCCCTGGTTCGTCTCGATCTCCGGTCTTTCGCTCACTCGGACCTCACCAAAGGCGCGCTCATCCTGAGGAGCCGCTGAGCGAAGTCGAAGCGGCGTCTCGAAGGACGCACTGAAGCGGCACAAGGTCCTTCGAGACGGGCCTTCGCCTTCGCTCAGTCCCTCCTCAGGAGGAGCGGGTTGGAAGTCAATGTCCCTGTTTGGGCGTCTCCATCAGCTCGACCAGGACCCCGCCCATGTTCCTGGGGTGGATGAAGATCACCGGCGTCCCATGCGCGCCGATGCGCGGCTCGCCGAGCACCTTGGCGCCCTTGGCCTCCATCTCGGCCTTGGCCTCGTCGATGTCCGGGACCTCGAAGCAGACATGGTGCTGGCCGCCCGCGGGGTTCTTCGCGAGGAAACCGTGCAGCGGCGAGCTGTCGCCGAGCGGCTCGATCAATTCGATCTGGCTGTTGGGCGTATCGACGAAGCACACCCGCACGCCCTGGGCGGGGAGGTCGAACGGCTCGTGGATATGCGTAGCGCCGAGCAGGTCGCGATAGAGCGCCACGCTCCTGTCGATCGATGGGGTGGCTATTCCGACATGGTTGAGACGGCCCATCAGCATGTCGGCACCCTCGATTCTGCCGCGGCGAGCACATAGCGGCCGCCGCGCATCACATAATGTTCGGTGAAGCGCTCGCTGCCGGAATAAGCCACGTCGAACGAGCGGCTGCGGACGATGGCTCCGATCCGCCCCTCCAGATCCACCGGCTGCTCGCCGCTTTCCTCGGGCACGGCGCCCGCATTCGAATAGCCCGTCTGCACGCGCGCGATCTGCGTCGGGCGGTCGACTGCGAGGTCGTAATAAGCGATGAAGTGGCAGAAGATGCCTTGGTTGCCGCCGCCCCCCTCGACGCGCAGCGCGGGGCGGCCGGTTAGGTCGGACGCGATGCGCCATGCGGGGGGACGACCGTAATCGTCGGTGTCGACATCCAGCCACTCGCCGGTGACGCGGAAGCCCTCGCCCTGCGGCTCGAGATAATGGACGGCGACCATCCCCGGGCTGGCGTGGCTTTCCTCGGCATTGGTCCCGTCGCTGACCAGGACCGCGCGGTTGCCGATCCAGATCAACCTGCCGGCGACGAAAGTGATCTGCTGCTCCTCGACCTCGCGAGTTGCGCGATTGCCGAAGGCCGAACGAAAGGCGGCGGCGAGCTGCTCGGCATCGGAACGGCCGCGGATCGTCGGGGCGGGAGCGGCCTCGGTGCCGTTCCGCTCGGCTGGTTCGGGCGCAGAGGCTGCCGCGTCGAGTTGCGGGACATTGATCGATTCGCCGCCGCCGCGCAGGATCAGCCACACCGCGAGCGCGGCCATCGCGAGGGCCGCGAGCACGGCCGCCGGGAGCTTCCATTCCGACCCGCGTCTGCCCGGGGCGACCACCGGCTCGCGCCCGAGGTCGGGGGCAGGGGCTTCTGCGGCCACCGTGCCTGCGCGGCCGAGCAAGGCCGCTTTCTCCGCGGCGAACTCCTCGTCGCTGAGCGCGCCGCTCTCCCGCAGTCGCTGCAGTCGCTCCAGCGCTTCGATGCGGCCCGTCATCGCACCATCCCTTTCGTCACAGCCTCTCCCTCAGGCCGAGCCCGAGAAGAAGGTCGGCCGCCACGACGAGCATGAGCAGCAATGTGAGCGCGTGCAACCCGAGCAGCACGGCGAACCTGGACTGCGACTCCGCACGCTCGTGATAGGTCCGGTAGAGGGGCAGGCGCCCGTCACGCAGCCCCCGGAAAATCCGCAGCCCGATCAGCGGTACCAGCGCCAGCGCGAACAGGCCGACTACGGACTCTATCGGGAGACCGTGAGCTGCCCGCGCATCTGCGGATGGTAGATGCAGTAGATCGGGAATGTCCCCGCCTGGCGGACGGTCATGCTCGCGCGACGGCCCTGCGGAATGTTGACGTTGAAGCTGCGGTTCCGCGCCGTCGCGGTGTGGGGGACATTGTCCCGATTCACCCAAACGATGGTGTCGCCGACCCTGATGCCGCTCGGGATGCGGCCGTAGCTCATGTTCGCCATGGTGATTACGTGCTGGCGCGGCTGCGCGTTCGCGCGCCCGGCCAGTGTGACCACCGCAAGGGCGGCTCCGCCCCGCAGCAATTCGCGCCGATTCATGGGCACCTCCAACAGCTTACGCCTGAGCTTACCGCAAATCCCCGGACGAGTCACGATCCGCGACTGGCGCGGTTACCGGTGCAGACCGGCAAAGTTGCTGTTACACTCCCGAGTCGGAAGGCTTGAGGCGGGGAGAATGATGGCCGATCGATGGGGTCCGGCGGTCTCGGTGCTGATGCCGGTGCGCAACGGGGCTGCGTACCTGTCCGAGGCGATCGCCAGCCTCGCCGCGCAGACGTTCCGAGACTTCGAGATCGTGGTCATCGACAATGGCAGCACCGACGCGACCCCGAAGCTGCTCTGCGAATGGGCGAAGCGTGAGCCGCGGCTGCGTTCGGTGCGGATCGAAGGGCCGCGACTGACGCGGAGCCTGAACCTCGCCGCGACGCTCGCCCGTGCGCCTTTGCTTGCCCGGCTCGACGCCGACGACGTCGCGCTGCCGCACCGGCTCGAGCGCCAGGTGGCGGCGATGGCGGCCAATCCCGGGATAGGGCTGCTCGGCAGCAACGTCGAGCTGATCGACGGGCGGGGCCGCAGGCTGGGTCGCACCTCGGTTCCCGTCGACGACGCCGCGATCCGGCACGCGCAGCGGACGAGCTGCGTGCTCGCGCCCTCGTCCACGATCATCCGCGCCGATCTTTTCCAAAAGGTTGGAGGCTATCGTCCGGGGCTCAACATCTCCGAGGATTTCGATCTCTGGTCGCGGCTCGCGGAGCATTGCGAGCTGGCGGCCCTGCCCGATCTGCTGGTCCGTTTCCGGGTCCATCGCGGCAGCGTCACCGCGCGCCAGCCGCGGCGGATGGCGCTTGCCGCGATGTGCGTCGTCGCGGCCTGCGAAGCGCGGCGCAGGTGCGAACCGGAGCCTTTTGCGGCCGGCACTCCGAACCTGCGGCGCGCGCTGCCTCTACTCGGCCTGTCGCGCGCCGAGGCGCGCCGCCTCGTGGCGATCCGCAGCCGCGTGAACATGGCCTATCGCCTGTTCCTCGGGCTGCCGCTGCCGATCGCGGTAAAAACGGCGCTTCCCGGCATCGTCGGCATTCTCGGCGTGAGGCGGCTCTACCAGGCGTGGCTCAGATGGGCGCATCGGCGCCAGGTGCCGGAGACGCAGCCGTCCGAATCGCCATCGTCCGCCGCCGAAGCCGCGGCGGCGGGACGCCTCGCCGCCTAGAGGTTCGAGACCGCCTGCAACGGCTCCGCCTCCGGCTCCTCGGCGTCCCCGAGCGCCGCCGCCATGGCGACGTTGAGCTGATCCGACGTGAACGGCTTGGCGAGAACCTGGACGTTGTCGGGCCGGTTGGCGATCGACTGGGCATCGGCATAACCGGTGATGATTACGGCCGGTAGCCCCGGACGCAGCGCGCGCGACTGGCGGATGACCTCCGCGCCCGACAAATGCGGCATCGCATAATCGGTGATGAGGAGGTCGCAGCAGCCGGAATCGGCACCGAGCACCGACAGCACTTCCGGCCCGTCCGAGGCTTCGATCACGCTGTGGCCGAGGTCGGCGAGCAAGGCCGCGGTGGTCGTTCGGACTCCGTCATGGTCGTCGACCAGCAGCACCCGCAACGGCTTCGCGTTGCGGACCGCGGCCGGGCATTTCTCGCGGTTCGCCGCCGCCACGGCGGGCGCGCGAGGCAGCCAGATCTCCGCCCGGGTGCCGATCTCCACTTCGCTTTCGATCCGGAACGCGCCGCCCGACTGCTTGGCGAAGCCGTAGACCATCGAGAGGCCGAGGCCGGTGCCCTTGCCGACTTCCTTGGTGGTGAAGAACGGCTCCATCACCTGTTCGAGCAGTTCGGCCGAGATGCCGCACCCGCTGTCGGCGACGGTCAGCACGACATAGTCGCCCGCCGGGAGGCCGACGCTCGGGTCGCGGGCGATCGAGCGGTTCTCCGCCGCGATGGCGATCGTGCCGCCGTCCGGCATCGCGTCGCGGGCGTTGATGATCAGGTTCATCAGCGCGAGCTCGAGCTGGGACTGGTCCGCGAACGGACGCCAGACGCCCTTCTCGATGCGCCAGTCGAGCTCAACGAGGCCGCCCAGCGTATGGGCGAGAAGGTCGGTGACCGCGGCGGAAAGCGCCTGGATCTCGATCGCCGCCGGCTCCAGCTGCTGGCGGCGGGCGAAGGCGAGAAGCCGGCCGACCAGCTCGGAGCCCTGCTCGGCGGCGCGCCGCGTCATGCCGAGGATCTTGAGATGCTCTTCCTCGAGCGGCAGACGGCGCTCGATCAGGCCGAGGCCGCCGAGCACGGCGGCGAGCAGGTTGTTGAAATCGTGGGCGATGCCGCCCGTCAGTTTGCCGATCGCGTCCATCTTGCGCGCCTGGACGAGCTGGCTTTCGAGCTCCTTGCGGTCGGTGACGTCGAGCAAAGTGCCGGCATATTCGAGCGGCCGGCCGTCGGTGTCCCGCAGCAGCACCGCTTGGTCGAGAAAATGGCGATACTGCCCGTCGGAATGGAGCCAGCGATACTCGACCGCGAAGGAGCGTACCTGCGGTCGTCCCGCGAGGGCGCCGAGCACGCGCTCGCGGTCGTCGGGGTGGAGCCGTTCCAGCCACAGGCTCGGGCTCGCCTCGATATCCTCGAAGGCGAAGCCGGTCAGCGCCGTGAAATTGCCGCTGACGAACTTCGGCACCCGCGGCGCCGCGTCGACCGCTTCGAGATAGAGGACGATCGGCAGCGACTGGATGATCGCGCCCTGGCGCTGCTCCGCCAGGCGCAGCTCCTGCTCGATCCGGAGGCGCTCGGCATTGGCCTTGAGGTTGGCGTCAAGCAAGGCCTGCTCCTGCTTCGCCTTGCGCTGGATCTCCCTGGTCATGGCGAAGAGGTCGACGAACACCGCCACCTTGGAGCGCAGGACGACCGGGTCCACCGGCTTGAACACATAATCGACCGCCCCCATCGAATAGCCGCGGATGAGGTGCTCGGTCTCCTTGTTGACGGCCGAGAGGAAGACGATCGGGATCCGCTTGGTCTGCTCGCGTGAGCGGATCATCTGGGCGGTTTCGTAGCCGTCTATGCCGGGCATGTAGACGTCGAGAAGGATCACGGCGAACTCGCCCTTCAGGAGGTGGCGGAGCGCCTCCTCGCCCGATTTTGCGACCACGACCTCGCCGATGTCCTCGAGCACGTTCTGGATGGCGAGCAGGTTGCGCTCGTCGTCGTCGACGACGAGTACCCGGGGGCGCTCGGCGGGTCCGTCGCCCGCCGCAGCGGCCGCCTCGGCTGCCGGGCCCGGCAGGGGCTCCGCCGCCTCGCCGCCCGAAGGGGTGCGAACGGCCACCCTTACTCGGCCGCCGCCGTCTCGGCCGCGGCCGGCCGGCCGCGCTCGCGGCCGCGCGCGATCCAGACGCGGAGCAGAGCGAGCAGCAGGTCGATGTCGACCGGCTTGGCGATATAGTCCGACGCGCCGGCGTCGAGGCACTTCTGCCGGTCGCCCTTCATCGCCTTGGCGGTGACCGCGATCAGCGGCACTTCGGCAAGCTCCCGATTGCTGCGGATCTGCCGCATGGTCTCATAGCCGTCCATCTCCGGCATCATGATATCGATCAGCGCGATGTCGATGCCCGGCGTCTGCTCGAGGATGAGGATGCCGTCCTTGCCGCGTTCCGCGTGCTGCACCTCGACGTCGTAGCTCTCCAGCACGCTGGTCAGCGAATAGATGTTGCGGATGTCGTCGTCGACGATGAGGATTTTGGAGCCGGCGAGCTCGGGGATCGCGCGGGTCGCAGCCTCGGCCGCTTTGGGCACGATCTCCAGCACCGGCTCGGCCCGCTCGATATGCTCGGCCAGGTCCCGGAACACCTGCGCCAGCTTCTCCTCCTCGGCCGGCTTCTCGGTCGCGCCGAACGCGCCCATGTCGATCACCGAGCCGAGCTTGTCGGCTCCGGAGATGACGTGGATCGGCACGTGCCGGGTCTGCGGATCGTGCTTGAGTAGATCGAGCAGCACATAGCCGTCGATGTCGGAAAGGCCGAGATCGAGGGTGATCGCATCCGGCTGGAGCTTGCGCGCCATGGCGAGGGTGCCGGCGCCGGCGGTCGAGACGACGCCTTTCAGCCCCGCACGACGCGCCATGTCCAGCAGGATGGCGGCGAAGGTCGGATCGTCCTCGACGATGAGGACGAAGGCATCGTCGCCCAGCTCGTCGCGGTCGTCGCTGACCTCGAAGCCCGTCGGCAGCGCGGTCGGCACCATCGCGCCGGTATTGTCGTAGCGTGCGCTGGCGCCGCCCGGCGACGCGGCGACGGTGGGGGCCAGCGCCTGGAGCGGCACGAACAGGGTGAAGGTCGATCCTTCGCCCGGCCTCGACCTCACCTGCAGCTCGCCACCGAGGAGACGCGCGATCTCGCGGCTGATCGAAAGGCCGAGGCCGGTGCCCCCATATTTGCGGCTGGTCGTCCCGTCGGCCTGCTGGAACGCCTCGAAGATCAGCTTCTGCTTGTCCTCGGGAATGCCGATGCCGGTGTCGGTGACCGCGATCTCGATCGCCTTGTCGGCATTGCGCAGCACCGGATGGCTCGGGCTCCAGCCGCCTTCCGCGCACCGCACGCCGAGAGTGACGCTGCCGTGCGACGTGAACTTGAAGGCGTTGGAGAGCAGATTGAGGACGATCTGCTGGAGCCTCTTCTCGTCGGTCCGGATCGCGGCCGGCAGCGTTTCGTCGAACTCGACGTTGAAATCGAGATTCTTGTCGGCGGCAAGCTGGCGGAAGGTCCGCTCCATATGCTGCTTGAGGCTGGAAAGCGGCATCTCGCCGATCTCGATCGAGACGGTGCCCGATTCGATCTTCGAGAGATCGAGGATGTCGTTGATGAGGCTCAGGAGGTCGGAGCCCGCCGAATGGATGGTGCGGGCGAACTCGGTCTGTTTCTCATTGAGGTTGCCCTGCGGGTTGTCGGCCAGCAGCTTCGAGAGGATCAGCAGCGAGTTGAGCGGGGTCCTCAGCTCGTGGGACATGTTGGCGAGGAACTCGGACTTGTACTTGGAGGTCAGCGCCAGTTGCTCGGCCTTCTCCTCCACCGCGCGGCGGGCCATCTCGATCTCGATATTCTTGGCCTCGACCTGCTTCTTCTCGTTTTCGAGCAACTGCGCCTTCTCCTGCAGCTCCTCGTTGGTCGCGTGCAGCTCCTCCTGCTTGGTGGTGAGCTCGGTCTGGCGGGCCTGCAGCTCGTGGGTGAGGAGCTGCGACTGCTTCAGCAGGCCCTCCGTGCGCATCGTCGCTGCGATCGTGTTCAGCACGATCCCGACCGATTCCATCAGCTGGTCGAGGAAGGTCTGGTGGGTCTCGTTGAACTCGGCGAACGAGGCCAGTTCGATGACCGCCTTGACGTCGTCCTCGAACAAGGCGGGCAGGATGTGGATGTTGGCCGGCTTGGCATGGCCGAGGCCGGAGCCGATCCGGATGAAGTCGGTGGGCACGTCCTCGAGCAGGATCGGGCGCTTGTCGGCGGCGCACTGCCCGACCAGCCCCTCGCGCAGCTTGAAGCTCGGCTTCAGCTCGTCGCGCCCTTCCGCGCCGTAGCTGGCGACGAGCTCGAGCACCGGCTCGTCCTCCTCGCGCCGGGCCACGTAGAAGACGCCATATTGCGCGTTCACGAGCGGCGCGAGTTCGGACATGATCAGGTTGGAAACGGTGGCGAGGTCGCGCTCGCCCTGCAGCATGCGGCTGAAGCGGGCGAGGTTGGTCTTGAGCCAGTCCTGCTCGGAATTCTTCAAGGTCTGTTCCTTGAGGTTCCGGATCATCTCGTTGATATTGTCCTTGAGCGCGGCCATCTCGCCCGACGCCTCGACGGCAATCGAGCGGGTGAGGTCGCCCTTGGTCACCGCGGTCGCGACATCCGCGATCGAGCGCACCTGGTTGGTGAGGTTCGCCGCAAGCTGGTTGACGTTATCGGTGAGATCGCGCCACAGGCCCGCGGCGCCCGGCACTCGCGCCTGGCCGCCGAGCCGCCCCTCGATGCCGACCTCGCGAGCCATGTTCGTCACCTGGTCGCCGAAGGTCGACAGCGTCTCGATCATGAAGTTGATCGTCTCGGCAAGCGCCGCAATCTCGCCTTTCGCATCCACCGTCAGCTTGCGCTTGAGGTTGCCCTGCGCCACCGCGGTCACGACGTCGGCGATTCCGCGCACCTGATTGGTGAGGTTGGTCGCCATCAGATTGACGTTGTCGGTCAAATCCTTCCAGGTTCCGCCGACGCCCGGCACCTGAGCCTGCCCGCCGAGCTTGCCTTCGGTGCCGACTTCGCGGGCGACGCGCGTCACTTCCGAGGCGAAGCCGTTCAATTGGTCGACCATCACGTTGATCGTGTTCTTGAGCTCGAGGATTTCGCCCTTCACGTCCACCGTGATCTTCTTGGAAAGATCGCCCCGCGCCACCGCGGTCGTCACGTCGGCGATGTTGCGGACCTGGCCGGTCAGGTTGGCGGCCATCAGGTTCACATTGTCGGTGAGGTCGGCCCAGGTGCCCGCTATTCCGCGCACCTGCGCCTGGCCGCCCAATTTGCCTTCGGTGCCGACTTCCCTCGCGACGCGCGTGACCTCGGAGGCGAACGAGTTGAGCTGGTCGACCATCGTGTTGATCGTGTTCTTGAGCTCGAGGATCTCGCCCTTCACGTCGACGGTGATCTTCTTCGAAAGGTCGCCGAGCGCCACTGCGGTCGTCACCTCGGCGATGTTGCGGACCTGGCCTGTGAGGTTGGCCGCCATCGCGTTGACGTTGTCGGTGAGGTCCTTCCACGTTCCGCCGACCCCGGGCACCTGCGCCTGGCCGCCGAGCTTTCCTTCGGTGCCGACCTCCCTCGCCACGCGCGTCACCTCGGAGGCGAAGGAGTTGAGCTGATCGACCATCACGTTGATCGTGTTCTTCAGTTCGAGAATCTCTCCCTTCACGTCGACGGTGATCTTCTTGGAAAGGTCGCCCTTGGCGACCGCGGTCGTGACTTCGGCGATGTTGCGGACCTGGCCGGTCAGGTTGCCCGCCATCAGGTTCACGGAGTCCGTAAGATCGGCCCAGGTGCCGGCGACGCCCTCGACCTGCGCCTGGCCGCCGAGCTTGCCTTCCGAGCCGACCTCGCGCGCCACGCGCGTTACCTCGGAGGCGAAGCCGTTCAATTGGTCGACCATCACGTTGATCGTGTCCTTCAGGGCGAGAATCTCTCCCTTCACCTCGACCGTGATCTTCTTCGAGAGGTCGCCCCGGGCGACGGCGGTGGTCACCTCGGCGATGTTCCTGACCTGGCCGGTCAGGTTGGCGGCCATCAGGTTGACGTTGTCGGTGAGGTCGGCCCAGGTACCGGCGACGCCGGGCACCTGCGCCTGGCCGCCCAATTTGCCTTCGGTGCCGACCTCGCGGGCGACGCGGGTCACTTCCGAGGCGAAACCGTTCAATTGCTCCACCATCGTGTTGATCGTGTTCTTGAGCTCGAGGATCTCGCCTTTCACCTCCACCGTGATCTTCTTCGAAAGGTCGCCCGACGCCACCGCGGTGGTCACTTCGGCGATGTTCCTGACCTGGCCGGTGAGGTTGTCCGCCATCAGGTTGACGTTGTCGGTAAGGTCCTTCCACGTGCCGCCGACGCCCACCACCTGCGCCTGGCCGCCGAGCTTTCCTTCGGTGCCGACCTCCCTCGCCACGCGCGTCACCTCGGAAGCGAAGGAGTTGAGCTGGTCGACCATCACGTTGATGGTGTCCTTGAGCTCGAGGATCTCGCCCTTCACGTCGACGGTGATCTTCTTGGAGAGGTCGCCGCGCGCCACGGCGGTGGTCACTTCGGCGATGTTGCGGACCTGGCCGGTCAGATTGTCCGCCATCAGGTTGACGTTGTCGGTGAGGTCCTTCCACGTCCCGGCGACGCCTTCGACCCGCGCCTGGCCGCCGAGCTTCCCTTCCGTGCCCACCTCGCGCGCGACGCGCGTCACCTCGGAGGCGAAGCTGTTCAGCTGATCGACCATCGTGTTGATCGTGTTCTTGAGCTCGAGGATCTCGCCCTTCACGTCGACCGTGATCTTCTTGGAGAGGTCGCCCTTGGCGACGGCGGTGGTGACGTCGGCGATGTTGCGGACCTGGCCGGTGAGGTTGGTCGCCATCGCGTTGACGTTGTCCGTCAAGTCCTTCCAGGTGCCGGCGACGCCGCGGACATTGGCCTGGCCGCCCAATTTGCCCTCGGTGCCGACCTCGCGGGCGACGCGCGTCACTTCCGAGGCGAAGGAAGCGAGCTGCTCGACCATGGTGTTGACGACCTTGCCGATGCGCAGGAACTCGCCCCTCAGCGGCCGGCCGTCGATCTCGACCGTCATCGATTGCGAGAGGTCGCCCTTGGCGACGGCGCCGATCACGCGCGCGACCTCCGCGGTCGGCTGGACCATGTCCTCGATCAGCTCGTTGACCGACCGGATGGCGCTCTCCCAGCCGCCGGTCGCGCTCTTGACGCGGCCCCGCTGGGTGATCTTGCCCTCCTTGCCGACGACCTGGGAGAGCCGCTCGAACTCGAGCGTCATCTCCTCGTTCAGCGAGACGACTTCGTTGAAAAGGGTGGCGACCTCGCGATCGAGGCCTTCGCCGTCTTCGGAGAGGCGCACCGAGAAATCGCCGCGGCGCAGGCTCCGCAGGGCGCTGACGAGCTGACGGCGGTCGAGGAAATCGCGCTGGGTCTGGGCGTTCACTGATTACTCCTTCAGCTCGCTCTCCCCCACTCCGTTCGTTGCGCCGCCCCCCGGCGGCTGTTGGTGCACGGCTTAACCGGCTTCGGCCCGGCACGGAAGGCGTTGCACGCCGAAGGTTACCGGCGCCTTGCCGCACCGGTCGCCTGCGCCGATCCGACTGGTATTTCCCGCACCTTTGTGAGACTCATCGTCGGGAGGCTCCCACCGGGCCCGAAGGGAAATCGCCATCGCAAACGTTTCGCCGACTCTCGATCTGAACGGCGCCGAGCCCGGCACCACGTCCAGCGTGACCTTCACCGAGAGCGGCCCCGAGGTCGCGCTCGCTCCCGACGCCATCGTCACCGATCCGGATTCCCCCGATTTCGACGGCGGTTTCCTCTGGGGGGCCTTCAACATCGGAACCGCGCGCGAGGGCGACCGGCTCGACCTCCTCCCCCGTAGCGGCTTCTCGGTCGACGGCACCGGGCTCTATTACGGCCAGGCGCAGGTCGGCTCGATCTATTTCGGCGACGTCGAGAATCCCTTGTTCGTGTCGTTCAACGCCAACATGACGCCCGCGATCGCACAGGCGCTCCTGCGGGCGATCTCGTTCGTGAGCACGTCTCACGATCTGACGTCGCGAACGGTGACGTTCACCCTTGACGACGGCGACGGATCTTCGACCGTCGCGACCGCGCAGGTGAACGTCGCGCCGGACTCGACCGTGGCGCGCGACGACGCGGTGATCACCGGCGAGAACACGGTCGTCACGGGGAACGTCTTCGCCGACAATGGCAACGGCCCGGACCTCAATCCGAACGGGACCAACCAGGTCACCGCCGTGAACGACGATCCCAACAAGGTCGGCCAAACCTTCGAACTGCCCTCGGGGGCCTTGCTGCGCGTCAATTCCGACGGAAGCTTCACCTACAATCCCAATGGGCAATATGAGGATCTGGCGCCCTACGGCTCCGGAGCGGCGAACGAGACGGCGACCGACAGCTTCACCTACACCGTGACCGGCGACAACGAAGCCACCGTCACGGTTACCATCTTCGGCGAGGCCGACACGGTGAACACGTTCGTCGGGAGCTCCGGAAACGATTCGATCGGCGGCACCCCGTTCCGCGATATCTTCCTTCTCCAGGACGGCGGCAACGACAACGCATCGGGCCTCGGCGGGAACGACACTTTCTATTTCGGGGCGACGTTTAACGATGAGGACTTCGTCGCCGGCGGTGACGGAAACGACTCGATCATCCTGCAAGGGGACTACGACCTGGACCTGCGCGGGGCCGAGCTTTTCGGCCTCAGCAACATCGACAGCGTCGAGAGCTTCTCGCTCGCGCCAGGCAATTATACCGGCTTCGGCGGCACCGGCACCGGCCTCACCAGCTACAACATCATCACGAGCGATCTGAACGTCGCCGCGGGTGAGATCCTCAAGTTCAACGGCTTCCTGCTGCGCTCCGGCGAGAACTTGACCGTCAACGGATCGGACGAGAGCGACGGCCGCTTCATCTTCCTCGCCGGGCAGGGCGTCGACACGCTGGCCGGCGGCGCCCAGAACGACGTCTTCATCTTCGGCCACGACGGCCGCTTCGCCGCGGGCGACGCTGCGAACGGCGGCGGCGGCTACGATTCGGTCTACCTGCGCGGCGACTACACGATCGATTTCAACGCCGTCGGCTTCACCGCCGCGCTGGCCGGCATCGAAAGCGTGACCCTCGCCGGCTATGCCGACACCCAGTTCGTCGGCGGCGGCGACGGCGAGTTCGATTATGCGATCGTCTGGAACGACGCGCTGCTCGCCGACGGGACGATCAGCTTCAACGGCAGCGGCCTCGGCGCGGCGGAGGCTATGAGCTTCGACGGCAGCAGCGAAGACAGCGCCTCCTTCCGGCTGTGGGGCGGCGCGGCGGGCGACGTCCTTCACGGCGGCGACGGCGCCGATCTGCTCTTCGGGGGCGCTGGCGACGACACTTTGTACGGCCACGGCGGCAGCGACATCTTCCGCTACCAAGCTGTCGGCGAGTCGACGACCTTGCTCACCGACGGCATCCAGGACTTCGCCAACGGGGACCGGATCGATCTTTCGGTGATCGACGCCCTTCCGAGCACCCCGGGGAACGACGCCTTCGTCTTCATCGGCAGCGCGGCCTTCACTCTGGGCCAGCCGGGGCAGGTCCGGGCGGCAGCGACCGCCGGGCCGATCTGGGTGGTTCAGGCCGACATCAACGGCGACATGCTCGCCGATTTGTCGATAACGGTCGTGCTTTCGGGCAAGGAGTCGATCGTCGAGGCCGACCTGATCCTGTAGGGGCCGGTTCAGCCCGGGCGGTTGAGCAGCACCTCGGCGACGTGGCGGCGGCCGCCGGTGCGGCCGAGCTGGACGAAGACGTCGACCGTCTGCTTCACATAATGGTGGACGTCCTCGCGGCTGAGCCGGGTCCCCGCCTGAAGGACGAGCAGGGCGACCTGCTCCACCGCCCCTTCCGCGCTGTCGGAGTGGACCGTGGTCATCGATCCCGGATGGCCCGTATTGACGGCGCGCAGGAAGGCGAAGGCCTCCTCGCCCCGAAGCTCGCCGAGGATGATCCGGTCGGGCCGCATCCTGAGCGACGCGGCGACGAGGTCATTGGCGGTGACGTGCGCCTCGCCGAGCGCGCTGCGCGCCGCCAGCAGCCCGATCCCGTTGGCGTGGCGCAAAGTCAGCTCGGGCGTGTCCTCGATCAGGATCAGTCGCTCGCTTTGCGGGATCTCGCGCATCAGCGCGTTGAGGAAGGTCGTCTTGCCGGTCGAGGTGCCGCCCGAGATCATGATGTTCTTGCGCGCTTTGACGGCCCTCGCGAGCATGCCGGCAATGTCCCCCGCTGCGAGTAAGGCGGCGAGATCGCTCTCCACCTCCGCCCGCTCGAGGCCGGTCCGCACCGCCGTCTCCGCCATCGCGCCGGCGGCGACGTAATCGGCAAGGGTGAGATCGGGCTCGACATGCTTGCGCACGGCGAGGGCGAGCGAGCCGCGCGTGGCCGGCGGGCCGACGATCTGGACCCGGGCGCCGTCGGGCAGGGTCGCCGAGAGCAAGGGATGCTCTCGGCTGATCCCCTGGTGCGACAAAGCCGCGATCTGCCGGGCGAGTCGCGCCAGGGTCCCCTCGTCGAGCGCGGGCGCCTCGTGGCGCTCGATCGCGCCCCCGGTGGTTTCGATCCAGAGTTCGTAGGGGCGGTTCACATAGATGTCGGTGACGTCCGGCCGCTCCAGCATGCCGCTGAGCGGCGCGAGGTAGGAACGAAGATAGAGGCCCTCCGCATGGGCCGGCGCGCGGTTGCTCACCGCCGCCGCTCCACGCCCGTGAAATCGAGGTCGCGAGCGACGAACACGCTGATGCTGGCGCCCTGGCGGACGGTGAGCGTCGGCTGCACCTGCTGAGGCTGGGTATTGGCGAGGCCCCCGCCGCCACCGCCGCCCGGCAGCAGCAGGACCGGCGCGTTGGCGGCGCCGGCGGCGACGGTGATGCCGACGTCGACCACCGAGCGGAGCAGGGCGCCGGCGAAGCGCTCGAAGAAATGGCTGTTGACGTTGGCGCGGATGCCGCCGCGGCCGAGCGGATCGGTCGCCGGCGAGCCGATGTTGATGGTGACCCCGTCGGGCCGGATCAGGCGCAGCCAGTTGACGAAGGCGCGGCGCTGGCCGGGGGCGGCGTCGGCACGGTACTCGCCGACGAGGCGGCTGCCGCGCGGGATGAGCACGCGGCGCCCGTCGAAGCCGCGCACGTCCCGTGAAACGATGGCGCGGGCGAGACCCGGACGGGTCGAATTGAAAGCGGTCTCCATCACCGCCGGAATCAAAGTCCCCTGCGGCACGGTGGTGGTGCGGTTGGCGAGCACGCCTGCGCGGGACCGGCCCCCGGCGATCGCCGCGGCAGCGCCGCTCGCATCGGCGGGCGCGCCCGCAGCGGCGGCCGGAGCCTCCGCGGCCGCAGGGCCGCCGCCTCCCGCGGTGGTATCGATCACCAGAGCGGGCTCGGTCGCGACCCGTGTCGGCGGTGGCGGCAGCACTTGCTGCGGCGGCGCCGGCTGCGGCACGTAGACGATCTGCGGCTGGCGCTGGGGCGGCGCGGTCGGGATGACGATTCGCGGCGCAGGCGCGTTCGCCTGGGGAACGACGATCTGCGGCTGCGGCTGGACCAGAACCGACGGCTGCTGCGGCGGCACCAGCAGGGGCGGCGCCGGGGCGACCGCGCCCGTCCGGTCGGTTTCGGCCGTCTGCGGGGGCTCGGTAATGGAGCGCCGCCGGGAATCGAGCACCAGGAACAGGATCACCGCCGTGGCGACCGCGAGCGCGATCAGCACCGGCTTCGGCAGGCCCTGGCGGGGGAGCGCGACCACCGGCCGCACGTCGCCGTCCGCCGGGGTCGGCGCCAGCGTGCGCGGATCGGTCGCCGGCTTCCTCGCCATCAGCGCGCTCCCGTCCGCACCGGAGCGGCTGCGGGAGCCCGGATCGGAACCCGTCGTGCATGCGCGACGTCGCGGTCGATCCGGAAGACCAGGCGCTGCACCACCGAATCGATGACGAACACCTCGTCGCGCATCATCCCGTTGACCAAAGTCTCCTGGCCGTCGGCACCGATCCCGTAGACCGCCGGCAGCGCGCGGTCCTGCGGCCATTCGATGAAGGTCTGCCGGCCGTCGTCGCCGATCCGGCTCGGGCGCAGGCGCCGCGCGCCGCTGAGGCGGTAGCGGCCCGCCAAGATGGTCTCCGCGCCCTCGTCGTCGGCGGCCTCGTCGCCCGCCTCGGGATAGCGGAAGCGCACCGTATAGGCCATTTCGGGGGACGGGCCGCTGAGCGGCACCAGGTCCATCGCATAGACGCGCGCATTGGTGATCACGGTCATGTTGGTGGTGACACCCGATTGCAGCGGCTTGATGAACAGCCGGTCGCCCCGGCGGTTGGCGGTGACCTGCCAGGCGGCGCTGTCGCCGACGGCGACATTCTCGATCTGCTCGTCGGGCGCGAGCTCGACGGTGAGCTGGTAGCCGGGCGCGGCCTCGAGCGTGACGACCTGGTCCGGCGCATAATCGACCGTCTGCAGCCGCCGGTCGCCGTCGCCGGGCTGAGGCCGCACCTGCGCTCCTGCCGGGGTCAGAGCGAGCAAGGCTGCCGCGACAATGAGGCCTGCGCCCCTCACAGCTCCTGCTCCGGCTCGATGCGCTGCGGCGGCCGCTGGGCGGGGGCCGGCTGCGGCGCGGGCGGCACCACCCTCACGGGCCCCTGGCCCGGGGGCGGCGCCTGCTGCATGACCGGGCTCCCCGTCTGGTTCGGCTGCACCGCCGGGGCCAGCGCCTCCTGATCGCGGCGGTAGCGTACCACCTGGAAGCCGAGGGGGTTCTCGAAGCGGTCCTCCTGGCGCATCGGCGCGCCGGAGAAGCGGTAGCGCATCACCGCCACATAGGCGCCGATCGGCGTCGTCTGTCCGTCCGGCCGGCGCAGCCGCGTCTCGAAACGGACCATCGCGACGTTGCGCGCGACCGGAGAGACGCTCTTCACCTGCGTCTCCAGCACCGTCCCGCTGGGGTAGCGATTGAGCGGGCTCTCCGGATTCGAGGCCTGCATCGAGGCGATATATTGCGTCCGCGCCGCCTCGGCAGACCACAGAGTGACGTCGCGGTAATTGGCCTGGACCTGGTCGGCGTCGAAGCTCTCGCGCTTCACGACATATTGGACCAGAAAGGATTGGGTCAGGGCCGTGTCGCCGGCCACCTGCTGCGCGTCGAGCGGCCGCACGGCCTGGACGAAGCCGGTGTGGCGGTCGACCAGCAACGTATAGGGCGCGACCGTCTTGAGCGGGGTCAGGAGGATCAGGGCCCCCGCCTCGAGCAAGGCGATCGCCGCGGCGACTGCGGCGACGATCCAGGCGACCTTGCGCGACTTCTTGAGCTCCTCCTGGCGGTCGCTCGCCCAGCTCTCGGCGTCGCGATAATAAGTGTCCAGCGTCTCGCGCGACCGCTTGTTCATGACCTGCGATCCCGTCTGATGGCGCCGCCCGAGACGCGGCCGCGCGTGCGGCGGCGCCCGCTCTGGCCGAGCGGGACGGCCGCTTGGGCGGGCGCGTCACGAGAGGTGGAGGAAGAGGAGGACGAGGGCCCCGCGGGCGTCAGCCGGGCCGAGGGCGGCGGCGGCGCGAAAGCCTCGCGGCGCTGGCTGGCGGCGACCGCTTCGGCGATCGCGACGGCGCGGGTGCGCTCGGCCGGGGCGGCTGCCGGCTCTACGCGCCCGCCCGCCAAAGCGGCGACCGGCGCCGGCGCACGGATCGCGTCCACGAAGCGGTTCGAGGCGAGGCGCAGCGCCTGCGGGATGCGGAATCCGTAGGCGACCCGCGCGGTGGCGATCAGCACGGCGATCAGCACGATCGCGAAGACGAGGTTCATCACCAGCAGCTCGATCGGCACGTTCGAGGTCGGGATCATCGCTCGGCGGGTGGCGATCACCGTCGCCATCCACGGCTCCATCATCGAAAGCTGCACGCCGAGCACGATCGAGGTCGCGACCGCCCCGAAGGCTGAGCCGGCGAGGGCGCGCACCCAGCCTTCGAACAGGCCTCGGGTCGCGTCGAACAGCAGGAACACGGCGAACAACGGCGCCAGAGCGAGCAGCAGCCCGGCGATCAGCCGGACGGAGGCGTAGCCGGCGATGGCGCCGGTCAGATAAAGCGTCCGGGCTTGCCCCAGCACCTTCGCTTCCTCGGCCGGGTTCCAGCGCGGGCGCTGCTGGATGTGCTGCAGGCGCTGTATCTCCTGCTGCTGCTGGGCCGGCGTCAGTGCCGCCGTGGGGCCGACGATCTCGTCGCTGTTCGGCGGCCGGCCGGCGCCGAGGACGAGCAATTCCGCCAGCAGATTGTCGACGCTCTGGAGCCGCATGCTGATCCCGCCCTCGGAGCCTGGAAGGCCGGCAGGGCGCCCGATGCTGCCCGCGAGCTCGGCCGGGCCGCGCAAGGCGACGTCGTAGACCACGGTGCGGAACGCCGGCCAGCTCGTCGCCAAAGCCAGCACCGCGCCGATCTTGACCGCGGTCAGCACGAGACCGCGCGCATCCGGCACCTCGCCGTACATCAGCCGGTAGCCGAACAGCCCGACGAAGATGGTGAGCACCCCGGCGAGCGCGAGCGAGACCGTGGAGCCGGGAGCGGCAAGCGCCGCCCATCCGCCCTGGCCGATCGTCTGCGCCTGGCAGTCGACCATCGTCAGGACCCGATTGAGGAACTCGCCGCCGGGCTCGAAGACGGGGCAGGAGCCGGCCATCAGGCGCGCTCCAGCAAGCGCGGGATCCAGGCGACGGGATCGTCCCCGCTCTCGGCACGGATCTCGTCGAGCAGGCGCACGGTGCGCTCCCGCCCGGAAAGGATGGTGAGCAGGTCGCGCTCGCCGGTGAGGTTGAGACGCGCGACCACGCTGTCGGCGCCGTGCTTGACCAGGAAGCAATGGGCGTCGTCGGGCAGCGAGCGGACGATCTCATATTCGTGCGGGGTGAGCCCGAAGCCGTCGATATAATCGGCGGCGCGCGCCTTCGGATTGGCCATGAAGATCTGGGTGGCGGCCTGCTCGATGATCGCGCTGGCGATCCGGCTCTCGAGCGCGTCCTGGGCGCTTTGCGTGGCGAAGCCGACGATCCCGTTGCGCTTGCGGATCGTCTTCTCCCAGTCCTTGATGCGGCGGACGAAGACGTCGTCGTCGAGCGCCTTCCAGCCTTCGTCGACCACCACGATCGCCGCAGTTCCGTCCAGCCGCTCCTCGACGCGGTGGAAGAGGTACATCATCGCCGGGCTTCTGAGCGCCGGGTCGTCGAGGATCTGGGTCATGTCGAAGCCGACCGTGTCGGCCGCGAGATCGGTCAGATCCTCTTCATTGTCGAACAGCCACGCATGCTCGCCCTCGCCCCACCACGGCCTGAGGCGCGACCAGAGGTCGGTCGCGTGCGGGCGGTGGCCGCCGCGGAACAGCTCGGCCAGGTGGCGGAGGCGGCGGTGCGCGCGGGGCTGCTGGAAATTGGCGTCGAGCGCGTCCTTGATCCGCCCGAGTTCGTCGACGTCGGTCGTGCCGGCGAGGAGGGCAAGCCAGTCGATCAGGAACTGGCGGTTGGCCGGCGTGTCGGCGAGCTGCAGCGGGTTGAGGCCGGCAGGCGTTCCCGGCCGCAGCACGTCGTAGCGGCCGCCGATCGCGCGGATGAACAATTCGGCGCCGCGGTCCTTGTCGAAGAAGATGATCCGCGGCCGGTATTTGCGGGCCTGGGCGAGCAGGAAGTTCAGGACCACGGTCTTGCCGGAGCCGGAAGGGCCGATGACCGTGAAGTTGCCGAGGTCGCCCTGGTGGAAGTTGAAATAATAGGGGCCGGCGGCGGTGGTTTCCAGCAGGGTTACCGCCTCGCCCCAGTGATTGCCGTCGGCGCTGCCATGCGGGAAATTGTGGGCGCTGGCGAGCGAGCTGAAATTGGCGGTCGAGACCAAAGCGCGGCGCGCGATGTAGCGGAAGTTGCCCGGGAACTGCGCCCAGAAGGTCGGCTCCAGCGCGATCTCCTCGCGCACCGCGATCATCCCCAGATCGGCGAGCGCGGCCTGAATCTCGGCGGCGCCCTCGTCGACCTTCTCCGGCGTCTCGCCGTGAATCGCGATCGACATGTGGTGCTCGCCGAACGCCGCGCGGCCGGCGGCGACGTCGTCCTTGGCGCCGACCAGCTCGGTGCGCAGGCTGAGCGCCTCGTCCTCGGCGGAGCGCATCCGGCGCAGCGCGAGGTTCATGCCTGAAAGCGTCGCCTGGCGCTCGACGAAGCCGAACGACTGCGACATCGTCATCTCGTAGGGGAGGCGGAGCAGATCGTCGAACATCCCCGGCTCGGTGCGCGCCGGATAGTCCTTGATCGAGATCAAAGCCTGGAAGCTGCGCGGAGTCGCCCCGGCGCGGCCGAGCTCGACCGTTTCCTGGCCGAAGCTGATCCGCCGGTAGGGGAGATAATCCCCGAGATCCTGGCTTGGCAGAAGCACGGGCCGGGTTTCGCCATTGTAGAGCGTCGAGAGGAATTCGAGCGGCTCGGAGCACGGGCCGTGCGCCGTTTCGTAGACGCCGAGCAGGCGGGGGCCGTAGCTGGCGAGCGCCGCCATCAACGCGTCGCGGCCGCCGACGAGCTGGCGCAGCTCGTAACCGATATTGGTCTCGTTCGACTTCGTCGCCCGGCCGAGCGCCGCGCGCACCCGCTCGGCGATGCCCACTTTCCCCTGCAGCGGCCGCCGAACCAGCGTGAGGAACAGATCGTTGACGTACAGATGCTTGGCCGAAAGCCGCATCCGCCAGGCCTCGTCCAGCGTCTTCGAAAAGCCGTCGGCATAATCGGCGCTGAGCTCCGGATCGATGCGCCGCCGGACGATATGGTGGTAGAGCGCGAATCGCGACGAGCCGACCGCTTGGAGCATCGCGTCGCGCAACCGCTTCCTGTAGTTGATCTCGTCGCTGTCCGCAGTTTCGAACAGCAGCCCGCGCAGCTGGATGAACTGCATCAGCATGCCGTCGCGAGTCTCGATCGTGAAGTCGTCCACGTGCCGCGCATAAGGCAGGTGCTTCCCGACCGGCTGCTCGCGTGCAGCCGTCTTGGGGTCCGCGTTCAGGGCCGGTACGAGTTGCATCGCCAGACTTTATGGTTGCGCACCCGCGGGCAGCGCCGGACCTTGGTCAGCCAGAGGTCGAAGAAGCGCGGCTCGCGCACGCACAGGATCGCGCCGACCGCGTGCATGACCAGCGCGACCAGCAGCACCCAGGGCGAGCGGAAGACGAGGAACAATTCGGTCGCCAGCACCGCGTTGACGATGAAATAGCTGTAGGTGACGCCCGCGAACATTTGCGGCCGGGTGAGGGCGACGAACAACGGATCCTGTTCGAGCCGACTCATCTTCTAGCGCCCGAGGCTGGCGGTCTGCTGGATCCCCGCGACGATGCTCGCCGCGCCGAACAGGATGAAGCAACCGAGGATGACGACGGCTCCGTAGCGCCAGTTGATGCGGCCGGTCAGCATCATGAAGCCGACCGAGGCGACGGCGATCACCGCGACGACGGTCGCCACCGTGCCGAGCAGGGTGCTTTCGAGCCAGCGCACCGCCGCGACGATGACTCCCGAGCCGGCGGGATCGCTGAGCGAATCCTGCGCGGCGGCCGCCGTCGAGACGAGGCCGAGTGCCATGGCCGACAGTCGCGCGGTCAGCCGCTTTCCAACGCAAATCACCTACCCGTCCCCCGCCAAGCTGATTCCCTGATGCGCAATTGTGCGCCCTCGCGCGCCTCTTGCCAATAGATTCAGCATCTTCTCGCCACGTCCGGAGGACGGCTCGGCGCCGGCCGCGGGTCTCAGTTGAAGATCGCGACCAAGCGCGCCTTGCCGCCGTCCGCCGCCTTCGTCCCGAAATGGACCGGAAGCGGGCCGCTCGAGCTGTGCGACAGCCAGTAGGTCGCGTCGCCCTCGGGCGCGCGGGCCGCGCTTCCCTCGAAAATCGCCGCGAACCCCCGCCGGCGCGAGACCGAAGCGGGGCGGCGGCCCGGCGACGAAAGCGGCTCGACCGCGACCAGCTTCAGCGGCGCGCCCGGCGCTCCGGCCAGGCTGAACCGCTCGCCGACGAGCGGGCGCCAGCTTTCGATCCCCGCGCGGCCGAGATCGCCCCGCGCGGCGGCCGGAGCGGCGCGCGCCCGGCGGAGCGGCGTCGCCTGGGCGGCGGTGCCGATCGTGGCTGCAGACATGACGGCAAGCAGGCTGCGGCGCGAGATCGCGCCGGCTTTCGATGCTTCGGTCAAGGTTCGTCCCCCTATTGCGTGTTGAACGTCACGCACCCCGCCGCGATCCTACGCGGTCCCGCCGCGGCGCGATAGGTCCAAAATCGCTACTTGTCTGGCGGCCGGCCGACGCGCCGTCCGGCTCAGGCGCGCGCCGGCCATCGGCTCGCATGGGCCAGCTCCAGCCTGCCGAAAGCGTCCGGATCGAGCCTCGTCTCCACCTTGTCGTGCGTGACTCGGATCTCACTCCAGGGAAGGATGTGCAGCGCGGACGCGAGCGTGCCTGCGTGACCCGGGCTCACGACCAGATAGGTGATGCGCCCGTCCTCGCAGCTCGCCATCGCATCGACGATCGTGCCGAGGGTCGCCCCGTCCGCGCCGGCGACCGCGCCGTTGGCGAGGCTGGAGACGGGGAAGAGGGTCGGGGTGGATCGACGCTCGCTCTTCTCCGCCGCGGCGCGCGCCCAGTCGTCGTAGCGCGCCCGCCGGATCAGCCAGCGCCAGATTCCGAACAGGTTGACCGCGGTCAGAGCGAGATTCTGCCAGAGCAGGTTCGGCTGGTCCGTGGCGTAGCCGTAGGCCGACCAGGCCAGCGAGCCGAAGGTGAAGACGACGAATCCCCAGCCGGTCACCCGCGCGCCGAGATTGGCCGCGGTGACGCAGGCGGCGATCATCGTCGCGATCGGTGCGATCCAGCCGGCAATTTCGCCCATGTCGGGTCCCCGTCTCTCGTTGGTCGGTCGTGAACCGCGCAAACTCCGGGCGCGTCTCCGGCGTTCCGCGGTTCAGCCCTTCAGGCGATTGCGGCGTCTCGGGGTCCAGCCGCAGCGCGGGCAGCGGCCCCCGCCGAGATCGGCGTGGATCCCGAACGGCCGCTCCCGCGAGCAGCGCAGGGGAACCGGGAGCAGCGGGCGGAGGACGTGCAGCGCGTCGGCCGGCGTCTCGCAGGCGTCGCCGAACAAGCCCTTCGCGAAAGCGTCGTCCACCCCCCGACCCCCCGTCCTCGTGCCACGCAAGCTGCCAAGCGTGCGGGGGCGGGTCAATCGTTCCGAGGGTGAAATATTGACGTGGCGCTTCGCTTGATCTCCGCCCCGTAGCGTCGCAATCTCGCGGTCTCAGGGAGGAGAACGGCTATGATTGGAAAAGCATTGGCCTCGGCGGCGGCTCTCGGTCTTGCGGTTTCTCCCTGCGCGGCGGCCGAGCTCGGCTCTGCCTTCGATGCCGGGCAGCGGCGGAGCGGCGCCACGGCGGGCGTCTATTTCGCAGTGCCGTTCGGGGGGCAGAGGAGCGGACGCGCCCAGGCAGGCCTGCGCCTCCAGTCGGTGCAGGACTATCGCGACGCGAGCGGTGCCCGCACGCGCCAGCAGAGCGTCGACACGTTCGAGCTGCGTCTGCTCGGCGAAGGCCGGCCAACTCTGTTCGTGGCCGAGCGTCCGGTCACCGGCCGCGACGCGCGTCGCAATCTGACCGGCGGCGGGGGCATTTTGAACCTGGTCGTGATCGGGCTCGCGGTGGTTGGCGCCTTCGTCATCTACAAGGCGATTGACGACGACGACGAAGATGGTCCGGCCTAGAGGCGCCTGACCGGCGAAGCGCGCGCGGGGCGGAGGGTGCGGCCGCGAGCCGATCATCCGCGTGCACCTGATCGACAGCTTCCTTTGACGAACCACATTGCGCGTCGCGTGCGCGCCCCTCACGGCGCCGAGCAGGCTTGGGGCTAGCCTGCGCCGACTTAGCCCGGACGTAATCCGGCCACCCGCCTCCCTGGGCCGCGCGGGAACGCCCGCGGACCCGGGAACCATTCCCCAATAAAACGGTTTGCGCGATAAGTAGTCGATTCGACTATTTATTGTGTAAACTTCGAATTTACAGTGTAAATTCAAAGTAAGCACTGTGAGCTTGGTCGAGTATCTTCCTGTACTGCTTGCAAACCTACGCGACACTTTCGAGGGAGATTCCAATGTACTCGTCATCCAGCCAGAGCTGGCGCGATTCCGAGCGCCTTACCGACAGCGCGGCAAGCGTCATCGCCTCGGACGCGGCCAGCGAGCATAGCTTCGGCTACGCATCCGCCTATTTCGGGCGCGCGGGGCTCGGCCTCAACGCGCCGACCCTGGCCGTGCAGAATCCGGCGGGCATAATCGGCGTGAGTGATCCCGTTCCGGGCGATACGAGCACCACCTTTACCATCACCGTCGATGCACCGGCGGTGGTCGGCACGCTCGAGACAATCGGCGACCAGGATTATTTTCGGGTCGAGCTCGTCCAGGGCCGGCAATACGACATCGGCATGTACGCGAAATATGGCGGGCCGAACGCCGTCCCGCTGATCGATTCGCTGTTCGAGATCCGCAATGCCTCCGGCGCGCTGATCACCAGCGTCGACAGCGACGGCGAGACGACGCACAACGCCCTGAGCTCGGGCTATGACGCCTTCTACACCTTCACCGCGCCTTATTCGGGCATCTTCTACATCAACGCCCGTGCGTTCGACGATGGCGTCACCCCCGAAGGCACCGGCAACGGCATCGGCGACTACGAGCTGTTCGTGAACACGCATGTGACGACGGGTGGCGAAGTCCCGCCGGAGCAGCCCAATTCGACCAGCATCTTCCCGACCACGGTCGATTCGGTCGGCAACGACCTCCGCACGACCTCTACGATCACGGCGAACGGACGCTCCGTGATCTCGACGATCGACGCGCCGGGCGACCAGGACTTCTACAAGATCGAGATGGTCGCGGGGAACGTCTACCGGATCAACCAGGGCTACGTGACGGCCGGGCCGAGCGGCGTCCCGCTCGCGGACGCGCATTTTGACATCTACGATCCTTCCGGACGGCATGTCGCGACCGTCGCCGGCGGCGGCGTCCTGCCGGGCGGCCTGCTGACCGGGACGGTCATCGCCGAGGGCGACTTCCTGGCGACCGAGACCGGCACCTATTATATCAACGCCCACTCAGGGAATCTCGTCAACGGCGATCCTTTCGCGGGCGAGGGCGTCGGCGACTACAAGCTTACCGTCGAGGGATGGGACCCCTTCTACGATCCGGACGAGCCGCTCTACGCGATCGACTGGGGCAGCCAGCTCGACCGCACCTCGCGCAACCCCGACGGGGCGCACGGCCCGCGCGACACCGGCAACCCCTATACGGGCGTCGGCTACAACGAGCAGGGCATCGAGGGTAAGAACGTCGTCTATTATTATTTCGCGAAGCAGGGCGAGGTCTTCGTCAGCGAGGACCCGACCGGCGACGTGCTCACCAATATGGTCGCCTCGGGCATGGCCGAGTGGGAGATGCGCGCCTTCGAGCTCGCCATGGAGAAATACGAGCAGGTCGCCGACCTCGTCTATATCGAGGTCCAGGACAAGGCGAAGGCCGACTTCATCTTCATCACCTATAACGGCACGCCGGAGGCCGGCATCCTCGGCCGGATGAGCCCTCCGGGGACCACCAACGAAGGCCAGGCCGAATTCAACCGCAACGGCCCCGGCTGGACCGAGGCCGAGCTGAAGCCGGGCGGCTACAGCTTCATCACCCTGATCCACGAGCTCGGCCACGGCCACGGCCTCGCCCACCCGCACGACAATGGCGGCCGCTCGGGCGTGATGCGCGGCGTCGTCGCGGAGGGCACCGCCTTCGACTACACGACCGGCGACTACGACCTGAACCAGAGCGTCTTCACGATGATGTCGTACGAGGACGGCTGGCAGACGTCGCCCTACGGCAACAGCCCGGACGACGCCTACGGCTATCTCTCCGGCCTGATGGGCTTCGACATCGCCGCCATCCAGGACAAATATGGCGTCAACGAGGAGTGGGCGACGGGCGACAACCATTACTTGCTGAAGGACGTCAATGCGTCCGGAACCATGTTCGAATCGATCTGGGATGCCGGGGGCTTCGATTCCATCGGCTATAACGGCGCCCGCGACGCTGTGATCGACCTCCGGCCCGCCTCTCTCAAATATGAATATGGCGGCGGCGGCTGGATCTCCTACGCCACCGGCATCTACGGCGGTTTCACCATCGCCAACGGCGTCACCATCGAGGTCGCGACCGGCGGAAGCGGCAACGACAGGATCACCGGCAACGACGTCTCCAACAACCTCTGGGGCAATGCCGGCAACGACGCGATCGACGGCGGCGCGGGCGACGACCTCCTCGTCGGCGGCGCCGGCCGGGACGTGCTGACCGGCGGCGCCGGCAACGACACGTTTGGCTACATGTTCGCGTCCGAAAGCGGCATCGGCGCGGCCGGCCGCGACCTGATCGTCGACTTCGCCGAGGGCGACAGGATCGACCTCAGGGGCGCCGGCGGACGCTCCTTCATCGGCAACCAGCTGTTCAGCGGCGGCGCCGGCGAGGTCCGCGTGGTAACCCTGACCGGACAGACAATCGTCGAGCTCGACGCCAACGGCGACCGCATCGCCGACCTCCAGATCGAGCTCGGCGGCGAATACCAGCTCGACCGGCTGGACTTCGTCGGTCTCGCGGCCGTGCCGACCAACGGCGCCGACGAGCTCGAGGGCACCTCGGGCGCCGACAATATCAATGCGCTCGGCGGTGACGACTCGATCCGCGGCTACGAAGGCGGCGACACCCTCAACGGCGGCGCGGGCAACGACGTGCTCGTCGGCGGCCTCGGGCGCGACATGCTGACCGGCGGCTCGGGCTCGGACGTCTTCCTGTTCGACGGAAGCGCCGACAGCCCGTCCGGCGGCCGGGACAAGATCCTCGACTTCCAGCAGGGCAGCGACAGGATCGATCTCAGCGGCCTCGGCACGTTCGCATTCATCGGCCAGTCCGCCTTCACCGGCATCGGCGACCAGGTGCGCTTCACCAAGACGCTCACCTCGACCTTCGTCGAAGCCGATCTCGACGGCGACACGATCGCCGATCTGCAGATCGAGATCGCCGGAAGCCACAATCTGGTTTCCACCGATTTCGTCTTCTGAGGAGCTCCTCCCTCGCTCCTCGGGACGGGGCCGCCGGTTGTCGCGACCGACGGCCCCACTTTTCTAGAGAGTAGGCGCGAGTGATCGTTCTTCGGCGGGAACGGCTTCCCGCCGCCACGAATATAATTCAAAAGCGCGAAGTCACGCCTCAGAGTTCGCCGGAAAACGCTGAAAAATGATTGGGTTCAAACCAAAATGGACCTTTTCTTGTCTTTCCCCCGCGGGCGGTCCGACATTTAGGGCGGCGAAGTTCTTGCGCATGATGGGGTGAGTCGTGCGAGAATAGCGTCGCGTTATTGGCGAGTCGCGGAGGGGTCCGTGGGCAGAATCGGTGACGTCCAGCGCTTCATAGACGACCTCCGGGAAATCCGGACGCCGAAGGGCCTCGAACAATCCCTGCATACGGTGGCCAAGGAGATGGGGTTCGACCTAGTCACCATGTTCCACCATGTAGACCTGTCCCGGATCGATCCTTCCCTGACCCACATGCGGCGCGGCGAACTGGTGGGGATTACCACCGCACCGGTTTCCTGGTCTGAATATTACCGGGACCACAAGCTCGTGGCGGTCGACCCGCGCGTTCTCGCGACCCGGCGTACCATGTCGCCGTTCCGGACGAGCGAGACCGGCCGCATCATCCAGATCACATCGGCACAGCGCGCCGTGATCGAGAGCCAGGCCCGGGCCAATCTCGGCGAGGGCTTCACCATCCCGGTCCATTTTCCCGGGGAGCCGTCCGGATCGTGCACCTTCATCATGTCCTGTGGCCGAGCCCTGCCGACGCACAATTTCGGGATGGCGCAGTGGATAGGCTGCTCCGCCTTTCAGGCCGGGAGGACCATCCTCGCCAGGGCGCGCTACGGCGGCCCGGCCACACCGCGCGCCAGGCTCACCGAGCGGCAGCTGCAATGTACGGTTCTGGTCGGTCGCGGACTTTCCGAAGGCGCGATCGCGAAGCGCCTCGGCATTTCATTCGAGACGGTGAAGCGGCACCTCAAGGAAGCGAGGCTCGCGTGCGGGGTGACGAAGAGCGTTCAACTCGTCACGCAATCGTTGCAGGACGGACAGATCACGCTCCGCGACATTTTCGCCGAAGAGATTTCCGGTCTTCATTGATCCCGAACCCGACAGATTTCCTCTAGCCATTCGCGCGGCTTGCGCTTGCCCCTTTAGGGGGAGTGTACGCGAGGGGAATCGCGCTCAGGAGTCGCTCCCTATCGGGATTGGAGTCGCTGGATGAGCGGCGCGTTGTTCATCTCTTATCGCTTTCGCCCAACCGGGTTCAGGGCCCACTGACGTGGCAAGCGGCGCATCGCCACCGACGGCGCGCCCGGACCCGGCCCTCGCTTGCTTCGTACTGCTTGCGCGCTTCCTCGGCGTCCCGGCGGACCCGCAGCAGATCGGCCACGACCGCGGCAAGGGCGAATCGCCCTACACGCTCGAAGACCTGTCGCGAATCGCGAAAAAGCTCGGTCTCGTCAGCCGCATCCGTCGCTGCGAGCCGGACGAGCTCGCGCGGATGCCGCTTCCGGCGCTCGCGCCGCTTGCGGACGGCGACGCCGCCGTGATCCTCAAGATCGAGGAGGGGCCGGACGAGCCGCGCGTTCTGGTGCAGCACGGCGATCGCGAGCGGCCCGACATCTGGACCGCCGCCGAGCTTCGCGAGCGGTTCACCGGTCGCCTGCTGCTGATGACGGCGCGCGACCGGGTCGCAGGCGCGACTCGGCCATTCGACATCAGCTGGTTCATCCCGGCTCTGGTCAAATACAGGAAGCCGCTCCGGGACGTCCTGATCGCCTCCTTCTTCGTGCAGGTGATGGCGCTGGTCTCGCCGATCTTCTTCCAGGTGGTGATCGACAAGGTGCTGGTCCACCACTCGCTGACGACTCTGGACGTGCTGGCGATCGGGCTCTCGGTGGTGCTGATCTGGGAGACGGCGCTGTCGGGGCTCAGGAACTGGCTGTTCGCGCATTCGACCAACCGCGTCGACGCCGAGCTCAGCGCGCGCATGTTCCGGCACCTCCTCAACCTGCCGCTCTCCTATTTCGAAGCGCGGCGCGTCGGCGACAGCGTCGCGCGCGTGCGCGAGCTCGAGCGGATCCGGGAGTTCCTCACGTCGAACGCGGTGACGGTGGTGATCGACCTGTTCTTCACCATCGTCTTCTTCGCGGTGATGTACGTCTACAGCCCCTTCCTGACGCTGATCGTCCTCATCTCGCTTCCGATCTACGCGGCGATTTCGATCTTCATCACGCCGCCGCTGCGCGCCCTGCTCGACGAGAAGTTTCGGCGCGGGGCGGAGAACCAGGCCTTCCTGGTCGAGAGCGTGACCGGCATCGGCACCCTGAAGGCGATGGCGGTCGAACCGCAAATGCGCGACAAATGGGAAAAGCAGTTCGCCGGATATACGCAGACCGGCTTCCAGGTCACCAAGCTCGCAAATTGGGGCAACCACCTCATCCAGATCGTCTCCAAGCTGACGACGGTCGCGATTCTCTATTTCGGCGCCAAGGCGGTGATCGCGGGAGACCTCAGCGTCGGGTCGCTGGTTGCCTTCAACATGCTGGCCGGCCGAGTCTCGGCGCCGATCCTCCGGCTTTCCCAGCTCTGGCAGGACTTCCAGCAGGTCCGCATCTCGGTCGACCGTCTCGGCGACGTGCTCAACGCGCCGGCCGAGCCGGAATATAATCCGAGCCGCGCCAGCCTGCCGCGCATCCAGGGCGCGATCGAGTTCGACAAGGTCCGCTTCCGCTACCGCACCGACGCGCCCGAGGCCCTGCGCGGCGTCAGCATCGAGATCGCCGCGGGCGAGATGCTCGGCATCGTCGGGCCGTCCGGATCCGGCAAGTCGACGCTGACCAAGCTCGTCCAGCGGCTCTACGTGCCCGAGCAGGGCCGGGTGCTGGTCGACGGCGTCGACCTCGCTCTGGTCGATCCGGCCTGGCTCCGGCGGCAGGTCGGAGTCGTGCTCCAGGAGAACATCCTGTTCAACCGGAGCGTTCGGGAGAATATCGCCCTCGCCGACCCGACCCGGCAGATGGAGGCGGTGATGGCGGCTTCCGAGCTCGCCGGCGCCCACGAGTTCATCGCCGAGCTTCCCCACGGCTACGATACGCTCATCGAGGAGCGCGGCGCCAATCTTTCCGGCGGCCAGCGTCAGCGCATCGCCATCGCCCGCGCCCTCATCACCGATCCGCGCATCCTCATCCTCGACGAGGCTACCTCCGCCCTCGACGCCGAAAGCGAAGAGATCATCCAGGGCAATCTGCGGATGATCGCCCACGGCCGTACGGTCATCATCATCGCCCACCGCCTCTCGGCCGTGCGCCAGTGCCACCGCATCATCACCGTCGAGGAAGGGGCGATCACCGAGCAGGGCGACCACGAGTCGCTGCTGCGCGCCGGCGGGCGTTATGCCAGCCTTTATTCCAAGCAGATGGGAACGGCCGGATGAGCGCCATCGCGGCCCGCTTCCCGACGCTCGCTCATCATCTCTCGGTGCTGCGCGAAGCGTGGCGCCAGGAAAATGAGGCCCGGCGCGGGCGCCGCAAGGCAATCGCGGAGCACGAATTCCTCCCTGCCGCTCTCGAGATCATCGAAAAGCCGCCGAGCCCGGGCCTCAGGATCCTGATGCTGCTGCTCTGCGGCCTGTTCACCCTGGCTTTGCTATGGTCGTTCATCGGCCGCGTCGACGTCGTGGCGGTGGCGACCGGGCGGACCCTGCCGATCGCCAACGTCAAGGTGATCCAGCCGGTCGAGATCGGAGTCGTGCGCGCCATCCATGTGCGCAACGGCCAGCGCGTCCGTCGCGGGCAGTTGCTGATCGAGCTCGATCCGACGGCTGCGGCGGGCCAGGAATCGCAGGCGACCCGCGGCCTCCTCGCCGCCAACGTCATCCGGGCGCGCAACAGCGCTCTGCTGGCCCACCTCCAGGGGCGCCCGGCAATCTTCCAGGCGCCGCCCGGAACCGCGCCCGAGGTGGTCGCCACCCAGACCGAGCTGGTCCGGTCCAAGGTCGCGGAATATGAGAGCGAGCGGCGGTCGCTTGCCCAGAGCCGGGCGGAAAAGAGCGCCGAGCTCGCCGGCACGCTCGCCGAGATCGCGAAGCTGCGCCAGACGCTGCCGCTGATCGAGCGCCAGCTTGCGGCCCGCCGCGAGCTCGCCGGTCGGGGCCATTTCTCGCAGCTGCGCGTGCTCGAATATGAGCAGGCCCGGATCGAGCATATCCAGAACATCGCCGTCCAGGAGGCGGCCGCCCAGCGCGCCCGCGCCGCCTTGGGCACGATCGACGCGTCGCTCGCGACCCTGCGCGAGCGCTTCGCCGAGGAAGCCGCGACCGAGCTCGCCACCGCGGAGAACGAGTCGGGCCTGCAGGCCGAGGAGCTGCGCATGACCGCGCGGCGGCGCCAGCTCCAGCAGCTCGTCTCACCGGTCGACGGGGTCGTCCAGCAGCTCGCGGTCCATACCGTCGGCGGGGTCGTCCAGCCGGCTCAGCCTTTGATGATGGTCGTGCCGGTCGACGGCGAGATCGCGGTCGACGCCCAGATCCTCAACCGCGACATCGGCTTCGTGCGGGAAGGCCAGCCGGTGCGGGTCAAGCTCGAGGCCTTCCCATTCACCGATTACGGCGTCGTCGACGGTATCGTCGAGACCATCAGCCGCGACGCCGTCCCGCCCGAGGCGCCGCCGCAGAGTCAGCAGGGTGCAAACGCCCGTGCAGCGCCTGCGCCGTCCCTGGTCTACAGCGCCCGCATCCGCCTCCTGCGCAATCATCTCGTGATCCGCGGGCGCCGCCAGCCGATCGGTCCCGGAATGTCCGTGCAGGCCGAGATCCGCACCGGACGGCGCCGCATCATCCAATATCTCCTCTCGCCGATCAGCCAGGCGATCGACGAAGCGGGGAGGGAAAGATGAGCGCAGGGCGGGCGACCATCCGGCGCCGGTGCCGCTGCATGCCGATCGGCGCGCTCGGTCCGCATCCCCTCATAAATGCCGAATCTCCGTTCGAAATCGACGGTCGCGACGCGACCAGCCATTTCACCGACCGTGGAGGTGAATGATGTCCGACCCCGCTCCGTTCCCGACCCATTTCCGCCCCCCGCTCTTCCGCTTCCGCGGCGAGATGGTCATGGCAGACATCGCCTATCGGACGTCGCGTCTTCGGCGCAACATGTCGACCAGCTCCTTCCAGGGCGTGCTCAACGACCGCAGCAACGGCGGCATCCCGATTCCGGCGGCGGGCTTCGATTACAGTGCGGCCGAGATATCCAACAACTACCGCGTCGTTGCGTCGACCGGAGACGATTTCATCCGCAACTCCGCGCTCGGCACGGACGGTTCGGGCGGGACGCGGGCCGGCCTTCAGGCGGTCATCCTGCAGGAGCGCAGCACAGGGAGGTTCTTCCTATCGGTCGCCGGCGTCTGGCCGTTCATGGACGAATTCTTCCAGACCGCCAACTCGGTCTCCCGATACGGCTTTCGCTACGAATGGTCGCGCGATCTCGTCGAGTTCATGCGGATCGCCGCCTCCGTCGAAAACATTTCCCAGTTCCAGTTCTACCAGACCTACGGCCATTCCGGCGCGCTCTCCACGATCTTCGGGGCCGACGTCTACCTGACCCAGAACAGCCAGTATCGCGCGTTCGGCCAAGTCGTGTCCTTCCAGGGTTTCGCGCCGCGCCTGTCGGTTCCGGACACCGACAAGGAGACGCTCAACGTTTATTCCGGATCGGAACAGATCGCCGCAGCGCTGCGCGACAAGCGGCGCGACGAGATGTCGCCGGAATGGTACAACGTCGTTCAGACGCTGCCGCAATATTTCGGCCTGCATACGATGTTCGACAATATGTACGTCGACATCGGTATCGGCGCGGATCTGGTGTCCGAGATCGGCGGCGAGGGTTTCGGAGCTCCGCTGCGCTACCGTTACGGCGCGCCCTCCACGCTCGGCAATGTCCCGCTCATCGGACCGCTCTACGCAACCGGCTCGGACCATCTGCTGACATCGACCTGGCAGGCGGCGGACCGGCCCGGCAACAACGAGCCGATTCCATCGCTCTCCGGCTGGGTGCACCAGGACTGGTTCAGCCACATCAATCTCCAGATCCGGCAGCCGCGGCTTCGCGAGGTGCTCCCGGTCATCGAGGACGGCTGGCATATCGGATCGCAGACCTATCGTGTCACTCCGCAGGGCCTCGTCCTCGAATCGTCGTTCAAGTTCGTTCTGAAGCGCGACTCGCAGGGTAAGGTCGTTCTGCGCGACGGACTCCCGCTGCTGACCGGCGATCTGTCCCTCCAGAACAAGCTGAGCGTCGCCCGCACGTACGAGGATCCGGTCACCGCGGCCGACGGCCCCGGGGTCATCCGCGATCTCGACATCCTCATTCCGGGCAACCCCTTCGGCCTCACCTTCTCCGATCTCGGCGCGGCCCTCGGGTCCGAGCTGGGATCGCTCATCGGCGGCAAGAACAAGCTCGTCGGCGTCCTCGCGTCCGGCACGCTTCAGACGGTCGGCGACGCTCTGGGCGACATCCTCGACGGCGTCATTTCGGGCGGCTCGTTCAAAGCCTCCGCGAATCTGGCTTTCATGAATTTCACCCGCAATCTCGGCCGGAACATCCTGGGCGCGGGCGTCGGCGCAGTCTCCTCGTTCCTGACGGCGGAGCTTTCCAAGGCGCTGAACCTCAGCGGCTTCGGCGGCGAGCTGTTCAACAGCGCGGCCGGCTCCGTGATCAACACGATTCTCTCCAACATGGCAGGGCTCAACGGCGCGGCCGGGCTTGCCAATCCGCTCAGCGGCGCAGGCTCGATGGCCACGCTCGGCTCCGCCGTCGGCGCCTTTCTCGGGGCGAAGCTCGCCTCGACGCTCGTCAAATTCGACAGCGTGGGGGGCCAGCTCGGCTCCGCGATCGGGACGTCGCTCGGCGTGCTCGCTGCCGGCAAGCTGCTCAGCATCGGCGGTCTCCTCGGCGGACCGCTCGGCGCGGCGATCGGCGCTTTCGCGGGCTATCTGATCGGCGGGTTCATCGGATCCCTGTTCGGCGGAACGCCGAGGTCGGGCGCCGACGTCCAGTGGGACGAGGCGAAGAACGAGTTCGTGGTCGCCAACGTCTATTCCCGCAAGGGAGGCTCGAAGGACGCCGCTCGGAACATCGCGACGGCGGTTGCCGAGACCTTCAACGGGCTCCTCGAGACCATCGGCGGGACGCTGCTCAACCCCGAGGCGGTCCAGGCCGGCAATTACGGCATGCGGTCCAAGACCTTCGTCTATCGGCCGACGTCTACGCGGGACAAGGACGCCATAACCAGGCGTTTCTCGGGCAAGAACGGTGCCGAGCGCCTCATCTCCTACGGGATTTACGAGGGGCTGACGGACCCCGACTTCAAGATTGCGGGCGGCGACGTCTATGCCAAGCGCGCGCTCTACAACACCTTTGCCGGCGGCATCGATGAAGCGAGCTTCGACGCGAGCATCGTGTTCGGCAACGTCGCGACCGCTCAGCAATACAGGACCTTCCTCGAAAACGGGGCCACCCTCTCTGCGCTGATCGCGGCCGAGCCGCATGGGACGCTCGCCGCCGAGACGGCGATCATGCTCGCGCGGGCCGTCGAGCTCGGTCTCACCAAGCGCCATGAGAGCGACTGGTACGGCGGCTTCAGCCTCCTGTTCTCCGAGGCGGGCACCAACGCCGCCAATGTCGGCTTCTCGATGAACTACGATCCCGTTACCAAAACGATGAGCCGCGAAATCTACGTCGGAAGCTATGTCGTCGGCGATTCGATCGACACGGCTGCCCAGACCCTGATCCAGGGCGGCGACGCGGCCGAGACGATTACCCTGACGCACGAGCCGCGCTCCGTCGGACGGGGCGACAATCTGGTCGATGCCGCCGGCTGGCCCGCCGATACGCAAAACCTCCCGGCGGGGGCCGCAACCCTGGCGGGTTGGCGGAACCTCTACGCAGCCGAGACCCGCTGGGCAGCGGTCGAGGGCCCGGACGGGCGGACCGTCACGGCAATCGAATCCGGCCAGCTCGACGGGAATGCGCAGGGCGGCGGCGGCGACACCAACGGCTTCGCGATCGACGGCAGCAAGGCGTACGAATTCTCCGTCTTCTTCCGAAAGGACGACGTCGCGAACCGGGCCATCTCGTTCGCGATCCGCGGCGCATCCGGGGGTGCCATGGTCGTCAATGCCGACGGCGGCAGCGATGCGGAGACGCGCTTCGTCGAGCTCAGCGCCGCGCAGCTCGAATCGCTCGTCGACGGCCGGTGGTACAAGCTGGTCGGCTACGTGCTGCCGGAGCATTCGTCGCAGGTGGCGGCCGGATCGCTCGGCGGCGTCTTCGACACGCTGAGCGGCGAGAAGGTCGCAAACGCGGCTGCCTTCCGCTGGAATCCCGGCCGGTCCGGCAATGTCGCCCACGCCGCTTTCTACGGGCACGGCGGAACCGACGCGCCGGGTTACGGCACCTATTTCTACCAGCCCGAAGCGCGCGAGATCGTCGAGACGATGGTGATCGGCGGTGCCGATCGGCTGGCGAGCACGGCCGGGCTGCGGATCAACGGAGTCCAGGGGGACGGCTCGGCGCTGTCGATTCCGGTTTCGGCAACGATCAACGCGGGTGCCGGCGATGACATCGTCCACGCCGGCGACATGGGCAACAACGCCTACGGCGCCGAGGGCAACGACACGTTGTACGGCGGCCGTCTCGACGACTGGCTGCTCGGCGGCGACGGCAACGACGTCATCCATGCCGGCTCTCAGGCGGGCGGCCTCGGCGGTGACGGCAATTATCTCGACGGCGGCGCAGGCAACGACCAGATCGTCGGCCGCGAGGGCTCTGACTGGATCGAGGGCGGCGACGGCACGGACGTGCTGGACGGCGGCGGCGGAGGCGACATCCTGGCGGGCGGGGCCGGCGACGGCGACGACCTCAAGGGCGGCCATGGCGACGACGAATATCTCGTCCGGCGCGGCGACGGCGCCGACGAGGCGAACGAGGTGGCCAGCGGCGCGCCCGTGGTCGCCGGCATGGTGGGCGACGCGGTCCGCAACCGCTTCATCCTGCTCTCCCAGCCTGGCAACGCGCATCTGCGCAACTGGATCGGCGACGGCTTCGAGATCGAGCGGGCGGAAGTGATACGCCAGGCGTCCGGCACGACCGCTCCCGGCGCGGTCGCCGCGGTCGATGCGGACGGCGAGGATTCGATCGTCTTCGCCGACGGTATCGGCATGGGTGACGTCCGCCTGTTCCGGCCGAAGGACGCCAACGGCAACGACCTCCCGGACCTCATCGTCCAGGTGATGACCACCGATCCGCTGAGCGGCGTCGAAAGCTTCAGCGGTACCCAGCTGCGAGTCCGCGACTGGTTCACCAACCCGTTCAAGCGCGTCGAATGGCTGAAATTCGCAGACGGCAACGAAATCCGCATCGCCGACGTCGAGACCTTCATCGTCGGGACCAACGGCGACGACATCCTCAACGGCACCAACGGCCGCGACTTCGTCTATGGCGGCGGCGGCAACGACCATATCCGCCTTTATGCCGGGGACGACATCGGCAGCGGCGGCAGCGGCGACGACGCCGTTTGGGGCGACGAGGATCGCGATCTCCTGATCGGCGGCGTCGGCAGCGACAAGCTCTACGGGGGCACCCAGGACGACAGCCTTTCGGGCGATGCCGGCAATGACGAGCTGATGGGCGAGGACGGCGCGGATGTGCTGAGCGGCGGGCGCGGAGACGACCTGCTGGTCGGCGGCGCCGGCGCCGACACCTTCAAATTCTCGCGCGGCGACGGCCGCGACCTGATCGTGTCCGAGCCGGCGGCCGCGGCCGCCGACGCCGGAAACGACGCCAACTGGCAGACCATCTGGCAGGGCGACTGGATCGGCGAGTTCGACCGCGAGTGGCTCGGCTGGGACGATACCTTCCGCTGGCGCGGCACCGGGGCGACCCGGCGCCTCGAAATGTATGTCGGGGCCGTCACGTCGGTCTTCGCGGCAAGCGACATCATCGAATTCGACATCGGCATCGACATCCAGGACGTCCTGCTCGTCCGCGAGGGCGCCAACCTGGTGCTCGTCGTCAGTGACGCGGATGCGGAATTCGCCAGCGCCGCGACCGCGGCCGACCGAATCACCATTCAGAACTGGTATACCAGCGCGGATCCGGCCGCATGGGGCTCGTCGACGCCCGTCGGCCGGTTCGCCTTCTACCAGACCGGAATCCTCGAGGCGGCCAACGAGGGCTGGTCGCTGGTCGCCGGAGGCGAAGGCGCCGACACGATCTCGGCGGCCGGTCTCGGCGTCTCCAGCAGCAAGTTCTGGATCACGGGCGGCGGCGGCGACGACGTCGTCGAGGGCGGTGCCGGCGACGACATCCTGCACGGCAATGGCGGCTCCGACGAGCTGCGCGGCGGCGGCGGCAAGGACGTGCTCTATGGCGGCGCGGGCAACAACGTCCTGATCGGCGGCGCCGGAGCGGACACGCTCGTCGGCGGCTTCGGCACCGACACCGCATCCTACGCCGGAAGCGCCGGTGTCAAAGCCAGCCTCACCGATCCGAGCAAGAATACCGGCGATGCTGCCGGGGACGTCTATTTCTCGATCGAGAACCTCACCGGCGGCGACGGCGGCGACGATCTCGACGGGCATGCGGGAGAGAATGCCATTCACGGCGGCCGGGGCAGCGACTATCTGCGCGGCCGGCTCGGCTCCGACACCTATATGTGGAACTCGGGCGACGGCAGCGACGTCATCTTCGAGGGATTCGAGGAGGCGATCGACGCGAGCGGCGCCCCGGGCGCCGGCTATGTCGACTCCTGGAGCTACACGGGCCACTGGATCGACGACCCGAACGACGACGGCGAGACGCCTCCTCAGCTCGATCCGGAGATCGGAAACGAGCCCCCGGGCGGCCATTGGGAATATCGCTGGTCCCTGACCATCACCGGTCCGGGCGACGAGCTCGTCTATCAGAAATTCAACGGCTGGACGACGGCCTCGGCCAACGACCAACCCGCCCTTTCGGGGCTGCCGGTCGACGGCTGGCGGGGCGGCTTCGCGCCTACCGGCAACGGCGCCCAGGTGGCGCGCGGAGATAGCGGCGGCGAAGCCGATCTGGACGTTCTGGAGCTGGGCGCCGGCATCAGCCTTGCCGACCTCGCTTTTGCCTGGTCCGGCGACGATCTTGTCATCACCGTCGGCGGCGACGCGGCCTCCCGAATCACGATCCGGAACCAGCGCAGAGGAAATGGCAACGGCGTCGAGACTCTCCTCTTTGCCGACGGTGGATCCGTCAGCCTCTCCAACGTGCTGGCAACGACCCCGGGCGCACCGAATGCGGCGGGCAGCACCACTGCCGCGGTCGCCGATCTGATTTCCGGCGACGACGGCGCCAACGCGCTTTCCGGACATGGCGGCAGCGACGCGCTGAGCGGCCGCGGCGGAAACGATTGGCTCTATGGCGGCGAAGGCGACGACGTGCTCGAGGGCGGAGCCGGGGCGGACCATCTCGATGGAGGCGCGCATAGCGCTGCGGCCGCCGATCTGACCGGCTGGGGCGACACCGCCCGCTACGCGACCTCGGCTTCCGCGGTCTCGGTCGATCTTGCGGCCGGGTCCGGAGCCGGCGGCGACGCGCAGGGCGATTCGCTCAGCGGGATCGAGCATGTGGTCGGGTCCAACGCGACCGGCGCGACGACCTGGGGCAATGCCGGCGACCGTCTGACCGGCAACGACGCCGACAACCGCTTGTTCGGCCTCGCCGGCGACGACCGCCTCTCCGGCGGCGCGGGCAAGGACGTCCTCGTCGGCGGCGACGGCGCGGATCTGCTCTACGGCGATGCGGGCGACGACAATCTCGAGGGCGGCGAGGGCGCGGACCTGCTCTACGGCGGCGGGGGCAAGGACTTCCTCGGCGGCGGCGGCGGCAACGACCGGCTGGAGGCCGGCGCCGATTCAACCGGCTCGACGCTCGAGGGCGGCGATGGCGACGACCAGCTCTACGGAGCAGGCGGAATCGAGACGATGTACGGCGGCGCCGGTGCAGACCTGCTGTCCGCGGCGGACGGCGACGACACGCTCGACGGCGGCGAGGGCACCGATACCCTCTACGGCGGCGGGGGCGACGATTCCCTGACCGGCGGCGCCGGCGGCGACACGATGGCCGGCGGCGCGGGCGCGGATGTCTACAAGTTCGACGCCAATTCCGGTGCCGACACGATCACGGATTCCGAGGGACGGAACAGGATCCTCTTCACAGGGGTCGGCCGCGACCAGCTCTGGCTGACCAGATCGGGCAACGACCTCCACATCCGCGTCCTCGGCGGCAGCTCGCACGTGACCGTGCTCGGCTATTTCGCCGGGGCCGCTTCGGCGATTCGCGACATCGCCGTCGGCACCGATTCGATATTCCTCAACCAGGCGGCGATCGGAAGCGACGCGAACTCGCTCGTTTCGAGGATGTCCAGCGTCGTCCCGATTCCGCCGAGCGCAGCCGACGTGCCGGCCGCGATCGCGACCGCCCGCGACGCGCTGTGGGTCACCGGCGGCATGTCCCGACCGATGGTCGTCGACCAGTCGTTTGCGCTCGACGAGCGGTCCGAGCCTGAGCTCAACAGGTCCATCGCGGGGCAGGTCGGCGCCGTCGACCCCGACGAGAACGTCACCGGCCCCTCGAGCTATTCGCTCTCGGCAATGCCGCAGCTCGGCACCGTGACGCTCAGCGCGACGACGGCCGGCGCCTGGACCTACGTTCCCACCCTCTATGCCAACGGCACCGATACGTTCCGGATCAAGGTCGTCGATGCCGACGGCAATTCCGCCGAGCAGACGGTCACCGTCAACATCGCCCCGGTCGACAGCAAGCCCGTGTTCGCCGCCACCCAGCCCTCCCTTTCCATCCTCGAGACGGCAACCGGCGGCACCCAGATAGGGACGATCGCCGTCTCCGATCCGGACGGCACCGCGCCAGCCCTGTCGATCGCGGAAGCGAACAGTCCGTTCCAGATCTCCGCCGCCGGTCTGCTCAGCGTCAAGGCCGGCGCGACCTTCAACTCGCAAAGCACGCCGACGATCAACGTCACCGTCCAGGCGAGCGACAACGTCACGCCGACCGTCATCCGGCAGTTCAGCGTCACCATCATCAACGTCAACGACCCTCCCGGCACGCCGACCGTCAACGGCACGGCAGTGACCTTCGCTCCCGAGGGCTCTCTCGGCGGCACCACGATCGCCAATTTCAGCCTGCCCGATCCCGACGGCGACGCGACGTCGCTTCGCATTCGCACCGGCTCGACCTCGATCTTCGCGACGTCCGGCTCCACATTGCGTTTCGCGGCCGGCTTCAATCCCAACTTCGAGACGGTGGCAGCGGGCGCGACCCTCGTCGACCGCGATCTCGACGGCCAGAAAGAGGTCGAATATTCGGTCGCCGTCGAGAGCTGGGACGGCCAGGTCGCCTCCACGGCGGCCAGGACGATGGTCGTCGGCATCGAGGATGTGAACGAGGCGCCGACCTCGATCACCCTGACCGGCGCGGCGACCGCGGCGGAGCGCGACCGGCCGCAGGCCGGCGCAGCCTCGCCGGCGCTCTCGCTCGGCACGCTTTCGGCTGCCGACCCCGACATCTACCACGGCGAGACCTTCGTCTTCACGCCGAGCGACAGCCGCTTCGAGGTGGTCAACGGCAACGAGCTTCGCCTGAAAGCGGGCGTCGCGCTCGATTACGAGAGCGCGCTGGTGGACGCGAGCAACCGGCGCTATCTCGATCTGGCGATCACCGCCCGCGACCATGGCGGCACCGGCCTCACTGTCACGCAGACCTTCCGCGTCTTCATCACCGACAGCGTCGACCATATTTACGGCACGGCCGCGGCGGAGACGCTGTCCGGCACCGCCGGGCGCGACGCCCTGTACGGCCGCGACGGCAACGACATGCTGCAGGGGCTCCAGGGCGACGACGAGCTTTACGGCGAGGGCGGCATCGACGCGCTCCAGGGCGGCGACGGCAACGACCTGCTGGACGGCGGCCTCGGCGCCGATACGCTCGAGGGCGGCCTCGGCGACGACGTCTATGTGGTCGACGACGCCGTCGACGCCGTCGTCGAGCAGGCCGGCCAGGGCACGGACGAGGTGCGGACCTCGCTTGCAAGCCATACCCTTGCCGCGAATGTCGAGAAGCTGACCGGCACGCTGGCGACCGGCCAGATTCTGCGCGGCAATGCGCACGACAACATCGTCGCCGGAGGCGCGGGCAACGACACCTTCCACATGCAGGACGCCGGGCTCGACAAGGTCAGCGGCGGCGGCGGCAACGACGTCGTCTATTTCGGCGGCACCCACAGCGCGGGCGACGAGTTCGACGGCGGCGCCGGCACGGACACCGTCCTGTACCAGGGCAACACCACCATCTCAGCTGCCGATATGCGGCTGTTCAACGTCGAATCGATCTCGCTGCTCGCCGGCTCGAACGCCGGCTGGGGCGACAATTCGAACAACCGCTACAGCTACTCCTTCACCGCGACCGACGCGACCGCCGCGGCCGGGGTCCAGCTCAAGGTCAACGGCGCCTCGCTCCTGGCCGGCGAGAATCTGACCTTCAACGGCGCCGCCGACACCGACAGCTCATTCTACATTTACGGCGGCATGGGCGTCGACACCCTCACCGGCGGCGCGGGCAACGACATCTTCTATTTCGACAAGGACGGCCGCTGGGCGGCCGGCGACACCGTCGTCGGCGGCGCAGGCACCGCCGACGAGATCATCCTGCGCGGCGCCTATTCCCTGGCCTTCGCCGCGGGCAGCTTCGCCGGCGTCGAAAAGCTGACGATTCTGAACGGCACCGGCTGGAGCACTCAGTTCAGCTACAATCTCAGCACGAACCAGACCAACGTCGCGGCCGGCCAGACGCTCACCGTCAACGCGTCGAACCTGCTTGCCGCCGAGACGTTCACCTTCAGCGGCGCAGCCGAGACGGACGGTTATTTCCACATCACCGGCGGCGCGGGCGCCGACGTCCTCACCGGCGGCGCGCTTGCCGACACGATCCTCGGCGGCGCCGGCAACGACAGGCTGACCGGCGGCGCGGGCGCCGACCGGCTCGAAGGCGGCTTGGGCGACGACGTCTATGTCGTCGACAGTCTGTCGGACGTCGTTGTCGAGCAGCCGGGCGAAGGCCATGACGAGGTGCAGACCGCGCTCGCCGATTATACGCTCGCCGCCAATGTCGAGAAGCTGACGGGCACGGTAGGGACCGGGCAGAAGTTGCGCGACAACGCCCTCGCCAACGTCATCACCGCCGGAGCCGGCACCGGGGCCAGTCAGCTCTGGCTACGCAGCGGCGGCGCGGATGTCGCAACCGGCGCCTCCGGCAACGATATATTCCTGATGGGCGCCAGCTTCGGAGCGGGCGACATTCTCAACGGCGGCGCGGGCACCGATCAGGTGGCCCTGCAGGGCAATTACAATTATGTCGTGGGCGCCACCCAGTGGACGAGCATCGAGAGCCTGGCCATCATGGCGGGCAACAACACTTCCTGGGGCGATGCGGGCGGCAATTTCTACAGCTACAATCTGACCCTCAACGACGCCAACATCGCGGCCGGCGTACAGCTGGTGGTCGACGCCAACACGCTGCGCGTCGGCGAGAATCTGACCTTCAGCCTGGCCGGCGAGCTCGACGGCAGCGCGCTCATCCATGGCGGCCTCGGCACCGACATCCTGACCGGCGGCGCGGGAAACGACACCTTCTATTTCTCCTCGGGCAAGTTCGGCGCGTCCGACGTGCTCGTCGGCGGCGCCGGGACCGACTCCCTCTATCTGCGCTACGGCCTCACCGCGACGTTCGGCGCCGGCCAGCTGACCGGGATCGAGACGATCGGCTTCACGGCGGGCTCGGCGGCCACGCCGGGCTACAATCTCACCGTCGACAACGCCAACCTCGCCGCCGGCGCGACCATGACGGTCGCGGGCGCCGCATTGCTCGCCACCGAAGCGCTGACCTTCAATGCGAGCGCCGAGACGGACGGTTTCTACAACATGACCGGTGGCGCGGGCGCGGACGTCCTCACCGGCGGCGCGCTGGCCGACACGATCGTCGGCGGCGCGGGCAACGACACCTTGAGCGGCGGGGCCGGCGCCGATCGCCTCGAAGGCGGCATCGGCGACGACGTCTATGTCGTCGACAACCTGTCGGACGTCGTCGTCGAGCAGGCGGGCCAAGGCACGGACGAGGTCCGGACGGCGCTGACCGAGTACACGCTCGCCGCCAATGTCGAGAAGCTGACGGGCACTCTCGCGGGAACGCAGAGCCTGACCGGCAACGCCCTCGACAACGTCGTGACCGGCAACATCGCGCGCGATTGGATCTACCTGCAGTCGGGCGGCAACGATCAGGTCGTCGGGAATGCCGGGAGCGACCTCATCTTCTTCGGCTCCAAGCTCGATGCGAACGATCGGATCGACGGCGGCGCCGACGTCGACGTCGTCTACATCCAGGGCAATTACGCCCTCAACACCGGTGCGCTGACCCTCATCGGCATCGAGCAGATCACCGTGCTCAGCGGCACGGACACCCGCTACGGCGACCCCGGGACCAGCCTCTACACTTATTCGATCACCACCGCGGACTCGACCTTCTCGGGCGGCGGGCGGACCGTGATGCACGCCGGAAACCTCGTCGCCGGCGAGAGCTTCACCTTCAACGGGGCGGCCGAGACGGACGTCTGGTACTACGTCATCGCGGGCATGGGCACCGACACGATGACCGGCGGCGCCGGCAACGACGTCTTCTACTACGACATCGATGCTCGTTACACGACCGGCGACACCGTCGTCGGCGGCGCCGGCACCGACGAGATCGTCATGCGCGGCGCTTATTCGGTCACGTTCGGCGCCAGCACGATGACGGGCGTCGAGAAGCTCACGATCGCGACCGGCAGCGCCTACGGGACCCTGTTCGACTACAATATCACCACGCACGACAGCAACGTCGCGGCCGGGCAGACGCTGATCGTCAATGCCTCCACCCTGCTCGCCGGCGAGCAGCTCACTTTCATGGGCAGCGGCGAGACGAACGGCTATTTCAACATCACCGGTGGCGCCGACGCCGACACCCTCGTCGGCGGCTCGCTCGCCGACACCATCGCCGGCGGCGCAGGCGACGACACGCTGCGCGGCCATGTAGGCAATGACCGCCTCGAAGGCGGCGACGGCAACGACCTGCTCGTCGGCGGCATCGGAGCCGACCAGCTGGTCGGCGGCAACGGCATCGACCGGGTGAGCTATTTCAACTCGGCGGCGATCACCGCGACGCTCACCGAATCGGTCGGCGCGATCAGCGAAGGCGGCTACACCAAGGCGGCGACCTCCATTTCCTATAACGGCGTCCGCGTCGACCTCGTCGCCAACAGCTCGACCGATGCGGTCAATTTCACCGGCGCCACCGGGGCGATCGGCGGCGAGGCCGAAGGCGACCGGTTCAGCGGCATCGAGCATGTCACCGGCTCCTCGTACAACGACCGGCTGCGCGGCACCGCGGCGGCAACCGAGGTCCGCGGGGGGCTCGGCAACGACCTCATCTACGGCGGCGACGGCGACGACACCCTCTACGGGGACGAGAACGACGACGTCATCTACGGCCAGGAAGGGCGCGACACGCTCGACGGCGGTGCCGGCAACGACCGGCTCTTCGGCGAAGGCCTGGGCGACACATTGTACGGCGGCACCGGCGACGACGATCTGATCGGCGGCGCCGGCCAGGACATCTACCGGTTCGAATCCGCCTTCGGCAACGACACCGTCTACAATTACGACGGCGACGGCTCGCCCGATGTGATGGAGTTCGCATCCGGGATCGCCAACACCGACCTGTGGTTCAGCAAGTCCGGCAAGGACCTGGTGATCAGGCAGCTCGGCACCACCAACCAGGTGACCGTGAAGGGCTATTTCCTCAACGATACGGCCGGCAATTGGGACGACAATGGCGACTTCGTCGTCAACACGATCATCGCCGGCATCTGGTCGAGCAACTACAAGGTTAACACCCCGGCCCTGCTGTCGCTGATGACCGGGACCCCGCCGGCAAGCTTCGCCTCGCTCACTGCCGAGAAGCAGAACCAGATCAAGAGCGCCTGGGGCGTCAACACGAAGCCGACGATCACGGCCTTCGCGAGCAATCCGGTCTCCACCGGCGAGGGCTATTTCGTGGACCTCAAGTTCACGATCGCGGACGGCCAGTCGCCGGCCGCCTCGCTCAAGCTGACGTCGACCCTGACGAGCGGCGTCTTCCAGCCGATCCTGGCAAGCGACTGGTCCTTCGATCCGACCGACGACAGGGTGAGAATCCTGCGGCTCCGCCCGGTGCCCGATGCGCACGGCCTTGCCACGCTGACCCTGTCGGCGAACGACTGGGTCTTCGATTCCGATCTGTTCACGACCAGCGTGCGGCTGCTCGCGCGGGCCGATCCCGTCTTCGTCACCGCCGCCCTCACCAAATCCACCAATGTCGGCACTACGGTGCTCCTCCCGGGTACCCTCGCGGGAGGCGCTCTCGCGCAGATTTCGGACTGGAACTCGGAGATCTTCAATCATGTGAAGATCGAGGGCGTGCCCATCGGCGCCACGCTCTCCGACGGTACGAACAGCTTCACCGCCACCGCCGGCAACACGGTCGCGACGATCACCGGCTGGAATCTCGCGGCGCTCCGCGTGACCCCTGCGGCCGGCTCGACGACCGACTTCACGATGACCCTGAAGGCGGCTTCGAAGGAGAATCTCCAGTCCTTCGAGATCTACCCCGGCGAGCAGATCGGGCCCGAGAACAGCACCACGATCAAGGTGATCGTCAACGCGGCGCCGACGTCGGTCGGCCTCCGCGGCACCGGTCTGGCGGCAACGCCGAGCGTCAACGAGTTCACCCCGACGACCAACCCTGCCGGTGCGGTCGTCGGCGTCGCCGTCGCGTCCGATCCGGATTCGATCGAGGCGAACAGGGTCAGCACCGATTTCAACCTGCTTCCCAAGGCGGGGTCGGGCGAGGAGCGGATCGTCACCGCGACGGGCCCGACCGGCACCCAGGTGCAGGTCCTCGAGACCGGTCAGCTTGCCGGGCTCGGCGGCGACGGAGCCAATGCCGGCGGCGGCGTCTACGGCGCCAGCGCGGGCACTCCCGATACGACCAGGGCTTATAAGTACACGATCTACGTGAAGCCGGAGAACATGCTCGGTCACTACATCTATCTCGGGGCGATCGGCCAGGTCGAGAACGCGACCACCGGCGCTGCGGATGGAAACCCCTATTTCTACTACGGGCTCTCAAATTCGCTCACCCAGGACCGCTGGTACAGGATCGAGGGCTGGGTGCTTCCGGCCGGGCATGCGCCGGTCGCCGGCGATGTCTTCGGCGGCGTCTTCGACACCGTCACCGGCGCCAAGGTCGCCAACACCACGACCTTCCGTTTTGCGCCGGGCGCGACGGACACCGGCGTCCGGTTCTTCAGCTATTACGGGCAGAGCGCGACCGGCTACAGCGCGCAATGGTATCAGCCGCAGGTCGAGAAGCTCGATTTCAACTATTCGCTGATCGACAATGGCGGCGGCCGCTTCGCGGTCAACAGCGTCACCGGCCTCGTCACTGCGGTCGGCACCAACTTCAACTACGAAGCGGTGACCTCCCACAACCTCACCGTCCGCGCCACCGACTCGACCGGCCTCATCAAGGACCAGGTGATCAACGTCGCGGTCAACAACATCAACGAGCGGCCGAACCCGATCACGCTCCAGTCGCAGACCCTCTATTCCGAATATGTGACGAGCGCCGATCTCGCGCATCCCGGGCAGTCGATCGCCCGCTTCAACATGAGCGATCCCGACGGCACCACGCCCGAGCTCCGCATCCTCAGCGCGCAGGCCTATCCCTGGTTCAAGACCAGCGGGAACCAGCTGCTGTTCGATCAGGCCAATTTCTCGGCGGCCTGGCTGCGCGGCTCGCTTGGGGCCTACGGCCAGGACGCGGGCTATTATTACGACACGGACGGCGATGGGCTGAAGGAAATCCGGGTCGCGACCCTCACGCTCGCGGCTGCCGATACCGGCGGGCTGGTGGGCGATTCGTTCACCTACAACGTGCTGATCGAGGACAGGAACGAGGCGCCCGCCTTCGCCACCCAGACCTTGTCCCTCCCCGAAAATCCGGGCTCGTACCAATTGGTCGGGACAGCGATCGGCAGCGACATAGACGGCCCGGCCAGCGACCTGCGCTACGCGTTCAACGGCGCCGCCACCTATTACGATGCCGCCCTCGGGCGGACCGTGTCCGCCTCGTCCGACGGCAGGTTCGTCCTCGATCATGTCGACGGCCGCGTCTGGACGAAGGGCGCGCAGGCGCTCAACTACGAGGGCACCAATGCCTTCGCCTACACGGTCCAGGTCTTCGACCGGGCCAACGGCGCCCACAAGCTGTCGGCCACCGGCACGCTCAACATCAACCTCACCAACGTCAACGAGGCGCCGGGCCCGATGACTCTCGCCTCGCAGACGCTCCATTCCGAGACGCTGCCGGGCGATACGCCGCACTACAGCGCGGGCGCGATCGCGACCTTCGGCCTCAGCGATCCGGACGGTACCACCCCCACCATCTCGATCATCGGCGGCAACGGCAATGGCTGGTTTGGAACCACGGGCAACCAGCTGATCTTCAGCACCGCCAACTTCTCCGCGAGCTGGCTGCGCAGCTATGCCGGCCAGTACGGCACCGACGCCGCCTGGAGCTACGACACCGACAATGACGGGCTGAAGGAAATCCGGGTGGCGACGCTGACCCTGGCCGCCAGGGATGCGGGCGGCCTGCAGGGGACGCCGTTCACCTACAACGTCTACATCGAGGACAAGAACGAGGCGCCGGCCTTCGCCGCGAACCCGTACAGCTTCTCGATCGCCGAAAATGCGGCAGCCTATCAGTATGTCGGCGCCGTCGCGGGCAGCGATGTGGACGGCCCCGCCGGCGAGCTGCGCTACACCTTCGCCGGGCGGCAATGGTATGTCGACGGCAACCTCGGCCGCTGGGTGACCTCGTCGGCCGACGGCCGGTTCCTGATGGACTTCCACGACGGCCGCGTCTGGAAGACGGGTGCCGTGCTCGATTACGAGAGCACGCCCGCCTTGAGCTACCAGATCTCGGTCTACGACAGGGCGCTCGGAAACAACACGAAGTGGTCGAACGCGACCCTCAACTTCGCCGTCCAGAACGTCAACGACAATGCGCCGGCGATGCCGACCGTCGACCAGTGGGGCACCACCGCGTTCAACGAGAATAGCGGCTCGAGCATGGCGATCGCCTATCTCAGCGTCCCCTACGACGCGGACGGCAGCGCGGGCCTCAGCTATCAGCTCACGGCGAATCCCGACAATCTGTTCGAAATCTCGGGCTGGGCGATCCGGATGAAGGCGGACCGCACGCCCAATTACGAGACCTTCGCCTCGGGCGGCGCCTCGACGACGATCCAGGTGCGGGTCCGCGTGACCGACGGCACCTACGCCTCGCCGGAGAACGCGATCAACGTCACCATCTACAACGTCAACGACACCGGCCCCTCGTTCACCCAGACTCCCGCGACCTTCACGGTGGCCGAGAATACCGCCTACGGCACGGTGGTTTCGGACGGCGTCCGCGCGGTCGACAGCGACGGCGGATCGATCGGCTATTCGATCGATCCGGGGAGCAATCCCAACGGCGCATTCGGGATCAACGCCTACGGCCAGATCACGATCGCCAACGGCGTCGACTACGAGGCCGGCAACTGGCTGGCCGATGCCGGCGGAAAATATGCCAACCTGCTCGTCCGCGCCACGGACGGCGGCGGCACCATCCAGACCACGGTGCAGGCCCGCATCACCAACCAGGTGCTGACCGTGATCGCGCCCAACGGCGTGATGAACAGCCGCTACCGCCAGGACATGCAGTCGACCAACATGGACGATCCGTGGGGCGAGGGCGGCGGCTATGGCGGCTATGGCGGCTGGGGCCAGCAATATGGCAACTGGTACACCGAGGTGCGCTATGTCGACACCGTCACCGGAGCGGTGATCATGATCGACGGGGCCTATGGCTCTCAATACAATACGACCAACCGCCCGCTGCCCGATCCCAATTACTGGCAGCTCGCCGAGGGCTTCCGGCGCACCGGCAACGGTTATGAGCTGATCTCCGACGACGAGCATAACAGCTGGTCGCTGGCCCCGATCGTGCTCGACCTGCTCGGCACCGGCCTCGACAATGCGTTCGGCACGATCAACGCGGCGTTCGACGTGGACGGCAACGGCACCGCGGAGCAGCTGCGCTGGCTGAACCCGGGCTTCGCCTTCCTGGCGCTCGACCGCAACGGCGACGGGCGTATCGGCTCCGGCCTCGAAATCTCGTTCGTCCAGGACAAGCCGGGAGCAAAGACCGACCTCGAGGGCCTCGCCGCCTACGACACCAACGGCGACGGCACGCTCTCCGCCGGAGATCTGCGCTTCGCCGACTTCCTCGTGTGGCAGGACCTGAACGGCGACGCGGTCTCGCAAGCATCCGAGCTCAAGACGCTGACCCAGACGGGGATCAGCGCGATCGGCCTGACCGGCACTCCGACCGGGCGGACGCTCGCCAATACCGACGGCCACGTCACGGTCGCCACCGGGCAATTCGCCTTCGGCGGCGGCACCGGCGGAGCTTTCGGCGACACCATATTGCGGCCCACTCTCGCCGACGCTTCGGGCGGCGAAGCAGACGGCATCGCCTTCGACGCGCGCCGGTTCGCGCGCAAGGCCGGCAAGTACCTTCTTAGCGTCGACGGCGGCGCGCTCAGCGTCGTCCCGCTCAAGCCCAAGGGCGTGCTCGATCCGCGCGCCGGCGCGATTGGCGCCGCGTCGATGCTCAGCTTCCGCAACCGCCGGATCGGCATGCTCGCCCCGGTCGTGCTCGACCTCGACGGCGACGGCATCGAGCTGGTGCGGTCGAGCAAGGCGCGTGCCCGGTTCGACATGGACGGCGATGGAAGGGCCGACGATACCGGCTGGATCGGCAAAGGCGATGGCCTGCTCGTCATCGACAGGAACGGCGACGGCCGCATCAGCGGACCTGGCGAATTGAGCTTCCTCGCGGAGAAGGCAGGCGCGAAGAGCGATCTCGACGCCCTCTCCGCCCTGGATTCGAACCGCGACGGCAAGCTCGATTCGGCCGACGCGCGCTTCGCCGAGCTCAAGGTCTGGGAAGATCGGAACGGCAACGGCGTCACCGAGGAGGGCGAGCTTCGCAGCCTCGCCGATCGGGGCATCGCGGCCATCGGCCTCGCCGGGGCCTCGGCCCGTCAGACCGCAAAACTGGGCGACAATGTCGTTCTCAGCACCGGCACCTTCACCCGCACCGACGGCTCGACTGGCACTCTCGCCGATGCCGCTTTGGCGTTCCGGCCCGGAGCTCGCGGCGCGGCGGACGGCGTCACCGCGCAAAACGCGTCCGACGCGCTCGAGCGGCGACTCGAGGCGCTGCGGGCGGGGCTCGACTCGCCGATGCGGCTCGACGCGCTCGATTTCGAAGACCAAAACAAGCTCGCGGCCAAGGGCTCCGACCCGCAGGCGATCGCTGCCGGTCCGGCCGAGCTGCTCGACCGCCGCACCGCGCTGATGACGCAGCACATGGCGGCGTTCGGCGCGGCTGCCGGCGAAGCCGAGTGGCGGCTTCGCGAGCAGCCGCGCGCCGCCCACTTTGACTATTTCGCCTGAGCAGGGTTCAATGGGCCGATGACCGACCTTCCCGGAGACGCGGCTGCCGCCGCAGACGCTTCAGCCCCCCTGGCTGCGCCGCCGCCGACCGTCAGCCATGTGCTGGGCGAGATGGCGTGGCTGCTCACCCAGTCCCCGCTCCACAAGGCGCTGGCGCTGGGGGATCTCGAATGGCTGGTGATGCCGGCGCTGATCCTCCGCCAGTTCTACATCTTCCGCGACGGCGAGCGGCCGGTCGGTCTGGCGCTTTGGGCCAAGTGCAACGCAGCCGCGGAGGCCAAGCTCGAGCGCGGAATGATCGAGCCTGAGAACCGGCTGAGTCTGGAGGAGTGGAACAGCGGGCCGGCAATCTGGCTGGTCGATCTGATCGCGCCGTTCGCAAGCCAGGAGAATCGCCACCGCGAGATCATGATCGCCGATCTGATCTCCGGCCCGCTCTCGGGCCAGTCGTTCAAGTTCCATGTCACCGATCCCGCCACCGGGAATCGCACGGTTCAGACCGTCGGCGCCGACGCCGGCGAGAAGCTCAAGGAAGCGATCGAGGCGGCGGTGGCCGCGAATCGCCCGAACTGATCGACCGCACGAACGCCTGGACGCGTCCCTCGGCGATCACCGCCGTCAGCAACCCGTCGTGTCCGTGACGTTCGTCGATGATCCATTGCGGGGGCCGCGGGAGCGACTCGGCGAAGCGGCGTGCGTGGGCGAAGGGGACTAGCGGGTCGCGGCGAGCGACGACGAGCAGGACGGGCGCGGCAAGGCGGCGAAGGTGCGCCGCGACCTCGAATCGGTTGCGCGGCCACGGCAGCATCCCGATCGGCAGTGACGGGTAACGATCGGCGGCTGCCTCCGGGAGGCTGATGAAGGGGGAGGTCAGGATCAGGCCCCCGATCGGACGCGCCGAAGCGAGCCGCGCTGCCGGCGCGTTCCCCAGCGACTGGCCGAGGACGACGATCCTCCCGGGCGCGACGCGCCGCGCGCGCAGCCAGTCGTAAGCGGAGAGAGCATCCTCGCTCATCGCGCGCTCGCCGGGCCGACCGGAGCTCGCGCCGTAGCCGCGATAGTCGAAAGCGAGCACGCCAAAGCCGTCGGCCGCCAGCCGCCGCACGATCGCCGCGCGTGTGGCGATGTTGCCGGACCGCCCGTGCATCACCAGCACGACCGGTGCGCGTGGGTCAGGGGGAGAAAGCCACCAGCCCGCAAGTCGTGAGCCGTCGGCCGCGGCGATGGCCACGGCCTCCGCCGGCACTTCCCACGGCCGCGGGTCGACCGATTCCATGGGTTGCGGCCGGAAGATGAACCATGGCGCCGCGAACGGAAGGGCGAGCAGCAGCAGGCCTGTCGCCCCGACCAGGACGAGGAGGAAACGAAGCGCTCTCACGGCGCGGAGCATAGCCCCCTCGCGCTGGCGCGGAAGCCGTGCCAAGGAAGGAAAAAAGGAAGCGAAGTGACGACCAGGCTCGAAGACATCCCGGGGTTGATCGACCGGCTCTGCGCCATGTCGGACGAATCGGTCGCGGCGCTGAGGAGCGCGCTCGCCCGCTATCTGCTCAAGGACGAGCGCCCGGATCCGCAGGCGCGGGCGGAAGGCCTGTTTGCCTATCCCGAGCTCCGCATCGAGTATCGAGACGACAAGCCGGTCAATTTCCCGGCCCGCGCCTTCGGGCGTCTCAACCAGCCGGGCCGCTACGCGATCAGCGTCGCGCGGCCGCGGCAGTTCCGTAAATATCTGACCGAGCAGCTCGAATATCTTGTCCGCGATTATGAGGTGGAAGTCTCGGTCGGCCGCTCCGCGAGCGAGATTCCCTATCCCTATGTTCTCGACGGGACCGACGACCTCAGGCTCGACGACGTCCGGGCGGCCGATCTGTCGCGCTGGTTTCCGACGACCGAGCTCGAGCATATCGGCGACGAGATCGCCGACGGGGCATGGAATTATTCGTCCCAGCCCGCCCGCCCGCTCGCTTTGTTCGACGGGCCGCGCGTCGATTTCAGCCTTGCCCGGCTGCGCCACTATACCGGGACGCCGGTCGAGCATACGCAGCGCTACATCCTGTTCACCAACTATGTCCGCTATGTCGATGAGTTCGTCCGCTGGGCGATCGAGGAGCTGCAAGTCGAGGGGAGCCCCTACGAAGCCTTGTCTGCCCCCGGCGGCATTTTCATCACGCGGGAGACGGCCGATCCGGTCGCGCTGGTCGCCGAGGGCGGCTGGCGCAAGTACCAGATGCCCGCTTACCATCTGATCGCGCCCAATGGCGGCGGGATCACCCTGGTCAATATCGGGGTCGGCCCCTCCAACGCGAAGACGATCTGCGACCATCTCGCCGTGCTTCGGCCCGAGGCGTGGCTGATGATCGGCCATTGCGGCGGCCTGAGGCCGAGCCAGACGATCGGCGACTACGTCCTCGCCCACGCTTATCTGAGGGACGATCACGTCCTCGACGACATGCTGCCGATCGAGATCCCGATCCCGGCCATCGCCGAGATCCAGCAGGCCTTGTTCGACGCTGCCGCTTTCGTCACCGCCGAGGACCCGCAGGATCTGAAGCGGCGCCTGAGGACGGGCACGGTCGTCACCACCGACGACCGCAACTGGGAGCTGCGCTACCAGCTCCAGGCTTTGCGCTTCAACCAGTCCCGGGCGGTCGCGATAGACATGGAGTCGGCAACCGTCGCCGCGCAGGGCTACCGCTTCCGCGTCCCGTACGGGACCCTGTTATGTGTGTCCGACAAGCCACTCCACGGAGAAATCAAGCTACCCGGCCAGGCCAATGCCTTTTATGAGCGGGCGATCAGTCAGCACCTGCGCATCGGTATAGAAACATTGAGGATATTGAAGCGGGAAGGGGGCCAGCTGCACAGCCGCAAGCTGAGGAGTTTCGACGAACCCCCCTTCCGGTAGCGAGCGATCTGGGCTAGTTGCGCCCATACAGATTCGCGCGGGCGGGTCGCGGACGGGGGTCTTTCGGAGCGGGCGGCGTGGCCGTCTCTTCGAGAGTCATTTGGCTGTAACGTTGCCCGCATAGGTGCAGCATCGACTCGCCGGTGGGGCGGGCCCAGAGAATTCGATCCAGATCGGGTGGGGGATAATCAATGAACAAGTACGGACTGCTTTCCGCGGTTGCGGCCGTCGCCGTCGTCGCGCCGACTGCGGCTTATGCGCAGGAGACCACTTCCACCATCCGCGGCGAGGTGACCTCGGGGGGCACCGCCGTTTCCGGCGCTCAGGTGACCATCACCCATGTCCCCTCCGGGTCCGTGAGCCGCACGACCACCGACGCGAGCGGCAATTTCAACATGACCGGTCTCCGTCTCGGCGGCCCGTTCACCGTCACGGTCGAGCCGGCCGGCCAGCCGAGCTACCAGGTCACCGAAATCTATCTGTCGGCCGGCGAGCCCTTCTTCGTCCCGATCGACCTCGCCGCCACGGCCGAGGGCACGGCCCCCGAGGGCACCGACGCCGACATCGTCGTCACCGCCCAGGCGATCGGCGCGGGCACAACCTCGCTGTCTCCGACCACGGCGCTGCGCCGCGACGACATTCAGGGCGTCGCGTCGGTGAACCGGGACGTGCGCGACCTCATCCGCCGCAGCCCCTTCGCCACCCTCGATCCGACCAACGTCCGCGCAACGTCGATCGCCGGCCAGAATCCGCGGTTCAACCGCTTCTCGGTCAACGGCGTCCAGTTCTCGGACGATTTCGGCCTCAACAACGGCGGTCTGCCGACCTCGCGCGGCCCGGTGCCGCTCGACGCCATCTGCGAGTTCACCGTCGAGGTCGCCCCGGTCGACATCCGCGAAGGCGACTTCCAGGGCGGCGCCATCAACACCCAGCTCTGCCAGGGCACGAACCGCTTCACCGGCGGCGCCTTCTACACCTACAATGACGACAACCTGACCGGCGACCGGGTGCGCGGCCAGGACGTGGTGCTCGACGTGCGCAACCAGGCCTATGGCGCCTATCTGCGCGGGCCGATCATCCCCGATCACCTGTTCTTCGCTCTGGCCTGGGAGCGCACCCGCGAGACCGAGCCGGTCGAGTTCGGCCCGCAGGGCGAGGGGTTCGGCAACCCGATCAACGGCATCACGCGGGCCGAGGTGACCCAGGTCCAGCAGATCGCCCAGAGCGTCTACGGCTACGACGCAGGCGATACACCTGCGTCGGCGCCGGAGAGCGACGACCGCGTCACCGCCCGCGTCGACTGGAACATCAGCGACAACCATAACATGTCGCTGACCTACATCTACAATAACGGCAGCCAGTTTGTGGCGGGATCGAGCACGTCGGCGCCGACGGGCACCAACAGTCCGCGCCTTGCTCTGTTCTCGAACAGCTACGAGCTGACGGAGCGCGTTCACTCCGGCGTCGTCCAGCTCAATTCGCGCTGGTCCGACGTTTTCTCGACGGAGGCCCGGATCAGCTACCGCGATTACGATCGCGGCCAGACCCCCCCGAACGGGCGCGAATTCGGTCAGTTCACCGTATGTCTCGATCCCACCTCAGTCGGTTCGCTCACGACTTGTACGGCGGGCACCAACGCCAGTAATCCCGGCAGCGGGACGGTGGTTTTCGGCCCCGACATCAGCCGTCAGGCCAACATCCTCGCCACCGAAAATCTGGACGCCCAGCTGGTCGGCAACATCAATCTCGGCTCGCACAACATAAAGCTGCTCGGCCAGGTGACGAACGTCAACACCTACAATCTGTTCCTGCAACGTGCGTCTGGCGCGTTCTACTTCGACTCGCTGGCCGCCTTCCAGAACGGCGTCGTGGGTCAGCTCGACCTCGCACAGAGCCCGACGGGCGACATCAACGATGCAGCTGCGGAGTTCACTTACACGAACTTCACGGTCGGCATTCAGGACAGCTGGGACGTCACCGACCGCCTGCTGCTCGTCGCCGGGCTTCGCTACGAATGGTACTCGATGGGGGCGCCGCCCACCTTCAACCAATTTTTCGCGAACCGTTACGGCTTCTCCAACCAGCAAACCCTGGAGAATCGCGGCGCGTTGCTCCCGCGCATCGGCTTCAACTATCGCCCGACCGACCGGCTCCAGTTCCGCGCGACCCTCGGCCGTTATGCGTCGGGTACGCCAGACGTGTGGATTTCGAACAGCTATTCCAACACGGGCATCAATCAGAACCGGATCACCTTCAACCGCACCGCTGGCGCGCCCGGCTGTACCCCCGCCAGCGCCGGCGCCGCGATCTGCACGGCCGCGCTCAACGGCAACTTCCTCGGCGGCCCCGGCATTCCCGCCTCGGTCCTCAACTATGTGCGGACTGATCTCGGGGCGCTGGAGCAGGCGGGCGTCAACGCCGTCGATCCCGCGTTCGAGCTTCCGGCCCAGTGGCGCCTCGCGGGCACCATCTCCTACAATGCCGATCTCGGCGCGCTCGGAGACGATTGGTTCTTCGCGGTAGACGCGATGTACGGCCGGGTCGACCGCGCGATCGACTATGTCGACCTTCGCTCCATCCAGATCGGGACCGCGCCGGACGGCCGTCCGCGCTTCGGCCCCAACCCCGCTTTCTCGGCGGCGGTGCGCAACAGCCAGAACAGCGACCTGCTGCTCACCACCACGGGCGAAGGCCACAGCCTGATCCTGGTCGGCCGGTTCAACAAGGAATGGGAATCGGGCTTCAGCCTCGGCGCTTCCTATACCTTCATGGACATCGAGGAGAGGGCGCCGCTTACCTCATCGGTCGCCTTCTCTAACTATCAGCAGCAGGCGACGGCCAATCCCAACGGCTCGTCGCTCGGCACCGGAAACGAGCAGATTCGCCACTCGGTGCGGTTCAATGCCGGCTTCCGCCGCGAGTTCATCCGCAACGCGGAGACGCGGATCGACATCTTCGGCGAGTGGCGCAACGGACGTCCGTTCAGCTACACGATGGACACGCTGCAGAGCTCGGGACGCGACCCTGTGTTCGGCGTGTTCGGGGCGGACAACCGCCACCTCCTCTACGTGCCCACAGGTATCAGCGATCCGCGCGTCGCCGGAAGCGACGCGGCGACCCTGGCCTCGCTCGAGAACTTCATCATCAACACGCCGCTTCGCGACTATCGCGGCCAGATTGCGGGGAAGAATATCGGACGCAGCCCGGACTGGATGAAGGTCGACCTCCGTATCCAGCAGACGGTGCCCCTGTTCGGTCCGGGCCGTCTGCGCCTGTTCGCCGACATGGAGAACGTGCTGAACTTCATCGACAGCGACTGGGGTGCGCTTCGCCAGGTCTCGTTCCCGTACACGCAGGCGATCGTCGATGCGGCCTGCGTCGCCAGCGGTCCCAATCCCTGCGCGTCCTACCGGTACACCAACTTCCGCGAGCCGACGGTGAACACCTTCACCAACGTCTCGCTGTGGGCGGTCCGCGTCGGCGCCCGGATCGAGTTCTAAGGATTGCGGTAAAGGGGACAGTTGCTCGCAACTGTCCCCGCGCTTGCGCTCTAGCGCTCCGGCTGCGGCCGGGGCGTGCGATTGGCGATGCGGTCGGTCGCCGGCGGCGCGAGCCGGCCGCTGGCCGCGAAATAAGCCTCCATCGCGTCCAAATCCTGCGGCCCGCCGAAGACGTTGGTCCCCTCGCGGAACACGGTGAAGTTGTCCCCCCCCGTAGCCAAAAAGCTGTTCATCGCCACGCGGTAGGTCGTCTCGTCGCGGATCGGCTCGCCGCCCAGACGCAAATCGAGAATGCGCTGCCCCTCGGGGCGCGACAGGTCGTAGGCGTAGGTGAGGCCGCTCGAGGCGGCCAGCATGTTCGGGGACGCGACCGTGTTCCAGCCGCTCGCGAATTGCTGCTCGAGCAGACGCCGGATCTGCGCACCGGTGAAGGTCTTGACGACGAGGCTGTTGCCGAACGGCTGGGAAGCGTAGATCTGACCGTAGGTGACGCTGCCGTCAGGCCCCGGCACGATCTCGGCGCGCACCCCGCTCGTGTTCATGAACGCGATCTGGGCGCCGCCGGCGGAGGCGGCGCGAGTCGCGGCGAGCTGAGCGTCCGCGATGAGATTGCCGGCGACGGTCTCTCCCGCCGGACTCCTTTCGCGGCTCGCGGGGCCGGTCATGCGCCCGACCACCCGCGCCGCGAGGGGCGCCGCCGCGGCCGCATAGCGGGCGATCAAGGCCGCCACTTCGGGGTCGCGCGCATAGACCGGGAAGCGGTCGCTCACCGGCACTTCGCCCGAGCTGCTGCGATAGCCTTCGCCTTGGACGATCAAATTGTCGGCGCGCCGCGCAGTGACGCCGCGCCGCGGATCGACGCTGAGGACGATGTCGGTGACCAAAGTGCCGTAGCGGCCGGCGCTGGTGACCAGGAAGGGCCGCGCCGGGTCGATCCGCGCATGGTCGCAGATATAGGCATTGTGGGTGTGGCCCGAGACGACGAGGTCGATCTCCGGATCGAGCCTGGCGAGGATCGGCAGCAGGTCGCCGGCCACCCCGCCGCAGCTTTGGTCGTTATAACCGGTCTCGGTGGAGAGGCCCTGGTGGATGAGGACGACGATCGCGACCGG